>VOFD01000250.1_pt1:190000-316695 | contig 316695 bp, 267 predicted proteins | sample 5384101 | NCBI WGS metagenome assembly VOFD01 (sample SAMN12384723, study PRJNA508395) | human gut metagenome | isolation source: healthy gut C | host: Homo sapiens
CGCACCTTGCGGAGGCAGTGCCCGCAGAGTGCCCGGCTTAACCCGATGGCAACTGCGGGAGGGGGTTGCGCTCGTTATGGCACTTGAGCCGACACCTCACGGCACGAGCTGACGACAACCATGCAGCACCTTCACGGACGCCCCGAAGGGCCTCGGCGTCTCCGCCTCGTTCGTCCGCAATTCAAGCCCGGGTAAGGTTCCTCGCGTATCATCGAATTAAACCACATGTTCCTCCGCTTGTGCGGGCCCCCGTCAATTCCTTTGAGTTTCACCGTTGCCGGCGTACTCCCCAGGTGGGATGCTTAACGCTTTCGCTTGGCCCCGCAACCTACACGGCCGCAGGGCGGGCATCCATCGTTTACCGCGCGGACTACCAGGGTATCTAATCCTGTTCGATACCCGCGCCTTCGAGCATCAGCGTCAGACCACCGCTGGCAGGCTGCCTTCGCAATCGGGGTTCCTCGTGATATCTAAGCATTTCACCGCTACACCACGAATTCCGCCTGCCTCGCGGAATCTCAAGCAAGCCAGTTCGCGCCGCACTGCCCGGGTTGAGCCGGGCCTTTCGCGGCACGCTTGGCAAGCCGCCTACGCTCCCTTTAAACCCAATGATTCCGGATAACGCCCGGACCTTCCGTATTACCGCGGCTGCTGGCACGGAATTAGCCGGTCCTTATTCGCGCGGTACCCGCAAAGCCCCAACTCGTGAAGCCCTTTGTCCCCGCGCAAAAGAGGTTTACAACCCATAGGGCCGTCATCCCTCACGCTACTTGGCTGGTTCAGGCTTCCGCCCATTGACCAATATTCCTCACTGCTGCCTCCCGTAGGAGTCTGGGCCGTGTCTCAGTCCCAGTGTGGGGGCCTCCTCTCAGGACCCCTACCGATCGTCGCCACGGTGGGCCGTCGCCCCGCCGTCTAGCTAATCGGACGCATCCCCAGCCCATGCCGCTAATTCGCTTTGGCGCCACTCTGATGCCATCACGGCGCCTCATGCGGGATTAATCCCCCTTTCGGGGGGCTGGCCCGCTGCATGGGGCAGGTTGGATACGCGTTACTCACCCGTGCGCCGGTCGCCATCAGCCTGTGCAAGCACAGACCATGCTGCCCCTCGACTTGCATGTGTTAAGCCTGTAGCCAGCGTTCATCCTGAGCCAGGATCAAACTCTACATTGTATAATTGACTTTTTCTTGCGCCATCCGCCACTAAAGGCGGATGGCTGTTCCTTCTACGGGGCCGGAATCCCGGCCCCCGGCCTTCTACTGGCCGCGCTTGCTGCGTATTGTTCCTCTGTCTGTCTCAGCCTGTCAAAGAACTCTCTTCCTGTACGCTCACCGAGGTTGTTCCTCGAAAGCGGGTGCAAAGGTAAGCACTTTTTCCAGCACGGCAATGGCTGCACGCTATTTTTTTCGGGGAAAAACGCCGGCCGCGATGCGCAATTGACATAAATCAAGTAAACAACACGAACATTATATATGCTTTAAAGCTCCAGGGGCGCGCTGGCTGCCACGCGAGGCTACGCGAAAGAGGGCATACAAAAGCGCAAGCCTGCTAATTGCCACGGTTTTCATCACTCCAAAACGACATTTTATACTTCAAATCCTGTATAAATCATTTTGCACTTGCTACTTGCCTGCCATAATCAACGATTCATGATACAAGGCCATCTTATAAGTATGGCAATACGACTGCCTTGTAAAACTTGCCAAGGAGACACGGCTGATGGAACACACCGACCTGCATACATCCTACGAAAAATCAGTCTTTATTTTGCATATCTGCGGTAAAAATTCAAACATACCGACACTGATTGAATGATTTTTCGTAACTTTCTGTAATAAAGATAACTAGTTTAGAACAAATCGGTTAGTCAGATTACTTGAAAATTGGGTAACGAGATAGCAACCGTTCGTATTTCTGAGTCCATCATTGCTTTGCCACAATGTGATAACACATGATGACACAAAAGTCATCAAAAGAAACCCAGACAAAAGTGAATAATGATAATTTTCTTTCGTTTGCGTCTTTTTTAATGCTTCAACAGCATAAGATGAAATTTTTATCTGTTTAACAGCATAGTAATGAGTAAAATTCGCTATCTTTGCCAAATAATGTCAAGACAAAATAAGTAATATGCTGTTTACGGAGAAAATAAAAAAACTTCGCATTCAAAATCAGATGCCCCAAAGGCTGATTGCTGCAGCTCTTGATATAGACACTGCAACATATTGTAAGATAGAAAAGGGCGAACGCAGAGCCAAGAAAGAACAAATAGCAATACTGTCGGAGATGTTTCATGTAGAAATGACAGACCTCCTTACATTGTGGCTTGCTGATAAGGTTACAGATATGGTGTCTGATGAACATGTAGTTGCATCTGAAGCTCTTTCAATAGCAGCTGAAAATTTAAGAAAAATAGGTTGATATGGCAAAAGTGAAATTATACCCAGAGTTAGAAACCCCCGAAATGCTATTGGCGGATCGGCGTTCTGCGTATGGATTGAGGACATATATCAGCCTATTTAGTAGTGCTGGTGTTGGCTGCTATGGTTTTAAGGAAGAGGGATTCTATTGTATAGCTACTGTTGAGTTATTGGAGCGAAGATTGAAAATCCAAAAGTTCAATCAAAAATGCGTATATAATAGCGGTTATATTTGTGGCGATATGACTACGCAAGAAACAAAGGATAAAGTTTTTGCGGAGTTGGCTATGTGGGATAAAAGTTTTAATCTAACTGATTTGGATGTGCTAATTGCGACACCCCCTTGCCAGGGTATGTCCGTTGCTAACCACAAGAAGAAAGACGAACTTAAACGCAACTCTTTGGTTGTAGAGTCTATAAAAATGACTCAACAGATAAAGCCCAAATTCTTTATTTTCGAGAATGTTAGAGCTTTCCTGACTTCTGTATGCACAGATATTGATGGTAAAGACAAGCCTATTAAAGATGCCATTGAGGCAAACTTGTCTGGAGCATACAATATCCTTTATCAAGTCGTAAACTTCAAAGATTATGGTAATCCATCAAGTCGAACAAGAACATTGGTCATAGGTGTCCGTAAAGACATAAAAGAGGTGACTCCATATGATATATTCCCAGACAAGCAACCAGAACGGACATTAAGGCAAGTTATTGGTCATTTGCCATCATTAAAGAAGATGGGGGAAATATCGAAAGATGATATTTATCATAACTTCCGAAAATATTCCCCTCGTATGGAGTCTTGGATTGCAGGCATTAAGGAGGGGCAATCGGCATTTGACAATACTGATATTACAAAGATACCACATAGCATAAAGAATGGTGTTGTCGTATATAATGCTCGCAAGAATGGTGATAAATACACTCGTCAATATTGGGACAAAGTAGCACCTTGTATTCACACTCGCAACGACATTATGGCAAGCCAAAATACGGTTCATCCTGTTGACAACAGGGTATTCAGTATTAGAGAGGTTATGCTTATGATGTCCGTTCCATCATCTTTCAAATGGAGCGATATTCCTTTTGATGAGTTAAACAGAATGCCATTAAAAGAGAAAGAAGCATTTCTGAAAAAAGAGGAAATGAACATACGTCAGAGCTTGGGCGAGGCGGTACCTACTGTCATATTCAAACAAATTGCAGCAAAGATTCGTAAAATATTATGCAAGCCTACCTTGACAGAACAAGATATAAAGGCAGTGATAGATAAAAAGAAATTGGCAACACATTCTTGTTTGGTGGATTACATTAAGAATAATGAGCATTATGGGTTTGCTGAATTGTCTAAAATTGCAGAGTTGGCTAATGCCCAAAGAGAAAACAATGCGGCTTATTATACAAGACAAGACATATGCTACACCATAGTTAAAAGTCTGCCTGATGCAAAGAACTATACGGAGCTAAACATCTTAGAGCCATCTATTGGTGTAGGTAATTTCTTGCCGGTACTAATATTGAAGTATGCAAGTGTCCAATCCGTTAATATAGATGTGGTAGATATAGATCCAAATAGCATTGAAATATTAAAGGAGCTAGTCGCTAAGCTTGATGTGCCTAATAATATACATATCAATTACATCAATACGGATTTCTTACTACATAACTTCGATAAAAGATACAACATTGTGGTAGGAAATCCCCCATTCAAGAAGCTGACAAAGGAGAAACAATTGTTAGCTAAGTATAAGATAGGTGTTTCAAATAAGGATACCAATAACATCTTCTCATTCTTCATTGAAAAAGCAATGAAGATTGGCGATGTCGTGTCGTTGATTGTGCCAAAGAGCCTTATAAACGCTCCCGAATTTGATGCGACACGCTCATTGATGAAAGAAAAAAGAATTTCTCACATTATTGATTTTGGTGAGAAAGGTTTTAAGGGTGTAAAGATTGAAACAATATGTTTTATTTTGGATACTCAAAAGAAACCACAAGAAACTATCGTTGAGTCTTATATTACAGATGAAGTAAGATGCCATCAGCAATCATACCTGACAGACGACAAATTTCCATATTGGATAATTTACCGCAACGAAGTGTTTGATGAAGTAGCTGAAAAAATGGATTTTAATGTATTCAAAGCATATCGAGATCGAGTTATTACAAAAGCCATAACAAAGAATAGCGGTAGAATTAGAGTGCTAAAATCACGAAACATTGGCAATAATGAGATTGTTAATATCCCAAATTATGACTGCTATATAGACAATATTGAGGGTTTAGATGTTGCAAAGTATCTAAATCAGGCAAATTGCATTTTGCTCCCCAATCTAACCTATAATCCACGAGCGTGCTTTATGCCAAAGGGGTGCATTGCTGATGGTTCGGTTGCTATCCTCACATTAGCCAATGACAATGATATTGTAACTAAAGAAGATTTAGCATTTTACGCAACAGATAGTTTTACCAAGTTCTATGCAATAGCTCGCAACTTAGGTACACGCTCACTTAACATAGACAATAACTCTGTTTTCTTTTTTGGGAAACTCAAGCAACAAAGGATATGAGAAATGTAATAAACGAATATTTAAACCAATTTGATTTAGATATTCGCAAATCGCACGATGCAAGATTTGTGGATCAAAAGTGTACTCCAGACATTGTTTGTTTTATGGCAGATTGTGTTATGAACATGGTTGCCACAAAGCCTGTATTCGTAATTAACGATGTATGGGAAACGCAGTATTTCATTCAGAACACAAGAGTTATATTCAATAAGCCTTGGGCTAATGACAAGAAAGCCTATAACGAATATAACAAGGTACTTTCTCAACCATTAAAGCTTCTTGCATACGCTCATATCCTTAATGTAGAAATGGTAGATGGAGCATTAACTTTCTCTGTTGCCAATGAAGACTTATTGGATTACATTTCACGCAAGGATAGAAATGCTTACAACTTCTTATACTGCTATTTCATGAAAGTAATGACAGATAGTGGCTTCATGAAGTACTTTGAAGAGTATGCAAAAGAAAGCGTTACAAATCCTGTGGCCGCAAGGGATGAAATCTACGAACGATATTACCGACTAATCAATGGCAATACTCCATCACATTCACGATTGGATATTAGGCGTATGTTCCACAAAGTATTCAATGTATATGCAGCTGAACATCATCTGCACGGAAGCAATGGTAAGATTGCCTATTATTCTGATTTGATGTATAATAAGAAAAATTGGCGGGATATGGATAAAGATAAAACTGTAACTCGTCAAGAGGCTATGACACCTGAAAAGACGGAGAGACAAGAAGCCATTAATAGCTATTACGTTCAGAAAGCCATTGCACTGATAAAGAAGATTCAAACGGTTAGTGAGGTTCATGATAGTTGGGGCAACGGTGAAGCAACACAAGTACATCACATATTTCCGAAATCACAATTTCCACAAATTGCACACTATGTTGAAAACTTGATATTGCTTACAGCAACACAACATAATACAAAAGCTCACCCTAACAATAAGACCCAACAGATAAATAAAGAGTATCAGTTGGTTTGCCTATTGGCAAAGGCTGATACCATAGAGAACTCTTTATTACGATATGGAGAAAAGTATTATAGAAAAGAGTCCTTTGTTTATGTAATAAATACAGGATTAGCGACAGATTTCAGTATCAGACTGTCATTCAATGAAATAAAAACAGAATTAGTTAAACTCTATAACGTAGCATAGTATGTATCAACAAAGTTTTGGAAGTAATAGTCAAATTCAGTTTGCAAACGAACATGAATTTTATAAATTTCTAGGTTACTTGGCAAAATCAGACGGAAGCACCTCTTTGGTGTGGGAACACAACGAAAACCAAGGGGCATGGGGAAGCGAGGGGCGCATTCAAATCCATACACATAATATGCCTAATCTATGGAATGTTGTATTAACAGCAGGAAATGGTGGCAATGTGATAAGTCGAATAAACTGCAATGAGTTTGTAGAAAACATATGTACTCAACATGGTTTTATATATGGAGGAAAACAAAATCAAGCACAAATACAAGCGACTATACCTCAGCAGTATATTAATGATTTTAATGATGGTTTGAATTTGTAATGTATCTATACGATGGCAAAAAAAAGAAGCCAAAGAACGCCAATAGACCATCAGAACACAACACTTGAATGCATCAGTGTCTCACACACCCTTCTGCCTGCCCGACCGGAATGTATAAACAGGGCAAAGCCTGACGAACGTTTTTGGCGAGGCTTAACTTCTCCCGTCTTGCAAAGACGGCATTTCACGACATTTGGCAACACATTTGCACAAACAAAAGATGCCGCGCGTTTCATTGACGGAACAGCACGGGCAAAAGCCGCGGCATCTGCCGCAAGCGTGAGGGCGGCGGGAAAGCGGCAGGTTTTGTAATCAAAAATGACATATAGTGAGGCAGGCTGCAACCCGCTGGCCTCCAGCGGGTTGCGACCGGCGGCAAGGGGCAGCCGCGAAACAGGGCATATCAGAGAGCGAAACAGGCCGTCCGGCGTTCCAATACGTGCCGTTTGGTAACGCCGGACGGCCTGCGCCGCAAATGCACAAGGCCGCTGTAAAGAAAGCGGACGGTCAGTATATGGCCACTTTGCCGCTGCGGATGTATGGCCGGCCCGGCTGCGGGCGCAAGATGCGCCGCCCTTGCAGGTCGTACAGCGGGGCCTCGGCCGCGTTGCCGACGTGCGTGCCGGTGATGCCGGTGGCTTCGTCTTGCTCTATCTGTCGGGCCAGGGCGTGCACCTCGGCGGCTCCCCACAGCCAGCAGCCTATGCCGAAGTCCTCGAAGTCGGGCTTGGAGTCGTAGGTTATCGGGCCGCCGTCCTCGGGCTTGGAGCCTGTGCCTTGCATGTAGCCGACGAAGCCCGTGGCCGGGTGGACGGCTCGGCGCATGGCCTCCCATCCCCGCTCAACTGCGGGCATATAGGCGGCGCTGTCGAGCAGGCCGGTGCGTATGCCGTAGGCCATCCCGCCTACGAAGAGCGACGTGCCGGTCATCTCGGGCCCCTCGCTGCCTGCCGCCCCGTAGTTGGAGGGCGCGGCCAGGCTGACGCTCCAGGAGCCGTCGGCGCGCTGGCAGTCGAGCAGTGCTCGGCTCATGGCGCGGAAGTCGGCCTCGTAGTCGGCTCGGTGGGCCTCGGTGGCGGGCGTGAACTGCATGACGCGTGCCAAGGCCATGTACACCCAGCCGTTGCCGCGGCTCCAGTAACAGTCCTTGTCGGTCTCCACCTTATCCTTGTATGGCGGGTCAAACTGGTAGTCGCGGTACCACAGCCCGGTATCTTCGTTGAACAGGGGCTTGCCCCCACCCTTGCGGTCGCCTCCGTGGCGGTTGCGCGTGTAGGCGTACATATCATACATACGCTCCCAGTAAGCCTCGTCGGCGGTGATGTCTCCAAGCATGGCGAAGATGGGCATGGCCATCTGTATGGCGTCCACCCAGTACCAGTCGTCCACCTTGTCGGTGGCCATCATGTCGTCAATGCGCATCTTGATGTGCTCCATGCGCTCCGTGCGCTCCGGGTCGAGCATGTACATCTGCAGGTAAGCCTGGCCGCAGCACTGGAAGTCGGCGTGGCGCCGCTGGCTGTCGGTGCAGGTGTACCATTCGTGGAACTCGCCCCACTCCACAGCGTAGTCGAGCCACTCGGCCCTTGGCTGCTCGCGGTATAGGTTGAGCAGGCCTTCGTAGAACACCCCGCGGGTCCATATCCGGCTGTTGCGCCGCTTGCCGCCCACGTAGCTTTCGGCCCCCACATCGGGGCAGGTGCGCATGAAATAGGCCGCCACCCCCTCGGCGGTCTCCATGACTGAGGCTGGCGAAAGGGTGGCGGCTTGCGGCTGGGCCGTGGCGGCGAGCATGGCCGCGCACAGCCCCAGTGTCCTTATTATGCCCATCTTGTGGCTACGTATTGCCCTCTTACTCGCGCTTCCCGAAGATGCGGAGCAGGTAGAGGAAGAGGTTGATGAAGTCGAGATAGAGCGTGAGCGAGCCGAGCAGGGCCAGCTTCTGGGTGGTCTCGCCGGTGTCCTCAGCGTCGATGAGCATCTGCTTTATCTTCTGCGAGTCGTAGGCTGTGAGCCCCACGAACACGAGCACGCCCACGTAGCTTATTATCAAGTCGAGCCCGGAGCTGCGCATGAACATGTTGACCACCGTAGCGATGATCAGCCCGATGAGCGCCATGAAGAGCATCTTGCCCATCGAGGTGAGGTCTTTCTTAGTGGTGTAGCCCACGAAGGCCATCACGGCGAACGTTCCGGCCGTGATGAAGAACACCTGGGCTATTGACGACATGGTGAAGACGACAAAGATGCTCGACAGCATCAAGCCGTTGAGCACGGAGTAGACCACGAACATGAGCGTGGCCGTGGCGAGCGACATCTTGTGGATGGCCGCCGACAGGCCGATGACCAGGGCGAACTCGGCCACGATGATGCCCAGGAGCAGCATCTTGTTGGTCATGATGGCCATGAGCAGGCCTGGGCTTGTGGCCACGCCATAAGCCGTGATGCCGGTTATGATGAGCGCGAGCGTCATCCACACATACACTTTGCGCATGAGCGCAGGGAAGGCACGCGAGAGGAGCAGCTCACGGTCGCGCACCGTTTCCTTGATTTCAAAATCGTTGTAGTTCATAATTTGTTACTTGACGTTTCTTTCACGGCGCGCACCGCGCCGATGCCCCCGCCTGGGGAACACGCGGCAAAGATACGCAAAAAAGGGCGTTGCCCGCCAATTGTTTTCATAAAAAAGAATAAAAGGCTTTGCCGTTAAGGAAGTTAAGCGTAAATTTGCATGGCGCACCGTGGCATAAGAGCCTCGGCGCGCAAGGATTATGCACTGCAAGACAACGATAAGAGAGGGGCGCCCTTCCGACGCCCCGCAAATTGCCTCGCTGATAATGCAGGCGATGTCGGAAGAATGCTGCCGCTATTTCTACGGCGACGAACATACGGCCGATGACTTCCACAAGCTCATGACCGCGCTCTCCGGCAGGCAGGACACGCAGTACAGCTACTTGAACGCCCTCTGCGCCGTGGATGGCGACGACCGTGTAATCGGCGTGAGCGTGAGCTACGACGGCGGCGAGCTGCGCCGCCTGCGCCAGCCTTTCATCGACGCCATGAGGGAAACATTCGGCCGCGACTTCTCGGGGATGGCCGAGGAGACCTCAGCCGGGGAGCTATACCTCGACTCGCTGGCCGTAGAGCCTGCCCACAGAGGGAAAGGCATAGCCAAGGCCCTGCTCAAGGCAACGGCCGAGAGGGCAGAGCGACTGGGCTGCGGCCCGCTGGGGCTGCTCGTAGACAACAACAACCCGAACGCCGAGAGGCTCTACCTCAGCGTAGGCTTCACCCCCGACGGCACAAACAACTGGGGAGGTCACCCGATGAAGCACCTGTCATTGAAAGCAAAAGAGTAAAAAGCAAAGGAGCAAAAAAGGCTGCGCAACGCCCGCCACGACGCTGCGCAGCCTTTTTTGCGCGCAAACCGGGGCAACCGAGCGCGGCAGCCAGGCAACGGGGCGCAACGAGCCTGCGCCCGGAACGGATGCGGACAACGCCCACGCCGCCCACGCGGGATTGGCCCATGCGCGAAAGCGGGCGGCAAAAACAGGCCGCAAGCTCAAAAAAAGTATGCGAGCGGTCCGCGTTCGGATAAATTATGCTACCTTTGCACAGGAGATGGCCGGCACACAGGCACCGGAAACGAATTCCGCCCTTGCCCGGCGCAACCACCACCGCGACAAAAACAACACAAACGTAACTGTTATCTATATGGGAAAAGTCATACTTACGGGCGACCGCCCGACGGGAAAGCTCCACCTTGGGCACTATGTAGGCTCGCTGCGCCGCCGTGTGCAGTTGCAGGAAGAAGGGGCTTACGACAGGATGTTCGTCTTCATGGCCGACGTGCAGGCCCTGACTGACAATGCCGACAACCCCGAGAAAATCCGCCAGAACATCATCGAGGTGGCCCTCGACTACCTCGCCGCCGGGCTCGACCCGGAGAAGTGCACGCTCTTCGTGCAGAGCCAGGTCACGGAACTGGCCGAGCTGACCACATATCTCATGAACCTGATCACCGTGTCGCGCGTGCAGCGCAACCCAACGGTGAAGACGGAGATAAAGATGCGCAACTTCGAGGCAAACATACCCCTCGGCTTCTTCTGCTACCCCGTAAGCCAGGCCGCCGACATAACGCTGTTCAAGGCCACCACAGTGCCTGCGGGAGAAGACCAGGAACCGATGCTCGAGGTGACGCGCGAGCTTGTGCGCCGCTTCAACCAGACCTACGGCCCGGTGCTGGTAGAGCCGGAGATAATGCTGCCCGAGAACGCGACGGCGCGCCGCCTGCCCGGCACTGACGGCAAGGAGAAGATGAGCAAGAGCCTTGGCAACTGCATATACCTCAGCGACTCGGCCGACGAGGTGTGGCAGAAGGTGCGCTCCATGTACACCGACCCGAACCACCTCAACGTCAGCGACCCCGGCACCGTGGAGGGCAACGCCGTGTTCACATACCTCGACGCTTTCTGCACTGACGCCGACTTCGCCGAGCACTGGCCCGAATACGCCAACCTCGACGAGCTGAAAGAGCACTACCGCCGCGGCGGGCTGGGCGACATGAAGTGCAAGAAGTTCCTCTATGCCGTGCTCGAAAAGACGCTCGCCCCCATGCGCCAGCGCCGCCATGAGTTCGAGCAGGACATCCCCGGCATCTATGCCATGCTCAAGGCCGGCACGGAGAAAGCCCGCGCCGTGGCCGCAGAGACCATGGACGAGGTGCGCCGCGCCATGCGCATAAACTATTTCGACGACGAGGAGCTGATCCGCTCGCAGGCTGAACGGTTTGCAAAAAGGTAAAAAAGCAGAAGGACGAAAGGCAAGGCAGGCTGCGCCATGCCCCACGCGGGATGGCGCAGCCTGCCTTTTTTGCCGCCGGCGGGGCTGCCGTCGCCCGCAGCGGCAGTGCTCACATGGCGTGCGTGCGGCGGTATGCCGATGGCGACTGGCCTACGTGCTCCTTGAAGTACTTGCCGAGGAACGACTGGTTGGGGAAGTTCATGTCGGCGGCAATCTCCTTTATGCTCTTGGTCGAGTTCTTCAGGCGCAGGCGCAGCTCGAAGGTGACGTATTTGTCAATCCACTCGTTGGGCGTGCTCTTGCTCACCTGCCTCACCGTCTCGGCCAGGTACTTCGGCGTTATACACATCTTCTCGGCATACCACGCCACCCGCCGCTCGCGGCAGAAGTTGGCCTCGACGAGCTTTATGAACGTGGAGAAGATGACTTCGGCGCGCAGCTTCGGCCCGTCGCTGCCGGTCTGCAGCCGGCTCGTCACGCCGCAGAGGTCGTAGAACATGGCGAGCACGAGCGCCTGCACCACGTTGCGGCGGAACGGGTTCTCCGTCTCGGCGGTCTTGGCCTTGAGCAGCCGGAAGTAGCCTGTGAACACCCGCGTCTCGCGGTCGGTGAGGCTGACCACGGGATGGTCTTTCGCGAAGATGAGCATCGACAGCATCCCGCCCACGTTACGCACCGTCTCGTAGTAGAAGTTCATCGACATGACCATGCTGATGCCCTGTATGTCGTCGCTCATTGACAGGTTCTCGACCACGTGGCGCTCGGAGACGAACATAAGGTCGTTCTTCTTCACCTCCATCTCGCGGCCGTCGATGGTGTAGCGGGTAGAGCCGGCCGTGCAAAGGGCCACGAAGATGAACGTCATGCGCCTCGGCCCCACGGGTATCGGGGTCTTGCGCATATCGTCGAAAAGCAGTATGTCGTCCTCGATGAAGTCGGTGCTGCTCAGTTCTTCCTTTGCCACAGACAGGCTTGAATCAATGATTTTTTCCATTCCCTCAATGTTTTAGGTTAGGCCGGGCGGGGCTTTGGGTGCGCAGCAGGCACACACGTATGCCGCCGCCGTGGCTAAATTTTCACAAAGGTACGCATTTATTTTCACATACGACTGAAAAAAGGAGAATTAGAACAAGAAAAACTGCCCGGCTTACTGTGGTTTATGGCCGAATGTTCTTAACTTTGCAGGCCATGGACATGACTAAGACTGCCTTCCCGAAGCCGCTGCGCGCAGCCGCGCTTGCCGCCTGCCTGGCCCTTGCCGGGTGCGACGGCGTGTTCGACTACCACCCATACGACGTGCGCATAAGCGGCGAGACCGACATCAACCGCCGCGCCATCGAGCGGATAGAGGCCGCGACCGCCGGGTGCGACACGCTGCGCGTGGCCTTCGTGTCAGACAGCCACGGGTGGTACTCGGCCACCGACGACATGGTGGCCGACATCAACGCACGGGGCGGCGTGGACTTCGTGGTGCACCTGGGCGACCTCACCGACTGCGCCACGGTGAAGGAATACGAATGGCAGCGCGACATCCTCTCGGGGCTGCGACCGCCTTACGTGGCGCTGATAGGCAACCACGACTGCCTCGGCACGGGCGAGGAGCTGTTCCGCAGGGTGTACGGCGAGCCTAACTTCAGCTTCATTGCCGGACGGGTGAAGTTCGTTTGCCTCAACACCAACGCCACCGAGTATGACTATGTGGCGGCCAACCCCGACTTCGACTACATGGAGGCGGAGATGACGGCCGACTCAGCGCACTTCGACCGCACCATAGTCTGCATGCACGCCGCACCGTACAGCGACCAGTTCAACAACAACGTGGCCAAGCCCTTCCAGCTCTACGTGCGCGCGTTCCCGGGGCTGCTCTTCTGCATCTACGGCCACGACCACCGCCAGGCGGCGTCAGACCCGTTCGGCGACGGCGTGATGTACTACGGGGTGGACTGCGCCGACCACCGCAACTATATGCTCTTCACCATAACACCCGACGGATATGACCATGAGACTGTCAGTTATTAGCATCGCGCTGGCTGCCTTCACGGCAAAGGCCGCCGCACAGGCCGACACGTGCCTTTCCTGCCGCCAGGCGCTGCCCGCCGCCGCTGTGCAGGCCAGTGCCGACACCGCGCACGGCGGCTCGGTGCTCACGCGCTACGACCGCCGCGTGCACCGCTACCGCCGCCGCTGGCAGAGCCTCATCCCCACGCAGAGCGTGGTGCAGTTCGCCGGCAACATGGGCCTGCTCTCAGTCGGCGTGGGCTGGGAGTACGGGCGGCGCAAGCAGTGGGAGACCCACCTGCTCTTCGGCTTCCTGCCCAAGGCGCAGAGCGACCGCGCGAAGACCACGATGACGCTCAAGGAGAACTACATACCCTGGAGCCTGTACATCAATGACGGATGGGCCGTGGAGCCGCTCACCGTGGGCCTGTACCTCAACACGGTGTTCGGCCCCGAGTTCTGGCAGAAGCAGCCCGCGCGCTACCCCGACAGCTACTACCCATTCCTCTCAACGAAGATGCGGGTCAACGTGTTCGTAGGCCAGCGCGTGGAACTGACGCTGCCCAGCAACCGCCGCAAGTTCGTCAAGAGCATAACGGCGTTCTACGAGCTGAGCACCTGCGACCTGTACATACGCGCGCTCGTGCAGGACAGCCACGTGAGGCTCACCGACATATTCGGCCTCTCGCTCGGGCTGAAGTTCCAGATATTTTGAATTGCGGGGGTTGGGTTGCGAATTTTGGATTGCCGCCGGGCGATTGGGAGTTATTTTAGTTGGGATTTGCACAATTGCCGTGGCGCATTTGCAGCGGAGAGGGCGCAAATGCAGCCCAACGCGCCAAGGCCCGCAACGCGCTGACTGTCAGGCCATTCCGCATAGCGGGCTGTTTCGCTTTGCGAAACGGCCCGTTTCACCATGCAATACAGCCTGTTTCACAAAGCAAGACGCGCCGTTCCGGATGGCGGAACGGCGCGTCTTTGCGCTCCATGCGGCAGCCTGCGCGGTGCAGCGCGCTAATAGAGCAGGCTGCGGTGGGTGTAAGTCTCTATGTCGATGGCCTCGACAGACATGACATTCTCGCGCGAGAAGTGCTCCGGCCCGCTCACCACAGCGATGGAAGAGGCGGCAGACGTGAAGCGGCGGCAGGCCTGCTCGTCGGTGCGCCCCGAGCAGATGTAAGTCAGGCCGTTCACACGGAGCGTGTCGCCCCGGTGCATCCCGCGCAGCGTCAGGCGCACCCAGCCGTCGAAACGCCGGCCGAAGTGGTAAACGAGAGTGCTCCCATGGTCGTCGAGGAAGGTGTAACTGCGTATTGAGGCTATGCGCCTCGCCGCGTACGGGGGCCGCACCACGGCGAGCGGCTGCGGCGGCAGGCCGTACTGCTCGGCTGCGTGTAGCCAGCCCACGACGGGCGCGCCGGGCAGGTTCCAGCCCGGCAGTGAGAGGTTGTCGTCAACGGTCTCGGCCGACAGCTGGAAGTATGGCGACGGCTGCGCCATCCCTCCCGGGCAGGGCAGGGCGGTCTCTGCCCCTGCAGGGCGGCAGAGCCACGTCCCGTCGGCATGCAAGGCTATGGCGTCGCCGCCGCGGGCGGGCGCGCAGAGGCTCAGTGAGAGCTGCTTGCGGGTGGGGGCGAGCGGCGAGTACCACACGGCCACGACGTTGGTGTCGGGGCGGAGGAACCGGCCCACCTCGTAGGTCATCACGCGGATGGTGTCGCCCGGCGGCCCTGCCGAGGGCGCGAGCACGTCGGTAGTGACGTTGTAGCCGTTTACGAACAGCTCGTAGCGGCCCGCGCTGGCTATGGTGACGCGCGCCGACAGGGGCGGGCGGGCCACGGTGAACGCCCGGCGGAACCACACCTGCGAGCACGGCCCGGCCCCGGGGCAGGCTATCCAGCGCAGCCCCCAGTCCTGCGCGGCTGCGCCGAGGGCTGCCGCGAGCGTGGCAATGGCAATGAAGGTACGCATCGGCATGGCTGTTGTCAAGGCATTGGGTTTTATGTCATGCAGGCCTGTGCATGGCGCGCTGGTCACCTCAGCGTGGCGCTCTGGCCGGGCTTGAGGCTCAGCCTGACGCGCTTGCCGTTGTAGGCCACGGTGGCCGAGCCGCCCCTCGCGGAGTAGACGGTGGCCTCGGTGACACGCCCGCCGGCCCACTCCATGCCTACCTCGAAGCCGCCGCGGGCGCGCAGGCCCCTCACCTCGCCATCGGCCCAGGCCGCGGGCAGGGCGGGCAGCAGCTCTATGCGCCCGGCGTGGCTCTGGAGCAGCATCTCGCAAACGCCCGCTGTGCCGCCGAAGTTGCCGTCAATCTGGAACGGCGGGTGGGCATCGAAGAGGTTTGGGTAAGTGCCGCCCTTCTGGCCGGAGCGCGACGTTGGGCTGACATATCTGAGCAGCCGGCGGTAGATGCGGTAGGCACGTTCACCGTCGTGCAGCCTGGCCCAAAGGTTGATGCGCCAGCCGGTGCTCCAGCCGGTGCTCTCGTCGCCCTTTATCTCCAACGTCCTTGCGCAGGCTTTCATCAGGGCCGGGTCGGTTACATGGCAGCCCGGGTACAACCCTATGAGGTGCGACTGGTGGCGGTGCTGCGGGTCATAGTCTTTCCAGTCATAGTACCATTCCTGCAAGTTGCCCTGTTCGCCTATGGCATATGGATGCAGCCGTGCCACAGCAGCGTCGAGGCTGTCGGCGAAGGCGGCGTCGGTGCCGAGCGTGCGTGCCGCCGCGGCGGTGTTGGCCAGCAGCTCGCGGATGATGGCCAGGTCGGCCGTGCCGCCGTAGCAGGTCATGCCGTGATAGCCCTTGTCAGTTATGTACTCGTTCTCCGGCGACGTGCTGGGTGCGGTTATCAGCTCCCCGGGCTTCTTTGGGTTCTCAATCAGCCATTCTGCGCAGAACTCCGCCGCCCCTTTCATGAGCGGATAAGCCACTCGGCCGAGGTAAGCGGTGTCGCAGCCGAAGCGGAAGCGCTCGTAGAGAGTGTTCACGAGCCACGCTCCCCCCAGGTTCCAGTTGGCCCACTCGGGCTTCTCGCGCTTCTCTCCCACGGGGTTGGCCATGGCCCAGAGGTCGCTGTTGTGGCTTGAGCACCATCCCCGCGCTATGCCGTAGTAGTTGCGTGCCACGTGGCTCCCGTTCTCGGCCAAGGCGGCAATGAAGCCGTCGAGCGGCATGGCCATCTCGGGCAGGTTGGCCACCTCAGCCGGCCAGTAGTTCTCCTCGAGGTTGATGTTCACCGTGTAGTTGCCGCGCCAGGGCGAGCGGAGCTTGTTGGCCCAGAGCCCTTGCAGGTTGGCAGGCACGCCGGGCGTGCGCGAGCAGCTTATGAGCAGGTAGCGCCCATACTGCGCGTAGAGCGTCTCGAGGTAGCGGTCGGCTTCGTGGCGCGAGCCGTAGTCGCGCAGCAGCCGGTCGGTGGTGCGCGTGGTGTCGGGGCGTGCGTCGCCGAGCCGCAGGCTGAAGCGGCCGAAGAGGGCCTGGTAGTCGGCCACGTGGCGGCGGCGGAAGTCGGCGTAATCGAGGTTCACCGTGTGCCATGCACGGTCGGCGGCGCGCTCAAGGTATGGCGCGGCCTCCCTGACGGGGTGCCGCCTCGCTCCGTTGAAGCTCGTGGCGTTGACTATGTAGACGGTGGCTTGGGTGGCACCGGTGATGGTTATGGTCGAGTCGGTGGCGCGGGTGGTGCCGCCGGCCGACGTGGCGCGCACGATGGTGCAGAAGTGCACGCTCTCCATGGGGTCGCCTGTGGCATGGCCAGTCATGGTGAGCTGGCCGCCGCCGAGGGCCTTCACCCTGTGTGGCACCTGCGCTGAGAGCTTGATGGCGCAGTTGAGCCGCCCGGGCTGCGAGGCCGTCAGGCGCATGGCTATGAGGCTGTCGGGGCATGAGGCGAAGTACTCGCGGGTGTAGGTAACCCCGCCGCGGGTGTAAGTGTCGCTGCACAGGGCGCTGTCGATGTCGAGCCGGCGGCTGTATGCAGAGGCCTCGCCGCCGTTGAGGTCGGTCATGGTGAGCGTGGCCAGCGGCTGGTAGTACTCGGAGTTGTGGCCCTGCACGTTGAGCTGGAGCTTGTCGGCGGCCTCGTAGTCCTCGCGGAAGAGCGCCTCGCGTATCGCGGGAATCCAGCGCGAGGCGCCCGCGCCTTCGCCCTGGTCCACCGGTCGGCCCGTCCAGAAGGTGATGTCGTTGAGGAAAATGACGTTCTCGCGGTCTCCGCCGTAGATGAGCGCGCCCATGGTGCCGTTGCCGATAGGGAGCGACTCCTCGAAGCAGCTGGCCGGTGCGTCGTACCAAAGGCGCAGCGGCGCGAACCCGGATGCAGGCAACTGCAACGCGGCGGCTGCCATTGCGGCTGTGATGATGATTCTCTTTATGGTCATGGCTGTGCAGTGTTTTGGGCAAGTTGGCAGCAGTGGCAGCCTCGGCGGGGCCGGGGGTTGCGGCGGGGCCGCGGTTGCCGTGGGCCGGGGCTTACGCAGAAGCCGCCGGGGCAGTCATTCGGCGTGGCGTCATGGCTGTCTCGGCGGCTTCATCCCTTTCTTGGCGCGTTGCGGCGCTATGCGTCTATGTTGGCGTAGGTGGCGTTCTTCTCGATGAACTCGCGGCGCGGCTCGACGTCGTCGCCCATGAGCATGGAGAAGATGTCGTCGGCCTCGGCAGCGTTCTCGATTGTCACTTGCTTCAGCAGGCGCGTGGCGGGGTTCATGGTCGTCTCCCACAGCTGCTCGGCATTCATTTCACCGAGACCTTTGTAGCGCTGTGTGTGGATGTTCTTCCCGTCTTCGTGGCCGCCGCCATACTTGTCAAGGAAGGCCTGCCGCTGCTGGTCGGTGTAGCAGTACTCCTTGACCTGGTTCTTGTATGAGCAGAGGTAAAGGGGCGGCGTGGCTATGTAGAGGTGGCCTTCCTGTATGATTTTCGGCATGAAGCGGTAGAAGAGCGTCATTATGAGCGTGTCGATGTGTGAGCCATCGACGTCGGCATCGGTCATGATTATTATCTTGTCGTAGCGCAGCTTGTCGATGTTGGCCTCCTTGTCGTCCTCGCCGTCGACGCCGAAGCGCACGCCGATGCTCTGTATGATGTTCATCACTGACTCGCTCTCGAACACCTTGTGCCACATCACCTTCTCCACGTTGAGTATCTTTCCGCGCAGTGGCAGTATGGCCTGGGTGTGGCGGTCGCGCCCTTGCTTGGCCGTGCCGCCGGCGGAGTCGCCCTCGACGAGGAATATCTCGCACTCCTTGGGGTCGCGGTTGGAGCAGTCGGCCAGCTTGCCGGGCAGCCCGCCGCCGGTCATGGGGTTCTTGCGCTGCACGCTCTCGCGGGCCTTGCGGGCCGCGATGCGGGCCGTGGCGGCGAGTATCACCTTGTCGCAGATGAGCTTGGCTTCCTTGGGGTGCTCCTCGAGGTAGTTGTTGAGCGCCTCGCCCACGGCCTGCTGCACCGCGCCTGTCACCTCGGTGTTGCCGAGCTTGGTCTTTGTCTGGCCTTCGAACTGCGGCTCTGCCACCTTGATTGAAATCACTGCGGTGAGCCCTTCGCGGAAGTCCTCGCCGGCAATCTCTATCTTTGCCTTCTCGATTTGCTTCGATATGGTGGGCTCATTGTCGGCGTATGCCTTGAGGGTGCGCGTGAGCGCTATGCGGAAGCCGGTGAGGTGGGTGCCGCCCTCGATGGTGTTTATGTTGTTTACGTATGAGTGTATGTTCTCGTTGTAGTCGGTGTTGTACATCACGGCCACCTCGATGGGTATGCCTTGCTTCTCGGTCTTGAGGTAGATGACGTCGTCGAAGAGGTGCGTGCGGTGGCGGTCTATGTAGCGCACGAACTCCTTCAGGCCGTCCTTGGCGTGGAACACCTCCTGCCGGGTCTTGCCTTCCTCGTCGGGGCGCAGGTCGGTCAGCGTTATGGTTATGCCGGCGTTGAGGTATGCCAGCTCGCGCATGCGCTTGGCTATGATGTCGTACTTGTACTCGGTGGTGGCGGTGAAGATTGCCGGGTCGGGCCAGAACTGCTGGCGGGTGCCCCTCAGCTCGGTCTCGCCCACCACTTTCACGGGATATAGGGCCTTGCCTTTCTCGTACTCCTGCTGGTAGATCTTGCCGTCGCGGAACACTTGGGAGAGCATCCGCGTGGACAGGGCGTTGACGCAGCTCACGCCCACTCCGTGGAGTCCGCCGCTGACTTTGTACGACCCTTTGTCGAACTTTCCGCCGGCGTGGAGCACGGTCATGACCACCTCGAGCGCCGACTTGTGCAGCTTCTTGTGCTCGTCTACGGGGATGCCGCGGCCGTTGTCCTGCACGGTGATGGAGCCGTCCTCGTTGATTGTCACCTCTATGTGGGTGCAGTAGCCGGCCATGGCCTCGTCGATGGAGTTGTCCACGGTCTCGTTGACGAGGTGGTGGAGGCCCTTCTCGCCCGTGTCGCCGATGTACATGGCCGGGCGCTTGCGCACGGCCTCCAGTCCTTCGAGCACCTGTATGTTACTCGCGGAATAGTTGCTTTCCTTGGTTATGTCTTCTGCCATAGGTATGTCTCAGTATTGTCGGCGCAAAGTTACTAAAAAAAAGCGAGGCGGCGAAATATTTCGGGTGTAAAAAGCGGGGTACACACCTGCTTGCCTGAATGCCCTAAATAGCAGAAGCCGCAACCCCTGTTCGTGGTTGCGGCGTCGTGTATTGAATTTAATGTCGATGTCTGTCGTTAGAGCTTGTTCATGTGCAAGGCGAGGCTCGACTTGAGGTTGGCGGCCTTGTTCTTGTGGATGATGTTGACCTTGGCCAGCTTGTCCAGCATCTTCTGCATGCTGGGGTACAACTTCACGGCCTCGTCCCTGTCGGTCAAGGCGCGGAACTTGCGCACTGCGTTGCGCATGGTCTTTGCGTAATATTTGTTGTGAAGTGCCCGCTTCTTGTTCTGGCGGATTCTCTTCAATGCTGATTTGTGATTTGCCATCTTTTAATATCTTCGCTAAACAGTTTTTAATTGTAGTCCCTAGGAGAGTCGAACTCCTCTTTAGAGAATGAAAATCTCTCGTCCTAACCGATAGACGAAGGGACCTTGATGTTGATTTTGCGGGTGCAAAGGTACGGCTTTTGTTCCAACTGACAAAATTTTTTTGCCTAAAAGTTTGATTTTGCAGCGTTTTTTGGTGCAAATATGCGGAGAAAGCATGGATTTGCCGCCCTGCGGCGCGCAACTACAGCCTGCCCCGCGCCCCGCCGCAGCATCCGCCCTGCGGGGCCGCACACAGAAAAAACGGCTGCCACTGCGCCGCCGTCTCGGCTTTTATGGCTAACTTTGCGCCCGTTATGATGACAAAGACCGAGGCTATAGTGCTGCGCACGGTGAAGTATGGCGACAGCAAGATGGTGGTGGACATGTTCACCCGCGAGTGCGGCAGGCTGCAGTTCATGGCCGCCGTGTCGGCCACGGGGCGCGGGCGGCTCAAGAAGCAGTACTTCCAGCCGCTGGCCCAGCTCACCGTGGTGAGCGACGTGCGCCCGCGGCTGCAGCTGCAGCGCATAAAGGAGGTGGCGCAGGCCTACCCTTACGCCACGCTCACGGCCGACAGCCGCAAGCTGGCCGTGGCCATGTTCGTGGCCGAGTGCCTGTGCCACGCCCTGCGCGGCGAGCAGCAGGGCGGGCAGCTCTTCGACTACGTGGCCGACAGCCTGCAGTGGCTCGACGGCGCGGCTGAGGGCTACGCCAACTTCCACCTGGCCTTCCTCATGCGCCTCACGCGCTTCCTCGGCTTCTACCCCAACCTCGTGGGCTATGCGCCGGGCGACTTCTTCGACCTGCGCTCGGGAGGGTTCTGCCACAGCCAGCCGCTCCACACCGACTGCCTCGGGCAGGCCGACGCGGCCCTCGTGGGGCTGATGATGCGCATGGACTACGCCACGATGCACCTCTTCCGCCTCTCGCGCGGGGAGCGCAACCGCATGGTGGAGGTCATCATCAGGTACTACCGCATACACCTGCCCGGCTTCCCCGAGCCGCGCTCGCTCGCCGTGCTGCGCGAGCTGTTCGCATGAGCGGGGCGGGACTGTACGGATGCAGGCCGTTCTGCGCTGCCGAACGGCCTGCATGGCTACGCAAAGACGGCCTGTTCCGCAGTTGCAGAACAGGCCGTCTTGCCAACTTGTTGTGTATCAATGCCTTACGATGTCGCCCATTCATAGGTTTCCGCCCGGCGGCTGGTTCACCTGCCGAGCCACGACTCGGGGTTGAGCTTGGCTTTCTCGCGGCGCAGCTGGAACTCAAGCACGTGGTTGCCCGCCACGGAGCCGAGCGGCTGCCGCGTGCTAACGTGCTGCCCCTTGCGCACCCTCACGGAGGCAAGGTTGAAGTACACCGAGATGTACTGCCCGTGGCGCACCATCACCCCGCTGCAGCCCGAGCCGGGTATGCTGAACACCGCGCTCACCTCGCCGTCGAACACGCTGCGGGCCTCGGCGCCCTGCTGCCCCAGTATGCTTATGCCGTTGTTGTTGAGCCTCACGTTCTTAAGCCCGTCCACGTTGTACTGCCCGAAATGGCTCACTATGCGGTAAGGGCCGGTGATGGGCATGGGCAGGCGGCCGCGGTTGCTCTCGAAGTTGCCGCTGATGCGGCGGTCTTCGCTGTCGAGCCTGAAGGCGGCCTCGCCCTCCTTCTTGGCCTCGGCCAGCTCGCGGGCGCGGCTCTTCGCGTCGGCCTTGGCCTTGCGCTCGGCCTCCTTGCGCGCTTCCTCGGCGCGGAGGGCGGCCTGCTCGGCAGCCTTGCGCTTGTCGGCCGACGCCTTGCGGGCGGCCTCCTTCAGCTGCTCCTCGCGCCGCTTCGCCTCGGCTATGCGCTGCGCGTTGGCGCGTGCGGCGGCCTCGGCGGCGGCTTTCTTGCGGGCTATCTCGGCCTGCCGCTTGCGCTCGGCTTCCTCGGCGGCCTTGCGCTTGGCCTCGGCTATGGCGCGCTGGCGCGCCTTTTCCACCTCGATGGCCACGAGGCGGTCAATCTCGGCGTTGAGGGCGGCGTCGCGCTTCTGCTGCTGCGCTATCACCGACTGGATGGTCTTCTGCTGGCGTTTCAGCGTGGCCACCACCTTCTCCTGCTCCTGCTGCTTGCCCTCAAGGGCGCGCCGCTCCTGCTCGCCCCTGCTCAGCAGCTCGCCCTTCTGCCTCCGGGCGGCCAGCAGCTGTGCCTGCTTGCGGCCCACCTGCTCCTGCTTGGCCTTCACGGCCTCGCCCTGCGCCCGCTGGTAGGTGGCATACTCGCGGGTGAAGCGCAGGCGGCGGTACATCTGGCTGAAGCTCTCGGCGCTGAAGATGAACATGAGCTGGTTCTGTATGGAGCGGTTGCGGTGCATGTAGCGCATCGACTTCACGAACTTCTCCTTCCTGTCCTCCAGCTCGGCGTTGAGCGTGGCTATCTGCTTGCCGAGGCTGGTTATGTCGGCATCGAGGGCCGCTATGTCGCGGCGTATGGAGTCTATGCTCTTGCGCTTGTCGGCAATCTCGGTGTTGATAAGCATGAGGTTCTGCAGCCGTTGCTTCACGTCGCGCTCGTTGCTGCGCAGCTCCGCTGCTGCGTCTGTATCTGCTTCTTCACCTGGGCGCGCTCGTTGCGCAGGCCCGAGATTGTCTTGGGCTTCTTCTGCACGGCCTTTTTCTTGGTGGTGCGCGTCGTCTGGGCCTTCTTCTTGGCCGTGGTCTTGCGCGTCTGGGCGTGGCAGGGTGCCACGGCCAGGGCCAGCGCGAGCAGCAGTGTGTATAGCTTTACCATGGGCATCGGCGGTGGTTTCAGAGTGAAGAGAGTTTGCGCAGTATGTCGTCGAGCTTCACCTGCCTGTACCTTGAGGTGACCTCGGTCGGCGTTTCCCACCCGCTGTCGTGGCCTATGCCGCCCAGCGAGTAGCTCAGCCTCACTGTGTGCTTGGGCGTGGCTACGGTTATGTCGTTGGTGGTCGGGAACTTGTGGCGGCCCATCTGCTCGAAGCCGCCGTAGTGCCATGTCAGCTGCGTGTTGCCGCGGGCGGCGTCCTTGTAGGTCACGTTGGCCGTCTTCACCTGCCCGCTGCCCTTGTCGGCCATCCAGCGGTAGGCCAGCGGGCCGCGCTCAAGCATGAGGGCCATGTCGGTGCCGGCCTCGTAGGCGTTGATGGCGGCCAGCGAGCGTGCGTCGGGCTCGGCCTCGCCCGGCACGAAGAGCTCGCCCCAGAAGAGCGACTGCAGCGAGTTGAAGTCGAGGCCGCTCTCGCGCAGGAAGGCCACATCCTTGTAGCTCACCTTTATGTACTGCCTGTTGATGCGGTCCATGAGCAGCACGTAGTCGGGCGTGAACTCTATGCGGCCGGCCTCTATCAGCCCCAGGGCCACGAGCTGCAGGCGTATCATGCCGTCGCGCTTCATGCGGAGGTTGCCCGAGAGCGACATTCCCTTGTCGCCGAGCGACAGCTCCACCTTTATCTTCGAGGTGACATACTGCGTCTCCTTGTGGCTCACGGCGGCCACCTTGCGCACGGTCTGCTCCGTCGTGGGCTTGCCCTGCCCTGCTGCCGCGGTGCCTGTCTCCACCGTCTTCGCCGAGCGGCACGAAGCCAGGGCCAGCGCCAGGGCCGGCAGGAGAGCCTTCATTATTGTCGTTATTCTCATTCCTTGATGTATTTCCGTTGTCTTATCTTCCTTGCGAGCAGCTTGTTGCCCGGGTCCTTGGCGGCGGCGCGGCGCCACAGTTCCACTGCCCCGTCCGTGTCGCCGGCCTTGGCGTGTATGTCGCCGGCGTGCTCAAGGATGACGGCGCTGCTGTCGCTGTCGTTCTGCACGGCCTGGTCGATGTATATCTTCGCCTCGGCGTAGCGTTCCTGCATGAACAGTATCCAGGCGTAAGTGTCGAGGTAAGTGGCGTTCTTCGGCTCGGCCTTCACCGTCTTGTAGCTCATCTGCTCGGCCTTGTCGAGGCTGTCGCCGTTGAGGCTGAGGTAATATGCGTAGTTGTTCAGGCAGCCTATGTTGTCGGCTTTCCACTGCAGGCACGAGTCGTATGCGGCGTAAGCCTCGGCCGGGCGCCCTTTCTCGTAGAGCAGGTCGCCCATTACGGCGTAGAAGTCCGACACGATGTCGGGGTCGCTCTGGCTGCCGATGGCGCTTATCCCGCGCTGGAATGCGTCGAGCGCGCTGTCGTTGTCGTCCTTGCGGTAGTGGGCCATGCCCTCGTAATAGTAGAAAGCCATCTCCTCGGGGTTGTAGTTGCGCGCGGCGCGGCAGAGCGATATGACGCGGTCGAGCTTGTTTCCCTGCCATGCGTAGGCCACGAGCTGCAGGCGCGCGGCGGCGTTGTCGGGTGCCATTTCGAGCACCCTTTCGAGCACGCGCTCTATGCCCTGCTGCGGCATCCGCTTAAGGTTCATGTACGTGGCGTAGAGTATGGCCATGTCGGCGCTGGCCTGCGGCGAGCCCATCACGCTGTCGAAGAGGCGCAGTATCTTCGTGCTGTCGCCCCCGCTGTTTTCGCTTTCGGCTATCTCCTGCCGCATTATGTACACCCGTGCGTCGTCGCCGGTGTTCTTGTTGAGCAGCAGCTGCATGGTGAGCGAGTCGGCCTCGGCCTCCATGTGCCTCTGCTTGTAGTACGCCCTGAGCGACAGCTGCGCGCGGTAGTTGCCCGGTTCGGCCCTGAGTATGTCGGTGTATATGTCGAAAGCCTCCTTTTCGCTGCCGTTGGTCAGCAGCGCGTCGGCGTACATCCCGCGGTACATGAGGTCGTTGGGGTACTGCTCGGCCAGGCTTTTCATCTCGTTTATGGCGGCCTTCCTGTCGCCCATCTGCGAGTATATCTCGCTCTTGGCGTAGGCCAGGCGTTCGTTCTTGCCCTCCAGGGTCTCGAGCCTGTTGAGTGTTTTTATTGTGTTGTCGTAGTCGCCCTGCTGCTGGTACAGCTGCACGAGCATCTCCAGCACGTCTATGCGGCCCGTCTCCTTGGCCACGAGCCGTTCGAGCACGCCTATGGCCAGCGAGTCCTTGCCGTCCGTGACGTAAGCCTGCGCCAGCGTTTCCAGGTATGTTGCGTTGCCGGGGTCTAGCTCGGCGGCCTTCTTGAAGCACTCGGCGGCCCTGTCATTGTCCTTGAGCGCCAGGTAGTACTGCGCCAGGTAGAAGTATGCCTCGGGCGCGCCGGGGTCGATGCTTATGCAGTGGCGCAGCAGGTCGTAGGCCGCGTCGCTGTTGCCTTTCTGCCGTTGCATCATCGCCTCGAGGAAGAAGTAGTCGTAGCGGCGGCTCGCCTCGGCGGCTGTCTGCGCCGTTGCGTGGCCGGCCCACCCGGCGGCCAGGGCCAAGGCCATGGCGTACAGGGCGCCCAAGGCGCGCCTGATGGTTCCAGTTGCTGTCCCCATGGCTCTCATTCCACCCCCGTGTGGCCATACCCACCGGCGCCGCGCTCCGTAGCGTCAAGCTCGCCCACGAGTGTGAATGTGGCCTGTTCGTGGCGCGCTATCACCATCTGCGCTATGCGCTCGCCGTCGTTGAGCGTGAAGTCCTCGGCCGAGAGGTTCACCAGCAGCACCATTATCTCGCCCCGGTAGTCGGCGTCCACCGTGCCGGGCGAGTTGAGCACGGTGATGCCGTGGCGCAGGGCCAGGCCGCTGCGCGGGCGTATCTGCGCCTCACAGCCCTCGGGCAGCGATATGTAGAGGCCCGTGCCTATGAGGCGCCGCTCCATGGGTCGCAGCGTCACGGGGCCGTCGGTGCAGGCCCGCAGGTCCATGCCGGCGCTCTGCCCCGTGGCATATGCGGGCAGCGGGTGGTGCCCCTTGTTTATTACCTTTATTTCTACCATCTGTGTTTCCTGATTGTTGCTAAGGCGCAAAATTAGCCAATAATATCCGAAAATGCAATGCTTTTGCGCCTAAAAGTAATGTTTTAACGGAAAAAAGCACTAATTTTGCGGCATGGGAAAGAACCGGCATGGTAAAGGATTGGCGATGAAGGGGGGCTCCCAGCCCTCCCACAACACCCAGATCTCCCACAACTCCCACAACTCCCATATCTCCCACACCCCCACGACTCCTTCTAACTCCCCAGCGGCGCGCAGCACCGCGATAACTCCTCATAACTCCCACGACTCCTTATAACTCCTTCTAACTCCCCAGCGGCGCGCAGCGCCGCGATAACTTCTTCTAACTCCTTATAAAATATGATGTACTGGCAACAACTCATTACCGACAAGCGCCTGGGCCAGGAGCACCGCCACAGCCCGCGCCACGACGACCGCTCCGAGTTCAAGCGCGACTACGACCGCCTTATCTTCTCGGCCCCGTTCCGCCGCCTGCAGAACAAGACACAGGTGTTCCCGCTGCCGGGCAGCGTCTTCGTGCACAACCGCCTCACCCACAGCCTCGAGGTGGCCAGCGTGGGCATGTCGCTCGGCACCGACGTGGCCTGCGAGCTGCTGCGCCGCAGGCCGGAGCTGGCCTCGACGCGCATCGCCGACATAGGGCAGATAGTGGCGGCGGCCTGCCTTGCCCACGACATGGGCAACCCCCCGTTCGGCCATGCGGGCGAGAAGGCCATGCAGACCTTCTTCACCGAGGGGGCGGGCAGCGCGCTGCGCGAACGCCTCAGCCCCGTGTTCTGGAGCGACATCACCCACTTTGAGGGCAACGCCAACGCCTTCCGCCTGCTCACCCACCGCTTCTGCGGACGCCGCCCGGGCGGGTTTGTCATGACGTACACCACCCTTGCCGCCATCGTTAAGTACCCCCACTCATCGCTGCTGGCGGGAGCCAAGGGCAAGTTTGGCTTCTTCGCCACCGAGCAGCAGGCCTACGAGCGCATAGCCGCCGACCTGGGCCTCGTGCGCCTCTCCGCGCCGGGCGAGCCGCTGCGCTGCGCCCGCCACCCGCTGGTGTACCTCGTGGAGGCCGCCGACGACATATGCTATGAGATAATGGACATTGAGGATGCCTACAAGCTGCGCCTGCTATCATACGACGAGACAGAGCGGCTGCTGCTCGGCTTCTTCCCCGACGGGCAGCAGGGGCGCATACGCCGCCGCATGGAGGAGGAGCAGGTCGGCGACCCAAACGAGCGCGTCGTCTACCTGCGCGCCTGCGCCATAGGGCGGCTGGAGGCCGAGTGCGTGCGCGCCTTTGTCGAGAGCGAGCAGGACATCCTCGCGGGCCGCTTCGAGGGGAGCCTCATAGGGGCGATGTCGCCGGGCGTGCGCGATGCCTACCGCCGCTGCGCCGACGTGTCGCGCAGCCGCATATACTGCAGCAAGCCGGTGCTCGACGTGGAGCTGTCGGGCTACAAGGTCATGGCCACGCTCATGGAGCAGATGGTCGACGCAGCCCTCCACCCCACCCGCTACTACTCGCGCCAGCTACTGGGCCGCGTGAGCAGCCAGTACGACATCGCCTCGCCCGACCTCGAGACGCGCCTCATGGCCGTCATCGACTACATCAGCGGCATGACCGACGTTTACGCCCTCGACGTATACCAGAAGATGATGGGCATGGCCCTGCCAATCGTATAAAAGTAAAAAGGTAAAAAGGTAAAAAAGTAAAAAGGTAAAAAGGTAAAAAAGTAAAAAGGTAAAAAGGTAAAAAGGTAAAAAGGTAAAAAAGTAAAAGGCTACGCAATCCCGGTGGGTGTGCGCAGCCTTTTTGTTTTGGGAGGGTTGAGAGAACAGAGAACTTTGGAAGCCCAGTGCCATGGCGTAGCTTGTTTTACCTTTTTACCTTTTAAAAAAGTAAAAAGGTAAAAAGGTAAAAAGGTAAAAAGCTGCGCAATCCATCGTGGGTGTGCGTACACTTTTGTTTTTGGGAAAGCTGCGAGAACAGCGAGTTTTGGAAGCTCTGTGCCATGGCGTAGCCTTTTTACTTTTTTACCTTTTTACCATTAAGAATGGCGTAGCCTTTTTACTTTTTTACCTTTTTACCTTTTTACCTTTAGATTGCTTTTTTACTTTTTTACCTTTTAAAATACCGGCAGTGCGAGCAGCTGCTGCGCTAACGTCTTGGCCATGCGCTCGTGGCCCGCGTCGTTGGGGTGCAGGCGGTCGGTGTCGGCCCGGTTGAAGAAGCGCGCATATTCGTCCATCATGGGATAGAGGCCCGAGAGGGCGTTGAGGTCAATCACAGGCACGGCCCAGATGTTGGCGGCCTCTTTCACCGCGCTCACGTAGCTCTCCAGGTACTCGCCGCACAGGTTGCGGTAGTCCTCCGTGGGCTGCCAGTTCTTGTCGTTGGCGTAGAAGCCCGCGCGGTGTATGGGCGTGAGCAGCACTATTTGCTTCGTGGGGTACATCTTCTTCACCGTGCTCAGCGCTATGTTTATGCGCCCGCGGTAGGTGGCCTTGTCCATGCAGAGGTGCTGCTGCTTGCGGCTCACGAGGTGCTTAGGCTCGTGTATGCCGGCCATCACCTGCTCGTCGGTCTCGGTGTACCACTGCCCTATCGGCACACCCGCGTTGTAGTCGTTCGTGCCTATGAAGATTATTATCGCGTCCACGCTGTCGCCGTGCTCTGCCTGCAGCTGGCGGGCCTGCCGCGGTATGTCGTTCCACTGCCGCCCGCTCACGGCGTACACGTAGGGCACTATGCCCAGCCAGTCTTCAAGGAATCCCCAGTACTTCTTCTTCGAGGCCTTGTTCCTCGGGTCGGTGATCGAGTCGCCGAAGTAGGCCACGCGCTTGCCCTGCCACGGGTGGGTCAGTACGGTCTGCGCCCGCGCGGGCAGCAGCATGATGGCGCACAGCAGTGCGCAGAGTGTCTGTCTTGCTTTCATCGTCTTGCGGTTTTTAGTTTGGTCCTTGGGCAGCGCAGCGGCGCAACCCTGCCGCAAAGTTACTAATCATTTTCCAAACGGAGCGCATCGCGGCTGGTGTTTTTGCCCGCGCCCCGCGATGGCGCCCCGGCGCGCCCCAGCTAACTGCCTCTGCGCCAGGCAGTTGCCCATACGGCCTGTTTTGCGGCGCGAAACAGGCCGTTTTGCCGCCCCGAACGGCCTGTTTCGCCGCCCCATACAGCCGGGCCTCGTGGCGCTACCGGCCGCCGGCAAGAAAATGTAGGGCCTGGGACTGGCTTTCATCTGAAATATTTGTAACTTTGCAGGCGGACGGCCGCCCACGGAAGGCGCCCCGCCCTGCCTTACGGCGGGGCGGCGGCACGACCGCGCCATGGCCGCTAACTAAAACTGACAAACTTAAAACCATAAAGCAATCATGGACAAAAGGTTCTTTTCTCTCTTCGTGCTGGGCGGCGTGGCTTGCGCAGCACTCGCGCAAGACCCGCGCGAAAGCCATTATTACTACGAAGTGCTCGACCCGCGCCACGAGCCTAAGCCTAAGGTGGAGGGCTTCGCCGCGCAGCGCGTGGCCGAGAGGCTCAACCGTGGGCTGGCAGCCGTGCCGGCCGCCGACGGCAAGGGGGTGTACCTCAGCTGGCGACTGCTCGAGGCCGACGGGCCCGACGCGGCCTTCCACGTGTTCCGCAAGAGCGGCGGCAAGGTAAGCAGGCTCACCCGCAAGCCGCTGACAAAGACCTGCGACTTCACCGACACCGACCCCGCCGACGAGGCCACCTACTGGGTGGAGCCGGCAGGCAAGTACGCCGGGGAAGCCGACGGGCAGGCGGAGCAGAGGCTCGCCGTCTGCCTGGACAGCCTGAAGCCTTACACCTCAATACCCATTGCCGGGGGTGAGACGCCGGGCAAGGTGGCGCTGGCCGACCTCGACGGCGACGGCTCGTATGACTTCATAGTGCGCACGCCCAGCTCTAACGTCGACCCGGGGATGCCCGGCGACAAGGCCGGCACGACCTACCGCCTCTCGGCTTACCTCAGCACGGGCCGCCACCTCTGGACCATCGACCTCGGGCCGGGCATTGAACCGGGAGTATGGTACTCGCCATTCGTGGCCTTCGACTTCAACGGCGACGGGCGCGCAGAGGTGGCCTTCAAGAGCGCGGGCGACGACTACGTGAAGAACGCGCAGGGGCGCGTATGCGGCGGCAGCGAGTACCTTACCGTGGTCGACGGCATGACGGGCAGGGTTATCGACCGCGCCGGCTGGCCGGAGCGCAACGACCGCTACGGCAACCTCGTCAGGCAGAACCGCAACCAGATGGGCGTGGCTTACCTCGACGGCAAGACGCCCTGCCTGCTCGCCGCTCGTGGCACGTACAAGCTCATGGTGGTAGACGCGTGGACGCTGCGCGACGGCAGGCTGCACCGCGAGTGGCGCTGGGACGGCGACGAGGAGAACCCCGTGATTCGCAGCATGGGGGCGCACAGCATGGTGACGGGCGACGTTGACGGCGACGGGCGCGACGAGATTCTGCTCGGCTCCTGTATGCTCGACGACGACGGCACGGCACTATGGTCCACAGGACTGGGCCACAGCGACAAGGCGTACCTCTGCCGACTGCGCCCCGACCTGCCTCTGCAGGTGTTCATGGTGAGCGAGCCTAAGAAGGAGGACGGACGTGGCGTGTCGGTGGTCGACGCCGCCACGGGCCGACTGCAGTGGGCCATAGGCCAGACTACCTATCACGTGGGCAACGGAATGGTGGCCGACTTCGACCCTGCGCACCCGGGACTGGAGTGCTTCGCATCCGAAGACCGCAAGGGGGGCAGCACCGACAAGTACCTGCTCACCGCCGACGGCAAGCGCATCGACGCCGACCAGGCCGACATACCGGGATGCAGCAACTGGATATGGTGGGACGCCGACCTGCTGCGCGAGACCATGCGCTACGCTCCTAAGGCGGTGAACGCACCGGGGCCGCGACGCCGCACCATGGAGCTGTGTGTATGGAAGTGGCGGGGCGAAACGCTCACCGACGGCATACAGGGTGGCATAGTGGCCGTGGCCGACATTGAGGGCGACTGGCGCGAGGAGCTGATAACGGCACTGCCGGGCGAACTGCGCATCTACCACACCAACATCCCGGCTGCCGACCGCCGCACAACGCTCATGCAGGACCCGCTCTACCGCAGCTACATAGCCCACTCGAGCATGGGCTACCCGCAAGCACCCGTGCCTTCGTTCTACCTCGGGGAAAACGTTGAAAAGTAAAAAGGTAAAAAAGTAAAAAAGTAAAACAAGCTACGCCATTCTTAATGGTAAAAAAGTAAAAAGGCAATTTAAAGGTAAAAAAGTAAAAAGGTAAAAAAGTAAAAAGGCTACGCCATGGCACTGGGCTTCCAAAACTCGCTGTTCTCGCAGCATTCCCAAAAACAAAAGTGTACGCACACCCACGATGGATTGCGCAGCTTTTTACTTTTTTACCTTTTTACTTTTTTACCTTTAAGATAGCCTTTTTACCTTTAAATTGCCTTTGATAATGTCACAAGAATTAAAGCTATGGAAGTAAACGCTATAATGAAGCTCAGCAAGAAGTTTGCACTAAGAATTGTAAAACTGTATATCTACTTGCGCGACGAACAACACGAAAACGTTATGTCAAAGCAATTATACAGGTCTGGAACAAGCATAGGGGCAAACATTGCCGAGAGCGTATTTGCACAGAGCGATGCCGACTATATAAGCAAACTGAGCATTGCTTTGAAAGAAGCATCCGAAACCATGTATTGGCTCGAACTGCTCCACGAGGCCGGAATAATAAACGACATCCAGTTCGACTCTGTAGCCAACGATGCACGCACCATCATCGGCACGCTCGTAAACATAATAAACAAAGTGAAAGAAAGAATCAAATTAAAGGTAAAAAAGTAAAAAGGTAAAAAAGTAAAAAGCTGCGCAATCCTTCGTGGGTGTGCGCATCTTTTTTGTTTTTGGGAGAGCTGAGAGTACTGTGAGAACAGGGAGCTTTGGAAGCCCAGTGCCATGGCGTAGCTTGTTTTACTTTTTTACCTTTTTTCTTTTTTACCTTTAAGATAGCCTTTTACTTTTTTACTTTTAAATTGCCTTTTTTCTTTTAAACAAAACAGGATGCGCGCTTCACAGCGAACATCCTGTCCATTTCTATAAAAGAAATCCGATATTTATATGCTCTATATGTATGAAAAAATTGTTTTGTCTTAATTCAACCACGCACCATCGCGCAGCTTTTTACTTTTTTACCTTTTTACTTTTTTACTTTTAAATTGCCTTTTTACTTTTCTACCTTTAAGTCAACCACGCACCATCGCGCAGCTTTTTACTTTTTTACTTTTTTACCTTTTTACCTTTAATTTGCGTGCCTCCATGCCTCCGGGCAGTGCCACGCGCACCACCACCACGTCGGCGGGCAGGCCGCTCACGGTGCACACCTTGGCACCGGCGGCATCTACGCTCTTGAGCAGCGCGCCGCCTGCGGAGTAAACATTCACGAGGCCGATGGGAGCAGAGGCTGCCACAATCACCTCGCCAGAGGTAACGGAGTAGACGCTAAGCTCGGTGGCATCGTCACCATCCACGCCGCCGATGCCCGTGGGGGCTGCGCCGTCGCTGACGATGAAGTAGCGGCCATGGCTGGCGCCGCTCACGCTAAGGGTGGTAGCGTCGGTAAGCGGGGTCTCCGTCTGCAGCTCGGCGTCGTAGAGGCGCGGGTTGCGCAGCGTGGCCGTGCCGCTGAACGAGAGCGTGGTCACCTCGTCGTCGGCAGCGAACACGCCCATGGGTATGCGGCGGGCGGTGCTCACCACGTTGATGGCGGCTGCCGTAGTGCCGGCCACGGTGTATGCCAGCGGAGCGTCGATGCCGTTGCCCGTGAGGTCGGTGATGAGCTGTGCGTCCTCGCCCTGTGCAAAGGCGTCGGCGGCAGCGTCAGCGTAGGCCAGCAAGGCCGTGCTGCGCTTCGTGGCGCCGGTGGCTGTTACCACGAGGGCGTTGGTCTCAGTGCCTTGCGACATACCGGCATCAGTAAGCTTTTGCATATCGGCGGTGAATGTCACTTTATTAGAAGCTGCGTTAGGCAGTTTTTTAACGAAGAACGCCTTATATGGCTCTATCGAATGCCCCGTGCCGGTTACCTGGTCCGAGTTCCACGAGTCTGTTCCAACAACAGGACCGTGCTCGGTTTCTCCCCAATATACCTTCTCCAAGGTTTCAGCGTTGGCATTGAGGAAGTCCTGCACATTGAGCGGAGCCATGAACGGGTTGCCCACTATCATGTAATTGCCATCGTATGACGGGGTGAGCGTCACGGGTATGTCCTTCGTGCCGTCGTAGCTGCTCGGAGTGGAGCGGTTGGCCATGTCGCTTATGAGCAGCTTGCCCGCTTTGGTGCGGTCGAGCTTAGTAGAGCTGTAGTCGTAGCTTGCATCATCCTTTGGCATACGGAACACGAGCTTGCTGCCGTTTGCTACGTCGGCGGCCTTGACGGAGAAGCCTGCGCCGGCGGAGTAAGGCACGCCGGCATCATTGTAGGCCGAGCTCCAGAGCGCACCGAACGAGACAGGGGTCTGGCCGCCACCTTGTTCTATTATGCTTGCTGCGCCGGTCCAGCTGCGCTGGTATACGGCGGGCGCGAGGCGGTCGTTGTCAGAGCCGAACATGACTTCATTGAAGAGGCGCAGCCCTGCCTGCGAGCCTGTGGACGTGCTGGTGTACCAGTCGCCGGCCACCACGCCTTGCAGCGGGGTGCTCACGAGCGTCCACTCCTTGGTAGGCACAGGTACGTCCATCGACGCCTTGGTGTAGATAAGCTGCTCGGCGTGGAGCATCTGCGCGCCCTGGTTGAAGTGTATGTCGTTGCAGATGTTCACGCGGTAGCGCTGTGTGGTGAGGTTGCCTGTGTTGTTGTCAGGATCCTCATCGTAAACCATGAGGTCGTACTGTATGTTCTCAGTCGGGGCTTCCATGCCCTCAGGGCGGTTTTCCTTACCTTGGAACGCGCCGCCATCGACGTACCCGGCCATGTAGAGGTGGGCGCGGCTGCCCTCGGGCATCACCACGTTGCTGAAGAGCATCGGCACAAAGCCGTTGTTGGTGCCGTTGGCATCATTAGTAGTGTAGCTGTTGGCATCAGCGTGCAGGTCTGTGGCATCGGCGCGCTTCCAGTTGGCATCGTTGTTCCAGTTCTTCAGCGCACCGTCGGCACCGCCCTGCCATACAAGGTTTTTGGGAACGACCTTCATGTCAACCACGAATGAACCTTGACAGGTATTGTAGACCTGGCCTGTGTTTTGCCCACGCTCTTCAAAATAGGCCGCGAACTTATAGGTGTAGCCTTCGCGCGGGTTGAACTGGAAGCCATTTGACTGACGGCTCAAGTCAAACTTTATGGTCATGTTATTTGCATAGCCGTTAACCGTAGCTTCAAAAGTCTCAACAGTACCAATTGGCAAGTCTGTGCGGTCAATGCCTTCTTCACTGCCGAAGTATTGGCTATACTGCGGGTCGTCAGTGCCAACAAGGAACAGCCTGTCGAGATTGCCACGCTCCACCTTGTCGAGCCTGTTCACTCCATCAGAAACTATGTGCGGCTCACGGAGATTTACGCGGATAGTAGCGTTGCTTTTGGATGCCTTTATCTGATTGAGGCCGATACGGAGCGCCGGACAGAAGTCGTCGGAAGGATATGCAACGCTCTGGAATCCGGGGAGTATTGATGGTGACTCTCCGTCGGCAGACAACACGAGCGGCACATAGCTCCAACAGATATTTGCCCACAATTCTTGGCTAATGCCACTGGAAGCCGGGGGCATCAACGTTTGTATCGGCTTGACCACGAGCTGCAACCCATCCTTCAGCAAGGCGATGTTGAGATTCTCCTCATGGAGCACAAGCACAGCATTGAGTCCGCCCTCGTCGGGTGTGGCCTCGTGGGCGTAATGATAAATCAAGCGGAACTCGTTTTCCGTGAACGTAACTTCACCTGTTTCAGTCTTGAACTCACCCCACGGGGTTGTTGCCTCGCTGATGTCTGTTGCATCGGGGTAAACGGCGCGGAAATTGGTCAGCGCAACGTCAAGGTTCGTGCCATACGTCGAGTGGTCGGTGATAAACTCGCGCTCCTCGCCAAAGAACCAATCGAAGTAAACACCTCCGTCAAGGACATCATAGCCCTCTTCCTCGCCATCGGCACGCGGCACGCGCATCTGAACCGTGAAGTTGAACACCTCGCCTGCACAGAAGCTTGTGCTGGGGTCCACAACCTCACCGTTTACCTTAATAAGGGTGGTCGAGGTGACATGGAAACGGGTCTTGATGCCGCAAGCCTCGTCAAGCTCGTCCACGAAGTCCTGTATCTGGGGAGCTGTGCCACCGGTTATGTCTGTCGGCCTTATGAGCATGAGGTAAGGACGGTTTGGCGAAAGCACGGAATAGAAGTCAACCGTGATGCGCCGCCCATTAGGATCGTTTTCGCTGCCGGTCTTATAGAAGTAGTAACGGCCCTGGCCGTCATTGTTGTTTATGGCCAGTGAGGATCGGTCATCGTCACCATTATACTGAGTGTTAGCGTCAAAGGTGTTCTTGTAGTAAAGGGTCACGAGCGGATTGTCGTAAATCTCGCCGTCGCCGACATTGACAAGTGCAGCATTGACGCCAGCAGTCTTTGCCTCATTTATTTTTTCAGCGGGAGCATCTGCTTCCGTAAAGCCAAGCTCTTCGAGCTTTGCCTTGTACGTAGTGTTATATATGGTTTCGTCGATGAAGCAGAAGTCTATACCATTGATACCAGCACCACCCTCGCCACCGAGACGCGAGGTGATGCGCTCCCAGTCAAGCTCTATGTTCATGCGGGTACGCTCCTTTGTACAGGTGAACTCCTTTTGCGAAACCTGCGCGCTGGGCTGGGCGAGATAAACCTTTATCTCGTCAAGGTAGTAGTCACCGCCGGTGGTGGAGGCACTGTAGTTCTCGATCTGAAGTATATAGGAGTCGTAGCTGGATGCGTTCTCATCGTTGTTGATGAACGAGAAATACAGCTGATACCAATCGTTGGTGCCGTCGCCGGTACCGGGCGTGCCGCCGCTGAGGTGGCACGTGGTGCGTATCTGGCTGCTGGCATGGCGGTAAATCGGGGTGTACTTCGTCGTGACGCTCCCATCGGCACCAACAGTCTTGTTTACTCCCATTACGGTGAAGAGCACACCGGCATCGTCGTTGGTAACAGAGCCACCACTCTTCATCCAAGCCGTGACGAAAAGCTCGGAGCCGGGACACAGTTTCTCATCGAAAGGCAGGCGCGCGAGGATTCCCGGACGGTCGGATGCATCGACATATATGAAGTGGTTGCCGGGATTGTCGTCCTTGCCCATGCCCTCTTGGAAGTTTGTTGAATTACCATTAACATCGCCATATCCTATGTAATTATTTACTATGGAATAATAGCTGAACTCGGGATACCAACGATTGGGATCTTTATAATTGGCTGAGCTGCGGAAGTCGCCGAAAGGAGAGCCATCGAAGAACGCATAGCTACTATAGCTCCAGTCGAGCGGGAACGTGAAATACTCCTCCTGCCCGTATGTGTCAACGCCCTCCACGTAGTCGAACGTCAGTTCTGTCAGCTTGTTCAAGTTTGGCTCACCCTGTTCGTTATAACCGTTCATCCACGACGGCGAGCGGTACTCAAGGTCGCCGCCTGCCTGTATGTTGTTCACTTGGTGCTGCGTCAGCGGCACGGAAGCGGCAGTGAACGTGAGGTTGAAGCGGGCAATGTTGTATGTAGTACCATTGTACGTCTTTGTAACGAGTATTGTTGCCGTAGAGCCATCGGCGACAGTCCATGGTGAACTATTTCCAGAGGGAGAACCCTCCCGAGCAAAACTAATTACACGGCTTGAACCAGACAATGTCAACGTACCTGCATTACTATATTGGCCATTACCAGTTCTATTACGCAGGGTCAGGCCGGCATTGTCGTTAACGATGGAAACGTCAAGCGAAGCGTCCTCGCCGCTGCCGACACCGGGGATGGCGTAACTACCGGCATCTTTCGACAAAGCCACAATCTCGTCAGTGTAGTTGGAGAGATGCTGATTGGGGAAAGTGATATCATACTCCTCAAGGTAGCGCTTGCCCTCGGCAGTGCCACCACCTTGGTATGCCGGGTTCTTCAAGCGGCCTATGCCGTAGTTGAAGCCATCGGTATCTACAGCAGGGCGGTCGTCTACACCTACTATATAATAAATGGCACGCAACGAAAGAGTCGGCTCAAACCAGTTATACGTCCTAAACTCCTCTGCGCATTCGGCAATGGTAATTTCGTCGGAGCGTTTTGATTCGAAATCAGTTCCGTAGAAATCGGTGTAACCGGAAATATCGCAGGCCACGACGTACCAATTATTGTCGGAAGTGGCGTTGGGGAACCAGGTTTTAAACTCATCATTGGTGGGGTAATAAAAATCCATTTGATCAACAATGTCACCTAACGGCCTGCCAACATACCCGTTCTCAAACCTGTATGCTGTCTCGCCTCCAGTCGGCGTAAGCAGGTCATAAACATACTTATTGTTGCAAGGCTTATGGTTGGTCTCATACGTGCGCCCTGTGCGGTAACTGAACCATCTTTGGTATGTCTGCGCACTGGAAGTTCCACTTTCATTCTGCGTGGGCAAAGTCAAAGTGGTGCTGGAGCCTTTGTGCATATAGATGGTATCAATGATAGTGTGAGAGGCTTGCAGCTTCGTATCCGTGGTGCTCGACATCACTGCGTCAAAACGCGCCTGGTCATGCCGGAACGAACCAAGCTCATCGAAGTTCTTGCCAACCATGAGCGTAAACCACTTCGGGTCTTTGTGCTGGACGGTACCATACACAGTGCTATTTCTGAACTCTATTTCGTTTACAGCCAAAGTCCAGCCTGCACTATAAGGACTTAAACGCAAGCGCACATACTGCGTTGTCACAGGTTCGTCAAGTGTCAATGAGACATTCCTTATTGTGCGATCCAATCCGTCAACTGACTTTATTTCATTCCAATTGCGACCATTGGTAGAAGTATATACTGTAATATCATTGGAGCGCTCGTCATTCTCACCGCCCTGCATGATCCAGATTGTATTGAAAGTCTGCTGACTCCGGAATGTGAAATCAACATATATGTCGCCTGAATAGCTTGACATCCAATACGACTCCTGATTGCCATCGAAAACATTACGTATCGGGGTTTGACTCCACTCGTTCGATGCATCATTTCCTCTACTGACAGTTTCAGCAGAAACATCACGTAGGACATTGGTACTAAGTGGCTCTCCGTAATAATCAGCATCCTTCTGCCCCCATGCGGCGGTGGCCGTGACGGCGAGCAGGGCGAGCGTTGCAAAGGACTTGTATAAGAAAGATTTGGTTGTCATATCTTGTTTCCTCCTATATCTTAGTGTCTTGACATATTAAGCATCTCGGTATTGAGCCACAGCAGGCCGAAGCGGTTGCCGGCGGCGTTGGTGCCGGAGGTGATGAACTCGGCATCGGTGATGTCCATTGAGACATTGAGCGTGACGGTGTAAGTGCGGTGGTAAGTATTGCTGCCCAGCGTCCAAGTGGCATCGCAGGTAAGCTTCACCGTTCCGCCTTTAAGTGCCGTTATGTGGCCTTTTACAATACTGCCGTTTCCATCGTAACCTTGATCGAAAGCAAAGCCGGTAACAGCAGCCGGGTCAAAGCTCCACTCGCAGCTCAGATTAGTTGCACCTGTCTGCCCTGCTTCTATGCCGTTGAGCGTAAGCTCCACCTGCGAGCCTTCGGGAACACTAACCACGTAGTCATCGCCAAGCGGGTCAATCTTCACTTGCGTGGGCATGGCACCGATGGGGCTGAGCCAGCACCGGATGCCGAAATCGAGCGTAAAGTCGTCGAGACTGAGCGCCAATGGGAAGATGCTGTTGCGCGGCAGCTCATCGCACTGCGTGGTTGCGTGGTAGACTGTGCCGCCGTGCTCGTCAGTGCCGAGGGTGACGGTATAAGGATGCCCAGAGGGCGAACTGTTCACATAGAAGTCGCTAACCACGTTGCCGGTGCCAAGCTTTCCGCTCTGCGCTACATCATACTCGCAGTCATAAGCGACATCATTGCCCAGCTGAGTATTGTCAAAAAGGCCAACCTTATTGGCGTAACCGCCAAACGTGAGGCTGTTGACATTGATGCCGGGATCAATGCCCGACATACGTATTTTGCTGACGAGGCGGTCGAGACCGATTGATATGCCGGTGGTCGTGGGTTTCACGGTGACATTCTCCTTGGCACTCATTGGGATGAAGTAGCCATTGTTAAAGTCTATCTTCGAGGCCGGGTCGTCGAATACAATCCCATCGACATTCAGCTTAGAGATATTCTCCCCCTCCTGCAAACCCGAAAGACTGGCCGACAAGCCCTCATAATACGTGTCGAGGTTTGCGAAAGCGTAGATGGTATACGTGCCGGCATCGAGCGTGAGCGGGTCGGATGTCCACGAGCGCAGGTTGCCCTCCTCAGCGGCGCTGTTGCCCTCAAGGTCGGGTATATACTTCTTGACCACCGTCCCGTCGGCAGCAGACACGATGTAGACATAGAGACTGTGGATGAACTCATGGTCCTGCCCTACCTCATAGTTGGCGCGGGTGTTGAGGTCGCTCTCCTGCCGCGCGGTGATGCTGAGGCTGATGGTGGCCGTCTCGTCTGCCGGCACGTCATCGGTGATGGCGGTACAGGAGGCGAGCGATGCTGCAAACACCAGCGGCAGGCAACGTAACGCGCTGCTAAATATATGTCTTATTCTGTTCATAACAGTTGTGCTTTAATTCAAATTTTATTTGGCTAAAGGCCGTGAGGCTCTCCATAAGGCTCAGCCCAGGGCCGCCTCAGCTTGCTACATAGGCAATATCTCTGGTTCAAGCAACAGCCAGTCGTTCACATAGACATTGACCACAAGGCTCTCGTCGCCCGGTATGTCGCCGCCTATGGAGTAGACGCTCTGCACATCGAGCTTGTAGACGTTGTTGCGCACGATGGCATACTCCATCAGGCCATTGGCATCGGCTTTGCCGTCGTTGCCGTGGCGCACCCACCATGTGTAGTAGCACTGCGCATCCTCGTATGTGCGCACTCCGTGCTGGCGCAGGGCGTTGCGGGTGTTCTTGCCGTTCTTGTTGAGTTCGACGTTCCAAAACCAACGGTCGGTCCAATCTGTCTTCGTTGTTGAATAGCCGCACTCGCTGAGCATATAGGCCGACCACTTGAGGCGAGCCTTGTCGTCTTGGGTGAGCGGCGCGTCCATATCGTCTTTGTGCTTGTCACATTCAGCCGTAAGGAAATCGGGATAGCCCGACGGATCTTCAGAGAGTAGAGTGCCAGCCCAGTCCTGAACGTCGGCCCAGTCAGTCATATTCTGAATGTTGCTGTCGAAGCCTTCGAACACGTCCGAGCCGTAGACAACAGCCATCATGTCCTCCATAGAAGCATACAGCATTCCACCCAACGAGAAGAACGTGCTGCCAGCGGTATAGTTGGCGATGGCGCCGTCGGCGGGGTTGAACTTGGCCTTGAACACTACGCCGGTGGAGTAGCGCGGGCCGGCGCAGTCGGCGGCGGTGGTGTTCTCAAGGGTGTAACCGATGCGGTTGTAACCTGGTGTGTCGCCATCAACCCGAGCCAGCGGAGTGCCTGGGGTGCAGAGCTTGGCCCAGTAACCCGGGGTGAGCAGCTCGGAGACGCCGCTCGGGTCGAGAACAGTCTGGTTTTGGTTGCCGAACCACACGCCGTAGAGGGCAGAGGCAGGCCGGCCAGAAGTGCCGTCGATGGTGAAGGATTTGTTGTCCTCGGTCTTTGCGACTGTCCACGGGTCGATGACGTAGTTGGTGGGAACACGGTTAGCGTCTGCTGTCTCGTCGCCGAGGTAAATCATGTTAGTTCCCGTAGCGTCGTCGGCCACGCGCTTGAGCAGGTAGCTGCCTGCGGTGAGGTTGTTGACGATGGCAGCCCCGGTAATCTGCACTTTTGCCTCGGTGTAAGCGGGGTCGGTGCACTCGTAGCCTTGCTCATCGGCGTTGTAGTCGATGCGTGCGGCCACGCGCTCCACGTTTACGGCAACCTCGGCAGGGTCTTGCTGCGTTGCATCGGGGGTGAGGTTGAGCGTAGCGTCGGCAGCCGAAGTCATGAGGAAGTCAGAATAGGTGACGTTATCGTCCTTCCATGCTTCCTTATATATATGGTCGCGCACGTCGCCGAGGGTTAGGGTTGTACCGTTCCACCACTTCTGGTCGCCGGGATTGGCCACAACGATTACTTGGTACTCGCCGTTCTCGAGGTCAACCTGCTGCGGCTGGGTGGTGTATATCGTGTCAACAGGGTTGTTGTTGCCGTCTACAGGTGTGGAGAACTGGCTGAACTCTGCCACGCCGTCGATGAGCGTGCCTGCCAAGGCGTTGACACCGTTGCCACGGAAGAAGAAAGCCACGGCTGAGCTTACGACGTTCTCATACGACTGGCCACGCTCGTAGCCGTCGCCGGCCTCGCCGCCCGTGGGGTTGGCGCGAGTGGCGGGAGCCACGTTGTCCATCGACAGCGAGAGCGTGACGTAAGCCTTGCCCTTGCCGGCCTTGCCTGCGTCGTCGCCCGCAGCGATGTCGCCGTCGGCGGCGCACCCCGCAAGCGCCAGTGCGAACACTGCGCACAGAAGGTATTTATTTGTTGTTGCCATGTCGGTAGAATTTTAGTTGTCGTTAGGTGGGGCGGGAGGTATCATAGGGCTGACAAGCCAGATAGGACTAATAAGCCAGATAGGACTAATAAGCCAGATAGGACTAATAAGCCAGATAGGACTTATAGGACTAATAGGCCGGATAGGCCGAATTGGACTTATAGGCCAGATAGGAACTCCCGGGAAGCCCCTGTGACGGGGCGCAGCCCTTTTTTACCTTTTTACCCTTTTACTTTTAGGGAGGGCGCAGCCTTTTTTACCTTTTTACTTTTTTACTTTTTTACCTTTTTACAGTTCCTCAAACTGTATGCGCTTGCTCCATCCGAGCACACTTATGGATATGTTGATGTAGCTGAGGTTGCCGCCCTTGAGGTAGAAGTCGAGGTCGTAGTCATATCCGCGGTCGAGGAACTCCTGTGCGGAGTAGCGGTAAATCTCCTCGCTGTTGCGCAGGCGGCTGAGCAGGTCGGGCAGGTTTACGCGGATTACCTCCTGCCCGCTGTTACGGTTGACGATGGAGAGCACTCCGTCGTCGGCGGGGTCGTCATGGATGATAAGTCGCGAGGTCATGAAGTCGGCGTGGCCGATGTGGCCTACCTCCTCGATGGGGTCGCCGTTGGCGTCGAATGCCGGAGTGCGGTCGTCGGTGTTCCACACGGCGTGGGGCTTATATATTACGGTCTGCTCCTCGCTTACGCTGTTGTCCCAGAGCAGGTGGTCGTTGCGGTCGGTGATGGTCATGTCATAGTCGGCCACATCCATCTGCGTGGGGTCGTCGATTTCGCGCAGCGTAACGTTTATCTTCTTGGTGTCGCGCATGAGCGAGATGGTGTGGTAAGTAGGCTTCTCGGCGTACACCTGCACCGGCTCCAGCTCCATGCCGTGCCAGAGCGTGTCGAGGGGCAAGCCGTGGTTGTCCACCCGGACAACGGCCTCGCCCTCCTGCGTTGTCTCGAGGCGGATGTCGAGCTTCGTCATGTCGTCGCCTTCCTGCATCTCAGAGCGCATGAACGTTGCGCGCTGCGAATTGAGCTGGTCAGCGTAAGTGGACTGCCCTGCAAGCACTATGAACTTATACTTGCCCGGGGCGAGGTTGGCGTGCATGGCGTATGTGGGCGAAGCGAGCGGACGCACGGGGCCTGCGTTGGCCTCAGAGAGCGTCTTGACATACTTGCCGTCAGCATCGAACACATAGACATCGACGGCACCGACATGGTCACCGAACATATCGGCACGCTGAAGGTTGTAATCGTACTTGAACGTGAGGTATAGGCCGGTGGGGCAGTCGTCGCGGTCTTCCGTCATCATGTCGCACGAGCTTAGCGTCGCGGCTGCAGCCAGTGGCAGCCATATCCACGCCATGAGTTTCTTAGTCAGGTATTTCATACTCGTATATCTTTTTTTATTTTCTTATTCTTTTGTCTGAGGGAGGGGCGAGGGCTCGCCCCTGTTTATGTTGTTGTTTTTGTTTTCAGTTTTTGGGAGAACTGTGAGTCCTGACAGAGCCGGGAGCGAGTGGCTGCCTCGCCTACGCTTCGGTTCTTGTCTGCCCCCGCTTCGCAGTAACTGCTGTCTGCAAGAGGGGATGTCCGGGTTTTCAGCCCGAGAGTTTGGCTTGAGGGATATAAATCCCTTGTTGCACCGGCTGCGGGGTTGCCTCCGCAGGATGTGCGTGTGGTTAAAATGCCGGGGCGACAGCGGGGCTGCCACCCCGGCACGTGTTTAACATTTAAAATAAATCAAGATACTCAGTTACCGATGTAAAGAGTCGAGAGAAAGATTAGAGATCTACGCTCTGAGTGCGCACAGCCCAAGAGAGGACGTTGATGGCAACAGAGATGTAAGTGTTCTCCGGGTCATCAAACTTCTCTGTAACATCAGGCACAGAGCTTGTACCTATGTTCTTGATGCCGTTAACGGTGATGTCATACCAGTTATTGCGGAGTGCGCCATAGCGGCCGAGGAAATCAGCCTCAGAGGTATAACCCTCTGAACCGTCAGCAGCCCAAGGAGTCTGGCCGTCACCGAAGTGCTTGATCAAGATAGGATAGTAAGCATAACCGTCCTTGTAATAATCGATGGTGAGGTTACCGTTGAGAGTAGCCACCTGGTTAGCGATAGCGGCATTCAAGGTCTGCAAAGACTGACCGTCAACGAATGTAATGCCAGTAGCAGCACCCTCGGGGAGGGTCACAGAAGTAATGGTAACCTTGCCGGCCTTGTCAGCTGTAGCATTGGAAAGAGCAACATCCAGGTCATCGCCATCAACAGTACCACTCTCGATGTAAGTAGCCTTGTTTTCCTCAAGCCACTCCATCACGTCGGTCTTGATGATGTTCTCTACGCCAGTCTTCTGGTAGATAGTAGAGGTATTGCCGTTGAGAGTGTAGAAAGTACCGTCAGCCTCAGCGCCAGTGATTGTAAGCTTGGCCTTCAGCACAACCTGCGTGGTGCGGTTGTTAATCTGGTTAGCGATGTTGAAGGTGTTCTCAATGCAGTAGCCAGGATTGTTCTCGCCAATGCCATACAGCGTTGTGTTGTCAAGCTCGGTGCCAGAGGTAACGGTGAAGTCACCTGCAGCATAAGTGCTATAGTTCGGGTCATTACCCCAATATGTACGATAGAGGTCAGTTGCAACAGCAGTACTGCCTACGAAACGGTAATCAGCAGGCGTACCGGCCTTTGTATACCCCCACCAATTAGCTCCGGCAACGTTGCGCACAGCATAAGTCTTAGTGTTGAGAACGTTGAAAGCCCATCCTTCTACATCATAAGCAGTGATAAGGGGGTTGCCGCCAGTAACGTTGGATGCGTCAGCAGCGTTTACAGTAACCTTGGCAACGGCACGCTCAACATAGATGGTAGTTGCGGGCTTGCTGCTGGCCTCAGAGACAGTGTGGTAGATAGCCGTCTTGTCAATCTTAGCCAGGGTGGTAACCTCTACGCCAGTAGGCTGAACAGTTCCACCAGCCTTGTTTGCCAGAGGGGCATTCGTCATAAAGAAGCCATCGCCGGTAAGGTCGGCTGCGCTGCTCAATGTCAGGGCCTGGCCATAAACATCGGCAAAGGTCTTGCCTGTAAGACTCGTGCCATTAAGAGAAGCCACGTTTGCATTTACAGTGAGCAAGCCATTGTCGTTGATGACTACAAGAGCATAGATGTTCTGCGCAGAAGTAGTTGTAGGCGTTGTGATTTCCTGCACGAGAGTGGCCTTGGTGGTGATGTTGTCAGTGGCAGGGGCCTGGGTAGCAAAGCCTGTTACGTCAAGCTCGTAAGCACTCTGGAAAGTTGCGGCAGCCTCGGTTGCACCAGCGAAGAGGAGCAGCGTAGCATCGTTAACCTTGTACTCAGCAGGCAGACCATCGTCGTACACATCGTTAGCCCTCGACGTAGGCTGCGTAGGCAGGTTGATGGAAAGGTTCACGTAACCCTTCTCACCACCTGTTACCGTCTGATTGTCGTTCACAGCGACCTCGTCGCTTGAACAAGCTCCAAGCATCAGCGCCGCCAATGCCATGGAAAACAGTTTCACATTCTTCATAATTTTAACCTGTTTTTGTTAATGAATTAATTACACTATTTAATTTGTTAATGAGTGTTGTTTCGGGGGGGGGTAAAACCGAGCCTTAGCAGCGGCGCAGCCGCCGCAGGCGGGGCATTACCCCCCGCGAAGCCCCCGTTATCACATATCGAGTATGTCAAGGTTCTTCTGCGCGTCGGCATCGCCGGCAGCCACAGCCTGGCGGAGCAGCGTGCGTGCCTGGTCGGCGTCGCCGCGGAGCATGGCTATCACGCCTCGTGCGTGGATGGCGCGGGCCGACGAGCCAGCCTTGGCGAGGTAAGCCTCAGCCCCGTCGAGGTCGCCAACGGCCATGCGCGTGCAGGCAGCGTTGAGGTTTGCGGTGGGGTCGTTGGGGTAGAGGCGCACCGCCGTCTCCATGACGTCATTGAATTCCTTCGAGCCCGGCTCGTAAGTCTGCGCCACGAGGAACATTTCTTCGAGCGAGAGCTGCTTGGGGTTGGTCTTGAGCACCTCCTTGGCCTCCTCCACGGAGAAGGGCTTCACTACGTAGCTCACCACGTAGTCAGAGTGGCGCAGTGCGGGGTAGCAGTTGCGCAAGAGGTAGCGGTACTGCTCGGGCCAGCGTTGCTTTATGCGCCACTCGCGCGCATCGGGCTGTAGCGACGTGTCGTCGATGACGGCGAGTATGTCGTCGCGGTTGTCGAGGTTGCTCTTTGCCACGTATTCGCGCAGCCCGGCCCAGTCCTCAGGCGTGGACTTCACGGTGAAGAGGCGGTCGTCGAGGCTCACGAGCTGCCTCACGTGGTCCTTGAGCGTCTTGGCTCGGCCCTCGGCCAGGCGCGTGTTGTGCTCCCATGAAGCCTCCGGCGAGGCGTAGCCATGAATCTCGATGGCCGAGATGGTGGTGTTCTTGTCGTTCTTCACGAGGTTGATTGTCTGCACAATCTTGTCGAGCTCACGCGGGTTGTTGCGGTAGTCGGGGTGCAGCTCTGTGCGGTCCACGGGGAAGTCGATGAACGCGCGGCCCTCCTCCTTGCGCGCCTTGCGCGCCTCGGCGGCGGGGCGCAGGAACGGCAGCAGCGGCTGGCGGAGGCGTTTCAGCTCCACCTCGTTGCGGTCGATGGTGTCGCCGCATCCGCAGAGGTCCTCGGCGATGACCACATTGGAGTTTTTCATCCACTCCTCGTAGGGCAGCACGGCGCTGTAGGCCACGGTCTGGTCGGTGCCGTTCTTGCGTCGCACGGCCGTGACGTCGGGTGCAAAGTCCTTGTTGCCGTGGCGGCGGTAGGATATGTCGGAGCGTCGGCCGTTGACCACAATCTGTGGCAGCTCGCGGGAGTTCTGCTTGTCTTTCACGACGGGTGTGAAAACGAACTGGTGGTTGGCGCGCAGGCGCAGCGAGTCGAGGTTGAGGTCGAAGGTAACCATGAGGTTGTCGGCAGTCTTGCCCACCTTGGTGTTCTCCACCGCAATCTTGTCGTCGGCCAGCCTTGGCGTGACCTGTGCCGAGGCAGCCGCCGGAGCCATCGCGAGGGCGGCTCCCACCATTATATATGATAATCTGTTGTGCTTCATAATGCTATATGGCTGTTAATTGGGTGAATCAGAAAATATAAAGGAAACTGAGCGCCGCCTTAGTGGGGCCGAAGTAGTTCTTGTGGCCCGACTTGACTTTCTCGCCGCACCATCCGCACTCAAACTTGTCGAACTGGGCGTAGACGTAGCCCAGGCCGATGGAAGCCTCGAAGTTCCAGTGGCGCGAGAGCATCCACTGGTATCCGGCGGTGATGCCTCCGCCGGCGTACCATCCCTCGTAGCGATGGTCCTTCACTCCCTCGTAGAGGTCGAAGGGCAGGTCGATGTCGGCGACGTTGAACTCTCCGCCGACGCCATGCACGCCGACGAACCATCCGTTGAACGCCTCGCAGAACCAGTAGCGGTACTCGGGCTGCAAAGCCCAGTGGCGCAGGCTCTTGCCGGAAGACGACTTCCAGGGGTTAAGCCCATAGAACAACTGCGCGGAGTGCTTACGCGCGAAGGACACCTCGGCACCGAGGTTAGGCGTAGCAGTGGCCCAATAGAGCAAGTTGGTCTTCAGGGCAAAGTCCTGTGCGGACGCAGCCGAGAAGCCGAACACGGCCCACAGTGCCAATAACACAATCCTCTTTTTCATAAATCTATCTTTTATTTCCTATATTTCATTTTTGTCAACCAGCTACCTATATTATATAATAGGGAAAATGCAGTGCGTCCAGACAACCCTTTGTTGGCAGTATTGGCGATACATCTCTCAGATAGAGATATATCAGCGCGCCACGGTGAACGCCAGAGAGACGCTTTATTAAAGCGTAGAGATCATTCTATATTACCCTAATGGTTTTGTAAAGAGTTCCTTTTTGAACTGCAAATATAGGCATTTTATTTGAAAGTGTATAATTTTTTCAATAAAAAGTTTGCCATTTTTTATATTTTTCACACATCCCATGACCTCCCTAAAGACGGTTTTGTAAAGATTTCGGGGGGGGGTAAAACAGCATAACATATTGATTTACAGGTAGTTAAATAAGCTATACGACAAGAGAAAACAAAAAGATTACGATACAGGAAAGAGAGGGCTGAACACCGTATATTTCTCTATCTGAGAGAAATATCTGCAAAAAATCGAACTTGAAAGGGCATTTCTGAGAGCATAAGAAATGTAAAAAAGGAGAAATATGGGTGTATTTAGAACAACAAACGCAGATGTTTGTCTGTAAAATTGTTTATGAGCCATGCCACGCGGCAAGCACGAGGGAGCAAAATGTCAATTTATTTCATTCACAATAGTTCATTTAAAAAGCAGGGGCTGCCGTTCGGGATTGCAATACGGGCCGTTTGGAGGCGCGAAACGGCCCGTTCGAGAGCGCAAAACAGGCCGTTGCGCAGAGCAGGCTGCGCCAAGTAAAAATAACGGAGGTATTTTGGGGTGTGAGCATACCGGGGAACAAGGTATGAAAGCCTGCAATTTGCCATGACACATTATTAATAATAAGCAGCTGCTCAAAACTAACCGATACAATTAGAAGCTGTTTTGATTTTATCAACTGTCGGTTTGAACTGAATTTTCGAGGCATATTTGCCCGTTTGGCGAGGAGCATAGCGGGCTATGTGACGAAACAAACGGACGAACATGGCCGAAAAGGCATTCAAAACGACTGAGATAAATTCAATTTTGATAAAATCAAAACAGCTTCTTAACCTTGCAGGTGTCCTCCATATCTTTGCCACCACCTTGTGTGCTCTCCTGACTTTGGCATGCATCTCCGAAACAGCGCACAATTTGATGGCAATCAGTTTTGAACGCATACTTAACCTTTCCATGCCTGGCAGCTGCGCCGGAGATTCCCCAACTGCTTTCGGGAAGCCCCCATGCCGCCGAGGAAGATTTGCAATCGTCCGTAGTTGTTTCGTGCGTTATGCAATCGCCCGCATTGCGACAGGGCATCTTAATCGTGTACTCCGTGTTTATACTGACTAAGAAGCTGTTTTGAATTTCTCCAAAAAGTTCTTCTTGGCTTGACGTATCCGTTTTCGTGCGTGCTTTGGGCGATTTTTTTTGTCCTTTTCGCTCCTGCTATTCGTCAGATAGCCCGCTATCTTCCTCATCACAGAAGCGAAAATGCCTCAAAAACTCATCCCAAATCATCACACGATAAATTCAAAACAGCTTCTGAGTTTCGCAGATTGCAAACAGCGCGCGAGCAACCGGGGTGTCACCAGAGGGTGAGCTGGGTGTCGGGGAGCAGGCGGAAGGTGCGGCGGTGGTAGGGCGAAGGGCCGTAGGTGCGTATTGCCTCGCGGTGGGCAGGCGTGGGGTAGCCTTTGTTTACCGCCCAGCCGTACTGGGGGTAGCGGCCGGCAAGCTCGTCCATGTAGTCGTCGCGGTAGGTCTTGGCCAGTATGCTGGCTGCGGCTATGGAGAGGTACTTGCCGTCGCCCTTGACGATGGTGGCGAAGGGCAGGCCGCGGTAGGGCTTGAAGCGGTTGCCGTCGACAATGACGGCCTCGGGGCGCACGGCGAGGGCATCGAGGGCGCGGTGCATGGCGAGTATGCTGGCGTTGAGTATGTTCAGGCTGTCTATCTCCTCGGGCGTCACCACGCCCAAGGCCCAAGCTACGGCGTCGGCCTCGATGACGCTGCGCAGGGCGTAACGCCTGCGGGCCGTGAGCTGCTTGGAGTCGTTGAGCTGGTCGTTGTGGTAGTCGGGCGGCAGGATGACCGCCGCTGCGTACACGCTGCCGGCAAGGCAGCCGCGACCGGCTTCGTCGCAGCCGGCTTCAATGAGGCCGGAGTGGAATATGGGGGAAAGCATGGAAGTTAAGAATTAAGAATTAAGAAAATATGCGGGGTGGATGGGAATTTATGGATTGTTAACCAAGAATGCTTGGGGAGTGAACTGTTTGTGCGCAGAATGGTTGTTACTTTGCAGCAGGAAAGAATTAACCAAAACAATGCGGACATGAAAGAGGAACTGACCCTGGCAGGCAATGCCCTGTATGACAACGAGAGTATGAAAGCTGTACTAACCAACTGCCCCAACGGCTGCGGACACATGACAGCCGGCACCATGCACGGGGCGCAACCGGCCACCCGGGCCGCCAAGGCTGTGGGGAGGATGGCCGCCTGCACAGCAAGGAGGATGGCCGCCAAGGCTGCGGCGAGGCTGGTAGCGCCGGTGGCCAGATACTACTCGCGGGTGCTCGGCGAGAAGGTGAGCACGAGGCAGACGCTGCTGCTGCTCAACGCCCAGGCGGCGTTTGTGATGGCGGTGCTTCCGGCCGACGGCCCCCTGGCGGGGCGCGCGGTGTGCGTGGCCTGGCTGGCACACGCCTTGCTGCTGTGCCGCCGCAGCGGTCTCAGAACATCGTGCTGACGCGGCGCACGCCCTCGACGAGGGCATCGACCTCCTCCTTATTATTATATAGGGCGAAGGAGGCACGCACGGTGCCGAGTATGCCGAGGCGGTCCATGAGCGGCTGGGCGCAGTGGTGGCCTGTGCGCACGGCGATGCCGAGGCGGTCAAGCAGCGTACCCATGTCGAGGTGGTGGATATCGCCCACGAGGAACGACACGACGGCGTCTTTACGCTCAGACTCGCCAAAAAGCCTGATTCCATCGACGGTGCGCAGCCGCTCCATGCAGTAGCGCGTAAGCTCGCGCTCGTGGGCTGCAATGTCGTCGAGCCCCAGTGCCTCGATGTACTCGATGGCCTTGGCAAGGCCGTGGGTGGCAATGTAGTCGGGCGTGCCGGCCTCAAACTTGAAGGGCAGCCGCTCGAAGACGGTCTTCTCGAAGCTTACGCTCTCTATCATCTCACCCCCACCCTGGTATGGCGGCAGGCGGTCGAGCCACGACTCCTTGCCGTAGAGCACGCCGATGCCGGTGGGACCGTACATTTTATGGCCACTAAGCACGAAAAAGTCGCAATCCATCGAGCGCACGTCGACCTTGAAGTGGGGTGCGCTCTGCGCCCCGTCGACGAGCACCGGCACGCCGTGGGCGTGGGCCATGCGCACGATTTCATCGACGGGATTGACCGTGCCGAGGACGTTGCTCACGTGGGCGATGCTTACGATTTTGGTCCTTTCGGTGAACAAACGCTCCATTTCATCGAGCAGCAGCTCGCCGCTGTCGGACATGGGCGCCACCCTGATGGTGATGCCACGGCGGGCGGCCTGCAGCTGCCACGGCACGATGTTGGAGTGGTGCTCCATTACTGAGACGATGACCTCATCGCCGGGCTGCATGAACGCCTCGCAGAACGAGGAGGCCACGAGGTTGATGCTCTCGGTGGTGCCGCGGGTGAATACTATCTCGGAGGTGCTGCCGGCATTGATGAAGCGGCGCACGGCCTCGCGGGCGGCCTCGTGGAGGTCGGTGGCCTGCTGCGAGAGGTAGTGCACGCCGCGATGCACGTTGGCATTGGCGTTGAGGTACTCGTCGCGCATGGCGTCGAGCACGCAAAGGGGCTTCTGGGTCGTGGCGGCGTTGTCGAGGTAGACAAGCGGGCGGCCATAGACGGTGCGCGAGAGGATGGGGAAATCGGCGCGGACTTTATCAAGATTGAACATAATCTTTAAGATTAATGGGAGAACTGGGAGGACTGGGAGAACTGGGAGAGCTGAGGGGGCCGGGAGGGCCGGGATAACTGGGCCGGAAAGGGGCAGCCCCTCACTTGCAGAGCCGGCAGCCCTCGCACTTGCTCAGCTCGCCGCGGAAACGCTTCTCCACGAGGTAGTGGAGGCGGTCGCGCAGCGGGGAGAGCTGCATATGGTCGATGACCTCGTTGATGAAGGCGAACTCAAGCAGGAGCTTGGCCTCCTTCAGCGGTATGCCGCGCTGGCGCATATAGAAGAGGGCGGCATCGTTGAGCTGGCCCACGGTGGAGCCGTGGGAGCACTTAACGTCGTCGGCGTAGATCTCGAGCATGGGCTGGGTGAACATACGCGCCTCGCGCGTGGCGCAGAGGTTCTGGTTGGTCTCCTGCGAGACGGTGTGCTGCGCGCCGTGGCGCACGAGCACGCGGCCAGCGAAGGCACCCGTGGCCCGTCCGTCGAGCACATATTTATATAGTTCGTTGCTCGTGCAGTGAGCCACGCGGTGGTCTATCAGCGTGTTGTTGTCCACGTGCTGCTGCTTGTCGGCGATGACACAGCCGCAGAGGTTGCACTCGGCGCCCTCGCCGCAGAAGGCCAGGTCGGTCTTGTTGCGCGTCACGCCGTTGTGGAGCGTTATGATGTTGTGGTTCACGCGGCTGGAAGCCTGCTGCTCTATGTAGAGGTTGCTCACGCGGGTGTTGCGGGCGTGGGTCTCCTCGAGGCAGTAGAGGTCGAGGCTTGCGCCCTCGCCTACGTATGCCTCAATCACCTGGGTGGTGAGGAAGCGGCGGTCGTCGGCGGCATGGTCGCAGAAGAGGAGCTTGACCTCAGCCCCCGGCTCTACGACGATGAGCACGCGGCGGTTGGCCATGAGGTCGACGTCGGAGCGCAGGATGTTGATCACCTGCACGGCGCGGTCGACCTTGACACCGCGCGGCACGTAGACGAGCAGGCCGTCTTGCGCGAGCATGGTGTTGAGGGCGGTGACGGCATCGTCGGCCGTGCGGGCCATGCGGGCGTAGTATTTCTCGATGAAATGGGGATTTTTTGCAGCTTCTTCGGCCAAAGAGCCGATGATGACCCCCTCGGGCAGATGGCCCTTGGGCTGCAATTTGGAGTAGAAAGCGTCGTTTACGACGAAGTAGAGCGACGTGCTGAGGTTGGGAACGTCGCAGCGGAAAGCCTCGTAGGGGTCGACGGGGATGTCGAGGCGGTTGAGGTTGAGCCCGTAGTCGGGGGCGAAGAGCGCGGCGATGTCGGTATACTTGTAACGCTCGACACGGCGCGAGGGGAAGCCCAGGCGGCAGAAGTCGGCAAAGGCACTGTCGCGCACGGCGTTCATCACGCCGGCACTGTGGGCGGAAATCATGCCGCGGCAGCCGTTGTAAAGGTCAACATACTGGCGGGCGGCATCCTTGGGGGAAACGGGGTTGATGTCGTTGGCAGCCATGTCAGTCCTCCCCCACCTCAGCTTTAATCCAGTCGAAGCCGCGCTCCTCAATCTCGCGGGCCAGCTCCGGGCCGGCCGTCTTGACGATGCGCCCATGGTAGAGCACGTGGACGACATCGGGCTTGAGGATGTCGAGCAGGCGCTGGTAGTGAGTGATGACGATGCAGCTGGTATTGGGCGTCTTGAGCTTGTTGACACCCTCGGCCACGATGCGCAGCGCATCGACGTCGAGGCCGGAGTCGGTCTCGTCGAGGATGGAGAGCTTCGGTTCGAGCATGGCCATCTGGAATATCTCGTTGCGCTTCTTCTCGCCGCCGCTGAAGCCCTCGTTGACGGAGCGGCCAGCGAGCTTGCTGTCGAGCTCGACGACCTTGCGCTTCTCGCGCGAGAGCTTCATGAAGTCGGCCGCGCTGAGCGGTTCGAGGCCGAGGTACTTGCGTTTCTCGTTGACGGCGGTGCGCATGAAGTTCGTCATCGACACGCCGGGGATTTCAACGGGGTACTGGAACGAGAGGAACAGTCCCTCGTGCGCCCTGTCCTCGGGCTTCATGGCCAGCAGGTCCTTGCCGTTGAACGTGACGGAGCCTGCCGTCACCTCGTAGAGCGGGTTGCCCACGAGCACCGCGCTGAGCGTGGACTTGCCTGAGCCGTTGGGCCCCATGATGGCGTGGGTCTCGCCGTCGCGGATGGTGAGGTTGATGCCGCGGAGTATCTCTTTGTCGCCTATCCTGGCGTGAAGGTCTTTTACTTCTAACATAACACTGACTGAATTAAGGATCAAGAGGTAAGAATTAAGAGTTAAGAATTAAGAAAGTATGCCAAGTGGCTCTATCATGTTCCGCACTCAAAATCCCGTTGCACTTATGCTATTTCTTTTAACTTTTAGTTTTTAACTTTCAACTACCCTCATCCCACGGTGCCTTCGAGCGAGACGCTCAGGAGCTTCTGCGCCTCGACGGCGAACTCCATGGGGAGCTTCTGCAGCACCTCCTTGGCGTAGCCGTTGACGATGAGCCCCACTGCCTGCTCGGTGGGTATGCCGCGCTGGTTGCAGTAGAAGAGCTGGTCTTCGCTTATCTTGCTCGTGGTGGCTTCGTGCTCGACCACTGCCGTGTCGTTGTGGATGTCCATGTAGGGGAAGGTGTGGGCGCCGCAGTCGCTGCCGAGCAGGAGCGAGTCGCACGAGGAGTAGTTGCGCGCCCCGTCGGCGCCGGGGGCCACGCGCACCAGTCCGCGGTAGGAGTTCTGGCTCTTGCCGGCGGAGATGCCCTTGCTGATGATGGTGCTCTTGGTGTTGCGCCCGAGGTGTATCATCTTGGTGCCGGTGTCAGCCTCCTGGTGGTGGTTGGTGACGGCTACGCTGTAGAACTCGGCCACCGAGTTGTCGCCGCGCAGCACGCACGAGGGGTATTTCCACGTGATGGCCGAGCCTGTCTCCACCTGCGTCCACGAGAGCTTGCTACCCTGGCCGCGCAGTTCGCCGCGCTTGGTGACGAGGTTGAGCACGCCGCCGCGCCCATGCTCGTCGCCGGGGTACCAGTTCTGCACGGTGGAGTACTTCACCTCGGCGCGGTCTTTCACCACGATTTCCACAATGGCGGCGTGGAGCTGGTTCTCGTCGCGCATGGGCGCGGTGCATCCCTCGAGGTAGGAGACGTAGGAGTCGTCGTCGGCCACGATGAGCGTGCGCTCGAACTGGCCTGTGTTGCGCGCGTTGATGCGGAAGTAGGAGCTAAGCTCCATGGGGCAGCGCACTCCCTTGGGGATGTATACGAACGAGCCGTCGCTGAACACGGCGCTGTTGAGCGCGGCGAAGAAGTTGTCGCGGTAGGGGACTACCGTGCCGAGATACTCGCGCACGAGGTCGGGGTGGAGCTTTATGGCGTCGCCGATGGAGCAGAAGATTATGCCAAGCTCGGCCAGCTTGTCCTTGAAGGTGGTCTTTACCGACACGGAGTCCATTATGGCGTCGACGGCCACGCCGCTCAGCGCGAGCCGCTCTTCGAGCGGTATGCCGAGCTTGTCGAACGTCTTCATCAGCTCGGGGTCGATCTCTTTCTTGCCCTCCTTCTGCTTCTGCGCCATGGGGTCGGCGTAGTAGGAGATGGCCTGGTAGTCGATGGCGGGCAGGTGGACGTGGCCCCACGCGGGCTGCTCCATGCCCTGCCAGTGGCGGAAGGCCTTGAGGCGGAAGTCGAGCATCCACTCGGGCTCGCCCTTCTTGCGGGATATGAGGCGCACCACGTCCTCGTCAAGCCCCGTGTCTATGATTTCAGTATGCACGTCGGTGGTGAAGCCGTACTCGTATTTCTGCTCGGCCACACGGCGCACAAACTCGTTCTGCTTTATGTCTGTTGTCTCCATCTGTGTTCGATACTATCCGCACACGCCATTGGGAAAGGCATGATACGGACTGCAAAGTTACGAAATAAAGAGCCGACGGGCAAAAAATTGCACGGAAATTTCATCTGCGCAGATATATTGCGCCGCTCGACTAACGGCAGGCAGGCTACATACTGTCGCACAAACCGCCGCCGCGCGGCTTCACGAAGCCCTGTATGCCCATTGGGGCATGGCATGCCTGCCTTATGGTTACTGCAAATGCAAGCAAGATAGCGTCTAAAGCAATGTGTACACCCGCTATCTGCCCGTGCCTGCAAATGCGCAGCTAAAGCCGGCCGCCGTTTCCCCGGACTTCAGGCATTGGCATACCTTGCCACGCAACAGCCCGTTTAGCGCTGCCATGCGGCCCGTCTCAGCCGCCAAGACGGCCCATTTCGGAAAGCAAAACGGCACGTTTCGCAACTCGCTGACAGCCTGGCGATTAGCGAAGGCTGCCCTTACGGGTTACTTTAACATAAAAATGGCGATGGCGGTGCGTGTAGATAGGCGGGCTCGGGGCGCACGCGCAGTATGCGGATGCTCAAAAAAAATTGGCCCGGAAACGGCCTTTGCGGCCATTTCCGGGTCAACCATGCCATGCCTGCAGGATGCCCAGGCACTGCCGGGCGTGGAATGGAGCGTTGCCGTCAGTCCACCTTCAGCATCTTCTTCACCGTGCGGCCCGTGTCGCTGTCGAGCACCACGATGTATGTCCCGGCCAGCAGGGCAGTGACATCGATGCCCTCAGGAGTGTAGCTGTCGGTGCGCGCCACCACCGAACCGTTGGCCGAGAGCACCGTCACCATGCGCAGGCGGTCGGTGTCGCCGCTCACGAAGAGCGTCGTCCTCACGGGGTTGGGGTATATGCTGTACGCCCCGGCGGCCTTGGCTGCGCCGATGCCGGTGCCGTCGTCGACAGTAAGGCGGAAGGGCGCTGCCGGCGAGCCGAGCATGGCGTTGGCAAACGTGGTTGTCTCCCTTATCGGCAACAGTTCCTGCGTGGTGTTGTCCACTGCGCGGAATGTCACAGAGGCCTGTGCGTCGGCGTCGCCGTAGATGGTCATGAAGAGCTTGTCGCCCACGTAGCGGCCCACGCCGCGGCACTCATCGCCCACAAAGGCGCCCACGGTGTAGAGCCCTGCCGGGGCTACGCCGTCGCGGACCACGTCGGCCACCATGGTCATGTTGTGCGGATACTTGTGCACCGCAGCCTGCCACGGGGCTGCCGTAGCATCGGCCGGGGCCTGCGAGCGGGCCGCGCCGCCGGCGGGGAACACGCGGGTGACGGGGTAAGTGAACGACGCGTCACGGGCCGCCAGGTACATATACCCACGACCGGGGGCCATCTCGGAGAGCGTTCCCGTCCACTGGCCGCCGCTGTAGATGGCGAAGTCGAAGTAGTCTTTCACCACGTCGCCCTCCTGCGGCGCGAGGTTCTTCAGGGCCTCGGCCACGGGGTAAGCCCCCGTGGGCAGGTAGCCCATGGAGTTCCAGCCCTCATGCAGGGCCACGGGCGTGCTCTCCGGCGCGTAGGCCGTGCCGCTCCACGTGTGGGCCACGGCGGCGTTGGCCAGCAGCAGGTAGGCCGCCGTGGGCTGCAAGGCCCCGAGCGAGCCGTCGAGGCCGCCCTGGCCGTCGGCAGCAAGCTCGCCCCCGTCGCCCTCCATGCGCTCCACACTGGCCGCTATCGGCGCGAGGAAGTCCTTGGCCTGGCGGTACTGCGCGTCGGCGATGTTTGACGAGAGCCAGTTCCAGCCCTCGGCAAGGTCGAGCGACAGCTCGCTGCGGTCGGTGAGCTGCACGCGGTAGGCCTCCGACGGCTCCGAGTAGCAGGCCCCGTTGCCCGCCGCCACGTAGTACGTGCCGTCCTCCGTCGGCGTGAAGCGTTGCCCGGTGGCTCCCTCCACGGGCGTACCGTCCTGGCGGAACCACTGGTTGCCCTTGGCTGCCGACGACACGAGCGTGGCCACGCCCTCTACCGTCACCGTGGGAGGCTCGGGCTGCGGCAGCACGCTGAGCTGCAGCACGAAAACGCTGTCGCACATGAAGTCGTTGCCCTTAGTGAAGCGGTACGTGCCGGCCTCGTCGTAGTCGGTGCCGTGGAAGGTGAACACGTCGCCCTCGCAGATGCTCACGGCCAGCGTGTCGGGCTCGGGCCGCTCAAGCACGTGGCGCAGGTGCAGGCGGAAAGCCTTGGCAAACGTCATGCCGCCCTCGTCGGTGGTGCTGAGCCGTATGCTGTACAGTGTGTCCTCGGCGCAGGCAAACGCCCCCTTGGCCAGCAGCTGCGAGCCTTCTACGGCGAAGAGGTCGTTGTCCGCCGCCCCCTCGCCCTCGGCCAGGGCGTAGGTGAACGCCCCGCCCTGCTCCACGTCGACCGACGAGAGCTCGGCAATGAAGCCCCCGGCCTCAATGTCGTCGCGGAACACCGAGTCGGAGAGCGCGATGTCGGTCGGCGCGGCGTTGACGTTAACCTCGAAGTCGGGCTTCTCCTTCAGCTCCTCGCGGTTGCCCACGTTGTCCTCGGCCAGCGTGAAGAAGCGGTACTGCCGCCCCGGCTCGGCCTCGAAGTCAATCACCGTGTCGAGCGGGCAGACGCACATCTCCTCGTATATGCCGAAGGCGTTGGCCTCGTAGAGCACCACCCGCTTCAGGCCCGAGCCGCCCTTGTCGTCAGCGGCCTCGATGGTGAGGTGGAACAGGTTCTCGTTCTTCGAGTCGGCGCGCCCCCTCACGCGGCTCTCGGGCTTGCCCGCGTCCACCGTCACGCGCCAGCGGTTGGTGGCGATGGTGTCGTTCTGGTCGAACACGATGTTGGCCACGATGCTTATCGTGTCGCCCGTCTCCATCACGTCCGGCGGCGTGAGGCTGAACTTAACGAAGCCCTCGCCCACGTGCGTCGAGTCGTTCACGGGCAGCATGCCGCGGTCGTGCTGCCACGGGGCGAAGCCCGTCTCCGGGTCGATGGAGCTGAACGTCCAGAACGCCTGCCGCTTCACCACGTCGATGCCTGCCCTGAGGTCAACGTATATGTGCATCGAGTCGCTGAGGTCCATGCGCCCGTCGTAGGCAGCGGCGTCTTCCTTCATGTTCCACGACATATTGGCGAAGCCATACTGCCCCAGGCGGAATCCCTTTATCTGCTCCTTGTCCTCGAAGTCGAAGCGCACGTCGACCTTCTGCGCGTTGGCCGTGGCGAACTCCGGGTCGTTCTCGAAGAAGATGGTGTAGTTGAGCACATCGTCGATGCTCACCCACCTCACCGAGTCGTAACCCGTCGGCCCTACAATCTCGTTCGGGTCAACGGAGGTCACGCCTATGGTTGAGGCACCGGCAAGAGGGTCTTGCTGATGTGTGCTGTCAGCCTGCGGGTTCTGGTCGCCCTGGTGGCAAGAAATATCATTATCAGGATTTGCCATTAAAGCTGACCACGATATTGTCACTAATAATATACAAAAAATTCTCATAAATATTATACAATTTTTCAAAGCAAGATATACCATCCTAATCTTTGCCAATCATTAATATCACCATTCCCAGAAAGAATATTTCCCCACCAATCATTTCTCCAAAAGAGCAAATCGTCATCAACTACTGATTTCTTTAGATTATCTATAAAATCATTCGTATTATCCATTCCATCTTCACAATTCTCAGCGGCTTTAGCACCTTGTTGGGGTACTAACGCAAAAGAAGCAATCCAGCCACCTTTCTCCACTGCCTGTTTTACTGTTTTATTCCCAATATTCCAAACTGAATTCAATAATCTCCCAACCATATCATAATAAGGTTTTGCAAAAGGTTCCATTAATTTCCAACCTGCTTTTGTTACAGACACCACTGCCTTAATTTTCGCAAAGCCTGAACTATCAACATAATTTATTGCACTATTCCCCACATAACTATAATCATTCATCCCGTCGACGTACATCAGCGGGTCCTTCTGCATGAAGCGGCCGAGGGCGGGATGCTGCGTGCGGGCGCGGAAGTAATATGTGCCGGTGATGGCATCGTACTCGCGGCCTGTGAAGAGGATGCTGTTGCCCACGGAAGAGGCGGGGGTGGCATTGCCAACGGTGTCGGTGAACGACGGCGCGCCGTAGGGCGAGTAGCTGACGCGCTCCCACACTTCACCGAAGGCGTCGGTCATGGCGAGCGTTGAGCCGAGGTGGTTGGCGTGGTAGAAGAACCTGTCATTGCCGTGCTCCATGAGCAGGGCCTCGTCGATGTTGTTGCCATATACGAACGAGGTGGCTTTGCCCCCAACCATGCTCTCCACCATCTGGTCGCCGGCGTAGTAGTAGAGCGTATTACCGGCGGCTATGCGGCGGCCTAGCGCGTCGTACTTGTAAGTGATGGCCGAGCCGTCTACGGCGACGAGCTTGTTGTTCATGTCGTAGGCATACTCGTGGGCATCGTCGTTGAGCAGGTTGCCGTTGTCGTCGTAGCGCGGGGTGAACTGCAACCCGCCCGTGAGCGAGGTGTAGGCGTTCACGTTGTCGGCACGGTAAGTGGTGGCCACGCCGTCGGTGACGGAGCGCAGGCGGTTGCCGAGCTGGTCGAACTCAAACGAGGCCGTGGCCTCAGCACCGCGTGCAAACGACGTGAGCTGCGACAGCGCGTCGTAGCCGTAGGTCTCCGTGCGGTCGGCGTCGAGCAGGTCCTTGCGCTCGGTCATGTTTCCGGCGGCGTCGTAGGTCATCTGCAGGTCAAGCACGCCATGCCCGGCCTTGATAGAGGCGAGCCAGCCGTTCTCGTCGTAACCGTAGTCGGTGGCTATGCCGTTGGCATACTCCTGGCGCGTCTTCTGCCCGGCGGCGTTGTAGTGCATGGCTACCACCTGGTTGCCATCCTTCATTATGGTAGCTATAAGGTCGCGTGCGTTGAGCCGCTCCTCCACCTTCATGCCGCTGGGGTAAGTCATCGTGCGGCGGCCGGCGGCCACGTCGTAGGCGTAGGCTGTGGTCTGCCCGTTGAGCGTCTCGGAGAGCAGGCGGCCAGCGCGGTCGTACTCAAACTCCACCGTGGCATCCTTGTTGACGGCCCGCAGCATACGGCTCACGCGGTCGTACTCATACGTGTCGGCAGAGCCGTCGGGATAAGTCTTCGAGAGCAGGTCGCCCAGCGGGCTGTAGGCGTAGCGGAACTCGCGCCCGGCGCGGTCGCGCGATGCCGTGACGTTGCCCACCTCGTCGTAGGTATAGCCGAGCGAGAGGCCGTTGGCAAAGGTGATGACGGTGTTGCGGTTGAGCGCGTCGTAGGCGTAAGAGGTGGCGTTGCCGCGCCCGTCGGTGGCCTTGCTGAGGTTTCCGGCGGCATCGTACTCAAACTTCGTCGTCGCGCCGAGGGCGTCGGTGTGCGTGAGCTGCTGGTTGAGCGAGCTGTAAGTGTAGGTGGTGGCGTTGCCCAGGGCATCGGTCACGGAGAGCAGGTTGGAGTTGCCGTCGTAGGCATAGGCCGTGGTCGCGCCCGAGGGCAGCCGCTCCGCCGTGCGGCGGTTGAGCGCGTCGTAGGTGTAGGCGAGCGTGCGCCCCTCGCCGTCGGTCACGGAGAGCGTGTTGCCGTTGGCGTCGTAAGTGTACTTGGCCACGAGGCCCATGTTGTCCGCAAGCTGCTCTATGCGGTCGAGCTTGTTGTAAAAGTAGTTGAGCGTGTTGCCGTTGGGCTGGAACACCGCCGTGAGGTTGCCCTTTGCATCGTAGTCGAATGATGTCGTCTCGCCCTCTCCGTTGGTCTGGCTGAGCATCTTGCCCAGCTCATTCCATTCAAACCTTTGTGTGATTCCCTCCGGGTCGGTGGCCGAGGTGAGGTTTCCGCGCCCGTCGTAGGTATAGGCATACTTGCCCCCGGCGGCGTCGGTGACTGAGGCGAGGCGGCTGTCGGCATCGTAGGCATAGGCCGTGACGCGGCCCTGCGCGTCGCGCACGCGGGTGATGTTGCCGCGCTTGTCGTAGCCCACGGTGGTGGTGTGGCCCATGGCATCGGTCTGCGAGGTGAGACGGTTGTTGGCGTCGTAGGCGTAGCGCGTGGTGTTGCCGCGCCCGTCGGTGGCCGAGGTCACGTTGCCGCAGCCGTCGTAGGCGTAGCGCGTGGTATTGCCGGCGGCGTCCATGACGGTGGCCGTCGTCCCGTCGGCATTGTATGTGGTGACGGTCACGTTGCCGTTGGCGTCGGTAGCGGTGAGCGGCCATCCGTTGGAGTCGTAGGTGAACGAGTTGCTGAAGCCCTCGGGGCCAGCGATTGAGAGCAGGTTGCCGTGGTCGTCGTAGCCGAAGCGGTAGCTCTGCCCGTTCTTGTCCTGGAACGACGCCACCTGGTTGTACCTCTCGTCGTAGGTGTAACGCTCGGTGTTGCCCAGCGCGTCGGTCATGGAGAGCATATTGCCGCGGTCGTCGTAGGTGTAGGTTGTCACGCGGCCCAGCGCGTCGGTGCGCTTCACCACGTTGTCATCGTCGTCGTATTCGAGCGTAGCCTGCATCCCGCAGCACAGCCCCACCTTCTCCACGGCGCGCCCGCGCTCGTCCCAGCGGTAGTATGAGTACTGGTTGCGCGGCGCGGTGTAGTCAACGAACACGGTCTTGTCGCCGTCGTAGCGTATGGACTTGTCGGTGCCGTCGGTCTTGAGGCGGCTCACCATGCCGGCGTTGTTGTAGGCAATGAGCGTCTTGTGGCCCTCGGGGTCGGTTATCTCGCTTATGCGGTTGGAGCGGTCGTAGGCGTAGAGCGTGCTGAAGCCCATGGCGTCGGTGCGCTTCTTGAGCCGGCGCAGGCCGTCGTACTCGTAGGTGATGCTGCCCTCGTGGAACGAGGCCCGGGCCGAGGTGAGCAGCCCGTCGGCGTAAGTGAGGGTGATGGTGTGGCCGGCGTCGTCGGCCACGCCCACGAGCAGCGTGTCGCGGTAGGTCAGCGTTGTCTTGTTGCCGTAGCGGTCTACGATGGAGGTGAGGCGTCGGTGCGTGGGGTCGTCGAAGTAATAGCGCTCGCCTGTCTTCTCGGTGAGCACGAACTTGTTGAACTCATACTCGCTGACGGTGCTGAAAACGCCGGCCGGCGCCTCGTAGTCTGAACCGTAGCGGGCGTAGGTGTCAGAGCGGCCATCGCCCGTCTCTATCACCACCCCGCCTATCTCGTTGATGCGGTAGCGCATCTCCTGCCCGAGCGAGAAGCCCAGGCCGTAGCCGTAGTCGGTGTCGGCTGCGGAGCTGTTGTAGTAGAAGCGCAGCTGCATGGGCATCTGCGAGTTCTGCGTCTCCAAGTCGGTGATGCCGAAGAAGAGCACGCCGTTGTAGCTGTTCACCCACAGATCTGACGGCCCGGCTATCTTCGGGCGGATTATGTTTTGTGCCTGCACTGTGGCGGCTGCGGCCAGCAGGCACGCGCAGGCGAGGGTTTTCATGTTGTGCTTTATGTCCATGATGATGTTGTTTTATATCGTTGTGATGAGCCTTGCCGGCGGCAGGCGGCGCGCTGGTGTAAACATTGTTCGCCGGCTTGCGCCCCGTGGCGCAACCGCCTGGCGGCCAGCGCGTTGCGATACGGTCCGTTTCAGGTTCCAAAACGGCCCGTTCGGCGGTGTCAAACGGCCCGTTCCGCCCTGCCGCCCGCCCCGGGCGCGACAGCCACGGCGCTCTTTGCCGTGAAAAAGTCGCAGCCCGGGCAGGCCGGCGGCGGTGCTTACTGCACCACGTAGACGGTGAGCGTGCTCGAAGCCGCCGTCTGGTACATGAAGAGGTTGAGCGTGCGCTGCTCGCCCGGCGGTATCGACGTGTAGCCGCGGCTGTCGCTCTTGGTGCCGAGGTCGAGGTAGAGCACCGACTGGTGGCGGTCAAGGTCCTGTATCGACGTGCCGAGGTAGCCGTTGTCTATCACGAGCATGAGACGGTAGATTACGCAGTCGGTGTTGCCGCCGTTGGCATACGATATGGAGAGCGGGGCGTAGTTGCCCACGCGCACGAGGCTAGGCACGTCGATCTTGGCTCCGAGCGCCACCGACGTTCCCGGCACCACGCGGAAGCCTGCGGGCAGCGTGGCCTGCTCGCCCGAGGGCAGCTCTGAAACCACGTCGTAGGTGCCTGAGTCGGCATCGTTGAGGTTGAACGTGACGCGCGAGCTGGTCATGCCGTCATAGGTGACGGTCTCGGCCGGGATTACCTTCTCGGCCAGCTTCAGGCGGAAGTCCATGATGGAGTCGAAGAGCGCGCCGCGCACGTCGGTGGACACCCAGCCGCCGTTGCCGCCCTCGGCAATGCTCAGCGAGGTGGCGCCAAACGGCACCTCGCGGGCGGCGAGCGTCATTGGCGTGGAGCTGGCACTGCCCTCGCCCGCCTCAGTGAAGATGTTGGCGTCGGCCCCGGCCAGGGCGGCGTTGTCCTGCGCCAGGATGTAGTACGTGCCGGCCTTCACGTCGGGCAGGAGTAGCTCCTGGCCCTCGGCCAGCAGGCTGGTTGAGGCGTGGTCGTAGCGCGCCGTTGACGGCACGGCCCCATAGGCGGCGTAGACGCCCGCCACAGCCTCCTCGGGATGGGTGAGCGCCAGGCCTACGGCCTTGCCCTCGTAGCCTGCGGTGACATCGAGCTTGTAGTAGCCCGAGGTGTTGACGGCCACCGTCTGGCCGAGGCTTATCGGCTCGAAGGCCAGGCGGCAGGGCGCGGCGGCCACGGCTGTGTTGTCGTCGTAGTCGGTCTCGGCCACGGAGCGCGTAGAGTTGGCCTTCACGATGAGGTAATAGTCGCCCTCGGGCATATTGGTTATGCGCCCGGTGACGGTGCGCGTGAGCGCGCCGCCCGGCTCGATGCTCACCTCGGTGCGGGCCACGCCCACCATCTGGTCGGAGACGTCCCACTTGTCGTCGGCCGAGAGGTATATGACATCGCTCACCTCGCCCTCGGCGGCAAACGCGCCGCCGTTGCGCAGGGTGTACGACAGCGTGACGTCGGCCCCGGCTGTGATGGTGGCCGGCGCCTGCACGTCGGTCACGGTAAGCTCGGCGGGAGTGTCGGCGACGCCGTTCACGTAGACGGCCACGCTGCGCGCGTTGTTGTTCTCGTCGGCCTCGGTCACGCCGTCGGCGGCGTCGGTCACGGCGAAGAGCATATAGTTGCCCTGCATGGAGGGCGGTATGTTGAGCGTAACCTCAGAGTCGTAGCTGCCGCCCTCGGCCAGCGCGCCCACATGGGCCTTGCTGCCCACCTGGGTGGCAGTGGCTGTGTTGAGCACCGCGCTGGTGGAGAGGTAGTAGGTGTCGGCCCACTTGTCGGTGCGCGTGGCGTGGGCGCCTACGTTGGCCACGGTGGCGCGCACGGTGGCTTTCTGCCCTGCGGTGAGCGTGCCGCCCAGGCTCAGGGCCTCAACACGGAGGTCGGGCAGGACGGACTGCTCGACGGTCACCGGCACGGCCACGGTGTTGTTGGCGCGGTCAAGATCATCGTCGCGGCCCTCGGCAACGGCTACCAGGTACCACTTGCCGGGCTTGTCGTCGGCCACGGACACCTCAGCCGGGCAGTCAACGCTTGCGCCGCGGTGAAGTCCGTTGACGGGTATGGTGGCCAGCAGGAGGTCGCTGCGGTCGTAGGCGTTGTCGGCAGAGAGATACACCGAGAGCGTGAACGCCGATGCCCGCCACTGGCCGGTGTTGGCCACGGCAAACGACACGGGCGTGGCCACGGAGGTCATGATGGTGTCGGGAACGGAAAGGGCCTCGACGCCGAGGTCGGGCAGGTTGCCGTCAATGCGTATGGCGGAGTAGGCCCGGTTGTCGCCCACCTCGCGCTCGCCTATGGCGTTGGCCCGGTCGACGACGACGTAAACAAACTTGTCGCCGCCCTGCTGCGTTACCGGCACGGTGAAGCTGAGGGTGAAATCTACGCTGCGGCCGGCCTTGAGGTTGCGGGTGGAGCCGCCCTTGGCGGTGACCTCGCAGGGCGTGGCCGTGGCTGCGGAGAACGAGCGGCTGTCGCTGATGAACACCTCGTGGGTGGCCTCAACGTCGCCGAGGTCGGCGTCGCCCGTGTTGCGCAGCGTGTAAGTAAGGGTAGAGGCCACGCCGGGCTTGCACGAGGCTGGTGCGTCGAGGCGGTCGATATAGAGGTTGACGCCGGGAACCACGGGCGGCTGCGGCTCGGTGTAGTACTTGCACCACGAGCGGAGCAGCGGCGAGGCGTTGTTGCCGGTGCTCTCCTCCTGCAGCGCGCCGTCGTCGTTGGCCTTCACGAAGATGTAGCGCAGGCCATTGAGGCGGCTGTCGGAAGGCACGGTGATGTTGGCGCGGAGGGTCTTTTCCTGCCCGGCGGCTATCCAGACGGTGTTCTCGGCTCGGCCTATGAGCACGGGGCTGGAGCCGTCCTGGTTGACCGAAGCGTAGAAGGCATCGGTCACCTTGGCGTTGCTTATGTCGCCCGTGCCGGTGTTCTTGAGCTTCCACGTGAAGGCGACTTCACGGCCTGTGGCCAGTGTGTCGTCGGAGATTGAGACAAGCTCGGCCGTGAGGTCGGGCTGGACGAAGGTGAGCGCACCGGAACAGGCCACGTTGTTGGCCTCGCCGTCGTACTCGTAGACGCGGCCTCCGGCATTGGCCTGCACGTAGATATAGTACGTTCCGGAGGTTATGCCCTTGGGAGTGACGGCAACGGTCTTTTCGTAATCGTCGCCGACGTATGTATAATCCTCAGGCACTACTATGACGTTGCCCCCCGAACCCTCGCCTATGACGGTGTACTGGAAGCGGCCCGCCTGATCTATCGCGGCCAGCTCCACGGCGGTGTCGTCAAGTCCGGTGTTCTTCTTGGATATGAATATCTTGTCGGTCCAGGCATTTACGAACGGAACGCCACTGCCACGGTTCTCCACCTTGTACGACACGTTGAACTGGGCCGACGACGATATGGCCTTAGGCACGGTAAGCCCCGACGGCACGAAGTCGGCACCCGGGCAGAGCAGCACGTCGATGCGCTCGCCCACGCCCCAGTTGTTGACCTTGTTGGCCAGCTCATACACGGCGTCTGACGGGTCGGCGATGGCATGGAAGTAAGTGTCGCCATGCCACTCGTAAGGCAGGTAGAAGTCGAACACCAGCGTGGTGTCGCGCCCGGCGGCGATGTTGGTAGGACAATTCAAGGAGCCGATGGTAGTGAGCGGCTCGGCATCCCTGTCGGCAGAGTGCGACATATAGAGCACCACGCTGAATGGCTCGCCGGTGTCCATGCCTCCCTTGTTGGCCACGGTGACGCTCACGGCGACCTTCTTGCCCGAATAGAAGCTGGTGGTATGGCGCAGTCCGGCGGCGGTGATGGGCGAAGGCACGTATGCCTCTTTCCATGGCACGGTAAGCTCCTGGCTGCGGGTAGCGGCGGCCATTGGCGCGGATGCAGCGGAAGGCTCAGGGTCTTCGGTGGGCATGACCACCGCCGTGATGGCCGGCACCTGCAGGTCGGCAAGGTCTGGCACGGCTATGTCAATCTTCTTGTAGAAGAAGTTGTCGCTACTGGTGGTTGTCTCACCCTGCTCGTAAACCTTGTTGTAAGAGGCCGAGGTGGTGGCGAAGAGGTGCTTGTAGCCCGTGGAGCCGTCCTGCGATGGGTTATACGGATTGATGACCGACCCGCCGACGGCGCTCCAGCCTATGTCGGTGACGTTATACATATCGGAAGCCACGATGATGTAGTGGTTGCCATACACGCGCTCGGCGAGCGTAACGTCGACGCTGCTCTCGTATGACTCGCCCGGGGCAAGCGACTTGACGTTCTTCACCGTGGCGAGGAGGGTGGCGTTGTTGGTAGACAGGCCGTCGTTGGAGGGCTGGGTGCCGCCGTAAACATCGGTGACAAGCCACACATAGTCGTTCCACTGCACGTCGCCCGTGGTGCCTGCGCCGTCGTTGCGCACGGTCCACTGCACGGTCATCTTCTCGCCGGCCACAGCCTCGGAGCAGTCGAGGGCGTAGACATGGAGGTCGGGCAGGCTGGATATGGAGAACGACAAGGTGTCGCTGGCCAGCTGCTGGGCCTCGCCGCGAGCCACCACCTGCCACTTGTAGGTGTTGCCATTCTGGCAGAAGCCCTGCGAGGTGAAGCGCAGTTCCTGCAAGCCTTCGGCCACGGGGCGCGCCGGGCGGGCGTTGGCCGCGTTCCAGAGATACACGTCGTAGACGGCGTTGGTGATGCTGTTCCATGTCAGCGTGACGGTGGTAGATTCCGAGACAGTGCCGTCGGCAGGCGAGAGGCTGGTGAAAAGGCCCACCAGGGCGGGCGTAACGCTGATGCCAACCGTGAACTGGCAGAACACGTCGCCGCCGCGGACGCCTTTCACATCATATACCAACCGGCACGTGCCTTGGCCCTCGTTGACTATCGTCATGGCAGGGATGGAGCGCGTGCCTTGGGCCACGCAGCCCGTGACCCCGGCTGGAACCTCGGCCAGCGACCACTCGAAGGTGAGGTCGGCGCTGATTGCCGAGAAGTCTATCTCGGAGGTTTTCTCGCCGGAATGTATCGACTGGTCCTGCAATTGGTAAAGAAGCGAGGGATTGAAGCCAATGCCCCACAGCCTAAGCTCAACGCCGTCGCACGACAGGAGGCTGCCGTTGGCCACGAAAGCGTTGACCACGGCAGGGTTGTACTGCCCGCCCTGCTCGCCCACGTTGAGCGACGGGTTGCTGCCTTCGCCCCACTTGTAGAACGAGAGCTTGTGGCCGCCGGAAGCGAGCGAGGTGAAGATGGAGACAAGCGTCTGCGTGTGGGCGGCGTCCATGGCATAGTCGAACGAGCCGCCGGCCTTCACCCCCACCCTTACGTCGCCGGATATGGCTGCACCGCCTATGAAGCTGAAAAGCGCATCGGCAGTGGTGAAGTACCTTACGCCCGACTCCTCGTCGGAAAGGTAGAACGTGCCGTCGACCTTCCACGAAGCCTTGTCGTTGACGACAACGGTCATCTCGGCCACGTCGCTGTCCACATCGCCCTGCACGGTGAGCTTTACATTGTAGTATCCGGCCTCGGCGTAGACATGGAGCGGCGACCGCTCGGTGCTTGTCTGCCCGTCGCCGAAGTCCCAAAGGTAGCCCGTGGCGTTGCCCGACGAAAGGTTTGTGAACTTGACGCGGCCCTGCAGCTTGTCATACGAGAACTTGGCGTAAAGGCCGTCCTCGATGGTTTTCTCCACGTAGATGGCCCCACTGCGCACGGCGATGGGCGCCTGCGACCCGTCGGCGGCGTGCATCACGCCGTGGGTGAGCGCCACCGGGTAGCTACGGCCCATGGTGGCGGTGTCGGGGATGGTCACAGGCACGTCGAACACCTTGCCGTTGCTGCCGTCGAAAGCGTCGGCACCGAGCAGCGAGAAGCGGTAGTTGTTGTCGCCGAGAGGCGTTATCTCCAGCTCATGGCCCGAGGCCCTGCCTGCCAAGGCCACGCCCCCGGCATCGACGGTGAAGCCTGCGGGGAACTGCAGGTCGACGACCATGCCGGTGACGGCGACAGGATTCTCGAGGTAAACGGGATAGGTTATCGTCTGCCCGCACACGCCGTTCTCGGTCATTCCGTAGATGTTGACCTTGTCAGCCGACGGTTCAGAGGGGTCGGCAGGATTGTCGGGGTCGTAATTATAAGTGTAATTGGCCACGAGCGATAGGTCTTCGTCGGGCATGGTGAAGCGGTAATTGCTTGACGTTGAGACCACTTCGCCGCCGCGGGTCCAGTTTACGAACGTGTACCACTGGTTGGAATAGGCCCAAAGGTTCACCTCAGAGCCTTCCTGGTAAGAGTTTCCGCTCTGCACGTTGAAGTAACCTCCGCCCGCAGGGTTGGCCTGCACGAAGAGCTTGTGGTACAGCCTCGGCTCGGAAGGCTCGCCCGGGCTGTCGGGCGTATAGTCGAAGTTTGCCACGAGGTTGGCGTCACCCTCCTTCACTACGTAGTTGAACGAGCTTGACGTGGATATGACTTCGCCGTTCTCGGTCCAGCTGACGAACGTGAAGTCGCTGAGGTTGTAGGCCCTGAGGTTGACCGACGAGCCAACCTCGTACCTGTTACCGCTGGATATGTTGAACGATCCTGAGCCCGATGGCGAGGCCGAGAGGTAGAGCGTGGAGTACACGGGGATGTCTGGCTCCGGCGGCTCGGCGGGGCTGTCGGGGTCGTACTTGAAATGGGCGACGAGCTTCACGCTGCGCGCAGGCATCGTATAGGTAAACGAGCTGGACGTGGAAACGACCTCGCCGTCCTCCTCCCACCCCGTGAAGACGAAGTCGCCGCGGTTGTAGGCACGCAGGCTTATGTTCGTTCCCTCGGAGTATGCCGCGCCGGAACTGACGTTGAAGCTGCCCGCGCCGTCCGGGGTGGCCTGGAGCGTAAGCGTGTAGCTCGCGCCAGGCTCGGCCGGGTTGGTGGGGTTGTATTGCCCTTTCATGCCGGCACTGGCCAGCAGCGCCAGCATGAAGAGCAGGATTCTATAACCTTTCATGTCTCAGACGGTTTGGTGGTTAACGCACTGTGGCCTTGAACGAACGGCCATCCACTGCCACGGCATAGGCGCCGGGGGCGACGGGAATCACGGCCTGGACTGCGGCGCAGCGGCCTTCATACACGCATCGCCCGTCGAGAGAGTAAACCGAAACCGACGAGCCGGCAGGCGCGCTGACGCGAATGCAGCCATCGCCTCCGGCCACGGCCACGCCGGCGGCGCCATCGGCTGCGTCAATACCGGTGGGTGTCTGCTCGCCAAGCACGAGCTTCAACGAGAAGCGGCCTGTGTCGGCACCGTCAGTGGCATCCGAGTGGAAGGTGTAATCCTGCGTGAGCAGGTCGACGGTCTTGTTCTCCTTGCCGTCGAAGAGCAGCAGGGCCTCGCCGTCGGCGCGCAGCGCGCTGATGGTGTAGAAGCCCGCCTCAGTGGCGCTGTAGCCCAGGGTCACGATGCCGTCGGCCAGCGGGCGCTCGTTGATGGCATACGCGTTGCCCTTGGCATCGCGGGTGAATACTTGCGGAACGCCGCCGTCCATGCTCATGAACTTGGCCGCGTCGCACTGCAGTTCATAGTCGGCCGAGGCGCCGGCGTTGACCACCACGCGGGTGCGGTCGGCCCCGGCATCGCCCGATATGCTTACGTCGAACAGCGAGCGGCTGCCAGAGGCGGGGGCGTAACGCTTGGCATACGACGGGCGCTCCACTGCCGAGCCGAGCTGGCGGCCTTCCTTGTGGAAGATGATGTTGTCAACGGCGTCGGGCTTCTGCACGAAGAACGACTGCATGGGGCGCAGCACGAGGTTGTCGTCGACTATTGAGTAGGCGCGGTATGTGCTGCCGTCCCACACTGTGACGGGCGCGGTGAAGTCCATGTAATATATGTCGTAATACGCCGGGTACGGATTGCCAACGTAGTTCCAGCCCTTGTTGGCCGAGGCGGCGGCCTCGTGGGCCTGCAGCTGCGTGGTCACGTCGTCGATGCCGAGCACCTGCGCATGGGCCTCGGCTGGGGCGGGCAGCGTGAGCGTCCCGGCGGCGTTGCACTGGAAGATGTAGCCCTGCCCTGCCAGCAGGCGGCCCGTGTCCACGTTCTTCCAGCTGTTGCCCGTGCCGTTGGCGGCGCGGCTGGCGGCGTCATAGTAGCGGAACACGAACGAAGCCCCGGCGCTGTGGGTCACCTTGGTGAGGTCTACGTCGTGCAGCGGGGTGAGGAAGTACCACCTGTTGGCGTCGACAGAGAAGTACGTGTTGATGCTGTCGGCGGTGAAGTCGGGGCAGTCGTTGAGCAGGCGGCCGGGGTTCGACTCGTTAAGGTAGAAGTTGAACTGGCCCGTCTCCATGGGCGCGTTGCCGCCCACGGTGAACTGCCCGCCGAAGTAGAGGTCAATGTCGGGCTTGCCGTCCATGCGGCGGTTGTTGGTCAAGGCGAGCGCGCTGGTTATCTTCCAGTAGCCTATGTCGTCGCCCTCGATTATCGAGCCAAACTGGTACCAGTAGGAGTCGAGCTTGTAGTTCACCACTGCAAACGACGGAACCACGAGGGTTATGTCGCTCTTGGCCGCACCTTGGTAGAACGGGTCTTGCGTTATCCCCGGAGGAGTGGCAGAGCGGCAGACAACCTTGTCGACAGCAGTGCATTCCCTGAAGTTACGGTTGTAATTGCCTATGTACGACGGCAGTTCGATATATTTCAGATTCTTGCATTCCTCAAAAGCGTTTTCACCTAAAGATGTCAGACCTATAGGCAGCTTGACTGAGTCCAAGGCACACTTGTAGAACGCATTGTATTCTATCGTCTTCAACCCTTCGGGGAAGTCAACCTTGCGCAGACCCGAAGTTCTGTAAAAGCCATACTGCTTTATTGTTGTCAGACCCTCTGGCAAATGCAGGTCTTGCAGACTTGTGCATTCATAACAAATAGCTCTTGGTATCACCGAAAGCGCGTCAGAGAAATGCAATTTCTTCAGTGATGTACATTCCCTGAATATGTTGCTATCGTAATTTGGGTTGTTTTGTTCAGTCCCAAGTTCCGTCACCGTGTTCGGCATGATGAACTCTTCCAAAGACGTACATCTGTAAAATGCATGGTTGTCGATGTTCTTCAGCTGCGAGCCTTCGGTGAAGGTGACGCTCTTTATCGGCGTGCTGGCAAAGGCGTACTGCCCTATCGAAGTGACCGTGGCCGGGATATTGAGCTTGATGAGCTTGGTGCCGCGGAAGGCGTACTCGCCTATCGACTTCATGCCCTCGGGCAGGGTGAGGTATTGTAGGCGGCCCAGCCCGTCGAAGGCGCCGTTTGGCACTGCGTCGAACTTGGCCTCCGCAAGGTCGAGGGCCACGATGTTCTTCATGTTCTTGATGGTGGTCCAGTCGGTGGAGTTGAGCGTGCCTTTCACCCGGAGCATCCTCACATCGTCGAGCACGTCGAACTTGTAGAGCACCTCCACGCCGAGCGTGCCTGCCGAGGCCAGCTCAACGCTCTCCCAGCCGTTGAGCACGCCGATGTTGCGTATGCGCGCATAGTATGGCGATGTGGTGTTGGCTATGGTGTCCGTCCACTCCACGGTATATGTCCCCGGTTCGAGCACGGTCTCAAACATATCGAAGCCGCTGTTATCCCAGTCGGTCAAGGCCAGCTCGCCGTTTATCCTCGTGTAAAGGTACTGGTAGCTCAAGTTGGTGTTGTTCCCCCAATAGGTGTTGTAGGGTGTCACCTGCCGCTCAAAGCGGAACCACGACACGGTGTCGATGGTGAACGTGGTAGAGAAGCGCGACACGGAGTTGGCGAACGTATGGTTTCCGTTCTGCAAATAGCCGTCCTCAACGGTCCATGGATACCCCGACACGTCGTTGGTGAACGTCAGCGGAAGCGAGCCTTCCATCAAGGGAAGCGTCTCCAGCGGGACGATGTCGCGTATGCGGAGGTTGCGAAGCGTGGTCTGTTGATTGTCATAAAACCACCCGCTAATGGAATCGCGGAACATGACAATATGTGAGCCTGGCTTCAAGAACATTCGCACATTATTCTCCGAGCCGCTTGTGATTGATTTGTAGAACGCTCCGTCTACATATATTTCACTGCGATGGTTATCGCCGTTGATGTTAATACCTATGAACGACAGTTCCACGGTCTCGTCAGTCTGGAATGAGAACGACATGGTAGATGCCGTATATTTTTCCATTGACGCACTCATGATGTATCCATCCTCCACGGTCCAGGGATGGTTGCCGTCGTTTGTGAACGTAAGTTCCACCGAGCTTTCCGTCACGATGGCGGCCAGCGAGTCGGCAGGCGTGTCGCCGGGGGCGGTGCCGGTGGTGTCGCCGGGGGCGATGCCGGTGGTGTCGGCCTGGAGCACGGCCTGCGGGTTGTAATCTGTTGATTGCTGGGTGGCAAACAGGTATGGCCCGTTTGCGATGGCAGCCACGACTACCGCCGTGGACAGCAAGGTCAGTAAACCGGTTTTCTTCATTTGTATCTTAGTTTATATTTATCATGCACAACAATATTCATGGAGAGCAGTTCCATTTATCACTTCCACTATAGAGTAAGCATCAGGCAATGCCATTTGCAAATTTAAGTAATAAAACGCCTGAGAAGTGTTACAAAGCCATAAAATCTCCCGGTATTTATATATTTTTAACGCGAGCCGACTTTCAGTCGGCTCGCGTCAGGTCTTCGTTGCGCTGTCGCAAGGCGCAAGGCGTCACCGCCCGCCCACGGCGGCATCCACGCCGCGCCCCAGCTTGGCTGGGTCGATGCACTTGTATGCCACGCGCTGGCGTCGCCAAGTGTAGACGCAGTGCAGCATCCCGTCGCGCCCTTGTATTATGGCGGGGTAAGAATACTGGCTCACGGGGCTGTCTTCGAGCGTGAGCACGCGGCGCCAGTGCTCCCCGTCGTCGCTCACGGCGAGGCTGAGCGGCGTGCGCGGCCCTTTCTTGGTGCCGGGCAGGGTGGCGAAATCGTTGTAGACGAGCGCGTGGCTGCCGTCGGCGAGCGTCACGGCATCGGTGCCCGACTGGTTGTTTGGCAGGTCAGTAAGCTCCACGCGGCTCCACGTCAGCCCGCCGTCGCGGCTCTCCGAGGTGGCCAGCCGGCCGTTGCGCGTGCGGCAGAGCACCTTGAGCCGCCCGTCCTTGAGCCGCAGGATTGAAGGCTGTATGCAGTCGATGGGCTTCACGTCGGTGGTGTCCTCGGTGCGCGGCGCGCGCGCGGCGTCTATCGGGCCTACGTAAGTCCACTCGCCGCTCTCAGGGTCGTAAAGCTCAAAGTGGAGCTTCCAGCCGCCCGTCTCGGTGCTCGACGGGCATACGAGCCGCCCGCCCACCATCTCGGGCTTGTTCTTCACCGGGCCGAGGAAGCCCTTGGGCAGGGGCTCGCGGCGGCCCCACGTGCGCCCGCCGTCGCGCGACTTGACCACCCAGCCCGTCCAGTCGGCCACGCGCAGGCCTATCTTGTAGAAGAGCCAAAGCTCGCCGCCGGGCATCTCGAAGAGCACGGGGTTCCAGCAAGCCTTGCGCTTGAGCCGGCCGCCGCTGTGGTAGGGCAGCACGGGTCCGGCCGAGGCGTCGGTCGTGGAGTCGTTTATGCCGGCCAGAAGGGCGTCGGCGGTGCCGAGGGCAAACACGCCGTCGCCCGCCAGCACCGGCTCGCTCCATGTGTCGGAGCCTCGCTCCTTGCGGCTCACCCATATGCACACGTCGGGGTTGCGCTCGTGCTTACCGCCGAAATACGCCGCCACGAGGTCGCCGTCACTGGTCTTGACGATGGTCGATGCGTGGCACTGCGGGAACGGGGCCGAGGTGTACAGGAACTCGTCCTTCACCATGGCGGGATGGGCCGTGGGCAGGCTGAGGCTGAAATGGTGGCGGCCCGAGCCTACGCGCCTCACCTCGCCGCCGGGCAGGCACACGTCGGCCACGGTGTTGCAAGGCACCTCAACCGTCCAGTCGAGCCGCTGCAGGGTCTTGCGCCAGCGGCTCGCCACTCGCCCGTAAGGCGACTCGTAGCTGGCCGACACACTGTCTATCAGCTGTGAATCGAGCATCTTGAACATGAAATCAGCCCCATCCGATGCCAGGATGCCCTCCTTGCCATCCCGGCTGGCGCGGCCAAAGGTAACGTTTATCCCCGCCAGGCGGCTGAAGCACCACTGCAGCAGGTCGCCGAGCAGCATCACGTGGTTGCCGCTGTTCATCTTCGGGCTGGCCGTGTCGCCGTTCCACAGCTCCCAGATGGTGGTGGCCCCGTGGTCGAGCATGTAGCCCCACGAGGGGTAGGAGCGGTTGGTGGCGAGCAGGCAGGCCACGTCGGCAAAGCCGTTGTCGGTCAGCGTGCCGAGCAGCCACGACGTGCCTATCACGCCGCTCGACACGTGTCCGCCGTTCTTCACTATGATGTTTTCCACCAGGTTCTTGGCTATCTCCGGGCGTAGGCTGTCGGGCGCTATGCCGAAAGCCAGCGGCAGGATGTTGGCCGTGGCCGTGTTGTTGCCGTAGAACACGCTGTCGGGATAGAGCGTGTGGCCCGGCGCGGGCGACGTGCCGCGCCTTACGGTGAGGAAGCGGCGGTTGAACGCCGCGGCCATAGCCTCGCGGCGGCTGCGCCACTCGGCAGCGTCGGCCCCCCGGCCCAGCAGCGATGCAAACTTCTCCAGCAGCGCAAGGCAGCGCACGGTGTAAGCAGTGGCTATGAGGGTGCCGTCGGTCTTGCGGGCGGGGTCCTGGCTGTGGATGAGCTTCGGCGATTCCGGCGGCAGGCACCAGTCGCCATACTTATCCTTGGTTATCAGCCCGTCGCGGCTGTAGGTGGCCGTGATGTGGCGCATCCAGCGCGCCATGGCGGGGTAAGCGCGGCGCACGGGCAGCGTGTCGGCATAGCGCGTGAGCAGCATGTCGCAGGCCATAGGCAGCGCGGCGGGCCAGGTGACGTCGTCGGTGTAGTAGTTCCAGAAGGCGGGGGCCACGTCGGGGATGCACCCGTCCTCGCGCTGCGCCTCGCAGATGTCGCGCACCCACTTGGCGTAGAGCCTGCCGCAGCCGAAGAGCCACGGCTCGCCCAGCACCCCGGCCGTGCGGTCGCCGAGCCACGGCTGGCGCTCGTTGCGCTGCGGGCAGTCTACGGGCATGCCCTTGTAGTTGCTGGCCAGCCCCCAGCGGGCGGCCTCGACGAGCTGCGTCAGCGTGCTGTCGGAACAGCTGAACTCGCCGGCGCGCTCCATCCTGTCGGCCACGAGCATGGCCGTGAAGTCGGCGGCGCGGGCATCCTCCATGCCCGTAACCTCAACATAGCGGAAGCCGTGGTAGACGAACGACGGCTGCCACGCCCCGGCCTCGCGCCCCGAGCACACGTAGACGTCGGCCGAGAGGGCATCGCGCAGGTTCTCAGTGTAGAGCGACCCGTCGGGGTTTATCTTCTCGGCGTAGCGCAGGCGGATGGTGTCGCCCTCGCGGCCTCGCGGCGTGAAGGCCACCCACCCTGCCATGTTCTGCCCGAAGTCGAGCACGAGGGCATCGCCGCGGCGCACGGCCGAGCGGGCCTTGCCCACGGGGCGGGCCTCGATGGCGGGCGTCATCTGGCCGCGCAGCGTGCCGTAGGGTATGGCGGCGCGCACGGCGGGGAGCCAGGCCGAGTCGTCGTGGCCGGGCCGCGCCCAGCCATCAAGCTCCATGCGGGCATCGTACTCCTCGCCGTCGTACTCGTTGTTGGCGCGGATGGGGCCGGCGGCCGTGACGCGCCACGACTCGTCGGTGACCAGCCTCTGCTTGCTGCCGTCGGCATATTCTACTATTATGTTGATGCGGCAGGCAGGCAGGCCGAACACGGGCGTCTTCCAAGGCTTGTTCTGCCGCATGGGGAAGTAGCGCCCGTTGCCCAGCACTATGCCCACGGCCGTGAGCGTGTCGAGCATGGGCGTGATGTCGTAGGCGTTGTAATATACTGTGCGGCGGTAGTCGCTCGGCACGGGCTTGAGCACGTCTGCCGCTCCCACCTCGCTCCCGTTGACGAACAGGCGGTAAAGGCCCAGCCCTGCCACGTAGGCCGTGGCGCGGCTGACGGGCTTCTGCCCGAGGCGGAACTCGCGGCGCAGGTAGCGGGCGGCCAGGCGTGTGCGCAGGCCGCGGCGCTCGCCGGGCATGAGCTGTTCGAGGCCTATCCAGCGGCCACGCCAGTCGGTCTCGCCCATCAGGCCCACGCCAAACTCCTGCGGGCGGCTCCACCCGGTGGTACCGCGGTTTGTAGTCACCCTTACGCGCCAGCAGGCACGGGTGCCGCTGCGCAGCTGCTTGCCGCCGTAGGCCACCCACAGCTGGCGGGCAGACTCCACCCGGCCCGAGCGCCACAGGTCGGCCTCGCCGCTTTCGAGCCGCCCGGCGGTGGTGGCCACCTCTATCTCGTAGGCGGTCTGGACGATGCCCTGCCCGTCGGAGACGGTTTTCCAAGAAAAGCGGGGGCGGCCGGTGTCAAGGGCCAGCGGACTGTCGAGGCCCTCGGTGAGCAGCCCCGTCACGCTTACCTTGGCCGCCGCCGCAAGGGGCAGGAGCACGGCCAGGAGCAATAGTTTAAGTTTCATGGTTCTGTCTTTTTTATGGTTTGCGTTGCTTGCAATTTGTAAAATGTTTTCTATCCGCACCTCCTGGCATACCCGTTGGCGGCCTGCAGCGCAACCGCCTGGCCCACAGGGTGTTGCGAGAGCTACGATTACGCGCCGCAAGGAAAGCCGTTTCGCAGTGCAAAACGGGCAGTCTGGCGGCGCGCAAGAGGCCGTTTGGGACAGAACAAAGGCGCGGGGTGCAACGCCGCCGTGTGCGTTGTAAACATCTTTCGGGGCGCACCGGCCGCAGCAGCCTTGGCCGGCAACGGCGGCGGGCTACACTCCGCCCTGCCCTACTCCGTGCGGTCTTTCTCTGCAACTTCTTCGTCAGGCATGATGGATGCCTGGCCCTGCCTGATGTAGTCCTTGGCGGCGTCGATGGCGATGAGCACGCCGTCGCCCTGGCCGTGGTAACGGAAGGTGCGCACGCCGCCGTCATGCTCGCCAAGGTACGTGAGGCGGCCCGTGGCGGCGTCCATCCACCAAACGCGGTTGCGCTCCGCGCCGGTCTTCGAGAGGTCTATGCGCATCTCGCGGCCCGTGTAGTTGTACACCATCAGGTAGCCGTCGCCGCGTGTGGCGGCCAGCCGTTCGTAGCGGGTGCCGTTGCCCAGGACGATGCTTTGGTCGGGCCGGCGGCTGAAGTAAGGCATGGTGAGCATGAGCTGCTTGAGGTAGCGCATCTGGTTGAAGCCGGGGTCGTCGAGCGCCTTGTACCACGGCTTGCGCTCGCCGTCGGCAAAGTAGGCCCCGCCCACGCCGGGGCGCACGAACTGCATGATGGCGTTGTGGCCGTAGGTGTGGCCGCACGAGCCTGCGAACACCGACCAGTAGGCATAGCGGCGCACGTCGGCGGCCTGCCAGCGCGGCTCGTCGCCGTCGTGCAGCCCCTGCGGAATGTCCTCGTAGCTCGGCTCGGCGTCGAGCACGGGCTTTATCGGCTTGTACTTCCAGGCAGAGTCAACGTACATCCAGTTGTCCTCCTCGGTGCCGTCGGGTATAGGGTAATCCTTGTTGCCCATGCGCTGGCCGTAGCGACGGTGGCCGCTCTGGAACATGTTGAAGTCGAGCCACTGGCGGTCGTTGAACCACCGCGCCGAGGTGTAGCGGCCGCGCGGGTGGTAGGTCATGAGGTGGTTCTTGTCTATCTGCTTTATGGTGGTGGCCAGGGCGTCCCACACCTCCGGGTGTATGTCGCCCTGTATGTCGCCGCCCATTATCCACACCATGTTCTTCTTGTCCTTGTAGCGCCCGGCCAGGAACTTGCCGTAGGCCCGGGCCTCGTCGGCGTCCATCAGCCCCGCCTTCACCATGCCTCCCCATATGCAGACCATGCCCACGTAGATGCCGCGGCGCGCTGCCTGGTCGATGATGTAGTCCATGTGGTCCCAGTAGCCGTACACCCCGGGGCGGTCGATGCCCTCGAAGTTGAAGCCGCTCGGCATGGACATCTGCCCGTAGGCGTTGAAAGCGGGGATGGCGTTTATCACCTGCACCTGCACCACGTTGTAGCCGGCGGCGGCCAGGCGGTCGAGATAATAAGCCGCCTCGTCGCGGTCGAGCCGCTCGGGCAGCAGCCAGCCCGTGTCGCCGAGCCAGAAGAAAGGCCGGCCGTCGGCATACTGGAGAAAGCGGCCGTCGGCCGAGACTGCGAGCCGCCCCACAGGGTCGGCCTTTTTCCCTGCCGCCACTGCCATCAGTGATGCGAGGATGAGAAACGAAATGAGGATTGTCCTGCGCTTCATCCTTAAGTATTTGTTGAACATAATCATTGCCTGTGCCAGCAGCTGCGGTCACCTTGCCATTATGGTGTAGGTCTTGCCGGCCTGGCTTTGCATCAGCATTTCGGCAATGCCGGCGGTGCAGCCGAAGTTTCCGTCAATCTGGAATGGCGGGTGGGCGTCGAAGAGGTTGGGGTAGGTGCCGCCCTTCTTCTTCTCGTTGCGTACTAGAGTAAGCTGGTCGCCTATGAGCTTCCATGCGTGGTTGCCGTCAAGCAGGCGCGACCACAGACAAACCTTCCATCCCATGCTCCATCCTGTTGACGGGTCGCCGCGATGGATGAGCGACGTGCGCGCTGCGGCGGTAAGTTCGGGTGTGCGGAACGGTGAAATCTGGTTGCTCGGGTACAGTCCGTACAGATGGGAAACATGCCTGTGGGTGTCGTTTGGATTGTCCCAGTCGTCCTTCCACTCCTGCAACTGTCCCCAACGGCCCGTCTGCATAGGCGGCAGTCCTGCCAATTTCTCGCGCAGACTGTCGGTAAATGCCGTCATGTCGGTCTTGCCAAGTATGGCTGTTGCGTCGATTACGTGGTTGAAGAGGTCGTAGAGTAACTGGTTGTCCATCGTCACTCCGGCCGCCGTTGTTGCCTTGTGCATGTGCTGGTTTTCGGGAGAGAGGCTCGGGCAAATCAGCCAATACATCTTTGACGGGTTCTGTACCATTATCTGATTGAAGAATCTTGCCGAGCTTACCATTATCGGATAGACGCTCTCGAGGAATTTCTTGTCGCCGGTGTAGAGGTAATGCTCCCACAGGTGCTGGCACATCCATGCGCCGCCCGTTGGCCACAGACCCGATGGAGCCTTGTCGATAGCTCCCGTTACGCGCCAGATGTCGGTGTTGTGGTGCAGCACCCATCCGTCGGCTCCGTACATTATGCGTGCCGACTCACGGCCGGTCTCGCTCACGTCCTTTATAAGATTGAACAGCGGATCGTTCAGTTCGCTAAGGTTAGTGACCTCGGCGGGCCAGTAATTCATTTCGAGGTTGATGTTGGTGGTGTACTTGCTGTCCCACGACGGCAGCATCTTGTCGTTCCATATTCCCTGGAGCGTGGCCGGCTGAGTGCCGGGCTGCGACGAGCAGATGAGCACCCCGTCCACGGTGTATGTCACCACCGACAGGGCTGAGTCGAGGCTCAGCTCGCGGTGGTAACCGGAGTACTCGCCGTGGCCGGGCATGGCTATGTAGAGGTCGCCGAAGGTCTGGTAAGGCATTCCGTGGTTGCGGTTTGCCCCCGGCATGATGTCAGCATCGGCCAGGTTCTGCGCCTCGCGGTACTTGCCCTCGGCTATGAGCTTGCGCACCCGGGGCAGCGCAGCCTTGGCGCGTGGGTTGAGCGTGAAGTTGGGCTGGCCAGCCCAGATGGTCTCTTCGTTGAGCTGCACGCGCTCCACGGCGGGATTGCCGAACACCATGCCGCCCAGGCGGCCGTTGCCCACAGGCAGGGCCTGCGTCCATGTCATGGCCGGACGGTCGTACCACAGTTTGTGTCCTTGTGCCGCAACGCCGGCAACGGCAAGCGCAGCGGCGGCTAATGATAATGCTAATCTTTTCATATATGAGTTTTGTTTTAGTCAGCATGCCATGGTGGGGAGCCCCACCTTTATATAATACGGCCACGCGGGGCATTTCCCTATATGCCGGCGGGCAGCGGCCCTCAGCCATCACCGGCAGCAAGCCTGCGCCGCCTGCCCTCGATGTATGTGCGGAAGCCCTCGCCGCCGAGCACTTCAACGTTCTCGAACAGCCCAAGGACGAAGCGCCCTATGCCCATGTAGCTGCACACGTCGAGGCGCAAGAGCCAGTGGCGGTCGCCGTCGGGCGTGATGTGGGCGGCCGAGCGCGGGTATTCCTCCGTGAGGAGGCTGTAGGCCAGGCGGTCGAGCCGCAGCTCCACAGGCAGCAGTTCCTCGGAGCTGAACATGAAGATGTCCGTGTACATCTGCCTGTGGGCGGCCTCGTGCTCCCACGGGTCGAGCAGCATCTCCACGCTCTCCATGCGCGCCACCTTGAACGTCTTGTTCATGGCAGAGGATATCTCGTAGCAGCGCACCTCGTCGTTGCCGGCCAGGAACATGAACGGCTCCACCACGCGGCTGGCCACCGTGTTGCTGTGGGGCGAGGAGTAGTTGTGGAGCACCACCTTGTTCTTGAGCTTTATGGCCTCGTAGAGCACGCTGACGTTGCGCCCGACCTGCTCGCGCAGCTCCACGTCGTCGAGTATGCGCAGGTCGTAAAGGCGGTCGAGCTTCTGGCGTATGTGGCGCACCTGCAGGCTGTCGCCGCCCGCGCGGTCGAGCACCCGGCGGATGGTGGTGGCCTCGTCCTCGGTGAAGTGGATGGCGGGGAAGAGGCGCGAGAAGAACGGCGACGACTTGTCGAGGCTGTAGGCCGCGCCCCGCTTCTCGACCACGAAGCCCGCCTGGCGGAAGAAGTCGAGGTAGTAATACAGGTTGCGGCGCGATATGCCCACCCGCTCGCACAGCTGGTCGACGGTGTAGCGGCGGTTCTCTGCCATCAGGAGCATCAGCTCCAGCTCTCTTTCCAGTTGGTTGTGGCGCATGGTTCAGTCATTGGCTCTCAGCACGTGGTTTCACTTGTCACGGCTCATCCAAATGCAAAGATAACACTTTTGGACGACAATGTAAAGGGAAATGCGCAAAAACAGCGGGCCGTACACACAAGCGTAGGCCGATGCCGCCCCGGGCGGAGGCAAAAACACTGGGGCCCCACATACCCGGCAGGCAAAAAAAGAAAACCGGGGCGGCTCCGCGCCCTGACGTCACGCCATGGAAACGGCTTCGCCCCGGAATGGGAAATAAAGTGGCATAAATGAGTTTACGCCTGAATGTTGTCCGAGATAAGGTTCTCGCCAGTCATGTCGGCGGGCTGCTCCAGGCCCATGATGTGCAGTATGGACGGGGCCACGTCGGCCAGTCGGCCGTCTTTCACCGTCGCGCTGTTGTTGTCGGTGACGTAGATGAACGGCACGGGGTTGAGCGAGTGGGCCGTGTTGGGCGTTCCGTCGGCGTTGATGGCGTTGTCGGCGTTGCCGTGGTCGGCTATGATGATGGCCTCGTAGCCGTTGGCCTTGGCTGCCTCGATGACCTCGCGCACGCAGTTGTCCACTGCCCACACGGCCTTGGCTATGGCGTTGTAAACGCCGGTGTGGCCCACCATGTCGCCGTTGGCGAAGTTCACCACGATGAAGTCGTACTCCCCGGTGTTGATGGCTCCCACGAGCTTGTCCTTCACCTCGTATGCGCTCATCTCCGGCTTGAGGTCATACGTGGCCACCTTGGGCGACGGCACGAGTATGCGATCCTCGCCCTCGAAGGGTGCCTCGCGGCCTCCGTTGAAGAAGAAGGTCACGTGGGCGTACTTCTCCGTCTCCGCCGTGTGCAGCTGCCGCTTGCCCTGCTTGCTCAAGTATTCGCCCAGCGTGTCCTCCACGTTCTCCTTGGGGAAGAGCACGCTTACGCCGGTGAACGACGCGTCGTAGGGCGTCATGCAGTAGTACTGCAGCCCCTTGATGGTGTGCATGCCCTCCTCCGGCATGTCCTGCTGGGTGAGCGCCTGGGTGAGTTCCTTAGCGCGGTCGTTGCGGAAGTTGAAGAATATCACCACGTCGCCCTCCTGTATGGTTCCGTCCACGGTGGAGTTGTTAATCGGCTTTATGAACTCGTCGGTCACGCCCTCGGCATAGCTCTCCTCCATGGCCTTCACCATGTCGGCTGCCTGCTTGCCCTTGCCCTCGGTGAGCAGGTCGTAAGCCTCCTTTACGCGGGCCCAGCGCTTGTCGCGGTCCATGGCGTAGAAGCGGCCCACGATGCTGGCTATGCTTGCGCCGTTGGCCCGGCAGTGCTCCCCGAGGTCGCGTATGAAGCCCACGCCGCTCTTCGGGTCGGTGTCGCGGCCGTCCATGAAGCAGTGTACGTAGGTCTCCTTCAGGCCGTATTCCTTGGCAATCTCGATGAGCTTGTAGAGGTGGTCGAGCGACGAGTGTACGCCGCCGTTGCTCGTCAGGCCCATCAGGTGGAGCTTCTTGCCCTGCTCCTTGGCGTAGGTGTATGCGCTCACGATGCCGGGGTTCTGCATGATGGAGCCGTCCTTGCAGGCGCGGTTGATCTTCACGAGGTCTTGGTAGACGATGCGGCCCGCGCCTATGTTGAGGTGGCCCACCTCGGAGTTGCCCATCTGGCCGTCGGGCAGGCCCACGTCCTCGCCCGAAGCCTGGAGCTGCGAGTGTGCGCTCACGGCCGTGAGATAGTCGAGGTAAGGAGTCGGGGTGTTGTAGATCACGTCGCCCGCGCCGTGTTTGCCGATGCCCCATCCGTCGAGGATCATCAGCAGTGCTTTCTTTGCCATAGTTGTGTTACCTTATTAAATATAACGTTCTTTTTGGCCGCAAAGTTAATAAATTCGCGCCACGTGGCCAAATGCCAACGTATAAAAGCGGTTAACGCGGGCGATGCCAACCGCCCGCAAGCCTCACAAGGTGGGCTGCAAGTTTAAATTAGCTTAAAGGCGCGGCCCTGCATTTTCACATGACAGCCATTTTGAGTAATTTCGCGGCGCGTGAGCCGCTGGCAGCGCAGCGGCGGCGCAAACCATACATATACATTCAGAATGGAATCATGGAAACAAGGAAGAGGAGCAAGGAGGAGTGGGCGCGGCGTTACGCCGCGTTCGTGGTGATACTGTTCGTGATAGCCTTCGGCACGTCGCTGTCCATCAGGGCCAACCTCGGGTCGTCGCCCATATCGGCGCCGCCCTACGTGCTGTCGCTCGTGCCGGGCGTGGGGCTTACGATGGGCCAGCTCACCATACTGATGCACGTGTTCTTCATAGCTGCGCAGGTAGCCCTGCTGCGCCGCGACTTCGAGCGGCGGCAGTGGCTGCAGATAGCCGTCTCGCTGCTCTTCGGCTTCTACACCGACCTGACGATGTGGCTCACGGGCTTCCTCCAGGTGCCGCAGGACATGAATCCCGCCATCGGCCTGCCCCTGCGCCTGGCCGAGCTGCTGCTGGGCGGCGCGGTGCTGGCCTTCGGCATAGCCATGGAGGTGCGCTGCGACTCGCTCATGCTCGCGGGCGAGGGTTTCCCGCTGGCCATAGCAAAGTTCACCGGGCGCGACTTCGGCAAGGTGAAGATATGCACCGACACGCTGCTCGTCTGCATAGGCGCGGCGTTCATGCTCATAAACTTCGGCCGGTGGGACTGGGCCATGGTCGGCCCCGGCACACTCATATCGATGTTCTACGTGGGCATGATGGTGCGCGTCATCGCGCCCCACATAGCATGGCTCGACCGCCTGCTCATACCCAAGGCCGGCCATGCGCAGGCCGCTGCGCCCGACCGCTGGGGCGGCCACCGCGTGGTGGCCATAGCCCGCACCTACGGCAGCGGGGGCAACGACGTGGCCCGGGCCGTGGCCGAGCGGCTGGGCTGGCCGTGCTACGACCGCCAGCTGATAGACCTCACGGCACAGAGGCTGGGATACTCGCCGCAGCTCGTGGAGCGCAGCGAGCAGAACATACCGACGGCGCGGCTGTGGGAGCTGGTGATGGAAGACAGCGGCATACCGGCGTCGATGAACCCGTCGCGCGACGATGCCATCTTCGTGAGCCAGAGCCGCACCATACGCGAACTGGCTCACGGCGGCGACTGCGTGATAGTGGGCCGCCTGGCGGGCTGGACGCTGCGCGACGACCCTCACGTGCTGCGCGTGTTCATCACCTCGGGCCGCCAGTCGGCGGCGCGCCGCATTGCCGACCGCCTGGGCATAAGTGTGGAGGAAGCCGCCCGCAAGCAGGCCCGCGTGGACACGGGCCGCGCCAACCACTGCCGCCGCTACACGGGCCAGCAGTGGGCATCGCCCTCGGCCTACGACCTCACGCTCAACACCGACCGGCTGGGCATCGACGGCGCGGCGGACATGATAGTGCAGGCCGCAATGGCCATGGGGAAAGGCTGAAAGCAGCGCGCCAGTAACCGCTTGACTTTCAGCAAGTTGACAACAGAGGCTGTTTTGCAGTGCAAAACGGCCTCTTTCTGTGTGCGGAACGGCACGTTAGGGAATGCCAAACGGCCTGTCTCGCCGCCAAGGTCGGGCGCAAAGGTTAAAAAAGACGAAAAACATCCGCTTTCCGAATGGCCGACGGCTGCAATACGGGATTCTATACTTAAATTTGCACAAAGGCTAAAACAGCCTGCAACTCAAACAAAAAGACTCATACAAATGGCAAACATCATCAAGGCAATGGTATGCCCGTGCATACTGCTATGCGCCACTGCGACTGCCTTTGCGCAGGACGTGAAAGTACACCTCGACGAAGCCGGCACGCTGGAATCGAAGATAGAACGCTCCAGGTACGACCAGATAAAGAAACTGACCGTATCGGGATATGTCAACACCATAGACATCAACGAAATAAGCAACATGGATTATCTCGAAGTGCTCGACCTAACTGATGCGACAATCCTTGCAACAGGAACCTCTGGGGAGAATAACACCATCGGGAAAAATTATTTCGCCAATTGCGAAATGCGCACGTTGATGCTTCCCAACACACTGCTGTACATTGAGAACAACGCTTTCGACTATGCCCCCGACCTTGAAAGCATAAGGATAGGAGACAACCTCATAAGCATATCAGATCAAGCCCTGGTCAATCCACCAAGCCTTTACGGCCACTCTACACGCACAAGGGCAAACCTAAAGGAGTTCACTGTATCGGAGAAAAACAAGAATTTCTGTGCCGTAGACGGTGTACTCTACAGCAAAGACATGAGCACACTGCTATTCTATCCGAACAAGAAAGCAAAGACATATTCAGTGCCGGAAGGTGTCACATCCATAAGGGCAAGGGCGTTCAGCTGGTGTACAGACTTGCTGGAAATATCGCTTCCAGAGTCTTTGGAGGAAATTGGCGCAAGCGCATTTGAATGTTGCAACCATTTACTGAGCGTGACAAGCTACAACCCCGTTCCCCCGACGACCGAAAGCGAGCTGTTCTATAAAGCATCCACCGAAACCTGCGTGCTCTACGTACCCGAAGGCTCTTACTCGGCCTACTGGATGGCACCGGGATGGGGTGTGTTTGACAACATAGTTGAGATAGACCCCACGGCCATCGAAGCCGCACCATGCACGGAGGCTACGGTGCGCTGCATAGAGGGCGGCATGGAGATAACCACTGCCGAGGCCGGCGCGCAAGTGCAGGTGTACACCGCCGGCGGCACGCTGGCATACAGCGGCAAGGGCGGCAGGGTGATGCTGCCGGCCGGTGCTTACATAGTAAAAGCAGGGGGGAGCGCGCAGAAAGTGCTCGTGGAGTAGGCCCGCCACGGCCAAGCGACAGACGCCAATACGCACGAATCCCCGCCGGAAAGCCCGGCGGGGATTCGTGCGTATTGGCAAGAGGCTATAGGCGCACCGCCACCCTTGCCGCGCGGCTCAAGCCAGCAGCCGCTTCACGGCCTCGCTGATAGCCTTGCCGTCGGCGCGGCCGGCCAGCTGCTTTGAGGCCACGCCCATAACGCGGCCCATGTCCTTGATGGTCTGCGCGCCGGTCTGGGCGATGATGTCCTTCACGGCGGCCTCTATCTCCTCGGCAGAGAGGGGCTGCGGCAGGTAGCTCTCTATCACCTCGACCTGCGCCAGCTCGGCGTCGGCCAGGTCCTGGCGGCCCTGCCCGGCGTAAAGGTCGGCAGAGTCGTGGCCCTGCTTGGCCAGCTTCTGCAGTATCTTCATTGCGTCGGCGTCGTCGAGGGTGTCGCCCGCGCCGGGCGCAGTCTTTGCCTCGAGGAACACTTTCTTTATGTTGCGCAAGGCTTCAAGGCGCACCTTGTCCTTGGCTTTCATCGCTGCCACGATGTCTTTGCTTACTTGTTCGAATAGTGCCATGTCCTTATTTTGTTGTTGTGTTATATGGTTGTCGCGTTCATGCAAACTTTATCGTTCCCTGCACAGGCTCGGCCTGCTGGGTGTCGGCGGGGCGGGGAGCGTCGTCGAAGCTGCCGCCGGCCTGGTTGTGTATGTTGTCGAGAATCTCGCGCGTGCGCTTGTAGGTAGGAGTCTGCTCCACGGCCGATATCACGTCGTCATTGTCGAGGTCCTCCGGGCGGAAGAGGTAGATGTGCGGGCGGCGCTTGTACTTCATGCACACGCCCTCGCTGCCGTAGTAGCGGTTGCGGCGGTCCTGCCGCTCGGCGGCCTTCTCCTGCTCCTCGGCCATGCGGTTGGCCTCCTCCTGCGTGTGGCGCTTCATGTGGCTGTCCATGCCGTCCACGTCGTCGATGCCGAAGCCGGTGGCGAGTATGGTCACCTTGACCTTCTTGCCCAGCTCGGGGTCTGTGGCCAGGCCCCACTTTATCTCGAAGTCGCGGCCGAACTTGGCCATGAAGTCGTTCACGTCGTTCATCTCCTCCATCTTGAGGCTGTCCTTGCCGTCGCCCTCGCCGCAGAAAGATATGCTGAGCAGTATCTTCTTGGAGTTGAACACGTCGTTGTCGTTGAGCAGCGGGGAGTTGAGCGCGTCGTCGATGGCCTTCTTCACGCGGCCCTCGCCCTCGCCGTAGCCCGTGCTCATGATGGCCACGCCACCGTCCTTGAGCACCGTCTTCACGTCGTTGAAGTCGAGGTTTATCAGCCCGTGCACGGTTATTATCTCCGCAATGCTGCGCGCGGCGACGCTGAGCGTGTCGTCGGCCTTGCCGAAGGCGTCGAGCACGGTGAGCTCGGGGTATATCTCGCGGAGCCGCTCGTTGTTGATGACCAGCAGCGCGTCGACGTGCTTCGACATCTCCTCGACGCCGTCGAGGGCCTGGTCTATCTTGCGCGGCCCCTCGAAACGGAAGGGTATGGTGACGATGCCCACCGTCAGTATGCCCATCTCCTTGCTCACGCGGGCTATGACCGGGGCTGCGCCGGTGCCTGTGCCGCCGCCCATGCCGGCGGTGATGAAAGCCATCTTCGTGCCGTCGTTGAGCATGGCCTTGATGTCGTCGAGGCTCTCTTCGGCTGCCTGGCGTGCCTTCTCGGGCTTGTTCCCGGCCCCGAGGCCCTCCTTGCCGAGCTGCAGGTGCACGGGTACGGGCGAGTCGTTGAGTGCCTGGTTGTCGGTGTTGCAGAGCACGAAGGTCACGTCGTGTATGCCTTCGCGGTACATGTGGTTCACGGCGTTGCCTCCGCCGCCGCCCACTCCGATCACCTTTATTATGCTGTGCTCCTTCTCGGGGAGGCCGAAGTCAACTATGCTGTTTGGGTAATTGCTGTTGTCTGCCATATCTTTATGAATGAAGAATTACGGGTTATGGTTAGCTGCTTGCGCCTCACTCCTCGGAGACGAGCTTCTTGCCGAAGTCCTTGAGCCAGCGCAGGCCCTTGTTGAGCGGGCTGTTGCGCTTGCGCTCCTCCTCGGCCTTGCGCTCCTCTTCGGCCTTGCGCTCAAGCTCCAGGCGCTCTTCCTCCTCGCGCTTCAGGCGCGCCGCCTCCTCGGCCTGCTGCTTCTCGGCCTCGGTGGGCACCGTTCCCGGCGGTATCTCGTGGGGCTGGCGCGCCTTGACACGCTGCTCGCCGGGGGTCTGCGCGGCCTTGGTGCCGCCGAAGAGGTCGCCCCCCTCGGCCACGTCTCCGCCTGCGCAGTTGATGTCTCCCTTGGCCAGCAGGCCCAGCACGGTGTTCATCGTGCCGTTCTTCGCGCCCGCATCAGAGTTAGGGAAGTGTATCGTGTGGGTCACGGTCTTGGCCACGCGTATCTTCTCAACGTGCGTATGGTTCATGAAGGCCCGCTCGATGTTCTTCATGTTCGAGCCGCCTCCGGTGAGGATGATGCCGCCGAGGAGCTTGTCGTTGTACTCGGCAGGCACCTGGTACCAGGCGTTCTCGATGATTTCCTCAAGCCTTCCTTCCACTATCTCGATGAACTTGCGGCTCTCCACGCTGCGCTCAGAGTCGATGGGCAGCATCAGCGAGTTGTCTATCTCTGCGTTGTCGGTGTATGCGCAGCCGTACTTCAGCTTCATCTTCTCGGCCTCTTCCTCCTCCATCTGGAGCGAGGCGATGTCCTTGGTGATGTTGGCTGAGCCGAGGGGGATGACGGCCAGGTGCCGCAATATGTTCTTGGTGAACACGGAGACGGTGGTAGTGTCGGCGCCGATGTCGATGAGCGCGCAGCCCGAACGGCGCTCGCCCTCGGTCAGCACGCTGTCGGCAAGGGCGAGAGGGGCGAGGAACATCTCGGCGACATTGATGCCGGCGGTCTCGAAACACTTGTTGAGGTTCTTGTAGAACGCCTTGCGCTCAAGTATGTTAAGGTAGTTGCCTTCGAGCCGCGAGCATTGTATGCCGACCGGGTCTACCTGCAGCTGGGAGTCCACGCGGTACTCCTGGGCTGCGGCGTCGAGTATCTCCATGTCGGGATACTTCATGTTGCGGTTGGCGTCCATGAGGTCGATGACCATCTCCTGCGTCACTTTCGTGTCAGCGGGGAGGTCGCGCGAAATGACGTTGCGCACGCCCCTTATCGACTGGCCGCCCACGCCGACGTACACCTGCGTTATCTCTGTCTTCAGGAGCGACGTGAGCTTGCTGATGATGTTGGTGAGACAGAGCGCGGTCTTGTCGATGTTGTAAACCACGCCCTTGCGTATGAACGAGGAGGAGTCTTCCTTCACCACGGCGAGCACGTTGATGCTGCCGTCGAGGTTTTTCCTTCCCGCTATGCCGGTCATCTTCGACGACCCCAGCTCTATTGCCACTATGAAATCCTTTGCTGCCATCTTATGTCTCCTTAATCTATATGCTTGTTGTCATGTCATTGTTGTATTGCCTGCTGGACGGCCGCGTGCTTGCGCTTCTTGCAGATTATCTGGTTGTCGAACTCCACGCTTATGTACGAGTAGCGGTCCCACCCTACGCGGCTGAGGCCGTACTTGTAGAACTTGCGCAGGCGGTCGAGCTTGCGCCGCAGCCCGTCGGGCCGGCCCAGGTAAACGATGTTGTCGCCCACGCGCGGCACCATTTCGACGGTGCCGTCGGGCAGGACGTTGAGCTGCACGACCTGGCTCCTCCAGAACTTGTCGGCCACGATGGTGTTGCCGACCTTGGTGAGCACGCGGCGGGCGTAGTCGCGGCTGATGTGGCCTGTGGCCACTATGATGTCGCTGACGTAGCTCGACTTCTGCATGATGCCGCCGTTGTTGTCCACGTAATAGTCGTCGCCTCCGTCTGCCATGACGCGCATCACGGGCATACGCTGCCTGAGGCTTATGCAGACGAAGCCGCCCTCGGTCTTGCACACCTCAGCCCCGGCCACGAAAGGGCTCCTGCGCAGCGTCTCCTCTATGAGGCGCACGTTGACCGCATCCATGTCCTTGCCGAGCGGGTACACGCCTTTTTGCTGTAGCATGCGCTTTATCTCGTCGGCGTCGAGGAACCCGTCGACGGCAGTGTCGGCGATGTCTATCTTCACCTGGGTACACACCTTGGGCTTGCCTTCGGGCTTGTTGAAGGCGGTGACGGCCAGCAGCAGGTAGGCCGCAGTGGCCACGCTGAGCGTCCTTACGAGGATTTTCTTCCAGTTGAAAGTCATTGTCAAGATTGCTTGTCGTGCCCCTTGGCCTCCGGTTTCAGCCGTTGGCCCTTTCTTGAAGTATCTTCGCCATCTGCGGCACGTAGTCGTCTATGTCGCCCGCGCCCAGCACCACGAGCACGTCGAAGTCGTGTGTCCGCACGTAGTCCAGCACATCTTCCTTGGCTATGAGTGCCTTCTGCACGCCCGGGGCCAGGTTGTCGTATATCAGCCTCGACGTCACTCCGGGCAGAGGCTGCTCCCTGGCGGGGTAGATGTCGCAGAGCACGACCTCGTCGAGCAGGCTCAGGCTGCGTGCGAAGTCCTTGTAGAAGTCGCGCGTGCGGCTGTAGAGGTGGGGCTGGAAGATGGCCGTTATGCGGCGGTCGGCGTAGAGTTCGCGCAAGCTGCGCGCGCTTTGGTCTATCTCTTTGGGGTGGTGTGCGTAGTCGCTGAGCAGCACCAGCCGAGGCGTGCGTATCTTGAAGTCGAAGCGGCGGTCCACCCCGCCGTAGGATGCCATGCCGTAGCGCAGCTCGTCGGCGGTGCAGCCGGCCATCTGCGCCATGGCCATGGCGGCCACGCCGTTCTCGATGTTGATGGGTATGGGCTGGCCGAGGCGCACGCCGTCGACGCGGCCTGCGGGCGACACGAAGTCGAACGTTATCTCACCCCCGCCTATCCTCACGTTCTCGGCGTGGAAGTCGCCACCGTCGCGGCTGTAGGTGTAGAGCCTTACGCCCTCCTGCAGGTCGGGCTGCAGCTCGAGGCCCGTGTGCACGATGAGCGCGCCGCCGGGCTGTATGAGCGATGTGTACTTGCGGAAGCTCTCGAGGTAGGCTTCCTTGGTGCCGTAGATGTCGAGGTGGTCGGGGTCGGTCGCGGTGACCACGCTCACCCACGGGCTGAGCCAGTGGAAGGAGCGGTCGAACTCGTCGGCCTCGATGACCACGTAGTCGCTCTTGCTCAGTATGTAGTTTGTGCCGTAGTTCTTGGCTATGCCGCCCAGGAAGGCGTTGCAGTCGAGGTGGCCCTGGTGCATGATGTGGGCGCACATGGCCGACGTCGTCGTCTTGCCGTGGGTGCCTGCCACGCAGAGGCCGTGGTGCGAGCGTGTCAGCTCGCCGAGCACCTGTGCGCGCTTCTCTATGCAGAAGCCGCCGTCGCGGAAGAAGCGCAGCTCGGCGTGGCTGGCTGGTATGGCCGGTGTGTAGACCACGAGGCAGGCCTTGGGGTTCTTGCAAACGTGGGGTATCTCGTCGGTGTCCTCCTCGTAGTGCAGGAGCATCCCCTCGCGCTCGAGCTGCCGCGTGAGCGGCGTGGGCGTGCGGTCGTAGCCTGCCACGACGAGGCCGCGCGCCATGAAGTACCGCGCCAGGGCGCTCATGCCTATGCCCCCTGCGCCTATGAAGTAGACTGCCTTTATGTCTTTCTGTTCCATTTCCTTGTCTTGATGCTTGCTTGAATGTTGGCTACTCCCTGCCTTGGCGTGCCAGCCTCACCACTTCGGCGGCTATGTCGTCGGCGGCATCGGGCTTGGCCAGCGCCTTGATGTTTGCCGAGAGCGAGGCCAGGCGCGCGGGGTCGGCCACGGTCTGCAGCGCCAGGCCGATGGCCTTGCCGGGAGCGTCGGCGTCGCTCACGCAGATGGCAGCGCCCTTGGCCACGAGGGCCATGGCGTTCTTCGTCTGGTGGTCTTCGGCCACGTTGGGCGACGGCACGAGTATCGCAGGCATGCCCACGAGGCACAGCTCCGATATGCTGCCGGCGCCGGCGCGGCTGATGACGAGGTCGGAGGCGCGGTAGGCAGCCCCCATGTCGGCAATGAAGTCGGTCACGCAGAGGTTGCCCGGCTTGCCGAGCCGCTGCAGCTCCGAGGCGATGTGGGCGGAGTAGTACTTGCCCGTCTGCCAGATGAACTGCGCGCCCGAGGCGGCTATCTCGCCGAGGTGGCCCAGCACGCACTCGTTCATTGTGCGCGCCCCGAGGCTGCCGCCTACGACGAGTATGGTCTTCGGGCCTTCCTCAAGGCCGAACGAGGCGAGCGCCTCGGCGCGTGTCAGCTTCGTGCTGAGCAGCGACTGGCGCACGGGGTTGCCCGTGAGCATTATCTTGTCGGCGGGGAAGAAGCGCTCCATGCCCTCGTAGGCCACGCAGATGCGCGCCGCCTTGCGTGCCAGGAGCTTGTTGGTGACGCCGGCGTATGAGTTCTGCTCCTGCAGCAGGCAGGGTATGCCCATGCGGGCGGCCTCGTTGAGCGTGGGGCCGCTGGCGTAGCCGCCCACGCCCACGGCCGCCATGGGCCTGAACTCGCGCAGTATGCGGCGCGCCATGCGCTGGCTCTGCCAGATGCGGAAGAGCACCTTGACGTTCTTTAGCAGGTTCTTGCGGTCGAAGCCGCAGATGGGCAGGCCCTTTATCTCGTAGCCCGCCTGCGGCACGCGCTGCATCTCCATGCGCCCCAGCGCGCCCACGAAGAGGATCTTGGCCTCGGGGTGGCGCGCCTTGATGGCGTTGGCTATCGACACGGCGGGGAAGATGTGCCCGCCGGTGCCGCCGCCGCTGATGATTATCCTCAGTTCTTCGTCCATATGCCTGTCACTGGGTGTGTAATTTCTGCAAAATTAATAATTTTATCTTGTTCGCGCGAATTTTGTCCGCACAATTTTGGCGAAGCGGCGCAAAGCTTGACTCCACGCAGCCTGCTGCTGCTGCACCGCCCGCGGCAGCGTGGCGGGCATGGCGCGGGTCATGGCTGGAAGCGGTGGGTGCGCTCCGCCGTAACCGGCTGGCGCACAGCGGGTTGCAGGACGGGGCCGTTTATGGTTGCCAAACGGCCTGTTTCAGCCTGCCAAACAGGCCGTTCTGCAAGCTGGAACGGGCAGTATTGCCCCGCCCCGCCGCGGGGCCGCTCATGCGGAGCTGCCGCGGGCTTCATGCGGCCTGCGCCGCGCTCTCCCCGGCAGGCTCGCCGCCGCCGGCCTTAGCGGCGCGCTTTGCCGAGCGGCTCACGCTGAGTATGGCGCCGATGTAGGCGCAGTTGATGATGGTCGACGTGCCTCCCTTGCTTATCAGCGGCAGCGGCTGCCCCGTCACCGGCACGAAGCCCACGGCCACGAGCATGTTGAACGATGCCTGCACGACGAGCATCAGCGCCAGCCCCATGGCCAGGAAGGCCGGGAAGTTGTTCTCGCAGCGGCTCGCTATGCGCGCCGTGCGGAACAGCAGCACTATGTACAGGAACACCACGCCTACGGCCCCGGCTATGCCCATCTCCTCGATTATGATGGCGAAGATGAAGTCTGAGAACGCCTGCGCGAGGAAGTCGCGCTCCACGGAGTTGCCCGGCCCCTTGCCGATGCCGTTGCTCGACACTATGGCAATGTTGGCGTGGGCCACCTGCGCGTCGCGGTCGAGGTCGTACTCCTCGGGCGGCACCTCGCTGTCGTCGAGGAAGTCGTCGATGCGGGCCTTCCATGTGTCGGCGCGGTGGAACAGCTTCTCCAGGGCCGTCTCCTCCTCCTTCTCCGCGGCTGCGGCCTCGGCCACCTCGGTCTTGGCCAGCTGCGGCTTCTCGCGGCGCTCGTCGTGGCCCACGGCCATGATGAGCGTCAGGCCCAGCACGGCGATTATGGCCACCACGCCGAGCAGCTTGCCAATCTGCACCATCGGCACACGGCCCACTATCATCATCAGCAGCACGACGCCGCAGAGCAGCACCGCCGTGGACAGGTTTTCGAGCATGATGAGGAAAGCGAGCGGCAGCACGATGAAAAGTATGTAGCCGAAGGCCTTGCGGTCGGCCCCCCGCTCGCCCTGCATGGCGCTCAGTATCTGGGCCACGGCCAGTATCACCGCCCCCTTGGCTATCTCGGAGGGCTGGAACGAGAAGCCCAGCACCGTCAGCACGCGCTGCGCGCCGTTGATGCTCTCGCCCGCCATGAGCACGGCCAGCAGCGTGATGAAGGCCGCGAGGAGCACGAACGGGGTCATTATCTTGAAGTAGCGGCAAGGCACGTTGACCGTGAGCACGGCCACCACCACGCCCATGAGTATCGTGCCAGAGTGCTTCACGATGGGCATGATGAAGTTGTTGCTCTTGTAGGTGAGCCCGCTCGAGGCGCTGAACACCTCTACCACGCTTATCATGCAGAGCAGGAAGAACACCATCCAGATGACCTTGTCGCCCTTGAATATGTTGCCTATCTTCTTGTTCATAGTGTATGTCGGTTTAAGTCTGTGCAGTCATGCCGCCGCCCGGCGCCGCGCTACAGGCTGCGGGCCAGCTCCTTGAACTGCTCGCCGCGGTCTTCCATGTTCTTGAACAGGTCGAAGCTGGCGCAGCAGGGGCTGAGCAGCACCGTCTCGCCGGGCTCGGCCAGCTCGTAGCAGGCCTCCACGCAGTCTTTCATCGAGTGCGTGTCGCGCACGGGCAGGCCCAGCTGGTCGAACACGGAGTGCAGCTTCGAGTTGTCGGCCCCGAGGTACACGAGCGCCGAGCACTTCTGCCTGACCAGCGGGATGATGGGCGTGTAGTCGTTGCCCTTGTCCTTGCCGCCGAGTATGAGCACCACCTTGGTCTTCATGCTCTCCAGCGCATACCAGCAGGCGTCCACGTTTGTGGCCTTCGAGTCGTTCACATAGAGCACGCCGCGCACCGTGGTAACCTTCTCCAGGCGATGCTCCACGCCCGGGAAGTCGCTCAGGCTCTTGCGTATCACCTCCTTCTTTATGCCGCTTATGTTAGAGGCTATGCCCGCGGCCAGGCTGTTGTATATGTTGTGCTTGCCCGTGAGGCTCAGCGACTCCTGCTCCATGTTGAACGGCGTGGGCCACTCTATCGTGTACTGCCCCTCCTCTATGTATCCGATGCTGCCGCGCTCCTTCAGCTCGGAGAACGGGCACTGCACGGCGCGGATGTCGTACTTCTCCAGCTCGCGCCTTATCACGGGGTCGTCGTTCCAGTATATGAACGCGTCGGCCTCGGTCTGGTTGCGTATGATGCGCATCTTGGCGTCCACGTAGTTCTGCATGCAGTTGCCGTAGCGGTCGAGATGGTCGGGAGTGATGTTGAGCAGGATGGCGATGTTGGCGCGGAAGTCGTACATGTTGTCGAGCTGGAAGGAGCTTAGCTCAATGATGTAGTACTCGTGCGGGTCCTCTGCCACCTGCAGGGCGAGCGAGCGGCCTATGTTCCCGGCCAGCCCAGCATCGTAGCCCGCCTGCCGGAATATGTGGTAGATGAGCGACGTGGTGGTGGTCTTGCCGTTGCTGCCGGTTATGCATATCATCTTCGAGTCGGTGTACCGCCCGGCGAACTCTATCTCGCTGATGATATGGATGCCCCGCTCCGCGGCCTTGCGCACCATGGGCGCCTCGGCCGGGATGCCGGGGCTCTTTATTATCTCGTCGGCGCTGAGCACTTTCTCCTCGGTGTGGCGGCCTTCCTCCCAGGCGATGCCGTGGCTGTCGAGCATCTGCTTGTAGTGGTCCTTGATGGCCGACGTGTCTGAGACGAACACGTCGAAGCCCTCTTTCTTTGCCAGCACGGCGGCTCCTGCTCCGCTCTCGCCGGCTCCCAATACGACTATTCTTTTCATCTTGCCTATTATCTTTTAAGGGTTCGGGGCCGGCGTGCCGCGCAGTGGCTGGCGTGCGCAGGCGTCCGTGCCTGCCGTGCCGCCTTGGCGCCAGCTGCCCCGGCCCTTTTACCTTTTTACTTTTTTACCTTTTTACTTTTAAAGTTTATCTTATCTTCAGCGTGATGATGGTCAGCGCGGCCAGTATGATGGTCACTATCCAGAAGCGTATGGTTATCTTCGACTCGTGGACCACGCTCCTTGGCCCGCGCCACAGGTAGCGGCAGTCGGCGTCGAGCTGGCTGTCCTCGGTGCGGAACGTGTCGTGTATGGGTGCGCGCTTCATAATGCGCTGCTTCACCCCGCGCCTCTTGCCCATCTTGTAGTACCACACCTGCACCATCACACTGAGGCTCTCCACGAAGAATATGCCGCAGAGTATGGGCAGCATAAGCTCCTTGTGTATGATGATGGCGCACACGGCGATGATGCCCCCGATGGTGAGCGAGCCGGTGTCGCCCATGAATATCTGCGCCGGATAGGCGTTATACCACAGGAAACCGATGAGCGCGCCCACGAAGGCGCAGATGAACACCACCAGCTCCTGGCTGCCGGGGATGTACATTATGTTGAGGTAGGCGGCGTATTCGATGTGGCTCGACACGTAGGCGAATATGCCCAGGGCCACGCCTATGATGGCCGAGTTGCCCGCGCACATGCCGTCCATGCCGTCGTTGAGGTTGGCACCGTTAGACACTGCCGTGACCACGATGATGGTCATCACCACGAAGAGCACCCAGCCGGCGGCCGTCTTGTACTTGCCGCAGAACGACATCAGCCGCGCGTAGTCCAGGTTGTGCCCCTTCACGAAGGGTATGGTGGTCTTCAGCGACTTTGTCTCCTGGCTGCGGTGCTTCACCACCACCTCCTCGGTAGGCTGCTTCTCTATGGCCACGTTCTCGCGCATCACCGCGTCGGGGCTGAAGTACAGCACCAGGCCCACTATCAGCCCGAGGCCCACCTGGCCCACTATCTTGAACTTGCCCTGCAGCCCCTCCTTGTTGTGGCGGAATATCTTGATGTAGTCGTCGAGCCCGCCGAGCAGGCCGAGCCACACGGTGGTGACTATCATCAGTATGACGTAGATGTTGCGCATGCGCCCCAGCAGGAGCACAGGCACGAGGATGGCCACGATGATTATAACGCCGCCCATCGACGGCACGCCCACCTTCTTCAGCCCGAACGGGTCGATGGAGGCGTCGCGCTGCGTCTCGCTTATCTGCTTGCGGCGCAGGTACTTGATGAACTTCTCGCCGAACCACGCCGAGATGACGAGCGACAGCACCAGCGCCATGAGCGAGCGGAACGATATGTAGGACCAGACGTGGGCCCCGGGGATGCCGAACTGGTCGAGGAAACGGAACAGATAGTACAGCATATTCTTTTTAATTACGAGTTGTGAGTGTTGAGTTTTGAGTTGTCGCTACGCGATTTTGAGTTGCGCAATTATTAATTGCGTGATGGTGTTCCGCGCTCCCCTCGGCACCCCTTGTGGCGGATGGTTTTGCGAAACGTGCCGTTTCGGGCTGCAAAACGACCCGTTTCATCGTGCGAAACGACCCGTTTCGGAGGCCAAAACGCCCCGTTTCGCAACACGTTGAGCCACAGATAGTTACAAAGGTCGCGCCAAATCCCTCTGCGAGAGCGGCGGAAGCAGCGTCCGCCAACTCGCAATTCATCAATTCACAATCGCGAAGCGACAATTCGTAACTCCTCATTCCAAACTCAAAATTCTCCTTATTTCTTCCCTGTCGTCGAAGTGGTGCTTCACCCCTTTCACCTCCTGGTAGTCCTCGTGGCCCTTGCCTGCCACGAGCACCACGTCGCCCTTGCGGGCCATCATGCAGGCCGCGCGTATGGCCTCGCGGCGGTCTACGATGCTCACCACCTTCTTCATCTGCTGCGCGTCAAGCCCGGCGAGCATGTCGGCGATGATGTCCTGCGGCTCCTCGAAGCGCGGGTTGTCGCTCGTTATTATCACCGTGTCGCTGCGGCGCACGGCCTCCTGGGCCATGAGCGGGCGCTTGCCCTTGTCGCGGTTGCCCCCCGCGCCGCACACGGTGATGACGCGGCCCTTGCCGCCGAGCACCTCGTGGATGGCCGCGAGCACGTTGGCCAGGGCGTCGGGCGTGTGGGCGTAGTCGACGATGGCGGTGAAGCCCTCCGGCGAGCGTATCGGCTCCAGGCGGCCGCTGACGCTGTGCAGCGTGCTCATCACCACGAGCACGTCCTCCGGCTGCTTGCCCAGCAGCACCGCCGCGCCGTAGACGGCGAGCAGGTTGCTGACGTTGAACTTGCCGATGAACTGCACGCCGACCTCGCGCCCGTCCACCTCGAGGTACATGCCCTCAAAGTGGCACTCGATGATCCTGGCCCTGAAGTCGGCCATCGTGCGCGTGGAATAAGTCTTGACGGCGGCCCGCGTGTTCTGCACCATCACCATGCCGTTCTTGTCGTCGGCGTTGGTGAGGGCGAAGGCTCCCTTGGGCAGCGCGTCGAAGAAAGCCTTCTTGGCGTCGCGGTAGTTCTCGAACGTCTTGTGATAGTCAAGGTGGTCGCGCGTAAGGTTGGTGAATATGCCGCCGGCGAAGGCCAGCCCGCCTATGCGCCTCTGCGCTATGGCGTGGCTCGAGCACTCCATGAAGGCATACTCGCAGCCCGCGTCGGCCATGCGCGCCAGCAGGCTGTTGAGCTCTATCGGGTCGGGCGTGGTGTGCGTGGCCGCCAGCCTCTCGCCGTCGATGTAGTTGCACACGGTGGACAGCAGGCCGCACTTGTGGCCCATGCGGCGGAACATTTCGTACAGCAATGTGGCTATGGTGGTCTTGCCGTTGGTACCCGTCACGCCCACAAGCTTCAGCTTGCGCGACGGGTCGCCGTAGAAGAGCGTCGCCACGGGGCCTGCTGCCTCCTCGGTCGACGCCACCACGACATACGTCACGCCCTCGGCAGGCTCCCCGGGCAGCTCCTCGCAGAGCACTGCGGCAGCCCCCTGGGCCACGGCCTTGGGCACGAAAGCATGGCCGTCGGCCTGCGTGCCGCGCATGGCCACGAAGAGATTGCCCGGCGCAACGCGGCGCGAGTCAATCTGCACTCCGGTAATCTCCACCTCCGCGTCGCCCACGATGCGCAGCGGGGCGGTGTTCTTCAGCAAGTCGCTAAGTTTCATATCTATATCGTTTTATTTCGGTTTGTGCCTTATTTATGTGGGAATCCCCTCCCCAAGCCCTCCACCGCGGGGAGGGAACTCTGCGCCAGCCAGCCCGGCAGCGACCCCGCAGTGAGGGAAATTCGCCGCGCCTGCCGCTCAGCAGCCTCCCCACAGAGTGGAAGGTTGGATGGGGCGTCCACTCTTCCGCCCCTACTTCAGCTCGAGCACGCACTCCTGCCCCTTGTGCACGGGCCGCCCGGGGGCGTAGCTCTGCGAATGCACCTTGCCGCACCCGCGGACGCGCACCTTCAGCCCGCACCTCTCAAGCAGGTATACGGCATCGCGCGCGCCCATTCCCCTCACGTCGGGGGCCACGCCCGAGGCTGTCTTCACGCGGGCCAGGCCAACGGCGTCGCCATTGCGGGTGGCCTTGCCCCACACGGGGTTGCCGTGCGCATAGCTGCCCTCCCAGTCGCGGCGCGTCTTGATGCCAAGGTCGGCCAGCACATAGTCGGCGGCCAGCACGTTGCCCGCCTTCACATCGGGGACCATCGAGGCCGTGGTGTCGCGCGCATCCTCAATGCTCAGCTTCACGTGGCGCGCCATCACGCCCTCGGCGATGTGGTGGAACACAAGCCCGCTCATGCCCCCGCCCGAGGCGGGCAGCCCCGACTTGCGTATGCAGACGATGCAGCTGTAGCGCGGAGCGTCGGCCGGGAAGTAGCCTGCGAAGCTCAGCCAGTAGTCCACGGTGCCGCTGTGGTAGCCCGCCGCGCCCTTCGACACCTGCGCGGTGCCCGTCTTGCCCGCCACCTTGAACAGGTGCGAGCCGGCCTTCTTGCCCAGGCCCTGGCTCACCACGTGCTCAAGCACGGTCTGGAGCGTGCGCAGCGTCTGCGGCTTGCATATCTGTTCCTTCAGCACCACGGGCGGGAACTCCCTTACCGTCTCCCCGTTCTTCACCACCTTGGTGACGAAGCGGGGTCTCATCAGCTTGCCGTCGTTGGCTATGGCGTTGTAGAACGCCACGGTGTTTATGGGCGCCACCTGCGTCTCGTAGCCTATGCTCATCCACGCCAGGGCCGTCTTGCTCCAGTTGAGCCACTGCCCGCGCTTGTTCTTCTTGGGCATCCGGATTATCGGCGGGGCGTATCCCACGAGCGGTATGCCAAGGTCCTGGGCTATGCCGGTGCGGTAAAGGCCCTCCACGTACTGCTCGGGCCGGTCGTAAAAGAAGTGGTCTATGACATAGCTGACGCCTATGTTGCTGCTCACTTCGAGCGCGCGTGCCACGTTGATGTCCTGGTATCCGCCCCTGCGCCAGTTGTGGTCCTTCATGAATCGGCCGTGCATCTCCATCACGCCGCTGCCGGTGTGGATGACGAAACTGGTGTCTACGACGCCTTCGTCGAGCGCTACCATGATGGATGCCGGCTTGAACACCGAGCCGGGCTCGCAGCGGTAGCTTATCGCGTTGTTCATTATCTCGCGGTATTCGCCGTCGGCGCAGCGCGTCATGTTGACCATCGCCTTCACGTCGCCGGTCTTCACCTCCATCAGTATGGCCACGCCCATGTCGCCGTTGACCTTGCGCAGCTCGTCGATGAGCGCCCTTTCGGCTATGTCTTGCATGGACACGTCGATGGTGGTGATTATGTCCGCGCCGTTGACAGGTGGCGTCACGGGTATGTTCATGAACTTGTTGAGCACCTTGCGCCGGTGGGTCAGCCCGTCGGTACCGCGCAGTATGGAGTCATACGACAGCTCCAGCCCGTAGCGGGCCGTGTCTTTCGAGCCGTAGAGGTCGCCCACGGTGCGGCTCGCGAGCGAGCCGAATGGGCGCCGCCGCGAGTTGTATTCCTCGGCGTGGAAGCCGCCCTTGTACTTCGACATGTTGAACACGGGCAGCTTTTTCACCTCGGTGTAGGTGCCGTAGTCTATACGGCGGGGCCATACGGGCCAGTGCCTGGCCATCTTCTTGTGGCCGCGCTCGAGGTGGCGCTTGAACTCCTTTGCCGACTTTTCGGGGAATATGCGGTGCAGGCCCTCGCAGATCTGGTCGATGCTGTCGCGCCAGACGGAGTCTTTCTCCTCCCCTCCGGCCTGGAAGTCCATGAAGATCTTGAACTCTGGTATGCTGCTGGCCATGAGCTGCCCGTCGCAGCTGAGGATGTTGCCGCGGTTGGGCTTCACGCTGACGCTGTCGCGCTTGAGGCGCGAGGCCACCTCTGTCCAGTAGTCTTTCTCGGCGGTCATGATGTATCCGGCCTTCACTATGACGGCCACCCCGACGAGTGTCAGCACCACGGCGATGGCGAAGTAACGTGGCATTACCTTGTCGCTGTCAAACTTGCTCATTGCTCTTCCTCCGGCACATTGATTATGTAGGGCGGCTGCTCGGCTGGGTGCAGCAGGCTGTCCGCGTTGTTTTTAAGCATCTCGAGTATGTGGCTTTCGCGGCACCGCTCCGTGAGCGCGCTCGAACTTGAGAGCGCCTTGTACTTGGCGTCCTTGAGTTCGGTCTCCAGCTTGTCGATGGCTATCATGTCTTGCTGGCACTGGTAGCGGAAGGCCACGTAGACTATGGTGAACAGCACTATGAGCACCACGAGCCATATCTGGCTCCTTACGAGCTGCGCGTTGAGTATGTCGCCGCCCAGTATCTTGCGCAGCGTGAGCGTGGGCGAGGGCTTCGGGTCGTCCTCGCGCGCGCTTTCCCTTATGGCCTCGGCCAGTTTCTCGTCGGCATCGGGCTGCGGGGCCTCGCCTCCTGCGGGTGTGGCCTCGCCCGGCGCGGTGGGTTGGGCGCCGGCTTGCAGTTGCTCTTTGTCCTTGTCTGCCATTGATGTTGGGCTAATGTAAGTAGTTTCTCTATACTGACGGTTCTGCGCCGCCGGCTCCGGCCAGCTTCTCGGCCACGCGGAGCTTGGCGCTGCGGCTGCGCGGGTTGGCTTCCTGCTCGGCGGCCGACGGCGCCACGGGCATTCCGGGGAGCTGGCGCAGTGGTGCGACGGTGCGCCCGAAGAAGTCTTGCTCCACGCGCCCCTCCACGTTGCCGGCGCGCATGAGGTTCTTCACCATGCGGTCTTCGAGCGAGTGGTAGGTGATCACGGCGAGCCTGCCGCCCGGGGCGAGCAGGCTGACGGCTGCCGAGAGCATCTCGGCCAGGGCCTGCATCTCGTGGTTCACCTCTATGCGCAGCGCCTGGAAGAGGCGCGCGGCGTCTTTCTTTGCGCGCTGCGGTGGCAGCAGGCCGTCCACGGCGCGCATGAGGTCGGCCGTGGTGGCTATCGGGGCTGACTGGCGCGCCTTGGCTATGGCGGCTGCCAGTCGGCGCGAGTTCTTCAGTTCGCCGTAGAGGTAGAGCACGTCGGCCAGCCGCTCTTCGGCGTAAGTGTTCACCACGTCGGCGGCGGTGGCCCCGGCGCGCTTGTTCATGCGCATGTCGAGGGGCGCGTCGAAGCGGAAAGAGAAGCCGCGCGCTGCGTCGTCGAGGTGGTGGCTCGACACGCCGAGATCGGCCAGCAGGCCGTCGATGTGGTCCTCGCCGTAGTAGCGCATCCAGTTCCTGAGGTAGCGGAAATTGCTGCGCACGAAGGTGAAGCCCTCGCCCTCGATGGCGTTGGCCTCGGCGTCGGCGTCCTGGTCGAAGCCGTACAGGCGCGCCCCGGGGCCGAGCCGCCGCATGATCTCGCGGCTGTGGCCCCCGCCGCCGAACGTCGCGTCGACGTAAACGCCCCCGGGCTTGAGGCCGAGGCCGCCTACGCTCTCAGCGAGCAGTACCGGTACGTGATAGCAATCCATATTTCACAATTAATAATTCTTGGCGGGCTGCGCATCGGCTGCCATGTGTACGGGCCGAGGCTGCCCTTGGGCGGGCCGGCGCCCCCAGCCCCTGCGGCTCAGTCACCGGCCGGGGCGGCGCCTCCCATGGCCTTCTGCAGGGCGTCGGCAAAGGCCGGCTGCTCCACGAACGGGGCGTCGCCGCCCGCGGCGGCCCATATCTCTATGGTGTCGCCCATGCCGATGAAGCGCACGTCCTGGGCTATGGCGGCCTGGCGCAGGCAGCGGCGGGGGATGAGGAAACGGCCGTTGGCATCGAGGGCCACGGCCTCAACCTCCGAGACAAACTGGCGGAAGAGCTGCTGCTCGCCCTTGTCCCAGCGGCTCAGGCGGCTGCGCAGCAAGTCCATCTGCTCGCCCCACACGCTCTCGGGGTAGAGCACGAGGCATGGCTGGAACACGTCCTTGCGCATCACCAGGCCCTGCTCGCCCGCCCCCTGCAGCACCTTGCGGAACGCCGCAGGCAGGAACACGCGCCCCTTGGCGTCGAGCTTTGCCTCTATGTTTCCCAAAAAACGCATGAGCTTTGCTTGGCTTGAAGCTCCGGGCGGGCCGACGGCGGCGCAGCGCGCCGCAAACGGATGCACGGAACGACCGGAGACTATCTGCGGCAAAGATACACATTTTCCACCACAACGCCCCACTTTCCCCCACTTTTTTATTCCTTTGCCCCAATTTTCTTGACCCGCGGCCTGCCTGCGCCTCACAAGCCGGCAAGCCGCGCCGTCCGCACAACGGCACTGGGCGGCGGTAAATAAAGTTTACCTTAGGCCTGCCCCGCTGCCACAAGTGCCGAACGGGGCCGCCATACGGGCTCTCCCGCAACGCCATACGGGCCGTCCGGGAGCGCAAAAGAGGTCGCTCTGCGCGGCGAAACGACACGCACGGCCAACCGGCTGGCCGTCAGTCACTTAGCAACATGGAGCAAGACTCTTCGCAAACGAGGATTTTTGTTTACAAAACAGCGTAGCGTGAAGTCCCCAAAGCCCCCGGCAGCCCGCCTAATGTTAAATCGGCCTAAAGGCGGGCGGGCGCGCTTGGCGGCACGGGGAAAATTGCGTAACTTTGCCACGGGAGCTGTCCGGCGGGCCACGCAAGCCGGAGCACCGCCGCAAACATACAATACGCAAATGCCCAAAATCAATTGACGGCAACAAACGAGTGCCATCGCGCTACGCCCGCCTCACCATCCAACAGGCGACAAGCCGCGCCATACCTCGATAAAACAACCATACATGACAACCAACCACGACACCCTTGCCCGCGAAGCCGCCGCGCTGCTCTGCCGGCTCATAGCCACGCCGTCGCCCAGCCGCGACGAGAAGGCCGCCGCAGACCTGCTCGAAGGGCAGATGGAACAGTGGGGCCTGCAGCCCCGCCGCGAGGCCAACAACGTGTGGGCCGTGGCCCCGGGCCACGACGACAGCCGCCCCACGCTGCTGCTCAACGCCCACATCGACACGGTGAAGCCCGTGGCCTCGTGGACGCGCCAGCCCTTCTGCCCCACCATAGAGGGCGACCGCCTGTACGGACTGGGCAGCAACGACTGCGGCGGCGGGCTCGTAAGCCTGCTGCAGGCGTTCCGCCTGATGGCCGGCAGCGGGCGTAACTACAACCTCATATACCTCGCATCGGCCGAGGAGGAGGTGTCGGGAGCCGACGGCATCAGCCGCGCCCTGCCCCTGCTGCCGCGCATCGACGTGGCCATGGTGGGCGAACCCACGGCCATGCAGCCCGCCTTCGCCGAGAAGGGGCTGATGGTCATCGACGCCACCGCCCACGGACGCTCGGGCCACGCCGCCCGCGCCGAGGGGGTGAACGCCATCTACGAGGCGCTCGACGACCTCGCGTGGCTGCGCTCATACCGCTTCGCCAAGGTCAGCCCGCTGCTCGGCCCCACGCTGGCCACGGCCACCGTGATAAGCGCCGGCACGCAGCACAACGTGGTACCCGACGTGTGCCGCTTCACCATCGACGTGCGCACAAACGAGCTTTACACCAACGAGGAGGCCTTCAACCTGCTCTGCAGCCACATGAAGAGCCAGCTCAAGGCGCGCTCCTTCCGCCTCGGCTCGTCGCGCATCGACCCATCCCACCCCCTGGCGGCACGCTGCCTGGCCCTGGGCATGGAGCCTTTCGGCTCGCCAACGCTCTCGGACCAGGCCCTCATGCCATTCCCCTCGCTGAAGCTCGGGCCGGGCCACTCGGCCCGCTCCCACTCCGCCGACGAGTACATCTGCCTCAGCGAGATAGCCGGAGCCATCGACACATACGCCCGACTGCTCGGCGGACTGAAGCTGTAAGGGCGCGGGAAAAGGCAAAGCCTACAAAAAACACAGCCGGGAAGCATCGCGTCACGGCTTTTTTCACTATCTTTGCAAAAGGAAACGCACGGGCCGCGCCACTGCACGCCACCCCCTGCGCCACGCCGCGGCGCAAGCCGCAGGCACGGAAAGGCCGCAAGGCCGCAACAAACAAAAACGGAACAGCAGGAAAAGACAGACAACAGACATTATAAATCATTAGCGTTTACTATTTATTCGGTAAATCCTGAAACCTAGGAAATTTCACGATTCAACCTGTACCGATGGATAAGTCAGTGAACGTCTGCGCTTGTGCGCGGACGCAACTTATCGGTATAGGTGGGCTTTCCTAGGGCCTCAGGATTTGGTGAGTGCGCATCCGCGCATTTTTCATGCCCAAATCCGAGGCCCGTTTCCTTTCTCTGCGACAAGGGGCATTGCCCTTGCCACAGCAGTGGGGCCGGAAACCCACGCTACGCCGAGCGAATGGCCGACGCAAAGCACAAGCGCAAAAATGAGAGACAGACTCAAAGCTGCGAGGGCAGTGCCGGTGGCACTGGCCCTTGCCGTCGTAGCCATGCCCGCACAGGCACGCCGCGACAGCGTGACGGCTACCTACGACACGCACAAAGTGAAGGCAATCGAGTTCGTAATCCCCGCCGCCACGGTTGGAGCGGCGGCCCTGTTCGCCGGCGACGGCTGGCTGGGCGGCCTGCGCAAGGACGCGCAATGCGCCTTCGCCGGCGACGGGCAGCGTAAGACAAAGGTGGACGACTACCTGCAATACTCGCCGATGGTGGCCACCTACGCGCTCGACCTGTGCGGGATAGACGCCGCCCACAACTTCAAAGACCGCACCATCATCCTCGCCATGGCCTACGCCACGATGGGCATAGCCGTCAACGGCATCAAGCTGGCAGCCAGCGAACGGCGGCCCGACAGCCCGGCGCGCAACTCGTTCCCGTCGGGGCACACGGCCACGGCCTTCATGGGCGCGGAGCTGATGCGCCGCGAGTTCAAGGGCAGCTCGCCCGTGGCCGCCTATTCAGGCTACGCAGTGGCCACGGCGGTGGGCGTGCTCCGCATCTGCAACAACCGCCACTGGGTGAACGACGTGGTGGCCGGGGCGGCCATAGGCATAGCCAGCACGAAGCTGGCATACTGGCTCTACCCACGCATCTTCACGAAGCACAAGGGGCAGCACGGCCCCGCCGTGGCAGCCCTGCCCTCATGCCAGGATGGCGGGTGCACGCTCACGGCCTGCATCACGTTCTGAGCCGGCAAGCGCAAGCGCGGCTGTCATCCTGCCCTGCGGGCGGCAGGCAAAGGCAGCGGGAGCGCGGCAGGCATTGCTCCGCCGTGAGGGGGCTGCCGTAACAGGGGCATATCCGTGCGTCGCGCGGATGCCTGGCAATGCAAGACGGCCTGTTTGGCAATGCAAGACGGCCTGTTTGACAACGCAAGACGGCCTGTTTCGCATTGCGAAACAGGCCGTCTCCGTAATCAGTTGGCAGCCAGGCAGTTGCCCGTGTGGCGCTGAGGGGCTTGCGGCAGGCCTCAACGGCATCCCCGGCGGTGGCCAGGCCGGTCAGTGTATGAGCGTGCCGCCGCCGGAGCCGAGGGCCGCCGCCTCAGTGATGAGCACGCGGCCCACGCCTGCCTCCACGGCTGCGAGGGCGTTCTCTATCTTTGGCACCATGCCGCCCGCCACCGTCCCGTCGGCACAGAGCCGCTCGAAGTCGGGCCGCGTGATGCTGGGTATCACCGAGCGCGGGTCGTCGGGGTCGGCCAGCACTCCTGGCTTCTCGAAGCAGTAGGCCAGCGTCACGTCGTAGCTGGCGGCCAAGGCCTTGGCCGCCTCGGCGGCTATGGTGTCGGCGTTGGTGTTGAGCAGCTGGCCGTGGCCGTCGTGCGTCAGCGGTGCGAGCACCGGCACGGCACCCTGCTCGACGAGCGCGGCCAGCCGCTCGGCGTCGGCGCGCTCCACGTCGCCCACGAAGCCGAAGTCCACGCCGTCCGCCGTCACCGGGCGGCGGCGCGAGCGCATCACGTCCATGTCGGCCCCCGTGAGACCCAGCGCGTTGACACCCCGCGCCACGAGCTGCGCCACGATGTTCTTGTTGACAAGGCCGCCGTAGACCATCGTCACCACTTCGAGCATATCCGCGTCGGTGACACGCCGCCCGCCCACCATGCGGCTCTCGATGCCCAGCCGCGAGGCCACCAGCGTGGCGCGGCGGCCCCCGCCGTGCACGAGCGCCTTGCGCCCGCCGAGGCGGCAGAAGCCTGTGAGCAGGCAGTCGAGCTGCGCCGGGTCCTCGACCACGGCGCCGCCCACCTTGACTATCGTCAGTTGTTGTTTCATTGCTTCTTTCCTTTTGGCTTGGCCCATAGGGCCTATAGGGTTTATTGGCCCGACAGGCCGGGCAGGACGCGGCCCGCCCCTATTCGAGGTAAGTGTATCCGTAGAGGCCCGAGCGGTAGTTGCTGAGGAACTCCTTGCCCTCATCGAGGGTGATGCGCCCCTCCTTCACGCTCTTGGTGACCCACATCTCCAGCTGGCGCACGAGCTTGCGCGGGTTGTACTGCACGTAGTCGAGCACCTCGGCCACCGTCTCGCCGTCTATCACCTGGTCGATGTGGTAGTGGTCGTCCTTCACGCTGATGTGCACGGCGGTGGTGTCGCCGAAGAGGTTGTGCATGTCGCCCAGTATCTCCTGGTATGCTCCCACGAGGAACACGCCCAGGTAGTAAGGCTCGCTCTTGCGGAGGGTGTGCACGGGCAGTATGTGCGAGTTGTTGCGGTTGGTAACGAAGTTGGTTATCTTGCCGTCGCTGTCGCAGGTGATGTCCTGCAGCGTCGCGCTGCGCGTGGGCCGCTCGTCAAGCCGCTGTATGGGAACGATTGGGAAAAGCTGGTCGATGGCCCAGGAGTCGGGCAGCGACTGGAAGAGGGAGAAGTTGCAGAAGTACTTGTCGGCCAGCAGCTTGTCGAGGTTCATGAGTTCCTCGGGCGTGTGCTTGAGCTGCTTGGCCAGTATGTTTATCTCGCGGCAAACGCTCCAGTACATGCTTTCAATCTCGGCGCGGGTGCGCAGGTCCACTATCCCGTGGCTGAACAGGTCGAGCGACTCCTCGCGTATCTGCTCGGCGTCGTGCCAGTCTTCAAGCATGGTGCGCGGGTTCAGGTTGTCCCAGATGTCGTAGAGGTCGCGCACGAGCTGGTGGCTGCCCTCCGAGGGTTCGTACTCCTCCTCCATCTCCGGCAGCGACGCCGTCTCGAGCACGTCGATGACGAGCACCGAGTGGTGCGCCGTGAGCGAGCGTCCGCTCTCGGTTATGATGTTCGGGTGGGGCAGGCTGTTGCGGTTGGCCGCGTCGACAAAGGTGTAGATGCAGTCGTTGACGTACTCCTGTATGGAGTAGTTCACCGAGCTTTCGCTGCTGGGCGAGCGTGTGCCGTCGTAGTCTACGCCGAGCCCTCCGCCGCAGTCCACGAAGTCGACGTTGTAGCCCAGCTTGTGCAACTGTATGTAAAACTGCGACGCTTCGCGCAGCGCAGCCTGTATGCGGCGTATCTTCGTTATCTGGCTCCCTATGTGGAAGTGTATCAGCCGCAGGCAGTCGCGCATGTTCTTCTTGTCGAGCAGCTCGAGCGCGTCGAGCAGCTCGGCGCTCGTCAGGCCGAACTTGCTGGCGTCGCCGCCGCTGTCCTCCCACTTGCCGCTGCCCGAGGAGGCCAGCTTTATGCGTATGCCGAGGTTCGGGCGGACGTTGAGCTTCTTGGCCACGCGGGCTATTGTGTCAAGCTCGTTGAGCTTCTCCACGACGATGAATATGCGCTTGCCCATCTTCTGGGCGAGCAGGGCCAGCTCTATGTAGCTCTGGTCCTTGTAGCCGTTGCAGATGATGAGCGAGTCGCTCTGGCACTGCACGGCTATCACCGCGTGCAGTTCCGGCTTGGAGCCTGCCTCGAGCCCGAGGTTGAACTTGCGCCCGTGGCTTATTATCTCCTCCACCACCGGCTGCATCTGGTTTACCTTTATGGGGTAGATGATGAAGTTCTCGCCCTTGTATTCGTACTCGGCGGCGGCCTTGCGGAAGCAGCTGCTGGTCTTCTCGATGCGGTTGTCGAGGATGTCGGGGAAGCGGAGCAGCACCGGCGGGGTGACGTCGCGCAGGGCGAGTTCGTCCATCACGTCGCGCAAGTCAATCTGTGTCTCGTCCTTGCATGGCGTGACATAGACGTGCCCGCGGTCGTTCACGCCGAAGTAGGATGTGCCCCATCCGTTGATGTTGTAAAGCTCCTTGGAGTCCTCAATGGTCCACTTTTTCATTTCTCTTCGTGTAGTTGGGTTGCTATGGTGATTGGTTTTGTAGCGCCGTGCCGGCTCCCCGGCGTTTGGCTGGTCATACGCCGAGCATCTTCCTGATGCCTTCCACTGACATGCCTATCTTGTCGTAGGTGTCGAGCAGGTTCACGTCGAATGTGTATGCGGCCTTTGCGTAGAATGGTTCGCGCTGTTCCAGCTGGGCCGTTATGAACGCGGCGAGCTCCGAGGGTGTCTTGCCCTTGATGAGCGGCCGCTCGGTCTTGCCCATGAGCAGGTGGTTGCGGAGCACCTCGGGCGTTGCCTTGAGGTAGACCACCGGGCCGCGGCTGTTCATATAGTCGATGTTGTCGAAGAAGCATGGTGTGCCTCCGCCGCAGCTGAGCACCACTCCCTCGAACTCGGCTACCTCGTGCAGCATGTTGCGCTCCACCTGCCTGAAGCCTTCTTCGCCGCGCTCGGCGAAGAGCTGCGGTCTTGCGCACATGCGTGCCTCGATGTACCAGTCGAGGTCGTAGAACTCCATGCCCAGCGCCTTGGCGAGCGCCTTGCCCACGGTGGTCTTGCCGGCTCCCATGTAGCCTATTATGATTATCCTTTCCATTGTGCGTTGCGTTGTGGCTCTGCGCGCTGCGCCGCGTTATTTCTTCTTGGCCGCGGCGGCCTCGATGACCTTCATGCAGTCGCCGAAGGTGAGGTCGGCTGCCTGTTCGTGCAGGTTCTTGGGCAGGCGGTAGTTCTTTCCCTCGTAGGCTATGTACGGCCCGTAGCGCCCGTTGAGCACTTCGAGCGGCGGTGTGCTGGGGAATGTCTTTATGTGGCGTTGCCTTTCGAGCAGGCGTTTCTTCTCTATCAGGGCCACGGCCGTGCCGAGCGTGACGGTGAGCGGGTCGTTGTCCTTTGGCAGGGAGACGTATTTCCTGTCGTGAAGCACGTATGGGCCGAAGCGCCCTGTGCCGATGACGACTTTCTTGCCTTCGAACTCGCCCAGCTCGCGTGGCAGCTTGAAGAGCTCGAGGGCCTCGTCGAGCGTGATGGCCTCCATGCTCTTGTCGGCCGGCAGCTGCGCGAAGCGTGGCTTGTCGTTGTCGTCGGCTGCGCCTATCTGCACCACTGGGCCGTACCGGCCTATCTTCACGAAGACTGGCTTGCCCGTCTTGGGGTCGGTGCCCAGCTCGCGCTCGCCGGCCTTGTGCTCGGAGCGGGTGTTTATGGCCTGCTCCACCACCGGCTCGAAGTCGTGGTAGAAGTGCTTCATCATGTCCGTCCACTGCTCCTGGCCCTCGGCTATCTCGTCGAACTTCTGCTCTACCTTGGCCGTGAAGTTGTAGTCCATGATGCCTGGGAAGTGTTCCATGAGGAAGTCGTTGACCACGATGCCTATGTCGGTTGGCAGCAGCTTGCCCTTGTCGCTGCCCGCCATCTCGGTGCGGGTGGCCTGGGTGATGGTGTCGCCCTTGAGCGTGTCGACGGTGTAGTGCCGCTCTTCGCCCTTGTGGTCGCCTTTGTGTACGTATTCGCGTTGCTGTATGGTGCTTATTGTGGGGGCGTAGGTTGACGGGCGGCCTATGCCCAGTTCCTCGAGCTTGTGCACGAGGCTGGCCTCAGTGTAGCGCACGGGGCCTTGGCTGAAGCGCTCGGTGGCGGTCACCTCGCGCCGCTGCAGCCGCTGGCCCACGGCCATGGGCGGCAGCTGGTTGGCGGCCTCGTCGGAGGGCTGCTCGTCGTCGTCGGGCGACTCGCGGTACACTTTGAGGAATCCGTCGAACGTGACCACCTCGCCCGTGGCCGTGAAGCGCGGCGTGCCTTCGGCCTCGTTGCCCTCGGCGTCGCACAGCGTTATTGTGGCGGTGGTTTTCTCTATCTCGGCGTCGGCCATCTGGCTGGCGGCGGTGCGCTTCCATATCAGGTCGTAGAGGCGCTTTTCCTGCGCTGTGCCTTCTATGGTGGCGGCGTCCATGTATGTGGGGCGTATGGCCTCGTGCGCCTCTTGCGCGCCCTTTGCGTGTGTGTGCCACTGGCGCGGCTTGCTGTACTTCCCGCCGTAGAGCTTCGTTATTTCCTCGCGGCTTGCGTTTATGCAGAGCGTCGAGAGGTTCACCGAGTCGGTACGCATGTAGGTGATTCGCCCGCTCTCGTAGAGCATCTGTGCCACGCGCATGGTCTGCGCCACGGTGAAGCCGAGCTTGCGTGCGGCTTCCTGCTGCAGTGTGGAGGTGGTGAAGGGGGGCGCGGGCGTGCGGCGGAGCGGCTTGCGCGCCACCGAGCTTACGCGGAAGGTGGCCCCCTTGCAGCGCTCGAGGAAGGCCTCTACCTCGGCGTGCGCCTTGAAGCGGGTGTCAAGTTCGGCCTTCACTTCGGCCATGGAGCCGTCGGCGTTCTGCAGCCCGAACACCGCCGTCACGCGGTAGTATGGCTCGCTCTTGAACGTCTGTATCTCGCGTTCGCGCTCTACTATGAGCCTCACGGCCACGCTCTGCACGCGGCCTGCCGACAGGGCGGGCTTCACCTTGCGCCAGAGCACGGGCGAGAGCTTGAAGCCCACGAGGCGGTCGAGCACGCGGCGGGCCTGCTGGGCGTTGACGAGGTTCATGTCCAGGTGGCGCGGGTGCTTTATCGCCTCGAGTATGGCGGGCTTGGTTATCTCGTGGAACACGATGCGGTTGGTGTTCTTCTCGTCGAGGCCGAGCACTTCGCACAGGTGCCAGGATATGGCTTCTCCCTCGCGGTCCTCATCGGATGCGAGCCACACCTTGGCTGCCTTCCCGGCGGCCTGGCGCAGCTCGCCGACGACCTTCTCCTTGTCGTCGGGCACCTCGTAGTGGGGTTCGAGCGTGTCGGTGTCAATGCTCAGCTCTTTCTTCTTGAGGTCTCGGATGTGGCCGTAGCTGGACATTACCTTGTAGTCGCTGCCCAGGAACTTCTCTATGGTCTTCGCCTTGGCAGGCGACTCCACTATGACTAAATTCTTCAGCATCTTCCGTTAATGGTTTGTTTGGGGTGCAAAAGTAAGCAAAAAGTCGGCTATCACATTATATATTAGTCCTTTTTTCTGTTTTTTTAATTGTTTCGGCTTTTTTGCCTGCCGCTCAGGCCGCAGCTGCCGTGCCAGCCTTGCGCCACGTGCGCGTTTTGAATTTGCTTTACAAAAGCAGCCCTGCGCACGCGCCGTGGCGGGGCTGCGCTGCCGGCGGGGCCTGTTTTGCAGCTCAAAACAGCCCGTTTCGCAGCGCAAGACGCCCCGTTTCGCGCGGCGAAACGGGGCGTCTGCCTAACCCGCTGAGGCTCAGCGGCTTGCGCCGCCGCCCTGCTCTTGGCGATTTTTCAGGAAAAGATATAGTGCCTGGCGTATGGAGCGCAGGCCAAACTGCTCGGTGTGGATGTCGGCCATGGGCAACCAGAAGCACTCGGCGGCATCGTCGGCCGCCACGGGCTCGCCCCCGGCCACCTCGCAGCGGAAGAAGATGTCGAGCGTCTGTATGTTCATGCCCGAGTAGAGGTATACGTTGGGCAGGCTGAACATGTACTCCGCGCGGCTCACGCGCAGCCCCGTCTCCTCCATTATCTCGCGGGCCACGCCCTCCTCGGCGGTCTCGTCGTTGTCGATGAAGCCTCCTGGCAGGTCGAGCGTGCCCTTGGCCGGCTCCTTGCCCCGCCGCTCCACGAGCAGCTCGCCGCGGCCGTTGACTATGAATGCGGCCGTGGCCGCGCTGGGGTTCTGGTAATAGGTGAAGCCGCAGTTGTCGCACTTCTTGCTCTTCGCGTTGTGTTCGGCGAAGTGCTTGCTGCCGCACACGGGGCAGTAAGCGAATTTCTCTAATGGATGCATATTGTGTATTTTTGGATGTTTGCGGGAGAGATGGGAGTTTTGGGAGGGCTGGGAGCATTGGGAGCGGCTGGGATGGCAGGCCTCACTGCCGGCGGGCGGCCTCGGCGGCCTTGGCCATCGCGGCTGCGCGGAGCATCAGCCCGGTCAGCTCGCTTACGGTCTCGGCCCTGAGCATGGCGATGCGCGTCTGGCGGAAGTCGGGTATGCCCTTGAACAGCGGCGTGGCGGCCAGGTGCCGCCGCGTGTGCAGTATGCCCCGGTACTCGTCGATGCGCTCCACGTTGATGCGCAGCTGCTCCAGCAGCACGCCAACCTTCTCGTCGGTGGTGAGGGGCGTGCCTGCCCCGGGGCCGAGGTCGAGGCGGTCGCGCATCTCCTTGAACACCCAGGGGCGGCCGAACGTGGCGCGGCCAACCATCACCGCATCCACCCCGTAGCGGCTGAACGCCTGCTCGGCCTGCTCGGCCGAGGTAATGTCGCCGTTGCCTATGACGGGTATCTTTATGCGCGGGTTGCGCCTCACGGCCGCTATCGGCCCCCAGTCGGCCTCGCCCGTGTACATCTGGGCCCGCGTGCGGCCATGAATGGTGAGCGCGCTTATGCCGCAATCCTGCAGCCGCTCGGCCAGGTCCTCAATCACTATGTGCTGCGAGTCCCAGCCCAGACGCGTCTTCACCGTGACGGGAGTCTTCACCGCCCTGGCCACCTCGCGCGTTATGTCGAGCATCAGCGGTATGTTCTGCAGCAGGCCCGCGCCCGCGCCCTTGGCCGCCACCTTCTTCACCGGGCAGCCAAAGTTGAGGTCAATCACGTCGGGCCGCGCCTGCTCCACTATGCGGGCGGCCTCCACCATGGCCTCCACCGAGCGGCCATATATCTGTATCCCCACTGGCCTTTCCTCGTCGCTGATGGCCAGCTTGCGCTCCGTGGCCTTGACCGAGCGCACCAGCGCCTCGGCGCTTACGAACTCCGTGTACACCATCGAGGCCCCGAACCGCTTGCACAACAGGCGGAAGCCTATGTCGGTCACGTCTTCCATCGGTGCGAGCAGCACCGGGCGTGGGCCTAAGTCTATGTTTGCTATCTTCATGTTCTTTGTTTTTTTGGGGGGAGGGCTGGGAGCCTTGGGAGGGCTGGGAGTTTTGGGAGGGCTGTGAATATGTGGGTCACCCCCTGCCACGACGCATATTTTCTTAATTCTTAATTTTTAATTCTTAATTCTTCTCGCCCTGCCACGACGCATATTTTTTTAATTTTTAATTCTTAATTCTTAATTCACCAAGTGGTACGTTCCGCCGGCCAGCGGCCTCACCACCCCCCTTCATCTCCATCTGAAAGAGCAGTGCCGTGAGGCGTGCCACAGGCAGCCCCGTCTTCACGGTGATGATGTTGAGCTGCAAGTCGTTGGTCTTGCCGAGCAGGTCGGCCACCATCCTCTCCTCAGCCGAAAGCTCGGGGAAGAGCTGCCGCTCTATCCCTTCGCGGCGTGCGCGCCCTGCCTGCGCCTCGTCGCGCCAGCCCATGGCGTCCACAAGGTCGTCGGCAGATGTTATCAGAGCCGCCCCGTTGTCGCGTATCAGGCGGTTGCAGCCCTCGGAGCAAGGCGCGCCCACCGCCCCGGGGAACGCCAGCACGTCGCGGTTGTAGCTGCGCGCTATGCCGGCGGTGATGAGCCCGCCGCCTTTGGCCGCGCTCTCAACGAGCACCGTGGCGTCGGCCATGCCGGCCACAATCCTGTTTCGGCGCACGAAGTTGGCCTTGTCGGCGTTCGTCCCGCTCATGAACTCGGTGAGCAGCCCTCCCTGTGTGAGCATGGCCAGGGCCGTGTCGCGGTGGCGCGGCGGGTATATGCGGTCCAGGCCGTGGGCAAGCACGGCCACCGTCTCGTAGCCGCAGGCCAGCGCCTGGCGGTGGGCACAGATGTCGATGCCGTAGGCCAGGCCGCTCACCACGAGCACCCTGGGGCACAGTTCGCGCAGGCCGGCCATGAGCTTCTGCACGAGGTCGTGGCCGTAAGGCGTGGAGTGGCGTGTCCCCACGACGCTGACCACCCTCGGCTGGTTGAGGTCTGCCGAGCCTCTGTAGTAGAGGGTGATGGGCGCGTCGGCGCATTCGGCGAGGCGGCGGGGGTAGCGCGGGTCGGCGGGGGTGAGCACGCTGATGCCGTGGGTGGCCGCGAACTCCATCTCGGCCTCGGCCCGCCGCAGCGGCTCATGCCAGTCGGCGAGCGCCCCGACGAGCCTCGCCGGGCAGCCTTCCACCACGTCGCGTATGTCGGAGCGGTGCTCGTAGACTGCCCGCGCGCTGCCCAGCTCGCGGTAAAGTGCCAGTGCCGTGGCGAAGTTGAAGTTGCTTATGCGCGTCAGCGCCATGGCGAAGAGCGTCTCCTGCGTGTCCATCGGCTAAATGTATTTGGCCAGCGCGCGGTCGTAGTCGGGGCTGTTGGCAAGCCGCCCGCCCACGAGGCACACCACCTCGACGGTGCTCTTGAAGCACAGCTTGCCGTCGGAGGCGCGGAAGATGTCGTGGAAGAACACGTAGCGCAGGCCCTCTTTCCTGAGGGCGAGGCGCGAGAAGAACTCGTCGTCGCACCGCAGCGGCACCTTGTATTGCAGGTTCATGCGCGCCACTACGGCGTCGGTGCCGCGCCGGTGCATCTCGGCGAAGCTCAGCCCGCACTCTTTGAGGAAGAGGTGGCGCGTGTGCTCGGTGTAGTGCAGGTAGTTGGCGTTGTTCACTATGCCCTCGATGTCGCACTCGTAGTCGCGCACCTGCATCTTGGTCTCGAAGATATATTCCATTGTTTTCTCGCTGTTTTTGGGAGGTTTGGGAGGTCTGGGAGTTTTGGGAGACCTGGGAGCTTTGGGAGATTTGGGAGGCCTGGTGGTGCGTGAAGGCGTGAGGCGCTGTGAAGCCTGCCCTTCCGCGATGGCCGCCCCGCCGGATGGCGCGGCCAGGCTCCCGCCCTTTCATCCCTGGCCCTTCACTCTCTTGAGGTACTCGTAGCCGAAGCGGCAGCGCAGGCAGTCGCGGCGGTCGCAGTATGCGTGCTTGAGCTGCATGAGGGCCTGGCTGTCGCCTGCGGTCCTGGCGCTCAGCCCGCACTCGCGCCAGGTGCGTATGACGGCGTTGTCTTCGGGCTTCAGGCTGTCGAGCAGTTCGAATGCCCGCTGGCACAGCGGCTCGTCCATGGTGTGGCGGCCGTAGGCGAAGAGCACCGGTATGGCGGTGTTGATGGCCAGCAGGTCGAGCGACTGCCCCGAGAGGCGCTTGGGGCTCAGCGGGCTCTCCTTGCCGAACGTGTAGTGCGTCTCCCAGTATGGCGACACATGAGTGGCCAGCAGCTGCCTCACGTCATCGATGCCCCGGCATTCGAGCAGCAGGCCCAGGCGCGTGCGCCCCTCGTGGTAGAGGGTGGCCATCTGGGCTATGCGTATGTGCGGGAAGTTCTGCGGCCTGAGGCGCAGGAACCGCCACAGCTTGCAGTCCATCGGGCTGAGGCCGAACTTCCTCGCCAGGTAGGCATACTCGGCCCGCAGCCGCTGCAGGTAGCCGTCGGCGGCGGCCTCGCCGCGGTGGCGCGGGCTTATGGCCTCGTCTTGCAGCAGCCCCGCCTGCCCCATGAAGATGGCCTCTACCTGGAAGAGGTCGTCGCGGTGGTGGGCGGCGGGCCCTTGCGGCACGCTCATGGCCCAGGCTTCGAAGGCGTCGCTGTTGATGCCGAAGCCGAAGTTGCGCGCCAGCGTGGCGAAGTAAGCCTCTTCCCACGCCCCGCCCTTCATGGCTGCCCTGCGGCTTATGGCCTCGGCCTTCTGCTGCAGGCGCTCCGCCTGCAGCGCTGCCAGCCACGAGCTTACCGCCAGGCGCGGCAGCGTGGCCACGGCGTGGCGGCATGGCGGCAGGCTGTCGGCGGCCTGCAGCTCGGCGTATGCCCGTGCCACGGCCTCGGGCACGGCCACCTGCACCTGCGCCACGGCCCGGCCGCTGCTGTCGGTGGCCACGGCGTCGGCCTCGCCGACGACGTGGAGCACCACGTTGTCGTATGCCCTGTCGCGGTCGTGGCCGTGCGCGTGCCAGTCGGAGGCGCGGTCGTGCAGCTCCACGTTGCCCACCCAGAGCGTGCCGCCTATGCGCACCTTGGCGTTGAAGAAGTCGGGCCCGGCGTCACCGTTGGGCAGCCCGGGGTCGATGACCTCAAGCTCGCGCCCGTCGGCGGTGCGCAGCCCCGCGAGTGGCAGCAGGCGGTGCTTCCATGTGTAGTGCAGCAGTTTCTCCATGCCTTTGCGCTTTTAAGCTTAACGCAGGTGCAAAGATACGAAAAATCCGCGAGCCAGCCAGTTTTGCAGGCGAAAAACATCTCCGGCCCGGCGTTTTGCCCGGCGTGCGGCGCGGTGCGCCGTGTAAAGATTTGTCGCCACCGCCGCGCCTCTGCGCCAATGCGCTGAGGCTCAGCGCATTGCCTGCTGGCATCGCCTTGCGTTGCCGAACGGGCCGTCTCGCGCTGCCATACGGCCCGTTCTGCGGCGCGGCGCGGGCCGTTTCGCGCTGCCGGGCGGGCCGCATGGCCGGCAGCGCAGGCTTTTGTAAAGGAAAGCGACGGCACCGGCCGCCCGCGCCCCCAGCCCCGCCGGCCGTGGCGCGGGGCTGAAAGCATGCTAACAATCATGAAACAATGCAAAAAACGCCGCCCGGGCGGGCGGCAGCGCAGCCGCGCGGCTCATTTTTTTGGCTGAAAACCAGCGGAGTATGGGCAAAAATAGCTAACTTTGCAACGTTAAACATAAGACTGACATGAAAATAGCATTAATCGGCTACGGCAAGATGGGCAAGATGATAGAGCTGACGGCCCTCAGCCGCGGCCATGAAATCGTAAGCATCATCGACGTGGGCAACCAGCAGGACTTCGACTCGCCGGAGTTCGCCTCGGCCGACGTGGCAATAGAATTCACCAACCCCCAGGCCGCCTACGGCAACTGCCTCAAGGCCTTCGACAAGGGGGTGAAGGTGGTGAGCGGCTCCACGGGCTGGCTGGACGGCCACAAGGCCGAAGTGGAGCGGATGTGCGCCGAGGGCGGGCAGACGCTCTTCTGGGCCTCCAACTTCTCGGTGGGCGTGGCCATCTTCTCGGCGGTGAACCGCTACCTGGCGCGCATCATGGACCGCTTCCCCGGGTATGACGTGCGCATGGAGGAGACACACCACGTGCACAAGCTCGACGCCCCCAGCGGCACGGCCATAACCCTGGCCGAGGACATAGTAAGCGGACTGGGCCGCAAGAGCCGGTGGGTGAAAGGCACGCTCACGGCTGCCGACGGCACAGTGAGCGGCTCGGCGGAGTGCGCCCCCGACGAGCTGCGCATAGACTCCGTGAGGCGCGGCGAGGTGGCTGGCATACACACCGTGGAATATGACTCTGAGGCCGACAGCATAACCATAACCCACGACGCGCACTCGCGCCGCGGCTTCGCCCTCGGGGCAGTGCTCGCCGCCGAATACACCCGCGACCACAGCGGCCTGCTCACCATAGGCGACATGTTCAACTTCTGACACGCGGCAGCTAACACAAAAGACAACCGGAAATGGCAATGGAAAAAAAGAGAGACATGCGCCGGCAGTGGGCCAAGTTCGGCGTGGTGACGGCCCTCTACCTGCTCTTCCTCCTGTGGGTGGAGAGCTGGTGGGGCCTCATAGTGGTGCCGTTCATCTACGACGTATACATAACCAAGAAGATACGCTGGCAGTGGTGGCGCGAGGCCGAGCCGCCCGTGAGGTTCGTGATGTCGTGGGTCGACGCGATAGTGTTCGCCCTCGTGGCAGTATACTTCATCAACCTGTTCTTCTTCCAGAACTACGTCATACCGTCAAGCTCGCTCGAGAAGTCGCTCCTCACGGGCGACTACCTCTTCGTGAGCAAGGTGAGCTACGGCCCGCGCATACCGCAGACGCCGCTCACCATGCCACTGACGCAGCACACGCTGCCCGTGGTGGAGTGCAAGTCGTACATAGAGTGGCCGCAATGGGACTACCGCCGCGTGAAAGGGCTGGGCAAGGTGCAGCTCAACGACATCGTGGTGTTCAACTACCCCTCGGGCGACACGCTCTGCTCCGCGCCGCAGTACCAGGCGATGGACTTCTACGGCATGTGCTACGGGCTGGGCTACCAGATCGCGGGAGGCGCGGCCAACCCCGACTCGCTCGACGCCGCCAGCAGGCTTGAGTACTTCCAGGCCGTGTACGACGCCGGCCGCAGCTACATAGCCGCCAACCCCGGCGAATACGGCGAGATAATCACCCGCCCCACCGACCGGCGCGAGAACTACGTGAAGCGCTGCGTGGGCCTGCCCGGGCAGACACTCGAGATAAAGAACCGCATAGTGTACCTCGACGGCAAGCCCAACAAGGAACCCGACAACGTGCAGTACTCCTACCGCGTGGAACTGCTCCAGGGCTGCCCGAGGAGCTCATGCGCGAGCTGGGCATATCCAACGAGGACCTGATGAGCCTCAACACGCTCGGCTACATGCCACTGACCAAGCGCGCCGTGGCCGCCCTCTCGCAGCGCCATGACCTCGTGGAGAGCATAGAGCTGAACACCGAGGCCAGCGACATGGACATATACCCGCTCAACGGCAACAAGCACTGGACGCGCGACAACTACGGCCCCGTATGGATACCGGCCAAGGGCAAGAGCATAGAGCTTACGCTCGACAACCTGCCCGTGTACGAACGCCCCATACGCGCATACGAGGGCAACGACCTCGAGGTGCGCAACGGCAAGATATACATCAACGGCAGCGAGGCCACGAGCTACACGTTCAAGATGGACTACTACTGGATGATGGGCGACAACCGCCACAACTCGGCCGACTCGCGCTACTGGGGCTTCGTGCCCGAGGACCACATCGTGGGCAAGCCCATCTTCATATGGTGGTCGAGCGACCCCGACCGCGGCGGCCTGGCAGGCGTGCGCTGGCACAGGCTGTTCAAGCTTGTAGACAACATAAAGTAAAAACCACTGGCTGATGAAGGCATGGCTGAAGACCATATCGGCGCTGGCAGCCGCGGCGGTGGCCGTGGTGCTGTTCCGCGCCCTGTTCTTCGCCATGTACACCGTCAGCGGCACGCGCCTCGAGCCCGTGCTCATGGCCGGCGACCGCGTGCTCGTGAACCGCTGGAGCTACGGCCTGCGCACGGGCGGCATGAACGGCCTGTTCGGCTACGGCCGCATATGCGCCGACAGCGTGCGCGTGGGCGACATCGTGGCCTTCGACAGCCCGGCCGGCGGCCCCGGCGGGGTGCTCGTGTGCCGCTGCGCAGCCCTGCCCGGCGATACCGTGGCCACGCCCGGCGGACAGGCCATAGTGCCGGGCAAGGCTGCCACCTGCGCCGCCGAGGACCACTACTGGATGCAGGCCCTCGGCCCGGGCGACACCATCGACAGCCGCACGCTCGGCCCCGTGGCCGAAAGCCTGATACTGGGCCGCGTGTGCCTCGTGGTGTACAGCCACGACGACAGCCAGCCATTCTACCGGGGCTACAGGCGCTGGCGCACGCTGGCCGTGCCGCAATGACACCGCGGCGCAGCACCGCCGGCCGCGCAAGGCCGGCCCTTACAGGCAGCCCACAAATGCCTCACGGCAGCCCCCGCACCCCAATCCCATCAATCCCGGCCAACATTCTCCGCAGAATATGCAAGCATTGCTGTCATCTACATATTTCGGCCCCGTGCAGTGGTACCAGAAGCTGTGCCGCCATGAGCGCGTTTTCGTGGAGCGATACGACTCTTACCGCAAGCAAACATACCGCAACCGGTGCGTGATAGCCGCAGCCAACGGGCCGCAGACGCTCACCGTGCCGGTGGAGCGGCAGGCCGGCGGCCAGCGGCTGCTGACGCGCGACGTACGCATAAGCGACCACGGCAACTGGCGCCACCAGCACTGGCACGCGCTCATGTCGGCTTACAGCGAGTCGCCCTTCTTCGACTACTACGCCGACGACCTGCGCCCGTTCTTCGAGCGGCGGTGGGAGTTCCTCTACGACTTCAACGAGGCCATACGCGCCACGCTGTGCGAACTGCTCGACATACACCCCGACGTGCGGTCCACCACGCACTACGCGGCGGCCGAAGGGCCAATGGCAGCGGAAGAAGCCACGGCCATCGACCTGCGCGAGGCCATCGACCCCAAGCACCCTGAGCCCGACCCCGACTTCGAGCCGCGCCCATACTACCAGGTGTTCCAGGCGCGCCACGGCTTCATGCCAAACCTCAGCGTGCTCGACCTGCTCTTCAACATGGGGCCCGAGGGCATCTTCTGGCTGCTGTGAAAGCCCCGCGCCCGCCGCGGCAGCGGCCAGGGCGCTGCTAATTCCAAATAGAAGTGCAAAATGTCTGTGTTGGAAAGGCACAAGAAAACACCGCAGAGATTAGCCGTTCGACTGTTGGCGTGAAGCCCCAAAGAGCAATGGCGGCAGACTTAAGCAATACAAAAAAGGAGAAAGGCTTTCGCCTGTCTCCCTAAGATTAATTACTTTTGTATTGCAATGTATAAACAATTAACCTCGGCGCAAAGATACACAATAAGTGTGTTACTTCAAAAGAAAATGACACAAAGTTTCATAGCTGCGGCCATTGGTGTGTCCGCAAGCACTGTTTCCCGCGAGCTCAAGCGCAATTCAAACGGGAAGGGCGTCTACAGCAGCCATGTTGCGACACTCAAGGCCCGCCGCCGCAAGTCGCGTAACCCAGGCAACCGGTCCATCGTGGCTGGCGTCCGCAGCCGGGTGTTTGAACTTATCCGCAGCGAGCAGTGGTCACCAGAGGAAGTGTCCGGCTGGCTTGGAAAGGAGGAAGGGATGAAAGTCTCAAAGTCCACCATCTACAACTGGATAGCCTCCTGCTCACCACACCACAAGGACAATATCCGCAGGCACCTTCGCCATGGCGGACGAAAGGGTAAGGCATCGAGGAAGTCTGGGGGCTGCACGATACCTAACAGAATCTCCATAGACAACCGCCCCGTTGAAGCAGATGGGCAGCGCATAGGGGACTGGGAGATGGACACCATCGTGGGAAAGGACGGAAAAGGAGCCATTGTGACGCTTGTAGAACGGAAAAGCTGTTACATGCTCATGGAGAAACTTGAAACCGGCAAGCAGGCATTGCCTTTGGCGCATGCCGTGGTGAGGCTGTTGAGGGAGGCCGGACTGCCGGTAAGGACCATAACAACGGACAACGGAAGTGAATTCGCCGCGCATGAACTCATCGAAAGGGAACTGGGCACAACTGTGTATTTTGCCCATCCATACTCCTCATGGGAAAAGGGAGCGATAGAAAACATGAATGGACTCATCAGGCAATATATACCAAAGAAGACTGACTTCAGAGGCTTATCCAATACTTTCATTGCACATGTCATGCTGAAATTGAACAACAGGCCAAGGAAAAAGAATCAATTTAATAAGCCAATAGACATGGTGAAGAAAAATTTTCCGTAATTTTGCACTTGCTTATGGAATCCGCCCGCACACCCCAAATGAAAACATATACTAAAAGTAAGCGATATATTTTGCAGGTAGGCGGAAAAAGCGTATCTTTGCCTAAGCGTGGCCGCGCGCCAAAGCACGCAGCCACGACCACGGCAACGCAAGCAATACAGACAAATCATAAAAACAACAACCACATTATGAAAACAAACTATGAGATTCGCTATGCGGCCCACCCAGAGGACGCAAAGAGTTATGACACCAAGCGCATCCGCCGCGACTTCCTCATCGAGCGCGTGTTTGCCGCCGACGAGGTGAACATGGTATATTCCATGTACGACCGCATGATAGTGGGCGGCGCAATGCCCGTGAACGAGGAGCTGAAGCTCGAGGCCATCGACCCGCTGAAGGCCGAGCACTTCACCACGCGCCGCGAGATAGGCATATACAATGTAGGCCTGGGCGAAGGCACGGTGAAGGTGGGCAACGAGACGTTCACCCTAAGCTACAAGGAAGCCCTCTACATAGGCCGCGGCGACCGCGACGTGGTGTTCGCCAGCAAGGACCCGCAGAAGCCCGCCAAGTTCTACTTCAACAGCGTGACCGCCCACACGGCATACCCCTGCAAGAAGGTGACCAAGGCCGACGCCGTGGTGGCCCACATGGGTTCTCTCGAAACGAGCAACGAGCGCGACATCAACAAGATGCTCGTGAGCCAAGTGCTGCCCACGTGCCAGCTGCAGATGGGCATGACCGAGCTTGCCCCGGGCAGCGTCTGGAACACCATGCCCGCCCACGTGCACAGCCGCCGCATGGAGGCCTACTTCTACTTCGAGGTGCCAGAGGAGCAGGCCGTGTGCCACTTCATGGGCGAGATAGACGAGACACGCCACATCTGGATGCAGAACGACCAGGCCGTGCTCTCGCCCGAGTGGAGCATACACAGCGCCGCCGCCACACACAACTACACCTTCATCTGGGGCATGGGCGGCGAGAACCTCGACTACGGCGACCAGGACTTCTACAAGATAACCGACCTGAAGTAAGCGGCACAGTACAGACACATTTTTATAGATAGCAAGCAAATGGATTCAATACTTAGCAAGTTCTCCCTCGAGGGCAAGGTAGCCCTCGTCACGGGAGCGGCCTACGGCATAGGCTTCGCCATAGCCGAGGCATACGCAAACGCCGGCGCGAAGATAGCATTCAACTGCCGCAGCCAGAAGCACATGGACCAGGCCCTGGCCGACTACAAGGCCAAGGGCATCGACGCCAAGGGCTACATCTGCGACGTGACGAACGAGGAGGAGGTGAAGGCCATGGTGGCCGACATCGAGAAAGAGCTGGGAGTGATAGACATCCTGGTGAACAACGCCGGAATAATCAAGCGCATACCCATGACAGAGATGTCGGTCGAGGAGTTCCGCCAGGTCGTTGACATCGACCTCAACGCGCCGTTCATCGTGTCGAAGGCAGTAATACCGGGCATGATAAAGAAAGGCCACGGCAAGATAATCAACGTGTGCTCGATGATGAGCGAGCTGGGCCGCGAGACCGTGTCGGCCTACGCAGCCGCCAAGGGCGGGCTGAAGATGCTCACGCGCAACATCTGCTCCGAGTTCGGCGAGCACAACATACAGTGCAACGGCATCGGCCCGGGCTACATAGCCACACCGCAGACAGCGCCGCTGCGCGAACGCCAGGCCGACGGCAGCCGCCACCCGTTCGACAGCTTCATCGTCTCGAAGACACCCGCCGCACGCTGGGGAACGCCCGAGGACCTCATGGGCCCGGCCATATTCCTGGCCTCCGACGCATCCGACTTCGTAAACGGACACATCCTCTACGTCGACGGCGGAATACTGGCCTACATCGGCAAGCAGCCCTGACACAGCCAGCCAGGCCCAACGGGCAGAAACATATCGGGCAGGCTCTCGCAAGAGGGCCTGCCCGACGTTATTTCCTGAGTGACGAAGGTCAGTTGAGAGCGTCGGCCAGCTCAGAACCAGCCTTGAACTTAACCTGCTTCTTTGCGGCTATCTGTATCTTCTCCTTGGTGGCGGGGTTGATGCCTTCGCGTGCCGGACGCTCGGCAACGCTGAATGTGCCGAAGCCAACGAGGGCAACCTTGTCACCGGCAACGAGGGCGTCTCTCACGGCATCAATGGCAGCGTCGACAGCCTTCTTGCAAGCGGCTTTGCTCAGGCCAGAGCCTTCGGCGATCTTCTCGATTAATTCTGTCTTGTTCATAAACTTGTTTTTAATTGAATAATATGGTTGTAAATTTGGAAAGACCAGGTTTGGCCAGACAAATATAGGGCAAACTATTCAGAAAACAAACAAAAAATAAAAAAAAGTGAGTTTTTTGCTGAAAAATACCTCGAAACGCCCGTGCACAGTGCGTTTTGACGGATATTTTTAGTAATTTTGCCTGCCGACAACGCACATATCAACCATCAAACGACAGCATAACAGGAATATGTTCAATACACCCACAATCACAAAGAACCTGCTTATAATCAACGCGCTGGCATTCCTTGCCACGCTCGTATATCCGGCACTGAACGACATCGGCGGCCTGCACTTCTTCATGGCGAGCGACTTCAACGTGCTGCAGCTCGTAAGCTACATGTTCCTGCACGCCAGCTGGACACACATACTCTTCAATATGTTCGCCCTGTGGATGTTCGGCAGGGTGATGGAAAGCGTGTGGGGAGGCAGGAAGTTCCTCTTCTATTACATCTCGTGCGGCATCGGTGCAGGCATCATGCAGGAGATAGCGCAGTTCATACAGTTCTACCCGCTCATCAGCAGCGACGCTCCGATGCTGGTGGTCAACGGCATGCCGTTCCCCCACGGGCAGCTCCCGGAGTACCTCAACCTGTTCACCACCGTCGGCGCGTCGGGCGCGATATACGCCATACTGCTGGCCTTCGGCATGACGTTCCCCAACGAGCGCATATTCATCTTCCCGCTGCCGCTGCCCATCAAGGCCAAGTGGTTCGTGCTGTTCTACGCGGCCATCGAGCTGTTCTCGGCCATCGGCTCGTCGGCCGACGGCGTGGCGCACATGGCCCACCTGGGCGGAATGCTCTTCGGCTTCCTGATGATACGCTACTGGCAGCGCCACCCCGGCGATGGCTACAGCCGCAACAACGGGGCACAGTTCTTCGACAACCTTAAGAGCACGTTCGACCGCTACCGCAGCAAGTACGGGAAGCCCGGCGAACAGGCAGGCGGCGGCCAGGCCCGCCACGAGACCGACTGGGAGTACAACGCCCGCAAGAAAGCAAACCAGGACGAGATAGACCG
>VOFD01001521.1_pt1 | contig 309144 bp, 237 predicted proteins | sample 5384101 | NCBI WGS metagenome assembly VOFD01 (sample SAMN12384723, study PRJNA508395) | human gut metagenome | isolation source: healthy gut C | host: Homo sapiens
TACGGTCAGTCCATAAATGTGAACGTTGTTTCTTCATATATCTCGTCGGTAATGAAGCTATTGTCCGTCCATGTGAAAGTGTGGTTGCTACCACCGTAAAGACTTGTTTCAGATACGGGCAGTTTGGCAGTTGACTTGCCAAGAAGTCCGGCATAGTAAAAGTTTTCTATTTCGTCAAGGTCGATGCCGAACGTCAGTCGTAGAAGCTGAACTTTACTTCGGGTTCGTCACCCGGTTGCATGGTTTCGCCTTCTTCAAGGCTCGTGTACCCGTTTTCGCTCCAAACGTAAATGGCTTCATAGCTGCCGTCCGTATCAGTTTGCTTTACGGGCAGTTGAGCTGTAGAACGGCCTAAAAGACCTGCATAGTAGAGGTTCTGTATCTCGTCCAGGTCGATGTCGAACAGTTTGTAATACAGCATGATGTTGTTCGTGTTAGGCTGTCCGTCGTACTCGTAAACGTCTGCCCAGTTAGCGGTCGGCTCATCTTCGCGTGTATATGTCATCTTTACGAGGTTACCGTTCTCCCATGTCAGGGTGTACATGCGTCCTTCGCGTCCGTCGTCTATCTTGATAATATGTCCGTCTTCGTCATACGTAAATATGCTTATGTCGTCGTATTTCATGCCGTGCACGCGCTCGGCGAAGCCCTGTTCGTTAAGCTCCACTTCGTATTCCACCTCGTCGCCGTCCATAACCTGCACGTCAGGCAGTCCTGCATCGGGATTGGTGATGTAGTTGTAGCGGAAAGTTAAAGTCTCATAGTCGTTTACAATCTTCGTCAGGAATCCGTTTTCGTAGAAGAACTGGTCGTCACCCATTTGTTTGAGCAGTTTGCCAGTGAACACGTTTGCCAGAGGTGACTGTGCTTCGGGCAGGTCTGTGCCGGGCGTTTCAGGGGCGTCTACGGCTACGAGGTAAGTCCACGACTCGTCACGTCCGTATTCGTCTTCCCATTTGTCATGCACTACTGCCCTGTTGCCGTCGAATGTTATCGTGGCGTAGTCGCCCGTCCATTCGCCATCCCACGCATAGTACAGTTGGCCTGCGCCGCGGTCTTTCCATTTCCACTCGGCTATGTCGATAGTGCCGTCAAGGCGCATGATGAGGTATGTGCCTGACTTTGAGAACATTACCTCGCTGCCCATGTCGCTGCCAAACTCGCCGGGATTCTCCGGTGTCACTGTCACGTCGCTCTCCTCGCCGGTTCCCTTGTCAAGGTATTTGTCGCGCACCTTCTCTACCTTCCACGTGCGGCATAGGGCGTTGGACATGTCGTCATCGCCCATAGTCGCCGCTTTTTCGGCGGTGTATGTCTGCGTAGTGCCGTTGGTCGTAACTTCAATGTCCGTCACGTTGCTGCCGCTATACACCAGTTTGATGGTGCCGAAGCCCTCAGGGCGTATTCATTGTTGCCCAGGTCGGTAAATGTACCGTAAATGTAGTAGCCGTCGCTCGTGGCGCGTGTGGCGTTTTTGTCGGCAGTCATGCCCAACATTGATTTCCTTGCCGTGCCTGCTGCCTGTGTCGCAAGGCTGTATCCGCCATAGCTTCTCGTCACGATGTAGTTGCCGCTGGCGCTTAGTTCGATACTCTCGTAAGGAGAACCTTCCGATGTGATAGCGTACTTGCCGCTTACCTGCTCGTATTGCGGAGTGGGCAGGTCAGCTCCTCCTCCGCCGTTGTTGTCATCGTCGCTGCAGGCTGTGAGGCTTGCGGCCATGAACAGCATGGTCATGGCCATGAAAAACAGATTTAACTTCTTCATGATTTTTTGTTTTTTGTTGAATATATGATTATTTGGTTGGTTAAGTGCGCAGTGAGTTGCCCGACAGCCATTGGCGGTCGTCGGTGCGTGTGTCGTGAGAATGTGTGCAATCGTGTGTACTGCGGCAAATCTTCCTGTCAATTGCATAGAATTATACTTGGCTCACCCTCTCTAAACCTGTGGGTTCAGTCCATGTTAATTCTGCAAGACGGGACGCAGATGTTTTCGTCTGTGTTTAAGGAGAAGAGCCGTCCCATTACTTTCAGCCATGGCTACAACGGCCATGCCGAATTGCCGAGGTAATGTAATCTCCTTGTCAGATAATTCTGATTTGCGGTGCAAATCAGTATTAATTATTTTGCAGAAACATAATCATGGAGAGTAAAAAAACGTTAAACATGCATTTCTCGTAGTGCGTTTGTAAGGTTTTCGTCTGGAATCGTAATGGTTGTGTGCCGCATTGCCAAAGGCGGCTTATCCAACACATTGGCGGATGAAACCCAAAGGCCGTCAACCGCACGCTGAAAGGCCGCCTTTTGTTCTCTAAAAGACCGTCTCTTGGAAGGTAAAAGGCGGCCTTTCGCAAAGCCGTTGATTATCAGGCTGTCACCACCTGTTGTAATCGGACTTGCTGAATGCTGGCCAAAGTTGTTTTTACGTTAGTCTTTTTCGGTATATTTTACTATTTTGCATGTCGGCTAAGTTTGGGATTTTTACTAAAATAAAATAATACTATCTGTATTTAACAACGATTTGCCCTTTCAACGTTTGATATGAACCAGCGCATGTATGTCTGCTCTAAATCTCTGATTGTTAGATGTTTAACGGGATTTTAATGATTAAACTGTTCTTTTACACCCAATTATTACTGCGATTGTTAGTAAAAATTAACTGTATGTTTATATGCTTCTTTTTATGAATTTTATATTTTTGCTTGTGAAATGTAACAATTTGGAAATTTGATGAAATCCGTAATTTTTTATTAACTTATCATACACTTTAGACATGAAAAAGTTTTTTATCTCATTTGTCTTAGCTTTCAGTTTTTCATTTGCGGCTGAAGCCCAGATTCCTTCGGTAACGTTGAAAGATATCAACGGTAAGACTGTAAGGACTGATACGCTTTCAAACAATGGTAAGCCGTTTATAATAGACTTTTTCGCTACGTGGTGCAAGCCCTGCAACCGCGAGCTTACAGCCATCAGTGAAGTGTATGAAGACTGGCAGGCCGAGACTGGCGTGAAGGTTATCGCCGTGTCGATTGACCAGGCCCAGAACGTAAATAAGGTGAAACCACTGGTCGACAGCCACGGATGGACATACGACGTGCTGCTTGATCCGAATGGTGACTTCAAGCGTTCACTCGGGGTTCAGACAATACCTTATACTATAATAGTAGGCGGTAACGGAAAAATCGCCTATCGCCATAACGGCTACGTAGAAGGCGCTGAAGAAGAACTTATAGAAAAAGTGAGGGAGCTTCAGGCAAAATAAGCCTGCAATCGGGATTTAAGAATATTCATTTTAATTAGAGAGAAACCACTGATGGCAACAACATCGAGCAAGCTGCTCTGCCTGCTGGCCGCCATAGCCATGCCTGTTTGCTCAGCCGCGCAAGACGACGGGGGCAACAAGATTAACGTAAGCGGAAGTATACAGAGCGACATTATCATACCTGAAGAGGATAAAACTATCAACGCCAAGGGGTATAACGAATGGGGACTGACCAATACCTATGCAGACGTGAACGTCACGAGCGAGCACATTGACGCCGGCGCACGTTTCGAGTTCGTTAAACACCCGTTGCCAACGTTCTACGACGAGAAAGGGTTTAAGGGCTGGGGTGTCCCTTATGTGTATGTTAAGGCACACTTTAAATCATGGGATTTGACGTTGGGTAACTTCTACGAGCAGTTCGGTTCGGGCTTCATTCTCCGTACATACGAGGAGCGCACTCTTGGTATTGACAACTCACTACTTGGCGGACGCCTCGTCGTTCGTCCTGTCAAGGGTGTTACGGCTAAGATTCTCTCCGGCAAGCAGCGCCGTTTCTGGGCGCACAACAACGGCTGGGTGACTGGCGCCGACCTCGAATTGAACTTCGACCAATGGTTCAAGGCTCTTTCTGATAAGGGCACTTACCTTACCTTGGGGGCTTCGTGGGTGAACAAGTATGAGAAAGACGAAGACCTTGTTATCGGAACTTCACACAAGCTTAATTTCCCTACGTCTGTCAACGCGTTTGACGTCAGGGCGAGCCTTCAGAAGGGCGGCTTCAACATTCTTGCCGAATATGCGTGGAAAGGACAAGACCCTACCTTTGACGGACGCTATCCTTACATCTACCGTGAGGGCAATGTCGCCATGCTGTCGGCCTCGTATTCAAAGAGCGGACTCAGCCTGCTGGTGCAGGCAAAGCGTAGCGACGCTATGGTGTTCCGCAGCCGTAGGGGCGAGACCAGCGCCATAGCCTCGTCAATCAACCACCTGCCGGCTTTCACGACTGAGCATACTTATGCCCTCGCGGCGCTCTATCCGTATGCCACGCAGCCTAACGGCGAGTGGGCATATCAGGCCGAACTGGGATACCGCTTCAAGCGTAATACTGCCCTTGGAGGAAAATATGGAATGAACGTGAAGGTTAACTTCTCGCATGTACACGCCATTGACCGCAACAACCATGCCGTAAATCCTTATAACGGCACGTTCAGCGGCACTGACGGCTATGGCTCGGCGTTCTGGAAATGGGGTGACGAGACTTACTACCAGGACTTCAACATCCAGATCGAAAAGCCTTTCTCTCGTGCGTTCAGGCTTAACCTCATGTACATGAACCAGTTTTATAACCAGACCATCGTTGAGGGAGAGGGCGGCATGGTGCACTCTGACATCTTCATTGCCGATGCAAAATACCGCATAAACAGGAAGCTGACACTGCGCGGCGAGCTGCAATATCTTAGCACTGACGATGACGACGGCGACTGGCTCTACGGACTGTTGGAGCTGTCGTTCCTGCCCCACTGGATGTTTACCGTGGCCGATATGTACAATAGCGGCAGAACAAACGTTCACTATTACCAGGGATATGTTTCCTACAATCACGGTTCACACCGTGTGCAATTAGGCTACGGACGCACACGTGAAGGCTGGAACTGTGCCGGCGGAGTATGCCGCCGTGTGCCCTCGAGTCGTGGTTTTACACTCTCTTACAATTATAATTTCTAAATAAAATGAAACATCTGAAACTTATATATAGCACTGCCATCTGCGTTTTAACCCTAGCCTTTGTCGCCTGCAACGACATTTCAGAGGACGAGAGGTTTATCTACGTGAAACCCGCGGACGTAAAGAAATGCGTGCTTTTAGAGGATTTTACGGCGCAAAGGTGTGTTAACTGTCCGAATGCAGCTAACGTTATCGAGCAGCTTCAAGAGGATTACGGGGCCGACAACGTGATTGCTGTCGGATTGTATTGTGGCGGTTTGGGCAAATTGCCGAATGGTAGGCCTTTGCCGTTGTACAACGAAACGGCCAACTGGTATTATGAGCAGAACGGCAGTCCGAACCAGCCCGCAGTGATGGTAGACCGTCAAGGCGTGTTGAACGATATGAACGCGCTTGGCACTTATGTGAATAACCGCATACAGCAGGAACCTGTCTTGCGTCTTGAAGCGGCTTGCGATTATGACGAATTGTCGCGTTCAGTCGGTATAACCGTTACGGCAGAGGGGCTGACCAGTGTTGACGGACGGTTGCAAGTGTGGCTTGTTGAGGACGAGGTTACGAGCTTGCAGTTTATGCCTGACGGTTCAACAAATCCTGATTATGTACACAACCATGTGTTCCGTACTTCGGTTAACGACCGTTCAGGCGACCAGATAAGCCTGACTATGGGACTGCCGGAGACTCTGGATTTTACTTGTGAGATTGACGAAAACTGGGTTGTAGATAATATGTGGGCGGTAGTGTTCGTGTATGATGATACCGGCGTGTTGCAGGCAACAAGGGCGAAGCTTATCGCTGAGCCAGAGGATGGCACGCAGCCTGGCGATGGTGAGACAACAGAATGAGATAATTAATAATAATGTAGAATATTAAAAAGAAGTTTGTGTTATGAAAAAATCTTTACTCTTGTTTGTTTTTGCTGCTTTGTCTTGTTGTGGTGCAATGGCACAGGTGGACAATACCTTGCAGTTTGTTGATGCTTCTGGTAATGTGCTTGAAGACGGAGCAACGGTCAAAGGAAAGGTTGAATACGTTGAAATCCCAGATGCTCCTGAATTTTCATATTATCAGGTAAATAGTGGCTTGTTTATAAAAAATAATTCTTCAGAAGCTCTTGGCGCGTCATTGCAAGGAGAAGTTATTACTATGGATAATGGCGCTTTTGAGTGCTGTTTTCCAAGCCAATGTCTGAATCCTTTAACAATGCCAGGATTGTTTAGTACAGATGCAGGCGCAATAAATGCAGGTGAAAGCAGAACGATATTAACTCATTGGACACCGAGTGAATATGGTTCTTGTACAGCAAGAATACAAATGCTTGTGTATGATGTTGAATTTGATAGATATGGAAGGCCTACAAATTATACCTTAAAAGGTAATGGACCTTCTGTTAATGTGCAATTTGTTTATGATGAAACGACTTCAGATATCGAAAGTGTTGATGTAGAGGAAAAAGCTGAAATAGTATCTTATTATTCTCTGGATGGTCGGCTTTTATCTAAGCCGCAGCGTGGAATAAACATAATAAGGTATTCAACAGGGCGTACTTCAAAAGTTTTTGTTAAATAAAATTTTATAATTATGAAGAGGTTTTTACTTACAATGTTAGTGCTTTTGACGGCTATTGTATCCGTTAATGCACAAAATGAGATTGCCGTCGGCAAGGTTAAAGGTCTTGGTGCAACCGATGAAAAGCCAATTAAAGTTAGTGCCTTAAAAAGTGGCAATTCGCAGAATGTAATGAAGTTCGATGAAAATTTATCAAGAATAAATCTTGATGCGAATGAGCACCTCTGCGGGTATTATACTTCTGACGAATTGAGTTGGGGTACTTATTTTACTTATTATGCAGGAGATCATACTGCAGGAAGCATTTTTTCTACAGCTGATGTTCTGAAAAAAGCTGTAGGTGGAACTATCACTAAAGCGCGTGTTGCTCTTTACCAAGATATTGGTAGTACAACAGTGAAAGTGTATAGTCTTTCAACAAATCCTATAACTTCAGAACCACTTGCAACGGGAACAATAAATAGCACGGTGCGTGGTTGGAATGATGTTACATTTGACAAGCCTGTTACAATCGTTGACGGTGAGGATTATCTTGTTACTTATGATTTTACAATACCTAATATGCAAGGTGGAATAGGCCAAACTGTTTTTATGATAGATAATGATTTGAGAGATTATGATCCTCAAGGCATTTACCTGTTAGGTGATTATGGCGACGGACCAGGACTCTATTATTATGATACAAGTTGTGATTTGTGTATTCAGCTTGTTGTGAAAGGTGGCTCTTTTGTTGACGATGATGTAACATTGAATAAGCCGTCGCTTGACAAGATTTTCTATAAATCCGGTGATAATGCGAATTTTAGTTTTGGTATAAGGAGTACAGGAAACAAAATCCCGTCTTCCTATTCATTGGACGTAGCAGTTGACGGTCAAGTGGTGAATACTCTTAATTCGCCTGTTCAACTCACAGGGGCTACACAGATTGTAAATACTTCTATTACATTGCCAAATGGTTATTCCGCAGGAGACCAGCATACAATAACAGTCAATGTAAAGGATATTAACGGTGTTGCTGCTACAGAGTTTGTTGATGACGATATGACAGGTGCAGCTTTTAAATCATATGTTGAAAGTGTGGCACGTCAGAAAAATTATGTTGAGCAGTATACGTCAACTGAGTGCGGATGGTGTCCTTATGGTTCAGAAGCCATATCTGCATTGAAGGAAAAACGTTCAGATATTGCTGTTGTAGCAATGCATAATTCTATGATGGATGAAGCTCCTTATTATGTAGACCCATTTACAATAGAGGCTGGTGATGCAATAGCAAACATATTTGCAAGCGGTTTGCCAAGTGGAACTGTCAATAGATATTATGTCACTGATAAAACTATAAACAGTGATGGCAGTTTGGCATTGGGATTAACTTCTTCAACAGACCCTCAGATTGAGGCTCAAATACTTAGTGATGCAATTGATGAATCTAATGTAAGTGTACCTGCATTTGCAACTGTAGACATTTCAACATCTTTTAATAAAGACAGTCGTGAGTTATCGATAACAGTCTCAGGAAAAGTTGTTGATAGTTTTGATAAGCTTGTAGGTAGTGACGCTGTGTTGACAGTATGTTTGACAGAGGATGGTATAACAAATCAGCAATATAAATATCCATTGACAGGCGGTTATGGATCGTATGTCAATGATTATGTTCATAATTCGGTTTTACGTGCTGTTATGAGCGAAAATCCATATGGTGACAATCTTGAATGGACAGATGGAAAAACTTATTCTAAGACATATAATGTCACTTTAGACAATAGTTGGAATGCTGAAAATATGAATGTTGTGGCGTTTATTGGACGGCCTATAACAGAAAACAGCGATATAGATGATGTTTGGGTGAATAATGCAAACATTGTAAAAGTTGGCGAGACATCTACAGGCATTAGCACTCCTACCGTTTCAGAGGAGAGTGCCGTTGAAGTTGCACGCTACTCATTGGACGGCACGCTGTTGTCGGCTCCGACTAAGGGTGTGAACATCGTTAAGATGTCTGACGGAACAACACGCAAGGTGATTGTGAAGTAATTATCACTTTTTAGTTGTTAATACAGATTTTGCAGGACACGATATCGTGTCCTGCAATTTTTTTGTGGCATGATGATTCTTGGCTGCGTAAATGGCAACCGTTGCTTACATGCGTACGATAATATGGTCGTCTGTCATGCACACGGAAATCAGTTGATTTCCAGTAAGGTGCTATTCGCCGATTAGTTGGATAAAGTATGTATTGTAATTCCAGCATCTTCGAGGACTTTTTGCTGTTCGCTGTAATACACCTGAACTGCTGATGAACCGTAATAGGCGGCCTTTTGCTTTCTGAAAGACGGTCTATTGTCCTCTAAAAGACCGTCTCTTGAAAGGTGAAAGGTGGCCTTTCGCAAAGCCGTTGATTATCAGACAGTTGGCAGGATGTGAAAAGAGCCGTCCAAACATGTCGTTTGGACGGCTCTTACGCATTGCCTTAACGGCTTTAACTGTCTGTTTTTAATGGCGTTCGGTGTTCTGTTCCGACGGTTGTATAGGTGCATCCCGGCAGGCCTTTTCTGCCCGTCCTCACTCTCTCACCGTCTCACTTTCTCACCTTTTTATGAATTTCTTTCCGTCGCGGATGTATATTCCGGGGCGCAAAGGCTCCTTGACCTCCATGCCTTGCAGGTTGTATATCTTGCCTGTGGGCTTGCGTTCAACTGTGATGTCGCTGATACCTGTTGATATGTCGGTGTAGAGGCTTATCTTCAGGGCGCATTGTTTACCCTTTATTGTGAACGTCATGCTTCCTTCGGCAGGTGTCGCCAGCTCTATGTCATGAGTTCTGTAAACGGCCTGGTCGTTGTCCTTCGCCGGGAAAACATAGTCAGTCTCGCCGTATTCCAGTCCGTTAAGCTCTGCAATGTAGCTGTCTTTGTCTGCATATTTGTTGTATCCGTAGAAGCTGACTTTAGTCACTTTCTTGCCTTCGGGAATGTTTATCGTAAATTGTTCGGCCGAGTATTTTACAAGGTCTGTTCCGCTTTCTTTGCCGTATGCCTTGCCGGCCTCGTTGCTTACGCTGAACCCGTTGTTGAAGTTCCATGTATATCCGTCTGCTGAAGACGTGGTGTATGTGGTGTTGTCCAATACATATACTACGCTCTGTGACGGTTCGTCGCCGCCGCCTTCGCCATCATACTCTTCGTTACCGCTGAGCATTGTGCCGCCTTCGTTGCCTCCGTCCATGATGTCTTGTACAAGGCTGTTCATGTACTTTTCAAGGTTAGAGTATCCGTCTGCGCCTATCGTGGCGCCGTCTGCGGCATTGTTCTTGTCAAGTCCGTTGGCGTCTTCCCATTCATCTGGCATTCCGTCCTGGTCGGTATCAGTCGGTGCGGGCTCGCTTTCGAGTTCGGGCCATGCGCTCCAGTCGTCGCCCGCATCGGTGAATGCCTGCTTCAGGTCGTCCTGCGAGTCGATAATGCCGGGAATGTTGCTCTTGGTACCTGTGCAGGTAGCCTGTCCGTTGCGGGTGTCATTTACTATCAGCTCGTCCACCCAGTCACGGCGTAGTGAGGCTCCGGCGTATTCGAGTACCCGCTCATAGGCGTCTTCGGCTGAGTGTGTAGTAACGTTGGTAAACGTAATCGGGGCGTCAAGGCGCATTTCTTCTTTCGCCTCGTCCGTAAGCATGTTGTCAAGTTTGCTGTTATCGTCAAACTGGTTGTATATTCCGTATGTCCAGTTGTCTTGCGTTACGTTGGGTTGTGCAGGGTTTACGTTGCCGTTGACGTAGAACGTTCCCCATTTGTGCCATGTCGGCTGCCATTCGTTCCAGCTGCCGTCGTCTTCTGTGCAATAGTCGGTTGTTCGTATTCCGATTTTCGCTATGCGCTGTTGTTGTCGTCCCGTCGGTTGCCGGACCCGGCTTGTAGTAGTTGTTTACGATGTTGACGTTCATCGCTTCGCCTCCGTAACAGCCCTCGCCGTGCCAGTTGTAGATAATGTTGTTGCGCATGTCCATGCGCTCATCGGTCTGTGTACTTGGTCTCGGGCCAAGGCGCGGAGTGCGTGAGTCGTGATGGGCTATCAGGTTGTGATGGTACGAAGCGCCTGAACCGCCCCAGTTGCCGCCGTATCCGTGACGGCCTTTTGAGTGTCCTGCCTCGCGCAGGCTTTGCGATGCTATACACCATTGCACTGTTAAGTTCTTGCTTCCATAGACTGAAAGGCATTCGTCTATGCTCCAGCTTACTGAGCAGTGGTCGATGATAATGTTCTCAAGATCCATGCCACCAAGACCGTCACCTTCATGGTTGGCCACTTCCTTGTTGCCCAAGCGGAAGCGGATGAAGCGTATGATGACGTTGTCAGTCGAGATTACAAACGGATAGTCGGCTATGCAAATGCCGTCGCCCGGCGCCGTCTGTCCGGCTATTGTCACGTTCTCATGTCTCAGTCTTAGCTCTGATTTAAGGTGTATAGTGCCCGAAACGTCGAAAACTATTGTACGGGTGCCCTCTTGGTTACATGCCCAGCGCAAGGAACCTTGCGTTCCCGTGTCCTCAAGCGTGGTGACATGATACACCGTACCGCCACGTCCGCCCGTGGTGTACCGGCCGAAACCTTCCGCTCCGGGAAAGGCCGGAGTCTGTGCTTGAATACTGCCGGCGACGAATAACGTCATCACTGTCAGCAGCGATTGTAAAATTCTCTTTAGCATACTCTTGATTCTTTTAAGTTGTTAGGTAAGTTTATTCCGGCCGTGTGGGCGTGGAGGGTGTCCATGCCGGCACGGCCGGATTATGTAAACGGTTATTTGTTAATGATTTTCTTGGTCGTCTTGCTGCCGTCGGCCATGGTTTTTACCTCTATCACTACGCCGCGGGTGGTGCTGCTTACACGTGCTCCGTCAATGCTGTAGTATTCGGTCTTTACGGCTTCGCCGGTTTCCGTGCCGTCAATTTCGTTTATTCCGGTCGATATTTCGGCAACGGTTGCTTCGCCGAGTCCGCCCATCTGGTTGGCAGCGCGTACCGAGTAAGTGACTGATGCGTCGTCAACGGTATATTCGGGAGTGGTCGTGAAGTCAACCACTTTACCGTCCTTGCATACTGCCCAGCAGAGAACGTACTGGTTGTCGTCCCATGTCAGCTGTGTGCCTTCTATGTAAACGTTGGTCGGCGCGGAAGCTTGTTCGGTCATTGCGGTCGGATCCCAGTCGTCGCCTTCGCCCATTACGTTGGCCACGGTGTAGAAAGCGGCCTCTTCTTCGGTAAGCTCCGGATTGTTTTCATGTCCGTCGCCGAAAGTCTTTTTGCGGTCGTTGAGGCTGATTACGGTGCCTGACGCTGTTGTCGAGTTGTACTCGGCGAAGCGAGCCGGGTATCCGTCGCCCATCTCGCTCCATCCTTCCGCAGTGGGCTGAGCCTCCATCCTGGTGTTGATGTAGAGTGCTATCGGAGTACCGTCGCCCCAAGGACGGCCGAGCGAATAGTTGCCGTCAACGTCAGAGTTTTCGCCCTTGATGGTGCAATCCATGAAGATGTAGCCGTACTTTTTCGGTGTGCTGGGCACTGCGAGAAAACCTCCGGCCTCGCACATCACGAGCGTTACGCCGTTGAAGTAAGCGTCTCCGCCGCCGCAGAGGAAGTCAGTGCGTCCGCGTTGTTCGCCTCCCTCGAAGTAATAACGCCCGCTGTTGTTCCTTGAATTGTACGTATCCTGGTATCCGTAGAGGCGAACGTTCTTAAACACGTTCTTGTCTCCGCCGTCCTCCAGAGCCGCGCCGCGACCCGTGTTGTCCTGAAGTCCGTTCTTGATGGTCACGTCTTGCAGGTACATATTGGTAGCCTGGCTTTCAAATCTGAATGTCTCGCACTTGCCGAGGCCCTCAATCGGGTTGGTAGTTCCAGGCTCTGTGTATGGAACCGTGTTCACGAAAGAGGTGTTGTCCATGCCTTCGCCGATGATTGACACGTTTGGCGTGTTCACTATCGTTGCCGGATGGGGATAGTCTGTGCCTTCAACTTTTGATGTTTCAGAGGCCGGAATGACGTAGTCTCCCTGTTTAACGAAGATGTAGAAACGCTTTGATTCGTCCTCGCGCGCGGCTGCCGCAGCCAGCGCTTCGGTTATAGTGCCGTCGTCAGGCACGATGAAGTCAAACTCGGCCTTGGTAACCGTAGGTCGTGTCATTGTGGTGAAGTTGACTGTTATCTCGTCGGTGATGAAGTTGTCGGTAAGATCGCTGACGCTGTTTGCCGGCAATGTGAATGTGTATGGGGTGGCGTAGTCAAGGCCTTTGTACTCGAACGTTACAGTCTGTCCTGACACAGTGGGCTGCAGTTCCTGCGTGCCGAGCGTTGCTATGGTGCCTTCAACCATCTTAACCCTTTCATCGAAGTTGAGCACAATGCGGCCGTTGGCCGACGCGTTGGTGGCTCCTTCCGCCGGGACTGTGCTCTCCAGCTTGGGCGCCATGCCGTCATTGATTATCTCGGGTGTGCCCGTTATGTATATGTCGGCTATCGAAATGCCGTCGTTGTCAGATGTTGTGCCGATGGGGTCGGCCGTCTTGTCGCCCTTCCAACGTATGTAGACGGTGGCCTGGTTGTTGGCTTCGGCCGGCAGGTCGAACGTGTTTTCAACGTATTGTTTCGCCGTTGTCAATTCGTATGTTCCTATTTTGTTCCATGTCTGGCCGTCAAGCGACCACTCAACGTCCTGCCTTGACAGTGTGTTGTAGTTGAACATCATCGCCGCATGCACCTTGATGTCCTTGAATGCGGCAGCGTTCACCTGTGTCTGCCAGTAGAACGTGCCGAGTCCGTCAGTCTGCCAGTTTCTTGCCGCGCCGCGTCCTTCGTCGCCGCCGGAGACTACGCTGCGGTCAAGCCAGCCCCGGCTTTCGCCCGCTTCGTTACGCATTACAAGCGCGTCGGCGTCGTTGTCGTCAGCGTAGAAGTCGGCTTTACGGCCGTTATTGCCCGTGAGATAGAAGTCCCAGCCAGCAATGACGTCCTTCGATGCGGCGAATGCAGCCGTGACGTTCCTGTCCTGGTCCATCGTAACCTTTATTTCGGGCGTTGTCTCGCCTGTACTCCAGTTGGAGAAGTCGAGAATGTAGTTGCCCGTAGCGGTAAGAGTAACTTCCGTTCCCTCTTCGTACATGTTCTTTCCGTCAACCTCCGTAGGCTCGGGCGTAGGTGTTATCATGTAGTCGCGGCCGCCGCCAGTGGCGCCGTAGCTAAGGGCGTAGGTGTTAATGCGCTCGTAGTTGGCCGTTACGGTCACGTCGTCGGTGATGGTGTAAGCCAGCTCAGCCTCTTCGGATGTAGTGCCGTCAGACACGCTCCAGCCCGTAAACCTGTAGCCGAAGTTGCGCGTCTGGGTGAACGTAAGGGCTGTATTTTCGTCAAACACGTTGCCTACTGGCACAACGTTTACCGTGCCCGCGCCTTCGGGACTGACCTGTACGGTCAGGTTGCACTGCTTTACGTCAAGTATCGTGCCGCTTATCGTTCCCTCGATTACTACGTTGGCGAAGCCGAGGTCTTTATTGGCACCGAGGCTATAGATGTTGACACGCAGTCCGCAGGCACCCGTCGACGCTGCCGCTCCGGTAACGTTGAAGCTGAATGGAGTGCTGTATTGTCCGCCGAAAGTCTCGTTCGGGTCGCTGCCGTTCTCGCGCGACGGGCTTTCACCTGTCGCCAGACTTACGGTAGAGCCGTCGGAGTTGACCCATGAAATGTCAAGCTTGCCGCCACCAGTGCCGAACTTTGAGCTTACGAACGACACTTTTGTAGGAGTGAAACTGAGTCCGGTTTTCGGCACAATCATGAAATCAACGGCGTTGTCGTCCGTCGGGCCGCTGTCTTGTTCGCCCGGCTGGAACGTTGTCTGTACGGGTTCGCCATCGCCGTTGGCGGCTTTTGCCCTGTAATAACTCAGGTTAGAGCCAACCTGTACATAGTTGTTGTTGAAATACGTACTGCTTTCCTCGGGCGTGAAGGAGGCCGTCTGGCCAGCCGTGCCCTCGTCGAACGGCCATGTAGCCGTGACACTCTCGTTAACCGTCTGCGCGCATACTGGCAGGGGACAGTTTGCCCATCCCAATAGCAAAATCAGCGCATAGCCGATTGCCTTTAAATTTTTCTTGTACATAGTTTGTTTAATTGAATAGGTAATTATATAACTGTGGTAAGTAAAGTATTCATCTGTAGCCATCGTGGCACGCTGCCGCGGTCATGCAACCGTAGCCTGGTATTAGTCTGTATGGTAGTTCGTGTCGGCTTTGTTCCTGCAATCCTGGCGGATATGAAATGTGCTTTCGATATTAGGTATGCAGTTTGTTTGCCACAAAGGTAAGAATAAATATACACACGAGGCGTAATTTTATTAAAATTTTTAATGTTTTTTTATTCGGTCGGTTAAACCTCTTAGTCCAGGGGCGGTTTGTCAGTAAATTGCCGCTTTGATATTGTTTGCCGGGAGCATGGGAACCAGTCGGTTTGCAAGAGGCGGTCTTGTATTCCAAAAGGCCGTCAATCGCACGCTGAAAGGCCGCCTTTTGTCTTGCGAAAGGCGGCCTTTCGCAAAGCCGTTGGCTGTCAGCGCATTACAAGCTTGGTGCCAATGGGACTGCTTCATGCCGCCAAACGTTGTTCTTGCGTTTGCATTTCTCGACATATTTTGTTATTTTTGCGCATGGAATAAAATGATAGGTATATGGACATTGTTGACGTATTGATAATGCTGATACCTGCGGGTATGGTCGCGTTTGTGCTCTTCGAGGTGGGCTGCTGCATGTTCGGCGAGGCCCGCAAGCCACAGGATGGGGCGGGAGAGGGCATGCCCTACCGTACCGTTGTCGTGAGGCGCAGGCTCAGGCGCATGCTTTTCGTGGCCGCCGCGGTTACTTTCGTGGGCGGCGTTGTGTCCGCGCTGCTGTCGGCCGACGTGGCTTACTTCTGCTCGTTGGTGCTGCCGATGTTCGTTGTGGGCGTAGCGGGCGCTGTGACAGGGCGCAAGGTGATGGGCGATAGGATTGTGCTGCCCCTTGCGCTGTGCTGTGTCACGGTGGTTGTAGTAGTGTCGTTGTTGCCGATTTTCATCAATTCCACGCAAGACCTTGACGTTACCGTGGCCGACGGACGTCTTAAGATAAGCGGCAGCTATGGCGAGACAATACCTTTGGACAGCATATCAACGGTAATGCTTGTCGACAAAATGCCGTATATCGAGCGGCGCACCAACGGTTATTCGTTTAACGGCGTAGCCCTCGGACGATTCGAGACGGCCGACGGACGCAGCCTGACGCTCCATTCATACTCTGGCGACGGACCGTTCGTAAGGGTTGTCACACGCGGCGGGCGGCACGTCTACCTCAACTCGCGCGACTCCGGACTGACGCGCAAGGCATGCGCCTTAATCCGCTCGGGGTTGTGATGTGCCGCAGTGGCGGTGACATGCAAGACGCCTTCTTTTCGCTTTTGTTTTTTCCTTTTTTCGATAATATTGCTTATTTTTGCGTACTGAATAACCAAGAATACTACCCCGATGGACGGTTTTGATGTATTTATTCTCGACTTTCTCAGGCATACCGCAGGCGTGTCGGAGAGCATGCTGACGTGGCTGTATCCGCTTACCGCGGCCTTTGCCGTGGCACTGTTCTCCTACGTTTGTACGGCCGTGTTCCGCTTTATTGTAATGCCGGCGGTTCAGAAACTTACCGAACGTACAAAGGCCAAGTGGGACGACTATATCTTCAACCACCGTGTGATGAAGGCCTTCAGGCGTATCATACCGCCCGTAATCTGGTATGTCGCGCTGCCGCTTGTGCTCACCCATTCGCCCGGACTGCTGTCGTTCCTGCTCAAGGTGTGCAATATATACCTTGTGGTGGTGTCACTGCTTTTCGTCAGCGCCTTCCTCCATTCGCTCTACGAAATATCCGAGGAGCACAAAAAGCTGCGCAACCGTCCTCTCAAGGGCGTGTTCCAGATGTTCGACCTGCTGGCGTTCGTCGTCGGTCTTATACTTATCATAAGCATTATCATCGACAAAAGCGCGATAAGCGTGCTGGCCGGCCTGGGCGCTTCGGCGGCCATCCTCATGCTGATTTTCAAGGATACAATCCTTGGTCTCGTGGCCGGCGTCCAGCTTACGGCCAACGACATGCTGCGCCCCGGCGACTGGATAACAATGCAGAAGTATGGAGCTAACGGCTATGTGCGCGAGGTGTCGCTCACAACCGTAAAGGTGCAGAACTTCGACAAGACGATAACCACCATTCCGCCTTACCTCCTCGTGAGCGACAGTTTCCAGAACTGGCGCGGCATGTGGGCGGCCGGCGGCCGGCGCATGAAGCTGTCTGTCAACATCGACGCAAATACCGTGCGCTTCTGTTCGGCCAATGACATCGCGCGTTTCGTCGAGAAAGGCTATGTGTCAGCGAGCCAGTATGCCGACGCAGGGTTCCCCGTCAGCAACACGCAGGTGTACAGGGACTTTATGATAGGCTATATGCGTAGCCATCCCGACGTGAACAAAGACCTCATGATAATGGTGCGCATGCTCCAGCCTACGCCCGAGGGACTGCCCGTGGAGCTTTATTGTTTCTGCTCGTTTACCGAGTGGGCTCCGTTTGAGATGTTCCAAAGCTCGATGCTCGATTACGCGGTCGTAATGGCGCGCGAGTTCGGCCTGAGCATATTCCAGCGCCCGGCCGGTACGGACCTGAAGGGATGAGGCTGCCGCGGGAATATGTATTCCAGGGCGGTTTCGCGGGTTGCGGCATGTTGGTATCCGTGCCGTGCGATTATAGTTTTTTTACGAATGCGTCTCTAAACGTTTTTTAATCTGAAATAATCGGCAGAATATAACCGGATTCCGTAATCTTTGCGTATATTTGTTGACACGAATATAGGATGCCGTTCGGCAATGTCATGTCAAAAAACTTTGTCTTTTCTTGCCGTTGCGCTTACCTTTCGCTATATTTGTGGATGCAAACCCAAAATACGGAATACTATGAAATATAAGTTATTAGTGCTCGATGTCGACGGTACGCTGCTTAACAGCGCTGAGCAAATTACCAAGCGTACGCTGTCCGCCCTGGTTAAAGTGCAGCACATGGGAGTGCGCATCGTCCTTGCCTCCGGGAGACCTACGTCGGGTCTGTTGCCGTTGGCAAAGATGCTTGAGCTGGACAACTTCGGCGGTTATATAATGTCGTACAACGGAAGCAAGATAGTCAAGGCCGACAGCGGCGAGGTGATGTTCGAGCGTCGCATAAACCCTGAGCAGATACCATATCTGGAACGTAAGGCGCGGAAAAACGGTTTTTCGATATTCACTTACAACGGCGGTACGTTGCTTACGGACAACGCTGACAATGCGCACGTTCGCCGTGAGGCACAGTTGAACAACCTTAAAATAGTGGAGGAGGAAGAGTTCTCCATAGCAATAGATTTCCGCCCGTGCAAGTGTGTGTTGGTAAGCGACGACCAAGAGGCGTTGCTTGGATTGGAAAAGCACTGGAAGCGGAGGCTCGCCGGTGTGCTTGACGTATTCCCGTCAGAACCGTATTTCCTTGAAGTGGTGCCTTTCGGCGTAGACAAGGCCAATACTTTGGGTGTGCTTATGGGAATGTTGGGCGTTGGACATGACGAGGTGATAGCCATAGGCGACGGCGTAGCTGACGTTACCATGCTTCAGCTTGCCGGCGTAGGTGTCGCTATGGGACACGCGCAAGACTCGGTTAAGATATGCGCCGATTACGTTACTGCATCAAATGATGAGGACGGTGTGGCGCAGGCGGTAGAAAAGCTCATTCTTTCCGAGGTGCATGCCTCTGAAATACCGCTTGATATGTTGAACTCGCAGACGCGCCATGCCTTGATGGGCAATCTCGGCATACAGTACACTTACGCCTCGCAAGACCGAATAGAGGCCACCATGCCCGTTGACGAACGCACGCGCCAGCCTTTCGGCATTCTGCATGGCGGGGCAACGCTGGCCCTGGCCGAAACCGTAGCCGGGCTTGGCTCGATGATTTCTTGCCAGCCGGATGAAATTGTTGTGGGCATGCAGGTGAGCGGCAATCATGTATCATCGGCGCATGAAGGGGACACTGTGCGGGCCGTGGGCACAATAATACACCGTGGCCGTTCGTCGCATGTCTGGAATGTTGACGTGTTCACTTCAACCAACAAACTCGTGTCGAGCATACGTGTGGTGAACAGTATTTTAAAGAAGAAATAAACGGTTTGAGGTCTCCGGAAGAAAGAATAAGGCATAATCAGTATTGTGGTTGCTCTATTTAATGTCCAACGTGCGGTGCTGATATGCCTCTTTGTATTTTTAAAACCATACTTTTTTGTCTGTTTCGTGGATTTTTCGTAAGTTTGCACATCATAAAACGTGGAATAATCAAAAACGTAAACATTGATGGGAAAAATCATACTTACCGGCGACCGTCCTACGGGCCGCCTACATCTCGGACATTATGTAGGTTCACTTCGCCGTCGCGTTGAGCTTCAAGACGAGGGCGATTTCGACCGCATGTTCGTCTTTATTGCCGATGTGCAAGCCCTGACAGACAATGCCGACAATCCGGAGAAAGTGCGCCAGAACATCATTGAGGTGGCTCTTGACTACCTTTCGGCAGGTCTTGATCCGCAGAAGGTCACGCTTTTCGTGCAGTCAATGATACCTGAACTGGCCGAACTCACCGTGTATTACATGAACCTGGTGACCGTATCGCGCCTGCAGCGCAATCCGACGGTAAAGACCGAAATACAGATGCGCAATTTCGAGGCAAGCATTCCTGTTGGATTCTTCACATATCCGATAAGCCAAGCTGCCGACATAACAGCATTTAAGGCTACTACCGTGCCGGCAGGAGAAGACCAGGAGCCAATGCTTGAACAGACGCGCGAAATCGTGAAACGCTTTAACTACATATACGGCGACGTGTTGGTGGAGCCGAAAATCATGCTGCCAACCAACTCGGCGTGCTGCCGTCTGCCGGGTACTGACGGCAAGGCGAAGATGAGCAAGAGCCTCGGCAACTGTATCTACCTGTCAGACTCGTCGAAGGAAATGCAGCAGAAGGTCAAGAGCATGTACACTGACCCCGGTCACTTGCGTGTAGAGGATCCGGGAAAGGTTGAGGGTAACACTGTGTTTACCTATCTCGACGCATTCAGTACGCCTGACGATTTTGCCGAGTTCTGGCCCGAGTACAAGACCCTTGACGAGCTGAAAGATCATTACCGCCGTGGAGGACTGGGCGATATGAAATGCAAGAAGTTCCTTATCAAGGTGCTTGATAAGCGTCTTGAACCTATACGTCAGCGCCGCCACGAGTTCGAGCAGGACATCCCTGAGGTGTATAATATCTTGAAGAAAGGATCGGAGGCTGCCCGTGAGGTTGCGGCGCAGACTTTGCATGATGTGCGTGACGCCATGAAGATAAATTATTTTGACGATATGGAACTTATACGCCAGCAGGCCGAAAAGTACAGTAATAAATGAAATATACCTTATTATAATATATAAATACAATGGACAACAACAATAACAAACAAGGGCAGTTCCAGATTGAATTGCCGCAGGAAGTAGCTCAGGGCGAGTATGCCAACTTTGCAATTATAACCCATTCAAGTTCGGATTTTATACTCGACTTCGCCCGTATACTCCCGGGTGTGCCAAAGGCAATGGTGAAGTCGCGCGTGATTCTTGCTCCAGAACACGCAAAGCGCTTGCTTATGGCACTGAAGGATAATATAGTAAGATACGAGAATGCGTTTGGACAAATCAAACTGCCACAGCAGGAAAAGGGAACGATAGCGCCTTTCAACATAAATAAGGGCGAAGCTTAATAACTGAAGACTTGCCCCGGACGGACATTTGTTAAAGCAGTTTAGTCTTCCGTTCGGGGTAAGTCAAGCGCTTAGTCTGGTGCGTGTTTGCTGCCGGATATATCTTTACGCTGACATGTAGTTGTAATACCTTTGTATAACTCATGCAGCCTTAGTATGTTTCAAAGCGTGTTGAAATAGCTGTATTTAAGTTAATTTATTTTAATAAAGTCTATATTGTTTAAATATTATAGAGGTATAGGCTTTTTGAATTCTTTATAATTAGGTAATTTGAATATTTATTCGTACCTTTGCAGCCCAAATACGGCCTGTGTCCTGGCCGTCCTGGAATTTAAGAAAATAATAAAAACAATATATAACTAAAAAATTAACAACAATGCCTACAATTCAACAATTGGTAAGAAAAGGTAGAAAGGCGCTTGTTGACAAGAGCAAATCGCCGGCTTTGGATTCATGTCCTCAGCGTCGTGGCGTATGTGTTCGTGTCTACACAACAACCCCGAAGAAACCTAATTCGGCAATGCGTAAAGTTGCCCGTGTTCGTCTGACAAACCAGAAGGAAGTCAACTCCTACATTCCTGGAGAGGGCCACAACCTTCAGGAGCACTCTATTGTACTCGTACGTGGCGGTCGTGTAAAGGACCTTCCCGGTGTGCGTTATCACATTGTTCGTGGTACACTTGATACCGCAGGTGTGGCTAACCGTACACAGCGCCGTTCAAAGTATGGTGCAAAGCGTCCTAAGGCAAAGAAATAATATTAGCCTGGAAGTATAAATAAAGGACACAATAGACATTTTTATCATCGTTTTGCTGGAGATTTGTTATAAAGGTTGAGTAAGCGTTTCCGGAGGGAAAGCTGAAGAACGAGAACAGCCCCATGCAGAATTAATTTCAAAAAGAGAAATGAGAAAAGCAAAACCAAAGAAGCGTGTGATCCTTCCGGATCCCGTTTACAACGACCAGAAGGTCTCGAAGTTCGTTAATCATCTGATGTATGACGGAAAGAAGAATACATCTTATGAAATCTTCTACAAAGCATTGGATACCGTAAAGGAGAAGATGGCTAACGAGGAAAAGTCAGCCCTTGAGATATGGAAGACTGCCCTTGACAATATCACTCCACAGGTAGAGGTTAAGAGCCGTCGTATCGGTGGTGCTACCTTCCAGGTTCCTACAGAAATCCGTCCTGACCGTAAGGAGAGCATCTCAATGAAGAACATGATAAACTTCGCACGCAAACGTGGTGGCAAGACCATGGCGGACAAGCTGGCTGCCGAAATCATGGATGCTTATAACAATCAGGGTGGCGCGTTCAAGCGCAAGGAGGATATGCACCGCATGGCTGAGGCTAACCGTGCATTTGCTCACTTCAGGTTTTAACAACATAGTTAGGTAAAAAGAAACATGGCAAAGCAAGATTTACATTTGACTCGCAATATCGGTATCATGGCCCACATCGATGCCGGTAAGACGACAACTTCTGAGCGTATCTTGTTCTATACGGGTAAGACTCACAAGATTGGCGAGGTGCATGACGGTGCCGCTACAATGGACTGGATGGCACAGGAGCAGGAGCGTGGTATTACCATTACCTCTGCTGCCACCACATGCTATTGGCACTATGACAACAAGCAATTCAAGATTAACTTGATTGATACTCCGGGACACGTTGACTTTACCGCCGAAGTAGAGCGCTCTTTGCGTGTGCTTGACGGTGCGGTTGCTACCTACTGTGCCGTAGGTGGTGTTCAGCCTCAGTCGGAGACTGTATGGCGCCAGGCAGACAAGTATAACGTTCCGCGTCTTGGCTACGTCAATAAGATGGACCGTTCAGGTGCAGACTATTTTGACGTTCTCCGCCAGATGAAGGATGTTCTCGGCGCTAACCCTGTGTCTTTGGTTGTGCCTATTGGTAGTGAAGAGACCTTTAAGGGACTTGTAGACCTCATCAAAATGAAGGCTATCTATTGGCATGATGAGACTATGGGCGCTGAGTATGAGATAGACGATATTCCTGAAGACCTTAAGGACGAGGCTGAAGAGTGGCGTGGAAAGCTTCTCGAAAGTGCGGCTGAGTACGATGAGGCCCTGATGGAGAAATATTTTGAAGACCCCAACTCTATCACAGAGGAGGAAATAATCGCAGCTATCCGTAAAGGAACACTGTCAATGCAGTGCACCCCAATGCTTTGCGGTTCGTCATTCAAGAATAAGGGTGTGCAGACCTTGCTTGACTATGTATGCGCATTCTTGCCTTCTCCTCTCGATACTCCTAACATCGTTGGAACCAATCCTGTTACAGGTGAGGAGGAGGATCGCAAGCCGTCAGAGACAGAACCTACTTCTGCTCTTGCGTTCAAGATTGCAACTGATCCGTATGTAGGCCGTTTGGTATTCTTCCGCGTTTATTCAGGTAAGGTTGAGGCTGGTTCTTATCTTTACAATACACGTTCAGGTAAGAAAGAGCGCGTAAGCCGTCTGTTCCAGATGAACTCAAATAAGCAGGTTCCTATGGAAGTTATCGACGCAGGTGATATTGGTGCCGGCGTAGGTTTCAAGGATATACGTACTGGCGATACTCTTTGTGATGAGGCTCATCCTATTGTTCTCGAGTCAATCACATTCCCGGATCCGGTTATCGGTATTGCTGTTGAGCCGAAGAGCCAGGCTGACGTTGATAAGCTTGGTATTGGTCTTGCTAAGCTTGCAGAGGAAGACCCAACCTTCACTGTACATACAGACGAACAGAGTGGCCAGACCGTTATCTCTGGTATGGGTGAGCTTCACCTCGACATTATTCTCGACCGTCTGAAGAGAGAGTTCAAGGTTGAGTGTAACCAAGGTAAGCCTCAGGTTAACTATAAGGAGGCTATCACCAAGACTGTCAACCTGCGTGAGGTTTACAAGAAGCAGAGCGGTGGTCGTGGTAAGTTTGCTGACATTATTGTAAACGTTGGCCCGATTGACGAGGATTACAAAGAGGGCGGATTGCAGTTCATCAACGAGGTTAAGGGTGGTAACATCCCCAAGGAGTTTATCCCCTCTGTCCAGAAAGGTTTTGAGTCTGCAATGAAGAGCGGCGTGCTTGGCGGATATCCTATGGACAGCCTCAAGGTTACGTTGCTTGACGGTTCGTTCCACCCGGTAGACTCTGACCAGTTGTCATTCGAGATCGCAGCTATCAATGCTTACAAGAACGCGTGCGTTAAGGCTGGTCCGGTGTTGATGGAGCCTATCATGAAGCTCGAGGTCGTTACTCCGGAGGAGAACATGGGTGATGTAATCGGTGACCTGAACAAGCGTCGTGGTCAAGTAGAAGGTATGGACGAGACCCGTAGCGGTGCACGTATAATCAAGGCAATGGTTCCGTTGGCTGAGATGTTCGGATACGTAACGGCACTTCGTACCATTACTTCCGGCCGTGCAACGAGCTCTATGGAGTATGATCACCACGCGCCTGTATCAAGCACGATCGCTAAGGCTGTGCTCGAGGAAATCAAGGGCCGTGTAGATTTGGTATAATCAAATAAACAGGAGAACGAGGCGTCACGTTAGCGAATGACTCTTAACGGGCGTACCTCTTCTCTTGTAATTAATTTAAAATAATAAATTAAAAAACATGAGTCAGAAAATCAGAATCAAGCTGAAGTCTTACGACCACAAATTGGTAGACAAGTCAGCAGAAAAGATCGTGAAGGCGGTAAAGGCAACAGGAGCTATTGTAAGCGGTCCTATTCCACTGCCGACACACAAGAGAATTTACACCGTAAACCGTAGTACTTTCGTAAACAAGAAATCGCGTGAGCAATTCCAATTGAGCGACTACAAGCGCCTTATAGACATTTACAGCTCTACGGCTAAAACAGTAGATGCACTCATGAAACTTGAGTTGCCGAGCGGTGTTGAGGTTGAAATCAAAGTATAGTATAATTTTTAATATTAATTGAAATGCCAGGATTAATTGGAAGAAAAATCGGAATGACATCCGTTTTCAGTGCCGACGGCAAGAATGTGCCGTGCACTGTTATCGAAGCTGGTCCTTGTGTTGTTACCCAGGTCAAGACCGTTGAGAAGGACGGTTACAAGGCTGTTCAATTAGGCTTTGGTGAAGCAAAGGAAAAGAACACCACAAAGCCTATGATGGGCGTATTCAAGAAGGCTGGAACAACACCGAAGAGACACTTGGCCGAGTTCAAATTTGATGAAGAGTACAACCTTGGTGACGTAATCACCGTTGATATCTTCAACGATTCTACCTTCGTAGACGTTGTAGGTACGTCAAAGGGTAAGGGCTTCCAAGGTGTAATGAAGCGTCATGGCTTCGGCGGTGTAGGCCAAAGCACTCACGGTCAGGACGACCGTGCGCGTAAGCCGGGTTCAATCGGTGCATGTTCTTATCCTGCAAAGGTTTTCAAGGGAATGCGCATGGCAGGCCAGATGGGAGGCGATAGGGTAACAACTCAGAACCTCAGAGTGTTAAAAGTAATACCGGAGCATAACCTCATCCTTGTGAAAGGTAGTGTTGCTGGTTGCAAAGGTTCAACCGTTTTAATTGAGAAATAATGGAAATTAACGTATTAAATATCAAAGGTGAAAACACCGGAAGAAAGGTTACGTTAAACGAATCTGTCTTCGGAATTGAACCCAACGACCACGTTCTTTATCTTGACGTTAAGCGTTACATGGCAAGCTTGCGCCAGGGTACGGCTAAGGCTAAGGAAAGAAGTGAGCATGCAGGTTCTACACGTAAGCTTGGCCGTCAGAAGGGTGGCGGTGGTGCACGTCGTGGTGACATCAATTCTCCGTTGCTTAAGGGTGGTGGCCGTGTGTTCGGTCCGACGCCCCGCGACTATAGCATTAAGCTGAACCATAAAGTAACCGTTCTTGCACGTAAGAGCGCTTTGTCTTATAAGGCTAAGGAAGATGCCATTGTTGTAGTAGAAGATTTCAATTTGGACGCTCCGAAGACAAAAGATTTTGTAAATATTACTAAAAATCTTAAAGTTGACGGTAAGAAACTGCTTTTCGTTTTGCCGGAATCAAATAAAAACGTATATTTGTCGGCTCGAAATTTGCAGCGTGCAGAAGTTATGATGGCGTCATCACTCAATACCTATAAGGTTTTGGATGCTGATGTTCTTGTCATGACTGAAAACTCGCTGAAGATAATCGATGAAATCTTGAACAAGTAAAAGGAGAAAGGTAAATATGGCATTTATAATAAAACCGTTGGTCACTGAGAAGATGACCAAGATTACAGACAAGCGACCAAACCGTTACGGCTTCGTTGTTCGTCCTGAGGCTAACAAACTCCAAATAAAGAAAGAAGTCGAGGATTTGTATAACGTTACGGTTGAAGACGTTAATACGATGCGTTATGCAGGTAAGCGCTCGAGCCGCTATACCAAGGCCGGACTGATCAGGGGCCAGAAGAACGCATTTAAGAAGGCAATCGTTACTCTTAAGGAGGGCGATACAATTGATTTTTACAGCAATATTTGAAAATAAAAAATGGCAGTACGTAAATTTAAACCGGTAACCCCGGGTCAAAGACACAAGATTATTGGTACGTTCGAGGAGATTACTGCATCCGTACCAGAGAAGTCTCTCGTTTACGGTAAACGTTCTACCGGCGGTCGAAACAATACTGGAAAAATGACAATGCGCTACATCGGTGGCGGTCATAAGAGGAAGTATCGTTTAATCGACTTTAAACGTGAGAAAGATGGTGTTCCTGCTGTAGTGAAGACAATAGAATACGATCCGAACCGCTCGGCACGTATTGCTTTGTTGTATTATGCAGATGGTGAAAAACGTTACATTATTGCTCCTAACGGACTGCAGGTAGGTGCAACCCTGATGTCTGGAAAGGACGCGGCGCCAGAGATTGGTAATGCGCTTCCTTTGGCAAACATTCCCGTTGGTACTGTGATTCACAATATAGAATTACGTCCGGGTCAGGGTGCGTTGCTCGTTCGTTCGGCTGGTAATTTTGCTCAGTTGACTTCTCGTGAAGGCAGTTATTGCGTTGTTAAGCTCCCTTCTGGTGAAACACGCCAGATATTGAGCGCTTGTAAAGCTACTATCGGTAGTGTTGGAAACTCGGATCATGCTCTTGAACAGTCTGGTAAGGCCGGACGTTCTCGTTGGCTTGGCCGTCGTCCTCACAACCGTGGTGTTGTCATGAATCCGCATGATCACCCGATGGGTGGTGGTGAAGGACGTCAGTCCGGAGGACATCCCCGTTCACGTAAGGGCTTGTATGCTAAAGGTCTTAAGACGAGGGCACCGAAGAAGCTTTCTAACAAGTATATCATTGAAAGAGCTAATAAAAAATAAGTTAACAAGAGTAAATTATGAGTCGTTCATTAAAAAAAGGTCCATATATCAACGTGTCGCTTGAAAAGAAGATTCTCGCGATGAACGAGAGTGGCAAGAAGAGTGTCGTTAAGACATGGGCCAGAGCATCAGTGATTTCTCCTGATTTCGTAGGTCACACTGTTGCAGTTCATAACGGAAACAAATTTATCCCTGTTTACATTACCGAGAACATGGTTGGCCACAAGCTTGGTGAGTTTTCATTGACTCGCCGCTTCGGAGGACACGCAGGTAATAAGAAGTAAACAGGCAAACCATTGAAAATAAAAAGATAATATAATGGGAGCAAGAAAAAAGATAGCGGCTGAAAAAATGAAAGAAGCCCGCAAGACATTGTACTTCGCAAAGCTTAAAGGCGTGCCTTCTTCTCCGCGTAAAATGCGTTATGTCGTTGACATGATCCGCGGAATGGAGGTTAATCGCGCTCTTGGCATCTTGAGATTCTCGAAGAAGGCTGCTGCAGTCGACGTAGAGAAGCTTCTCCGCTCTGCCATCGCAAACTGGGAAGTTAAGAATGACCGCAAAGCAGAAGACGGCGAACTCTATATATCAAAAGTTTTTGTTGATGAAGGCGTTACCATGAAGCGTATGAGGCCGGCTCCGCAAGGACGCGGTTACAGGATTCGCAAGCGCAGTAATCACGTGACTTTGTTTGTTGATGCCAAAACTAATGACGAAAAATAAAAAGCAGAATGGGACAGAAAGTTAATCCGATAAGTAACCGTCTCGGTATTGTTAGAGGTTGGGACTCAAATTGGTTCGGAGGAAAGAACTTTGGAGACAACCTCGTTGAGGATATGAAGATCCGTAAATACCTTAACGAACGTCTGGCTAAGGCCAGTGTATCTCGTATCGTCATTGAGCGTACGCTGAAACTTGTCACGATCACCATTTGCACGGCACGTCCAGGTCTTGTAATAGGTAAGGGCGGCCAGGATGTAGACAAATTGAAGGAAGAGTTGAAGAAACTCTACGATAAGGAGATTCAAATCAATATATTCGAAGTAAAGAAACCTGAGCTTGATGCAACAATCGTAGCTAATAACATTGCACGACAGGTTGAGGGTAAGATAGCTTACCGCCGTGCAATAAAGATGGCTGTAGCTAATACGATGCGTGCCGGAGCCGAAGGTATTAAGGTTCAAATAACAGGACGTCTTAATGGTGCCGAGATGGCTCGTAAGGAGATGTATAAGGAGGGACGTACTCCTCTGCATACATTCCGTGCGGACATTGACTATTGCCAGGCAGAGGCCCTTACTAAGGTCGGCTTGTTAGGTATTAAGGTCTGGATCTGCCGTGGCGAAGTATACGGTAAGCGTGATCTTACCATGACATTCGCTCAGGAAAAGCAGAGCGGACGTTCTAACGGCAAATCAAGAGTTAATCGTAAGAGGAACAATAACCGTTAAAGAAAGAAGCTATCATGTTACAGCCAAAAAGAGTAAAATATAGAAGACCTCAGGATGGGCGCGGCAATAAAGGCAACGCCCACAGAGGTACGCAATTGGCTTTCGGCTCATTTGGTATCAAGACGCTTGAGGCTAAATGGTTGGATAGCCGCCAGATAGAAGCTGCCCGTGTCGCAGTCAATCGTTATATGCAACGTGAAGGTCAGGTATGGATTCGTATATTCCCTGACAAACCAATAACACGCAAACCTGCTGACGTCCGAATGGGTAAAGGTAAGGGTGATCCCGCTGGCTGGGTGGCACCTGTGACCCCTGGACGTATTCTCTTCGAAGTTGAAGGCGTTTCTTTTGACGTGGCTAAGGAGGCTCTCCGTCTTGCCGCACAGAAGTTGCCTGTAAAGACAAAATTTGTTGTTAGACGTGATTACGATAAAAACGCTTAATTATGAAGATTAAAGAAATAAGAGAGCTCGAAACCAAGGATTTGGTTGAAAGGTTAGAGGCAGAGGTTGCGAAATACCATCAGATGAAGTTGAATCACGCAATCACGCCGCTGGAGAATCCATCTCAGATTAAGGCCGCTCGTCGTGATATAGCACGCATGAAAACAGTTCTTCGTCAAAGAGAGCTTAATAAATAACAATGGTTCAGATGGAAAAGAGAAATTTAAGAAAGACAAGAACGGGTGTCGTTATCAGCAACAAGATGGATAAAACCATTGTTATTGCAGCTAAGTTCAAGGAGATGCACCCAATATATGGTAAGTTTGTCCAGAAGACAAAGAAGTACCATGCACATGATGAGAAGAATGAGGCTAATGTAGGTGATACAGTGCTCATTATGGAAACCCGTCCTTTGAGTAAGACAAAGAGATGGAGATTAGTTCAAATAATTGAAAAAGCTAAGTAATTATGATACAGGCAGAATCAAGACTTACAGTATGTGATAACAGCGGTGCACGTGAAGCTCTTTGCATACGTGTATTGGGTGGTACGCGCCGTCGTTATGCAAGTGTTGGTGACGTTATTGTCGTTGCTGTCAAGAGCGTCATTCCGTCAAGTGATTTGAAAAAGGGTGCAGTATCTAAGGCTTTGATTGTTCGCACAAAGAAAGAGATTCGTCGTGCTGACGGCTCATACATCCGTTTTGACGATAATGCTTGTGTGTTGCTGAATAATGCAGGAGAACTTCGCGGAAGCCGTATTTTCGGTCCGGTAGCCCGTGAGCTCCGTGCAGTTAACATGAAAGTCGTTTCTTTGGCACCAGCGGTTCTCTAACATTTAAAGTGATTAAGTAATGAACAAGTTACATATAAAGAAAAATGACACGGTGATTGTCTTGGCCGGTGAGGACAAAGGCAAGACCGGAAAGGTGCTTAAGGTCTTGGTGGAGAAGCAGCGCGCAATTGTTGAGGGCATCAACATGGTGTCCAAGAACATGAAGCCCAGCGCTAAATATCCGCAGGGTGGTATAATTAAGCAGGAGGCTCCGATACATGTCTCCAACTTGAGCCTGGTTGACCCGAAGAGCGGTAAGGCTACTCGTATCGCCATCAAGAGAACGGAAGATGGCAAGAAGATTCGTATCGCAAAAAAATCAGGGGAGGAAATTAAATAATGAATACAGCTGAATTAAAGAAGGTATATGCGGAGACGATAGCTCCCGCGCTGCAAAAACAGTTTAATTATTCTTCAAAGATGCAGATTCCTGTCCTGAAGAAAATCGTGGTAAATCAAGGTCTCGGTGATGCTACGCAAGATAGGAAGATTATCGATGTGGCTATCAATGAGATTACCACTATAACAGGACAGAAAGCTGTCGCTACATATTCAAAGAAGGATATCGCCAACTTCAAGCTTCGTAAGAAGATGCCTATCGGTGTTATGGTAACATTGCGTCGTGAGCGTATGTATGAGTTCCTTGAGAGACTTATCCGTATCGCTCTTCCGCGTATCCGTGACTTCAAGGGCATCGAAAGCAAGTTTGACGGACGTGGAAACTATACTCTCGGAATCCAGGAGCAGATAATCTTCCCGGAAATCAATATCGACACCATCGATAAGATTCAGGGTATGAATATCACCTTCGTAACTTCTGCTAAGACAGACGAAGAGGGTTACGCACTCCTTAAGGCATTTGGTTTACCTTTCAAGAACGCTAAAAACGATTAATAGATATGGCAAAAGAATCAATGAAAGCCCGTGAGGTAAAGCGTGCTAAACTGGTCGCAAGATATGCTGAGAAGCGTGCGGCTCTTAAGAAAATCATCGCTACAACCAATGATCCTGCCGAGGCTTATGAGGCAGCTCGCAAGCTGCAGAGCATTCCGCGTAATGCAAACCCAATCCGCTTGCATAACCGTTGCAAGATAACTGGACGTCCAAAGGGCTATATACGTCAATTCGGCCTTTCACGTATCCAGTTCCGCGAGATGGCATCAGCTGGTCTCATTCCAGGTGTGAAGAAGGCAAGTTGGTAAGCATTCAGAGAAATTTATTTAATATTGTCGGGGTAGTCCCGATTAATTAAACAATTATATTATGACAGATCCAATAGCAGATTATCTGACGAGGTTGAGAAACGCCATCATGGCTCATCACCGTGTTGTCGAAGTACCGGCTTCAAACTTGAAGAAAGAGATTACGAAGATTCTCTTCGAGAAAGGCTACATCCTTAACTACAAGTTTATAGAGGATGGCCCCCAGGGAACCATTAAGGTTGCGCTTAAGTATGACCCCGCAACCAAGGAAAACGCAATAAGGTGCTTGAAGAGGGTTTCAACACCGGGTTTGCGTAAGTATACCGGTTATAAGGATATGCCGAGAGTTATCAACGGATTGGGTATTGCGATTATATCTACATCCAAAGGTGTAATGACAGACAAGGAAGCTGCCGCTCTTAAGATCGGTGGTGAAGTACTTTGTTTCGTATATTAATTGGGAGGAAAAAGATATGTCAAGAATAGGAAAATTACCAATTAGTATTCCGGCTGGAGTTACGGTAACTCTCAATAACAACGTTGTAAATGTAAAGGGCCCGAAGGGAGAGCTTTCTCAGAAAGTAGACTCTTCGATTATCGTCAAGATAGAAGATAATCACATATTGTTTGAAATTGACGAGAACAGTCCTGTAAATTATAAGCAGAAACAAGCCTTCCACGGTCTTTACCGTGCACTTGTCAACAACATGGTTGTAGGTGTAAGCGAAGGATATAAGAAAGTGCTTGAGCTTGTCGGTGTCGGCTATCGAGTTTCAAATCAAGGAAATATCATAGAGTTCGCTTTAGGATATACCCACCCGATTTTTATCCAATTGCCAAGCGAGGTTAAAGTTGAGACCAAGTCTGAACGTAACCAGAACCCTGTTATTATATTGGAATCATGCGATAAAGCATTGCTCGGACTTATTTGTGCAAAAATCCGTTCTTTCCGTATGCCTGAACCTTATAAAGGCAAAGGTATATTGTTCCAAGGCGAAGTCATCCGCAGAAAGTCTGGTAAGACTGCCGCTGCTAAGTAACTTTAACATTTTACGATTATGACAACAAAGAAAATAGAAAGACGTATTAAGATAAAGTTCAGAATCCGTAAGCGTGTAAACGGTACGGCTGAACGTCCGAGGATGAGTGTTTTCCGCAGCAATAAACAGATTTATGTCCAGATAATCAATGATATCACAGGCAACACATTGGTAGCTGCGTCTTCTCTCGGAATGGAGACTATGCCGAAGTGCGAGCAGGCTGCCAAGGTAGGCGAGCTTATTGCTAAAAAGGCCGTAGAAGCAGGAATCTCTAAGGTCGTGTTCGACCGTAACGGATACCTTTATCATGGCCGAGTAAAGGAATTGGCTGATGCAGCACGTAAAGGTGGACTTAATTTTTAATCGATTATGGCAATGAATAAAGTTAAAATAAATAGCGACGTTGAATTAAAAGACAGATTGGTTGCTATTAACCGTGTTACTAAAGTTACCAAGGGTGGTCGTACCTTTACTTTTGCTGCGATTGTTGTAGTCGGTGACGGCAATGGTATTATCGGCTGGGGACTTGGTAAGGCTGGTGAGGTTACAGCCGCCATTTCTAAAGGTGTCGAGGCTGCTAAGAAGAATCTCGTAAAGGTTCCTATTCTTAAGGGTACTGTTCCTCATGAAATTGAGGCTACTTTTGGAGGAGCTCAGGTATTCCTCAAGCCTGCTGCAGCAGGTACCGGTCTTGTTGCCGGTGGTGCTATGCGTGCCGTTCTTGAGAGTGTCGGCGTAAAAGATGTCCTTGCTAAGTCTAAGGGCTCGTCTAACCCTCATAACCTTGTTAAGGCTACAATCGTTGCGCTGAGCCAAATGCGTGATGCTTACACAATAGCCAAGACACGTGGTATTAGTCTGGATAAAGTATTTAGAGGATAGGAGACTGTAAAATGGCAACAATAAAGATTAAGCAGATCAAGAGTAAAATCGGTGCTCCTGTGGACCAGAAACGTACGCTTGCCGCATTGGGCTTGCACAAGATATCTCAAGTAGTGGAGTGTGAGGACACTCCCTCACTTCGTGGTATGATAAGGAAGGTTCATCATCTGGTAACCGTTATTGAGTAATAATGACATTTTAAAAAGGAACGATTATGAAACTAAATAATTTGAAACCAGCTGAAGGCTCTACACATTCACGTCGCCGTCTGGGCCGTGGCCCAGGTTCTGGCCTTGGTGGCACGTCAACTCGTGGTCATAAAGGTGCTAAAGCTCGTTCTGGTTACAAGAAGAAGATTGGCTTCGAAGGAGGCCAGATGCCTTTGCAGCGTCGTGTCCCGAAGGCAGGCTTCAAGAATATCAACCACAAAGAGTATTTTGCGGTTAATATTTCAACGCTTCAGGCTCTTGCCGAGGCAAAGAATCTTACTAAGATTGGCATTAACGAATTGAAAGCTGCCGGTCTGACTAATGGTAAGAAGTTGGTCAAGATTCTTGGCAACGGTGAGCTTAAGGCTAAGCTTGAAGTAGAGGCTAACGCCTTTTCAAAATCTGCCGAAGATGCAATCAAGGCAGCAGGTGGTAACACAACAATAATCTAAGTAAATGAAAAAGTTTATTGAGACACTGAAGAACTGTTGGAAAATTGAGGATTTGCGCCAGCGAATCCTCATAACCATACTGTTTGTAGCAATTTATCGTTTCGGCTCGTTCGTGGTTCTGCCCGGTATCGACCCGTCAATGTTACAGAAGCTGCAATCTCAGACCAGCGGCGGTTTAATGTCGCTGTTGGACATGTTCTCCGGTGGTGCATTTTCCAATGCTTCTATTTTTGCGTTGGGTATAATGCCTTACATCTCAGCTTCCATTGTCATGCAGCTTCTTGCAGTGGCTGTGCCTTATTTCCAGAAGATGCAGCGTGAAGGAGAAAGTGGAAGGAAGAAAATCAACTGGTATACACGAATTTTGACCGTTGCAATTCTTTTGTTCCAGGCTCCTTCGTATCTGATGAATCTTAAGGTGCAGGCATACGGAGCTTTGTCGTCAGGAATTGACTGGTCTGTATTCATCATTCCTGCAACAGTCATACTCGCTGCTGGCAGTATGTTTGTGCTTTGGCTTGGTGAGCGTATAACAGACAAGGGTATCGGCAATGGTATTTCTTTGATAATCATGATTGGTATTATAGCTCGACTGCCCCAGGCTTTCATCCAGGAGGTCAGCTCTCGCTTCACCGCTATCACCAGTGGTGGTATCATCATGTTCATCGTCGAGATACTTATTCTTTACATTGTCGTATGTGCGTCATTGCTTTTGGTGCAAGGTACTCGCAAGATACCTGTGCAGTATGCAAAGAGGCTTGTCGGAAATAAACAATATGGTGGTGCACGCCAGTACGTTCCGTTGAAGCTTTTTGCTGCCAATGTGATGCCTATCATTTTCGCCCAGGCGTTGATGTTCATTCCTTTGGCAATTGTGCAGTATTCAACAGATCAAAGCGGTTATTTCCTTCGCTCATTGATGGATCACAGAAGTTTGTTGTACAATATAGTGTTTGCAATTTTGATTATTGCTTTCACGTATTTCTATACGGCAATAACTTTGAATCCTACCCAAATGGCAGAGGATATGAAGCGTAACAATGGATTCATCCCCGGCATAAAGCCTGGTAAGGATACGGCGGATTACATAGACACCGTCATGTCACGTATAACACTGCCTGGTTCTTTGTTCATCGCATTCATTGCGATAATGCCGGCTCTTGCTGGATTGCTGGATGTACAGGATGCGTTCTCGCAATTCTTTGGTGGCACATCGCTTCTCATCCTTGTGGGAGTCGTACTTGACACCCTGCAGCAGATTGAGAGCCATCTTATGATGCGCCATTATGATGGATTGCTCAATTCAGGTCGCGTTCGTGGACGCAACAATACTGTTTCTGCATATTGATTTGATTTTTCTGTACTGAATGAAGATATTTCTCAAGACAGAAGATGAAATCGAGTTGATGCGAAAGGCAAATCAACTAGTAGCTAAAACACTCGGTGAGATATTTAACCATATCGCGCCGGGTGTTACAACACTCCAATTGGACAAGATTGCTGAAGAGTTTATACGGGATAATGGAGGAATACCAACCTTCAAGAATTTCCCGAATCCTTATGGTAATCCGTTTCCCGGTAGTATCTGTACATCTGTAAATGATGTTGTTGTCCATGGTATACCTGACGATAAAACTGTTCTGAAGGATGGTGATATTATATCGGTAGATTGTGGCGCAATGCTTGATGGTTTCAATGGAGACTCATGCTATACTTTTTGTGTTGGCGAAGTAGCTCCTGAGGTAAAACAACTGTTGAAGATTACTAAGGAGGCTCTTTTTCTGGGAATTGAAAATGCCGTAGCTGGTAAGCATGTGGGCGATATCGGGAATGCAGTTCAAGAACATTGTCAGTCTTTCGGTTATGGTGTCGTACGTGAATTGACTGGACATGGAATTGGCCGGAAAATGCATGAAGACCCGTCAATACCGAATTATGGCTCGTGTGGTAACGGCGTATTGTTGAAAACCGGTATGTGCATTGCGATTGAGCCAATGATAACAATGGGAGACAGGTCAATCTGCATGCTGCCTGATCGATGGACGATTAAGACTCGTGACGGTAAGCCTGCTGCTCATTTCGAGCATACGATAGCAGTGCGCAGAGGAGAGTCGGAGATTTTGTCTTCGTTTGAAGAGATAGAACAATTAGAAGGAAATATATATTGATTAAGAATGGCAAAACAGGATGCAATTGAGCAAGACGGAACGATAGTAGAGGCATTATCCAATGCAATGTTCCGCGTGGAGTTGGAGAATGGCTGTCCAATCACAGCCCATATTTCTGGGAAAATGAGGATGCATTATATCAAGATTCTTCCTGGTGATAAGGTCAAGGTTGAGATGAGTCCTTATGATTTGACAAAGGGCAGAATAGTATTCAGATACAAATAATTTAGTAGAGATATATGAAGACAAGAGCATCATTGAAAAAACGTACACCCGACTGTAAGATCGTACGTCGTAAAGGTCGCCTGTTCGTTATCAACAAGAAGAACCCTAAGTACAAGTTGCGTCAGGGTTAAAACATTAATTATTTAATTTATCATTAACTAAAATGGCAATAAGAATTGTTGGAGTAGATTTGCCCCAGAATAAGCGTGGCGAAATCGCATTGACTTATATTTATGGTATAGGTCGAAGTAGTTCAGCAAAGATATTGGATAAGGCAGGCGTAAGCCGTGACCTGAAGGTCAGCGAGTGGACTGATGACCAGGCAGCTAAAATCCGTGAGATTATCGGCGCTGAGTACAAGGTAGAAGGTGATCTCCGTTCTGAGATCCAGATGAACATCAAGCGACTCATGGATATTGGTTGCTATCGTGGTATACGTCATCGTAACGGTCTTCCGGTTCGCGGTCAGAGTACAAAGAATAATGCTCGTACCCGCAAGGGAAAGAAGAAGACTGTTGCTAATAAGAAAAAGGCTACTAAATAATAATTAGTTATGGCAAAGAAATCAGCAACATCCAAGAAAAGAAACGTTAAGGTTGACGCAATGGGTCAGCTTCACGTACATAGCTCGTTCAATAACATTATTGTATCTTTGGCAAATAGCGAAGGTCAAGTGATTTCTTGGTCTTCAGCCGGCAAGATGGGCTTCCGCGGTTCAAAGAAGAACACTCCGTATGCAGCCCAGATGGCCGCAGAGGATTGCGCAAAAGTAGCATACGACCTCGGACTTCGTAAGGTAAAGGCATTCGTTAAGGGACCGGGTAATGGCCGCGAGTCAGCTATCCGTGCCGTACACGGTGCAGGTATAGAGGTTACCGAAATTGTAGACGTAACGCCGTTACCGCACAACGGTTGCCGTCCTCCGAAGAGAAGAAGAGTTTAATCAAGTACACATTTAATATTCATTCCGTGTATCCGTGTAGGATATGCGGAATGGCTGAAAGCAAATTAAAAATATTATGGCTAAATATATAGGACCGAAATCAAAAATCGCGCGCCGTTTTGGAGAACCGATCTTTGGCGCAGACAAAGTTTTGTCCAGAAGAAACTTCCCTCCTGGACAGCATGGCAACAACCGTCGCAGAAAGATGTCTGAGTACGGTGTCATGTTGGCAGAGAAGCAAAAGGCTAAATACACATACGGTGTACTTGAGCGCCAGTTCCGTAACTTGTTCGAGCATGCAGCAAAGGCTGAGGGCATTACCGGTGAGGTTTTGCTTCAGAGTCTTGAATGCCGTCTTGATAATATTGTGTTCCGTCTCGGAATAGCTCCTACACGTGCAGCTGCTCGCCAGCTTGTAGGCCACAAGCATATCGTGGTTGACGGACAGGTTGTCAACATTCCTTCATATTCAGTTAAGCCAGGACAGGTTATAGGCGTTCGCGAGAAGTCTAAGTCTCTCGAAGTAATCGAGGCAGCTCTCGCAGGATTCAACCATAGCAAGTATCCTTGGCTTGAGTGGGACGAGAATACAAAGAGCGGCAAGCTTCTGCACAAACCGGAGCGCGCCGATATTCCCGAGAACATAAAGGAACAGTTAATCGTTGAGTTGTATTCTAAATAAATCATTAAATTAATGGCGATATTAGCATTTCAAAAACCTGATAAAGTAGTAATGCTGGAGGCTAACGACAAATTCGGCAAGTTCGAGTTTCGTCCTCTTGAGCCTGGCTTCGGTGTTACCATCGGTAACTCGCTGCGCCGCATTCTCCTTTCATCGCTTGAGGGTTATGCTATCAACACTATCCGCATAGCGGGTGTTGAGCATGAGTTTTCCTCTGTACCTGGCGTAAAAGAGGATGTTACCAACATTATCTTGAATTTGAAGCAAGTAAGATTCAAGCAAGTAGTAGAAGAATTCGAGAACGAAAAAGTTAGTGTCACCGTGGAGAATTCTACCGAGTTCAAGGCCGGCGACATAGGTAAGTATCTGACTGGATTTGAAGTGTTAAACCCTGATTTGGTGATTTGTCATTTAGATGCCAAAGCCTCAATGCAGATAGACCTTACCATTAACAAAGGCCGCGGTTACGTACCCGCAGACGAGAACCGTGAGTTCTGCACTGACGTCAACGTTATTCCTATCGATTCTATTTACACTCCGATCCGTAACGTGAAATATTCGGTTGAGCCGTATCGTGTTGAACAGAAGACTGACTACGACAAACTGGTTATTGAAGTTACGACGGACGGTTCCATTCACCCGAAAGATGCGCTGAAAGAAGCCGCTAAAATACTGATTTACCACTTCATGCTGTTCTCTGACGAGAAGATCACTCTTGAGAACAACGACGTTGAGGGCAACCAGGAATTCGACGAGGAAGTTCTCCACATGCGCCAGTTGCTCAAGACCAAGCTTGTAGACATGAACCTCTCTGTTCGTGCACTCAACTGTCTGAAGGCTGCTGACGTCGAGACTCTCGGAGACTTGGTACAGTATAACAAGACAGACCTCTTGAAGTTCCGCAATTTCGGTAAGAAATCGCTTTCAGAGCTTGATGATTTGCTCGAGAGTCTGAATCTGTCGTTTGGAACTGACATATCAAAGTACAAATTAGACAAAGAATAACCGCTCTAACGTAGGCCACCGCTGTGTGGCGGTGGCCACGGCTTGCGATTATTCCAAAAAGAATTAACGAAAAAATGAGACATAACAAGAAATTCAACCATCTGAGTCGTACTGCATCTCACCGTAAGGCTATGCTCGCAAACATGGCTGTTTCGCTGATAATGCACAAAAGAATCACTACGACTCTCGCAAAGGCCAAGGCTCTCAAGGCTTATGTAGAGCCCTTGATTACCCGTTCAAAGACCGACACCACAACTTCTCGTCGTGTCGTGTTCCGTTATTTGCAGAACAAGTATGCGGTAACCGAGCTTTTCAAGGAAATCTCTACTAAGGTAGCTGACCGTCCCGGAGGATATACACGTATTATCAAGCTCGGAACCCGTCAGGGCGACGCTGCTGATATATGCTTCATCGAGCTCGTTGATTATGACGAGAACATGGCTAAGACTCCGAAGGCAGCCAAGAAGACTCGTCGTAGCCGCCGCTCGAAGGCTGCCGAGGCTGCTGCTCCTGAAGCACAGGCAACTGAGACTCCCGTAGCTGAAGAGGCTAAGGCTGAAGCTCCTGCAGAAGAAGCTCCTAAGGCTGAATAATCTGATTAAGAAGTATATCTCTATGATAGCGCTCCTTTCCGTGACGGGAAGGAGCGCTTTTGTTTTCTGCTTGCTGTCTTGTTAACTGGTTACATTGATGGATATTCCCTTTTTCTCTGTCAGCTGTCATTTATGTAGTCATCTTGTTGTTTACCAGATGGTTATGCGCTGACAGACGGCAGTCCTTATCTGTCAGATATATTTATCATGTCCGCGCAATGGTGGATATATTTTGCCCTTTACAAGGATTAAGCTTGTATTGAACTCTTGTTGTTCAGAATAATCTCTGCTGTCTGAACATTTCGAGCAGCTCACGGTTCGCGTTGTCGTCAATGATAATGCCATTGTCAGTACTGAACAGGCCGAGTGTGGCGGGGCATTCGCCGCAGACGTCAATGCCTATTACCTGTTCGTGCTTCATGATAAGGTGCAGTATGCGTTTCATCTCGTCGAGCGAAAGCGTGCCTTGGTCCCAGTTTGTTCGTGCTGAATTGGTGTCGAGTACGTCCTTGTCGATGGATATGTACAGCGGTTCGGCGATGGCGAGCGACCGACTTGAAACGGCATGGCTGTGCAGTTGCGCGTCGGTAACCACCTTAACCTTGTCGTGATAAGCCTTGGGGATTGACGCCACACTTGCCTCGGGAATGCCTAATATGATGACGTGGTTAAGTAAGGGATTGGTGTCAGCCATGTCTTTCACCCACCCGCCACATGACAGCATGCCGCCCCACTGTGACGGTTGCATATCCGTGTGGTGGTCGAACAGTACTAATGAGAACGGAGTTGAAATCTTGTCGGTCCAGAATTTGGTTACATAATGGTAGTCGCCTGAGTCGATGAAGTGTATGCCTTGTGCAGGGTAGGGCGCGATTATGCGGCGTATGGCGCGCTGTCCGTCCTTGTCGCAATAGCAGTCGGTGCCGTGCAGATGGGTGCAGTCAAGGTGGGTGAAGCGTGGATTAAGGGCGAACGGCTCCTCGGAATACACGCCGGAGAAGTTCATGATGATAACCTTCTTGTCCATTAGTACCTACGTTTATCTTATATACCGTTGGCGGCTACGGTCGGTCGGACTGTTTTCTGTCAAGCATTTTCAGGGTGAGTCCGTCGCGTTTGCCGTCAAAGTATTTGTCGATAACGGCGGCGAAGACGTCGCCCGGGGAGATGGCGTCGAACAGTGTCATGCTTGATTTTACTTTCATGGCGTCTATACCGCCGAGAATTTCACTTGCCGACTTGCCGTTAACGGCGAGCAGCGCCAGTGAAATCTCCCTAAGCCGTAAGCCGAGCGTGGCGTCCGCAAGGTAGGCTTCGGCCTCCTCACGCTCCGCTATGCCGTAGTATTCGGCGTTGTAGCTATGCCCCAACCCTTTAAGTTGCGGGAATATGTACCATATCCAATGCGAGTGTTTACGTCCAGCCTTGATTTCTTCCAGTGCCGTGGAATACCCTGAATACGGCAGGCTTTGCGCCTTGATAAATCTCCGTAAGTCGTAATCCATAAGTCTGTCGGTGTTTTTTGTTGTCTGCAAATATACTCAAATATTCGTTTTGTTAGCGCTTTAGATATTGATAAATAACAGTATTTCACGTTGTTGAGCGCTATGCTTATCATAGTGCTACGGCTCCTTCCGAGGTCATGATTATAGTACTTAACGTGAGTTCGGTATAATGATGATGTGATAATAATCCTACTTCAAGCTGTCGATGGGTATCTGTCATTCCGCGCTTCGACAGCTTGAACTACAAAACAATGTAAGTTCTTTATTCAAAAGAAGTATTATTCTTATACCGAACTGTAATACTTAACTTTATCCAACAGAACTGCGGATGAACCCCAAAGACGGCCTTTTGGAACGCAAAAGGCCGTCTTTTAGCTCCTAAAAGGCCACCTTTTACAAGGCGAAAGGCGGTCTTTTATAATGCATTGAGTATCAGGGCGTTACGCCGTTAGTCTTAAGTGGCCTTTTTACTTGACGTGTTCGGTGGTGTTGTCAGGTGTTATTTGTTGTATTGTTGATTGTTTCTTATTGTTAAATTGATGGCTGATTAATGGTCGAATAACTGCTTGTGTGTTAATGTTTAATAATTGAATGCTCTTTATTTTACGTTTATTTGGTTTATATTATAAACTTATTTATCTTTGCATTGTTAAGAGACGGCAGGATTGACTATTGCCCGCAGGGGTGTTGACGACGGCTGTCGAATCTACAGATGAAATCCGGATTTGGCCCGGGCTGCTACCTGCTGCAGGGGCGGCGGTCTGAGGCGGTGAGAATAAAATTGAGTTGTTAACTATTAAAAGAATTTTGAGTAATGGATAAATGGATTTCAATTACGGTTTTATCGGCACTTGCGTTAATGGTGTCGGCAGGCGCAATGGCGCAGAACAATGTGACGGTAAAGGTGGAGAACGTGCCTAACGGCAGTGGCAAAGTGCTCATTGCTACCAACAAGGGGCAGACAGGCATGGCGCAGGCTGTGGCCGGCGAGACCGAAGTGACGGTAAGCAACGTGCCCGACGGCGACGTGGTGTTTTATGTTTTGCACGACGCCAACGGCAATATGATGTGCGACATGGACGGCGAACTGCCCAAAGAGTATGTTGGCGATGGCACGTTCAATATCTCTAAAGCCAATAGCAGCGTTACCGTAAGGCTTGAGAACATCATTGAGAAAGTGCGCCGGAAACGCGGTAAGTGAGTAATTAACTTGTAGGGGAAGGTGGAAAATGGGGCTTACTCCATTTTTCCATTCCCCTTTTAAACAACGAAATGAATTATGGAAAATGACGGGAAAATGAGCGTTGAACGCAGTCTTGAGATAATAAGCGGGGCCATCGAGCTGGGCCGCCGCGACGTAGAGCGCAACGCGGGCACGCCGATGATAATGTGGGGAGTGCTTATGTCTGTCACGGGATGTCTCGTTTGGCTGTTGTGGAAGCTTACCGGCAACTCGCATTGGAATATGCTTTGGTTTGCCGCATGTGCCGTTGGGTGGATAGCGTACGGCCTTGTGCAGCGTAAAGACCATAAGGAGCGGAAGCCCCTAACTTATGTCTGGAAGATAATAAGGCTTGTGTGGACGGTATTCGGACTACTCGCCCTCGCAGTCGCTGTTGTCGGGTCGCTGTCGCTCGACGGGTCTGTTTATGGCGCAAGTCTGCCCATAGTGGCAGTTATGATACTTTTGCTTATGCTTGCTTCATCAGTAACTGCTTATGTGCTGAAAAGCAATGTTTACGGAATCTTTATCGGAGCGAACATCATTTTCGTAAATTATGCGTTGATGTATCCAGGTCCCAGTGAGGCCTTGTGCCTCGCCTTGTCGATAATAACGTTATTGGTCTTCCCAGGTATAATTATCAATAAAAAAGCAAGAAAGGACAACTGACGGTATGGACGACGACAAGAGTTAGGCCTCAGGGCCGGCAATGAGATAATAATTGAGGCTGATATAAAACATTATATGTAGCAATGGAAGAAAAGAAACTGAACGAATACGAGAGCCTTGAGCTGATAAGCAACACGATAGAGCGGGCACGCAAGAGCGAGATAGGCCGTCTTAACTTCATCACTTTGTACGGAGTCTTGGGGTTAGTTATATATACCGTGACACTGATACTGCTCGATGATGGCTACAAAATGTTGTGGATGCTCGTACCGGCGGTAAGTTATCTCGTGCCATTCTTTTACCACAAGATGTGGCAGAAGCCGATGACCGTAACGGGACGGGTCGTAAAGAGTTGCTGGAGTTGGATGGCCTTGTTGGGAACGTTGACGCCTCTTTGCTGTATATTGAACGTCAATATGACCTCTTCATTTATGATTATTGTGCTCAGTGGTGCAATGTTCATGCTGTGCGGAATATACAAACATAAGACAATCCTTTGGTGCGGGATTGTAGGAATGTTCTCCGCGCTCTTTAATATTGGTTTCAACGACGAGGTAAATTATGCGTATGTCTTTTGGCATTACGTGTTCTTTGCCTACAGCGTTTACATCGGTCTGATGATTGACAGGACCGACGACATAAGGGAACCGTTCAAGTTTTAAATGTTTGTTTAAGGCAAAATAAAGGAATGGAAACTGTTAACGAGAATAAAGAATTGAACGAACGGGAGAGCCTTAGGCTTATTTCCGACATGATAGAGCGTTCGCGCAAGGCGGAGATCAGCCGTCTTAACTTCGTTACTTTGTACGGAGTGATGGGGCTGGTGCTTACCGTTCTTGAATGGATTGGCACGCCGGAGTGGGTTAAGGGGCTGTGGATAGTGGTTCCGGTGGTTGCCTATGGCGTGCCGTACGTGCATGAGAAGATGTGGTGCAAGCCGATGACAATCGTGGGACGTATCGTAAGGCAGGGTTGGAAATACTTTGCCTGGCTTGCCATTATATCGGCGGTTTACGGCGTGTTCGACGCACCTCGGCTAATACTTGCGTTGATGGCGTTGCCGCTTTCGTGCGCGTTGTTTATGCTTAGCGGCATGTTCAAGGACAAAAGTGTGCTCGTTATGGCGTTTTGGGGAATGGTGTGGAGCGTCATGACCTTTGCCGACACTGCGGCAATGCGCAGTTCAAGAATTTTTTGTTTTTGCCTGTTCTTCGCCGTATGCATAATGTGCGGCTTCGACATAGCTAAGAAAAAGAACTAAAACCGACGTCCATGCTGAAACCGTTGAACCCTCTATTGCACAGCGAACTGCGCCTTGCGGTGATGTCACTGCTCGTCAGCGTGGGCGAGGCGGACTTCGTCTACCTGCGCGAGCAGACGGGAGCTACGGCCGGAAACCTCAGCGTACAGCTTGAGAAACTGCGCAAGGCAGGCTACATTGACATAATAAAAAGCTTCGTGGGGAAGCGCCCCAACACCTCGTGCCGCCTCACCTCGGAGGGCATGCAGGCGTTTGAGGAGTATGTGGAAACGATAAAAGAATATTTAAAGGTGAGAAAGTGAGAGGGTGAGAAGGTGAGAAAACAAACTTTGCCGATAATTAAGCGAAGCCTTTTCTCACCTTCTCACCCTCTCACTTTCTCACCTTTTTAAAGTTCTGCCACCACTTCTATCTCTACCAAAGCGCCTTTGGGCAGTGTCTTTACGGCAACGGCGGAGCGGGCGGGGTAGGGCTCTTTGAAGAACGTAGCGTACACTTCGTTCATTGCGGCGAAGTTATCCATGTCTGAAAGGAAGACGGTTGTCTTGACAACATGGGTCAGGTCGATGCCTGCCTCGGCAAGAACGTTGGTTACGTTGGTGAGCGACTGGCGTGTCTGCTCCTTTATTCCGCCCTCTACGAAGTTGCCCGTTGCGGGGTCGATGGGTACCTGGCCTGACGCGAATACGAATCCGCCGGCAACTATTGCCTGGCTGTACGGGCCTAAAGCCTTAGGCGCTTTGTCTGAATGTAATGCTTTCATTGTTTTTTATTTTTAATAGGTTATGGAGTTAACAGGAGTTATCCGTAGTTAGCTCGCTGCGCTCGCCGGAGTTAACAGACATTTGTCTTGCCGTTGTTTATTGTGGCTTTAACCGTTAATTATGTACAAGGCTAATGTCCGTAAACTCCTGTCCGCGGAGCGGACTAACTCCTGTTTACTCCTGATAATTACCGTATAATAGGTTTATTTCAGCTTAAATCCTTTCTTCTGCAGTCCTTCCTTGATGGCCTCCACGTGTTCGTGGTTGCGTGTTTCGAGGCGTACGTGCAGTTCGCAGGCGTTGATGTTCTGGCCGTACACGCCGCGTTCGTGGTGTACGCTGAGCACGTTGGCGCCCAGTGAGGCCAGCACTTCGATGACTTCAAGCAGCTGTCCGGGCTTGTCGTCAAGCTCCATTGCCAGCGTGCAGATACGTCCGTCCTTGTCGAGTCCGCGGTTGATGACGCGGTTAAGGATGTTCACGTCGATGTTGCCGCCGCTCACCAGGCAGACGGTCTTCTTGCCCTTGATGGGCACTTTGTTGAACATCGCCGCCGCAACGCTTACCGCTCCGGCGCCTTCGGCTACCATCTTCTCCTCTTCTATCAGGCGGAGTATGGCGGCGCAAATCTCGTCTTCGCTCACGAGAGCTATGTCGTCAACGTATTTCCGGCATATTTCGTAGGTCAGGTCGCCCGGCGTTTTCACGGCTATACCGTCGGCAACGGTGGCTACGCTGCCGAGAGTCACGGGCTGGTTGTCGTGTATGCTCTGGTACATGCTTGGCGCCCCGGCAGCCTGTACGCCGTATACCTTGACGTCAGGCTTCAACGACTTGATGGCGTAAGCCACGCCGCTAATCAGTCCGCCGCCGCCGATGGGCACTACAACGGCCTCGATGTCGGGCAGCTGGTCAAGCAGTTCAAGGCCGATGGTGCCCTGTCCGGCTATTACATGGTCGTCGTTAAAGGGGTGAACAAACGCGTATCCGTGCTCGTCGCGCAGCTGAAGCGCACGTTTGTAGGCGTCGTCATACACGCCCGGTACGAGGCAGATTTCGGCTCCGAGGCGGCGTGTGGCCTCCACCTTGCTTATCGGCGCGCCCTCGGGCAGGCAGATTATAGACTTTATGCCGTTGCTTGTAGCGCCGAGCGCAACGCCCTGCGCGTGGTTGCCGGCAGAGCAGGCAATGACACCTTTTTTCTTCTCCTCGTCGCTGAGCTGCGACACTTTGTAATACGCGCCGCGAACCTTGAACGAGCCTGTTATCTGCAGATTCTCGGGTTTAAGGTATATGTCGCTCTCGGGGTTAAGCTTCGGCGCGTGCACAAGGTCGGTATGCCGAAGTATTTTACTCAGCACATAGCGTGCTTTGTAAAGGTCGTCTAAATTAAGCATAACTTATGATGATTAGATTTAATACCGCAAAATTACAACAAATATTCCGTTTAATTGCAGTTTGTGCCATGATATTTTCACGTATTTAACGTATTGGCCTGACGTGTCACGACGTCCGTTTTACGGGCGTGGGGGCCGCCGTCAGTTCCTCGTTCTGCCGCCGTAGTGTAAGTGCTTGATAATCAGAGCCGTTGTAAAAGGCCATGTTTTACACGCTGAAACATGGCCTTTTAGCGCCCGATTGACGGCCTTTTGGAATGCGAAAGGTGGCCTTTTGCGGTTCATCGGCTAATCTGTTGATTGGCAAAACATTATCCGCGGGCTTATTTCTTATAATGCCTTCCAATCCAATTGCCTGCATTTTATAATCCAGACGGTAGCATACAGTCTCGCAAGCCGCGCTCTGCCTCGGTCAGGAACGCTGCCGCCTGTATTAAAGGAGGATACTGTATGTTCGGCCTTGGGCTGTTGTCTGCCTTACGGGTGAATGCCGTCCACATGCACGTTTACCGGCAAATAAAATTTTATTCATGCCGAAAGGCACGGATATGGATTTTTTTATGTAAGTTTGCAAAAGTTATAATATCGCGTCATGAATAAAATAAAAGACATTACTCATCTGCACATCAAGATGAAGAAGCAAGCTATGAAGGACCTCTTTTTCCTTTGTGTGGGCATTCTTATGTATTCGTTCGGTTATACGGCGTTCATCCTGCCCGACCAAATCGTGATGGGTGGTGCGTCGGGTATTGCCGCCTTGCTGTTCTATGGGTTCAAGATACCGCCGGCACTGTCAATCTGGGGTATCAACATCATCATGGTGATAATCGCCTACCGTACGCTTAGCAAGCAGTTTACCGTGCGCACCATCATCGGCGTAACCATCCTTTCGGCCATGATTGGTGCGCTGCAGCCCGTGTTCGAGGCGTATCCCATGGTGACGGCAGGTGAGGACAAGTTCATGCACCTGCTTATAGGAGGCGTGCTGAGCGGCGCCGGTCTCGGACTGGTGTTCGCGCATAACGGCTCCACCGGCGGCACGGACATCATCATTGCCATGCTCAACAAGTACTTCCACATGAACTTCGGGCGCGCCATACAGCTCATCGACACGTGTATCATTTCGTCGTCGTACTTCCTTTTCCACAGCATGGAACCGATTGTTTACGGCATTGCTTTCACCATTATATATAGTTATGTATGCGACTACGTGGTCAACGGCTCGCGCCAGACAATGCAGTTTATCATCATTTCGAAGAAGTATGAGCAGATAGCCGACATGATTAACAACAAGATTCACCGTGGAGTGACCGTTGTTCAGGGCAAAGGCTGGTACTCAAAGCACGACGTCGACATTCTTATCGTACTCGCCCGCAAGTACGAGTCGCACGGGATACTTACCACGATAAAGATTATCGACCCCGAGGCCATTGTCTCGCAGACCTTCTGCCACGGCGTGTTCGGCGAGGGATTCGACAAGATGAAATAGGCTTTAGGGCTGTTTTATCATGAAGAAAAGCTGTAAGTAAAGAGGTAACGGAGTGCCTTTCCCATTCTCCATGACCGAAAACTGTAAGCAAATACTGCGCTTTTCATTGCGATACAGACAGTAGCTTGCTGTGCGGGTTATGATGTGTTATCGGATGACGGGCTTTTGTTATGAATTTAAAAGGCCATCTTTTGCATTCCAAAAGACGGCCTTTTATCGTGTAAAAGACGGTCTTTCGCGTGACCGTTTGCCGTCTTTTGTTTATTCGTAGAGCGTCTTGGGTCTTGTTGTTATACGTGTTTGACAATCTGTCTTATTGTGTGTCAAAATGGCATAAATATCCTTTGGGCACGCTATTTGACTCTACGTATAGCGGATTGAGGTCTGAATGAAGCCTCGTCCGCAGATTATCCGTATAACGAAAAATAAAGAAAGGAGACCAGATATATGACATTCGACAAATTCACTATTAAGGCGCAGGAGGCCGTTCAGGAAGCCGTCAACACGGCGCAGCGCAACGGCCAGCAGGCCATTGAACCTGTACACCTGCTGAAAGGAGTGTTGGCGAAGGCCAAGGACGTGGCTAACTACATCTTCCAGAAGCTGGGAGTTAACGCCATGCAGATTGAGAACGTGCTCGACAGGGAGGTCAACCGCCTGCCCCGTGTGCAGGGAGGACAACCCTATCTGAGCAACGACAGCAACACGGTATTGCAGCGTGCGGTGGAGATTTCGGAGAAGATGGGCGACGAGTTCGTGTCCGTAGAGCCGCTCTTGCTTGCCATGCTTACGGTCAACTCTACGGCGTCACGAATAATGAAAGACGCAGGTTGTACCGAGAAAGACATGCGCGCGGCCATCAACGAGCTGCGACAGGGACAGAAAGTACAGTCGCAGTCGGCCGACGACAACTACCAGTCGCTCGAGAAATACGCGAAAAACCTCGTAGAGGAGGCCCGCCAAGGCAAGCTCGACCCCGTAATCGGGCGTGACGACGAGATACGCCGCGTGCTCCAGATTCTGTCGCGCCGTACAAAGAACAACCCTATTCTGATAGGCGAACCGGGTACTGGTAAGACGGCGATAGTCGAGGGACTGGCCGAAAGGATTGTCCGTGGCGACGTGCCCGAGAACCTGAAGGACAAGCAACTCTACTCTCTCGACATGGGAGCGCTCGTTGCCGGGGCGAAATACAAGGGCGAGTTTGAGGAGCGTTTGAAGAGCGTCATCAAGGAAGTGACCAACTCCAACGGCCGCATAATACTCTTTATCGACGAGATTCACACCCTCGTGGGCGCTGGCGGAGGCGAAGGTGCGATGGACGCGGCCAACATATTGAAGCCGGCTCTTGCCCGTGGAGAGCTGCGCAGCATTGGTGCCACCACGCTGAACGAGTACCAAAAGTACTTCGAGAAGGACAAGGCTCTTGAAAGGAGGTTCCAGACGGTAATGGTGGACGAGCCCGACGAGCTCAGCGCGATAAGCATTCTGCGTGGCCTGAAGGAGCGTTACGAGAACCACCACAAGGTGCGTATCCAGGACGATGCGTGCATAGCTGCCGTCAAGTTGTCTGAACGCTACATCTCTGACCGCTTCCTTCCCGACAAGGCTATCGACCTGATGGACGAGGCTGCGGCAAAACTTAGGATGGAGCGTGACTCCGTTCCCGAGGAGCTTGACGAGATAACGCGCCGCCTGAAGCAGCTCGAGATTGAGCGTGAGGCCATCAAGCGGGAGAACGACCAGTCGAAAATCGCGCAGCTTGACAAGGACATCGCCGAGCTGAAAGACCAGGAGAAGAACTACCGCGCGAAGTGGGAGAGCGAGAAAGCGCTCGTCAACAAGATACAGCAGGACAAGCAACAGATGGAGCAATTGCGCTTCGAGGCCGAGCGCGCGGAGCGTGAAGGCAACTACGAACGTGTGGCTGAGATTCGTTACAGCCGCCTGAAACAGCTTGAGGACGACATCAATAGCATACAGGCGCAGCTCCGTTCGACCCAGGACGGCAACGCTATGATACGCGAGGAGGTTACCGCCGACGATATCGCCGAGGTGGTAAGCCGCTGGACGGGAATACCCGTTACCCGCATGATGCAGAGCGAAAAGGACAAGCTTCTGCACCTCGAGGAGGAGCTCCACAAGCGTGTCATCGGCCAGGATGAGGCCATCACCGCCGTGAGCGACGCCGTACGACGCAGCCGCGCGGGCCTGCAAGACCCGAAAAGGCCTATCGCCTCGTTCATATTCCTTGGCACAACGGGCGTAGGAAAGACCGAACTTGCCAAAGCATTGGCCGAGTACCTGTTCAACGACGAGACGATGATGACACGTATAGACATGAGCGAATACCAGGAGAAATTCAGCGTGTCACGACTCATCGGAGCGCCTCCGGGATACGTCGGATACGACGAGGGAGGCCAGCTTACGGAAGCAGTCAGGCGCAAACCTTACTCCGTCGTGCTGTTCGATGAAATCGAGAAGGCCCACCCCGACGTGTTCAACATCCTGCTGCAGGTGCTCGACGACGGCCGTCTTACCGACAACAAGGGGCGTACGGTGAACTTCAAGAACACGATAATCATCATGACCTCCAACCTCGGAAGCCAGTACATACAGGGAGAGTTCGAGCATATCACCGACGCAAACCGCGACTCCGTGATAGCGAAAACAAAGGACACGGTGATGGAAATGCTGAAGAAGACCATCCGTCCGGAGTTCCTCAACCGTATCGACGAGACCATAATGTTCCTGCCTTTGACCAAAAATCAGATTGCGGACGTGGTTCGTTTGCAGGTAAACAGCGTGAAGAGAATGCTGGAACAGCAGGACGTAACGCTCGAAGTGACACCCGCAGCAATAGACTTCCTTGCCGACGTGGGCTTCGACCCCGAGTTCGGAGCGCGTCCAGTGAAGCGGGCCATCCAGCGTTACATGCTCAACGACCTGAGCAAACAGCTGCTCAGCGGCAACGTTAACCGTGAGAAGCCGATAGTGGTTGACGCCGGCGGCGAGGGACTGGAGTTCAGAAACTGACTGGAAAGGTGAGAAGGTGAAAAGGTGAGAAGGTGAGAAAACATAGGCATACAAATCATTTCATTGTGATATTGAAAACCTATCTTTCTCATCTTCTCACCTTTTCACCTTCTCACCTTTTTAGATTGCCGCCCATGCGACGCTCAATGCCATCCAGACTACCAGCAGAAGGAACATCATGATCCACCACCCGGCAAGCACTTTAAATGTGAACCACGCCGTGCGCAGCAGGCTGAAGCCGTACAGCTGCTTGTAGTCGTAAAACATGACGAGTAGCAACAGCCACGTGGGCATGCAGTACATGTTGTCAATCCACTTGCTGCCTTGGGTGGCTATGATGCACGCCATCGACACCATCATGAGTTGAGTGGCTATCAGAATTTGCGAGAAGAAGCACTCGGTAAGGTTCATATTCGGACGCAGCGGCGACCGACGGAACACCCGCATAGCAATCAAGGCGAAGAGACTATGGCTCAAGACGAGTTCTATCGCCTGGTTTTGCCGGAAGAAGTCGGTGACGTTTTTAAACACGTCGATAAAGTTGTTCATCCCCTCAATGAATATACGTTTGCCCTTATAGGCCTCTTCGCCATTAGGTATGTCGAGCTTTTTATCGGACAGGCTAATTGTAGCGTCAGTGTAAATCCCGTCCATCGCTCCCGGAGCCACGATATGCTGCGTTACGACAAACGCCGTGGTGACGAGGAAAAGCATTTTTATCGGCGGAAAATACGGTGCCTGGCGGCCGTCGAGATAGTCGCCTATCATGTAGCCGGGACGGCAGATAAGGTGCCAGAGGGTGCGCGGCAGGCTGCGGTTGCCCAGTCCCCATACCTCGAGAGTCTTGTTTATTGCGTGCTTGAAAGTAAAGCGTGACACTCCGGCCGACTGTCCGCAGCGTGGGCAGAAGTTGCCCGTGAACGTGGTGTGGCAGTTAAGGCATTCGTGGCTTTCCGCTGACAATGGTGCTACCTTCACTCCTTTGCGCTGCCATGAGTCGATGCGTGACAGCGTGCCGCATACCCTGTCGTATGCCGTGCGCATTCTTTTTCCTAATATTTTGAAGGGATTTTTCATGCTGTGCCGGTACATTCAGTCCGCACGCCTGTAGTAAACAGTAAGACTCATGGCGTGCGGACTTGTTGGAAACATGATGCAAATATAATACATTTGTCCGTGAAAAGTGCAAAAATACGGCCAAAAGTGTTATCCGCTACAATCTCGTGATGGAGATAAAAAATGCCCCGATACCACATCGGAGCAATTTCTTAATTTTTGAATGTCTTAGTCTTTAGTATCAATGTAGCATGTAATTCTGAAAATCTCTTATTCGATTACGTGGGCAAAAGTAAGCAAAAAAATTGATGCATATCAAAAATATAAGGCTTTTAATCAAAAAAACCACGTAAACGTTTACGAATGCTTGCGTCATATTTGTTACATAAGTAGTAGACAGACGGCGCTTATACGTGTGCTATGTTTACATTTTTATATTCTTTTCGTGATATTTGTCACTTTTGTAAAGCGCGCCGTTTACACGGCATATTGTGTCCGTTTTCATAACATGTTGGTTTTCAAGATGTTGCGAAAGGCCGTCTTTTAGCTCCTAAAAGGCCGTCTTTCGGAGGTCAAAAGACGGCCTTTCGCAATGTAAGAGACGGCCTTTCATTATTTGTCCGACTTCAGGCAATGCCGCCGTCGGATGCAGGTGCCGCCGTAAAGTAAAACAAAATGCTTTTTTCTTTGTATTTTGATTGAAATAATATAACTTTGTACCATAATATATTATATTCCCAAACAATAGGATGAAAGAATTTGTCATATCTGAAGTCAAGGCCGAGACGGCCGTTCTTGTGGGCCTCGTCACTCCTGACCAGGACGAGGCAAAGACGAAAGAATACCTTGACGAGCTGGAATTCCTGGCCGACACGGCCGGCGCCGTAACCGTAAAAAGGTTTACGCAGAAGGTGCCCGCGCCCAACCAGACGACGTATGTCGGCAAGGGAAAGCTCGATGAAATAAAGCAATATATACTGGCCGAGGAGGAGGCAGAGAGGGAAATCGGAATGGTGATTTTCGACGACGAACTGTCCGCCCGGCAGATACGTAACATTGAGAATGAGCTGAAGGTGAAGATTCTCGACCGCACATCGCTCATCCTCGACATCTTCGCCATGCGCGCCCAGACGGCCAGTGCCAAGACGCAAGTCGAACTGGCGCAATACCGCTACATGCTGCCGCGCCTGCAAAGGCTGTGGACCCACCTTGAACGACAGGGCGGCGGAAGCGGCTCGGGAGGAGGAAAAGGCTCTGTGGGACTGCGTGGACCGGGTGAGACACAGCTCGAAATGGACCGCCGTATAATCCTTAACCGCATGTCGCTGTTAAAGCAGCGCCTTGCCGAGATTGACAAGCAGAAGAGCACGCAGCGCAAGAACCGCGGGCGTCTGATACGCGTGGCGCTTGTGGGTTATACCAACGTGGGCAAGTCGACGCTGATGAATCTCATGGCCAAGAGCGAGGTTTTTGCCGAGAACAAGCTGTTTGCCACGCTCGACACGACCGTCAGGAAAGTGGTGATAGAGAACCTGCCGTTCCTCCTTGCCGACACTGTGGGCTTCATAAGGAAACTGCCCACCGACTTGGTCGACTCGTTCAAGTCAACGCTTGACGAGGTTCGCGAGGCCGATTTGCTGCTGCACGTCGTGGATATATCACATCCCGACTTCGAGGAACAGATAAACGTAGTCAACAACACGCTGAAAGACCTCGGCTGCGCAGACAAGCCCTCGATGATAATATTCAACAAGATAGACGCCTATACGTGGGTGGACAAGGAGCCGGATGACCTTACGCCGCCTACGAAAGAGAACATCACGCTCGACGAACTGAAGCGTACGTGGATGGCGAAGCTCAACGACAACTGCCTGTTTATATCGGCAAGGAACAAGACAAACATCGACGAACTGCGCGACGTACTTTACAAACAGGTGCGCGAACTGCATGTACAGAAATATCCGTACAACGACTTTCTGTACCCTACGGCAGATGTTTAAAGGTGAAAAGGCAGAAAAGTAAAAAGGTAAAAAGCGGCTGAACTGCAAACAAAGCAAATGGCGTATTTTAATGAAAGCTCAACTCCACTGCAACAAATGACAAAGCATTTGTCTTTAACTGCTTAGCGAACGCAGTGAGCGAGAGTTTCCTTGAGCGAAGCGAAAAACTTCTTTAACTCCTAAAAGAAAAAGCCATGGATGATTACAGATTGCTTACTGACGAGGAAATCGGGATACTCGAAGAGAACGGATGTACGGCGGAAGACTGGACCAGCGTGAACGTAGCTGACGACTTCATGCCCACGTACATACGCCGTGTCAGGTTTTACGGCACGGTGAATCTCGGCGTGTTCGAGAAGAATGTCGAGGTTACGAGCGGGTTTGTAAGGCATTCGGGTGTGTGCAACGCAACGCTGCGCAACGTGACGATAGGCGACAACTGCCTTATCGAGAACATCGGCAACTACATCAATAATTATGTCATCGGCGACGACTGCTACATCAGTAACGTGTCAATCATCGAGACAACGGCCGAGGCTACCTTCGGCGAAGGCAACGCTATATCCGTGCTTAACGAGGCCGGCAACGGTAATGTTATGCTGTTCAGCGGACTTACGAGCAATTTTGCCGCGCTGATGGTGCTACATTCGCGCGACAGGGAGTTTACTGCCGCTGTGAGAAAGATGATAAGGGACGACATCGACCGCCGTCTTTCAGGCACCGGGACGATAGGCAACGGAGTGCGCATTGTCAACACTACGGAAATAACCAATACCAATATTTCTGACAACTGCGAGGTAAACGGGGCGTCGAGGCTTACCGACTGTACGCTTGCCGCCGAGCCGGACGACAGCGTATATATAGGCTCTGGCGTGATATGCGAGAACTCCATCATAGCCGACGGCTCGTCAATACTCAACAGCGCGAAGCTGTTTAACTGCTACGTGGGCGAAGCCAGCCAGATAACCAACGGCTTTACGGCGGAGAGCAGCCTGTTTTTCGCCAATACGTACATGGCCAATGGCGAGGCATGCGCCGCTTTCTGCGGCCCGTTCTCGGCGTCACACCACAAAAGCACGCTGCTCATCGGCTGCATGACTTCGTTCTACAACGCCGGTTCGGCGACCAATTTCAGCAATCATGCGTACAAGATGGGGCCTATACATTACGGCATTTTGGAGCGTGGAACGAAGACGGCCAGCGGTTCGCACATGCTCTTGCCGGCAGACATAGGCGCCTTCTCGGTGTGCCTGGGCAAGCTGTCCGGACATCCCGACACCCGCTCGCTGCCGTTCTCATATATCATCGGCGACGGCCGTGACACGTATATCGTGCCGGGCAGGAACATCACTACGGTAGGCGTTTACCGTGACATACGCAAGTGGCCGAGGCGCGACGTAAGGCTCGAGTCAGCCAAGAAAAGTATCGTTAACTATGATTGGCTTAGCCCGTTGACGGTCAATGAGATTGTAAAAGGCCGTCAATTGCTCGCCGATTTGCGGCAAAATGCAAGCCAAAACACGGCCTTTTACACGCTCAATGGTAACAAGCTGAGTACCAACTCGTTACAGCGAGGCATTAAGTTGTACTCGATGGCCATTGAACTTTTCATTGGCGAGGTGCTCATGTTGCATGACTTTGGTGACCCTTGTACGGCTTCCGGCGCAGGCGAATGGCATGACCTGTCGGGGCTGTTGCTGCCGGCGGCTGAGGAAGACAGGCTCGTTGAGAAAATAAAATACGGGGTGGTGGACAGCGTGAAGGCCCTGTCGGGCATGCTCGAGGCGTATAACGACAGGTATGGCGACTATTTGTGGACGTTCACCGTAAGCCTGATGAAGGACTATCTCGGCACCGACGAACTTACCGAAGACGACTTCGCGTCAATGCGTGAGCGTGGAAACGCCGCCCGCGAAACATGGCTCGACGAGATAAGGAAGGACGCCGAGAAGGAGTACGACATGGGCGACGTCGACCGCGCTGTGCTTGACAAGTTCCTCTCGCAGCTCGGGTAAGAGACGAGTAGACAAGCAACAAGGCACAAGCAGCCAGGCTTTTGTATTTAACTCCTTTACGGGTGAAACGGGCGATAAACTCCTTTAACTCCCTTGACTCCCGAATTTCATGATGAAAAAACATTTATCCATATAGCAATGAACAAGTTAATAACAGCGCTTTTTGCATTCCTGCTCGCCTTAGTGCTGCCTGTAGAGGCAAAGGAATACAAGTATCAGACCGTCCCCGGCGACCTGATGAAAACACGCATCTACACCCTTGACAACGGTCTTACGGTGTACTTGTCGGTCAACAACGAGAAACCGCGCATACAGACGTACATCGCCGTGCGTACGGGAAGCCGTAACGACCCGCCTGAAACGACAGGTCTTGCGCACTATCTTGAGCACCTGATGTTCAAGGGTACACGGCAGTTCGGAACGTCAGACGCAGCCAAGGAAGCCCCGCTTCTTGACTCAATACAAAACCGTTTCGAGGTTTACCGCACGCTGAAAGACTCGCTCCAGCGTCGCGCCTACTACCACCAGATAGACAGCATATCGCAACTGGCGGCAAAATACTTCATCCCCAACGAGTACGACAAGCTGATGTCGTCAATCGGAGCGCAGGGAACCAACGCATATACAAGCAACGATGTGACCTGCTACGTTGAGGACATACCTGCCAACGAGGTTGAGAACTGGGCCCGGATACAGGCCGACCGCTTCCAGAACATGGTTATCCGAGGCTTTCATACGGAGCTTGAGGCCGTGTACGAGGAGTACAACATCGGTCTTGCGAACGACGGAAACAAGCTGTTCGACGCCATGAACGCCCTGCTGTTCCCTGGTCATCCGTACGGTACGCAGACAACAATCGGAACGCAGGAACACCTGAAGAACCCGTCAATCGTCAACATCAAGAACTACTTTAAGCGTTACTACGTGCCCAACAACGTGGCAATCTGCATGGCGGGCGACTTCAATCCTGACGAGGTTATAGCCATAATCGACAAATATTTCGGCACATGGAAGCCAAACCCCAACCTCTCGCAACCGCAGTACGCGCCGATTCCCGAGCGCACGGCGCCGGCCGACACCACCGTTGTAGGCCAGGAGGCGGAGAATATTTACATGGCATGGAGGTTTGACAAGGCAGCCTCTTTCCAGACTGATACGCTCGACGTGATATCAGACATGCTGTCAAACGGCAAGGCCGGACTTATGGATCTTGACCTCGACCAGCAGATGAAGTGGCTCGGCGGAGGTACGTTCACCTATCCGCTGGCCGAATATTCGGGTTTCGTAATGGCCGGATTCCCGAAGGAGGGGCAGTCTCTTGACGACGTGAAGGCCCTGCTTCTCGGCGAGATTGAGAAGATAAAGAAGGGCGACTTCAGCGAAGATCTGCTCAAAGCGGTTATCAACAACAAGAAGCTGAGCTTCTACACCACGCTCGAAAGTAATGCCGGGCGTGCCGACATGTTCGTCAACGCATTCATAAACCGTCAGAAGTGGAGCGACGTTGTTGGCCGCTTAGACCGCATTTCGGGAATAACGAAACAGCAAATCGTTGATTTTGTCAACCGACACTTCCTCGACAACTACATCGCAGTGTATAAACGCACGGGCGTTGACTCGACAATCAAGAAGATAGACAAGCCCGAAATAACGGCGATACCTACCAATCGCGACATGCAGAGCGCGTTCGTCACGGAGATTATCAACTCTGAAACGGAGCCGATACAGCCCAAGTTCGTAGACTTTGACAAGGATTTGACGAAGGCTACGACCAAAAACGGCCTGCCTGTATTGTACGTAAAGAACACCGAGAACGGCCGCTTTACACTGAGCTATTACTATAAATTCGGCGAGGAAAGCGACAAATGGCTGCCTTACGCCGCACAATATCTCAACTATCTCGGCACTGACAAGATGACCGCCGAGCAGGTAAAGCAGAAGTTTTACGGCTTAGCCTGCAACTACGGCATAATAGTTGACACGAAGGCCATCAGGATTTACCTGAACGGATTGGCTGAAAACATGCCAGAGGCGATGGCTTTGCTCGACAACGTAATAGCCAACGCGAAGGTTGACACGGACGCTTACACAAAGTTTGTGGGCATAGAAGAGAAGTCGCGTGCCGACAACAAGCTCGACCAAAGGGCAAACTTTAGCCGCCTGCAAACGTATGGAATGTACGGCGCTTACAACACGTATCTCAACATTCCGTCGTCGGAAGAACTGAAAGAGATGAATCCGCAGAAGCTCGTCGACATGATTAAGGCACTGAAAGGCTACAAGCACGAGGTGCTCTACTATGGCCCGATGGAGCTGAACGAGCTTACCGCCGTTATCGACAAGGGCCAGAAGGCGGCCAAGACACTTGCAGACGTGCCCGCAGGCAAGCCTTACAAGATGCAGCAGACCACGCAGAACGAGGTGCTGATAGCCCCGTATGATGCCAAGAACATATACATGATACAGTTCCACAACGACGGACGCCAGTGGAATCCCGAGCAGCAGCCGGTCATCTCGCTGTTCAACGAGTACTACGGAGGCGGCATGAACACCGTTGTTTTCCAGGAATTGCGCGAAGCCCGTGGCCTTGCTTACAGCGCGTTCGCCATGTACGGTACGCCGGGATACAAGGGACAGCCTGAATACGCCTACACTTACATCATATCGCAGAACGACAAGATGATGGACTGCATCCGCACTTTCAACAGCATCATCGACACTATTCCGCAGTCGGACAAGGCTCTCGAACTGGCGAAACAGGCCCTGATGAAGCGCCTCGCCACACGACGTGTCACCAAGGAAAACCTGATTTACACATATCTTGGCGCACGCGACCGCGGCATTGACTACGACATCAACAAGAAAGTGTACGAAGCCGTGCCCTCGCTGACGATGGACGACGTAGCGAAGTTCGAGAAAGAAGTGATGGCAAACAAGCCTTATCGCTACATAATCCTCGGCGACGAGAAGCAGCTTGACATGAAGGCGTTGGAGAAAATCGGCCCTATCAAGCGGCTTACGACCGAGGAAATATTCGGCTATTGACACTGTTCCAATATCCAAGGAAAGATTTTTAATTTTTACTTGTTAATTTATAATACAAAATCCCAAAAGGCGGCCTTTTTTTGAAACGTTTTTGTTCCAATACAAAATGTCTGAACAGGAGTTAAACAAATACAGATTCAGCCCCGACAAAGAGCCGACAGATGAAATGTTGGCGCAGATTATGAGGGAAGTGGCCGAGGAAGCAAGGGAAAGCAACAAGGCCGCAACTGACGCATATTTTGCGCAAATGCGTCGCAATATCGTCGAACAGCAGGCTAAATGGGCGGATAGGATTAACAGTATAGCTAATGGAAAGAAGTGAACGGCGACCGGAATGGGCGCAAGTTTTACTGCCTTGAAACGGCTTTTCTAAATAAAATTGAGTAATTTTGCAATAATAAAAACATACAAACAAAACATTATGGCAACACCGGAATTCAAGTATGCCCCTATGTTCCAGTTGGGCAAAGACGACACGGAGTATTATCTCTTGACCAAAGACGGCGTGTCGGTTAGCGAATTTGAGGGGAAACCCATCCTTAAAGTAAGTCCTGAAGCATTGACGATGCTGGCTAATACGGCCTTCCGTGACGTCAACTTCCTGCTGCGTCGTGCTCATAACGAGCAGGTGGCCAAGATACTGACTGACCCGAGGCGAGTGACAATGACAAGTACGTTGCGCTGACGTTCCTGCGCAACGCCGAGGTGGCTTGCAAGGGTAAGCTGCCTTTCTGCCAAGACACGGGCACCGCAATCATCCACGGCGAGAAGGGACAACAGGTGTGGACGGGCTTCTGTGACGAAGAGGCGCTGTCGAAAGGCGTGTACAAGACGTACACCGAAGAGAACCTTCGCTACTCACAGAACGCTCCCCTCTCAATGTATGAAGAGGTGAACACACGCTGCAACCTGCCTGCGCAGATCGACATCGAGGCCACGGAGGGCATGGAATACAAGTTCCTCTGCGTGGTAAAGGGCGGTGGCTCGGCCAACAAGACGTACTTCTATCAGGAGACAAAGGCCAAGCATACAGAACCCCGGCACGCTCGTTCCGTTCCTCGTAGAGAAGATGAAGACGCTCGGAACGGCGGCTTGCCCTCCTTACCATATAGCCTTCGTAATAGGCGGCACGTCGGCCGAGAAGAACCTCTTGACCGTCAAGCTGGCCTCAACCCACTACTATGACAACCTCCCCACGACGGGAGACGAGACGGGACGCGCCTTCCGCGACGTCGAGCTTGAGAAGCAGCTGCTTGACGAAGCCCACAAGATAGGCCTCGGAGCACAGTTCGGCGGCAAGTATTTCGCGCACGACATACGCGTAATACGTCTGCCCCGCCACGGCGCTTCGTGCCCGATTGGCCTTGGCGTGAGCTGCTCAGCCGACCGTAACATCAAGGCTAAGATTAACAAGGACGGCGTTTGGATTGAGAAACTTGACGACAATCCCGGCCAGCTCATACCCGAAGAGCTGCGCAACGCAGGCGAAGGCGACGCTGTACGCATAGACCTCAACCAGCCGATGAGCGAGATCTGCAAGATACTTTCGCAATATCCCGTGTCTACCCGAGTAAGCCTCAACGGCACGATAATCGTAGCACGTGACATAGCCCACGCCAAGCTGAAGGCCCGTTTGGACGCAGGCGAAGACCTGCCGCAGTATTTCAAGGATCATCCCGTGCTCTATGCAGGCCCCGCCAAGACTCCCGAGGGTATGCCTTGCGGCTCGATGGGCCCGACCACGGCCAACCGCATGGATCCGTATGTTGACGAGTTCCAAGATCACGGAGGCTCAATGGTCATGATAGCCAAGGGTAACCGCACCCAGGTTGTTACCGATGCATGCCAGAAGCACGGCGGTTTCTACCTTGGAAGTATCGGCGGTCCGGCAGCCGTTCTCTCATGAACAGTATCAAGAGCATTGAGTGCGTTGAGTATCCGGAGCTTGGCATGGAGGCAATCTGGAAGATCAACGTGGTCGATTTCCCGGCATTCATCCTCGTTGACGACAAGGGCAATGACTTCTTCAAGCAGCTGAAGCCGTGGACTCCGTCATGCAAGTGAGCCTATTAGCAGACGATTTGACGAGTTACAAGCATATAAGTGAAAAGTAACAAGTAATGAACAAACAGGCGGCTGACAGGCAAATGGAACACATTTACTTGTCAGCCGCTTCATTTCTGACAATGACAACTACTATGTTCAAGCGCATTTTCACCGCCGCCGCATTATGTATTTCTATGGGCGCAGCAACCAATTCAGCCGCACAAGAGCAGCTGCGGCCATACGAAAAGTGGGAAGCACACAGTTTGTAGCCTTGAGCGGACACCAGCCTTCCGACTATGTGACAGCTGACAACAACTGGGAAATAACCTACAACCTGCGCACTCCGCAGACCGCCGGTGAACTGCGCGGCAAAGGAATACAGTGTTCCGACAGTCAGCTGATGCTGCTTGAATCGGCGGAATTATCGAAAGGACCAGCGGAAAATGGCATACGGCCATACCGATACTTGACAAAAGGCAGACAGACTCCCTGCGAATTTTCAGCAAGAAAGTGGCCGACGACATCTACACTAAGAACAGACCTGACTTCATCTCGCTGCAAACACCATAAAAGACATGGGCTGGCAGGCCAACACTTTGTCCCTTATGTTCTCCTACTTGCTTGACGGCAGGATGTGGACAAAGCTCCTCTTGTTTGACGATGCAGGCCAACACACGACTTGGAGCGGCTGTTACTGGATACTGTACGAGCCGAGACCTGACGCGAAATACGGCACAAACGGCTATGGAGAGCAAGATTTGTGCCTGACATACATCGACAGCGGTATTGCTCCAAGCACCAACACGATGGACAAATGCGCCTATGAGATAAGGCGGAATGGCAAAATCAACGACCCGGCTCTTGCCAAAAAGCTCATGAAATACGGAATGGTTGATGCGCAAGGCAATACCTTGTTCCCGATAATAAGGCGCCAAGACGACGCTTTCCACCAAACGGTCAACCGCCTGACGGAGAACATAAGCGCGGCGTTGAAAGGCTATTGCGACTCGATGTCGTCACAATTCGGCATCAAGGAAGAGGCCGTAGCCACCGTAGCTCTTTACCATGAAGTGATGTGGGAACTGATGGACAGGATGGAGAAAGACGGGATTTTCACTGTGCCGGGCATCCTTAAAGACAGCAAAAGACGTGGTGACGGCATCGGAAACCTGGTGTTCTATATAGAAGGAGGACTGATGCAATAATCCTTAAGTCCGGACACAAGTAATCTTTTTGCAGGTAACTTACAGACATACGGGTGGCGAGTTAAAAATAAGCGGGCAGGCAAACAGAATACGTTTGCCTGCCCGCTTTTTTGTAAAGTATGTTTTCTATGTTTTCTAAAAAAGAGTATCCTTATTGTGTCGTTCAGTTCTCTTCCCATCCTCCGCCGAGTGCCTTGTAAAGGTTGACCATAGCCAGCTGGCTGTCGAGAAGGGCGTTGCTGAGACCTATCTGTGCGTCGAGGTAAGTACGCTGCGCGTCGAGCAGGTCCATGTATCCTATCGCTCCGTTGACGTATTGCACGAGAGCCAGTGACAGGGCTGTCTTCGACGAGCTTTCCAGTTCGTAACGGGTCTTGTATATTTCCTTTATCTTGTTGGTCTTCTCGTAAGCGTATGTTGCGCGTTCGTATGCCGCCTTGGCCGCCTTGTGTCGTGCCTTGTTCTTGCCCATTGCGAAGACAGGCTGCAAGAGACTGGCGCTAAGCAGATGGTACGGTGAGTGCAGCAGGTCTTTCAGTTCCTCGCTCTCGGCGCCGAGGTTAGCCGTCAGCGTGATGTTAGGGAACATATTGGTATACGCTACGCCAACAGCCGCGTTGGCGGCAATGAGCTTCTGTTCGGCCTCACGAACGTCAGGACGTCTTTCTAACAGTGTGGAAGGCAATCCTACGGGCAGGCTGTCGGGGAAACTTACCTCTTGTGGCAGTTTTGAGCGTTCAATATGATGTGGATATTCGCCCGTGAGGAACGCCAGCTCGTTCTCCTTCGCCGTGACTTGTCGCTCCAGGTCGGGCATGAGAGTGGCCGTGCGTGATAGTTCGACCTGTGCTTGCCGGTATGTCACCTCTGATGTCAGACCGCCCTCGTAGCGTATTTTTGCCAGGTGTTCGCTTTCGCGGCGCGCCGTAACCGTCTGTCGCACAATGGACAGCTCGTTGTCGAGCGCCACCAGTTCGTAGTAAGCCTGCGCCACTTGGGCGATGAGGCTCATCTGCACTGCACGCTGGTTTTCCACTGAAGCCATGAATTCCGCCATGCTTGCGTCGTGCGCCCAGCGCAGCTTTCCCCATAAGTCAAGTTCCCATGAGATATTGGCTTTCAGGTCAAACTGGTTGTCGCTTTGGCTATTGTTGCCTCCGTGGTTGTCCTGTTCTTTTTCGCCGTATATCCTCAAGCCCAGCGATGGAAACATTGCCGCATAGTCAATACGCTTCATCGCAGCCATCTCCTTGACACGGGCTGCCGCCATCTGTAAGTCTTTATTGTGCGCGAGCGACTTCAATATCAGTTCTTGCAGGATGGAGTCGGTGTATATTTCGGTCCATGAATGGTCGGCCAGCGAAGCCGAGTCGGTGCTTTCCTCGTCGGCCAAGGTGGCAGGCAACTTAATGTCCGGGCGTGTGTATTGCCGTCCAATCTGGCATGACACCGTCATGGCTGCCAGCACCGTCATGGTTATCGCAAGCTGTATCTGTCTCAGGTTGTATTTCATAATGTTTCTTGGTGTTGTATTGCTTTTGGTTGCTTGCCGCCTTTTTTAGCCTTTGCCTTGTATACCCTTATGAAGAAGAAGGGTATAAGGAGAATCCCTATGCTTACGGCTGCTATCATTCCGAAGAACACGCCTGTGCCGATTGCCTTGCGGCTGGCCGCGCCCGGGCCGGAGGCCATCACCATAGGCAGGATACCGAGGATGAAGGCGAATGATGTCATCAGGATAGGACGGAAGCGAAGGCGCGCCGCGTGGAGTGCCGCCCTGAACACGTTGACGCCGGAATCGGCCTCATCTTTTGCGAATTCAACGATAAGGATGGCATTTTTTGCAGCCAGACCCATCAGCATGACGAGTCCTATCTGGAAGTATGTATCGTTCTCAAGACCGCAGACCGTCACTCCGATGTATGCGCCAAGTGCCGCTACGGGCAAGGACAGGAGTACTGCCACCGGGACACTCCAGCTTTCATATAGCGCCGCGAGAAAGAGGAACACGAACAGGAATACCAATGTAAGGACAAGTCCGGTTTGGCCTCCGGCCTGTTTTTCCTGGTAAGACAGTCCGCTCCATTCGAGCCCTATATTGTCTGGCAGATGCGTGCGCACGAGCTCTTCCATAACTTTCATTGCCTGTCCTGAGCTGTATCCTTGGGCTGCCGTACCACGTATGATGGCTGTGTTGAACATGTTGAAGCGTTTGATACTGCCCGGTCCGGTAGTGTACTCGGTCGTGCCGAGCGCCGTCAACGGTATCATGTCGCCGTCGGCTCCCCTCACGAAGTACAGGCTTATGTTGTCGCGGTGTTCGCGGTATGGTGCCTCTGCCTGTATATAGACGCGGTAGATGCGGTTGAACATGTTGAAATCGTTGACGTATACCGAGCCGGTGTATGCCTTGATAGTTGAGAATACGTCGGCCATCGGCACGCCGAGCATTTTCACCTTGTCGCGGTCTACGTCGAAATAGAGTTGAGGTATTTCTGCCTGGAGCGACGACGAGAGTCCTGACAGCTCCTTACGTTTTGACGCATAGTACATAAGAGTGTCGGCCGCACGTACTAAGTCATCGTAAGTTGCGTCGCCGTGAGCCTCGAGTTGCATTTCGAATCCTCCTGACGAGCCGAGTCCGGGAATAACGGGCGGCGTGGAAAGATAGAACTTACACTCGGGATATTCCGTCAATTCACGGCTTACTCCGGCCATTATGTCGCTTATTGTAGTGTCGTCACGCTTCTTCCATTCCTTGAGGATGACTGTAAGTTGGGCTCGGTTCTGGCTGGTGCCGACACGTGGACTTGTGCCCGTCACGTTTTGGACATACTCTACCGATGGGTCTTTCATCAGGTACTTTATGGCATGCTCGGTGACGGCACGTGTACGTTCGAGTGTTGTTCCTTCGGGCATTTCCAACTCAACGGTGAAATATCCTTGGTCTTCTGCAGGCAGGAAGCTGGTTGGAGTGAGGCGGTACAATATGAAAATCATGATTAGTACCATGCAAAAGCCTACGGCAACGCGTCTCGGATTCTTTATGATGTGTGATATTCCGGAAAGATATTTGTTGTTCCCGATGTCGAGCCAGCGGTTGATTGAACGGAAAATACGGTTCTTCGGCTTGTTCTTGTCTGTGGGTTTAAGTATTAGCGAGCACATGACGGGACTCAGCGTGAGGGCCACAATGGTGGATAACAGCACGGATATGACTATCGTCACGCTGAACTGTCGGTATAACTGGCCAGTTATTCCTGAAAGGAAACTTACGGGAACGAATACTGCCGCCAGTACCATTGACGTGGCAATAAGTGCTCCGGTAAGCCCTTGCATGGCTTTCTTCGTGGCCTCGTAGGCTCCGATATGTTCTTCTTCCATTATTCGTTCGACATTCTCGACTACTACAATTGCGTCATCGACAACGAGACCGATGGCCAGCACAAGTCCCAACAATGTCAGTATGTTGAGTGAGAAGCCGAATATGAGCATGAAGCCGAATGTTCCGATAAGTGATATTGGAACCGCCACTAACGGTATTACCGTGGCACGCCAACTTTGTAGGAAGAGGAATACGACTACAATGACCAACACAAGGGCCTCGAACAGTGTTTTGTACACCTCGTGGATGGACTCCGATATGTAGGTTGTCATATCGAAAGGAACTTCGTATTTCATCCCTTCGGGAAATGTCTTGCTGATTTCCTCCATGGTTTTCTTGACCTTCTCGGCTACTTCCATGGCGTTAGCACCCGGCAACATATATACACCGAGCACAGCCGCGTTACCTCCATTTATTCCGCTTTCGGTATTATACGACTGAGCTTCAAGCGAAACACGCGCTACGTCGCGCAGACGGATGAACGAACCGTCGGCATCGGCACGTAGTACAATCTCCTCGAACTGTGCAGCTGTTGACAATCGGCCTTGCGCCGTGATGGGTATCGTAAAGTCAAGTCCTTGTACAGGCTGTTGCCCGAGAACTCCGGCTGCAGATTCACGGTTCTGGTCTTTCAGGGCATTCTGCACGTCTTGCACGGTAAGTCCGAAGCTTGCGAGGCGTGCCGGGTCAACCCATATCTGCATGGCGTAGTATCGGCTACCGATGTTTGACACGCGGCCGACACCAGGAATGCGGCGTAGCAGGTCAAGAACGTTAAGTGTCGCGAAGTTACTAAGATATATTTCGTCGAACTTAGGGTCGTCTGATGTGAGGCAGATGGTCATCAGCTGGCTGGCTGCTTGTTTCTCTATCTCGATACCGTTCTGTACGACTTCGGCCGGAAGCCGTGACTCTGCCAGCTTAATTCTGTTCTGTATCTCCACTGCTGCAAGGTCAGGATCTGACGATATGTCGAATGTAACCGTAGCCGAGAACGCTCCGGAATTGGAACTGTTCGACTCCATGTAAAGCATGCCTGGCGTACCGTTCAATTCTTGTTCGATGGGCGTAGCCACTGCCTGTGAAACCGTAAGGGCGCTGGCTCCGGGGTATGAAGCGCTGATTTTCACCACCGGCGGTGTTATCTGCGGGTATTGGTCAATAGGCAACATCGTCAGTCCGATGAGTCCGACGATGACAATCAGCACGGATATTACGATCGAGAATACCGGGCGGTCTATGAAAAAATTTACTTTCATTTGTCGGAGTCTTTGGTTCTGTTAGCGTGGGCGCGAGGCTTGTTTCCCGCTAATTTTGACTTTGAGGCCACACGGACTTTGATGCCAGGTGTAAGTTTGTGGTAGCCTTCGCTGATGATAGTCTCTCCGGGTGCAAGTCCTCTTTCCACCACAACCTTGTTCCCGAACTCAGGGCCGAGCTCGATGAATCGGCGCTCTGCAGTAGAGTCACGGCGCATGACGAAGATATAGGCTCCACCTTTTTCTATAATAAGTGCTTTCTGTGGTACCACTGTCGCGTTTTCACGGACGTCGAGCAAGGCATGTACCTTGGTAAACTGTCCCGGCAGAAGCACATGGTCGGGGTTGGGCATTTCGGCACGTACGGAAAAGGTACCTGTCTTCGGGCTTACCTGTGGCTCGGCGAAGTCAACAAGTCCTTTGTATGGATACACGCTGTTGTCCGCAAGCGTAATCGTGACGTACGGCTGCCATGAGCGCGACGAGTCACGTTGTCCGAGTATGATGTTGCGTTCCTTGCTTTTGAGATAGTCGAGCGCCGTCATGCTGAAGTCTACAAGCACGGTGTCGCTTTTTACAACCGTGGCAAGAAGCGACTTGCCAGACGTTCCTACTAGCGTGCCAAGGTCAACCAATCGCTCGCTGATGTATCCGGATATCGGCGAGCGTACATACGTGTAGCTGAGCTCCTGCTCAGCCTGGTCAAGGTCGGCGCGGCTCATGCCCATGCTTGCTACAGCCGTTTCGTAAGCAGCCGTGGCGTTGTCGAGGTCAAGGCGGCTGGCGGCGTTCTGCTCGAATAAAGGACGTATTCGGTCGAGGTCGCGCTTGGTCTTGCGTACCAGCGCTGAGTCCTTGCGCAGCTGGGCGCGGGCCTTGTCGACCTTAGCTTTATACTGGCGCTGGTCGATAATGAAAAGCACTTGGTTCTTCTTGACGTACGTTCCCTCGGCGAAAGCCATACGTTCAAGGAATCCTTCCACTCTGGCGCGCACCTCAACGAACTGCTGCGCACGCACACGGCCTACGTAGTCGCCGTATATTTCCACGTCCTCGACACCTACCGGTTCGACCGATACTACCGGGGGCTCAATCTCTTGCTTGCCCGGCCAGGTTATGATTACGTACAAAGCTATCAATACCACTATGCAGCAAAGCATTGTCACGAGCCGCTTCTTGCGCAGTATTATTTCTTTTCTCTCCAGGATTTGTCTTATTCTCATAACTTTCTATTATGCACTTGCATTCAAAAACGTTGAAAATATTGATTTATTTTGTCGTTAAACGTGATTTAACTGATTGTCTCCGCCATTGTTTCCTGTCGCTGCTCCGCCTTCAGTTTTTGCCTGGCGGCAGTGCTTGCCGTGGCCGTCGGTGCCCAGCAGAACGTATCCTGTTATCCCGCCGAGTATGGACGCGGCGAATATGCCCAGTTTAGCTTGCATCAGCATGTTCCCGTCGGTGAAGGCGAGTGTGGATATGAACATTGACATGGTGAAACCTATTGACGCGAGGAAGCCGAGCCCTATAATGCGGCGCATGGTCAGCGCTTCCGTATGTCGTGCTATGCCGAGCCGTACGAGCAGCATAACCGATAGTACAATGCCCAGCGGTTTGCCGAGAAGAAGGCCTAATGCTACGCCCGAGGCGATGTTTGTCGAGAATACAGATTGTATGTCAAGGCCGGCGAATGATATCCCTGCGTTGCTCAATGCGAATACGGGCATTACGACAAACGATACGAACGGGTGCATGGCGTGTTCGAGACGTTGCGACGGTGGGATGGCGTCGCGTGTGTCGTTCATCATGTTTGATATTACCTTTACCTGTTCTTCCTCAAGCGTGGATACCCCGTTAGGCTTGAGGTCGGCAAAGCGGCGCAGGTGGCGTGCCGCCCGTTTCAGGTATTCGGCCTCGGGAAGTCGTGCGTCTGACGGTATGACAAAGGCGGCCAGCACCGCGGCGATTGTGGCGTGGATACCTGACATGAGAAACGCCGTCCACACTCCGCAGATACCGAGTATGCCGTAGAACGTCACGTTCTTTACGCCCATCTTGTTGGCGCCGAACATTACGCCGAGGAACGCCAGGCCTACGGCTATGTTGACAAGTGATATTTCCGATGTGTAGAACAGGGCTATTACTACTACGGCACCGAGGTCGTCAACGATGGCGAGCGTGGTAAGAAACACCTTTGCCGCCAGCGGAACGCGGTCGCCGAGGGCATAGATTATCGCCAGCGAGAAGGCTATGTCCGTGGCCATCGGTATGCCCCAGCCTCCGGCTGCTGCCGTGCCTGCGTTAAGTAAGGTGTAGATTATGGCCGGAACGAGCATTCCGGCCACGGCGGCGCCTATTGGCAGTACCGTGTTGCGGGGGTTGGCAAGCTCGCCGCCGATGAACTCGCGCTTGAGCTCGAGCCCCACAACGAAGAAGAATATCGACATCAGTCCGTCGTTAATCCAGTGGTGCAGCGAGTAGTAAAGCACGGGCTCGCCGTTGAACATGAAGCCTACCTTGTGCTCGAACAGGTGGAAATACTCCTCGCTCCAGGGCGAGTTGGCCAGCAGAAGGGCTATCACTATGCTCACGCCGAGAACTATCCCGGCCGACTTCTCCCTCTTGATGAACTGCTGTATGGGCATGACTATGCCCCGTCTTACTTTGTATTGATATTTCATCCGTGGTGTTTGCGGTTATGCTGGTTTGTTATATGTCGTTGAGGCTCGGTATCGGTGGCTGCCGTCCATTCACAGAAAAAGAGGACATGTCCCGTTTCCGACACGTCCTCTTTCTTTTGGATTAAGCAACAAGGAGCAGCTTTTATTTACCAAAACATCCATATCAACAACTTGTTTTCTAACGTTCCCCTTTCATCATTTTGAAAAACATCTTCCTGACATCAACATTTACCATCTTTTCGACTGGCTCCCCGTCGCTCGAAAGTACATCACACGTTCATCAGTTGTCTAATATATCAGAGTTGTTCTGACATTTTCTTACCAATATTTCCTGCAGTGTTGACAACTTATGTTGTGTATTTTGTTTTCTGCCCTAAAGATAATTACTTTTTCCTTGATTTCCAAATGTTTGGCCAAGAAAATCGTTCGTTTTTTCAAAATTTATCATTTGTTCGCATAAAACCTGCACATTGAGGACCTAATGTGCAGGTTTGTTGTCGCCGGCTATACGGTCATGCGGTTTTGATGTCGCCCGTCTCTTTGCGGCTTATCGGTTCCGGCGCTGCGCTTTGTGGCGTTCATACGCCCTGCGTGGCATGGCCGTATAACCTGATGACCGTATAATCTTATAGCCCTATTGAATAAATCCTTGCTTCTTTAGGGCCTCCATCATGCCGGCAGACATGGCCTCGTTGTCTTTCTTTGTATAGCGTATGTCGGCGTATACCTGGGCCAGCGTCTCCTTGTTGTTTATCCTGACGAACTCCTTGTTTTCCTCAAGTTCCTCCTTGGGACCGTAGTAACGGTCGATGTCAGAGGGCGAATAGTCGTGGTAAGTCTCGTCGTGGACGAACGACTCCAGCGGCAGCCGGTCGCTCATCGGCGGCTCTTCTGCCGGCCATCCCAGGGTGATTGTGGCCACGGGCATTACGAGCTGAGGCAGTTTTAGCGTGTCGATGATCATCTGCGGCATGTAGACCGTGGTGCCGAGGAAGCACAGCCCCAGCCCCTCTTCTTCCGCAAGGTTGCACAGGGTCTGCGTGTAGAGCAGCGCGTCGGTGGCCGCATGAAAGGAAGTTGTCGTAGCCCGGTTCGGCCTTGCGGCAGCGGCACCAGCTGCTGGCGCGGTTGAAGTCGGCGCACACCGTGAGCACCACCGGCGCCTGGGTGACCATGGGCTGGTTGAAATGCGCCGGCGCCAGCTTGGCTTTCATCTCTTCGGAACGTGTCACAACGACGCTGTACAGCTGCATGTTGCCCATGGTCTGGGTACGTGCGGCCTCGGTGAGCAGGCGGTTGAGCAGTTCGTTGCCAACCTCCTTGCCTGAATACTTGCGTATGCTGCGTCTCGTGTTAATTGTCATCATACCTTGTGTTGTTTTGTATTTCGGGCGCAAATTTAATCATTTTTCTCCACACCGCAATGCGGCCGTCTGATAAAAAGACGCCCTTTCGCTGACAGTTTCCATAATAAATGAATTGCGGTTGAGCCCAAACGGCGTTGCGAAAGGCCGTCTTTCGCACGGTAAAATGCCACCTTTTGCCTCCTAAAAGACGGCCTTTTACACGCCTGCCGTTAACGTCTTGATTGCCAGCCTGTTACATGCCGTCCTGCAAAGGCCGTCCTGACGCCTTGCAAAAGCCGTTTTAACATGTCGTAAGGACGCCCGTTATGATGTTTAAACACTTTCCATCGCGCATGCGGAATGCCGCTTTTGCGCCTCAAGGCGACAGTCTTTTACCAAATAAGCACAATAAAAAACACATTAAACACATTTTTGTGCATAATGTAAAAAAATATTTATTTAGGCATTGCATATTCGATAAAAAAACGTATCTTTGCGAAAAGTTAAGTTTATTTATTATTAACCAAAACTTATATCAATATGAAGAAGTTATTAATGGTAGCGCTCTTCGCAATAGTTGCGGTAGGCGCAAGTGCACAAAAGAACTTTACGATTTGGTGGGGAGGAAACGTTGCTGACATGTCAGGCGACTTTGACGTTAAGTCTGAATTCAAGGCCTTGAACATCGGTGTGTCTTATACTGCTCCCATTTCAGACGCATTCGACTGGTCGGCAGGTGTAGGTTATGTAACCAAAGGCTGCAAGGATTGGGATCCGGGCTTCATCCAGTTGGAGGGAAACGCTGCCTGGAACTTTGTTAAGGGCGAGGATGCCAAGGTCGGAATCTTTACCGGTCCGTATCTCGGTTTCCTTGTAGCTAAGGATGATATGGAAGAAACTAATACCGTAGACTTCGGATGGCAGGGCGGTATTGCAGGAGCATGGAAGTTCCTGTCGCTCAAGCTCGGCTATGAGTATGGCTTCTGCAATATGGTAAAGGAAATCGACACCAAGCCTGGAGAGTTCTTCTTCCGTGTAGGTGTGAGGTTCTAAGTACTCTACTCTATCATGATACGATGCGCCGTAGGCAATCGCCTGCGGCGCGTTTTTTGTGTAAAAGCGCTATATGATGGCGATAATAATAAATCCGGAAAACGTCTTTGCCGTAGTAAATCACGTATAACAGACAAGGCGTTTGTCTTTAACTCCTAACGAAGCGGAGCGAAGTGATAACTCCTTTAACTTCTTTAACTCCTAAAAGAAAATTCTTTAACTTCTTATAAAAACCTACAGCGAGTTGTATCTGCTTATCAGCTTGCGGCGGAAGAAGCGGCCCTACCTTCACGTAGTCAATCTTGTCGAACGGCGGATAAAAGCAGCAGATGTTGTCGCGAACCTCAAGAAGGTAGTTGATGTTGACGATGTACTTCTGCCTTACCTGTACGAAGCTGTCGTCTATTTCAGCAGGTTCTCCTTCGTTATGTTGCGTTTCAGGCGCAGCGGACGGTCGCATCCGGCCGCTATTACGGTCCATACGCGCGCCCCGTGGTCATAGTGGAACACGCAGATGTCGCGTATCTGGATCAGCCTGAAGTCTACGGCGTTGGTGTAGAACAGCATTTTCCCGTCCTCGCGTTTCAGCGTGTCGTCTTGCCGGGCGCTGCCGTTGCCGTTGAGGCTGTCGGCATAAAAGCGGTTCATGATTGTGTCCAGCTCGCTGTCGTCGATAGGTTTCAGCAGGAAGTCGAACGCTCTGTTCCTGAAGGCCGGCAGCATATAGTCGTTGTATGCGGTGTATATCACTACGTAGCAGCGGTAATCGTCCTCGGCCCTCATTCGTTCGAGAAACTCAATTCCGGTCATGTCGGGCAGCTCCATGTCGAGGAACAGCAGTTCCGGACGGTGTTTCATTACCTGCTCTATGCCGTCGCTGCCATTGTCAGCGGTGGCCACAAGTGTAATGTCGGGATATTTCTTGAGCTTTGCGGCCAGGCTTTCGATGGCCGCCGGCGTGTCGTCTACGATTATCGCGTTCATCGTTTTGCTGTTAAAGAAAATATTAAATCATTCCAAACTTTTTAGTCCTGACGGTATGACAAGAGTGACTTCACACCCTTCCACGTTTCCGTCAGCCGCCCGGACGTTCCTTATTCCGAGCCTTATTTTCCGCTTGTTTTCACGGTTTATAATGTTTATGGTGCTGCGGATGACCTTCAGTCCGGTCTTCGTTGACGACGGGTCGGAGCGCCGGATGTCGAATCCTGTGCCGTTGTCGCCCACGGTCACCCTGCAGCATGCTTCGTCTTTCGTCACGTTTATGTACAGTCGCTTGGCTCCCTTGCGGCTTTTCAGCCCGTGCTTTATGGAGTTCTCCACAAGGATTTGTATGAACATCGACGGTACCATGACGCTTTCGAGCACCTTGTCGTCAGGCGCGTTGACGGTGAAGTCAAGTTCCGGGCATACGCTGTTGCGCTCTACGCTGATGTAGTATTTTACGAAGTCGAGCTCTTCTTTCAGCGATACGTAGTACTTACCCGACATGTTCAGGTTGGCCCGGATGAGCTTTACCAGCGCCATCAGTTCGTCGGCATCGCCCTTGTCGGTCTTTGCCATGCGGTTGTTGAGCACGTTGAAGATGAAGTGTGGCGATATCCTTGAGCGCACGTTCATAAGTCTTAGCTGCATGAGCTCGATGTGCATCTGCAGCCTTCGCTTTCTCGTGAAAGTGTATCCGTATAGAAGCAGCAGCACGAGGGCCGCCACGAGCAGCAGCGCTACGTATATCGTGAGCCGTGCCGAGCGTATGTCGGCGTCCTTCTCCTGTATTGCCAGCCGGTGGTGCAGTTGCAGCGTGTCCTGCGCGTAGCGCATCATTATTTCCGATGTGCGCATGTTCACTATGTTGTGCTTGAGCGAGTCGTTGCGTGTGTTGCTTTCCGTCAGGTCTTCGTACGCACGCTTGTAGTCGCCCTTCCGCACGTAGTACTCGCGCAGGTAGCGGTGGCGTATGTTGGCCATGTTGAAGTCCATCGTGGCCGTTACCCGCTCGTTGGCCAGTATGCGGCTTACTGTTGCGGTGTCGCCGGCCTTCAGCGCGAGCGCGATCATGATTGTATGGCAGTAGTACAGTGCCGTCTCGTCGCCTATCTTGTTGAAGAAGGCGTAGACTTCGTCCACCAGCCGCCGTGCCTCCTGCTCCTGTCCGAGGTTCATTTTCACGTCGGCCATGTTTACCTTGCATACGTTCATCTCGTAGCTGTTGTCCATTCCGTGCGACTCGAGAAGCTGCTTCATTCTCGTAAACACGGCTTCCGCGCCACGGTAGTCGCCCGAATAGTAGTAGTAATTGCCGTAGTTCGTAAGGAAGTACAGCTGCATGTTGAGCGACATCAGCCTGAAGTTGCCGTCGGCTACGCGGTAGCAACCGAGCGCCGAGTCGAAGTCTCCGAGGTTAAGGTATATCCGTCCGAGCCCCATGTACAGGCTTACGTTGTCCTCGTCGGGCAGTTTCAACGAGTCAGAAAGGAACAATGCGCGCCTGTACCACCAGGCGGCGCGCGGCATGTCGTTGTCGGCGACGCATGCGTCGCCCAGGTTCGCGCACACGTTGGGCAGGTTGCTTTCGCAGTCGCTGCCCGCCAGTTGTCTGCAGGCTTTGTTGTAGGCGTTGATTGCCTTGGCCGGCGCGAAGTGTAGTTTATAGTAGTAACTGCCCTTTATGTTGTACAGGAAGCCCAGCATTCCGCGCACTCTCGGTGTCTGTTCACGTGCGGACAGGAATGCGTATACGCTGTTCCACCGCAGTTTCGTAGTGTCAGGCACGTCGCGGCTTACGGAGTATCTCATCAGGCGCAGGTACCAGTCGTAGTAGTCAAGGCTGTCGGTGGCGTTCTTCATGCCGTCCTTTATCATTTTGAGGGCGTATGGCGAGTTGACCGCCACGGAGTCGTCTACGTTGGCAAGGGCTGCCGCAAGCGAGTCGGGACGTGAGTCGTCAGCTGTCTGCCTGCCTCCGCATGATGCGAGAACGGCGCATGCTATCGCTGCCGCTATGGCTATTATGGCCGCCAAACGGGCTGTGTGCAATGGTCTGCATGCATTTTTAATAGCATTCATCTTTCGTCTGATTAGCGCCTGCGGGGCTGTATTTGCCCTTTATTTAACTAAGCGCAAAGTTAGCAAAATTTTTTTAAAACGATATTGTTGGAGTGTGTCATTTTGATTTTTTGTCGATAATTTGAGGTAAAACAGTTTGTGAAAGTAAACTAAAAGTGTACAGTCTGGCCGCTCTCCGGAAGCAGGTAGGCGTGTCCTCTGGCGCCATTGGCGCTGTAGCTGCCGTATTGCGCGTGGGCAGTCGGCAGCGTATCGAATCGTGAAAGGTGGCCTTTTGGCAGACGAAATACCGTATTTTGCGGCATGAAAGACCGCCTTTTACAATGCGAAAGGCGGTCTTTTGCAATGCTTATGGTAACGGCTTGATTTACAGGTAGTTATAATGTCGGTTGCGGTGAGCCGTCAGCCATGTGCTGTCGCGCCTGCCGATAAGAATCCTGATGTCGTGCCACAAGCGGCGAGAGGCTGCGGGGCATGGGGCTTTGACTTCTTGGCGACTGCCGGGATGGATAACAACTTTAACTCCTTCAGCTATTGAAGGGCAGGAGCTTTGCTGACATTCATTTTATGGCATAACCATGCTGCATTCGTTTTGCCATGCTGGCGGAAAGTTGTAATTTTGCACGCTGGAAAAGCATGAAGGGTTATGCGCCGGCCTGTGGCGGCATTGTGCCGTGCCGGCCGTCGCTCGTTTGTCGGCGTTTACTTGTATTACGCCCTTCGCGTGCATAAAGGAAGATTGTCATGTCATATAACTATGAGGCCAGGCTGAGCACGGAACGTATGGTTCCGCTTGTGTTCAAGATGGCCATGCCGGCCGTTGCGGCCCAACTCGTAAACCTGCTTTACGGCATTGTTGACCGCATATACATAGGCCACATACCGCAAATCGGCACCGACGCGCTGGCCGGTGTCGGCGTTACAACGTCGATAATACTGCTCATATCGGCCTTCTCGGCCATTGTTGGAGGCGGAGGCGCGCCACTGGCAGCCATCGCCCTGGGGCAGAACGACCGTGAGCGCGCCGGCCGCATATTGGGCAACGGCGTGCTGCTGTTGGTGGCCTTCACGGTGGTAACGTCGCTTACGGCCTATGTCTTCATGGAACCGCTGCTGCTGTTGACGGGCGCCTCAGTGCATACCTTGGGCTATGCCGTCGACTATCTGTCGGTATATCTTATGGGAACGATATTCGTTGAGCTGTCCACGGGGCTCAACACGTTCATCAACGCACAGGGACGCCCCGCCGTGGCGATGTATTCCGTGCTGATTGGCGCCGTGCTCAACATCGCGCTCGACCCTCTGTTCATATTCGCGTTCGGCATGGGCGTCAAAGGCGCGGCTGTCGCAACGGTCATCTCTCAGGCGTGCAGTGCCGTGTGGGTGCTGCGCTTCCTTACCTCAAGCCGCGCTTCCTTGCGTATAGAGTGGAGGTATGTGCGTCCCGAGCGCAAGGTGATTGTGCCAATCGTGGCCCTGGGCGTGTCGCCCTTTATCATGGCGAGCACGGAGAGCCTTGTAGGCTTCGTGCTCAATACGGGCCTCAAGCGGTTCGGCGATATATACGTCAGCACGCTCACGGTGTTGCAGAGCGCCATGCAGTTCGGCAGCGTGCCGATGACGGGTTTTGCGCAGGGCTTCGTGCCGATAGTGAGTTATAACTACGGGCATGGCGACGTAGACCGTGTAAAGTCGTGCTTCCGTGTGGCCGTTACGGTGATGTTCACGTTCAATCTTGTGCTTATGCTTTTCATGATATTCTTCCCTCATGTCGTGGCGTCGGCCTTTACTGATGATGTCGTGTTAATCGGTTCGGTGGGCGTCATGATGCCGCTCTTCCTTTCGGGTATGACCATGTTCGGCCTGCAGCGCACATGCCAGAATATGTTTGTTGCCCTCGGACAGGCTAAAATATCCATTTTCATTGCCCTTCTGCGCAAGGTTATCCTGCTTGTTCCGCTTGCCTTGGTGCTGCCTCGGTGGTTCGGGGTGAAGGGAGTGTTTGCCGCCGAGGCCGTAGCCGATGCCACTGCGGCTATCTGCTGTACGCTTATATTTGTGTGGAAGTTCCCGAAAATACTTATAAAGGTGAAAAGGTGAGAAAGTGAGAAGGTGAGAAAGCCAAATGAATTTTACGACAAATGTAAAACAATGGCTTCCTCACCTTCTCACTTTTTCACCTTCTCACCTTTACCAATTGTCCGTCCTGAATGAGCTTACTGGCAGGCCGTCGCAGTACAGGTCGCCGTTAACCCAGTCCTTGAAGGCGTAGCGTACGGCAACGGGATGTGGCACGGCTTCGCTTCTGACATACACTTTGCTTCGCTCTATCCATGCTTCCGCAGGGTGGAACACACGGTCTTCGCCGGCCACTTCAAAGTATTTGCTCTTCAGGCCGTTGCGTCCGTACACCCACATGTCGGCCCTGTTGAAACGTACTATGGCCGTATCGTTCTGGAAAGTGACATCACGGAAGTACGGGCTTTCCGATGTTATGCCTTCTATTCCGTATGTCTTGTCGAGCGCGAGCAGGGCAAGGCGCAGTCCGGCCAGGTTCTTCTTGCGCGGGTGGATACCGTATTCCAGTCCGGCATCAAGGAGCACTGCCATGCCGGCGTTGGGTATCATAAGCTCGGCTTTCGACTGTTGTTCGCGCAGAAGGGCGCTGTTCACCGTGTAGTTGATGATTTTATAGTCGTAGGGAGCTATCTGGCAGAAGTAGAAGGGGAAGTCGCCCTGTCCCCATTCCGCGCGCCATCCGTGCACCATAGCCGCCATCATGTCGGCGTAAGTCTTGTAACGCGGCACGTTGTCCTCGCCCTGGTACCATATCACTCCACGCATTGTGTAGCCAATCAGCGGGTGAAGCATTCCGTTGTAGAGTACGGTTGGAGTGCGGTTCTTTGATTTTATGTCGTCTTCAGAGGCGGGAATCTTAGCGTCGGGAAAGGCTTTCAGCCAGTCGGCTGTCATCCAGGCTTCGCATGCCGAGCCGCCCCATGACGCTACGATGAGGCCTACCGGCACATCAAGCATGCGGCGCAGCTCACGCCCGAAGTAATATGCCGTGGCGCTGAACTCGCGGACAGAGGCAGGATTGGCCTCGTTCCACTTACCGCTTACCGTGTCAACGGGCGTGAAACGGCTGTTGCGCTTAACCGTGAAGAGGCGGAGCTCTTTGTCGGCGCTGTGCAGAATGTCCTCTACGGCATTCTCTACAGGCTGGTTCTTAAATCCTTTCATCGGCATTTCCATGTTGCTTTGGCCGGAACAAATCCATACTTCGCCGATTAGTACGTTGCTAAGTTTTGTCTTCTCGCCGTCACTCAGCGTTATGTCGTACGGGCCTCCTGCCTTTGGAGTACGCACGGCAGTCTTCCACTTGCCGTCCTTTCCCGCCTTTACGGAATAAGTCTTGTTGTCCCACGACGTTGTGATCGTTACCGTTGCCGACGGCTTGGCGGTACCCCACAGGTTGGCAGCGGCCTCGCGTTGCATGACCATTCCGTCTGCAAACATCTTTGGCAAGGTAACCTTTGCGTTCGCTCCAGTTACCGCGAGCAGTGCTGTTAATAAGAATGATAGTTTCTTCATTGTGTATTGTTTGTTTTTAGGAGTAATGCGAGAAGGAGTAAAGGAGTAAGTAGATTACCTGCCTTGTCGCTTGCAGTAACTGCCTTGAGGTCATTTTTACTTACTCTTTCCCTCCTTTATTCCTTACTCCTTGAGTTTTAATAATTCAGGATTACTTCCACAGGCCCTGTCAGTCCGGCAGGCAACAGCTCCTTGCTTTCACGGCGGAACTTGCCGTTTGTCCATATGCCCTTGAATGGAGGAGTGCCCATGTCGTTACCTTGCAGTGCGTTGGCCCATGTATTTACCACGATTATCTTCAAGGTGTTGCGTCCGCGTTTCACCGCTTTAGTTATGTCTACGACATAAGGGGCAGTCCATGCCGTGCCGCATTCGTGTCCGTTGACATATACAGTGGCTATGTCTGCAACGTTGCCGAGGTCGAGCAGAATGTTGCCTTTGGGTTTACGTCCGAGCTTGAACGTAGTTGTATAGGTCGCATGTCCGGAGTAGAACTTTACGTCATTGATGTCCGATTTACTCCAGTCAGACAGCTTGTTTGTCGTTGTAGTGCGTCCTGTCTTCTCGAACTTTATAGTCCATTTGTTGCCGTTTAAGGTCGTAAGGGTCTTTCTGCTTGTCTTTATTCCTTCGGTAATGCCCGGTACTTTGTCGTCAGACAAGATGTAGAATGCAGAGCCACCTTCCGGCAACGTAACGCTGTTGCCTGCCAAATATACTTTCCCTGTTATTGCGTCAGCAATGTATCGGTATTCCCTTTCAGCCCTGAATGTGGGTGTGAAAGTCATCGTCGAGTCTGTCTGGTTGCTGAGGAAGTATATGTCTGCACCGTCAGCATGGCGGTGGGTGAAGTCTATTCCTTCGGGTAAGTCGGCATCTTTTCTTAGGCCGATGGAGGTCAAGTCTGGTTCGTTCCAAGGCTCCTTGATTACCGGCACGCCCCATTTCTCGATTGAGTCGATGGTGTTCCAGCATGTAACGATACGGCTAGGGTTCATCTTTCTTGCCTGGGGTATCACCAATGCAGAGTAAGCCATGCCGTCTTGTGTAACGAGCATGTTGTTCTTTACTTGTGATTTGCCCAATACGTCATGGTTGAACGAGTCGTAGCGGTAGCCGCGCAAGGGGTTAATCCAATGCTCGGCCTTTGTCATGTTAGCCGTATGGGTGACTTTCACGGGGCTTACCTCTAGCGGTTGGCCTACGTTGGCGAGTCGTTCTTGTTCACGTTTAAGGGTCTTTTCGCCGAACAGTCCGGGCAGTGTTGTTGTGAGTCGTTCAGGCAGGACCGCTCTTCGTGGTGTTTCGTCGCCGGTGTATACGGCAAGGTCTACAACGGGATGTCCGTATTGAAGCAATGCCTGGCAACGTGAAATGTAGCTCGTGAATGCCGGCATTTCCCTCCACCATGTGTTGTCGCGCTGGAAGAAAGTACCAATACCGTCAAGTGTCATTCCAGGTGCGCGGTCGGTCCATGGGTTATGAGTGTTTACATGGAAAACTATAGCGTTGATACCGATACAGTAATTTCTGTCGAGCAATGGTTTCAACAGAGCGAAGTCTTCATCCCATGTGCCGCGAATCTCGGTGAAACCTTCCGCTTGTACAATGTTTTTTCCATAGATATGTGCGCCGCTTACGGCGTCGAGCATATCGTTGAGCTTGTCATGTGTGGGGCTGTTTAGCCAGAATTCACCCATCGGATAGTCTGCATATTGGTAATGCAGAAGACCGTCGCTGACCATTGTCGGCGCCACGCATTCTGTTGAAAGCTTGCAGCCGTACTGCTTTGCAAGAGCAGCAACCTCGTCAAAGAAAACGTCGTTGATGAGTTCGGCAATGGTCTGTCGTATGTCGCGCAGCACCTTTTCAGACGCTTCGGATGAAGCGATTGGCACTCCGGCATATAATGGAAGCCAGCGCATTAGGTCGTATCCTCGGCGGCTTTGAAACTCCTTCGCGAAGTTGTCGCTCCAGTTTTGGCTGCCACATTCCCAACTGTCTACATGCAGTCTGGTAAGCACACGCTTTGCTATGTCTTTCGGTACGTGATTGTATATATTGGCAAACCAATTGTCAAACTGTTTTCTTATTGCAGTACGTGAGAACTTGTCGCACTCCAGTCCACGGCCACCACCACCCGTGGCGTTGATGTGTCCCGTGCTTGTATGCCCCATCCTGATTATGTGCCAGCGGCCTTTAGGAAGGTTTATGGATATCGGTTTTTCAAGAAAATCGTTTGAAGGAAGTACTCCTGTAAGGTTTATCATCTTGCTCGGCTCGATGCATTCATTGTCTGCAACGGGGAAATATTCGGATACGCGCCATACTTTTCCGGACTTTCCTTCATACCCGTCAATAACTGGTTCGGAGCCAAGTACGAGTCCTGCGATTTTTAAGTTCGGTTTCCATTTTGCCGCATCCATGTCTTCTGAGCCTGGGTCGCTGCCTTCAGGTGTCCAATGGAATTTGAAGTAACGCGCCGTTGTTGCTGGTATTGCGTAAGTGGCGTAGGCGTCAGTGTTCTGCCAGCCTTGTCTTGCCGGACTTATTTCACGGACAAAACGGTAGTTTGTTCCGTCGTCGGAAGCGTAAACCTTGAATCTGTGGGCCTGATAGTTGTTGCCTCCTGTGATTATTTCAACGCTGCGAAGAGTATAGGGCTCGTCGTAAGACATTATTATGTCGCAAGGTTCCGAAGAGCGGTATGGAAATTCAACAGAGGCTTTTGGTTTCCTTGGATCGTAAAAGTCAGCAGGGTAGGCAAAGGCTGTTATGTCTTCATAATAGTTTTCCTTGCACGCCGGACGTGGCAATATTATTTCCTGTTCGCCGCCTTCAACGATGGTGTCAGACCATACTATGCGTTGCATCGACTCTTCCGGTGTAATCCAGGGACCGCCGCCAAGCGCAAAACCGTCAGAGAAGTGGATACCTATTTGCATGCCGAGACTGTCTGCCGTGCGGAAGGCTGTATCCATCCTTTTCCACCATTCTGGAGACAACTGCCGTGCAGTGCCGTTATATTGTGGTCCGTCACTTACATCCTTTATCGGCATGAGGTAGCAGCCCTCGATACCTGCGTCGTGCATAGCGTTGAGATCAAGGCGTACGCCTTCGTCCGAAACACATCCGAACATCCAATACCAGAATGTCCAGGGGGCATTTTCTTCACTCGGGGATATAAAACGCTTGTACCATTCAGGAGTGTTCTCCTGAATGGTATTTTGCGCTGTTGCATTCGCCAGTGTGGCGCATGCGAAGATTATGGAAAGAAGTCTCTTCATGGTCATTCAAAATGTAATGTTACTTCACCGACATATGTTCCATGTGCCCAAACCGGTTGGGCAGACGGCCCGTTGAGGTCAGTTGTATTCACTTTATTGCGGACTGCCGGTATTACCTGCATCAGACTTATACCTGTTTCCGGCAAAGTATATAGCAACTGGTCGCGTCCGTCTTTCGGTTGGAATACTCCAACGTATTCAGAGTCAGTTCCGGGTTGTAGTGTTATGGTGCCGTTCTTGGTCTTGAGCTTCATCCATTGTACACCCGCAAAGTATCCCTTGAACTCGGGATAGATGAAACTTTCGCCAGGGACTGGGTCATTGTAGTCGTTGCTCCATACTCCGAGCTGCGGCCCGTGCACCCTGTTTTTCCATACTCGGTAAGGTCCGTGACCGAGCCACTGCTTACTCTCGACGTCAGTTTCGGGCATATCGAATTTTACTCCCATGAGGTCTACCACACCGTTGAAGCAATATGTGTAGACAAGACGTGCTCCGCCGTCGGGCGCAATGTGCCATTCCGCCTTTTGAAGCGAACCGAGTTTGTATTCGGAAGTTACTATTACAGTATCATTTTCGCCGTCCTTTGTTGTTGTCTTGACGAACGTGCCTTGGTCAATGTACTCAGTATAAGTGGTCTTTTTCTTCTCGGCTTCAGGGTCGTCGTGGTTATAGAACTGGTCGAATGACCTGTCCGCACGGCGGTAAGCGAAGAATTTGGGGCCGTTTTTGAATGTATATTCTCCTTTGTTTGTCGTTACGCTTGCCAGTGTTCCGTCAGTCTCAGAGAATGTGTAAGTCACATTTCCTGCCTTAACGGTATTGCCGCTGACTGTCGGTTTGCTGCCTTTTGCGCCACCTTTATATATATTGTCGGAGTTTTTCAGCTTGAAAACCCAGGTGAAGAGTTCCTCGCCATACTGGTCGGTAGCCTTTACGCTGAGTGCGTCGGCATTGCCTGGAGCGGCAGGAATGCTGATGGTTCCCTTTGAATCGGGAGCGATGTCGGCGCCGTTTACAGTTCCGCTTTTCACGGTTTCGGTGTTAGCTCCATTGTATTTTATGTAAGAATAATCAAATTTACACTTGTCAAGGCTGAGGAAGTTGTAACGGTTTTCAACGTTGAGTGTACCGTTGAAGTTCTCAGGCATAAACACTTGCACCGGACTCCAGATTTGTTTTACCGTGTAATAGCTGCCCTCTTTCTCGTGGTGGGGGCCTACGATGCCGTCAGCTCCGTAGTTGCCGACGTTGTCAATCATGTTGTTAAGGTCTGTGCGGACAACTCCTTCATCGGCGTATGCCCAGATAAATCCGCCTGCACAGCGCGGCCATGAACGCATGAGTTCCCAGTAGTCATACAGTCCGGCACCAGCTCCGCCGTCGTAAAGGGCGTGCAGGAACTCCGTCGGCATGAATATTTGTGGGCGGCGCATGTGTTCTTCGCTTTCTCCATAAGAACGGTAATGCATGGTCTCATACCCTCCGTAGTTGCCTTGAGGATGAAGAACGGGACGCTTCTGGATGTCCCATTTGTGGAACTCTCCATCCAGTTCGGTGTTCCATCCCTTCTCATTTCCGTTGCTCCACCAGATGATGCAAGGATGGTTTACGTCACGGGTTATCATCTCCTTGATGAGCTTTTGTCCGTTGATTGTCTCGTGATGACCATGCCAACCGCTCAGTTCGCTCATGACGTATAGGCCAAGACTGTCACATGCATCATAAAACTCTGGGTCTGCAGGATAGTGAGACAGGCGAACGGAGTTCATGTTCATGCTCTTGATAAGCTCCACGTCGGCGATGTTGAGCTGTTTGTTCAGCGTACGACCGCTCTCAGGCCAGAAACTGTGACGGTTCACTCCGCGTATGTTTACTTTCTTTCCGTTGATGTACAGGCCGTCTCCCTCGCGTGTCTCTATGGTGCGGAAGCCGAACTTGTCACGCTCAATGTGCAGAGTTTTGCCGTTGCCATCGATGAGCGCGAACTCCACCTGGTATCTGTTAGGCGTCTCGGCAGTCCACAGCTTAGGATTGGAAACATTGAATGTAACGTCTGCATGGTCGCTGCCTTGGCGCACGGCAGTAGTGTTTTCAGCCACTTTCTTGCCACTCATGTCGCTTATCGTGGTGCGCACTTTTGCTCCTTCGAGTGTATGGTTGAGCAGGACAAAGGCGTTGAACGAGCCATCCGCCTTTGCGTCTATTGCCGTCCGCTCGATGTTTATGGCAGGTTTGCAGACAATAAACACGGGGCGGAATATGCCGCCGAAGTTCCAGTAGTCGGCACGACGCTCGGCAAGGTTAACGCCCTTGTTGGTACTTTCCTTGCTTACAGTTACCTCGAGAAGGTTTTTCTTGTCGCCGAAGAACACACGGTCGGTCACGTCGTAAGTGAATCGGTAGAACGCTCCTTGGTGCAGCGAACCAGCCTTGCGCTTGTTGATCATCACCTCGGTATCGGTCATCGAACCCTCAAACACGAGGTCGATGTGGTGGTTTTCCCATTCTTTTGGCAACGTAAATTCGTACTTGTACATGCCTTTCTCGTCGGCAATACCGTCGGGAAAGGGTTTACCGTAGAACTTCATGCCGTATTGGTAAGTGCCGAAGCCTTGCAGCTCCCAGCACGATGGCACGCCGATTTTTGTCCACTTGCCCGAGTTGTTGCCTTCCGTGCAATAGAAATCCCATTCTACCATGTCGTCGCTGCCATGTCCGCTAAGGTACTGGCGCTGTGTGTACACGCTGCCTTGCGAGAATGCTCCAGTTGCGAACGATGCCAGCAGTAGGGCTGAAATCAATACTTTCTTCATCTTTGTTTGGTTTAGGAGAGAAGGAGTAGGGAGAGAAGGAGTAAGTAGAAATGCCTGTTCTGCTTGACAATCACGTTCCTCCCGTTTAGGCCTTGCTCTTTGTTTTTATTTCTTTTATTATTTTATTCTCGTAAAACGGACGTGCAGCGTGTGCGGCTTTTGCGATATGCTGTACTTCGTCAGCACGCCAGGGCCGCACGAACTGTTGCCCAGTCCCATCACGGCGGCGTCTATATTAAGGTAAACGTTGTCCTCGATAGCGAGGTCGCAGTCGTGCGCCGTGGTGTAAAGTTGTGCCGTAGAGTAGGGCAGGGCGGTAAAAGAGAACGGCTTGCCGGCCTCTGCCGTGATACGCCATCCGCGGCCTTTAGCGTCGGTGATGGTCACCTCTGCCGTCTGCTCATGGTTGCCCGAGTACTGCGGACGGGCGTAATGCACGTATTGTTCGGCTACCGTACTGTTCCAGCGTCCTATCGAGGCAGCCTCCAGTCGGTCGGGATACGTGTCCTGAAGTCCCATTCCGTACCAGCTCAACTGTGTCATCTCCTTGGGCAGGACAAACGTGTTGCCCATGCAGGGGAGCGGCGGAAGCGTGCCTTCTGGGGTGTAAGTGGCATGGAAGTCTACCGCCCCTTCGGCGTCCATTGTGTATGTATAGTCGGCGCGTATGCTGCCGTTGATGTATTTGTTGGTTGTGGATACGCTTACCGTCACTGTGCCGTCGGCATTCCTTACGGCTTCCAATGGCTTAGTGATTGTGGTTGAGAGAGAGTCGAGACGGTTGTTCTTCCAGTCCTTTGCAATCCAGTTGCCGAAGCCCTTGTCGTTGTCCGTGGGGGCGCGGAAGAAGTGCGGACGCACCATGTCAAACCATTTCTTGGCTTCTTCGATGTCTGCCTGCTTGCCCGTCTTCAGTTTCTTGGCCTTGAATGCGGTAGCCATGCGGTCGTTGATTACGAACTGCTCGTTGCAGACCTCATGCCCCGCGTCAGCCCAAGGGGTGCTGTTTGTGAGGACGACGCTTATGTTCAGGCGTACGTCCTTGTCCTCGTCATATTTTAATGTGGGCAGGGTTAAGTCCTCAAGTACGCCTTTCTTCGTAATTTTGCCGTTCTCCGTGATGTTCCAGAGGAACGTATAGTTGTCTAATGAAACATGTTCGTCGCGCTTGATAACGTTCACCTTGCTGCCGTCCAATGTCAGTTTTATCGGTGCGTAGACAGCTTTCACCTCGTAGTATTTGGGCGTCGGTTCGCAGGTTGACGTAACAATGCCCTTTATGCAGAAGGCTCCGAGGTTAGGAGCGTCGCCGAAGTCGCCGCCGTATGCAACCATAGTCTTGCCGTCGTCACGGCGCTTGAAGATACCCTCGTCGGCCCATTCCCAGATGAAACCGCCCAACATGCGCGGGTGACTGTATATTTCGTCCCAGTATTCCTTGAAGTTTCCCATGGCGTTACCCATCGCGTGAGCGTACTCGCTGGTCAGGACGGGACGGTTGTCGTTGGTCTTCTGCGCTATCGAAAGGAGTCTTTCCCAGCGTGCGTTCTCGGGACGTTCCATGTTGTTGTCCTTCACTCCGGGATTGAGATACTCTTCCTGTACGCGCGGATAGAAGCGGCTTATCACGTCAACGGTGGCCGGGTCTTTGCTGTCAGGGCCTTGAGCGCCTTCGTAATGTACAAAACGTGTCGGGTCATATTCCTTCACCCAGGCTCCCGTTGCCGCGAAGTTGGGGCCCCATCCCGACTCGTTCCCGAGCGACCAGAACACTACGCAGGCATGGTTGCGGTCGCGGATTACCACGCGCTGCGTCCTGTCCATGAAGGCGGCGACCCATGTAGGGTCGCTCGCAAGCTGTCCGCGCAGACCGTGTTCCTCGATGTCGGCCTCGTCCATTACGTATATTCCGTACTTGTCGCACAGTTCATACCAGCGCGGGTCGTTGGGATAATGGCATGTGCGCACGGCGTTGATGTTGCCCTGCTTCAGCAGTCTTATCTCCTTCTCCATGCGTTCCATGGTCATCACCTTGCCCGTTACGGGGTCCATCTCGTGACGGTTAACTCCGCGGAAGCGGGTCGGCACGCCGTTGACAAGGAAGCGGCCGTCCTTTATTTCAAGGCGGCGGAATCCGATTTTTGTCTCCACCTGTTCAATCTTGTTGCCCTTATCGTCGACCAAGGCCAACTTCAGTGTGTAGAGGTTAGGCGTCTCTGCCGTCCATTTCAGCGGGTTCTTTACCGTAGCTTCGAGCCATCCGTAGGGAGCGTAACCACGTTGCGGGTTGCGCGCGTTCATGATTTTGCCCTTGTGGTCGAGGTTCAGCATGGGCACGGCATCTTGTTTCAGGACGCTGTCGAGCACGGCTTTGCCGTTGGCGTCGTACAACTGTGCCTCTACGTGATAGCCCTCTCCGCGCTGTCCTTCGATAACCGACAGTTCGGGATGGATTACGAGTCGTGCGTCGCGATAGTTGTCGTCAAGCAGTGTGCGCACGCCGAAGTCACGAATGCGGATGGGCGGCGTGGCGTAAAGATATATGCTGCGGTGTATTCCGGCGAGGCGCCACATGTCCTGGTCTTCAAGGTAACTGCCGTCGGAATACTTCAGAACTTTCAACGCTATGAGGTTCTCGCCGCTGTTGAGGTAGGGCGTCAGGCGGAACTCCGCAGGCTCCATACTTCCCTCTGAATAGCCTACCTGGCGGCCGTTGACGTAAACGTAGAACGCGCTTGCCACCGAACCGAAATGTATGTACACCTCCTTGCCTTTCCAATCGTTTGGTATCGTGAATGTGCGGCGGTAGCAACCGGTGGGGTTACGCTCTACGAATGCCGTGTACTTGCGCTTCGGTTCCTTCATTACGAATGGCGGGTCAATCTTGAACGTGTAGCCCGAACTGCTGTAGATGGGCGTGCCGTAGCCGTTGACTTCCCAGTCGCCGGGCACGCTGAAGGTCGTCCATGACGTGTCGTCGAAGTCTTTTTGATAGAAATTCTCGGGTTGTTCGTCGGGCGTCTTTGTCCAGTTGAACTTCCACAGGCCGTCAAGCGACATCTGTCTGTCGCCCGGCGTTGTGCCGTAAGGCGTGAACGAGGCCCGTGCCGGTTCACGGTTTATCGACATGACGTATTGGTTTTCCCAGTCGTGTCCTTGTCCTGCGGCCATTGCCGAGCACAGGGCGAGCGCTGCTGTCAGTAGTAGATGTCTCATTATGAATGGTCTTTTGTTATGTTTCGGGTAAAGTGTTGTAGTGCGGTGTCTTTTTCATCGTTTTGCGAAAGACGGCAAATCGCGTTGTAAAAGGCCGTCTTTTGGACGGTAAAAGACGGTCTTTCGCAGTCTAAAAGACGGCCTTTTGCAATGCGTTGAGTATCAGTGGGTTATTCAATCGTAAGTTTCTCGAACAGCATTTTGTCGAGTCCCTCGCCGCTGAGCGTCACGATATAGCTGCCCGCGTTGATTTGCGAGCCTGTGGTTATGCTGGTGTTGCGGCGCTTGGTTTTCTTCACCGGAGTCTGCAGGAACGTGATGTCGTCCTCTTTATACACAACACCGTTCAGGTCGGTGATTTTCACATGCAGGTTCCTTACAGCCTCGGGGTTGTAGTAACGGAAACGCATCGCGTAGACTTTGGCTACTCCCACGTTGAAGTTCCACGTCATTGTGCTGTCCTTCACCATGCCGTCCACCTCTATGGCGCTGCTTGTGCGTGGCGGCAGCAGGCTGTCTGGCATTTCCACAAGGATGTCTTTGTCGAACTTATGCCATAGGCTGTCGTCTTTTATTTCGGGATAGTCGGCAGCGGTGTCAGGGTCTTTCGAGGCTATTGCTATGGCAGAGATTATCGCCTGTCCGGCGCTCACTTTCGGGAAGTCAATCTTTATTCTGTCACCGGAAGTGTGGACGTTCAGCACACGTTTGTAGGGTTTTGCGTAGCGTGCCTGTGCCCATACGTCGAGGTCGCGGATGCAGGTGCTGTCGTTGATAGCCACGTCAAAGAGGCGCAGTCCTTCGCAATCGGTTGTTTCGCTGGCGCCCGGGCCATACCAGGGCTCGATGAAATACAGCTCAACACGGTAGTCGCCGGGGCGTACGGGGAACGAGTATGACAGCTCGTGGCGGCCGAAACGCGATGTGCGGAACAGCGGCGATACGGGCAACAACTGGTTTGAGGTCTGGCTGGCGGTATATGGACTTGCCTCTTTAGGGAACCTGTCGCCCCATGAGCGCGACCATTTAGTGTTGTCCTGTGTCCACTCCGTGGCGAAGATATCAGTGTAGGTGTCGCCTCCGCAGTTTATGTTGTACAGATAATGGTAGCCTTCGGCAGGCTTCAGTATCTGTTCGTTCCATGTGCGGAACGAGGGCAGTGCCAGCGTATCGGCTGCTGCGGGACGTCCGTTATAGTATGCGGTTGCGATGAGAAGGTCGCCTTTCAATTCAACGTTGCGCCATTTATAGAGTGTCGTGTTGGCTTCTCTTGTCTTTTGTTCTTTCCACCATCCGCATTGCAGAGCTACGGAGTCGCAGTTGCTGTACACGCGGATGCTGTCCGGATTGATGTTCGGCACGATGTACACCATCGGTTCCTCAGAAGCCGGAGTGTAGCGTGACTTGTACATATAGAACGCGTCCGTAGGCTGTTCCCATGTGGTAAGGATTCCTTTATGGTTGAACGGGCCAACCTTGTCGATACGCCTCAGGCCTTCGTCAGGCTGGCGTCGTCCGGGGTTGTCGTGGCTTTGCAGAATCCATTGGAACTGTCCGCACACGCTGTCCTTAACGCTCTCGGCCAGCTGTGCCTTGCGTTCAAGGATGTCGCAGAATTTCTCCTCGGTGTATCTTTGTCCCGTATGGTTGCCCACAGTGCGCCATGCGCCGTACTCGCCGTTGAGCAGCTGGTCGTCACGTTTCAGTTCCTCGGCGTAGTTCTCGAGCTTTCCGCCGTATGTTCCGCTCCAGTTCTGCACTACGTTCCAGTCAGTTCCGTCGCCGCCGTTGCAGGTCGTCACGAGGCGCATGGTGGCGCACATCGGGTCCATCTGCTTTATTATGTCCATGCACTCCTTGGCAAAGTCGGCGGGCAGGGTGCTCTCGTTCTGCAATCCCCACAGTATAATGGACGGAGAGTTGCGGCGTTCCTTAACCCATTGCACCAGGTGGCGCTTGAAACTTTCGCGGAACTGGGGCGTGTCATACCATATATGGGCCGAGAATTGGGGCCACCACAGCAGGCCTTCCTTGTCTATCAGGTCTTTGTAATGCAGGTTGTGTGGCTGGTGGGCGTCACGGAAAGCGTTGAATCCGGCGCTTTTCACTTCCTTTATTCTGGCGTCAATCTGCGCGTCGGTAAAGGCGTGGCTCTGTCCGAACTGGTGCTCGTATTCGCACACTCCGTTGATGAACACGGGCTTGCCGTTCAGGTAGAAGCGGTTGTCACCGTCTTTTCTGTTGAGCGGCCAGCTTGACGTGCGCACTCCGAAGGGCGTAACGAGGTCGTCGGTGGCCTTGTTGTTGCGTTTCAAAATGGTGTTGAGTGTGTACAGATAAGGGTCGTCAACGTCCCAAAGGTGTGCGTCCTTGATGGCTGCTTGTTGCTTTACGAGCTTCATTTCGCCGGGTTTCAGCACGATATTGTCGGTCAGGCGGATTACCTGTTTACCGCTCTTGTCGCATATCTTGCTGATAACGCTTATGGTGTCGGCGGTGTTACCGTAGTTCTTCACTTCCGTCTCGACAAACAGGCTGTCGGCCGTAGCGTTGTTCCAGATGTGCGTTCCGAACGGTTCAACACGTGTCTTGTCCGTTATTTCGAGAACTACGGGGCGGTAAATGCCGAACGGTTGAGAGCCTTCACTGAACCCCCATTCGGAGCTGCAACCGCCGCATACCCACGGCATGTCGGTTATTCCCTTGGGATGTGATACTCTTACTGTAAGTTCGTTGTCGCCACCCTTGTTGACGTTCTTGGTTATGTCTATCGTCTTTGTTGTCCTGCCGATGTCGTAACGTCCGAGACGCTTGCCGTTGAGGGTCACTTCGGCGTATGTGCCTACGCCCTCAAATCGGATGAAGTACTGTTTGCCGTCCATGTCGGGAGCGGTAAACGTTTTCTTGAACGTTGCGTTACCATGCAGGTTGCCGTGCTCTTTTTGCAGCGCGCCGTAGTAATCGTCGAGGTTGAAAGGTATGTCCTTGACGAATGTCTTGCGGTCGAACGTAATGTTCCAATTGTCGTTCAATGAGGTGATAAACCTCTTTCCCGTTGCGTTAGGACGCGGAAAGTTCACTTCACTCTTGCCCATCGGTTTGCTTGTCGCAACGGCAATACCGCGCTGGTCGTGGTTGTTCACTGCGCAATAGAAGTGGTACACCACTCCGTTATGGTTGATAACGCAACTCTTGTGGGCAAACATTTCGTCGTAAGGTTTCGACGGAATGATGAGGTCTTCGCCCTGCCAGTCAGTCCAATGGATGAGGTCATAGCTGGCAGCGAACGTGTTGAAGGCGTTGTATTCACGTGTAGGATTGAACGCAGAGAAGTAGAACATCACGTAAAGGTTGCCCATCTTTACTATCTGCGCGTCGCCGGTTATTGTGCCGTCAGAGTCGTGCGCAAAGACGGGATTGCCCTCATAGCGTTTCCATTTCTTCATATCGTTCGAGAAAGCAATGCCAACACGCTCACCCTTCGGATGTGTCTCGTTCTTTCCCGCAGCGTTGTAGAACATCATGAACTGGTATCCGAACTTCTTTTTGTCCACCATGTACACTGTGCTTTTGTACTGGGTCATCTGCTCCCACCACTGCGCTTCCTTGTCGTCATACGACATTATGGGCTTCTTGTAGGTTTCCCATAGATGGGCTTTGGTCACGTCGCCATCGGTTGAAGCAAGTCCGATACTGAGCGGGGCGTTGACCGATTCATATCCGGTTCCGGCTCCTCCTATGTAGGTCATCCAATAGCGGTCCTTGAACTTCTGGATGTTATAACTGCCTCCCCACTCGTTATCAATCAACGCAGGGAATCCTCCACGCTGGTTCATGTCCCAGCCTTCGTTGCCGAAAGCCAGCACACGGCCGAGGGTTTGCCAGTGGAGAAGGTCTTTACTCTCGGCTATCCATGTCTCGTAGCCGCGGCCATTGGTTCCGTTAGAGCCGTTGTAGCACACGTAAGTCATGTACCACATGTCGCCTTGGCGGAACACCGTGGGGCAGTCTACTTTCCTGTCGTTGCTCTCGGGGGCGACAACAAGGCCGTATTTGTATGGAGTCCTTACCTTGTTATATATGTTACGCATCGCTTCTTGACTCACCTCCGTCTGTACCGTTGGTTGTGCCTTGGCGCGCCGGCGGCTACGGTTTTGCGCTTGTGAGTCGGCCGCGATTAGTAGTAATAGTATGAAGATTATGTTTCTAACCATTTCTTTCTTGATATAGGCGTTTGTCGGATACGTTTAGCCTCGATTTTTCCGAGGTTGTAAAACACGGCATATTGGCTTGCAAAAGGTGGCCTTTCATCGTGTAAAAGATGGCCTTTCGCATTGTAAAAGGGCACCTTTTGCAAGAGCGTTGTTTTTTATCATTATGTTATTCCATGAACAGCCAGTCTACTTCATCACTCAAACCGTTGAGTCCGGCGTCACGGATTTTAAGGTCGGTTGCCGTGAATCCTGCCACCATTATGATACCTTTCGGCAAGCGGATGGTGTGGTGTCCGGCTGGCATGTGGTATGCGTGGATGTTCACGATGGGCATGTTTGACATGACGATGGCATTGCTTATAATAGGCTCGGCCTGGCCGAATTCGTTGCCGGTGGCGTCAATCTCGAGTTTCGGAGGACTTGCGAACTTGTTTTGATCGTCAATAAAGAAGCCTACGAGCATTTTCACCGGCTTGTCGGTTTCAAACTCAACTACGCCTCCGTTAATGCGGGTCGTGTCGCGATTCATAATCAATGCCTCCAATCCTTCAAGCTCTGGAGCAAGCGAGTCGATTGCTTCGTCACGGTTCTCGAACAGCTTGACGCCTTTCTCCAGCTTTATTCTCTTGTAATTGCTGATGAGTTTTACGGGAGCGTTTTCAGCCTTTACTATCTTTTCTTCCTGGTCGTCAGCCTGGTTGGGAGATGTCAGCTTTATTATGTTTGACTTCAGGTTGGCCAGTTCTTCCTCGTAAACGGGCATCATTTCCGTCCATGTCTTGAACTTGCCATCGTCTCCGCCAACGGGTATTCGGCGGTGTCCCGTCTGCATACTGTTGGCGTAAAGATAAGTATTTTCTGTTTTATCTACAAGCATTTTGTAGTAATCGTTGCTCTTTTCGAGCAGCGGCACGGCTTTGTTAAGGAAGTTTATGTCCTTGCTCCACTTGTAGTTGAGCACCTGTTGTGCCGCCAACACCTTATACTTAAACGAGTAAGCGAAGTCCTTGTAGCAGTTCATGTCGTTCACGAGACGGTCAAACTCGTCCTTGTTCTTCGTTATCTTGCCACTGAGTCCGCTTATTGCGGCCACCGCCTTGTCGCCGTGCGTCACGCATTGGTTGATGATGTCGAGCGGCAGTTCGCCCTCGTGAGACTGGTGTTTCCACTCTTTCTCAACAAATTCGATGAGCTTTTCGCCCTTAGGACCGCAGCTTTGGTAGAACTCCTCGTAAACAGTGTACTTGTAGGGGTTGATGAGTTGTCCCATCTTCATGCCCAAGAGAAGTGTCTGGCGGTTGCCTTCGGTTATGCCGAAACGTCTTAACAGCTTGGGCGCTATCTCTCCGCTCTCGTCAAGTGCTTCGATAATGCGCCTTGCGGTGAGCGTGTCCGTGCCGTAAAAGTCGGCCAGCCGCTTTTCCCAATAAGCATTGTCTATGCCGCGATGGCAGTTCCATGAGTAACGTCCCCATGCCGCGTACCACATCCAGTCGCGGTCAATCTGCAGCTGTCGTTTGCCTCCGGGCAGTTTGTCGGCCGTATAAGGCCAGTCCCAATAGCTCGCCTGTGGGTACAGGTGCAGGCCGTTAGCGCCGTGAACACGGTGCATTGCCTGTACGGCTTTTTGCGTAAATGCTGGCGAACTCCAGCGGAACGGCTCGAGGTTAGCCAGAATGTGCACGTTGCTGATGTGTATCGGGGCTACGCTACTAAGCTGTTTCTGCGTCTCTCCCCATGGTCCGCCCGGCTCGTACGTTGTCAATGACTCGCCGTTATACTTCGTCATGGTGTATATGTTCTTGTAAAGCGGCAGCGATTTCTTCAATACCAGCGGTCCGTCGGTGTCGTGTGAGCGCAGTATAATCGGCGGTTCGTCAGTCCGTCCGGATGCTTTCAGACCGTCCCTGATACCCGGAATGATGGTCTTCGTCATCCATTCAACGTCATCCTCGATTGTTGCCATGGCCTCACCGAGACACACAAGGAAGCCCACATTTGGGTATTTTTCGATAAATGCGGCAATGCTTTTGCGGGTGTAGTCGCTTATCAACGGCGTAATAGGACGGTTGCGGTCCTGCGTCGGAATGCCGTAATGGTCGGCAAAGGGCTTCGACAGAATGATGTTGTAGAACATCTGGATAACCCAAATGCCGCGTTTCTTCGCCTCGGTGGTGAGGAACGAGAACATCTCCTGGTTCTTCGCCATAGTTGCATCGTCAACTTCCGCGGCGAAGGGATAGTCTTCGAGCTTGACAAGTGAGGCAAACGGATGGCCGTTCCACAAGAAAACGGCGTTCATATTGTCCGCTGCGAGCATGTCAAGATACTTTATCCACAGCTCTTTGTCATAGAACCACGGGAAGTTTTCCGGTGTATAAGGATACTCGTAAACCTTATGGCCGGGCAGGTAAACCGTCTTTTGCAGTCCAACGCATGCTCCGCGGATTTTCATCTCGGGAGAGTCGACAATTATTTCGGGCATTTCGAGATTGCCGTATTGCGTGAAATATTCAAGCATGCGGTTAGTTCCGTAGATGGCACCGGACGCATCATTTCCCGTGATTGTAATCTTCTTGCCCTTTCTCTTTATTGTAAATCCTTCCTTTTCGAGGCCTATTGTGTCGGCGGCTAAGCCTATGTTTATCTTGTATCCCTTGCCTATTGAGGGGATATATTTCTCCACAAGCGACGCCGCGTATTGCGTTTGCGGCAGCGATTGTTCGGTAACGACCTTCGTGGTTGTGCTTCCACAGCCGGTCAAAGCCAGTGTAATACTCGTAATCAGTAGGTTGCGTGCTGTTTTCATAAGTTCACGTTGATTTCTTTTCTGGGTAGTATTTCTATCTTTCTTTCGTTGTTCTTGTCACCGATAATGAGCGTACCGTGGCCTCCGTCGCTATTTACGGTTATGGTGTTGGCGTCCATCTTGACGTAGATTGAGCCGAAAGGAGTGGGCACATTGCCCTCCATCCATTCCAGTCCGCCGAGTTTCGGCCTTACGGTGTACTCCTCGTAACCTGGTTTTACCGGCTCTACGCCGAGGTAATATCGGCCGAGCAGGTATATGGGACTTGCTCCCCAGGCATGACAGAGGCTCTTGCCGTACGGGCGACCGTACATCGCCAGGCGTGCCGTTCCTTTCTCTTCGGGGTTGTATTTCTCCCAAAACGACGTTGCGCCCTCGCTTAACATGCCGCCCCAATAAGCCTTCATTTCCTGCATTACACGGTCTTGTTCGCCGAGCATGCACAGTGCTTCAAGCTCGTAGAAACGCATGTAAGGAGTCGTTATCTTGAGAACGTCGTCATTGAGAATTACTGAACGCTTCACCGCATCCTGCTTTTCCTTGTCAAGATAGCCGTACATTATGGCGAACATGTTGGGATAACGGAACACCTCTTCGCTCTGTTTGCCGTCACGGCGGTTGTGCATAAGCGCCTGTTTGTCATCGTTCCAGAAGTAGGGCAGCAGCTTCTTGCCCAGCTCATCGGCCATGTTTGCGTATTTGTCGGCGCTCTCGTTGTCACCGACAAGCGCTGCAACGGCGGCTATGGACTCAAGTGATTTCCTGAAGAGTATCTGCTCGAAGGCTATCTGTCCCTGCTTGTCCATGGGCTTGTCTGCCCAGTCTATGAACACCCAGTCGCCCGGAAGACCCTCCACCATGCCGTCCTCGTCGGTGCGTCCGAGCACGTACGTCATGTAGGTTTGCATTGTCGGGTATATCTGAGTCAGGAAATGGCGGTCGCCGCTGTACATGTAGTAATCGTAAACGGAGTTGAACCAGTAGAACGTGTAGTCCATAATGGTGTTGATGTGGCTCGTTATCGGAGCCTTGCCGGCCAGTAGCCACGTGGTGCGCTTTACCATTTCGTTGTCGTTGAAGAGGTAATAGTTCATCAGGTAGCTTTGCGATGCGTCGCCGCTCCACACCCAACGGTCGCGCTTTATGCCGTCAATGAAAAACTCGCGGGAAGTAAGCTGCATGGTATAAGCGCCTATTTCCCATATTCGGTTCAGCTCTTCGTCATTGCATTTAAATGTGCCTTTCTCCTTCTCGGGCATGTATTCGTAGTCAAGTTCCACGCCGTCTACGGTACAACCTTTGGTCTCTATGTAGATGAAGCGCAGCGCCTTGCTGTTCGACATGACATATTCAGCTGTAAGCTCGGTGGTCTTGTTAGTGGCAAGGTCAGTCACTTTGCCGTCCTTTACGACGAGCTTGTCCAGTGTCTCGCAATACTCTTTGTCGCGTGCCTCTTCCTCGCTTTCGCCGTAATACAGGTATATCGTGCCGTTGCCATTTATGCCTTTGAGCACGGCATAGCCGAAGGTCTCGCGGCCGAAGTCGTATAGGCTGCCGTCATTATTTACCGGACAGATGCGCTTGCGGCTAAGGTTGAACGCCGAGGGCAGTTGCTCCGGCGAGTTGAAGTTCCAGCAACCGGCGGGCATGTAGACCGTTGACGATGTGTCGCTGGCTTTTCCGCTTTCGTCAATCCACTCCTTGTCCTCGAACGTTACGTTCCATGTGGCGTCTGTATTTACAGTCTTTCCGCTTACGTATAGAGCTGGCGGAGTGGCCTGGTTGTGTACTTTTATGTTTATGCGGTGCTCTCCGGCAGGCAGCGTGAACGTTGCAGGCATGCCGAACAGCATTTTACCGTCAATCTTTATGTTGTAGTCGCCCTCCGTGGCAATGGTCAGCGTCTCGTCTTCAGCAAGGCTCACGGCTTTGCTGAACTCAACGGTTACGTAATGGCTGTCCTGCTTCCAGAACGGCGGGAAGTATGCGCCGCGGTCGGTGCGGCGGTTGTTCATCTTGTTGCCGAGCCAGATTTCGTAGTCGCCCGGATACCAAATCCACGTTGCTTTAGATGTCGTCGCCATATCTTTCTTTTGTTATTTGTTCAAGTGTCTTGCCTCTTGTCTGAGGTGTCCATATTGTTCCGATTAACATTGAGATAACCAACAGAGCCATCATGATGTACGCAGCAAGGGTGAATCCCTCGCCGTTCTCGCCGTAGATGTAGACGAAACCGATACCCCACAGTGCCGATACGCCGCGTACGATGAAGAACATTATGCCCTGGGCGGCAGCCCTGTACTTAGCAGGGAACAGCTCAGAGGCCCACAGAGCATAGAACGACTGTACCGAAACGCCGGCCTGTATACCCCAGATGAGGGTGAAGAAGAGCAGGCCCGCAATGCTGTTGACGCCTATCGTGACGATAATCACCCAGGCGATTACGCCCATGCCCACGCCGAAAGCGTAGAGCCAGCGCTGGTTAACCTTGTCGACAACCATCGAGAAGAAGAAAGTTGTGATGATGATGATTACCCACTGCGCCACTGACAGCATGTTGGCGTGCTGATTAGAGAGCCCTCCGGCCGTCTCGTATATGTGCTGTTGGAAGAAGCCCATCACCGAGCTTACAAGGTTCCATGTAAGGTAGATACCCGCAAGGAAGAGTATCGTGCGGATGTTGACCTTATTTGTAAAGAGTGAACCGAACGACGCGAATGTGCCTTTATTGCCGTCGGCGGTTGCCTTGGCCTTCTCGGCCTTCCATTCTGCCGACTCGTCGAGGCGGCGTTGCAGGTTCCATGCAATGAAGGCCACGATGAACAGCGAGGCGAACACCAGTCGGCTGCTGAACACGTTGAGCGCCGTGCCTTCGGCTGTGCCGCCAGTAAGCAGGTCGGCAAGCGTCTTGATGACAGGGGCGAACAACACTCCGGCGCTGTCGGCGGTGGCTCCCGTAGGTGGCGCGAGCAGCGTTCCGAGTATCAGGATGATGGTAGGACCAATGCCCCATGCCATCTGTGATATGCCTATGTTACGTCCGCGGTTGCCTACTTCGGAGTTTTCTGAAATGTAGGTCCACGACGCCGGTACGCCCACGCCTACCGAAATGCCGGTAACAAGGAAGCCGGCAAGCAGCATGGGGAAGTTGAATGAGAACATGATGAGCGCCACGCCGAGCATGTACACCAGCATGTTGTACGTATAGATGGCCTTGCGTCCGTACTTGTCGGCAAGGAATCCGCCGATGATGGCGCCTATTGCGGCGCCAAGACAGTTGGCGCTAATGGCGTTGAGCAGGCCGAGATGTCCCTCGGTCAGTCCGAGATAGTCCTGCCAGAGGGTAAGTCCGCTGGCGCCGGCCACGATGGCTCCGGCGTCAAGATAGTTTGTCAGCGACACCGCGATGGTGCTTTTCAAGCTGCTTTTCGTCTTTTCCATATATTAGTTTCTTGTTATATTGTTTTTTTATGGTTAGTAGTGGTTTAGCCTTGAACAATGTTATTGCCGCATTAACGGCCATTGATTCTTACTTAGGTTTTAACTTGTTGACATTCAGCGTATTACCTTCTGTCTTGCGGAATGCGGCCTTTTGCTTTATAAAAGACCGTCTTTTGTACGGTAAAAGACGGCAAATCGCAGCGCGAAATGCCGCCTTTCGCAAACCATGAAATTTGCTCCGCTATTTCCTTATGCCTGCGTTGGCCTTGATACTGTCGGCTACAGCAGGGCCGTTGTTCTCCCATGTGTTGCCCGGGCCGTTGGCGTTCTTGAGGTATTTCTCCGCCGGAGTCCAGTTGTTGCGCACCGTAATGCCTGACGAACCCTCGTCGGTGTACAGGTAGAACCAGTGCTCAGGGTCGTGCACATAGCTTGGGGTATAGATGTCGCGGACAACGTTCCCCTCTATCAGAGAGTGGGGTTGCGCGCCCAAGGTGTATATTCCCGCAGTGTCGTACATGTGCTTGGCGTAGTTGTATATCAGGTTACCGCTAATCAGGTTGTTTGCCATGGAGCAGGGTTGCTGGTTCCATCCCCAGCCAACGGATATGCCCGTATAGGATACGTCGCTAATTTCGTTGTTGCAGATGCGTATGTCCCTTACGAAGCCTGCGCCTATACCTACACAGCCCCAGTCTTCATTTGTTACGTCGGTGATGAGGTTGTTGGTGATGTTCAGCCCCGTGCAGATGATACGTCTGTCGGCCGGGTCGTAAGGCTTGTGCGCCTCGAAACCCTCCGGACTGAAGCCTCCGGCCAGTATTCCGTTGCCGCCGATGTCGCGGAAGGTGCAGCGGTCAACCGTTCCTCCTTTTATATAAAGGTGGTAGTCGAGGCCTGTCGATGCGTTATGCTCGAAAGTACACTTGGTGAACGATACGTTCTCGGCGCAGTTGAGGCTTACCGCTGCCGCCGGGCGGCCTACCCATCCCTGGTTGTCCAGCTTGTGGTCGCCGTTGGGACGGTCCATTTTCGGGCGCAGCTTGTACGCCTCGGTCATGTACATTCCTGCCTGAAGAGGGGCATGTCCGCTGACAGACGGACGCATCCAGGTGGCGTAGCTGAACGTTATACCCTCAAAGGTTACGTCCTTGACGGGTTCGTCCGGCGTGCCTGCTACCTGTACCAGCGTCTCAACCGCCGGCGCTATTACCTCCGCGCTGCCCATGTCCTCGCCCTTGCGGGGTATGTAATACAGTTTGGACGCGCGTGCGTCAAGATACCATTCGCCCTCGCTGTCCAGCAATTCCTTGGCGTTTGTCAGGTAGAAAGCCGAGTTGTGGCCGTCCGTTGTGACCATTGGCGACGGCCAGGGATGCATGAAGTGCACGTGGCTTTCGGGTTGGTGGAAAGTTACGGCGGCGCTGTCGCCCTGGATTTTTATATTCTTGATTCGTAGATTAGCTATGCACCACATCTCGTGGAGCACCATTTCCGGATATTTTGCGTTAATGATTTTCTTCACCGCCTTGGCCGGAACGTATATCGTTTCGTTGGCTTTGTCGACGCTGCGGATACGGAACATTTGCTCAAAGTCGTTGACGTCCCTTGCCCTTACGGCCTTCTTCCCGTTCACCCAAAGCTGCCTGAACTCCAGCGGACGGCCGTTGAAGTCGGGCACGTCGGCCACGTAGTACTTTCCTTCCTTCTTCCATCCGCTTATGCTTACGCCTCCGCTGATGGTCACCTTGCCGTCGGCCACTATGCGTGTGCCGTTGTCCTCGGGGCGTATCGTTATCGGTTGGTTAAGCTGGTAGACGCCTTCCTGCAGTCGCAGGCAGATGTCCGTGGCGTTATTCAGCCGCCTTTCCTCACGTGCTTGTTGCAGGGCTTTCTCGATAGAGTATGCGCCCGGCTTGACGAGCAAGTCGGTCGCATACGAAGTTAGGCCGATAGTTACGGCAAAGATTGATGTTATTAGAGTTTTACGGGTATCCATACTGTCATTTCGCTTTTGCCCCTGTTGCCCCATGCGTAGTAGGGGATGAGGCGTATTTTAACTTTTTTGTCGTTGTCGTTAATCTCTCTGTAAAGTGTGCCTTGCCATGATGTCTCGCCACGGTCTACGGCTTCAGTCTCGAGAGCCATGATTCGGCTGCCTTCGATAGTCGTTTCAACGGGCGTAAACTTGGCGTCGGCCGGTATCGCGATGTTGTCGATGTCATCGCCGCCGAGGTCGTTGCTCTCGATGCAATACAGTATCGGGCCACGCTGTACGGCCACTTGTCCGCGGCATTCCTCAACCAACGGGTTCGCTTCTATAAGCTTGGCTTCCATCGGCATGTCGAGAGTCACCGTGTCGCCTTTCTTCCATTGGCGGGTCACGGCCGCGTAGCTTTCGCTGCTTGTGTCGGCATTTACGGGCTCGCCGTTGACGAGTATCCTTGCGCCTTTACACCAAGCTGGTATCCTGAGCTTTAGTGTAAAGTCCTTCTTGCCCTTCAGCTTGGCTATCGTAAGCGCCACGTTGCCGTCCCAGGGGTAGTCGGTCTTCTGCTCAAGGGTAATCTCCCCAATGCCTTCAAGCTTTGTATTGAGCGTGTTCGCGCCGTAAAGATTGACGTAAATCTCGCCCTTTCCTACGCTGTACGCATAGTCCTGAGCCTCGCAAAGTGTGCGCAACGTGTTTGGCGGACAGCAGAAACAGCTGATGTACTTCACGCGTTCGTTGGGCCAGCGCAGGTCGTAGGGCAGTTCGTCCGACATGCGCAGGGGGTTTGTATAGAAATATTTTGTGCCGTCAAGGCTTATTCCGCAGAGAATGCTGTTGTACAGGCAGTTCTCTACGAGGTCGGTGTATTTTGCGTCGGCTGTGGCCTGGAACATTCTCCAGTTTAGCAACATGTTGCCTATGTTGGCGCAAGTCTCGTTGTGGGCGGTGGAGTGGGGCAGCTGGTAAGGGCGTCCGTAGCTCTGGTGTACCTTCTGTATGAGGTCCGGGTTGTACTCCGTTCCGTCGGGAGAGGTTCCGTCGTACAGCGCGCCGCAGGCTCCGTTGATGTACATCTTGCGGTTTACCAGGTCGTTCCAGATGGCGTCGAGGTTCTTCTTCAGCTGTGCCTCGCCGTCCTCTACGTACAGGTCGGCCACTCCGGCGTACAGGTAATTAGCTCTGACGGAGTGCCCAATGGCGTTGTACTGCTGGCGGAACGGTATGCGGTCCTGGTTGTCGTCGGTGCCGTTCTTCACGCTGTCGCGTATGTTTATGAGCTGCTTTGACAATTCAAGGTACTTCTGGTTGCCTGTCTCACGGTACATTTCGGTCACCGCCATGTAGTGTGACGGGCAGATGACGCCTTTCTCCAGCGCGTCGGCAGACGGGTTCATGTAGAAGTCGTAAAGGCAGTCGGCAGCCTTAACGGCGCAGTCGAACAGGGTCGTCTTGCCTGTCGCACGCTTGTGTATGATACCGGCGGTTATTAGATGGCCGAGGTTGTAAGCCTCGAAGTTCAGCGGATTGCCGAATCGTCCGTCGCCGCTGGTGCCTACCTTTGTGCCGATATTCTCGTTCTCTTTCGCCTCGTCAGACGCGATTTGGCCCGACTGTTTCTCCGCTTTCAGTCTGTCGGCTATGATAACGGGCGTGTGCAGGTAGCCGTCAGGCCGTTGCGAGCGGGCTATCAGGTCGATTACGTCGTCCATGATTTTGTCCAGCTCAGGGTCTTTGTTTACCGCGTAGACGGCAGCAACGGCCTCAAGCCACTTGTACATGTCGCCGTCATGGAATGGCGGGCCGTGGCGTTTGCCCTTCTTCTTGCCTGCGGCTATTAGGAAGTTGTTGTAGCTTTTGCCTTCGTCAGACTTCCATGTCTCCCACATGCTTTGTACGGATGTGCCGCTGAATACGCCGAAACGTTCGCCCCAGAAGCCTCCGTTCCATTTGACTGCGTCAATAGGTGTTGAATTGACTACGGCATACTTGCTGTTGCGTGTGTCGGTAATGCCGTTTTGCTGGGCCGCGGCTGGTGTTGACACGGCCGCGGTGATAAATAGGGTTAGTAGTTTATAATTCATAATTCACAATTCATAATTCGTAATCGGGTTGTCGGCGGTCCTGCCGTGCTTGGCATTCTGTTGTGTAATCCATAATCTACAATTCATAGCCATTGCTCGGGTTATATAGGCTTCAGCCGTCTTTTACGTATTAGTATCAGACAATGTGCGTAGACGCTGCTTACCCAATTATGAATTATGAATTGTGATTTTTGAATTACAACGTGCCTCCTCTTGCCTTTACACGTTCTGCCCAAGCCTCGCGTTCCTTAGTAAGGTTGTATCCGCGCTTGCTCAGGTAGTTGTTGATACGGCCCTTGTATTTGCCGAAGGCCTCGTGTTTCTTCTTCGAGCTTTCGGCGTCTATGGCAAACTCGCGGGCTTCCTTGAGCCACGCAAGGATTTGGGCTTTCTCCTCGGCGGTAAGGGTTGGTATCATGTCGCACTGCGCGTCATATGTTACTTTTACAACGTTGTACGTCATGACGTCCTTTACCGTCTCGATTTGCGAGGCGTCGAGAAACAGCGACAGGTCAGCATCGAAAGCGAAGTGAGAGCGGTACAGCTTGCTGTCCTTCTGGCTTTCGGCAAATGCCTGCGCCTGTTTCTTCGCGTCGCCGGTAAGAGCCGAGGCCGCCTTCTTCAGGCTGTCTCTCTCTTCATAAATGTCATTCAGCTCGAAATAGCGGTTAGCTACGATGTTCATTACTTGCTCTCCCTTAGCCGTGCCCGTAATGTTTAGGGCGTCGGTGACTTTCTTCGAGCGGCCGAGGATGGTGTTCACATAGCCTTGGTCGCGTCCGTCGGAGTCTAATTTAAAGGTTTGGGCGTTTACGGTATTCAATGTTATTAGCGATACAAAAATAGCGATAATTTTTCTCATTGCAGTATTTCTTTTAAATATTTAACATTTTCGCCATAATTAACTTTCACGTTGCGCACTTGGTTGACGTCCCTGCTGCGTTCAACGAAGAGCCATCCGGACCATCCGGTGGCGTCGAGCGCCTTCTTGATTTTCTTCATGTTTATGGCCTTGTCGTGGCGCAGCCACACGCCGTCGGTATTGCTTGCGTGGATGGCACAGATACGGTCCTTGCCCAGGGTCTTTATTTCCTTGGCTATGTCTTGCTTGTTCTCGACGGCGGTCTGGAACTTGTAGAATATCTTTATGCCGTCGGAGCCTATTTCGTCAAGCAGCCTGATGTTGCCCTCGGCGTCGAGCGGGGTGTCTATTCCTATTACCTTGCCGCGGGCCTTGGCCATCTCGCCCGCCTCGTGCAGCCGCCATACTATCTGCCGGCGCAGCCCGGTAGAGTCGGCCCAGCCGTTGCCGCAGCCGCCCAAAGGCAGGAAAGCCACTTTCGCCCCGAACACGTCCATCGTGTTGAGGCAGTCCTGTATGAGCCATCGCCAGCTTTCTTTCTTGGCGAAACTCTGGCCGTAGAAGCCCGACATGGCTACCGAGCCAACCTCAATGCCGAAGCTGTCGGCCATGTGGGTGAACACGCGCACCGACTCGGGGTCGCGCATCTTGTTGTCGAAAGAGTTGCGTGTGCCGAGGCCGCCCATGTCCATCTCGAGTCCGTCACAGCCCAACTCTTTGGCCAGCTTGAACTCGCCGAGCTTCTGGCGCTTGAGCACCATCCAGTCGCAAACTCCGATTTTGTAGCGCTGTTGCGCTATGATTGACTCGGGAATGACCATCCCCGCCGCCAATATTAGTAAGGTGATAAAATAACGTTTCATGATACCTTAAAGACGATTGCCGCCCCGTTTTGTACTATGTCGTCACCCTTTAATTGTGATATGATTACCCCGTGTTTTGCGAAAGACCGTCTTTCGCGTTGCAAAAGACGGTCTTTTACACGATAAAAGGCCACCTTTTACAAGCTAAAAGATGGCCTTTTGCACGGCGCCTTGTCATGAAGTGACGCCGGTTAGTAGTAAGTCATTGTTATTCAGTAGGTTCGGCTGCTTCTTCGCCGGTCTCGTCCTCCTGGTCTTCGGTAGCTTGGTCTTTCCACATGTCGCCGCTGAAGTCAGCGCCGATGTCGTATCCGGCTATGCCGTCGCAAAGGCCCTTGTAGGCTATCTTGCGACCGTAGTTCTCGTCGAATAGGTTGGGCTTGTCGCCCTTGAGCCAGTACTCGTGCTCATCGGCGGCGTCAGACAGTGTCCATACTACGAAGCCTCCGCGCTGCTCGGCAGGCACGTTCTCCTTGTACGACTCGATAATCATCTGGTAAACGTCTGATTGCAGCTGCAAGTCGTCCTGCGTCGGCGATGATGTTCCGAGGGCTACGTCAAGCTCGCTTACGCGCACCAGCTTGCCCGTTGCGGCCAGGGTCTGGAACATCTGGTCCACCTGCTCTCTCGTGATGCCGTTAGCCTGTACGTGCATCTGCGTGGCTATGCCGTCTACCTGGGTAGTGCTGTTCTGGTCGATATAGTTCACGAAGTCGATGAGCTTTGCCAGTTTGGTCGGATTTGTCTCAAGTCCGTATTCGTTGACGTACAGCTTCATGCCTGCGGGAGCGTGCTCGCGGGCTATCTCGAAGGCTCTCGTAGCGTAGTCCATGCCGAGGTAATAGCCCCAGTAGAAGTGGTTGTCGCCCCAGTTAAGCGTAAGTCCTGTCTCCTCGTTCTCTACCGGAGCGGCGTCATACTGCGTCAGGCCGTTTGCGTCTTCCCAGCTTCCGCCGAAGTGGTTGTCAATGCCGCGGTAGTAGCCGTCGTCGGTAATCGGCTCGTTGATGACGTCCCAACCCACGAAACGGGTGTCGTTCTTCACGTGGTCGAGCATTCCGCCTATCCAGCTCTCCATAGCTCCGAGCAGCGCCTGGCGTTTCTCTTCGGGAGTTTTCAGTATGTACGTGATCGTGGTGGCGCGCGTCGCGCGGTTGGCCCGTGTGCCTGCGCCTTGCTCGATGCGCGTTCCGAACTCAACGTTGTCGATGTAATAGGTGCCGGCCACGGCTCCGAAATTTATCAGCATGCGGTTCATGTTGGCCATCGTGCAGGTATATTCGCATTCGATGTCGGTCCAGTCAGTGCCCACAGAGAATGTATAGTATCCTTCTCCGCTATAATCGGTGCTGTTCTGTACGGCAAACTGCAATGAGCCCGCCGGCGTTGACGATTTTACTTTGGCCCTGAACACGTAAGTCTGGCCCACCGTCAGCGGTGAAGTCAGGTCATAGGCCAGTTGCGCTGCGTGGCTTTCTGCGTCTGTCGGGTTGTTCAGCACCAGGCCGTATGACCCGTCAAAGCCTTCGCCTGCTACTACTTCGTATGTCGAACTGTTGCCCCAACTGCTCCAGCCCGTAGTGTTTCCCATCTCGAAGTCGCCGTTCTGGAGCAATGTCAGGATGTCGCCGTCAGTCTCGACAATCATCTGTGGAGCAATGAGCGAGTAAAGGTAGTTCTGCCTTTGCTGCGTATGCCAGATGAAGTTGTGGCCGAATATCTGCTTGTCGTCAGGAACCTTGGCCGTGAAAGCGTTGAGTGTGGCCGTGTTAAGCGTTCCGTCAGCGTTCACCATAGCGTCCATTTTCATGGCGTTGCCCGTTACGAACTGCTGGAAATGTGCGTCGCAAAGTCCTGCATAGTCGGGATGCTCGCCGTCGGCGTCGATATAATAGTTGGCCGTCAGGCCCACTCCTATGGGCGTCTCGGGCATATTCTGGGCCATGTAGTTCTTTATGTAGTCGTAATGGTCTATCTCCTCCTGAAGCTGCAGCGGTATCTCGTCGGAAGTTACGGGATTATGCCCCTCCGGAGTGTGCCACTCCATCTTCTCGTCATAGCAGCCCGTGAGCAGCAGCGGGGCGGCAAGCATCGGGAAAATTATCTTGTTCAGTTTCATGATATTCTGTTTTTTGTTATGTTACTTTAAGTTGACCGGCCGCCAGGCGGCGGAATGCAGCCCGCCGGCCGGTCTGCTTATGGATTATTCTTCTTCGTCGGGGAAGTCTGATATTATTTCGCTTGCGCAAGGCACGATACGCCAATTGTCGATATAGATGCGTCCCGTGAATACCGAAGACTTAAACTCGGTACCGTCGCCGAGCGTGATGTCGGTGTTGACGAAGCCCATGCCGAAGTTCTTGTACGTGGCGGCGTTGCGCTCGTCGATGACCTCGCGGAAGGTGGGAGAGTCGCCGGCTTCTATCTCTGCGGCATACTTGCGGAACTCGCTGAACGGTATCGTTACCGTCTGCCAGCCGGTAGTATGGAACGGAACGTTCTCGTTGTCTACGATCCAAGGTATGTAGAAAGCGCACTGGGCGCCGTCAGACGCATCGTCAGAGTTATACCCTCCGAAGTTGAAATTGTTGAACAGGCACACCTCTATCTGGCCGGTTCCGCCCCAGGCGTCGGGTACGTAGATGTCAAACTGTAGCGCTACGTCGGTTAGCAGGGTGGTGTCAGATATCTCGTCGGTCATCCAGTTCCAGTTGTCCATGTCGTCGCCGTTGGTCCATACTTCCGTTGCGCGCGACTTCATGGCTGCCACTCCGCCTGCGTCGAGCATGCGTTGCGGAACTATCTGGAGCACTTTTCCGCGACCGGTGTTCAGCGGGTCGTCCACGAGATCTGTCTCTCCTATCTGGCTGCCCTCGCCTTCAGTGCCCCAGTATCCGAGGGTTCCGGTGCCGTCGAAGTCGAGAATCATGCACGTGCGGTTGTTGAAGTATTCAGGCGACACGGCCGTTCCGTTGGCGCAGGTGACGGTTATCGCACCGTAGGTGCTCACTCCGCTCGGCATTACGAACGAGAACCACTCGCCGTCCTCATCCTCGGGAGCGTTGGTGATGTCGGTAATCTGCGAGCCGTCGGGCAGTGTTACGAGCGATGTTTCCTGAAGGTTCTCTCCTCGTACAACCACCGTCTCGCCAGGCATTGGCAGCGTGTTGTCAATGCTTGTGATGATGGGCGACGCTGCGCGTATCGTAAACGGATAGGTGTATTCGGTGCCGCCCTTGACAAAGCGGATGGTGTTGCGCTGCTCAGGGTCAGCCTCGCTTACGGGCGTGTCGGTGTCGATCGACACGATGATGTTGGTATTCGTAACGTATGCTACGTTGAAATATGTCTCGAAACCGTTGATGTACAGTTCCTTAAGTCCTGCGAAGCCCGAACCCTCTATGCGGATAGTCTGGCCCAGACGGGCAAAGTCAACAGGCCTGTCGGGCACGTCAGAGTCAGCGTCTTCAAGGTAAATCTGCGTCACGGTGATGGGCGAGCTGCTTGAAGCCTCGTCGTCATCGTTGCATGAAACGAGGCCGAGGGTTGCCAGTGTGAGGCAGAACAGCCAGATATGTTTTAAGCTTTTCATGATTTAAATGTCGTTAAATGTTATTTATCCATCGGTTTTGGGTTGTAAGGCTTTACGGTTATAAGGGACTTGCAGTGTTTATTCAGCATACCCGTATGACCATAAAACCTATAAACCTCATGACCTTATTTAATTAATTGTACAGTTGCTCGTCCGTTACTTCACGTTCTCCGAATTCATAAACCACGGTCTGCAGGTTACCGTTACCGTCGCTCTGCAGGTATGGGTTGCGGTTTACGTCAGTGTCGGGATAAGGCAACTTCAGGTTCCTTACTGTCGCCGTAGCTACGCCCGGGCCAACTCCCGTCCAGTCGTCGGGCAGCTTATATTCATGCGTTGTGGCGTCATAATAGCTTGCGTTGCGGTTCTGCGAATTCAGGTAGTTCACCACTTCCTGCTGGTGATAATATGCGCGCCTTACCAGGTCGTACCAATACTGTCCCTCGAACGCCAGCTCTACGCGGCGTTCATGGCGCAGGTCTTCGTATGAGATGCTGGTCTTGGGAGCAAGTCCGGCACGTGTCCTTACGGCATTGAAATAGTAAAGGGCCGTCTCGTCGCTCGTTGACTGGTTGTTGCCCAATATCGCCTCGGCAAGGTTGAGATACACTTCGGCAAGGCGAAGCATGTGGGTGTTGATTCCGCTCGACTGCTTGTAGCTTACGCCGTTGTCGTCAATCGTGCCGACGACATACTTCTTGATGTTGGCTCCCTGCGTGGCAGCGTCTTCCGTTATGCCGTAAGTATAGCCGCCGCCTTTGGTGTTAAGCTCGGGATAATATTCGCCGTACCACGCAACTGACTCGTGCTTGCGCAGGTCGTTAGGCTCGTACTCTACGAAAAGGTCATATGAGCAGTATGTAGCTCCGCCCCAGTTGGTGCCGTCGCACACCATCGTAGACCATCCGAAGAACGTGGATATAGTCTGGTTTGCGCCCCATCCAATGGCGTCGGTAGAGCCTTGCAGCCACTGTAGCTGGAACATATCTTCCTTGCAGTTGTTGTTCTCGATCTTGAACAAGTCGCCGTATTTCTCCATAAGGCTGAAGTTAGACTCGGTTATAACCTTCATGGCGGCGCGGCGTGCAAGGTCAAGATAGTATTCGTTACGTGTTCCGCGGTTGAAGTCTGTGGCTACGTTTGTGCCGTCGTAACGGCCTTCGGTGGTCAGTCCGGCCATTGAAAGATACACTCTCGACAGCATTCCGTAAGCCGTGTACTTGTTGATACGGCCCGTGGCAGGTGACGTGGCAGGCAGGTTTACGGCAGCATATTCGAGGTCGCGGATGGCGAATTCCATGACGTCGGCGCGCGGATTAGCCGGCACGACGTAGTTGTTGACCATGTCGCTGGTGTTAGTGTAGATAATGGCGTCGCCCCACAGCGAGGCAATGTACCAGTAAGCAAGGCCGCGCATGAAGCGTGCCTCGGCAATGCCGTGCGTCTTTGCTTCTTCGCTGACGTTCGATGTCGAGCGCTCCTCTATGTTGTTGATTGTGTTGTTGGCCTGCGCTACCACTGAGTAAAGCGAGCCCCAGGCTTGGAAAAGGCCCTCGCTCAGTCCGTTCTCGTTGAAGTTCGTGTACGGATATATGTAGTTAGAGTATTGCGCCGTTATGTTGTTGGCCTTTCCGTCGCCCATTCCGTAATAGGCTTGGTCGTTAAAGTTGTTCCACACGTAGTTGTAAAGCGGGAACACGGCCTCGCTAATGGCCTCGTCGCTGTTGAAGAACGTCTCGGCGTTGATGTTGGTTGTATTCTCCTGATCGAGGAAGTCCTCTGCGCAAGAGGTCAGGCCCAGTCCGGCGGAAAGGAGCGAGCCGAATAATAATATCTTGGTTTTCATATTCTCCTTTATATTATAATGTTCTCTTTTTATTCCTGTTCGTACGGATCAGCGTTAAAAAGTTATGTTAAGACCGAATGTATAGATACGCGGTGAAGGATAACGTCCGTAGTCTACGCCGGTCATCAGCGCGTCGCCGTACATCGAGCCGACCTCAGGGTCGTAACCGCTGTAGTTGGTCCAGGTGTAGACGTTCTGCAGATTCATGTAAACCTTCAGGTTCTGCAGTTTCAGCTTGTTCACGATTGACTTGGGGAAGGTATAGCTGAGCGAGATGTTCTGCAGGCGGATGTATGAGCCGTCCTCGACCCACAGGTCGCTTACGCGGCTGTTGGCGTTGGTCGTGGATGCGCTGAGGCGGGGCAGGCGTGATGACGGATTTGTTACGTACAGGTTACGGAAATCGTCGTCAGGCAGGTTCGGGTCAATTACGCCTATCCTTGCATAATCGGCGCATTCGGCCAGCAGGTTGCTGTTTACGCGCACGTCGCCGAGACTCTTTCTCGTAAGGTTAAGGATGTCGTTACCATAGCTTCCGTTGAAGAATATCGTGAGGTCAAAGCCTTTCCATGAGAACGTGTTGCCGATACCGTAGGTGAAGTCGGGCTGCGGGTCGCCGATGAACGTACAGTCCTCGGCGTTGATTACGCCGTCCTTGTTTATGTCCTCGAAGATGTAGTCGCCGATCCATGTTCCCGACTCGCTGATTGAGCTGCCTTCGGGTATTGCCACGGGGCGTACCACTCCCTGGGCGTCCTTATAGTAGAAGTCCTCCGGACGGTCGAACCGGCCGATCACCTTATATCCGTAAAGCTGGCCTACGGGCTTGCCTACGACGGTACGCGTAACGGTGTTGTTTTCGGTGGTGAGCAGGGTCTTGTCGATTGACGCGCTCTCGGTGTCGAGGCGGGTCACCTTGTTGCGGTTGAGCGAGAAGGTGATGTTGGTGCGCCACTGGAAGCCGCCCTTGTCGATGTTCACCGTGTTGAGGGTCATCTCGATACCTGTGTTGCGCATTGAACCTACGTTCTGCCACGGGTTAGAGGCGGCGCCGTTACCGTAAGAACCTAAGTATGTAGGCAACGGCAGCTGGAGCAGCAGGTCGTCAGTGTTCTTGTAATACCAGTCGAAGATGAACTCGATACGGTTCTGGAAGAGGTTGAGGTCGAAGCCTACGTTCCATGACGTCGTTGTCTCCCACTTCAGGTCGGGGTTCGGCGTGTTGGCGTTGAGCACTCCGGTGCCCCACGGCGTGCCCTTCGAGGCGAGCAGAGCCATGTAAGCCCAGTCTGAAACGTTCTGGTTACCGGTAGAACCCCAGCCGAGACGCAGCTTCAGGTTGTTGATCACTTTGCTTGCCTTGGCCATGAATTTCTCGTTGGATACGCGCCATGCGAGCGCTGCCGACGGGAACCAACCCCAGCGGTTGCCGCGCGCGAAGCGCGAGCTGCCGTCGCGGCGGAGCGTCGCAGTGACGAGGTAGCGGTCGTCATAAGAGTAGAACGCGCGTCCGAAGTAAGAGAATATGGAGTTGTCGTTCTGCGTACCCGTACCCGTCGACGTCGTAATGTCTCCTGCCGAGGGGTCGTGAGTGCTGTTAGAGAGGAAGCCGTTGGCCGTGCTCACTTGGTTCTCCCAGTGCGATTGGCTCATCTCCTGTCCGAGCATTATGTTTACGGTGTGCTTCTCGGCAAAGACGTTCTGATAGGTCAGGATGTTGCGCCATGACCAGTATTTGGTGTCGGTCTTGGTCCAGCGGCCCGTGCGGGTGTTGCTTACCAGGGCGCCGAACGTATAGTCAGGCTCGTAATAGTAGAACTTGTTGAGGTTATAGTCGGCCGAGAGCTCGGTCTTGAACGTCAGTCCCTTGTAGAGCGTAGCTTCAAGATTGGCGTTGAAGCGGAAGTTCATCTTCTTGTTATAGTTTTCGCGCAACTCGGCCAGCGCCACCGCATTGACCGGCATGTAAACGTCGTCAGGACCGTCAAACGAGCCGTCGGCGCTCCTTACTGCTACCGAGGGCTGCTGCATCAGGGTGTTCATGATGACGTCGTTGTCGGCGCCCACTTCCTGCTTAGAATCCGTAAGCGAGAAGCTGAGGCTGGCCTTGAGCCACTTCTTCACCTGCGCGTCGGTGTTGCCGCGCAGCGTGAGGCGCTTGTATCCCGAACCTACGGCGATACCGTCCTGGTTTAGGTAGCCGGCCGAGAACGAGTAGGTGGCCTTGTCTGAACCTCCGGTCACAGAGATGTTGTGGCTCGTCATGAGCGCGCTGCGGAATAGTTCGTCCTGCCAGTTGGTACCGGGACCGAGGGCGTCGGGATTAACGAAGGCGTCCTCATACTCCCTTATGCCCACTTCCGCACGCGCGTTGCTGTGGCGGGCATACTCCTGAAGGTTCATCATTGGCAGCTCACGCGTCATCTCCTGCCAGCCCACGTAGCCGTCATAGGTCACAGAGGCTTCGCCGGCCTTACCCCTGCGGGTGGTGATCATGATGACGCCGTTAGCGGCGCGGGCGCCGTAGATGGCGGTTGCCGACGCGTCCTTGAGCACGTCCATCGATACGATGTCGCTCGGGTTGATACTTGCCAGCGGGTTGTTGCTCGACAAGGGGTCGCTTGTGTCGGTGCTCTGTGGCTCTACAACAACGCCGTCGATTACGAAAATCGGCTGGTTGGTTGAGTTGAGCGAGTTGATACCGCGGATACGGATACTGGTGTTCGCGCCCGGAGTACCTGAGTTGGCCTGAATCTGTACGCCGGCAGCGCGTCCCTGGAGCACCTGGTCTATACTGGTGGGAACGGCGCGCTCGATTGACTCCGAGTTGACCGATACAACGGAACCGGTTACGTCCGAACGTTTCATCTGGCCGTAACCTACCACGACCACTTCGCTCAGTGCCTGGGTGTCGGATATCATCCTGACGTCAACCTTAGTCTTGTTGCCTACGTTTACGTCCTGGTTCTGATAGCCAAGATAGGAGAAGGTAAGTGTGGCACCCGGGTTTACCTTAATAGTATAGTAACCGTCAAGGTCAGTGACGGCTACCGACTTGGTGCCTTTTTCTCTTACCGTTGCGCCGATGATAGGCCCCTCTTCGTCGGTGACCTGTCCTTTCACGGTTATTGTTGACCCCTGGGCGAAGGCCATTAATGGCAGTATGCTCATGAGGAACAGCAAACCGAGAGTCTTGCAAACTTTGATAGAGTGTTTCATGATTCGGTTTTTTTATGTTATTTAAAGTAAAAAATGTTTCTCGAACGCAAAATTATATAATTATGACAAAGCTCTTGTTATAATATGTTTCAGCGGCGTTTCAAAATGTCTCATACCGCTTGGAAGGGCCATTTTTTCGATATTTTGAGACATTTTATGATAGTATATTGAAACATTTGCCATTTACGGCGAAACTTATCAGCAATATAAGTTTGCGTATCAAATATTACTGTTGCGGCGCTTTGGCGCTCATCGGCTGCGCGCTGTCGTGCGTATCGGTGGCGACAGGCGGCCTTTTGCGTCGCGAAAGGCCGTGTTTTGTACAATAAAAGGCCACCTTTTACAAGCTAAAAGGTGCCCTTTTACGAACTGCCTGATTGCCAGGCTGTTATGTATGCGTGTTATTTCACGTTGCCAACATTGACAAGATACTCGGCGATTTGTACGGCGTTGAGCGCCGCGCCCTTGCGTATCTGGTCGCCGCTGAGCCAGAATGTAAGCCCGTTCTCGTCGGCCAGGTCCTTGCGGATACGGCCTACGTATACGTCATCCTTGCCCGCCGTGTCGAGCGGCATGGGGTAAATAAGGTGCTCGGGGTCGTCCTCAAGAGTAACGCCCGGCGCGGCGGCTATTGCCTGGCGCGCCTCCTACGCTTATCGGGCGCTCCGTCTCAATCCATACGGACTCTGAATGCGCCCTGAGCGACGACACGCGCACGCACATCGCGGAGCACTTCACGTCGCTGTGCATTATCTTGCGCGTCTCGTTAAACATCTTCATCTCCTCCTTGGTGTATCCGTTGGGCTGGAAAACGTCTATCTGGGGAATCACGTTGTACGCCAGCTGGTGGGGAAACTTGCTTACCGTTACCGGCTGTCCGTCCATAATCTCCTTGTACTGTTGCTGCAGCTCGGCCATCGCCGCGGCGCCCGCGCCGCTCGCGCTCTGGTAGCTTGCGATGTGTATGCGGCGTATGTGGCTCAGCTTCTCGAGCGGTTGCAGCACTACAACCATCATTATCGTGGTGCAGTTAGGGTTGGCGATGATTCCGCGCGGGCGGTTGAGGGCGTCCTCGGCGTTGCACTCGGGCACTACCAACGGCACGTCGTCGTCCATGCGGAAGGCGCTGGAGTTGTCAATCATCACGGCTCCGTACTTGGTAATGTCTGCCGCGAACTCCTTTGACGTGCCGGCTCCGGCCGACGCGAAAGCTATGTCAATGTCCTTGAAGTCGTCGTTGTGCTGAAGCAGCTTCACCTCATACTCCTTGCCCTTGAAGGTGTACTTGGTGCCTGCCGACCGTTTAGAACCGAACAACACGAGGTTGTCAATAGGAAAATCTCTCTCTGCGAGCACCCTGAGAAACTCTTGTCCCACGGCTCCGCTCGCCCCAACGATTGCTACGTTCATATTATTATATACTTTATTTAATGTTTGCGGAAGTTAGAGAAGTTAAAGAAGTTAGAGAAGTTAAAGCCGAATGACCTGTCGGGTGAAAGGTTAAGAGTGAAAAATGGGAAACCATTGTTATTCCATCATTATTGCCATAATCCATTAATTCATTAACGAGTCATTCGGCTTTAACTTCTTTAACTTCTTTAAATTCCATAAATTCCATATTACAAAATTTCGCCTGCAAAAGTACAACTTTTAAGCCAAATGTTATAAAATCATGATTTTTTTTTGCAATTTTGCATGCAAAAACACAGCTTGACATAACATATATGCCCGGATTGTCACAATATTTTCCCATAACGTCGCCCACGATGATATTCTTCGTCGTGCTGTGCATCATACTATTCGCGCCCATTGTCATGGGTAAGCTGCGCATTCCCCATATTGTGGGAATGGTGCTCGCGGGCGTCGCCGTCGGGCCGCACGGGCTAAACATACTGGCCAAGGACAGCTCGTTCGACCTCTTCGGGCACGTCGGCCTATATTATATAATGTTCCTGGCCGGACTTGAGATGAACATGGCCAACTTCCGCAAGAACCGCGTGCGCACGTTCACCCACGGCATAATGGCCTTCGTCATACCTATGGCAATGGGCTTCTTCATCAACCGAGGGGTGCTTGAGTACAGCATTATGACGTCCATACTTCTGGCCAGCATGTACGCCTCGCATACCATAATAACTTACCCCATCGTCATGCGTTACGGCCTTGCCCGCCAGCGTAGCGTCACGATAGCCGTCGGCGCGACAGCCATCACCGACACGCTGACACTGCTCGTGCTCGCCATCGTCGGCGGAATGTTCAAGGGCGAGATTACCGGTATCTTCTGGCTCGTGCTCTTTCTCAAGATAGCCGCCGTATTCTTCGTGATAATATACTTCTTTCCACGGATAGCGCGGTTCTTCTTCCATCGCTATGGCGACAACGTGGCGCAGTTCATCTTCGTGCTCGCCATGACTTTCCTCGGCGCCGGGCTGATGGAGCTTATCGGCATGGAAGGGTTGCTCGGGGCGTTCCTTACGGGACTGGTGCTCAACCGCTACGTGCCCAACCTGTCGCCGTTGATGCTTCATCTCGAGTTTGTCGGCAACGCCATATTCATACCTTATTTCCTGATCGGCGTCGGCATGCTTGTCAACGTGAGGCTTCTCTTCGGCGGGCTTGACACCATCCAGGTGGCATGCGTCATGATATTGGTGGCCTTGACGAGCAAGTGGATTGCGTCGTTCTTCACCCAAAAGCTCTTCGGCATGCGTGCCGTGGAGCGTGAACTGATATACGGACTGAGCAACGCGCAGGCCGGAGCCACCCTGGCGGCAGTCATGGTTGGATATAACTTGATAACACCGTCAGGACAAAGGCTGCTTAACGACGACGTGCTTAACGGCACGGTGATACTTATCTTGGTGACGTGTATCTTCAGTTCGTTCACTACCGAGCGTGCCTCGAAGCAGATTGCGCTCGAGAACAGCGCGGCCGTTCCAGAGGACGAGAAGGCCGACGACGAGAAGATAATGGTGCCGATAAAGCACGATACGAGCATTGACACGCTTGTGGGGCTTGCCGTAATGATGCGCAACAGGGTACTTAACCGTGGCATTGTGGCGCTCAACGTTGTTTATGACGACACCAACAGGCTACAGTATCAGGAGCGAGGACGGCGCCTTCTGGCGCATGTTACGAAGGTGGCCAACTACTCCGGCGTAATGGTTCAGACTCAAGTACGCATAGCTACGAATATAACCAATGGCATAAAGCACGCCTTCAAGGAATTCAACGCTTCCGAAATCATCATGGGAATGCATGCCGGGCAAGACTCGGCAAGGCAGTTCTGGGGAGAGTTCATACCAGGATTGTTCTCCGGACTGAACCGACAAATCATAATAGTGCGCTGCTTGCGGCCTTTCAATACGATACGGCGCATACAGGTGGCAGTGCCCTCGAGGGCTGAGCTTGAGCCTGGATTCTACCGTTGGTTGGAGCGGTTGACCCGAATGGCGGAGAACCTTGAATGCCGCATGCAGTTCCATGCCAAGCGCGAGACGCTGTCGCTCATCAACCAATATATACAGAGCCACCATCCGAGTGTGCAGGCCGAATACACGTACATGGCGCATTGGATAGACATGCCGAAACTTTCCTCTGGCGTGGCTGACGACCATCTGTTCGTAGTCGTTACGGCTCGTAAAGGCACCATATCGTACAAATCGGCCTTGGAACGCCTGCCCGAGGAGCTTACTGGAAATTTCTCAGGCAAGAGCCTGATGATAATCTTCCCCGACCAATACGGCGAATCGGTGGATATTATGACGTTCGCCGACCCGCAGCACCATGAGCAGCGCAGCGCGTACGACATGTTGACAACGTGGATAAGGAAACGTTTTTCATAAGGTTATGCGGTTATAAGGTCATAAGGTTATAAGGTTTTTTATTAAAAACAAAGACAATCCAAAATCCTGAAACCGTAAGTCACATGACCATATAACCGTAAAACCGTATAACCATATAACCGTAAAACCATAAATAATGATAGACATCAAAGGTATAACAAAGAGCTTCGGTTCACTGCAAGTACTCAAGGGAATCGACCTGCACATAGACAAAGGCGAGGTGGTGAGCATTGTCGGTCCGAGCGGAGCCGGCAAGACAACCCTTCTTCAGATAATAGGCACGCTTGACAAGCCTGACAGTGGCGACATCATTATAGATGGAACGGACGTAAGGAAGCTTGGCGCTAAGAAACTGTCGGAGTTCCGCAACAGGCGTATCGGCTTTGTTTTCCAGTTCCACCAGTTGCTGCCGGAGTTCACGGCAGTGGAGAATGTCATGTTGCCGGCGTTTATTGCGGGCATGTCAAAGAGCGAGGCAAAGAAGCGTGCGATGGAGCTTTTAGACTTCATGGGGCTTTCTGACCGTGCCGACCATAAGCCCAACGAACTGTCCGGAGGCGAGAAACAGCGTGTGGCCGTGGCGCGCGCGCTGGTAAACAGGCCGGCCGTGATACTGGCTGACGAACCGTCAGGAAGCCTTGACTCAAAGAACAAGGATGAGCTCCACCGGCTGTTCTTCGACCTTAGGGACAGGACAGGGCAGACGTTCGTCATCGTGACGCACGACGAAAGTCTTGCCAAAATCACCGACAGGACGATTGAAATGAAGGACGGAATGCTGGAAATGGAAGACGAGCTTTCTTTGAATACAAGTAGTTAAGGAGTTATGTAGTCAAGGAGTTAAGACAAATGTCTTGTTGCACAATGTCATACAAGAAATAGACAAGCGGCTTAACCCGGTGTAGGCATTTGTCTTAACTCCTTGACTACATAACTCCTTAACTCCACATAAATACAATAATAAGAGAAGAATTATGACCTTTATAAAATTAGGTGACTACAACCGCATGACCGTGGTCAAGCAGGTTGATTTCGGAATATATCTTGACGGAGGCGACGAAGGGGAGGTGCTTATGCCCGCGAGATACGTGCCAGAGGGCTGTAAGCCGGGTGACGAGCTTGACGTTTTCGTCTACCTTGACAACGAGGAGCGGCTTGTGGCAACCACGCAGACGCCGCTGGCCAAGGTGGGCGACTTCGCTTTCCTCAAGGTGTCGTGGGTGAACGAGTACGGTGCGTTCCTCGACTGGGGGCTGATGAAAGACCTTTTCTGCCCCTTCCGTGAGCAGAAAATGAAGATGGAGAAGGGCAAGGGCTACATCGTGCACGTGCATCTTGACAACGAAAGCCACCGCATCGTGGCCTCGGCTAAGGTCGAGCACTATTTTGACCCGTCGTTCCCGCCGTATCAGCATGGCGACGAGGTTGACCTGCTGGTATGGCAGAAGACCGACCTTGGCTTCAAAGTCATCATCGACAACCGCTTTCCCGGACTCGTCTACGGCAACCAGGTGTTCAGGCAAATACACACGGGCGACCGCCTGACAGGATACATCGACATGGTGCGCGAGGACGGAAAGGTTGACGTCATGCTGCAACCTACCGGGCGGCAGATGACCATGAACCTCAGCGACGTGCTGCTCGACTATCTTGAAAGTCACGGCGGAGTATGCCCGCTAACGGACAAGAGCCCTGCCGAGGACATTTATTCGATGTTCAATGTAAGCAAGAAAAACTACAAGAAGGCTGTGGGCGACCTGTACAAACGCCGCCTGATAGTGCTTTGTGACGACTGTATAAAGTTGAGAAAGTAAACAATTGCCGTGAGCGCCCCTTGTAGGGCGCATTGCCAAAGGCCACCTTTTACATGCTGAAAGGTGGCTTTTGGTATTGTTACGGACGGTCTGCGGGGCGTATGCCGTGCGCCATATGCCGGCTGTCGGCCATTCATCGAGGCCAGATTGCTACATTCCGTAAAAAGAATACAACTGTCCGTAACATCGGTAAGCAGGCTTACGCGTGTATGCATTACCTTTGCAGCGTGAAACAAAAAGGTAATAAGTATGGAAGACATTTTCGAGAAAGACCTGTCCGGAGCCATGGTCTCGCCGGACGAACCCGGATATGACAAGCTGATAAACTCTATCTTCGAGACCATGAGGCTGGCTTATGAGCTTAACGACGGATACCATACGCCCGAAGAGACGCGCGGCTACCTCTCGCGCATTACGGGCCGGGAGATAGACCCGTCGGTTACTTTGCTGCCGCCGTTTTATGTTGATTTCGGCAAGAATATCCGTATTGGCAAGCGTTGCTGGATACAGCAGGGATGCACGTTCTTCGACCGTGGCGGGATAACCTTGGGCAACGATGTGTTCATCGCGCCGAAAGTTAACCTCATAACAATCAACCACGACCCCGACCCTGATAACCGCAGCGCCACTTACGGCCGTCCGATAGTGATAGAGGACAAGGTGTGGATAGGCATAAATTCAACCGTCTTGCCCGGTGTGAGGATTGGTTATGGAGCGATAGTCGGCGCCAACAGCGTGGTGACGCGTGACGTTCCGCCGATGACGGTAGTGGGAGGCAATCCCGCGAAGGTTATTAAGACGATAGAGCCAAGGCGCAAGTAACAGGTATTAAGAGGACGTCTTGACTTGACGGCGGCGGCGCGGGCAGGCTGGAAGCCTTGTCCGTGCCGCTTTGTTTTATGTCGATGTCCGTGGAGAGTCAAGTCTTTTTAAAGCCGGGGCGGCGGAAGATAATTACGTAAGTGTAGCTGGTGTTCCCGCTTGCGGTGGTCATTCGCCCTTGTTCCTGACCGTGTGTGCTTAAGCCGTAGGTGGCGTCATGGCGGCTGGCTCGTTGCCCTCTAAAAGCCTGTGGCCCAATGCTTTTGCCGCATGCCGTATGTAAAGGCACGGCGTGCGGCCTTCGGCTGTATGGGGTAAGGCCGTGGCGAGGTTTGCCAAAGGCCGTGTTTTGCGTTGCGAAAGACGGCCTTTTATCGCCTTGTTGACGACCTTTTGCGTTGTAAAAGGCCGTCTTTCGCAATCAGCCCGCCGTAATGTCGGTGGTTAGCGCGCAGCGCTTCATTCATCGGCGGGGGCTAAAACGCTGACAGGATATGCCATATTATGCGCTAACAAGAGGGAACATCTGCCACCTATTGCGACAAAATGGCATACCGGTTGGCATAGTTACGCTGTTGGCATACGTTTTGTTAAATAATTAGTGGCTTTTTGCCGGGATATGGAGCGGCAATGTTCCGATACCGCAAAAGCATTACTAAATTGATAACAAATAAAAAAAGAAATAATTATGGGAAAGATTATTGGAATTGACTTAGGTACAACAAACTCTTGCGTTGCCGTGTTTGAGGGCAACGAACCTGTTGTAATAGCTAACAGCGAAGGCAAGCGCACCACCCCTTCGGTTGTAGGTTTCGTAAAGGACGGTGAGCGTAAGATTGGCGACCCGGCTAAACGCCAGGCCATCACCAACCCGAAGAACACCATCTACTCAATCAAGCGCTTCATGGGCGAGACGTATGACCAGAGCCGCAAGGAGGCTGAGCGCGTACCGTTCACGGTAGTGAATGAGGGCGGTTATCCCCGTGTAGACATCGACGGACGCAAATATACACCGCAGGAAATCTCGGCTATGGTGCTCCAGAAGATGAAGAAGACCGCCGAGGACTATCTCGGACAGGAAGTGACCGACGCCGTCATCACCGTGCCCGCATACTTCTCTGACTCTCAGCGCCAGGCAACCAAGGAGGCAGGACAGATTGCCGGACTTAACGTCCGCCGTATCGTCAACGAGCCTACGGCCGCAGCGCTGGCCTACGGAGTGGACAAGGCCAACAAGGACATGAAGATTGCAGTGTTCGACCTTGGTGGCGGTACGTTCGATATATCAATACTTGAGTTCGGCGGCGGCGTGTTCGAGGTGCTCTCTACCAACGGCGACACCCACCTCGGAGGTGACGACTTCGACCAGGTAATCATCGACTGGCTCGTAAACGGTTTCAAGGCTGACGAAGGAATAGACTTGTCAAAAGACCCGATGGCAATGCAGCGCCTGAAGGAAGCAGCCGAGAAAGCCAAGATAGAGCTGTCAAGCTCAAGCTCAACGGAAATCAATCTGCCGTACATCACGGCTGAAGGCGGTGTGCCCAAGCACCTGGTAAAGACCCTTACACGCGCACAGTTCGAGCAGCTGGCACATTCGCTCATCCAGGCTTGCCTCGTTCCGTGCCAGAACGCCATACGCGACGCCAAGCTGACAACGTCGGACATCGACGAGGTTATCCTCGTGGGTGGTTCAAGCCGTATACCTGCCGTGCAGGAGTTGGTTAAGAACTACTTTGGCAAGGAGCCTTCAAAGGGTGTCAACCCCGACGAGGTGGTAGCCGTAGGAGCAGCCATCCAAGGCGCAATCCTCAACAAGGAGAGCGGCGTAGGCGACATCGTGCTGCTCGACGTGACACCGCTTACACTCGGTATCGAGACAATGGGCGGCGTGATGACAAAGCTTATCGACGCCAACACCACCATTCCGTGCAAGAAGAGCGAAGTGTTCTCTACCGCAGTTGACAATCAGACGGCCGTAACAATACATGTACTCCAGGGCGAGCGACCGATGGCTGCGCAGAACAAGAGCATAGGCCAGTTCAACCTTGAAGGCATAGCGCCGGCACGCCGTGGCGTTCCTCAGATTGAGGTAACCTTCGACATCGACGCCAACGGTATCCTCAACGTAAGCGCCAAGGACAAGGCTACCGGCAAGGAGCAGGCCATCCGCATAGAGGCTTCGTCAGGTTTGACACAGGACGAGATAAACCGCATGAAGGCTGAGGCCGAGCAGAACGCCGAGAACGACAAGAAAGAGCGTGAGCGCGTGGACAAGATGAACCAGGCAGACTCGATGATTTTCACCACCGAGAACTTCCTGAAGGACAACGGCGACAAGATTCCTGCCGACCAGAAGTCGAACATCGAGTCTGCACTCCAGCAGCTCCGCGACGCCCACAAGAGCGGCGACATCACGGCGATAGACAACGCTATCAACAATCTCAACACCGTAATGCAGGCAGCCAGCGCACAGATGTACCAGCAGGCAGGCGGAGCACAGCCCAACGCAGGCCAAGGCTTCACCGGCAACAACGCCGGCGCAGGACAGCAACAGCAGAGCAATGGTAAATCTGACGACAACGTGCAGGACGCAGACTTCGAGGAAGTCAAATGATTCCGATAAGTAAATACATACTAAATCGCAAGCAAAAGCGTGCAGCTCAATGAGTTGCACGCTTTTTGCGTTTATGGGGTTCATGGTTTCTATGCTTTTTTTACGCCCTTTTTTATCTCTTATTTGCGACATATTTGCATCACGTCTTATTTGGCGAAAAGGTACAACTTAAATATACATAAACCATTTATAAAGAGAAAGATATGCCAAGAGGTAATTACAAAATCCAAAGAGTATGTGAAGAGTGCGGTAAAATCTTCACGCCTCCTACGTTGATGTCAAAGTATTGTTGTTCAGCCTGTTCTAAAAAAGCGTACAAGAAAAGGCAAATCGCAAAGGAAAAAGAGGCAATTCGTCAGGCTTTAATCAGGCAAATACCGTCGAGTAAAGGTTATCTGACCGTCAAGGAAGCCGTATTGATTTATGGCATCAGTAAAGATGTTCTTTATCGTATGATCAGGCAAGGACTTCTTCCGTCACACAATTTCGGCCAACGCCAAACACGTTTAAGTCGTCAGTATATGGATGAGCATTTCAAGAAGAAACCTAGGCAAAGGAATAAGAAAAAGGAAGCATTGTCTTTTGACCCCAAGGACTGTTATACAATCGGACAAATAGCCCAAAAGTTTCACATCAATGAGGGGACTGTACTTACGCATATTCGCCGTAATTCTATCCCAACACGTCAAATCGGTAACTATGTTTATGTGCCAAAAACAGAAATAGATAGATTATACAAGTCATTATGAAGAAAGCATTGCCTAACACAAAAGTGACCGTCAAGCTCAGAAGGTCGAGATACAAGGAAGAGTGGTATCTGATTATCGAATCATATCCAGTGTACAAACGAGGCTCAAACAGAGCAAGCCGAGTGGTAGAGTCAATCAACCGGACTATATCCACACCCATTTGGGATAAGTCATCCATCGCACGAATTCTGCCGGATGGCAGCTTCAACTACAAGCCGAAGAGGGATTTGAACGGAATTATTCAATGCCGTTCCACAATCGACCAGGAAGCTTGTATCTATGCCGATAATGTCCGGAAGTTGCGTCAGCATGAGTACGATAGTGCCATTCTCTATACCGATAAGGAGAATGAACTTGCAGCGCAGAATGAACGTAGTGAACAGGACTTCATCAAATATTTCAACGGTATCATCAGCAAACGCCATCCCAACAGTTCAAATTCGATTATCGTCAATTGGATGCGTGTGGGCGAATTGCTGAAAATCTATTCGCAAGGGAATCCCATTCCGTTCAAATCCATCTCCGTAAAATTGCTTGAGGACATCAAGATGTTCCTGCTCCGTGCCCCAATGGGAGGCAACAAGAAGGGCACAATCTCACAGAATACGGCATCTACCTATTTCTCTATTGTCAAGGCAGGTCTGAAACAGGCTTTTATAGATGAATATCTCACGGTTGACATCAGCGCAAAGGTAAAAGGCATTAGTCAGATTGAAAAGCCTCGTGTTGCTCTTACCATGAATGAGGTACAGATGTTGGTTGACACGCCCTGCAAGGATGATGTGCTGAAACGTGCGTTCCTGTTCTCAATCCTGACCGGCTTACGCCACAGTGACATAAAGCCGTTGAAGTGGAAACAGATTCAGCAGACAAGCAAAGGAACGTGGCAGGCCGTAGTTGTACAGCAAAAGACAAAGAAGCTCGATTGTAAGCCCGTTACTGCACAGGCGTTGCAACTGTGTGGTGAACGCCCGGATGATGATGAACGCCTGGTGTTCGAGGGTCTGACGGATATATCCTGGATCTCCCATCCGCTGAAAGAATGGATAGAGGCATCAGGCATAAAGAAGCACGTAACTTTTCATTGCGGACGTCATAGTTTCGCCTCGTTGCTCCTTGAAAACGGCGTAGATATTTATACGATAAAGTCTTTAATGGGACATACAAATGTCAAAACGACTCAAATTTATACTCATATTGTGGATGCGGCAAAGGAGAAAGCAGCCAATACATTACATATAGATAACTTGCCAATATAAAGGTCGCAGTGCTAATTTCCACCGTTGAGCATCAGTGACTTATATAAATACTTCCTCTGTTTACCACCCGTTTGCCCCTCGTGAAGCACCCTGCTTTTTGAGGGGTTTTCTTTGTTATATCCCCGAAGTCCTATTGTTTTTCTAATTCCGCTCATGTTTTTATTCCATCAGTTACCTTTCATAAGAGCAGGTGCCTTAATGAAACTTAAATCTGCATGTGGTAACAAAGGGGCAGAGTGGTGATTGTCCGGCACCTATTTAGCACCCGTAAGCATCCATATAGTTTTGCGGCATCAAACTTAAAAACGCGAGAATATGAGTTATACCGTAAATTCGTTGGAGGAAATGCCAAATGCATTGTCCTACTTAATTAAGACTGTTGAAGAATTACAGTCCACCGTAAAAGCCTTGCAGCATAAGCAGGCAAGTGATTCACCTAAATGGATGGATATAGATGAGCTTTGTGCCTATCTGCCGTCACATCCTGCCAAGCAAACGGTTTATGGATGGGTATCGGCCAAACAGATACCCGTACATAAGATAAATAAAGCATTGGCTTTTTTACAATCGGAAATAGATGATTGGTTGAAGAGCAAAGTCCACAAGACACAGGACGACCTTATGTTGGAAGCCGAACAATTTGTCAAATCCAAAAAGATTATCAGATAATATGGAAGCGACGGACTATTGTTTTTCATTCTTTCGCAAGCCCATTCAGAACATTGAGCCGTTAAGGGCAATAGGCATTGTGGATGTGTATCGATATGTAGTTGGCCATTATGCCCAGCCACAAACGGAAACTCTGCGCTCAATGACTTCTCCTGCAGATGTCAAAAAATATAAGACTTCTCACTTTGACTATTGCACTTTCTCCGGTCTTTTCCGCAAGCGGAATGAAAAGGAACTGATAACGCACTCCGGACTGATGTGCCTGGATTTTGACCATGTGGAGAATATGGAAATGGTGAAGCAACAGCTTCTCAATCATGATTATTTCGACACGGAACTATTGTTTACCAGTCCTTCGGGGAATGGATTGAAGTGGATTATACCTGTGGACTTGAAAGGATGGGAACATTCAAGATTCTTCAAGGCTGTTGCCAACTGTGTCCGTGCTACCGGACTTCCAATGGTGGATATGTCGGGAAGTGACGTGGCACGTGCCTGTTTCCTGCCTTACGACCCACAAGCATACATTAACCCTAAATACAACGAATATGTCAAAGAAAATATTTTCCGCCCAAGATTGGGAGAATGTCCCTTTTGAGAATAGTGTTCCAGCATCTCCTACATTACTTCCGACTTCAAGTTCCACCTCTAATAATAAAGAGGAAGAAGCAGAACGTATTATTTGCGAAATAGAACAACGTGCCGTTGACATCGCACCAGAATATAAGGATTGGGTGGAATTGGGTTTTGCCTTGATTGACGGATTCGGTGAAAACGGAAGAGAATATTACCATCGTATCAGCCGCTTCCATCCAGACTATCAAAGGGAAGAAACAGACAAGCAATATACCCGTTGCCTGCAAGCCAAAGGACGAGGTATAACAATCCGTTCGTTTTTTCATTTGGCTGGTCAGGCAGGTATTCCGCTAAGTTCGGCAGGAGAACTGGATTTATCCATTTTACCAAATAACCAAAATGGCAAAACGGGCAAATGGATAAAATCGGCAGATGGGCTTCCTGCATTTCCCGAATGTGTGTTCGAGCAACTGCCGCCTTTTTTATGTGAAGTTGTCGGTAACTCCATTTCGGAGGACGATCGCGATACCATTCTGATAGGAGCGATAGTATGTCTGTCGGTTTGCTTCCATAATGTCTGTGGTGTGTATGACGAGCGTATTGTTTATCCCAATCTTTACTTGTTTGTCGTGGCTGATGCCGGAATGGGCAAAGGAGCGTTGACTTTATGCCGTGAGTTGGTGGCTCCCATTAACCGTAATCTGCATGAGCTTTCGCAACGGATGGAGCAGGAATACAAGGAAGCGATGAACGCCTATATCAAAAGCAAGAAGTCGGACGGTGCAACTATGCCGACTGAACCGCCTATGCGTATGCTTATCATCCCGGCCAATAGCAGCGCAAGTTCCTTGTTGAAGATATTGGGCGATAATGACGGTGTCGGGCTGTTATTCGAATCTGAAGGTGACACGTTAAGCCAGACATTGAAGTCGGACTACGGCAACTATTCCGATGTGCTGCGCAAGGCGTTCCATCATGAGCTGGTCAGTCTGAGCCGACGCAAGGACAGGGAATATTGCGAAGTCAGCAATCCGAGGGTGTCTGTTGCGTTGGCCGGAACGCCCGAACAGGTAAGGCGGTTGATACCCGATGCGGAGAACGGACTGATGAGCCGATTCTGTTTTTACATCATCCGTTTTAAGCGTGGCATCAGAAATGTGTTTGCCACAAGCGACATTTCCCAATCCAAGAATACCATGTTCCGTATATTGGGCGACCGCTTCTGTCATCTGCATGAAGAGTTCGTGAATCATGGCAGCTATTCATTTTCCCTTCCCTCTGCTTTGCAGAAACAGTTCATCGAATACCTTAGTCGGGTGAATGAAGAATGTTGTGACGAAGTGGACAACAGGATGCAGGGCATAGTCAGACGGATGGGACTGATTGCTTACCGCATCATGATGGTGCTTACCGCTGTCCGCCATTTGGAGAACGTATACAATGTGCAAGCGGATTCTAATGGCATTATCCAATTGGTTTGCCAAGAGTCCGACTATTTCGTTGCCATGAATATTTGCGATACATTGCTCTATCATGCCGTCTTTATTTATCGGAATCTGTCAGGAAATCAGAGCAAACAGACTTCTTCCGCTTTACAGGAAACAGGTGTTGCCACACGGAGGAACACCCTTTATAATATATTGCCTGAAACCTTCACGAAGAAGGATTACGATGCGGCTGTTTTAGCTTTGGGTGAGAACGGCAGTACGGCTGCCAAGTGGATAGAAGCCTTCATCAAAAGTGGCAAATTGCGTCGGATTGAACAAGGTAAATATCGGAAGATTTTTTGAGTGGCCAGTTTGTGTTTTAGTGTCACTAAAACCTATGAGGCAAGCGGCACAACTGCCCACTCAAAATATTCAAAAAATCAATATCAATAAGTAGTATGAATACAGAAAATAAAAAGCCCGGAGGTCGCCCGAAGCTGGCGAGTTACCAGAAGCGCACGAGATGTTTCCGCATCATGTTCAATGAGAGCGACTACATTTATATTCAGTCGAAGGCGGAACAAGCCGGACTGTCTGTCAATGAATTTTGCCATCAGGCGGCAATGGGTTGTGAGGTAACCCAACGTATCAGCCCGGAAATGGCTTCTGCCATCCGTGACTTGTCCGGCATAGCCAATAATGTCAATCAGATTGCCCATCAGATGCACATTCATGGATTGGAAGTAGTCAGGCAACATTGTATTACCATCATTGCTGAAATCAGCAGAATCATTTCACAGATAAAAAACGATAGTCATGATAGCGAACATTAAAACGAGAGTGGACTTCGGAGGCATCGTGAACTATGCCAATGATCAAAAGAACAAGAAGAAGAGTGCTACACTGTTGGCACATGAGGGTGTTTGCACTGTCAGTAATAAGACTATTGCGGACTCTTTCCAGATACAGGCATCCATGCGCCCGAAAGTGAAAAGTCCCGTCAAACACGTTTCTTTAGCCTTCTCACCGCAAGATGCGGCTCGTTTCCCCAACGATGAGAAAGGAGATGCGCTCATGGTGGAGATTGCCCGGAAATGGATGGAGCGGATGGGGATTCGCAACACGCAATATATCATAGCCCGACATTATGACACCCAGCATCCCCATTGCCATTTGGTGTTTAACCGGATAGACAATGACGGCAACCTCATTTCCGACAGTAACGAAAGAATACGCAGCACGAAAGTATGCCGTGCGCTGACGGAAGAATATGGCCTTTACCTTGCACCGAAGAACAGTAAGGCGAGAAATAAAAACAGGTTGCGGCCTCACCAACTACGGAAACTCGATCTCCGTTCCGCAACTTTGGATGCATTGGCAGAATCCCATTCATGGAAAGACTTTTTGTCTGCATTGAAAGTTCGGAATATAGACATCCGTTTTAACCGAAATCAAGCGTCAGATAAAGTGCATGGTGTTTCTTTCAGCCAAGACGGTATCAGTTTGGCAGGTTCCACGCTTGACCGTGACTTGAGTTTTAACAGCCTTTGCACGACATTGGGTAACTTAACGGAGGAACTGTTACTGCAACCTCATCAGGCCATCATTTCCAGTGCTGGTGGAGGAACAAGCAACAGCCTTGGATGGCGTGATGAAAAAGACAAGAACAGCCCAAAGAATGAACCTTTTTATAAACCTCTTAAACGTGGAAGATGATGAAAGAAGATGTTATAGCCGCAAATCTCGCAAATTTGCGTCAAAGTGTGAATGAATTGAAGGAAACCGTCAATAAGCTGAATGATACTTCCCAAAATCATGTACAGACTACCCAATCAGCCGTTGACGAGCGGACGGTTTACAACAGTGTGGCAAAAAGTTTCTGTAACTGCTGGAACGATGCCTTGTCAATATTGAAGAAGTCTGTGAGGAAAGAACAACCGGATAAGATCCCTTTCTCTATATGGATTCCCAAACTGATAGACTTGCTTAAACGGAAGTTTAGTCTGATTGACTATCTCTATGTTCATGTTTGCGATTACAACACGAATCGCTTGAAGATAGAAGCCAATACGGAGAGAATCCTTGAACGGCAGAATGAAATACTCGCAAGAGTTAATGAATTGAGGTGTCCGCTGACCATCATTCCGCCCAACGTCAACGGCCTGTTCTTGCGTGGTTATCACTTCAAACTTCGTTATGTGATAATTGTTGCCATTGCCATTCTTGCATGGGCTGTAGCAGCTTCTGTCAGCAGCATGAAATATAAGGAGGAAGCATTCGCGTATTATTCGATGTATCGGGCGGTAAAGGAGCAACATCAGTCTTTTATTGAAAAGTGGGTAATTACGAAAGAAGATGATTAGGATACAATTCAATATTTCTTTGTCAATTGTTTATTTTGATATTTCTTAATATTTTGGTTGATAACGAAGTACTCTGTATTATGCGTAACAGAGAATAAAATGCCAAATGCCTCCAAACCAATGAAGGCATTTGGTTCTTATCTAAGAAATTATGATTTGTATTGCTCTATATAAATAGCTTTATGAGTAATATCAAAGAACTAGTGTTACCATGTGATAACCTTATCTACTATAGCTTGTTGCTCAGAGCTGCTTCGCCGTAGATAAATTCGAGTAGTTTCGATGCTTTCATGTCCCATCAAATCTGCCAACAGAGATATGTCGTTGAACTTTTCAAGAAAATTTTTGGCAAAGCGATGTCTGAACGAATGAGGGTACACCACACTTTCATTCAATCCATATTTTACGGCATAATTTTTTAATTGCTGTGCTATGCCTCGTGCCGAAATACGGTTGCCAAATCGGTTGAGGAAGAGATAACCTGTAGTTCTTCCTTGCGTTTGCAACCATACAGTTGCTTCTTTGCGGAGCGTCTTAGGAATATAGATACGCCGTATTTTTTCCACCTTTGGTATAGATGTCGAAATAGCCTACTTGTACGTGTTCTATTTTCATCTGTATGAGTTCGCTCACGCGCGCACCTGTTGCGGCAAGAAAGCGGACAACAAAGTACCAAGCAAGATTTTCTTCCTGCTTTAATTTGTTTTTGAGAAAAATATAGTCGGCATTGCTAATCACATTCTCTAAATATGAGCGTTGCTGCACCTTGACAGACTTTAACCGTAACCGAGATTTACCTACTATGTCGAGATATTTGTTTATAGCCTGAATACGGAGATTAACGGTCTTTGGCTTAAACTTTTCAATCAGGTAGGTCTTGTAGATTAAAAGATTCTTTTTGTTCAATTCTTTGTGACGAGAATAGAACTCTTTGACGGCATATAAATATGCCGAAACAGTGTTTTCTGCCATATTGCTTTGACGCAAACACCCTTCAAATTCTTCAATATTCATATTTAACAATATTAGTGAAACATATAGTTATCACTAATAAATTAGTCTGTCTGCAAATGCTTTGAGTTCCTATTATGAGAAGTTTCTTACCACGGGGGAGGTGAAGTGCATTGATGAGGAGATTCCGTTTGACCTACCATCTGGATGGGAGTGGATAAGAATTGGGGATGTTCTGAATATCTGGTCAGCCAGACGTGTTCATGAAAAAGATTGGCGTTCTTCTGGTATTCCTTTTTACAGAGCAAGAGAAATTGGGAAATTGGCTGATTATGGTTATGTTGATAACGAATTGTTCATTGACAAGTCTTTATACACTGAGTTCTCTAAAAGTGGTGTTCCTAATATTGGCGACCTGATGATGACAGCAGTTGGAACACTTGGTAAAACATATGTAGTTACAAATAATGCACCGTTTTACTATAAAGATGGTAGTGTTTTATGTATTGGAAACCCTTACAAATTAAGCCCTTATTATCTGAAATTCTTTTTTGAGTCGCTTGCATTTGTTAATCAATACATATCTGAATCAGATGGTACGACTGTGGCTACATTGACAATGGTGCGTATGAATAAATACCTTATTCCTATACCTCCTATTGCAGAGCAACATCGAATAGTAGAACAAACCCAAAGAATCCTACCATTGATTGAAAGGTATTCTGCAAGTCAAAATGCACAAGATAGACTTAATGCAGAAATAAATGAGAAGTTAAAGAAATCCATCTTACAAGAAGCGATACAAGGTAAACTTGCTCCTCAAATTCAAACCGAAGGAACAGCCGAAGAATTACTTGAACAGATACGACAGGAGAAGCAAAAACTCGTCAAAGAAGGCAAATTAAAGAAGTCAGCTCTCAACGATTCTGTTATTTTCAAAGGTGACGATAACAAGTATTGGGAGAAGATTGGAAAGGAAATGCGTTGCATTGACGATGAAATGCCATTTGAGATTCCTGATAGTTGGCGATGGGTAAGATTAAATAATATCGTAAATATAATAGGAGGATATGCCTTCCAAAGTTCTTCTTTGAAAGGGGACAAAGGAATACGGGTTATCCGCATCTCTGATATAAATGAGAATGGTTTTGTCAATACAAAAATCGTTAGATATGATGGAGTTCCAATACCTGATACATATAGAATCCGTCAATTTGATATACTTATTGCAATGACTGGGGGAACTGTTGGAAAGAGTTTGTTTGTTCGCGAATTACCTGAAGATATACTGCTATTAAATCAACGAGTTGCCATAGTTCGGAACTTATGGATAAATGTTGAGTATCTTGATTTGGTTATTAAAGCACCACATATTAATAATATTATAAACACCCAGAAAAATTCGACTAATGACAACATATCTATGGTCGATATTTGCAATTTTTTGATACCGATTCCACCCCTACATGAACAATCACGAATTGTTAAAAAGTTAGGTTGCTTAGCAAGTATTATGAGCAGATAGGCTTAGAAGTGGTTGATATAACCAGTGATATTCCCTTTGAAATACCAACAAATTGGATATGGGTAAGATTAAAAGACCTTTGCTTGATTAAAACAGGGGCAACATTCAAAAAAGAAGAAGCAAGTCATGGAAAAGATGGAGTACGCATACTGCGAGGTGGTAATATTCAACGCTTTCTATTATGCATAAGACCTGATGATTTGTTTATTCCCGAACAAAAGGTTAAAGACGATATACTGTTGAAAAAGAATGATATTATCACGCCTGCGGTTACGAGTTTGGAAAACATTGGGAAAATGGCACGAGTTGAGGTTGATATGCCATATACAACTGTGGGCGGTTTCGTCTTTATCCTTCGTCCATTTGGAAATAATGATAGTTTCTCATGCTATCTTCTTGCTTATATGAGTTCTCCAACAGCCATTGATTTTATGAAATCTATTACTAACAAATCAGGACAAGCATTTTATAACATTGGCAAAGAACGCTTGACAAACACGTTAGTTCCGCTACCATCGCTTGCAGAACAGGAACGAATTTGCCTTCGAATATCAGAACTATTTGCCAAGATTAGGGGCTAATCAGCCCTTAATCTTGCTGTATATTTTATTGACTTTGTTCACAATTCTCACTTGCTCTTGATATGGTGGAATGCCAATAATACGCGAATAGAATATCTCCTTGTTCAGGTGTGGAATGGCAGCACCTCGTTTCGATTTTCGTAATAGCTCCTTATAGAATAGAATAAAATTCAGAACATACGGCAGATACATTACAGTGCTAACCCAAAGTTGCTTAAACGTGCTACCCATATAGCCATCACAGGGTGCTGTAAACACCTCGCCAGAGTTTTCCCCGTCTACAAGGATGATGTTATCACCCTTTTGTACAAATTTCCCCTTTTGCAAGTAATCACCTGTACTCTTTCCACGCAGATATTTTGCATCAAGGCAAATTTGCTGTCCATCTCTTTTCTCACCGTCAACAAGGGTGCAAATAGAAGATAATCTTGCAATAGACCAGTTGCTCGGATAATCGTAATCACACTCTATTTGAGCTACTTGGTTGTTTATCTGCTCATAATACTTGTTATCGTCACCTTTGAAGATAACAGAATCGTTGAGAGCTGACTTTTTCAGTTTGCCTTCTTTCACAAGTTTCTGTTTTTCTTGTTTGATTAGTTCAAGAAATTCTTGCGCTGTACCTTCCTCTGCAATCTGAGGAACAAGTCGTCCTTGGATGGCTTCTTGGAGTATGGATTTACGCAATTTGTCTTTAATTCCATTATTTAGACATTCTGCAAAGTGATGAACGCGGCTGAATTTATTGACAAGAGGTAATAGCTCATTGTATTTTGTTACTATCCTTTTTTGATTTTCAATAGGCGGAACGGGAATAAAGAAGTCATAAATATCAACCATTGAGATATTATCATTTGTAGAGTTTTTGCGCTCACTTATTATTGAAGCAATATGTGGAGCTTTTATTACGAGATTTAGATAATCTGTACATATATGTCTATTCCTGATAATGGCAACTCTTTGATTCAAAAGCATATTTTCATTCAAAGTCTCCACAAGAAGACTCTTTCCTACAGTGCCACCTGTCATTGCCATCAGAATATCAAGCTCTCTAATCTGGTAAATATCGGAAATTGGTGAGCCATTATACCTTACCAATCGTGAGTTTGTAAAGCCATTTTCAGTAATGTCTGAGATTCGAATAACACGAGTCCCTTTGTTTTCCTTGAGCGTATGGCTTGGAAAAGCATAACCTCCAATTATTTCAGCGATGCTCCCCAACCTACACCATTCCCATCCCTGCGGAATCTCAAAGGGAATCTTCTCATCAATACACTTCACCTCACCCGTGGCAATGAACTTCTCATAATAGGAATTGTCCTCACCACGGTAAATTATAGATGCGTTCTTGTCGCGTTTGATTTTCTTTTCTTTAATCAAGCGTTCTTTTTCTTTACGAATCTTTTCAAGCAACACGCTTGCTGGTTCATCGTTGGGGTCTTGCGGTACAAGTTTTCCCTGTATCGCCCATTGTAATATGCTGTTTTTAAGTTGCTTTCCAGTCATAGTTAGAAAAATTTACGTCCACTTCCTTCACAATCAGGACACTCTGTTTTTACTTTACCTTCTCCTTCACATTCTCCACAGCGTAATTTGCCATAGCCATTACATTCATCACATTCTATTTGACCTGACCCTTCACATTCATCACAGTCCTTATATCCTCTGCCATAGCATGAAAGGCAGTCGTCTTTTCCTGTACCATCGCAGAAAAAACACATAGAGCCATCATCATCATATCCCAAACCAGAACAATGAATACAACTCCCATCTTTCCCAGTTCCATAGCACCAATTACAGCGAACACTTCCTGCACCATTACAGTTATAACATTCAATCGCACCACTTCCACTACAGTTCCTGCATCGAAAATAGCCATAACCACTACATTCATCACAGTCTGTTAAAACTTCTCCTTCTCCATCACAATTACTACATTGCATGAATTTTGGAGAAGACTTGCAAGAGAATAATAGTAGAAGAATGAATAGAACAAAGAAATAGTATTTCATGTCACTATTATTTAACATTTAATATCTTAACATAAGCATTATCTTGATTGGTTACGCCATGCCTAACATTGAATCCGTCTGCAACCAGTGGTTTATATGTGTAACCGATTGTTTGCCCGACAGAATGTAATGAAAGTAATAACGCCAACGCTATCAGTATAATTTTACTCATCTTCGTTATCCTCCGAGTTTATCAGTTTTCCCTCTTGTAACTCAAAAAATTCCTTTTGACGTTCTATTTCAGCCAGCAGTTCCTCTTTTTTGGGAAGGTATGTTAAGTATTTTGCTGCAAACAACTGATTGTTGTCGTGCAATATGCTATACCTGGCCAGGTCCTTACTCGTTTCAGCGCAAAGCAGCAAACCGATTGTAGGATTGTCACCTTCAGTGCATTTCAGTTCGTCATACATCCTGATATACATATCCATTTGTCCGATGTCTTGATGCGTTATCTCTGTCGTTTTCAAGTCAATCAACAAAAAGCATTTCAGAATATAATTGTAGAACACCAAATCGATGTAATAATCCCTTAGGTCAGTCCTGATAAGCTGTGCCTTGCGACAAAGGCATATCCCTTACCTAACTCCATGATAAACTTCTGCAAATGGCTTATAATAGCACTTTCCAGCTTCGTTTCTGTAAAATCCAAATTCTGCGACAAACCCAAAAATTCAGCGACCACTGGATTTTTCAAGAATTCAAGCTTATCGTTGTTGTAATCCGCTGTTTTCTTTTGCATTTCAGCCGTGACAGCATCCTTGTCAGGCGACTGCATGAGGCGAAAATAATATTGAGAATTTATGTTCCGGTCAAGGGTGCGAGTTGCCCATGTTTGTGCAGCCGCTTCATGAAGATACCATTTTCTTGCATCTTCATTTTCGACCCTAAGTAGCGAACGGTAATGCGTCCAAGAAAGATTTGGTACGCGTGCGTACCATTTTGGGAAATCCTTGAAAGTCAGATAAAACTGTCGGTAATTGCGTAAGTCGCGGGCTGTATAGCAACTTTCATTTCCATACTCCATAGAGAGCCGCATAGCCAACATTTTCAATAACTGTCTGCCGTATTCTGCACGTTGCTTGCCTTGTTGTTCTTCTTCAACAATACGTTGGCCAATCTCCCAATAGGTCATACATATCACAGAATTAACAGCAACCGCCCCTTGCTGCCGCCCTTGATTTATTATCTTTTTTATGTCATTGACCAAAGTGTCAATATTACTTGTCATAATTGTTTCCTTTGCCATAATTACTCATACAATTTGGTACTCATGCGTACCATTTTTATTCTTTGGGCATTTCTATCCCTAATATCCGTTCTATTTCAGCAATCGTCTTGTCTATTTCATGGTCAAGAGCCTTACGTTTTTTATAATAATCGGCAAGTAATTCGGCAGGCGGCAGGATTTCCTCATCATCCTTCGGGAACTTGCACAAGTCAAAGTTACAATCATTTGCCATTAGTTCCTCTACGGTAAAGTATCGAGCCTTTTCATTGCCCTCATCCAAGATTATCTCCTTACGGTTGTTCCACCAATCAATTATCGGCTGGCAATGCTCAAGTAGCATTGGACGTGTTTTTGAGAAATGTTTGTAACCTTCAGGCATATCCATCCGATAGAACCATGTGCATCGAGTTGCATATTCTTCAGGAGCATCTTCCGCACGTTCATTGTTAAAGAATATGATGTTTGTTGCGATAGAAGTATAAGGTGAAAAAATACTTCCAGGCAGTCTTATAATTGTGTGGACGTTAAAATTGCGAAGCATATGCTGCTTAATGGCGAGCTTTGCTCCATCTACGCCGAATAAGAAACCGTCAGGAACCACCACGCCTGCACGACCATGTTTTGCTAGTCGGTACATTATAAGAACCATAAACAAATCTGCAGTTTCAGAAGAACGGAACTCAGCCTTGAAGTTCTGCTTGACGCTCGCCTCTGTGCTACCACCATATGGTGGATTCATGGCGATGATGTCAACTTTCTTCGACTTGTCGTGATATTCCGACATAGGTTGCCCGAGCGAATCCATGTGATGCAAGTCGGGGTGTTGTATGCCGTGCAGCAATAGATTGGTAACAGCCAGTAGGTAAGGAAACGGCTTCCATTCCTGGCCTACTACTGTGTTTTGAAATTTCTCAGCATCTTCTGCCGACTTTTGTTGAGGGCGTAAGTATTCAAGGGCAGATACAAGAAATCCCCCTGTCCCCATAGCAAAGTCACCGACTCTATCTCCAAGTTTTGGGTTAAGCCGTCCTATAATAAAATCAGTCAAAGCTCGTGGCGTATAAAATTCACCTGCACGGCCTGCTCCTTGCAAATCTTTTAGTAGGGATTCGTATATATCGCCAAAAGTATGAGTTTCGGCTGTATCGTTAAAATCAATTTCGTCTACTATGTCAACCATCTGGCGGAGAAGTGTACCATTCTTCATATATTGGTTTACTTCTTGGAACACTTCTTGCACAATGGCTTGTCCGCGTGGAGTTTCTTTTGTAACCCTTATTCCATCAATAGACCCATCCATAGATTTGTGACCTTTTAGGACGGGAAACAATTTGTTGTTGATAAATTGAAGCAACTCGTCACCTGTCATTGCATCATTTATATACCGCCCCTCTTCATCTTTCGACGGTGCCCAGTTGCGCCAACGCAATTCTTCAGGAATAATACTGACAAAATCCTCACCATTTTCACCGCATTCCCACATTTCTTCTTGGGAATCGTAAACCTTGAGGAAAAAAATCCAAACCATTTGTTCGATGCGCTGAGCATCACCATTTACGCCAGCATCTTGGCGCATGATGTTTTGAAGTCGTTTAACGAGATTATTTATAGCCATACTTTTACGATATTATTATGCGGAATAGTTATATAATTGTTCTTCCAATTCAGCAATCATGTTGCGGTACTGCACCGGGCCTCCAAAATATTTCATGATTTTGGGAGCTTTCCCAAAACGGATAAAGGGGTCTATTGAAAGAATGGTCACGCTTTCAATGTCAAGCACACCTGTTTCAGCATATTTATCCATAAGGGCTTCTATAATAGCAAGGGCTTCCCCTTTATATTTATTGAGATAGCCACGTTTTTTCACGCCTTCAACACGCTCACGGCGCGTTAAAGGCTTTCCGTCAAAAGCAACATGGCAGATAATATCAAACTCGTCTTTGTCCATTAGTTCAGGATTTTCTTCTCTAACGGCTGCGATAAGTGCGCTAATATCATCCATTCCTTGCAGAAAATCTTTCTTTTTACGCGCTTGCCGCCAAGCTCCATTAAAAGAGTCGAGTGTTGGATAATGCTGTTTTATAGCCTTTCTGGTGAAATCGGTAACACTTTCTGTACAGAGTGTTTTCCCATCATCACCAAGATATTTTACTTGCTCATGGACTATTTTTATCTCACGTCCATTGACATAAAATTTTCTTGGCTCGGATGTCGTGGGTGGTGTTGGAGGAGTTGGCGTTTCACCACCGTCATCATTGCCACCACCAGAAGTAGCTTTATTTCCTCCGTCCTCGTCACCATCACCGAGAGGAGGTTCTGAGAGTGCCGTCAAATTCCGGGTCATTAAACAGTGTGGTTACATTTCGGAAATCCAAAATGTCAAAATACATTTTTCCGCCTGGCTCAAATATACGAGTGCCACGACCCACCATTTGCTTAAAGGTTGTCATGCTGTTCACTTCCTTGTCAATAACAATCAAACCGCAAGTTTTACAATCAACGCCAGTCGAAAGAAGCTCACTTGTCGTAGCTACTACCGGATAGTCGGACTCAGGGTCAATGAAATCATCAAGTAGAGCCTTGCCCACACGGTCGTCACTGGTAATGCGAACTATGTATTTAGGGTTCTTTTTAACCATCGGCCTATTCATTTCCATAAGCAAATCACGCATGACTTGTGCCTCTTCTTGGTCTGGACAGAACACGATGGTTTTCGTCATCTGGCCTATTGCTTTAAGCATCTGTGTGATGCGTTTGGCAACAATGACTTGCCGCTTTTTGATTTGGATATTCCGTCCTATAAGGTTTCGCGTAAAAACATCTTCTCCAAGTGGACGGTTAAATAAATCCACTTCATCTTTTCGAGGTACGTAGCCATCTAAATCAACATTGATATATGAGTTTGTGACCCGGTATGGTGCCAAAAATCCATCCTCAATGCCCTGCCGTAGAGAGTATGTATAAACAGGAGTTCCAAAATATTCTATGTTGTTTGCCCCATCTACTGCCTTGGGCGTTGCTGTCAGACCTATTTGGGTGGCAGACGAAAAGTAAGATAATATCGTTCTCCATTCGGAATCTTCACGTACGCTTGAGCGGTGACACTCGTCTACAACAATTAGGTCAAAAAAATCGGGTGACATAAGTTCATAGGGCTGTTTTTCTCCCTCTTGCAAATCGTACTTGACCCATTGCCCATACAAGGACATATAGATTTCAAATCCATTTTCAGGCGATTTACCTTGAACTTTGGTCATTATCTTTTTGAATGGCTTGAAATCCTGACGCATAGTCTGGTCGATTAATATGTTCCTGTCAGCCAAATACAAAATGCGTTTCATTTTGCCTGAAGCATGGAGACGGTGTATGATTTGGAATGCAGTATATGTTTTTCCAGTGCCCGTAGCCATAACCAACAGCACACGCTTGCTTCCTCGTGCGATAGCTTCCACCGTGCGGTTAATGGCAATACGCTGATAATAACGCGGTTCAAAAGAATCTGCATTTGAGTAATAAGGGATATCCACTATCTCTTGAGCCTCTGTCGAAAGAGCCTTGCTGTTTCTAAGACGCTCCCGAAGTTCAAGAGGTGTTGGAAATTTATCCATGTCGAAAACTCTTTGTTCCCCTGTCGTTAAATCGTGTTCAACGAATTGTTGGCCGTTGGAACTATATGCAAATGGTATGTCAAGAATCGTAGCATAATCTATGGCCTGCTGAATCCCATCAGTAGGAGCGTGAGAATAAGATTTTGCCTCTACTACTGCAATGGGATAATTTTCTTTGGTAAACAGAATATAATCAGCCTTTTTACCTTGTTTGCGTCTTTTTAATGTGCCACGCACTATTATCTGTCCGGCTGTAAACGAATACTCCATCTTAATACTATTCATATTCCAACGTGCCAATATTGCCGGGGTTATGAATTGCAATTTAGTATCTTCTTCAGAAAGATTATAGCTTGTAACCATAAAATTATAATATTATATTATAGGAAGTTATGCAATTAAAAGAGGGCTAATATAGTAAACAAGAATACTTACTTATGCGTGGAATGTAGTTTTAAAAAGTATGTCTTTTAGGCAGATTTATTATCTGGTCTATACCTACGTCTAATACCTCCATCATTTTGAAAAGCATCTCTACACTTGGCTGAGATGAGTTCGTACACCACTTAGATACTGTGGTTGGGTTAACCCCTAATTGTTCACATAACCATTTATTGGTTTTCTTTTTCTCGGCCAATAATATTTTCAGCCTATTTATATCTTGCATATTAACCATATTTATCTGCAAAAATAATGAAATTAATTCATCTGTTGCTTTTTTTGTGGCACAAATTTCATTATTTGATTAGCAAATCAATTATCTAGAACACGATAGCTGATACGAAAAATAATCGAATATCCATCAAAATCCAGTAATGATATTCAAATTGCTAATATAAATGTTCAGTTGCAGTACGTCTTTCAGCTTTGTCATATGAGAGTTGTTCCTGCAGCTTATGAAAAGTTAGAGCAGAGCAAATATTAGTGTTTATAATGTTATATTATTTTTATCCTTTTTCTCTTTCTCTTTCTCTTCTCTCCTTAACTTTATCTAGTCCAGGCATCTTCTTTGATATAGCACTCTCACCTGCAGGAAAGTATGCCTTAAAAACCTGGCATAAGAAACTCACGATGTCACTGCGCTTTTTGCCCATATTGGAGAAAGCGGAGTAAACATAGTACATGAGTTCTTGCTGACTGCACATTTCGTTTGGTTGGACTGTGATTGAGGGCGGAAGAATCAAGTCATGTTCTGCAAATGCGTAGGCACTAGCAAGAATCGCCTTTTGTTCCTCTTCGCTGAACATCTTGATTTTCCCGGCAAACCATTCAAGTTCTCCTTTTTGAAGTGCTTGTTGTTGTTCACTCTGGCGTTCCATTAGAATGGATACTTTCTTTTGCTCTTTTTCAGTAAGGGCTTCTTCAAGCACGCGGTTCTTGCGTTTTATGACATTGTACTTTTCCATACAAGCAATGGCAATGCAGAGATAACCTACGGCTACGGTAAGCACCAATACTGCATGAAATCGGAACTTGGACGGAAAATCCGGCAAAGTATCAATATAGTCGCAGACGACAAGGGCAACTACGAGCATAAGCGCAGCTCCAACATACATTGTCCGGACTTTGACTTTTTGGCTCGCAGGAGAAACGCCCATAAGCAAGACTATTGCCAAGGCTGCGGCCAATAAGATGGAAACCAAGATAAAGATTGTCATGTGTCACGCCCTCCCTATTATGGTTTTACGATGATACGCCAATAGCCTGCCTTGTCAGAACCTTCATGGACGAGAATGCCTCTCTCACGGAGATTTTTAATCTGTTTCTTAACTCCATCTAATGAAATGCCCAATTCAACGGCCATTTTTTCACGAGTCATCATTGGATTTGATATAACCATGTCTATGATGCGTTGAGCAGTCCTGCCCACTGGTCTATTCAATTCGTTTTTTACAGGGTACTTTTTGAGGGTACTTTCATTATTTACAGGGTACTTTTTCTCCGAAGCTCCTCCGTTTACAGGGTACTTTTTGAGGGTACTGTTTACCCTGTCGGCCACCTCTTCTACGGAGATTCTACCATTCTCGCCCCAATTCAGATTATAGAACGTGGTGAAGAATGAGGATGCTTCGGTTTTATAGAGAGGTTCTTTGCCGGGTAAGAAGTTGGGCAGCTTCTCGGTCAGTTCACGCATCTTGCGCAGACCGGAACCACGCTTCTCCATGTAGTCGAGTTGGGTAAACATATCAGCAATTACCGGATTGCGGCGTATGGACGGAACATTGTAAATATCGCGGTCTTGAATCTGTGTGCCGTCGAGCATCGCACCGGGCGATACCAATTCTACTCGGTCATCATAGATATCAATATGTACTTCGCCACCCATTACAGTGTAATCTCTATGTATAAGATGGTTTACCAATCCTTCAAAGATAGCACGGTCGGAATAGTCGGGCAGATTGAGGCGATAGTTGGGCATCTTCACCCATCCGCTCATGGTGTAGTTTTTGATGAAGTCCATGCCATATTTCAAAAGCAAAACGAGGTTCGCTCTGTGTTCTACAGAACTAATAGCATCATCCTTATAAAGCCCTGTCCATCGGGTACAGAAGATGCGTGATTGGAATACGGTGCAGTTGTCAACGAACAGAAGTCCTGCATTGGTCAGTTTTCCGTCAGAAGTCACCAATCCAAATGATTCCAGATATTTGTCGTTCCACTCCTGATGGGTTTGCTCGCGGAATGTGTTGGCAAGGATAACAAAAGAATGTTTGTTGGCATCCACTTGTGTAGGAAGCGAGTCCCACGTCATGTGCGTACCTTTCAGCACCAGCGAGAGAAGTTGTTGCGAATTGCATTCCACGCTTTCATTGCCAACTCTCGTGTAAGCTGTGCGCGTTCCGTCTTGATAATAATAATATGGTGTAAGCGTTCCTGCCTTTACTTTCACTTCAAGCAAAGAGCGTCCTTCGTGGTCAATCGGGATAAGTTGTACTTCCGGTACAGGGTCAAGTCTTGCCTTTATCATTTCACTGATAAAGTCAGCATCCGCTTGCGGATTTTCCAATCCAACAATTTCTCCTTCATCACTTACTCCATAGAACAAGCTGCCGCCCTCTGTATTGGCAAAGGCTGACACGGATTTAAGCCATGACTTCACTTTTTTGCGTTCCAACATTTCCTTGAAGTCGTAAGACGAGCATTCTGCTATAAGTTTGTTATCGTGTATCTGCATGATTTTTTGCTGTTGTATGGGTATAATACCCCAATTTCATTTACAAACATACATAAAAAAGCTCATTTTCCGTTCAATTAGAATGGGAAAAACGGATTAGGGGGAAGAAATCTTCGTAAAATCCATTCCTGAATGTGATTATATGATAGATTTTCCTAAGATTTTCTATACCTTTGTATTTGTGATAATTAATAACCAAAGGAGTCGTGGCAAAGAATTTTGAAATACGGAACAGTACGGCAGAGTTTCTTACCTTTATTGCCGAGGGTAAGGAGAATGGTATTCAAGTGTTGTATAAGGATGAAACAATTTGGGCAACACAAAAAGCAATGGCGACATTATTTGATGTAGGTGTTCCGGCCATCAGCAAACATTTGAAAATATCTTTGAGAGTGGAGAGCTTGATAAGAATACGACTATTTCCAGAATGGAAACAGTCGTGAATAGGGGGTTCCGTGGAGAATCAAAAGAAGAAGTTGAGTTCTACAATCTTGATGCCATCATATCCGTAGGCTATCGTGTCAATTCCGTTCGTGCCACGCAATTCCGCCAATGGTGTACATACGTTCTACGTCAGTTTGCCATCCGTGGATATGTCATATATAAAAAGCGGATGGAAAACGGCTCATTTATCGGAGAGGATTATTTTGAGCATCTGCTTGCCGAAATTCGAGAGATACGGCTAAGTGAACGGCGTTTTTACCAGAAACTTACAGATATATATGCCACGGCCATAGATTATAACAAGAGTGCGCCCACAACACGGCTGTTTTACAAAAAGGTGCAGAACAAAATGCACTATGCGGTACATGGGCATACCGCTGCGGAATTGATAGTAGACCGTGCGGATGCACAGAAAGAGCACATGGGCTTGACCACATGGGAGAAGGCTCCGGACGGGAAAATAGTAAAACCGGATGTAAGCGTTGCCAAGAATTACCTTAAAGAAAATGAACTGGAGGTAATGGGACGTATCGTCAACAGTTTTCTTGATATAGCGGAAGATATGGCGAAACGCCATATACAAATAACAGTGGAGATTTTGGAAAAATATATTGACAAATTCTTGGATGTTAACAACAGACCGTTTCTATCCGATGTAGGAAAGGTTATGACTGAATACGCCAAAGAGTTTGCTGAAACAGAGTTTGAAGAGTATCATGTCGTTCAAGACAGTTTTTTCTTCTGACTTTGACAAATTCTTCGATAAATAACTTAGCTGTTTAATTTTGTACAAAACAACAGCATTTATACATATATAAAATTATGAAAAAAGAAACTTTATATAATTCTACTAAGAATATTTATAACGAAATGATTACAAGAATTGAAGATGTGTGGCCTAATGAGCATAATAATGAATTAGTTTCAACTTATAGTGCTCAAGTAGGAGACTTGTATCCAGAAAACGATTTTTCAGGAATATTAATTTATGGCCGTTCTTCTAATGGTTGGGATAGAACCTGTCCGAATGGCATTGAAGACCATAGAACGGTGTATGATATGAGAAATATGGAAATTCAATCAAAAAGGAGAATGTATTATCGGTTTATAAAGGGAGTTGTTGGAAATTTTTACCCTATAGATGAATGGTATAATTATATTGCAATTAGTAATATTACAAAAATTGTTTTTTGCGATAAAGGAAATCCATCAGAGGAATTATGGGATAAGCAATATGACTACCTAAAACCTATACTTGAAAAAGAAATACAAATACTTTCACCTAAGGTTGTGGTTTTTATAATAGGCAGCAATATAAGATCTGGATATGAAAGTCCTATATATGATTTATATCCATGTATAAAAGACAAATCGGCATTGATTGATAAACAAATCTGGGGGAAATATGATAGTAAAAATGGAGAAAAATACTTGACTACGACTACATATGAAATAGGAAAAAGGTTATTCATTTTTACAGATCGACCAGATAGTAAACAAGGAAAGCCATATATAAATAATCATATAAACACATTGGTTAATGTAATAAAATATAATTCTGAAATGTAACTCTTGAAAAGTGCTTGTTGGTTTTCTGATGTATACTTAGATAAAATATTTTAGTGAAATTTTCCTCGTTTTTCTTTCGTTATTTTCGGCGAAAAATCGTACTTTTGCGACACAGAGCTGTGGTTGCTTATGGATGCTTATTTTCGGGTTTGCATGATATTTGCAACACGTTTACGTAAGTCGCTGAGAGATATAACGTATTGATTTTGAGGAAGTCAAATAATTTTATAGATAAGACAAACGGTACGCAAAAGCGGGCAGCTCACCAGAGTTGCACGCTTTTGCGTTAATAGTGGGGATGGACTTCTTGTCGTGTGGAGTTTTTTGTCGTGGTGGCTTACTGAATGGTGACGGGATGATTGCAGCCCACTGACCTTGTGGTAGCGGGCTGCGGTGTCTGTATGATTTACCGGGCACAAATGCTCCCGCCCGGAATGGGAGTTCCTTCTTACTGTTTTTTCTCCAATACGGGCAGACCGTCTGGGCCTGGTACATACAGCCAGCCCGTGCCGGACAGTGCCTTGTTCATCTGTGTAACGGCATCCGTCCAGTCGCCGTCCACTTTCTCAGTATCGCCGGTGCCTGCCTGATTTTCTCCTATGCCTGTGTTGGGATTGCTTCCCCAGTAGCAAGCGGTGATGATACCGCCACCAAACATGGAGTCCTTGAAGTTCCGTCCCGCCACGCCGCCTGTGTATTCATCCGGACCGTTGACAGTTCCCTTGGCATGGTAGCAGGCGGTCAAGGTGCCCGAAGCATTGTCTCCCGTTACGCCGCCTACATAGATAGAGCCGGTTCCGGTGCCTGTGCCGGTCACGTTGCCCGTGGCATAGCAGGCGATAAGAGTGCTGAAAGAATTGCTTCCCACCACGCCGCCGGCATAATTGTTGTCTGAATTGTTACTTTCAAGGGTCACGTTTTCCGTGGAATAGCAGGCGGTCAGGGTGGCACCAGAATTCGTTTGACCTACCACGCCGCCGACACTGCCCGTTCCCTGCACTGTGGCCGATGAGCTGCATCCGGTGATGGAACCGCCCAATTGATAGCCCACCACGCCACCTACGCTGTTGTAGGTACTGTTTCCGCTGACGCTGCCCGACACCGAGCAGTTTTCAATAGCTCCATCGTTATTTCCCGCTACGCCACCGACATAGGCATACTGGTAATCGCTTGTTATCCGCACGTTCTCCAACTTTACGTTCTTCACCGTGCCGCCAGAGCCGATGTAGCCGAACAGACCCGCATATTCGTCACTTCCCGTCACGATCAGCCCCGATATGGTATGGTTGTCGCCGTCGAAAGTGCCGGTGTATGAGTTTCTGTAGTCTGTGCCTATCGGTGTCCATTCCCCCGTCAGGGTGATGTCGGCGGTCAGGGTACAGTTTAGCGTGAGGTCGTTTTGCACGGCCTTATTCCATGCCAGCAGGCCATCGGCGGTATAGACTGTGTAGGTCTTGCCGTCCTCTGATACGGTGTAGCCCTTGTCTTTGTTCAGCGTGATGTTGTAGAAGCTGCCAGCCTTGGGATTGATGGAGGCAGAGAGTTCGCGCTCCTTGTCATCGCCGTTCGCCATCAGCTTGGTTATCTCGTAGTCAGGCACCACGTTCGCCTCCCAGCAGGTCACGCCGTTGTATTCGCACTTCTTCATCTTTATCCAGCCCTTTTGTGCGTCCTCGGTGTTTATCTTACCTTGCGTATGAGTACAAGTTGTGTAGGTGTATAGCTGGAGGGAAGTTACCTCATCGTTGGCGATGTCATTCGAGGGCGTGACACGCACCTTGGCCAACGAGTGGGTGAAGATCAGTTCTACCGGCTTCTCATAGTTGCCCCTGCCCTTGCCGTGCAGCAAGTATGCCAAGCCGTCTGTTTGGTCGCTGAGGTTGAGAGGTTCGTCTGTGGCAGGATACCAGGCGGTGACGGTGTGGTCGTCACGGTCGCTCCAGTAAAGGGGTGCGTTGGAGGTGACTGTGCCGCCGGCCTGCACGATGTAGGTGGCTGTCTCTGTGCTGCCGTCTATCTGCACGTCTATCTCTTCATCGCCGTCCCACTTGCTGCCCGTGCCGTCTTCGGTCTCGCTGACGCGGGTCTGCGGTGCGCCCCACGGCTGCGCTTCGCCTCCCTCCACGCTGATGGTGACGGCGGCTATCTGCAAGGGGTATTGTCCTTCGGGCAACCGGGTATCGTCCGTCAGCTCGTCCTGCGTGCAGGCAGTCGCTGCAAAGAATATCGCAGCTACGGCAAGAAGTATCTGAATGGAATGTCTTTTCTTCATATCGCGTTGTTTTTTTGTTCTTGTTTCGTGCTGCCGCCGCCTGCGAAGGCGACCGTCGCACCATAACTCATCTATGGGCAGCTCCGGCTTGACGCTTGCGCCGGGGCAGCGGTATGTGGGTCAGAGGTTCACATTAACGTTTTCATTCACCTTGTCCCATGCTTTGATAGAGGCATTTACCTCCACATCCTTGTGGCTGATGGTGATCTCGTAGTAGTATTCCTTGCCGCTTTGGAGCTTGCCGTCCTTCACGGGAAGTGTGGCGTTATAGATGTTTCCGTTCAATGATATTTCCATGTCGATGCTCGCCACTTCCTGCGGGAAGAAGATGGACGAGGTGAGGTTGCCTGGCAAAGTCACGTTTGCCGCAGAGTTGGCGGTGGTTGCTGTCTCGCCGTTGGTGGGGTCGAAAGTACCTTGCAACAACAAGCCTTTCAGTGTGTAGCTGGTCGGGCCATCAGTCGGGATGGTGACACCTCTTCCTCCTTTGAAATTGAGTTTAATCCGGCTCATGCAGTGGCTGAATGCGTTTGCGCCGGTGAATTTCACATCCGGGCTGCTGGTGCTGCCCGTGGCACCGCTGGTAAAGAGGAAGTCATGCCGGGTCTGCACTTCCTGTGCCTTGGCATCGGTGGTGACGGCTATCTTACCCTCTGTCATTTCGTCGTCATCCTTGTACGGATAATAGGCACGGAAGGTTACTTCGTCCGTGTTATCGAAGTAGATAATATCATCACTCGCCGGGTCGAAATTGCCGTTTCCCTCCGTTACATAGGGCACGTTGGAGTAGTTTCCACCGGTAATGCCGATGCAGTCGTCTTCTTCCCATGTGGTTCCTTCAGTTCCGCTGACACGGGTAGTGGCGGTCACGTTGTCACCGATAGCGGCAGTAAACTGGGCGGCTACGGGGCCGTCGTTCAGGTTCTCTTCGTCGTTGGTGCAGGCGGCAAGCGCGAGTGCCAGTGCCGCGAAGGTCAATAATCTTGTTTTCATTGTTCCTGTATTTCTTATGATTCTTTTTTAACTTTTACATTTCGGCATCCACTCCGCCGCCGTCCACAGTTTCCCATCCGGTGATTTCACCGGTGAAGCCCGCCTCGCCCGGGGTCTCGGCTATTGTGCCGCCGAGGGTCAGGGACGTGGTCTTGCCGTTGTTGAAGTCGTCGAGGGCCGCCGTAAGGTCGCTATTGAGAGATGTAGGCTGTGGGTTGCCGTCAGTGTAGGTCAGCGTGGCGGTGAGCCGCTGCACGTCGCCCGCAATGCCGAGCAGCCTGACGGTCGCCGTCCACTTACCCGCATTGTCGCCCGAGGTTATCTTCGTGAAGTGCAGTTCCACCTCCGAGGGCGTGCTGTGGGTGCTCGTGGCGAAGTTCAGCGTCCCTGCCGCTCCGCTCAGCGTACCCACGATGCTCTCGATACGGTCCGCCGCATCGCCCGTCGGCTCGATGACGAGGGTCAGCTGCCGCACCTGCTGATGCATCACAGCGGTCAGTTCGTAGTCGGTGTCGGCTTCTATCGCCACCTCCTGCACGGAAGTGAAGAGCCAGCCGGGAGTATTCGCAATGAAGCCGTCGTCCGCTGCGGCCACAGCAGCCGTCGTGCCGCTTACCGTGATGCCATCGGCAGGGTTATACACCGCAAGGGTATAGCTGCCCGGAGTGAAAAGGTAGTCCGGCGAGTGTGTCGCACCAGTCTCCGTGCCTGTATAGTCACCCATTGTCACGGTCCATTCCGCAGGGATGTCCACGCCATCGCCCCGGTCGGTCCAGTCGGCAGTGACGGTAACCTTTCCTGTATCGGGATGCGGCGTGTCATGCAGTTCGTTCTTGACGCAGCTGCCCAGCGTGAACAGCAGCGCGAGGGTTAGTATCGTTCTCGTATATCTTGTCGTTGTCTTCATATTCTCCTCCTTTCACTAAAACAGCTTCCACACCAAGGTGACACCCGCATTAACCGGACCCCACCAGTTCTTCGTCTCCTTGCCGGCACGCACCCGCACGCCGTCAATGACCTCATATTTCTCATAGTCCGCATGCAGGCAGCCCACGGCCACATTGAAATCCAGCGACAGGGCATCGCTGAGCCGCAGCTGGTAGCCGCCCGTGATGCCGCCTCCCATCAGGTCGCCCTGCTTGCCGGTGCCGGAGAGCTTGTAGTTGAACTGCCCGGCCTTGAACATTGCGCCCAGATAGCCGCGCTTCTCCTTGCCCATATAGTAACGTACTTCCGGAGCCACCTCCCACAAGGCATAGCGGCGGTCATTGCCGTTCCACGACCATGAAGTCCACGAGCCGTTCACGAGGATTCCCCACGAGGGATGGACGCGCCACTCCAAACCCAAGTCGGGGGTGAGTGTAGCCCAACGCAGCAGATTGGCACGCAGGGCAAAATTGTAAGGGGCGGATGATGGAGATTCCAACGGAGTAGCGGTTATCTCTTGGGGCTGTTCAGCTTTCCTTGCCGCCTGTTCTTTGGCAAGTCTGTCCGCTTCCGCTTTTTCGGCAGTGCGGCGTTCTTCCTCTGCCTTGCTCAGCCCTGCCGATTCAACGGCGGATGCTTCCGGCGCAGATACTGTCAGACGGACGATGACGAAATCACCGTCGGTAGCATGGTTCTTGGTGATGAAACATTCCTCTTTGATTCCGCCGCGCACAATAAGTTCCGATTTCACCCGGTTGGAACGGATGGCGGCCATCCGCAGGTTTTCTTTTTCGCTGTCAAGGGAATTGCAGTAGCCGTCCACATAGAGCGGAAGACTGCCGCCGAGTATGCTGTCCTTGTTCCGGCGCACGCATTCCAGCAGCCGGGCAAGCTCCCGGTCGTTGCCGTCAAGCGGCACATAAAACATATCCTTCTGTGGCACGAAACGGAAGGTGTAGGTGGTGTCCGCTTTCTGCCGCGCCGCAAACGTGGATACAGCAGTAAGCAGCGAGGCAATAATCAGTATTGTCTTGATTTTTATGCTCATATTCGTAACATGTTTATGGTTTAAGGATACAGTGCTACTTTACAAAGTAAACATAAAAATCCCGTATTTCAAAGTGTAAGTTATTGAAAAAGAACGGCTTTTGTAGATACAGCAAAAAATTGTCGTTACGGCAATGGTACGTTTTGTAGTTAGAGCAAAAATTGTAGTTAGAGCAAAAACGTACGTGAGTAAAATTAACGTGAGTTCGGTATAAAAATAAAACTTCATTTTGAATAAAGAACTTACATTGTTTTGTAGTTCAAACGGTCGGTGGGTATCTGTCACATCATTATTATACCGAACTCACGTGTTATTATCAATTGATGTGCCTCATTCTGACGGTAAAAGGCAGTCTTTTGCCTCATGAAAGGCGGCCTTTTAGCTTGTCAAAGAGTATGTATTGGAAAGCAAAAGATGGCCTGTTGCATCTTCATTGTTTTCCCGTTGTTGTTTATCTTCAAAATGTTCTTTCATCTTTCAGCCTTGCTCTTAATAGCCTGGCTGTCAGTTATTTATGAGCTGACAGATATCTGACGGGCATCTGTCACCCCTTTCCTGTCAGTTGCCGGCGTAAAGAAGCTGAAAGATTCACTCTCAATCTTTCATTGTCCAACTTTTTGATAATCAGTGAGTTATCCTCTATGCTGACAGACTGACAGATGTTTAGCGAAAATTATTATTATTTGTTTACTTATAAAACACAGTCTTTAAAGTGAGTTCGGTATAAGAATGATACCCACTGACCGCTTGAAGTAGGATTATTATCACATCATCATTATACCGAACTCACGTTTTTTATAGTACAAAGCCTTACCTGTTGAAGGGCATAATGCTTATATCTGTTTTTTTACTTTCCCCATACACCTAAACTGCCGATGAGCTGTTTTTCCTCCATTTGGAGGGAGAGCAGCCTTCCTTGTCTGTGAAAATTTTGGTGAAATAGCTCAACGAAAGGAATCCCGACGCTTCCGATATTGCCGACACTGTAATTTCGGGCTGTTGAACCAACATCCGCTTGGCGTATTCAATACGGAGTCCCGCAATCCATTCGCGGAAAGACATGTGGTAAGTTGACTTGATGTAGGCAGCTAGGTAAGTGCGGTTAGTGTCGAGCGTGCCGGCCAGTTCCTCAATGTTAAGTCCCGGGCTGGTATATCCCTCCATGCCGACCCATGAGTCAAGTTTCTCTCCAATGCCTGCATAATAAGCCGGCGTTATCTGTGGCGGCTCTTTACGGGTCTGCCGATTTTTACCCCCCCCCAATGGGCTCCGGCGCCATCTTTTCGAGAATGGTCTCCACCTGTTCGTAAAACAGAAGGTAGTTCATGTAAGACCAGTAGAGGTAGATGTAGAAGGGGATGGACGAAATAATCCACAGGAATACAAACCTGTCAGGCAGGAATGTCAACAATCCGCAGCTGATACCGTATATGACCGCCCACCAAGTGAAGACGGACATCCACTGTATGTAGGCGGCGATGTGCTCGGAATGGGTGTCGTCAAACAGTCGTACGGCACGGCGGTAGGTCATGATGAGCCTCCGTGCCAGGTGTATGCCATAGGCGAGCAGCCACAGGGCCATGGCGAACAGGCCCGCGTATTGCCACGCTCCTTTTGGCATAAGCTCGAGTATAACCGCCGAAAGGGCAGTGAACGCCAGCCAATATATAATATGCCTCATAAAGCGTTGCCTCGTAAGGTACGTTCTGTCGAGCAAGGCTGTAAGTGCCGAACTGAACAGCCAGTAGGACAGGAAATACGTTGATAGGTTCATCAGGATGGCCACTCCCGGGCGGTAGAAGCGCACTCCGAGAAACAAATGAACCGAATAGTTTGCCGAAAGCGCCATCAGCGCCACGCCCATGATACGTCGTGAGCGTACGTAGTTGGCGAAGATGGGCTTGTCGGGAGTCTTTGCGGCAAGGAAATAGGCAGCAAAGAAGAGCATCAGCACCAGTGCCGTGCCAAGTGAGAATTCATATATCGTATAATCCATCGTTGCTTGTTTTAGTGTGCCGGCCGTTTTCTGGAAAGGCGCCTCCCCGGTGTCTTTTCAGCGGATTGGCGTTGTGCGGACCGAATGTCACGGCGTAGCAGGTACAAAAATACAATGTTTTTACGTCTTTATGAATTTTCATGCCATGTATTTTATGTTAATACGGCATAAAGGCGGAAAACCGGAGTCACGTTAATGCGCTGGCGGGATGGTACGGAATATGTTAATATGCCAAAATGGAGACACTCCCCATTTTGGCATATTCTCTGTAGACAAGACGAAATCTTGAGGTTATTGGGGTTCTGCGGTATGTCCGCTTACGTTGTATGCGTACATACGGCATGTCCCGTTCACAGTGCTTGCCGTTCGTGTGGCAAGGATGTTATTTGTGTTATTTCACTTCCTCGAGATACAATACCCGGCTGGCGTAATCGTTCAGCTTGTTGTAGTCTACGTCGTGTGTGTATGGAATCTCGAGTCCCGTGTCCATGAGGAACGCGCCGCTGAAGGTCTTTCCCTCGAATTTCAACGGGTTGTTGTCTATTCTGTCAAGCTCGTGTACGCGGTAAGTCTTTGCCCTGTCGAGGCCGGCCATCTTGACGCGTGGCAGGTGCTGGTTGACGAAAGTCTCGGTCTTCCACCAGTAGAACACGGCTTTGTCCTTAGCCTCTGATGTGTACATGAGCGACGCAACACCCAGTCTGTCGTACGGAGATACGAGCCGGTAGATGTCGCCGAACTGCACGACGGGCCTGATTTGCTTGTACTCGGCAATGGCCTTGCGGCACAGTTCCTTCTCTTCGTCGGTCATGTTCTTTGGCTGTATCTCCATGCCGAGCCGTCCGCTCATGGCCACGTCGATACGGAATTTGATAGGTATGGTGCGGAACGTCTGGTGGTTGGGCTTTGAGCTGATGTGCGACGCCATTGCTATTGCCGGGAAGAAGTATGACGTGCCCCACTGCATGTAAATGCGTTGCAGCGCGTCGGTGTTGTCGCTTACCCAGAACTCGTCGAAGTATGGCAGCACGCCCCAGTTTGCCCTGGCACCTCCACTGGCGCAAGCCTGTATTATGAGGTCGGGATACTTGGCCCTGATACGCTGGCATACCTTCTCGAATCCGCGGTGGTAGTTGATGTACAGATGGCTCTGGTTGTCCTTTGTAAGGTATGTCGAGCCGTGGCTCTGTATGCCCATGTTGGCGTCCCACTTGATATATGCTATCTCGGGATATTTGGTCATGAGGTTGTCAACCACGCCGAACACGAAGTCTTGAACCTCGGGGTTGCCCAGGTCGAGCATTAGCTGTGTGCCCCCTCGGCCTGTCGCCGGCTGTCGGTTGGGCGCGTTTACAATCCACTCAGGGTGCTTCTCGTACAGTTCGCTCTTGGTGTTGGTAGCCTCGGGCTCAATCCAAATACCGAATTTCACGCCGTTTTTCTTTGCGTCGCGCAGCAGTCCCTCAATGCCTTCCGGCAGTTTCCGCTTGTCGACTGTCCAGTCGCCGAGCGCTGCGTTGTCGCTGTTGCGCTGGTATTTCGTGCCGAACCATCCGTCGTCCATGACGAACAGCTCTCCGCCCATCGATGCAATGTCGGCCATCATCTGGTCCATGCCCTCTTGGTTGATGTTGAAGTACACGCCCTCCCAGCTGTTGAGCAGTATCATTCGTTCCCTGTCGCCGTGCATGAGCCGGTATTTGCGTCCCCATCGGTGGAAGTTGCGGCTGGCTCCGCTAAGTCCTTCACGGCTGTATGTCAGGGCGAGTGCAGGAGTGGCGAATGTCTCGCCCCGTTTCAGGCTGTACGTAGAGTTCTCCTCGTTGATACCCGCGAAGAAGTGGTGATACTCGCTTTCGTCGGTGTCAACACGGAGTTTGTAGTTGCCTCCGTAGCACAGCGCCGCGCCGATTGTTGCTCCGGTGTTCTCCTGTGGGCGTCCGTCGAGCGAGAACATAACCTCGGCGTGCGCGGTGTGCGAGTTGCGGATGCCGTCCTTGTTCTTGATGACTTTCATGCCCGGTTCGAGCGGTTCCTGCAATAATCTCCCTTCATTAGCCCATGCTCCGTACAGCGACGACAGCCATACCGTGCCCCGGCGTATAGGCAGGTAGCCCGAGGCGAACTGGTTGAGCGCCACCTCTCCTTTCTCGTCATGGCGTATCTCTGTCCACGTCTCGATGATGTCCACGTCGTTGTATGCCCTGTAGCACACGTCGACATAGAACGGATATACCTTGTCTTTCATGCTGACGCGTGTCACGGTGGCGTTGCCCTCCGTAGCCGTTGTAACATTCTCAACCGCCATTTGCAACGACATGTTGCCGTCGGCGTGCTTCACCGCCAGCGCGGTCTCGCCCTGGCAGTTCATGCCGTACACGGGATAGGCGGCGTATGTGGCGCCCCCGGCGTTGGAAAGTGCGGCAAGGTCGGCGGCCGACAGTCTGTCGCCATAGTACATTTGCTTAAGTTCGGCGCCCTCGGTGGCGTCGATTACCAATGAGGTATGTGGCGTGGCAACCTCTATTGGGGTAGCCGCCGCGCCGCTTATGAGTGCCAACGCACCCGCAAGCAAGCCAAGTCTTTTCATGAAGTCCATTTTTGTTCGTATAGTTTTCAGATTATTTTCCGCTTGCAAAGTTAGTGATTGTAATCCGAAAAGGGCGATATTATTTTGTCAGATATTGGTATAAAATCGCCATGTTCACAATCTTCGGCATTTTATTGTGGCCGAGAGGTGCCGCCGGCAGCCGAGCCCCAATGCTGAAGTCGGCTGCCGTTCCACGCCGGCGGCCGTGCCGCTGAGGGGATTATCGTGGTATGTAACGCGCCGTGATGACTTTTGGGACACTATATATGCATATTTGTATCGTTTTTGTCAAAAAAGTATGACAATTCAAAAAAATAGCATTATATTTGCGTATATTTTTTAATTGACCTTAAATACCAACGTATCATGACCAAGAATAATTCCGAGCATTATATTCTCAGGGAAATTACGCCGCTGTCGGAGAAGGACTGTTTTTACATCGTTGACCGTCATAAAAAGGAATTCACTTATCCCATACACTGTCATGAGGAGTACGAGCTGAACTTCGTTGAGCACGGCAGGGGGCTTCAGCGCATAGTGGGCGACTCGGTCGAGACCGTTGACGACTATGACCTTGTGCTCATTACCACGCCCGAGCTGGAGCATGTATGGGAGCAGGGCGATTGTGACTCGGAGGACATACGCGAGATAACGATTCAGTTCGCGCCGCATTTTTTCGACAGCCTTGCCACTACCAACCAGTTCGACCGCGTCAAGACAATGCTTGACAAGGCACGCAACGGCCTGAGTTTTCCGATGGAAGCCATCATGAAGATATACTTCCTGCTCGACACCCTGCCCGAGACAAAGGGGTTCTATGCCGTAACCCAGTTTCTTACGCTGCTCTACGAGCTGTCGTTCTTTACCGACAAGGCGCACAGCCTGTCGACGTCGTCGTTCGCCAAGGTGAACGTACAGGCCAACAGCCGGCGTGTGCTGAAGATACAGCAGTACATCAGCGACCATTATCAGGACGAGGTGCACCTGTCGAAACTGGCCGACATGGTGGGCATGTCGCCGGCGGCTTTCAGCCGTTTCTTCAAGCAGCGCACTGGCAAGAAGCTGTCAGACTATATCATAGACATACGCCTCGGCCATGCCGCCCGCATGCTGGTGGACACGACAATGTCGGTAGCCGAGATATGTTATGACTGCGGTTTCAATAACCTGTCCAACTTCAACCGTATCTTCAAGCGCAAGAAAAACTGCTCGCCTACTGAGTTCCGCGAGACGTATTTCAAGAAGAAAATCATTATTTAGTTTCTTTACGGCGTGCCTTCAATATGCGAAGGCACGCTTATTTTTATCCAGACGTCAGTTGTAGGGTGTTGCTTTTCATGCCATTTACAGCTTGTCGCGTACTTCTATAGTAGCCAGATTTGCGACCGCCTGGCTACAATGAGGGGATGAGATGTAAAGAAAAAGGTTTATGATGTCATGATAGTTTGTACCTGTTTATGATGAAAATGCACGATGAATGATGTGTGTCCGTATTATATTTGTTTCCTGTTGGCGAAATGTCAGCTATTATTTGCTGTACCGCCTAATATGTAATGTTTATGCGGCATTTGGCTTGCATGTTGATTTGCGTTGACGTCTCTATACGGCGATATTCTAAAATAAAATACCGACGGACGTGAATATGACCTGAAATGTGTGCATAATTAAATACTTGATAACCAGCAGTTTAATCCTTGTTTGCGTATGAATGTGCAGTTCTGCGACGCAAAATAGCCTATGAAAAGCCGTGTTTCGGTCTTCAAAAGGCGACTTTTGGGTGCGGTAAAGACGGTCTTTCAAGTTGTAAAAGGCCGTTTTTTGTGTCATGAAAGACCGTTTTTAGGGTAGCTAAAGGCCGTTTATTGTCATGCTAATGACCGTATATGGCATTGCCGACGTTCTATTTCGGCTGTTCAGACGGACATTTTTGTTTTGACATTTTGTTACTTCGGGCATAACGGCAAGAATCAGGTGGTTGTGCCGGACGAAAAGTGAGAATTTATGTGTGCGGGCGAAAAAGTATTATGATGTGGTAAAATTGTATTTGTCAAAGATAATATAAGAATGTAACTTTGCAACCGAAAATATGTTGAAAACTTGACCTTGACAGTCAACCTGGTATTGACATAATCTAAAGCGGCCCGCGGAGAGGTACGCATTTAAGTAGAAAACCAATAATTTAAGCAATTATTATGAACCTTGTATCAGCAATAACTTTAGGGGCATGTATGCTGGTTGCCACTGCATGCCAGGCCCAGAAGCAGGCGAGAACGCCTGAAGCCGCAGCCATGCTCAAGACTCTTGAGGATATGCCGCGTGACGGTAAGTTCATGTTCGGACACCATGACGACACGATGTACGGCATAGGCTGGGTGGGTGATGAAGGCCGCAGCGACATCAAGAGCGTGTGCGGCGAATATCCCGCCGTGATGTCTTTCGACCTTGGCGACATTGAGCTCGGGCACGACGTCAACCTTGACAGCGTGCCGTTCGACAAAATCAGGCGCGAAGCCGTGGCTCAATACCGTCGAGGCGGCATGGTTACGATGAGCTGGCATGCCAACAACCCACTGACGGGAAAGAACGCGTGGGACGTGTCCGACTCGTCCGTGGTGCGCTCGGTGCTGCCCGGCGGGGCCAATCATGAGAAGTTCTTGGGCTGGCTCGACCGTGTGGCCGACTACCTGAACTCGATAAAGACCGCCGACGGCGTTAAGGTGCCGGTGCTCTTTCGCCCGTGGCACGAGCATACGGGCAGCTGGTTCTGGTGGGGCCAGGCGCTCTGTTCTACCGAAGAGTACAAGGCCCTGTGGCAGCTTACGTACGACCGTCTGGCGGCCAAGGGCACCGACCAACTGCTGTGGGCGTACTCGCCCGGCATAGAGCCGAAGGACACTGCCGAGTATCTTGAGCGTTATCCCGGCGACTCGAAGATAGACCTTATCGGCACGGACGCTTACCAGTATGGCACGAATGCCGAATATATGGCTACGCTCGACCGCATTCTCGGCATCATGGAGCAGGTAAGCCGTGAGCACGGCAAGGCCATGGCGCTGACCGAGGCGGGCCATGAGTCGATACCCGACAGCACGTGGTGGACGCAGACTTTGCTGCCCGTAATAGCAAAATATCCCATAAGCTACGTGCTCGTATGGCGCAACGCGCACAACAAGCCCGGACATTACTTTGCCCCGTATCCCGGCGAACCGTCGGCAAAAGACTTTGTCAAGTTCCATGAAGACGGACGTACGGTGTTTGTAAAGGCCGGAGGCGAAAAGTAAAAAGGTAAAAAAGTAAGAAGGTAAATATATAAGGTGAGAGATTGAGGAAGAAATAATAACCAAAAATAAAATAACCAACAATGAGTCTGTTTGATGAAAAAGTAAAAGCCCTGTTCGCTGAACATGAGGCCCTGATTACCCGCAAGAACGAGCCCGTAAGCCATTCAAACGGTATTTACACAAGATATAAATACCCCATATTGACTGCCGCCCATACGCCGGTGTTCTGGCGTTATGACCTTGACGAGAAATCCAATCCTTACCTGATGGAGCGCATCGGCATGAACGCAACGATGAATTCGGGCGCCATCAAGTGGAACGGTAAGTACGTGCTCGTTGTACGTGTTGAGGGTGCCGACCGCAAGTCGTTCTTCGCCGTGGCCGAGAGTCCCAACGGAGTGGACAACTTCCGCTTCTGGGATTATCCCGTAACAATGCCCGACGACGTGATTCCAGCCACCAATATCTACGACATGCGCATTACCGCACATGAGGACGGATGGATTTACGGAGTGTTCTGCGCCGAGCGTCATGACGACAACGCGCCCGCCGGCGACCTGTCGGCGGCAACGGCAACGGCTGCCATCGCCCGCACGAAAGACCTCAAGACGTGGTACCGACTGCCTGACCTCAAGACAAAAAGCCAGCAGCGCAACGTTGTGCTTCACCCCGAGTTTGTTGAAGGGAAGTACGCGTTCTACACCCGCCCGCAGGACGGATTCATCGACACCGGCAGCGGTGGTGGCATTGGTTGGGCGCTCGTTGACGACATAACCCACGCCGAGATAACCGACGAGAAAATCATAGACCTGCGCTATTACCATACCATCAAGGAGGTGAAGAACGGCGAAGGCCCCCATCCTTTAAAGACTCCGAAGGGCTGGCTGCACCTTGCCCACGGCGTAAGAGGGTGTGCGGCAGGCTTGCGTTACGTGCTCTACATGTATATGACTGCCCTTGACGACCCGACGAGAGTTATCGCCGCGCCCGGCGGTTACTTCATGGCGCCGGAGGGAGAAGAACGTATCGGCGACGTGTCGAACGTGCTGTTCGCTAACGGTTGGATAGCCGACGAGGACGGCACGGTGTACATCTATTATGCGTCTTCCGACACCCGCATGCACGTAGCGGTGTCAACAATCGACAAACTCGTCGACTATTGCATGAACACTCCCGAAGACGGACTGACCACAACGGCGTCGGTTGAAACATTGAAGAAGCTGATTGACCGTAATATGAAGATAATGAAATAACATGGAATATAGTCTAACTATGGAAAAATGATAAAACTAAGGGAAAAGATAGGTTACGGCTTCGGAGACATGGCGTCGTCCATGTTCTGGAAACTCTTTGGAGCCTACCTCATGATATTTTATACAGACGTGTTCGGTTTGCCTGCCGCCATGGTAGGAACGATGTTCCTCGTAACCCGAATATGGGACTCCGTGTTCGACCCTGTCGTAGGAATCGTTGCGGACCGGACCAACAGCCGCTGGGGTAAGTTCCGTCCTTATATACTATGTCTTGCCGTGCCGTTCGGTATTGTTGGTGCGCTTACGTTCTACACCCCGTCGTTCGGCCTTACCGGAAAGCTGGTTTACGCTTACGCCACTTACTCGATTATGATGATGGTTTATTCAGCCATCAACGTGCCTTACGCGTCATTGCTTGGCGTGATGAGCCCTAATCCGAGCGAACGCAACACGCTGTCTACCTTCCGTATGACGTTTGCCTACATCGGCAGTTTTATCGCGTTGCTGCTCTTTATGCCAATGGCCAACGCCTTCAGCGGGCACAGTAAGGACATAGCTGACCAACAGACGGGTTGGTTTATGGCCGCAGCGACCATCGCTGTGCTGTGTGTTGTGTTGTTCCTCGGCTGTTTCTCATGGACAAAGGAACGCGTAAAGCCCATCAACGAGCAGAAAACGTCGCTCAAGACGGACATCAAAGACCTGCTGCATAACCGTCCGTGGTGTATTCTTTTCGTAGCCGGCGTGGCGGCGTTGGTGTTCAACTCTATCCGTGACGGTGCCGCCGTGTACTACTTCAAGTACTATATTGTCGAGGATAATTTCCATACTGTCAATCTGTTTGGCGTCTCGTTCGTGCTCAGCGGACTGTTTCTCGCCGTTGGCCAGGCAGCCAATATCATCGGAGTTGTGCTCGCCGCGCCTGTCAGCAACAAGATAGGAAAGAAGCGTACGTTTGCTCTTGCCATGCTGTTGACCGCCGTTCTAAGCGTGATCTTCTTCTGGTTTGACAAGGACGACATTGTTCTTATCTTCGTGTTCCAGTGCCTTATCAGCATGTGTGCCGGCAGTATATTCCCGCTGTTGTGGTCGATGTACGCTGATTGCGCCGATTATTCCGAGCTGAACACTGGCAACCGTGCCACCGGACTGATATTCTCGGCCTCGTCGATGAGCCAGAAATTCGGCTGGGCTATAGGCACCGCGCTCACCGGTTGGCTGCTTTCCTATTTCGGATTCCACGCCAATGCCGCGCAGAGTCCCGAGACAATACACGGCATAAAGCTGTTCCTGAGCTGGCTGCCGGCAGCCGCTTCGGTTGTGTCGGTTGTCTTCATCCTCTGTTATCCGTTAGGAGAACAGCAGGTATCTAAAATCATAGATAAGTTAAACATTAAGCGTTCACAATCTAATGAAGGAAAAAATAAATAAGCTTTGCACGGAGGTCAGGGCCGAACTCGAGAACGACATCCTGCCGTTCTGGAGCGGTAAGATGGCCGACAACGTACGTGGAGGATTCTACGGGCGCATTGACGGCAACGACGTTCTCGACCCCGAGGCGCCCAAAGGAGCGATACTTAACGGCCGCATATTATGGACTTTCTCGGCCGCTTACCGCCTGTTGGGCAAGCAGGAGTATCTCGAGACGGCCACGAGGGCCAAGCGTTACCTGATAGACAAGTTCTATGACAAGGATTTCGGGGGAGTATATTGGTCGTTGAATGCCGACGGCAATCCGCTTGACACAAAGAAACAGATATACGCTTTGGGCTTCGCGATATACGGATTGAGCGAATATGCCCGTGCCACCGGCGACGATGAATCCCTTGACTATGCCGTGAAACTGTTTGAGACGATAGAGGAATACAGTTTCGACAAGGAGAGAAACGGATATATCGAGGCCTTCATGCGCGACTGGCAGCCCATAGCCGACATGCGCCTTAGCGACAAGGACGAGAACATGAGCAAGACGATGAACACCCACCTGCACATCCTTGAGCCTTACGCCAACCTTTACCGTGTGTGGAAAGACCCGCGTCTGGAGCGGCAGTTGAGAAACCTTATCGAGCTGTTCATCAAGAAAATACTGAACGGTACGACGTATCATCTCGACCTGTTCTTCGACGACGACTGGACGGTTAAGGACGAAATAATATCCTACGGGCATGACATCGAGGCGTCATGGCTCATCCACGAGGCAGCGCTTGTGCTTGGTGATAAAGCCCTTTTGAAGGAAGTTGAGCACATAATAAGGCATATCGCCATGGCTGCGGACGAAGGACTGAACCCTGACGGCAGCATGATTTACGAGACTTTTGTAGCCAAGGACAAGACCGACCGTGAACTCCACTGGTGGGTTCAGGCCGAAAACGTAGTAGGTCACTTCAACCTTTACCAGCATTTCGGTGACGTGAATGCTCTTGACACGGCCATTGACTGCTGGCAGTTTATCAAGGACAAGCTCGTTGACCGTGAGCATGGAGAGTGGTATTGGAGCATAATGCCCGACGGAACGGTGAACCGCAAGGACGACAAGGCTGGCTTCTGGAAGTGTCCTTACCACAACGGAAGGATGTGCCTGGAGATAATCGAGAGAACGAGATAATTCATAATTGTATCAAAGTGTATATGAAGAGAACAGTATTGGCAGTCTGTCTGTGCGCTCTGGCACAATCGGCAACGTGGGCAAAGGTCGACTTACCCGATATATTCAGCGACAATATGGTGTTGCAGCAGCAGACTGACGCACGCCTTTGGGGCTGGTCCGAGCCTGGCGCAAAGGTTACGGTGGGCACGTCGTGGAGCGGCAATGCCGTGACCGTTGACGCTGACAAGAACGGCAAGTGGACTGCTACGGTAGAGACTCCGGCAGCCTCTTACGCCCCGCAGACGCTGACTATCGCGGATAAGGACGGGCAGGTGAAACTCTCTAACGTGCTCATCGGCGAGGTGTGGTTCTGCTCGGGACAGTCTAATATGGAAATGCCGCTTGCGGGTTTCGACAACTGTCCTATAGCCGGAGCCAACGAAGTGATAGCCACGTCGGCGCAATATAAGGGCATACGCATGGCCACTGTCGAGAAGAACGGCCAGCTTTCGCCCGTAGATCGTTGTCAGGGCAAGTGGAAAGTGTGCAATCCCGAGAACTCGCCGCGCTTCAGCGCCACGGCGTTTTTCTTCGCGCGGATGGTCAACAGCGTGCTCGACGTGCCCGTGGGCATTATTAACTGCAGCTGGGGAGGCACGATGGTAGAGGGCTGGTTGCCGCGCGACACCGTGGCAAAGTATCCTGACATCGACCTAAAACGCGACATACGCAAGGAAGAACCGCACGACTGGTGGCACTACCTTAGCCCCACGCTGATGTACAACGGCATGCTCCGTCCGCTTGAAGGATATACAATCAAGGGCTTCCTGTGGTACCAGGGCGAGTCGAACGTTGGCAAACACAAGACCTACGCACAGCGTCTGAAAACCATGGTAGACCTCTGGCGCAAGGAGTGGGGACAGGGAGAGCTGCCCTTCTACTTCGTCGAGATTGCCCCGTTCGGTAAGTACGAGGGCAGGGCGTCGGCCTTCCTGCGTGAGGCGCAGTACAAGGCTCAGTCGCTGATAGCCAACAGCGCGATGGTATCTACCAACGACCTTGTAGAGCCTTACGAGGCCGAGAACGTACACCCGAAGGACAAGCGCAGTGTAGGTTCGCGCCTGGCTTACCAGGCGTTGGCCAAGACATATGGCGTAAAAGGCATAGAGGCCGACTGTCCGGCATACCAGTCGATGGAAGTGAAAGGCGACACCGTGGTGCTCAGCTTTGTCCATGCAGACAACGGATTCAACCGCATGAAGGGCATGGAGGGCTTCGAGGTGGCCGGCGCCGACCGTGAGTTCTATCCCGCCAAGGCCGAGCTGATGGGCAAGAACCAGATAGTCGTGGTATGCGATAAGGTCAGCAGCCCCGTGTCGGTACGCTACGCGTTCCACGATTATTCGCCCGGCAACGTGGCAAACCTGCGCGGACTGCCCCTCGTGCCGTTCCGTACGGACGACTGGGATTGGTAATGCCTTGCCCGTTTTGCGTGCGATGATTTTACGCAATAGGTGTTTTTTGATGTTTATATAAGGATTGTTTTTTTGCATGAGACGGTCTTTCGCCTTGTGAAAGGCCGTCTTTTAGCTTGTAAAAGGCCACCTTTTGGCGTGCAAAATACGGTCTTTTGGGAAACAAAAGACGGTTTTTTGCTAACACGTTGAATATCAGGCGTTTGCAAAACGACAGCCAAACCCTTTCAAGGCCGTGCCAAACGGCCGTTAATCGAGTCATGAAAACATTATAAACCAACAATTATGAATAAAGTAAAACAAATGGCAATGACCACCGTTATGTGTGCCGGGACGATAGCTTCGGCCGTCGGGCAGACTGCGCCGGCTATCCCGTCAGACCCCGTTATAGAAGCCAACATTCAGCAATGGCTCAAGAAAATGACCCTTGAAGAGAAAATAGGGCAGATGTGCGAGATAACCATCGACGTGGTGACCGACTTCGAGAAGAGCCGCGACGGGTTTACCCTTAGCGAGGCGATGCTCGACACTGTAATCGGCAAATACAAGGTAGGCTCGCTCCTGAACGTACCCCTGAGCGTGGCGCAGAAGAAGGAAGTGTGGGCGAAAGCCATCCGGCAGATACAGGAGAAGTCGATGAAGGAAATCGGAATACCCTGCATTTACGGCGTTGACGAAATCCACGGCACAACATATACGCTTGACGGCACCCTCTTTCCGCAGGGCGTCAACATGGGCGCTACGTTCAACCGGGCTCTCGTAAGGCGAGGAGCCGAGATCTCGGCGTACGAGACCAAGGCCAGCTGCGTGCCCTGGACGTATGCTCCCGTGGTAGATCTCGGGCGTGATCCACGCTGGCCCCGCATGTGGGAAAACTATGGCGAGGACGCTTATCTTAACACCGTAATGGGCGTTGAGGCCGTACTCGGATTCCAGGGCAGCGACCCCAACCACATCGGCCGGTATAATGTTGCCGCCTGTGTGAAGCACTACATGGGCTACGGAGTGCCCGTATCGGGCAAGGACCGCACGCCGTCGGCCATACCGAGAAGTGAACTTCGCGAGAAGCATTTTGCCCCTTACCTGGCCGCGATACGTGCGGGGGCGTTGAGCGTGATGGTCAATTCGGCAGTAGACAACGGCATGCCGTTCCACGCCAACAAGGAACTGCTGACCGATTGGCTCAAGCGCGACCTCAACTGGGACGGTCTTATCGTGACCGACTGGGCCGACATCAACAACCTCTGCACCCGTGACCACATAGCCGCGACCAAGAAAGAGGCCATCAAGATAGCCATCAACGCCGGCATTGACATGTCGATGGTGCCTTACGAAACGAGCTTCTGCACGTACTTGAAGGAGCTGGTGGAGGAGGGTGAGGTGCCAATGAGCAGGATAGACGACGCCGTAGCCCGTGTGCTTCGCCTGAAATACCGCCTCGGATTGTTCGATAATCCGTATTGGGACATCGCCGAATACGACAAGTTCGGTTCGCCCGAGCATGCCGCCGAGGCCCTGTGCGCCGCTGAGGAGAGCGAGGTTCTGCTGAAGAACGACGGCAACCTGCTGCCCTTGAAACAAGGAACCAAGATACTGCTTGCCGGCCCTAACGCCAACTCAATGCGCTGTCTTAACGGCGGATGGTCGTATTCGTGGCAGGGACACCGCGCCGACGAGTTTGCCGGAGCGTACAATACGATATACGAGGCGTTGTGCAACAAGTTCGGAAAGGACAACATCACGTACGAGCCGGGCGTTACTTACGCTCCGTATAAGAACGACAACTGGTGGGAGGAGAACCCCGCCGAGATAGAAAAGGCCGTGGCCGCTGCCGCCAACGCCGACGTTATAATAGCCTGCATCGGTGAAAACTCGTATTGCGAGACGCCCGGCAACCTTAACGACATGACCCTCTCGGCCAACCAGCGCAACCTTGTGAAGGCGCTCGCTGCCACCGGCAAGCCTGTAATTCTTGTGCTGAACGAAGGCCGTCCGCGCATTATCAATGACATAGAACCGCTTGCCAAGGCCGTGGTTCATGTTATGCTGCCCGGCAACTATGGAGGTGACGCACTTGCAAACCTGCTCGCCGGAGACGTTAATTTCAGCGGAAAGCTGCCTTATACGTATCCGAAGTACATCAATTCGCTTGCCACTTACGACTACAAACCTTGTGAAAACGTAGGCCAGATGGCCGGAAACTATAACTATGATGCCGTCATGGACGTGCAATGGCCGTTCGGTTTCGGCCTCAGTTACACGTCGTATGCCTACTCAAACCTCAAGGTCGACAAGTCTTCTTTCGCTCCGGGTGACGTTATAACCGTGTCGGTCGACGTGACAAATACCGGCAGTGTAGAAGGCAAGGAGAGCGTGTTGTTGTATTCGAGCGACCTTGTGGCAAGCTCAACGCCGGACATCAAGCGTCTTCGTGGCTTCGACAAGATAAGCCTTAAACCGGGAGAGACAAAGACGGTGACGCTGAAACTTGCTGCCGACGACCTTGCTTTCGTTGGCTATGACGGCCTTTGGCGCCTGGAAAAGGGCGACTTCGTGCTGGCATGTGGCGGCAAAACCGTTACCGTAACGTGTACTGATACAAAGGTGTGGAATACGCCTAACCGATGAAAAAAAGGTCGTGCAACGGTTGACTGTCCGTTACACGACCTTTTTCTTTTATATTGTTGTGTCTGGTCTTGCTGTCTAAGTATGGCGGCTTAACGGTTGAAACGTGCGCCATACATTACGTTCGCGCTCCACGCAAAGTTCTTCCTGAAACTGCGGAGCAAGCTTTTTACATTCTTTTTCATAATACCTATTGTTTTTGTTATCCTAAGAAATACTGCCCTTACGGGCCAATCCTTTTACTTGTTATCCGTTGTTTTCGAGTGCAAAATACAACCGTTCCGCTAATGTTCCGTCATTTTGGCACATGATATTTTTGTTGGAGCCCACTTTTTTGACATGGGTCAAAAGCTGCCGAGTTTCCTGTTAGCCATCCTGATCAGGTTTGTCGTTGTAGTGTCGGTGCTGAACACGGAGTTAAGTCCTTGTGCCTCTTGTGCCGGGTCGCCGGTATAGTCGTCGCCAGGTTGCCAGTAGTCGTGTCCTACGGGAAGGCTGGCCGTGCCGCCCCATCCCCAGAAGTTGCATCCTGCAAGCAGTCCGCCGTTGCGCGCGTTGCCTTCTACGAGGCTGAATATATATTCGTAATAGCTGTCACGCGCCGTCGTTGCGGCGTCTTTGGTGAACCTGAATCCGTCGCGCGGATAGCCGAATTCCTCCAGCACGAGCGGCTTGCCGTATTTGCGGGCTATGTCAAGATGGTTGTCGATATATTCCTTTGTGGCTTCTTTGGCATGCTTGAGATTGTCCGTCAGCTTGTCTTGCGGCGCCCATCCCCAGTTGTACGGCCAGATGTGTATGTTCATGTAGTCGACGTGCGGGCAGGCATGTATGCGCTCGAACAGGGCCATGTCCTCCTCGCAACCGTGTTGTCCCTCGCTGCCTGTCGACACAAGCTGCCGCGGGGCGAGCGAGTCTATCAGTGCCGCGGCCTCTTCCATCCACTCGGCAAAAGCCTCCTTGCCGTCAGTTGAGAATGCCCTTGGCTCATTGCCTATTTGCCATGACATGATGGTCGGGTCGTCGGCATAGCGTATTCCGGTGTACCTGTTCGTGCGCGAGATGATGTCGCGTATGTAGCCGGCAAATAGTTGTTTTGCCTTCGGCGACTTGGGAAACTGGCTTACGAAGTCCATGAAGGCGGGGTAGCCGTCCTTAGCCGGTACGGGAGCTTTGCCGTGGCCGGCCCATTCGAGGTATTGGCCGTAGCCGCCGCTCCATTCCCATGAGTTGTTGAGGTATAGCACGGCTACCATGTCCCTTTTCCTCATTTCCGCCAGCAGGTAGTCGAGACCGGCAAGGATAGTGTCGTTATATTCGCGCGGAGCGGTCTGTAGCGTAGGCTCAACCTTGGTTGGCACGCCGCGCTTGCCGTCAGAGCCTACGAGAATGCGCAGGTTGTCAACTCCGATGGCTTTCAGTGAGTCGAGTTCCTGCTTCAGTCGCCGCCGGTTGCCGCCCGTTCCTTCGGACGCGAGGATGGCTCCGTACCAGAAGTTGGCGCCTATGTAATAGTACGGTTTGCCGTTGCGGACAAACTGTCCGCCGCTTACGCTGATGAAATTGTCATTACTTGCCGTGTGGCTTGTTTGCGCATTGCCCTGTGTCGTGCCGAGGGCAAGCGCGATAAGTGCTGATAATAGTTTCTTCATGATTATTGTCTTTCGGTTTTTCCGGTGTGGCAAAGTTACGTTATTAATGTCTTATCATATAGCACAATTTTGCCGGATGCTGGTACTATGTTGACGGCTTGGGACGGGTAGGGCGGCGTGCGGTGTTGTGCGCTGAATCAGTATAATGTAAAAGGCCGTCTTTCGCATTATGAAAGACGGCCTTTCAGGCGTTAATAGGCGGCCTTTTGCATTGCGAAAGACGGCCTTTTGCGTCGGCGCTTTATGTCGCGCGGTTTTCACAGGCTACGGGGTGCCTGCCGCTAAGCGCCATGCGTGTATTCGGTCAGATGTTGAACAACTCGGTGGAGAGGTATCTCTCGCCCGTGTCGGGCAGGAGCGTAACTATCCGCTTGCCGCTGTATTCAGGGCGCTTGGCTACCGCAAGTGCCGCCGCAAGTGCCGCTCCTGACGATATTCCTACGAGCAGTCCCTCGTTGCTGGCGGTGAGGCGTGCCGTGCGCATTGCCTCGGCGTCGGTTACGGTCACTACTTCGTCAACTACTCCGGCGTCGTATGTCTTAGGTATGAAGTTCGCCCCGATACCCTGAATCTTGTGCGGGCCGCTGTGCCCGGCCGACAGCAAAGGCGACGATGCCGGCTCAACGGCTATTATCTTGATGTCGTGATTGTATTCCTTGAGGCGTCGGCCCGTGCCCGATATTGTGCCTCCGGTGCCTACGCAGGCAACGAAAGCGTCTATATTCCCGCCAGTCTGTTCCCATATCTCGAGTCCCGTGGTGTCGTAGTGGCACTGAGGATTGGCCTGGTTGTCAAACTGTCCGAGAATAACCGAGCCCGGAATGGAGCGTTGCAGGCTCTCGGCTGCCTTTACGGCTCCGCCCATACCCTCGGCCGCCGGCGTAAGTCGGACCTCCGCTCCGTATGCGGCCACGAGCTTACGGCGCTCAATGCTCATTGTCTCGGGCATTGTCAGTATCAGTTTATATCCCTTGACGGCGGCCACGAGGGCAAGCCCTATGCCCGTGTTGCCGCTCGTAGGCTCGATTATCGTGGCTCCCGGGGTGAGCAGTCCGCGGCGTTCGGCATCGTTGACGAGAGCCAGTGCCACGCGGCCTTTTACGCTACCGCCGGGGTTGAAGAACTCTACTTTTGCCATGACAGGCGTGCTTACGCCTTCATGTGACGACAAACGACCCAGCTCTACGAGCGGGGTGTTGCCGATGAATGAAAGAATATTGTTGCTTTGCATGATGGAAGTTATTAAATTAAGAATTAAGAGTTAAGAATTAAGAAAATATGCCTTGTGGTGACATAGCTGAGGCCTAATAAGCCGAATGGGATAAATAAGCCATATAAAAGAGGAATACATATTTTCTTAATTCTTAATTCTTAACTCTTAACTCTTCATTTCTTTCTCCATGTCCCGACGTGACTTGGAATGGGTTACGAGCCATACGCCAAGGCACACGAGTATGACGGCAAGTCCTTGTGACGGCTTGAACACGCCTATTCCCGTAAGAACGCTCACCGTGACTGACACGAGCGGCTGCACGTAATTGTATATGCTGACTACGGTAGGACGGAGTGTCTGCTGGCCAACCATCATCAAGATGTAGCTTACGTATGTTCCGAAGAATACAACGAAGCCTGTCTCGAGCCATGTTGATACAGGTATGGCCGAGTAATCAATGGACGACACGCGGCCGAAGGTGAACGGCAGTATGAAAACAGACGCGTAGGTGAACATCCACTTGTTGATTGTTATGACGGAATAGCGGCGTATGAGGTCGCGGAATATCGTAAGATAAAACGCGAACGACAGTTGCGCGCCGAGGCAGAGCAGGTCGCCGCGGATGTCGCCTACCTTCGAGCTCGTGGCAGCCGTGCTGGTGGCGATAAGTATTATGGCGCCGGCGCAGCCTATTGCTACGCCTCCTGCCTTCTTGCCGGTTATGGGCTCTTTCAGTATTAAGGCTGCAAGGAGCATGGCGAAGATTGGCATTGACGTGGTCACGATACTTGCGTTGACGGGTGAAGTTATGCTAAGGCCGATGGTATAGCAGCACTGGTTGAACACAAGGCCGAGCAAGGCGGCGCCTATAAGCATGAGCAGGTCGCGCTTTGGGACGTGCTCTTTTTTGACAAACAGCGACGTGAGCCAGAACAGCACGGCGCCGCCCGTGACGCGGAACGTCACTACGTCAATACCGGTAAAACCGTGGGTCATGGCATCTTTGCCCAGAGGCGCCATCAACCCCCAGAACGCACAAGCCAAGAACATGCACAAGTGCGCGATTAGCGGACGATTGTTAGTCATGAAAATATAAGTTTATTATTATTTTGCGTGCAAAGGTACACAATTCAAAATAAAATGACTATATTTGCCATGAATAAGTAAGGATAAAATCAATATTATGCAAAAATACGCCGACTACATAAAAGAAATAGAGATAGACTCCCTTTGGAGCGGCCGCCGACACGTTGTATGGAAGCTCGACAGACGCGTGAACATACTGAGCGGAATCAACGGCGTAGGCAAAAGTACTATTATAAATAAAGTGGTGAAGAGCGTGGGTCCCAACGGCGACATAACCAACCATCTTATGAAAGGGGTACACATAACCGTATGCCCGGAAGATGCGGGCTTTATACGTTATGACGTAATACGCTCTTTCGACCGCCCCCTGCTTAATGCTGACGTAATAGGCGAGATGGGGGCGAATCTTGCCACGGAGCTTGACTGGCAGTTGTTCAAGTTGCAAAGGAAATACCTTGATTACCAGGTGAACATCGGCAACCGTATAATTGCCGTATTGCAGAGCGGACAGCCCGACGCGGCGATAATGGCGCAGCGCATATCGGAGCCTAAAAAGAAATTCCAGGACCTGATTGACGACCTGTTCTCGGATACCGGAAAGACAATAATACGTACCGAGAACGAAATCAAGTTCTCGCAGATAGGCGAGGCCTTGTATCCTTACCAGTTGTCGAGCGGAGAGAAACAGATGTTGGCCATATTGCTGACGGTGCTCATCGAGGACAACCAACCTTACGTGTTGTTCATGGACGAGCCCGAGGTAAGCCTGCACATCGAATGGCAGAAACGGCTTATCGACCTTATACTCGAGCTGAACGACAATGTACAGATAATACTTACGACACATTCGCCTGCCGTGGTGATGAACGGATGGATAGACAAGATTACCGAGGTCAGCGACATAACGGACAATGAGTAGCTCTAAACGTCTTGGAAACAATATTACTTCAGCGTATTTCAGCGCTGCCAACAGCCTGAAGCCGAAGAACGCCCGGCGCAAGATAGTTGCTTACGTCGAGAGTTACGATGACGTGTTGTTCTGGAGGACGCTGCTCGGCAATTATGAGGACGACACGAGGTATTTCGAGGTAATGCTGCCGTCGCACAGCACTCTGGAGCGCGGCAAACGCTCAGTGCTGATGAATCTGCTGTACGGCAACGTCGGACAGGATATGATAGCGTGTGTCGATGCCGACTATGACTACCTTATTCAGGGAGCTACGCAGACGTCAAAGGAAATAATCTCCAATCCGTATGTTTTCCATACCTATGCCTACGCGATAGAGAACTTGCAGTGTTATGCCCCGTCGTTGCATAATGTATGCGTCATGGTGACGCTTAACGACCATGCCGTGTTCGACTTCCAGACTTTTATGAGGCAGTTCAGTGAAGCTATTTTCCCGCTGTTTGTATGGTCAATCTGGCATTACCGCAGGAACATATACGGCCAGTTTACCATCACAGACTTCAACAAGGTGGTGGAGATAGGCGGTTTTAACGTGTATTCTCCCGAAATTGCAATTACCAACATAAGGAATAAAGTGTGGAAGAAAACCAACTGGCTGCGCAAGAAACATCCTGACGCCAAGGATTCGTACTTGGCCCTTAAACGTGAACTTATAGAGCTTGGGGTAACTCCCGGGACTACTTATCTTTATATTCAGGGACACCACTTGTTCGATAAGGTCGTCATGCCGCTAATGACCAAGGTCTGTGGAATATTGATACGCGAGCGCGAATCGGAAATACGCCATCAGGCAGTGCATTCCACGCAAATGCGCAATGAGCTGTCCTGCTATTCGCACAGTGTGCAGGATATCGAGCAGATGTTGAAGAAAAACATGGGATATGTCATGTCGGAACCTTTCCGCAGGACGCAAAAGGACATAGAACGTTTCCTTGGAATCAAGGAGCGGGAAACTAATGGTGAGTGAGCGCGGCATGTGCGGCGTTCGTAATATGCCGTCTTTTATCGTGTGAAAGACGGCTTTTTGCAGTGTGTTTGACGGTCAATTACGGCGCGATAGGCCGTCGGTTATAATCTGGACTCTTGTTTTTATCCGTTTATCAGCCTGTACAGTGGTTAAAATGTATTTGGCTTGTTGTTGCCTGTGGGCGGCTGCCGGGCATGCGTAAACATGCCAGCCATATGCCGGCGGGTTTGCCCCTGCATGGAGCCGGGGCATGTCCGCTGACATAGGGCTGACACATTTAAAGAATGTCTGTCAGCATGTAATCGCCTTGTTTTCAGTAAGATACATGCAAAACTGACAGAAAACGGTACAACGACAGACTTTTTGCGCCTGTGGGTTATTGTTTGTTGACGTTGCTGTTTACACGTAAGTCTCGAGAAACTTGATTTCTCCGTTCACGTTCAGTGTCTTTGTCGTTGCAGGTACGAGCATGGTCTCGCCTTCACGTAATGTAGTGGCGTTACCCTCGTTGTCGGTGAAAGTAGCCTCTCCCTTCAGCCCGATGATTATCACGAAGCTGTCAAGTTCGCTGTAGTCGAGGGTCATCGGCTCGTCAAGGTCGTATACGGCAGTGTTGAAGTACCTGCATTGTACGAGCGACACGCCTTGGTTTTTTGCCGGTACATATTCCGTCCTGTAGTCTTCCTGCACGTTGTAGTCAATGCATTCGGCCGCCTGCCTGGTGTGCAGTTCGCGCAGGTTGCCGTTCTTGTCACGACGGTTAAAGTCGTAAATTCTGTACGTTGCGTCTGACGTTTGCTGTATTTCGGCGAGGAAGCAGCCCTTACCAATGCTATGGATTCTGCCCGCCGGTATGAAGAAACAGTCATCGGCCTTGACGGGAAACTCGGCAATGGCATCGCAAATGGTCGTGTCGGCAACCATTTCCTTATACTGTTCCGGCGTTATAGCCTGTTTTAGTCCGCAGCGCAATGTGGCGTACGGTTCGGAGTCCATAAGGTACCACATTTCCGTCTTGCCGTTTTTCATGCCTTGCTGCCTTGCCTTTTCGTCGTCTGGGTGTACCTGTATGGATAATGCCTGGCGTGCGTCAATGAATTTTATCAGTAGCGGAAAATCGTTGCCGAAGCGTTTGTAGTTTTCAGTTCCAACTAACCGGTCTTGCATTTCGGCCACCATTTCGGGCAATGTCTTTCCTTCGTAAGGGCCGTTGGCTATTATGCTTTCGTTGCCTTTTACGCCGGATATTTCCCAACTCTCGCCGATTTGTTCGTCATCATGTCCTTCAACACGCTTGAACTTGGCGATTTTATTGCCTCCCCAAATAGTCTGTTTGAGGATAGGCTTGAATTTTACAGGTTGCATATTAGTTTAATTTTTTTAATTGAAGTGTGGCTTAAAGCCTATTATCTTATCAGTTCTCTTTCCAGAAAGCTTTTGTGAACAGCACTATTACGCTGAAAAACTCAAGTCGTCCCATCAGCATCAGCATGGAGCAAATCCATTTGCCGATGTCCGGCAATGAGCTCCACGACATAGTCGGCCCAATCTCGAGGCCCAACGTAGGCCCTACATTGCTTGCGCTGCTTATTGCAATTGTCATTGAGTTTGTGCTGTCGACGCCGAGTAGCGTGAACGTAAAGTACGAGAAAAATACGGCTGCTATGTATAATGTGAAGAATACAAGAAGTGTCGGAACAGACTGGTTGGGCACGATGTTGCCGTTTATTTTGACCGGGAGCACGGCCCTCGGGTGCAGCAGCCGCTTGAATTCGTTGCGTATAATCCTGAACAGTATGGCGCATCTTATACATTTTATTCCTCCGCTTGTACTTCCTGCGCAGGCTCCGAACACCATGCACAGGCTGAGGATAATCCACGTTATATGCGGCCATTTTGCTGCATCGTCGTTGAAAATACCGGTTGTGGTGATAAATGCCGCTACCTGGAATAATGAGTTACGCAAGGCTTTGGATATGCTGTAATCGTTGTGTGTGATGAGGAAATACATTATCGTAGCGGTGGAAAGGAGTACTACGAGCATGTAAAACCTGAATTCTGCGTCCTTGAAGAACTCCTTTATCCTTCCTTTTATTACGACAAGGTAGAGCAGGCTGAAGTTGGCTCCTGAAAGAAGCATGAACACTATTGACGTATAGTCTATCGCAGCGGAGTTGAAGTAAGCCGTACTTTCATTGTGGGTGGCAAAGCCTCCTGTGGCGATTATCGACATTGCGTAGTTTACGCTGTCGAAAAGTCCCATCCCGAAAATGTAAAAAAACGCGGCACAGCTTATCGAAAGTACGATATACACGGCCCATATCGTCTTTGCGCTGGTGCTTAGACGGGGATGCAGCTTCGATTTTATCGGGCCGGTTGACTCAGCGGAGAAAACCTTGACGCTTCCCCCTACAAGCGAGGGTAGTATGGCTATGGTGAAGAATACGATACCAAGACCGCCAATCCAGTGTGTCAGTGAGCGCCAGAACAGCAGGCCATGCGGCAACGCCTCTACATCATCTATTATCGTGGCTCCGGTCGTAGTGAAGCCCGACATTGTCTCGAAGAAAGCATCCGTATAGCTTGTGAGGTATCCGCTGATTACGAATGGCAGCGCGCCGAGCCCACTGAAGATGATCCATATAAGTGTTACAAGCAGGTATGCCTCGCGCCGCCCCATGCTGTTTTCGGCTCCGTAACCCTTGTATTTCAGGCCGATGGCCGCAAGTACCGTGATGGTTATCGTTATGAGGAACGCGGGAATGTCGTCTTCCTTGTAATAAACTGATACAAGCAGGCATGACAGCATCATTATTGCCTCGATGAAAAGAAGCGAGCCTATTACCTTGTATACAAGCTTAGCGTTAATCATGTTCGTGGCTTAATTGAAGAATTTTTCTATCTTTGACATGTTTATGTTGTGACAGAATACCACAACTATATCACCAGCTTCAATCTGCGAACCTCCTGATACGAGGTGTCCTTCGCCGTTACGTACAAGCCCTCCGATTGTTGTACCGTGAGGAAGACCGAGCTCATACACTTTTCTTTGTCACTTTCGAGCCTTCCTGCGCAGTGAACTCGGCCACGTCGGCATTAGCAGTCATAAGGAATCGTGTGTTCTTGACATCGGAATCGAGCATCATCTGGTATATATGACTGGCCGCGATGGCTTTTTTGTTGATGATGGTGCCGATGTCAAGGCTCTCGGCCATCTTTACGTAGTCTATATTTTCGACCATGGCTATGGTCTTGCGCACGCCGAGCCGTTTTGCCGTAAGGCACGCCAGGATGTTTGTTTCGGCATTGCCTGTCAGTGCAACGAAAGCCTGGGTGTTCTTCACTCCCTCCTCGATGAGTAACGGGATGTCGCGGCCGTCACCGTTGATTACCATTACCTTGTCAGTGTCAATAAGCTCGTTGATTTGTTCGCAGCGCTTTTCGTCGTCTTCGAGGATTTTCGCGTTCATGTATTCAGGCATCATCTGTACCGCCCTTATGGCAGTGTTGCCACCTCCCATTACCATGACGTTCTTCACGTCAACGTAATGTTCCTTGCCAACAATTTTCCTTATGTATGGAATATAGTTGCGGGTGGTCATGAAATAGGCCATGTCGTATATTTTCAATACATCGTCTCCTCGTGGTATTATAGTTTCGTCACCCCGCTTTACGGCAACGATATGGTATGGAGATTCAGGCTTGCAGAGGTCTTTCAGTGGCTCGTTCAGTATTTCGCATGTTTCCCTCAACTTTATACCGAGCATTACCAAGGCTCCGTTATGCACGTCCCACCGTTGCCTTACCCAGCTCATTTTCAGCCCGTTAACGATGTCGTATGCCGCGAGGTTCTCCGGATAGATAAGCGAGTCAATGCCAACCTTGCCGAACAAGTTTTTCAGTTCCGGTTCCATGAACTCGTAGTTGTTGACCTTTGCCACTGTTTTTTTTGCTCCGAGAGCTTTGGCCATGATACAGCTGTTCATGTTCATGTTTTCGTCAGGTGTCACTCCGATATACAAGTCGGCATTGCCGGTACCGGCGTTTTTCAGCGCCTTGACGCTTGAAGGCGACGCATGTACCGTCATTAGGTCGTAGTCACCGGTTACATTGTTAAGGCGTTCTTCGTCTTCGTCAATCAGGACAATATCCTGATCGTTGCGCGACAACAGTTTAGCCAAGTGGGTTCCTATGGCGTAAGCGCCTGCAATGATTATTTTCATTTCCTTATCTTATAGTTATTTAAAGTCTTGGGCGGAGTTTAGGATTCGTGTACCTCAAGAATTGCTGAGGCAATAGCGTCAGCGTCAGTGCCTGTTATGTGGCGTAATTCGTCAACAGTGCCATGTTCTACGAACATGTCCGGCAGTCCGATGCGTATTATCCTGCATTGGTGTCCGTGGTCGGCCATCCATTCAAGCACTGCCGAACCGAATCCGCCGGCACGTACTCCGTCCTCAACAGTCACTATCTTATGGAATTTGCGGCCTATCTCTTCGAGCAGCTTTTCGTCCATGGGCTTTATGAAGCGCATGTCGTAATGAGCTATGCTAATCCGTCCGTCAGTGTCTTTCTCGACCTTGGTTATTGCCTTGGCGGCGATATTGCCTATAGGCCCTACGGTCAAGACAGCCACGTCATTGCCGTCTTTCAATCTGCGGCCGGTGCCTACTTTTATTTCCTCGAATTTGTTACGCCAGTCCACAAGCACTCCGTGTCCGCGCGGATATCTTATTACGAACGGGCCTTTACCTTCGAGTTGTGCCGTGTACATCAGGTTGCGCAACTCGTGTTCGTCCATAGGTGAGGCGATGGTAAGGTTGGGGATGGGGCGTAGCGCGGCTATGTCGAAAGCTCCGTGGTGTGTCGCTCCGTCTTCGCCTACAAGCCCGGCGCGGTCGAGGCACAGCACTACGGGCAGCCGCAGGATGGCCACGTCGTGTATTATATTGTCGTACGAGCGTTGTGCGAACGAGCTGTATATGTTGCAGAAAGGCAGCAGTCCGTCTTTTGCCATGCCTGCCGCGAAGGTCACGGCGTGGCCTTCGGCTATGCCGACGTCGAACGTGCGGTTGGGCATTGCCTTCATCATTATGTTCATCGAGCAGCCCGTAGGCATGGCCGGGGTAACGCCTACTATGCGCGGATTGGTCTTTGCAAGCTCCAAAAGAGTCTCGCCGAACACGGTCTGGAACTTCGGAGGAATGCCCGTTTCGTCTGTTTCTATTCGCTTTTCCGCGTCAATATTGAAGCAGCCGGGGGCGTGCCACGTAGTAGGGTCTTTCTCCGCGGGGGCGTATCCGTGTCCTTTTATCGTGTGCAGGTGTAGCAGTTTAGGCCCTTTCATCTCCTTCAGCTGCCGCAACACGCGCACGAGCTCTATGACATTGTGCCCGTCGAACGGGCCGAAATACCTAATGTTAAGTCCCTCGAAGATGTTTTGCTGGTGGCTTATGGCCGACTTTAGCGCATTGTTCAGGCGTATTATGCCTTTGCGGCGGTCGTCATTCAGGTATCCTTTAGAATTCAGCCATTTCGAAGCCTTGAATCTCACACGGTTGTACGTCTCGTTGGTGTTGAGCTTGATGAGCGACTGTTTCAGTCCGCCCACACTTCGGTCAATGCTCATGTTGTTGTCATTGAGCACTATGAGCATGTCGTTCGGCGTGGTTGATACGTTGTTGAGGCCCTCGAAAGCCAGGCCTCCGCTCATGGCGCCGTCTCCTATTATCGCTACGACATGCCTGTCGTCATGTCCGGTTTTCTTCGCGGCCACGGCCATGCCTAGTGCCGCCGATATTGAGTTTGACGCATGTCCGCACACGAACGAGTCGTATTCGCTTTCAAATGGTGACGGGAATGGTCTTATTCCGTGCAGTTTCCTGTTGGTGCAGAAACTGTCTTTGCGCCCCGTGAGAATCTTGTGTCCGTAAGCCTGGTGGCCCACGTCCCAAACCAGTCTGTCGTAGGGCGTATTGTAGACGTAGTGCAGTGCAACGGTAAGTTCTATTGCCCCGATACTTGACGCAAGATGGCCGGGATTCACTGACAGCTCTTTAAGAATGTCGTTGCGCAGTTCCTTGCATAGTTGCGGTAGCTGCTCCACTTTCAGCTTTCTCAGGTCGTCAGGGTATTTTATGGTATTAAGAAGTGTAAAATCGTTAGTTCCTGCTGCCATTACATTAATTTATATGAATGCAAAGTTAATGTAAACAAAGGTAAGAACAAAATAAATTCTGTTATTTTTTATATTCGTGTCGGCCGTGTTTCTTTCTTGTTATCGTGCTTTTGCTTGCAAAATGATTGTCTTGGCGGCAGTTTTTTCAATAAAAAAGATTAATTTTGCCAACAAGAAACATTTTTTATCATTATGACGACAACCAAGACTTTAATTACCGCAGGCATGATGATGGCCGCCTTTATGTTGCCGGCCAATGCCCAAGACAGTAATGGGGGCATATCTAAGGATATGCTACGTGTTATCCAACAGTCACAGCAACGCACTCCAGCCGACAAGGCCCTGTTTAACGCCTTGGCCGCAAACAGCATTGATGCTTTGGCCGCCAACCATGCCAACAAGGGTTCACTGGACACCTATTTCAGCATTGAGACACCCTCGCAGAGCATTACCGACCAGAAGCAGAGCGGCCGTTGCTGGATGTTCAGCGGTTTCAATGTGTTGCGCTCGGAGTTTGCTGAACGTACAGACTCGCTTACCGTTAACCTGTCGCACGACTATCTGTTTTTCTGGGACCAGCTCGAGAAAGCCAACCTCTTCCTTCAGGGTGTTATTGATTGCGCCGACAAACCCATTGACGACGAACGTGTGCGCTTCTTCTTCAAGAGCCCAATCAACGACGGAGGCACTTATTGCGGTGTAGCCGACCTTGTGGCCAAGTATGGTCTGGTGCCTGCCGAGATAATGCCCGAGACTTATTCGAGCGACAATACGTCAAAGGTGGCAAGTCTGCTCAAGTCAAAGTTGCGTGAGTATGGTCTCCAACTTCGGGATATGGTGGCAAAGGGCAAGAGCAAGGCCGACATCAAGGCCGAGAAGACAAAAATGCTTTCGACCGTGTACCGCATGCTTTCGCTCACGATGGGTGAGCCTCCTTCGGAGTTTACCTATGCTTTCAAGAACAAGCAGGGACGTACTGTTACCGAGCCGAAAAAATACAATCCCGTTACGTTTGCTGCCGAAATATTGGGTGAAAAGCCTGTTTATGGCTCGTTCATAATGGTGATGAATGACCCGCGCCGCGAGTATTACAAGACGTATGAGGTAGAGTATGACCGCCACACATACGATGGCACCAACTGGAAGTATCTCAACCTTCCGATGGAAGACATCGCCAAGTTGGCTATTGCCTCGCTGAAGGACGGTCGCAAGATGTACAGTTCATACGACGTAGGCAAGTTCCTTGACCGCAAGCGCGGCTATTGTGACGTTGAGAACTTCGACTACGGCACGCTCTTCGGCACTACTTTTGGCATGGATAAGGCGCAACGTATCATGACATACGACAGCGGAAGTACCCACGCAATGACCCTTACGGCTGTTGATCTTGACGCGGACGGTAAACCCGTTATGTGGAAAGTGGAGAACAGCTGGGGCCCGGATTACGGCCAGAAAGGTTGCCTTATCATGACAAACGAGTGGTTTAACGAATATATGTTCCGTCTCGTGGTCGACAAGAAGTACGTTCCCGCCGACATGCTTAAGCAATATGAGCAGAAGCCTGTAATGGTAATGCCTGAAGATCCGTTGTTCCTGCCGGACGAATAAATTAAGAATTAAGAGTTAAGAATTAAGAAAATATGCCTCTTTTTGTATGTAGAAAAATAATTTGCGAGGCATATTTTCTTAATTCTTAACTCTTAATTCTTAATTATTTTATACCAGGTGGCTTATCAGCTCCTCACGGTCGCCGGGCAGGAGGTCGATTACCGGAATCTCGATCATGGTGTAGCAGCCGGGTTGCTGGCGCATTGAGGCGCGTGCCACGTTGACGAGAACCTGACCCGTAAGTGCTGGGTTGTTGATGCTCATGTTGAATTCGAGGCGCTGGTTCTGCGTCTTTCCGCTTACGCCTTTGCGTACGAGGTTCACTCCGTGGCCCATATCCTGTACTTCATCAACGCTCTTTACGGGGATAACGTAGGTCTCGTCGCTTGCGAAGTACGGGTCAGCCTTGATAGCTTTGGTCACTTCTTCAAGGCTTGCGCCTTCTTCCAGTTCTACGTAAACCATGCGGCGGTGTATGCCTTCACCCTTGGGGATGGTCATCGAGAGGGCGTTCTTCACACCTTCCTTAGAACGTACGCATACAGAGTGGCCCATACTCATACCCGGGCCGAAGTTCGTATAGCTCAGTCCTTTAGGCGCAAGGCTCTGCATGAGGGTGCGCACCACGCTGTCCGAACCCGGGTCCCATCCTGCTGCAATCACCGCAACGCGTCCATGCTCCTTGCAGATCTTCATCAGGTTGGCGCGATATTGGCGTATGTCCGTGTGTATGTCGAAGCTGTCAACGGTATTGATACCCAGCGGCAGAATCTTGCTTGCGTACTCTTCGCAGCTGCGTGTCGGTGTGGCAAGTATCGCCACGTCGACGTCTTTCAGTTCGGTTATGTCCTTTACTACTTCGTATTGTGCCAGTTCGGCGGGCTTGTTGTCGGCGCCGTTGCGTCTTACAATACCTGCGATTTCAAAGTCTTCAGCTGCTTCGAGAGCCTCTACTGTGAATTTTCCTATGTTGCCGTAGCCCACTACGGCCGCTCTGATTTTCTTCATAATTGGTGTGTTTGTTTATCCTTACTTGTTTAAATTGTCTGCAAAATTACTGCAACTTAGTCAAAAATGCAAGACAAAAGCATGAAAAACGAGTGTTTGTAAACATTTCTTTTCTTTCTTTGTTATTTTGTTAATCCATGGATTGTGCGGTTCAAAGCGTTGTTTTCAATGTGCAGGTTTCGTGTTGCCTGTATTTTAACAAGGATTATAACTCATAACGGTTCAAGTGTTAACGGCGGGCGCGTGAGAAGGGCCTCCGTTCAAAATAATTGTCCGGGTGCCGTGAATACGCCAAAATATGCGTTTTAGTAAACCGTTGACACACAGGGAGTTGCATATATGTAGAAATTCAGGGTGTGTTTGTATGGCCGCTAAAATGCCGCAAAACGCAGCGCTGATGGCCATCTTTTACACTGCAAAATGCCATGTTCGGCAGTGCGAAAGGCCGTCTTTTGCGTTCCTGCACACCTTTCGTGACCTGATAAGCTGACACGGGCGCTCGTTTTTGTTAATATGTTTAATATTTCCGTTCTGTTTTGTCTATTATTTGACTGTTAAACTATGGCATTCAAATTGTTAATAAAGTAAAATACCAGTCGCGACTTTTAGTCCGGATGAATCAACACGTTTATTGTTTGTTGACTGATTTTGGCCGTGATATATGATGATGGTTGTTTTTCAATCCGTTTACATATCAAACGGGTATCTAATATTTAACATTAATTAGTTAATCGGGGGGGGTAATTTATGTTATTTTTATAATTTTGCAACCGGATATATAATGCAGATGTAAATGTTATCATCCTGTTCGTTGCAACCAACATAATCTAAATATAGAAAGAGAATCAAGCGATATTAATCGTTACTCAGTAGACTGCCTTCCGTCATTTCCACACTTGGCGGGAGGCTTTTTTATGGATTATGCCGGTCGTGGCCGATGAGTTGCCGGCCAGTGTGTTGTCCGGCTCAAGCAATGCATTTGGGCTGTTTTTTTGAATTGCTTGTTGCCTTTATCATGCCTTTTCGTATGTGGCATTGTGCCCCGATGTTACAAAAGTTTTAACAAACCTTTTCGTTGTGTACGCTATTTTAATATATAATAATATATTTAATACATGTTAACACAAATTCTGCCAGTAAATAAAAATAAACTTGTAAATTTGCAAAAGAAGTTAATGAGACGGTAAGCCAAGAGATTTGGTTTTGCAACATATAAAGCGGAACGGGACAAGTACACGTTAGTATCATAATAGAATAACCAACATACTTATATTAATTAACATTACCTAATTAAATGAATTGTAATCGATTAAAGAGAGTAATCCTGCCATGCGTTGTATTGGCAGGAACACTTGCGTTGACCGGTTGTATGGATGACGGCTATGATTTCAACGAAGTGGACATGACGGTCGGTATTGGCGGCGACGGACTTTCGCTGCCTGTCAGTTCTACCGACACAATCAAGTTAGAGGACGTTCTCGAACTCGATGGTTCGGAAAGCGTAGTTGTCAAGGATAACGGTGACTATGTATTCGAGCAGACCGGCGACGACGTGGCTCCAGTACACCCGGCGATAGACCCCATAGTGGTAAGCCAGGCCGGCGCGCCTGAGGCTGGCGAGATAGTCATCAGCGCAGTTCCCGCAGTGGGCGGAGGCTACTATGAAATAACGGCGGGAGGCAGGGCGCAGTCGTTTACCTACACAGGCTCTAAGCCGGACGAGGTTCTGTCGTTGACAAGTGTAGGCGTTGACGGCGCAATTTCGTTTACTGTAGAATTCCCGCGCGAGCTGAGCCAGGCCGTGCCCACGGTCGACAGGCTGACGGTAACCCTGCCGTCATACATGCAGCTTGACAACGCAGGACAGGGCACCGACGGACATACGCTTGTATACACCGACGTGCCTACCACCGCCTCGTTAAACGTTGATGTACCCATAAGCAGTCTTGACTTCACCGTAAGCGGCCAGGGTAACGACCGCCTGGCCATAGAAGGTGACAGAATCGTAATGGCCGGCGACATCCGTGTGGACGTTTCTGCAACCGCGTCAACCGCAGCCGGTGTGGACGGAAGCCGCATAACGAGCTCTATGAGGATGGACGATATAACGGTGACAAGCGCCTACGGCAAGTTCAATCCTGACATTGACCTTAACGAGCTTGGTAATGTTGAGATTACGGGCGTGCCCGACTTCCTTACTGACGGCAACGTCGTGGTAGACCTTTACAACCCGCAAATACTCCTTACCGTGACCAATGACATGGCCATCGGCGGTGTCATCAACGGTGTTATCACTTCACACAAAGAGGGGAACGACCCTGTTTCGATTCCCGTTAACGGCATAAATGTCAAGCCTTCAGGCACTACTAACGTGTGCATCTGCCGCAGGGCCGAGGCCGTTGACGCTACGCTGTACGACCAGGTGTTGCCTATAGCAAACCTGTCAGACCTGATTTCGACCATTCCGGACAATATAACGTTTGACGCTGAGGCTACCGCCGACTCTAAAACTGATGGCAGCTTTGACTTCGGCAAGCAATATACCATACAGCCGAATTACCGCATTGAGGCACCTATTACTTTCGATGCTGATGCCCGTATAGTATATAAGGACACCCTTGACGGATGGAACGACGACATCAGCGACTTTGAACTGGCCGAGGATTCGTATGTAAGCATGAGTGCCACGGTGGAGAACCGTGTGCCGGCTTATCTTGACCTGCAGGTCAGCGCGGTTGATGTTGACGGCAACGTTATGTCGGAAAACGACATCACCGTTGAGGTAAGCACTACTGTCCTGGCCTCGGCTGACGGCGAGAACTCTGCCGAGACGCCCCTTACCGTAAACATCCGGCAGAAAAGCGAGGGCGCGTTCAGCCGTCTTGACGGCCTGGTGTTCAATGTCGAGGCACGTGCTTCCGAAGATGGACAGAACCCGGTAGTGGGCAAGACCCTTAACGCCAAGAAGCACTTTATCATAGCACGTGACATCAACGTGAAACTTGTTGGCAAGGTAATAGGTGATTTCAACTAATCCATAAAAACAGGAAATACAATGAAACAATCATATACAAGGCTTGCGGCTGCCGTCATAATGATAGCCGCGGCGGGCGGAGCCATGGCCCAAGGACTTAATTCGGCTTACTTCACCGACGACTATAAGTTCCGCCACGACATGAACCCCGCGTTCGGTAACGAACAGAACTATGTCTCGATACCGGCGCTCGGCAATATCAATGTCAACACGCACGGCAACTTCGGATATGAGGATGTAGTGTTTGACAACCCGATGTATCCTCAGGGCAGCGACAAAAAGCTGACCACATTCATGAATCCCTATATCTCTACGGGAGCGGCGCTCGACGGATTCAGCAAGGGCAACAACCGTATCATGGGTGATGTCGGCATAATGTTGTTCTCCGGCGGATTCAAGGCTTTCGGCGGATATAACACCATTGAAATCAGTTCAAAGACAACTTTCGGCATTTCGTTGCCGTACGAATTGTTCGAGTTTGCCAAGAATACGGGCAACAGGACTTATGACATTGGCGACATTAATGCCCATGCAATGTCGTATGCCGAACTGGCTTTCGGCCATTCACGCCAAATAAACGAGAAGCTGCGTGTCGGGGCGAAGCTGAAGTTCCTGTTCGGATTGGGCCGTGCCGACCTGAAGTTCAGTGACGTCAAGGCCGACCTTGCGGCTAACGACAAGTGGACGGTATCTGGCAAGGCCACGGCCGACGTTTCGCTGAAAGGCTTTTCATATGTGTCCGAAACTGATGAGTACAACAACCCCGACAAGGGCGAGTATGAGAAAGTCAGCGATGTCGATGTCGACGGTTTCGGGCTTGGCGGTTTCGGTATGGCCATCGACCTTGGTGGCGTTTACCGTATAAATGATGACTGGCAAGTGAGCGCTGCAGTACTCGACCTCGGCTTTATAAGTTGGAGTGAGAATGCTCAGGCCGTTAATCGCTCGGATAAGTTCGAGTTTGATGGTTTCCATGACATTTCGGTAAACGACGGTTCAGGTGTGTCGTTTGACGACCAGGCAGACAATTACGGTGACCAAATGACCGACTTCCTTAATCTTAGGGATAATGGCGACCAGGGCGGGCGCACGACGGGAATCGGCGCAACGCTTAATTTCGGCGCTGAATATAACCTGCCGGTTTACCGCAAGATTACGTTCGGATTGCTCAGCAGTACTCGTATAAAAGGGGCTTATACATGGACGGAAGGACGCCTGAGCGCTAATTGGACGCCTCTGAAATGGCTCGATGGCGGTGTAAATCTTGCGGTGAACAGCTTTACGACAAGCATGGGCTGGGTGCTGAATATACATCCAAAGGGATATAACTTCTTTATCGGTATGGACCATCTGCTCGGAAAACAGAGCAAGGAGGGCATTCCTCTCAGTTCCAACGCAAGTTTAAATATAGGCATGAGCGTTACCTGGTAAGGAGCAGAAAAGATAGGAGTGAAAAGTTAAAAGTGAAAAATCCGTTAGGCTTAAACCTTCAAGCCACATGGATTTTTCACTTTTAACTTTTCACTCTTAACTCTTTTATACAATAAAAAGATATCTGTTGCGTTTTTAGTTAAGGTGTAATTGTAATTTTTCAGATAATGATAGAATACGTAAAGGGTGAATTGGTTGAACTTTCTCCGGCGTATGCGGTAGTGGAAGTTGCCGGGGTAGGTTACGGTCTTAGTATCACCCTTAATACATATACGGCCGTTCAAGGCAAGAAGGATGTCAGGTTGTACGTTTTTGAGAGCATTCGCGAGGATGCTTATACGCTGTTTGGCTTCGCTTCGAAGCAGGAGCGTGAGATGTTCCTCCTGCTCATAACCGTATCTGGCGTTGGTGCCAACACCGCACGCATGATACTTTCCGAAATGACTCCTTCAGAACTTTGCGGCGTCATTTCATCCGGTAACGAGAAAATATTGAAGGGCGTTAAGGGCATAGGACTCCGTACAGCGCAGCGAATTATAGTAGACCTGCGTGACAAGATTGCCGCATTGGGTATTACGGACGAACTGCCTGAACAGGGCGGGAATACAGTCGTGCAGGTTGATAAGGAGATTAAGGATGAGGCTGTGGGGGCTCTTACCATGCTCGGTTTTGCGCCTGCGCCTTCGGCAAAAGTTGTGGTAGCCATATTGAAAGAGCAACCAGGCTTGCCTGTTGAACAGGTTGTTAAGTTGGCATTGAAACAGATAAAATAAGCATTTGAGTGAATAATGAAAAATGAATAATGGATAATACTGGTGGTTGCTGGCGCAGGTGTTGTTGCTTACACTGGTATTCGCGCACATTGTTAGGCTCGTTTCGTTGAATGATTTTTCATTTTTAATTATTCATTTTTCATTTAGATTATTGATGGTTCGTAAGTCGATATACACGGTTTTGTTTGTTTTGCTGGCCGTAAGCACGGTCGGTTTTGCCGTTGGTGTGCCTTTCCGTCAGGATGTACGGACGGCCCGTCCTGTACAGGGTGGGGCAGGGCAGGGCGCTACGGCTGCCGATGACAGCGCACGACAGGCCGTGACGGCGCTTTCGAAAATTGTAGTTGAGGAGGATACCATTCCCGATTCATTGCTTCATCCACGTTGGAAAATCCAGCGGACAACTCCCGTTACGCAGTCGGATCTCGATACCTATCCAGCCGACCTGTCGTTTCCCGACAATATAAAGCAGGAAGTTGTTTATGTGGATTCGTTGGATCGTTATTACATAGGTTCAAAGATGGGTGACAGTTATTTGTCAACGCCTATTGCGATGACGCCGGAAGAGTATCGTAAATGGAGCGAGCGGAGAGAGTTTGAACGCTTCTTCCGCGAGAAGAACGATACGATGATAAAGGAAAAGGGCAAGGATAAGTTCTCGTTTGCCGACATGCACTTTGACCTTGGGCCGGCAGAGAAGATCTTTGGACCTGGAGGTGTGCGCATAAAAACTCAAGGAACGGCCGAGCTGAAGTTTGGAGCAACATTGAAGAATATAGACAATCCATCGCTCCCGATACGTAACCGTAAGACGACAACGATGGATTTTGACGAGAAGATAAACCTGAGCGTCAACGGAAAAGTGGGTGATAAGGTGAACATGAACCTTAACTACAACACTGACGCGACGTTTGATTTCGACTCGCAGAATCTCAAGCTAAAGTACGAAGGTAAAGAAGATGAAATCATTAAGCTTGTTGAGGGCGGAAATGTGTCGTTTCCAAGCAACTCGTCGCTTGTTACCGGAGCCACGTCTTTGTTCGGTATACGTACTGACTTGCAGTTTGGCAAGCTATCGCTGCAGACCGTAGTGTCGCAGAAGAAGTCTTCATCCAAGAATGTATCGTCTAAAGGGGGAACGCAGGTTACGCCATTTGAATTTGACGTTACCGACTATGAGGAGAACCGTCACTTCTTTCTTTCGCGTTATTTCCGTGACCGTTATGATGACGCCATGTCACGATTGCCTAACCTTACTACGGGTATTACAATCAATAGAGTTGAAATCTGGGTGACCAATAAAACCGGAACAACGACAAATTCGCGTGATATCGTTGCCCTGACCGACCTTGGCGAGAATACGTCTGTCAGCAACCCGATGTGGGGACTGACCGGACAACCAGTTCCGAGTAACACCGCCAACAGCGAGTATAGCACGATGGTGAACAGTTATGCGGCAGCCCGTGACATCAACCAGACAAGTACCGTACTTGATGCCGTGCCCGGATTTACAGGCGGAGTCGACTATGAGAAACTTGAAAGCGCACGCCTGCTCAACAGTTCTGAGTACACTGTCAATACCGCCCTCGGATATGTGTCGCTAAGGACGTCGTTACAGACGGACCAGGTAATAGCGGTTGCTTATGAGTACACTTACGGAGGAGTTACTTATCAGGTTGGCGAGTTCGCTTCAGACATTCAGGATGTTAGCCAGGCTTTGTTCGTCAAATCGCTTAAGAACACAAGCAACAACCCGCAACAAGGCAACTGGGACCTGATGATGAAGAACGTTTATTATCTTGCTTCGTCAGTCGAGAAAGATAAGTTCCGCCTCGATGTAAAATACCAGAGCGACACAACGGGCGTATATCTTTCTTACATTCCCGAGCAGCAGGTTAAGGACCAGCCTATCATTCGCCTCATCGGGGCTGACCGTTTGGATAATAATAACAAGGCTAACAGCAACGGCTACTTTGATTACGTCGACGGTTACACTGTAAGTAACGGTCGCGTGTTCTTTCCTAAAGTAGAACCTTTCGGTGATTATATGTACACGGCATTGATGAGTAAGGGCGTTTCATCAGCTGTGGCCCAGCGTTATAGTTTCACTGAGTTGTATGACTCGACAAAAACAACAGCGAAGCAGATCGCTGAAAAGAACAAATACCAGATCAGCGGACAGTTTAGAGGCACGCTGGCCAATGTCATTTCGCTTGGCGCATATAATGTTCCGCAAGGCTCGGTAGTGGTTACTGCCGGTGGGGTGACGCTCACTGAAGGCACAGATTATACTGTTGATTACTCGGCCGGAGAGGTTACGATACTTAATCAAAGCATCATTGATGCGGGAACGACAGTCAACGTATCGCTTGAAAGCAACACGGACTATGCCCAGGAACGAAAGACTTTCCTCGGATTGAACTGGCAATATGACTTTTCAAAAAACTTCCAGCTTAGCGGAACCATTCAACATTTGTCCGAACAGGCGCTGACCACGAAGGTTTCGATGGGTTCAGAGCCCTTGAACAACACTCTTTGGGGACTTAACATTAACTGGAAACAGGAGAGTCAATGGCTTACCAATATGCTTGACAAACTGCCTTTCCTGCATTGTACTCAACCTTCCCAGATTTCGTTTACAGGCGAATTTGCCCAGCTTATAGCCGGACAAGCCAGTGGTGTGCAGGATAACGCTTCATATATTGATGACTTCGAGAATACTAAAAATGCCATCGACGTGTCCACGCCTACATCGTGGATTTTATCGAGTGTACCTTCGATGTTTCCTGAGCATAGCGACAAGACCACGCTCCAGAGCGGATACAACCGCGCGTTGCTGGCTTGGTATACGATAGACCCATTGTTTACGCGGCGCAGCTCGTCGTTAACTCCGTCGCATATCAAGAGCGACCTTGACCAGTTGAGCAATTACTACGTGCGCGAGGTATATGTCCGTGAGTTGTTCCCGGCCCGTAGCGAGAATTCGTACAGCGGCTCGGTATCCACTATTCCTATACTAAACCTTGCATATTATCCGGACGAGCGCGGTCCGTATAACTTCAACCCGAACCTCAATTATGACGGAACCTTGCAGAATCCGCAGCAACATTGGGGCGGAATGATGCGCAAGCTCGATACCAGCGACTTCGAGACGGCCAATATTGAGTATATAGAGTTTTGGCTGCTTGACCCTTTTATTTATTCCAACCAACAGTCTGATGCCAATCAATACGGTGGTGATTTGTATATCAACCTCGGTGAAGTGAGTGAAGATGTGCTTCGTGACGGCCGTAAGTTCTATGAGAGCGGCATGCCTGTGGACGGCTCGGAGAGTTACACTACAACTCAATGGGGTAAGATTCCGACGCAGGCTACCGTAACGTATGCCTTTGCCACAACCGACGGTTCTCGTGAGTTGCAGGACGTAGGATACAATGGATTGACGGATGAGGAGGAACGTGAGTTCGGGGCTTATCAGGAATTTTTGTCCGCGATACAAGGTAAAGTGTCGCCGGCGCAGCTTGATTCAATAATGAACGACCCCGCAAACGACGACTATCATTATTTCCGTGGTTCTGATTTCGACCGTATTGAGGCTCCGATCCTGCGGCGCTATAAACGAATCAACAATCCGCAGGGCAACTCGCCCGACAGCAACAGTCGTACCGAAAGCTACGATACGTCATATAAAACTACGCCCGACGTCGAGGACATCAACCAGGATTACACCCTGAACGAGTACGAGAACTACTACCAGTACCGCATAAGCATGCGCCCTGAAGACTTCGTTGTCGGCCAGAACTTCATCGTTGACAAACGTGAGACTTCCCCTACGTTGCGCAACGGCGATAAGGGGCATGCTACATGGTATCAGTTCCGCATACCGCTTGACGACTTTGAGGAGAAGGTTGGCTCCATCAATGATTTTTCCTCCATACGTTTCATGCGAATGTTCCTTACCAACTTCAGCAAGCCTATAGTTCTCCGATTTGCCACGTTGGACCTTGTCCGTGGCGAATGGCGCATGTACGAGCAGCCGTTGAGCAACACTTCAAGCGAAAGCGGAAGCATGTCGGTAAGCGCCGTGAACATCGAGGAAAACAACGATAAGACCCCGGTAAACTACATTCTGCCGCCTGGTATCACCCGTGAGCAGGATCCTACGCAGCCGCAGCTGGCCGAGGAGAACGAGCAGGCATTGAGCTTTACGGTAAACAACTTCTCTACAAACGAGGCGAAGGCCGTTTACAAGAATACAACTCTTGACATACGCCAGTACAAGAGGTTGCAGATGTTCGTCCACGCAAATGCCTTCGAGCAGAACACGACCAATCTTTCTGACAACCAGCTGGCTTTGTTCATACGTCTGGGAAGCGACTACCGCAATAATTATTATGAGTACGAAATACCCCTGAAGCTCACCCCGCCCGGCATTTACGGCCGCTATTCGGTGGAGGATGCACGCATGGTATGGCCTGAGGAGAACATGCTCGACATACCTTTGAGCGTGTTCACCAACATTAAGAAAGCCCGCAATACGGCCAAGTCACAAGGCCTGGCGTCGTTCGTCAGCGTGTACAGCGCTTACGATGAAGACCATCCTAACAATAAGGTAAGCATAGTCGGTAACCCGACGCTCGGCGAAGTGAAGACTATGATGATAGGTGTGCGTAACCTGTCGGGCGAAATCAAGTCGGGTGAGGTATGGATAAATGAGTTGAGGCTCAAGGAATACAACAACGAGGGAGGCTGGGCTGCCCAGGGAGCTCTCAATGTCCAGCTTTCAGATATAGGCTCGTTAAACGCTACTGGAAAGATAGTAACCAACGGTTTCGGAGGTATAGAGGACGGCGTAGCCGAGCGTTCGCAGGACGACTACAAGACTTACAGCTTTACGGCGAATATCGAGCTTGGCCGGTTCTTCCCCGACAAGGCAAAGGTCACGGCTCCGCTTTACTACTCGATAACCCAGGAGGAGACGCGGCCGAAGTACAATCCGCTTGACACCGACTTGCTGCTTGACGAGTCGCTCGACGCTATTTCCGATTCGCACGAGCGCGATTCGATAGAGAGCATAGCCGTTACAAAGACCACGAACACCAACTTCTCGCTATCAAACGTGCGCGTAGGCATACAGACCAAACGCCATCCCATGCCGTACGACCCTGCCAACTTCTCGTTCAGCTACAGCCACAGCCATCGTTATACTACGGGCCAGACCACCGTGTACGAGCGCGAGGACAACTGGCGCGGTGCGCTCAACTACAGTTACACGCCGGTGTACAAGCCTTTTGAACCGTTCCGTAAGCTTATTAAGAGCAAGAGCAAATGGTATGACATATTAAAGCGTTTCGGACTTAACTGGCTGCCGCAGAACATCTCGTTTGACACGGAAATGATGCGCAACTATTACGAACTGCAGGAGCGCGACATGGAAAGCACTGAAGGTAACATGCTGCCGCTCACGTTCAGCGAACAGTTCCTGTGGAACAGGTCGTTCTCTGTCAGGTGGGATTTGACCAAGAACCTGCACATGAACTTCAGCAGCGCTACCAACGCCGAGATAGAAGAGCCTTACACGCCTATTAACAAAGACCTGTATCCCGACAGTTACTCGGCGTGGAAAGACTCCGTATGGACGAGCATAAAGGACTTCGGGCGTCCGCTCGACTACAACCAGACGTTTACGGCTTCATACCAACTGCCGCTCAACCTTATCCCGATTTTCGACTGGGTGAACGCCGACGGCAATTATAACGCGACCTATAACTGGACTCGCGGAACCGAACTTGAGGACGGAACGTCGCTTGGCAATTCAATCACGATGAACCGTCAGTACAATATCAACGGTACGTTCAATCTTGAGAAGTTGTACAACCATGTACCGTTCTTGAAGAAAACCAACGACAGGTTCAACAAGACCGTGCGTTCGTCAAGGCTCTCTTCGTCAAGGCAGCGCAACAACCGTAAGGCCCGGACAACGACGAAGGGTGGCAAGGGCAGCAAGGACGACGAGAAGGAAAAGAAGGTGTTGCCGAAGAACAAGCGCAGTTTTGAGAAGGAAATCGTGCTCATGCCAGACACGTCGGTCATCATATCACACGGCAAGAACAGCAAGCGGCTGATGGTAAGCGCAAGGACAAAGGACGGCCGTAAGTTCAACTTGAAGTACAGGAAGCTTGACAACAACCGCATACGTATAATCTCAAAGGTTGACACGGCTACCACGTTGAAGCTCACCGTTACTCCGAAAGCTCCCCTTGAGGACACGAAGTGGTACAAGACGGCTCAGTGCATAGCCCGCGGACTAATGCTTGTGCGCAACGTAAGTTTCTCTTACCGCAACCAGTACAGTATGTACCTGCCCGGTTTCATGCCCGAGGTGGGCGACATGTTCGGCCAGCGTGGCGGCGACATAATGGCCCCGGGACTTGGCTTTGCTTTCGGTTTTGCCGGCGACGACTATATCAACAAGGCGGCCGACCGTGGCTGGCTGCTCATGGCCGACAGCGTTGCCACGCCGGCTACGACCAGTCTTACCGAGGATTTCCAGCTGCGCATGACGCTCGAACCGGTAAAGAACCTGAAGATAGACCTCAACGCCAGCCGTACGGAGACTAAGTCGAAGAGCATTCAGTACATGTATTCGGGCATGCCTACCACGCAGAGCGGCACGCTAACCATGACCACCATAAGTCTTGGCAGCGCCTTCGAGAGCATGGGCGACGCCACCAACGGCTACCGCTCGGCTACGTTCGAGAAGTTCTGCCGTTCGCTTGACGGCTTCCGTGACCGTGTTGAGGCGCAGTATGCCGGCGCCACATATCCTGACGGTACAACGCTTGCCGGGCAGAAGTTTGACCCGGCCAACGGCTCCGTTAGCAAGTACAGTGCCGACGTTATGATACCGGCGTTCCTCTCGGCCTACACATCCATGGGCGGCAATTCGCTCTCGATATTCCCCACGCTGGCGCGCCTGTTGCCCAACTGGACGGTGCGTTACAGCGGGCTGGTGCAGCTGCCGTGGTTCCGCGACGTGTTCAAGAGCTTCAACATCAACCATGCTTACAAGAGCATTTACGCCGTAGGCTCGTACAGCTCGTACAGTTCGTACATGGAGTACATGAACGGTCTTGGCTTCATCAACGACGCCACGACGGGCAGTCCTGTGCCAAGCAGCATGTACAACGTCAGCACAGTGAGCATTAACGAGTCGTTCTCGCCGCTGCTGGGTATTGACATGACGTTTAACAACAACCTTACATGCAAGCTGGAGTACCGCAAGACGCGCGTGCTGAGCCTTAGTATGACGAGTATACAGATAAACGAGGCAACCAGCAGTGACTGGGTTGTGGGCATGGGATATAAAATCAACAACTTCAAGCTGTTCGGCGGACGGCGCAGCCGCAGGGTGCGCTCGAGCGGCAGAAACAATGACGAGAGCACCGGCAGCGCTACGTCAAAGTCGGGCAGCGGATTCAATACCGACCTTAACCTGCGCCTCGACCTGTCTTACCGCAAGCAGGCTTCAATATGCCGCGACATAGCCTCGATGACCAGTTCGGCCAGCAGCGGCAACACGGCATTCAAGCTGTCATTCTCTGCCGACTATACCCTGTCGCGCCTGTTGACGATGAGCTTCTATTATGACCGCCAGACAAACACGCCTCTCTTGTCGTCGAGCAGTTATCCGACCACGACCCAGGACTTCGGCCTCAGCCTGAAGTTCTCGCTCACGAGATAAGTGCCTGCGGCATCAACGGCGGCATAGGGGCATTTCGGTGGCTTGCCTGCCGCTTTGCTTAGGTGTGGCTGGCGGTGCGTTTTGCCTTCAGTCTATTGCCTTGTCATTTCAGCGTACATTATAAATAGTCTCGCTACAATGTCTTCTTCGCTTGTTTCGGGCGCAAAGCCGTAGGCCGACGCTACGGTCATGTCGTTTTGGCGGTGAGCCTTGCGTAGCTCCGGAGGCATGGTGACGGTGTCGTACAGGTCGGCCAGCGAGCTGTCGGGATACATCGCGCGGGCGTCAAGTATGGCTTGGGCGGCAGATTCTATCCGCTGCCGTTGCGCTTCTGTGGGTGTGGGCCATGGAAAGTTGTTGTACACTATGTCTTTACTGTAGCGGTAATCACTTTTCAGACGTCCGCACACCGTGCGCATCCAAGCCATGTGGACACGACTTGTCAGCACGCCGAAATGGTAGAGCGTGGCGTTCGGGATGATATGCACGGAGTCGGTCACGATGGTGTCCGATGTCATGAAACCTATCGGTACATACTCGCGGTGTTCGGAAGATACGCGCGGGATTACGACGAACGTGGCGGGATTGTTAGTCTCTCGGAACAGTGCGGGGGTGTCGGCCAGCCGACGTGTGCCTGCGTCGGGACTGTTCAGGCGCATCTCCCTGCACTTTGAAACACGCTCCATCACTGACGGCATCTGCCTTAGCTCTGACGGTGACGCGCCGACAAGCCACAAGCAATAACGCGGAAGATTGTTTATGAACTCCTTTGCGCCGACAAGTTTTTTTATGTATTTCAGGGCTTTCGGCTCTTTTTTTACGAACGCATCGTAATCTGAAGCCTCTATGATAAGGTTGCCGCCGTCGGTCGGCTGGTTGCCTCTCGACATGTAGGGAACGTCGCACAACGGCTTGCTGCGGCTTTCGATGAAGATGTCAGGGCCGTCTAACAAGTAGGCGTTTATGTTGGCGGCGCAGCGCATCCCGTCTTTGTCGAACAACAGCCGTGCGCCACTGCCGCTGTTGCTGAACCCTACTATCACGCAGTGTACTTGCGCTTTCTGGCTTGCGTCGTTGTCCCATTTGAACGTGGAATGGGCAAAATCTATATGGATATGGAACTTGTCGTAAAGCGGTTTCCACAAAATTGCAACTTGTTCACCTTGCGTTATGGAGTTTGTCGCTACCAACGCGGCGCGTGTGTCAGCTTCATTCATATATTCAGCAGCCTTGTAAAACCATGCGCCCACGTAGTCGACGGTCTTGTTTTTAAGGAAGAACGGCAGTATGTCTTTCCTCTGTGACGGCGACATTTGGTTGTTGCCTATAAACGGCGGGTTGCCCATAATGTAGCTTACGGGACCGTCGGGCTTGATGTTTTCCCACGGCGTGGCAAGGGCGTTGCCCTCCATTATGTTGGGATAGGCCTTTAGCGGCAGGTAGTCGAGGTCTCGTCCTACTATCGTCTCGGTCTCTTTCATCATCTGTGCCTCGGCAATCCACAGGGCGGTGCGCGCCACGGATACCGCAAAGTCGTTCACCTCAATACCGTAAAACTGGCCTATCGACACCTTTACGGGGCTGAATCCGCCTCCCAGCAGTATCTGCCCGTCGGCGTGTATCAGTCGCAGGCACTCGTTTTCGAGCCTCCTAAGCGAGAGGTATGTCTCCGTAAGGAAGTTGCCGCTGCCGCATGCGGGGTCGAGAAAGGTAAGCCCCGCCAGCTTGTCGCGGAAAGCTTCGGCCAGTTGTCGGCGGCGGCGCTCCGTGCGTATGCGGCTTATCTCGTTGAAGTCGGCGCGTAGACTGTCGAGAAACAGCGGGTCAATAACCTTGTGGATGTTGTCTACGCTGGTGTAGTGCATCCCGCCCTTGCGGCGCGTCTCGGGGTTGAGCGTGCTCTCGAACACCGCCCCGAATATCGTCGGCGATATCCCGCTCCAGTCGAAGTCGTCGCTGGCGTGGGTGAGCAGTAGTGCCGCTATCTCGTCGTTGAAGCTCGGTATCTCGATTGCGGTGTCGGCAAACAGTCCGCCGTTAACGTAGGGGAAGGCCGCCAGCAGGTTGTCCTCCATGTAGGGGTCGCGCGCGGCCGTGGGCGTGTTGAGCACGTCGAACAGCTCTTGCAGGGCCTTGCGCATGCGTTCGGGGGCGAACTGCGTCATGTAGTCGTGAAACAAACCGTGGCGGCCGAACAGTCCCGCGTCTTCGGCGTAGAGGCAGAACACGAGGCGCACGCACAGCATGTTGAGGCTGCGCAGGGTGTCGGCGGCGGTGGGGTTGCGGTATTGTTGCAGTATGGCGTCGTACAGACGGCTTACTATCTCGCCCGCCTTGAGCGACACTTCGGTCTCCTTGTGTACGTGCATGTCGGCCGGGTCGACGAGAAAGCGCAGCCTGTATAGCTCGTCGGGTATGTCTTCCAACCTTATCTCCTCGGGCTCGCCCGAGGGGTTCTCCATGTCGTAGACGAGAAATGAGGCGAAGTTGCACGTCACCACCCATCGCGGGTGCATGTTGCGTGGCAGTTCGGTTATGTAGCGCTTGGCCTGCTGAAACGGCGTAAGCATTGAGCCATCGCTCTGGCGTATGGGCTTGCGCAGGTCTTTGCCAATGCCCTTGCTCTATTAGCACTTGCGTGGGGCGTATGTATCCGTCGATAAAGCTGGTGTGGTCGAGGTGTACTTTGTCCTCAAACGATATTATGCTTTCGGGGTGTTCAACGCCCAGCACGTCGCGCAGCAGCGAGAGCCAGAACGTCTGGCTCTCGCCTTTCTCATAGCCGCGGCCGGTCCATTCGCTGACAAAGCGGCGTGCCTCCTTCTGTCGTATGCTGTCTTTCATGATGTCTGTAATGTTTTTTCGCCGTATGCAAAGATACACTTTTTCCGTCGGTATCGCTGCGCTGTTGGGCGTAGTTTTATTCATTCAGACCATCTTTGTGGGCCTTCCGCCGTCCTGTTGGATGGTAAAATGGCGTCAGCTCGGTATAATTATAATGTGGTAATAACCTTACTTCAAGCGGTCGGTTGGTATTCGTCATTGCCTTAATGGCGACTGCCTGGATTAAGGGAGGTCGCCTTTTGGCGTATAAAAGGTGACCTTTTACACGCCAAAAGGCCGTCTTTCGGACGGTTAAAGGCGGCCTTTTAAAACCGTAAGGATTATACCCTGTTGCGCTTACGGTCTGTATCCGTATGGTGCACGGCCGTGGCTGACTGTAAGGATAAACGCGCCTCGGCTTATAATTTTCAACTGGCGTAGTTGCTTGCGGCGTGTCAAAAAATGGAGTTTATATATCAATTAACATTGAACGGTTTGTCATATTTTTTCATATCTTTGCAACATAAAACTATGAACAATATGAAAAGTATACTTGACGGACGTCCCGCTCTTAAGCAGGAAGTAGACAAGGTGGCCGAGGTAGCCGGCTATCTGTGGCAAAAAGGCTGGGCCGAGCGTAACGGCGGAAACATTACCGTGAACATTACCGAACTTGTAGACGATGAGATAAGGCAAATGCCGGCCATCAGCGAGGTTAAGCAAATCGGCGTTACCCTGCCACATCTTAAGGGCGCTTACTTCTTCTGCAAGGGCACCAACCGCCGCATGCGCGACCTTGCTCGCCGCCCTATGGAGAACGGAAGCGTAATAAGGATACTTGACGACTGCGCAAGTTACGTTATCATAGCTGACCAGCCGGTCAATCCTACAAGCGAGCTGCCTTCGCACCTCATGGTTCACGACCATCTCATCGAGAAGGGGTCGCCTTACCGTGCGTCGCTGCACACTCATCCTATCGAGCTCGTCGCGATGACGCATATCCGCAAGTTCCTCGGCAAGGACGTGCTTACCAAGCTGCTCTGGAGCATGATTCCCGAGACAAAGGCGTTCTGTCCGCGCGGCTTGGGCATAATACCATACGAGCTGCCAAGCAGCGTTAAACTGGCTGAAGAGACCGTACGCCAGCTTGACGACTATGACGTGGCTATGTGGGAAAAGCACGGCGTGTTTGCAATCGACAAGGACATAATGCAGGCTTTCGACCAGGTTGACGTGCTGAACAAGAGCGCCCTGATATATATCGCAGCCAAGAACATGGGCGAGGAGCCGGAAGGAATGAGCGACGAGCAGATGGCCGAGATGACCAAAGCGTTTAATTTACCGAAATAAGTAAGGATGGATATCATCAATGTAGCTAAACGATAAAATCTTATCATTCTCAGATAATATTAGTTTAAGAGTCTATTTAGACGCGTGCCACCAATGTTGTGAAACATCGGTGGCACGTTTTTTTACTTTTTTACTTGATAACTTGCGGCAGGAACGACGATACGATAAGTATCACGAGGCCAGCGATCAGCACGGCGATTGTCTTGCGTGAGCAGCCTTTCCACTCCTTGAGAATTATTCCCCATACGTTGCTGAACGTAACGTTGAGCGCCATCAGTATGCACCACGAGAACGTAAGCAGCACGGCCGAGTCGGTAAGGAAGCCCTTGCCAAGGCTCAATCCGAAGAATTGGCTGTACCATAACAGGCCCGCGAGGGCGCAGAAGATGATGTTGTTGGCGTAAAGTCCGGTCTCACGGTAGTCTTTCCATGTGTTGTTCTTGCTGTTCTGCATAAAGCAGTACACGGCATTCGTGATGAATCCTCCTGCCGTAACGAGCAGGGTAGCGGGCAGGGTCTTGAACATCGGAGCCGTCGCATCGCCGAAATTAAGGTGCTCGCCGAAGCCCAGGCCTATGCTGAAACATGCGCTCATAAAGCCCGCGAGCAATGCCACTATTATGCCCTTGGTAAAGTTGAAGTCCTTAACAGCCTTCTTCTTTTCCTCCTCGCTTAGCGACTGCGACTTCATGTTGCCTGCCACTCCGATAACTCCAATGCCTATCAGCGTGACCACCACGCCTACTATAACCGGTGTGGTAAGGTCTTGGGTGTTACCCGTGAACACCGGGGTAAGTATCGTTCCAAGTCCCGCGCACGTGCCGAGGGCTATGCTTTGGCCAAGAGCTACGCCGAGATAGCGCATGGAAAGGCCGAATGTCAATCCTCCTATACCCCACAGGACGCCGAAGAACATCGTGAGCAGCGACGCTTTCGGGTCGGCCGTGTACAGCTCCATGAGCCCGTGCCCTTCGGGTACGGCCAGCAATGCGCCCAACAGCGGGAATACCAGCCATGCGAAGATGCCCTGCACGAGCCAGTAAGACTCCCAGCTCCATGCCTTTATCTTATTGATAGGCACGTAGCAGCTTGACTGGCAGAAGGCGCCGATGGCGATTATCAAAAGTCCGATAAATATTTCCATGATATAAAGTTTGCCTGTAAAAAGATAACAAGCAGGCAAGGGCTTTATCCTTGTCTGCTTGTTTCTTGACTGTTTGTTGTGTTATCAGTTCCTCTTTGACGTTACGTCGTTCTCGTATTTCTCCACCTCGGCGATGAATTCGTCGCCCACGGGAACGTTGTTGCGCAGGCAGAACTCGTCGTAAACGGCGTTCCACGGCATGGCCTTCTCTTCCTCGAGCAGTGCGAGACGCTCGAAGCCCTTGCCCTCGTCCTCGTATTTCCTGAGCGTAGCCAATGGCTCCAACAGGGCGCGGAGCATGCACTTCTGGGCGGCGCGGCTTCCTATTACGTATGCACCGATGCGGTTGATTGATGCGTCGAAGTAGTCGAGGCCGTAGTGAACGCGGTCCAGTGCGCCTGCGCGTACAATCTCCTTGAAGAGGTCCAGCGTCGGGTCGTCCATGATTGTGACGTGGTCGGAGTCCCATCTGATTGGGCGGCTCACGTGGAGCATCAGCTCAGGAACGTAGAGCAACATGGCCGAAACCTTGTCGGCAACGCTCTCTGTCGGGTGGAAGTGGCCGGTGTCGAGGGTTATCATCTTGCCTGTCTGGGCTGCGTAAGCGGTATAGAAGTCGTTTGAACCCACGGTGAAGCTCTCCAGTCCGATGCCGAACACCTTCGACTCGATGCAGTCTTTCATGTTGTCGTACTTCGTGGCGAAGATTTCGTCGAGCGAGGCTTTAAGCAGTTCACGGTACTTCAGCTTGTTTACTGTCATGTCCTTGCTTCCGTCGTGTACCCAAACGTTCATTATGCATGGATCGCCCTGCGCCTTACCCATTTCTTCTGCGATGGCGCGGCAGCGCTTTGTGTGTTCAATCCAGAAGTTGCGTATTCCGTCGTCCGGGTTAGCCAGGGTAAGGTTCCCGCTCTTCGGGTGTGAGAACGATGTTGAGTTGAAGTCGAGCTTCATGTTGTTTTCCTTAGCCCACTCTATCCAGCTCAGGAAGTATTCGGGAGTTACCTCGTCGCGGTCAACAGACTTGCCCTTGAAGTCTCCGTATATTTCGTGCAGGTTCAGTCTGTGTGTGCCCGGTATGAGGCTTTTTGCCTTCCCTATGTCCATGCGCACCTCGTCGATGTTGCGTGCACGGCCGGGATAGTTGCCTGTTGTGGCTATACCGCCGCTAAGCGAGCCCGTAAGGTTCTCGAATCCGATTACGTCATCGGTCTGCCAGCAGTGCAGGCTGAGGTGGAAATCTTGCATTTGCGCGATTACTTTCTCCGTGTCGACGCCTATTTCGGCGTAACGCTCTTTGGCTATTTCATAAGCCTTGGTTATAAGTTCTTCCTTCATGTTGTTCGTTTTAAGGTTTATGTTATTTGATTTTATTCTGCCGTAATAAATGGGTTGGTCGGCAGGCTGCGGGTACGCATGCCTTGTTCCCTGTCTGTTTTTCCGGTAGTGTGGCTACTGCTTTCCTGTCACCTCCAGATATCTGCCGTAGGCTTTGTCCCATAAGTCGTGGTCTTGCGGGTCAAAACGCTTTATGCTTACGCTGTCGGCGATAATCCGTCGCATGTCGAATATGTCGCCGGCCTGGCCTGAAGCCTTGGCCTGAAGCATGATGTTGCCCAGTGCCGTGCATTCTTGCGGCCCCGCGAGGACGGTCAGTCCCGTAGAGTTGGCCGTAAACTGGTTGAGCAAGTCGTTCCTTGAGCCTCCGCCTATTATGTGCAATGTGTCGATAGTGAACGGTGCCATCTCCTTCAGCCAGCCTGCCACTTGGCGGTAACGCAGGGCAAGGCTCTCGAAAATACAGCGGCAAATCTCGGCGTATCCTTCTGGAACGTGCTGCCCTGTGGTGCGGCAGTACGCCTTGATTGCTTCCTGCATGTCGGCCGGATTGGCGAATGTCTCGTCGTCAGGGTTGATTATGCTTTGGAACGCCGGTACCTTCATGGCGTCTGCCAGCAGCGTTGCGTAGTCGGCGGGAGCGTCGTCGCCCCATTCCTTGCGGCATCTTTCGAGCAGCCACATGCCGCAGATGTTCTTCAGGAAGCGTGTCGTTCCCTCTATGCCGCCTTCGTTGGTGAAGTTGCGGTCGTAGCTTACATTATTAATAATAGGCTCTTTTGTCTCTATACCCATCAGGCTCCACGTGCCGCTGCTGAGGTATGCGAAGCGTTCGTCCTTGGCAGGAACCGCCGCCACGGCGCTTGCCGTATCGTGTCCGGCCACGGCTATTACCGGTACGGGGCCGAGTCCCGTCATCTTCTGTACTTCTTCGGTAAGCGTGCCGATACGGTGTCCCGGGGTGACCATTGGGCCGAACATGTCGCCCGACAGTTCCAAACTGTCAAGCAGCCTTGGGTCAAGTTCCTTGGTTACGGGGTTGAGCAGCTGGCTGGTTGACGCTATTGTATATTCGCAAACGGCTTTTCCCGTGAGCATCCAGCTCAGCGCATCGGGCACGAAGAGTATCTTGTTGGCATTGTTGAGGGCTGAGTTGCCGGCGAGGCGCATGGCGTAGAGCTGGAACAGTGAGTTGAAGTTCATGAACTGTATGCCCGTAGCGCGGTAGACGTCTTCCTTGGATACGGCATTGGCGAAGTACTCCTCGGGCACTCCGAAGGTGTGGGGGTCGCGGTAGGCTATGGGGTTGCGCAGCAGCGCTCCGTCGTTACCGACGCACACAAAGTCTACTCCCCATGTGTCGATGCCTATGCTTTCTATCTCAAGTCCGCGCTTTGCCGCAAGCTTGAGGCCCTTGATTATCTCGAAGTAGAGGGCGTAGATGTCCCAATAGAAGTGTCCGCCCGTCTCGATAAGATTGTTGGGGAAGCGGGTGAGCTCCTCAAGTTCCACTTTGCCGTCGACAATCGTCCCGACAATGGTTCTGCCGCTTGTCGCCCCGAGGTCGACAGCGAAGTAGCAGTGAGAATTGTTCATTCTTATGTTTTTATGTATTAAATTTTCTTTTTGCGGCCGGTTTGCCATGTTGTACATGGCTTAGCTGAGCGTGCTTTTCCGCCGCTGCTTATGTAGTCTGATAGGATATGCGTGAGCGCCGGCGAATGTCTGTCCATAGTTTGCCTGCACTACTTGTCCATTGGCAAAGGTAAGTATTATTTTATAAAATATCGTATTGTAATTTGATATTTTGACAATAAGTTTTGAGAATTTTATAAATGACGGCCTGACGGCCTGTTTGTGGGCATGCTCAGCCTTGGTTTTGCCTGCGTCGGTTAAGGTGTTGCGCATCAGTGTTACATGTCTTGCGGAGAGTCTTGCCGTGTGTGCCGTAGGGCCTTGTTGCCGAGGTGTTTGTAAAAAGACGGCTTTTTGCAAGCCGAAAGACCGCCTTTCAGCCTGTAAAAGGCCGTCTTTTGCGATGCGTTTGACGGCCTTTTGCGTGTCGTCCGGAATTGGGCAGGACGATAAGTGTATCTTTGTTATTTGCCATTCCGCCGCATTGCCGTAGGTTAAAGCCGTCATGCCAAATGGCCGGCAGGCTCTTTCCGCGAGGTGGCATGGCGGAAGGGTAGTGGTGTACAGGCCTCTCTAATGGCGCTGGTGGCGTATAGGCACTATAAAAACGGTGGTAAAAGAAAGTAAAATACGTGAATGTTTATTAATAAAACGAAGTTTTCAGAAATTATCATTAATTTTGCAATCTGGAAATAGCAATCTTAACTTAAAAACAAACTTAATGTCAACACTTACACTTACAATTGTCGTAGTATTCGTATTCGGATACTTATGCATCGCCCTTGAGACCCTGACCAAGGTCAACAAGGCTGCAGTAGCCCTGCTAATGCTGGTGGCCTGCTGGACTCTCTACATGTTCGACCCGGGCAACTTCCCGGCGGAAATCACTGCCGACGGCATTGCCGCCTATGCTGGTTCGGTGATTGAGGGACATCTCGGAAGCACCGCCACCACGCTGTTCTTCCTTATGGGAGCCATGACTATCGTCGAGACGGTAGACCAGAACGGTGGCTTCAACTTCGTGCGCGACATGCTCAAGACCAGGAGCAAGAAAGCTCTGCTGTGGCGTATCACCATCATGACCTTCTTCCTTTCGGCCATACTTGACAACATGACTACCGCCATCGTCATGGTAATGATTCTACGCAAGCTCATCGACGACCGCAAGGACAGGCTTATCTATGCCTCGCTTATCATCATCGCGGCCAACTCAGGCGGAGCGTTCTCGCCGATAGGCGACGTCACTACGATTATGCTCTGGAACAAGAGCCTCATCACCGCCGCCGGCGTTATCAAGGAACTGTTCATACCTTCGCTCGTATCAGTAGTATTGCCTGCCTATATCCTGTCGCTCTCGCTTAAGGGCAACGTCAACGCCGGAGCCGACCTCGGCACCGTTGTCGTGGATAACGACTTCACCGACGGCCAGCGCAAGGCTGTATTCTGGATAGGAGTAGGCGGCCTGATTTTCGTCCCCATATTCAAGTCTATAACCCATCTGCCCCCGTTCGTCGGCATACTGCTCGTGCTTGGCGTGCTTTGGCTGTTTACCGAGATATTCTACCGTAAGGCTCCCGAGCACAACGAGGAGGGCGGAACGCAGAAGAGGATAACAAATATCATCTCCCGCATCGACATGGGCACCATCCTGTTCTTCCTCGGAATACTCATGGCTGTGTCGTGTCTCCAGGAGATAGGCGTGCTGTCGGCGCTCGGCACTGGCCTTAATGACGTGTTTGACGGCAACCATTATCTTATCACCGGCATTATCGGCGTACTCTCGAGTATTGTTGACAATGTCCCCCTTGTAGCGGGATGTATGGGAATGTATCCCCTCGCTGAAGTCGGCGACATGGCCCAGGACGGCATATTCTGGCAGCTGCTGGCCTACTGCGCCGGCGTTGGCGGCTCGATGCTCATCATCGGCTCTGCAGCCGGTGTGGTGGTCATGGGCCTGGAGAAGATAACCTTCATCTGGTACATGAAGCGCATCTCATGGATAGCGTTTATCGGATACGTGGCCGGAATTCTGGCTTACTGGGTTGAAAAAACAGTCATCGGACTGTAGGAAAATTAAGAATTAAGAGTTAAGAATTAAGAAAAACACTTTTGCCGTTATATCAGATGAGGCATATTTTCTTAATTCTTAACTCTTAATTCTTAATTATTTATCATCTCATCCTCGAGCGGTATTCGCTCGGTTTGCAGCCAATCTTTGTCTTGAATTTGCTTGAGAAATAGTCAGGAGAGTCGAAGTTCAGCCTGTACGCTATTTCCTTAATGCTCATGTCGGTAGTTGATAGCAGCTCCTTGGCGCGCTGGAGTTTCAGGTCTTGCTGGTAGAACGCCGGCGACAGGCCCGTGTACTCCTTGAAAAGCTTGCGGAAGTTGGAGTAGCTTGAGCCCAGTTCCGCCGCTATTTCCTGCACCGTAATCTTTGACTCAACCCCCTCGCGGATACGTAGTCGCGCCCTATTAATCATGTCGACGTAGCCTCCTTTGCGGCTAAGCTCCATGTTGCGTTCGAGCGAATACATCAAGCCTATCAGGTTGTTGGTTATTCCCGCGAGTATCTGTTGCATGTGTGCGGGCTCCTCCTTTGCCGTCTCTATGGCCGACTTGTATAGGTGTACAATGTCGTTGCTGAAGCCAACGTGGTAGATTGGCTTTTCGAGCGACAGGAAGTTGTACTTCAGTCTGTCGTCCATGTTTCGCCCTTTGTAGCCTATCCAGTAACTCTTCCAGAACGTTCCGGGCAGTGGGTGGTATGTATGCCATTCTCCTGGGAACAGTAGGAATATGTCTCCGGCCTTTATCGGTACGTCGGTAACATGCCGTGAAGAGAAAACTCCCTCGCCTTCCACCAGGTAAAGCATCTGGTATTCATCAAGAATTCGCCCGCGCTCGGGGTCAAAATAATAGCCGTCGCCGTGTCCCTTGGTAGGGTACGGTTCGTCAGGTCCTACCTCATCGTATCCCACGGTGTTGACAACGAGGCCCCATTGTGCGTCACGGTCATTGGCGACCAAATACTTGCTGTCTTGCATATTATTTCATGTTATACGGTTATCATAGGTCATTTGTTATCCTGTTATAAGGCTGTCGGGCGTGGCCTTATAGCCTTGTGTTGGCTGTGGGGCTCCTTGCCGCCTTACGGTACGATCTTTTCCTGAAGCTTACAACTGGTATTGCAGGTGCTTCATGGGGTGTCCTCCCCAAGTGTTTTCACCTACATATTTGAATCCTATACGGCCGTACAGTTTTTCGGCCTTTGGGTTTCCTTTGTCTACAAGCAGTCCGACGGCTGGTATGTCCATCTTTTTGGCTTTGTCGATGGCGGCGTTGAGCAGTGCGGTTGCCACGCCCTTGCCGCGGCAGCTTTCGAATACGGCAATGCTGTCGATGTAGAGTTCGCCTGGCCCGGTTTCGTCTTCCATGTTTGACAGTTCGCGGCCGAAGTTGTCTTTTGCCGCTTTTATGAATTCCGCCCTCAGTTCGTGCAGGCGCGCCCCGTCGTAGGATACGCACATGCCGCACAGCTTCCCGTCCTCGTCTATGGCAACGATGGTGTTGCGATAGCTGTACTGTGTGTTGTCTGCGAGCACGAGTTCCGTCATTACCCGCTCGAAATCGTCAAGTGTATGCTCAGGACCGGTAAAGTAACGGCAGCATTCATAGTTCATCGCGAGCATGATAAGCCGTGCTATTGATAATGCCTGATGTTCCTGGGCAGCTTGAATTTCTATCATTTTGTAAAAGATTTAAGTTATATAATAATGTCTTTGCAAAAATAAGTAAAATAAGGCGAACGACAAAAATAATTATGAATTAAGAGTCAAGAATTAAGGAAAATACGTCGGAAGCTTACTTCCGGCTGCGTGTTTTCTCGTCCTGCTTGACGCAGGGCGTTGCTTCTTGGCTCTTGATTCGTAATTATATCAGTCTTCGTCTTTATCCTTTTCGTCTTTCAGCGTTACGAGTACCTTGTCGATACGGGCGCCGTCCATGTCCACAATCTCGAGGTTAAAGCAGTTCCAGTCCGTATGTTCGCCGGCTTGCGGTATATGCTTCAGCTGCTCGATGATGAGCCCCGCGAGTGTGTTGTAGTCCTGTTCGTTGTCGTAAAGCTCCTCTTTGTCGAAGTAAGCAAGGAAGTCGTAGAAAGAGCATTGGCCGTCGACGAGCCAGCTTTCCGAGCCTTCACGTTTTACAATCTCGGGTTCGTTGTTCACCTCGTCGATTGTGCCGACAAGGCCCTCGAGGATGTCACGCAGTGTTATCAGCCCCTGGAAACTGCCGAATTCGTCGCATATGAACGCCTGGGCCAGTCGTTTTTCCTTCATCTGTTCGAGGGCTTTGTACACGGTCATGTTCTCGTAAATGTAGACCGCCGGGCGCATTATCTGCCTCAGGTTTACCGATTCGTCGCTGAGGCGGAATATCAAGTCCTTGAGCGACACTACGCCAACGATGTTCTCCAAGCTGTGGTCTATTACGGGGTATGACTCGTACAGGTCGTCGTTAAGAACCTGGCGGATTTCGTCCTTGGTCATGCTGACGTCGAGCGTCACCACCTCGGAGCGGTGGGTCATCAGCGAGTCAACCTTCAGGTCGCCGAGCATGAAGACACGTTCTACTATGTCCTGTTCAACTTCCTGCACCTCGCCGTCCTCCTTGCCTTCCTGCACGATGGACTTGATGTCCTCCTCGGTCACTTTCGTTTCCGCGTCCTTGACGCCGAGCAGGTTGACTATTGTCTCGGTGCTCTTTGACAGAATCCACACGAAAGGCGACGCGATGACCGACAGGAAGTTCATCGGCCGCGATATGATTTCAGACGCCTTCTCGGCCACGCTCATGCCGATACGCTTCGGCACCAGCTCGCCGAACACTATCGTGAGGTACGTCACGATGATTACTATCAGTCCCTGTGCCAGCGGATAAGCCCAGCGCTCGGGCATGCCGAGGCTCTCGAACACGTCGGAAAACCGCCCGGAAATGGAGGCTCCGGAGTAAATACCCGTCAGGATACCTATGAGCGTGATTCCAATCTGTACTGTTGAAAGAAAACGGTCAGGGTCGTTGGCCAGTCGCAAAGCCGTCTTTGCGCCCTTGTTGCCTTTTTTCTCGTCGTTTGATAAAGTAGTTTTTCTTGCTTGAATTACTGCTATTTCAGACATGGCGAATATGCCATTGAGCATGATTAATAGCAGAATGATGATAATTTCGTCCATTAATGGTTACAAATATTCGTTTCCGTTGCAAAGATAGTGCAAAATTTCGGTTAAACGAAGCGAAAGGGAAACTTTTTCACTTTTGTTGGTGTGAGAATCTTATTATTGTTGGATGGAATATAAAATAAATGTTAGTGAAGCGGATTTTTGTTCTTGTTCCCGTGTTTCCGTAGTGCCGCTTTCGGCTCGTTCGATGGCTGCCTGCGTTGTGGAAAGCCGCCTGTCGGAATGTAAAAAGCCGTCTTTCATCTTGTGAAAGACGGCAAAACGCAAGCCGAAAGACGGCCTTTTGGATTGTAAGGAAAGCCGGGTCGCTTCGTTATATATTAGCGTCAGGCTTGTATTATGTCTTTTAAAACGTAACCACAAGCAGGGTGAAATGTTACGGTTTTCGCCCTGCCGTGTTTTGGCTTTTATCGTTTCAGGGTGAATTCGAAGCGGAGTCCGCCCGTTATGTTGTTGCTTACGGAGATTGTTCCGCCGTGCAGCAGCACGGCGTTCTTTACGATAGCCAGTCCGAGTCCAGTGCCTCCCATCTTTCGGCTGCGGCCTTTGTCCACGCGGTAGAAGCGCTCGAACAGGCGTGGCAGGTGCTCGTACGGCACGCCAACGCCGTTGTCGCTGAACGTAAAGCTCCAGAACTCGTCCTTGGGTTCTACCGACAGGGTTATCGTCGTGCCTTCGCCAGCGTATGCCACGGCGTTGTCTGTCAGGTTGCGGAACACGCTGTACAGCAGTGACTGGTTGCCTTTTACTGTTATGCCGTCAGGCAGTTTGTTGTCGAATGTCATGCCGCGCTCGCTCATTTCCAGCGACGTGTCCTGTATTATGCTGGCCACCATGGCGCTGATGTCTACCTTTTCGAAGTCAACCATCTCGGGCGCGTCGTCAAGACGGTTGAGCGTCGAGATGTCGCGCAGCAGCGAGGCGAGCCGTTGCGACTGGGCATAGCACCGCTGGAGGAACTGCTGTTTCATGGCTTCGTTTATGTTCGGGTTCTCCAGTATGGTCTCAAGGTATCCCTGTATGCTGGCTACGGGCGTCTTCAGCTCGTGCGCAATGTTTTGCGTGAGCTGGCGTTTCAGCACGTTCTGCTCCTCTTTCGTCTTTTGCAGCCGCTTGTAAATCTTGATTATCCGTTCGGCTATTTCGCCCAGCTCGTCGCCCGGAAAACCTACGAGGTCTTCAGTGTCGAGACTCTCGTTGTGGTCGGCCCGGCTGGCAAAGAGGCGCAGGCGCGTTATGTTGTCACCCAGGCGGCTGGTGAAACGGTAGAGGATGAACACCAGTATGAGCATGGCGACAAGCGCGAACCACAGGTAATGCTGGTCAGCCTTGAGCACTTGCGCAAGCCCGTTGTCGTAGGGCAGGGCGCTGCGCACTACGAGGTTGAACTCCGGCACGTATGTAGCCGAGTAGAAATAGTCCTGGTGCAGGGCCGAGCTTATGCGGCTGAAGTCATACCCGCTGCCGTTGGCGAATGCCTCCCTTACCTCTTCGCGGTTCTTGTGGTTGTCCATCTTTTCGTATTCCTTATACATATTGTCGTAGACAACCTGCCCGTCACGCCTTATCATCGTGACGCGCAAACCGCGTATGTGGTGGCTCTTTACGTACTGGTCTATGGCCTCTTCGGAATTATTGCCCATGTATTCGAGCGTTTCCATCATCCTTGAGTTATAGTCCTGCAGCCTCGTGTTTAGCGAGTTTATCTTGTATTCGCGTTCGCGCGCGTGCTGGAATATAATGAACGCGGCGGCGAAGACGATGAATACTGACAGTACGCTGACATAAAGTCGTGTTCCAACAGAAGTCCTGAACATTGCTTATTCTGTGTGTTTAATGGTGGGTAGGGGCTGGGATGGTTTCGGGTTGGGAGTGCGTCGGGTGCCCGGCAGGCCGTAAAACAGGTTTCGGCGCCTTCCTTGACCGCACGTAGTGGCGGAAGGAACACGCCTTCAAACCCTTTTTGCTGACTTTCCCTCGTCTGCGGCTAACGGTTATGCATCGAAATAATAGCCGAATCCGAGTCGTGTGACAATGCACTTCGAGAACTTGCCTATCTTTTTTCTCAGGCGCGTTATGTTTACGTCCACGGTGCGGTCGAGCACGAGCACGTCTTTCGGCCATATCCTGTCGATGAGTTCCTGGCGTGAGAATACGCGGCCTTTCTCGTCGAGAAGAAGGTGAAGAATCTCGAATTCCGTCTTTGTGAACGGCACGTCTTCGCCGTCAATGCTTACTGTCTTCTTGTCGAGGTTTAGCTCAAGGCCTTGGTAGCGCAGCACGTTTGACTGCTGTGCGCCTTCCTTTTCGGCAGTGCGGCGCAGTACGGCGCGTATCCTTACGAGCACCTCCCTTATGGAGAATGGTTTTGAGATATAGTCGTCGGCGCCGAGATTGAATCCGGTGACGGTGTCGTTTTCGGTGTCGCGTGCCGTCAGGAATATTACCGGGATGTCTTTTGTCGCCGGCTCGGATTTCAGTTTCTTGGCCATGGCAAAGCCTGACATGCCGCCCATCATGACGTCGAGCAGCAGTAGGTCGAAGCTCTCGATGTTCATCTTCAGGGCTTCTTCGGCCGAGTTGGCAGTCTCGACTACGTAACCGTCGGTCTCAAGGTTGAACTTAAGGATTTCGCACAAGTCTTGCTCGTCGTCAACGACCAATATTCGATAGTTATTATCCATAAATGATTATCTTTTTATAATACCTGCTGCAAAAGTACTTATATTGGTATTCATACGTGTTACACCGATGTTACAATACGGTTACAACGGAAGTTGAGAGTTAAGAATTAAGAGTTAAGAAAATATGACTTGATTGATTTGGATTGGTTAGGATAAGCCCAATTAGGCCAATGAGCCAAATAGGAAGGCCAGGAAGACATCATGCAAGGCATTTTTCTTAATTCTTAACTCTTAATTTTCTTCCTCCTCTTCGGGCAGCTTCCTTCTCGGATTTTCCTTCGCTCCCATCTTTACGAGGCGGCGTGCGGAGCTGATGAAGCTCTGGTTTCCGCTGAGCGACTTTCGTGCTTCGTCGTATGACTTCTGTGCCGCTTCAAAACTTTTGCCGAGCTTGTCGAATCGCTCTACGAACAGTCCGACGCGCTCAACGAGGGTGTTTGCCAGGCCGAACACCTGCTCCTGGTTCTCGGCCTGCCGCTGTTGCGTCCATGCAATCTGTAGTAATCGGAGCAGGGAGAACAGGTTTTGCTCGCCGGTTATTATCACGTTGCGCTCGAAGGCGTAGTTCCATAATGAAGCATCGGCCGACACCGCCAGCTGCATTGCCGCCTCCTGGGGCACGAACATGATTACGAAATCAAGCGTGGTGCCGCCCTCCATGGAGTACTTGCCGTAGCTTTTGGCCGACAGCTCGTCAACATGGCGGCGGACACTCTTTACGTGTTCGTCGAGAAAGGCTTTGCGTTCAGCGTCGGTTTCGGCGTTTACGTAGCCGATAAAGGCCGTCAGCGACGCCTTTGAGTCGATGATTACGTCCTTGTGATCGGGGTAATGCAGCACCACGTCGGGGCGCATCATGTCGTTGGTGTCGTCGTTATGGATTACGTTTCCCTTGGAGTCGCGCATCGTGTACTGTACATCGTACTCCACGCCTTTGGTGAATCCGAACTTGTCGAGCAGGTCGTTCAGCTTCATTTCGCCGAAATCACCCTGTATCTTTGGCCCCGTCTGGAGGGCTTTCGACAGTTTTTCCGCTTCCAGTCCGAGGCTTTCGGTCGTGGCGTGCATTTGCCTCAGCTGTTCGCTTAGCGACGCCGTGCTGCGCGTAAACGACTCGCGGTTGTCGTCCATCGACTTCTTCATTTCGGTCATAACCTCCCTCAGCGGGGCTATTATGGCGCCCATCTGGTTGCGGTTGGCCATGTCGAGTTCCTCAGAACGTTGTTTCAGCAGTCGCTCAGTGGTAGTGTTCAGCTGCTCCTGCACCAGCTTCAGTCGCTCGGCAAACTGCCTGTCGAGCATAGCCGTGCGCTCAGCCTTCTCGCGTTCGTTGCGTTCGTTCACCTCAGCCAGCTGTTCCGCATACTGTTTGCGGGCAGCCTCCAGCCTGCGTTCGCCGTCGTTTTTCGCCCCGGCCAGCAGTTCGTCGTATTGCCGTTTGGTGTCGTTCATCAGCCGTTCGCCGTCACGCTTGGCCTCGTCGAGTTGCCTTGCGAGCATCTCGGCTTCCCTTTGCTTGGCAGATATGTCGCCCGTCAGCGCCGCGATGCGGTCGTCCAGCAGTTTTGTTTTCTTTTGGTTGGCTATCATCAGGATGATGGCGGCCACCAGCGCGCCGGCAAAAAAGAGTAGTATCTGTGTCATCTTGTGTTATAAAGTTATAGAATTTAAAGGAGTTATAGAATTTATTGCCGAATGAATAGCCGCTTGGAAGCAGGTTCGTGCATGGCGTCAGCGCACAATGTTCCACGTCAGGCAATGCAGCGCACCACCTTTATAAGCGACGCTTTTCATCCTAATGGTGTGTACATTACATTCAGGAAAAGCCTCTGTGACATATCTTTCAGCTTGTTTATCTTCGTCAATGCCGAAGCAAGGCATGATTATTTCGAGCCCAACTTGCAGGAAATTAATGTAAGCCCAGTTCAAATCCGTGTTCGGGTCGGGTACGTCGTAAAGCATCTCAGTTACCTCAAATCCATGGTTCTCAAGTACTTGGCGTATTGCATCAGCCTCTTCAGGATGAGCCTCGCGGTGGTTTGACATAAGTATTTTATTGTTTCCGCAATACTTAATGAAGCCGTCGGCATGACCGAACACGTCTTTTCCTTCCTCGTGTGGTTCAGCATGGCGCACCCACGGTATAAAAATCACTTTGTGACCCAATGCGTTTTCTATAGCTGCCGACAATTTTTCATCGTTCTTCGGTACATCATTTTCTTCAAAGACCTTATCCATAATGATAGCGTATTCGCCACACCAAACGATGTTTCCGCCATCAATTATGATGTCGCTCTCACGGTATTTAATGCCCAATTCGGCACAAGCATCCGAACAATCTGTAATATATTGCTCCCTTCCTTCTACTTTATACAGGTAGTCTGGACGGTATTTGAATTTAAGGAAGTCGTCTTTCGATACCTGTATTGGCATATAGTCACGTGCCCAATAATCGTTGGTATGTTTCAACACGTCCCATTTTATGCCTAACTTATTAAGTAAAGTGGTGAGACGTTTGAATAAACCAGGATAGCCTTCGTTCTTGTCTGAAAGCCATTCCGACAGGTAAACGATGTTAGTATCTTGGTCTTTTATCATACGTTAAAACGGTATTTCGCTTTTGAATAACTTTTAAACGATTCAACTAATTCGTAGTCTGGTATTTCGCTTTTATAATAGTTGTATTTTAATATGTCATGTACCTTCTGTTCTTCGGATTTCCCTTTCGTGAGCAGATTGCGCCGTTGATTGATATTCAGGCCATTGTTTATTTCTTTCCTTGATATCAAATGTGGAAAATCTTTTACTTCATTAAAGGCATCAAAATGGTCAAACAATGTCCATTCCACTTTATATGGCCCGTCAAGTTTAAGCTTTTTGGAAACTTCACTGCTACTATTGGCAGGGTAAATAGACCTTATTAATATTCCTCCGAAGAACGCTTCTTCGTCAAGAACAGGTTGGAACAGGCCTTGTTCATCTTGTTCTGTCTTTACATAACTTTCAAAAGAAATGTCTACACCGCTTGAATGGAAGAGCCATTGGCCGGCTTCACATACTCTCGGATACGTGATTATATCACGATGATTGTTGTTGTACAAGTAAAATTCTACTTCATTAATCCAGTATTCCTTGTCGCCTTTTTTTATGGCGATTTTGTTCAACAGAATGTTGGCTATGTTCTCAAAAGCTCTTTGGTAGTCTTCATCTTTTGTACAATTAGCAAAATTCTTCCTGTTTAGTTTTTCTTTTAAATCAGTTATAATATCATCTTCCATAATCAATTTATTTTTTATATACCCTTTTTCTTATCTTTTTCTCTTTCTCTTCCTGCATATCACTGTATGGCCTAATACCTCCCATTAATTGCTCAGGGTGTTCCATTTGGTTGATTGTATCTATCAAATTAACGCATCGATTACTTACTTCTTGACTGAAATCATTGTATATCATGGCCGTCAACCCATGATGTTTTTCATAAAACTGACGTTCCAAGTCCCTGATTTCTGCGTCGCAATATTCGCAAAAACCTGGGCAGTCGCCTGTATAATCGCATTCCGTCGGTTCGTATTTTAAATCATACTTGGTTGCGATATCCTTGCGTAGGGATTTCAATATTTCACATATTTGCTTACCTGTATTCATGTATTAAATCATATTTTGAGATTTTTCTAAAGCGCATTACAATCTTCCTACAAAATTACAAAATATAGATGACTAATGCAAATGTTGTCCTCGAAAAATAAACAAGGTATTTACTTAAAGGCTTACGGTCACTAAATGTCACTGTGTTATAGTTTACCAGCTTTGCAAAAGGCGGCAAACGGTGTTGCGAAAGGTCACCTTTCGGCGTGTAAAAGGCCGTCTGTTGCAAGGTAAAAGATGGCCTTTTGAAATTGAAAGGGAAGTGTGTCGTAATGCTTACGGTTGTTGATTGAGCGTATGGTTGTGGTGGTTGATTTTAACTGAAGGCGCTGGTTTTGCTTACGGTTTTCATGTGCTGTTTTACGATATGTGTGGAAACAAACCTCCCCTCGCGGCTTGCGTTACGGCAAGAGGCGAGGGGAGACGGCGTGAATTGCGGTGAGACGGGGTTATTCCTGTGTCTGCGTCTTGGGCCAGTTGACGAGAAACAGGCGCTCGGTGGCGCGCGTGAAGGCCGTGTACAGCCAGTGGATGTAGTCCGGAGTGAGCATGTCGTCGGTCATGTAGCCCTGGTCTATGTACACGTGCGCCCACTGTCCGCCCTGCGCCTTGTGGCAGGTCACGGCGTATGCGTACTTCACTTGCAGGGCGTTGTAGTACATGTCCTGGCGTATTTGCTTCATTCGGTCGGCCTTACGGGGTATGTCCTGATAGTCCTCGAGCACCGAGTTGAACAGCTGGTTGCTCTGTTCACGGGTCAGCGCGGGCGCGTCGGACGTGAGTGTATCTGTCAATACGGTGGCCTGCAGCTCGTAATTGTCGTAGTCGGGAAAGCGCAACAGCACGTCGGCAAACCTGTAGCCGTACAGCTCGCGCACGTTGCGCACGCGGCGTACGATGGCCCGGTCGCCGTTCGCGATGAATGAAGAAGGAAGTGAAAAGCTGACAGTTGACGGTGAAGAATCAGTTTGCTTTGTGGATAAAGAACCTGTATCGCTATTGGATTTATCATTTCCAACTTTTAATTTTTCGTTCATTCTCTCCTTTTCCAGCCAGTAATAGTTGTTCTTTACCACCATGAGCATGTCGCCGGTGGTGAGCTGTTCCTCACGGTCGAGCACCATTCCGCGTATTCCCGAGTTGTATATGTTGGCGCGTTTGTTGCTTCGGGTCACGACGATTGTCTCGTCAATGCCTACTTCGGAATAGCTGGTGTTGAGCTGTTCGATAAGCTCGCCGCCCGGCACCATGCGTATGTCGGCGAATCCCGAGAAACGTATCCGTGGCAGACCGGTGGCCTCGTCGTGGGTTATCATCTGCCTGATTACCGTCGCGTTGTACAGAATGCCGGAGCCGGCGGCCTGGCGCAGCACTTCGTTCAGGTCGCATTGGTACACCTTCAGGCCGTAGTCCTCAAGCACGAAGGCCGACAGGGCGGGCGACTCTTCCTCGCCTACGGGCGGCAGCTGGGCCTTGTCCCCGATTAGCATCAGGCGGCAGTTGTTGCCGTTGTAGACATATTGTATAAGGTCGTCGAGCAGGCGTCCCGAGCCGAACAGTGCCGCGTCGGAAGGCGACTCGTCGGCAATCATCGAGGCTTCGTCCACCATGAACAGCGTGTCGGGCGTCAGGTTGACGTTAAGGTTGAAGCCCGTCATGTCGCCGGTAAACGTTTTCTGTCGGTAGATACGGCGGTGTATGGTCAGCGCCGGTTGTCCAGCGTTGAGCGAGAACACCTTGGCGGCACGCCCTGTGGGCGCCAGCAGTGTCACCTTATGCCCCAAAGCCTTGACCGCCTTGACCATTGCGGCGGCCAGAGAGGTCTTGCCCGTACCGGCCGAACCTCGCATGATGAAGGCCGAGCGGTCGTCGCGGTCGGTCATGAAACGGCAGAACGTATCTATTGCCGAGGCCTGTTCGGCGGTGGGGACAAAGCCGAAAGCCAGTCGTACGCGGCGTGTCAAATCTTCCATTATCATCAGTTTTTAGCCTAAAGGTTTGATTTTACGGATTATTTGGTGTAATTTTGCACCGTAACACGGTGCTCTTCAGCATAATGCAAACTTACTAAAAATAAACGGAACATCATGCCTTGGCAGGCCGTAAAATGCTATTACGTGCTTCAGCGGGCATGAATATAAGTGACGACATGGGCCCCAAAATAAATAAAAGTTGCATATTGGCCGTATTGGCGGCGGCACTCGCGGTAGTGTGCGGCCTGAGTATATACGCTCCGCTGCGCTTTGACAAACAGATGGCAGCACGTGAGCGTGTTGTGAAGGAGCGCCTTGTGAAGATCAGGTACGCCGAGGAAAAATACCGTAAGGTAAACGGTACGTATACCGACGATTTCGCTGCGTTGGTTAAAGGGGGATACCTTGCAGACTCGTTGCAGTTCATACCCTTTGCCGACGGCAAGAAGTTTGACATCACGGTGACGACCCAACTGACGAAATCAGGCCGTCAGTTGCCCCTGATGGAGTGCGGCGCTACGTATGAAGACTATCTCAAGGGCCTTGACGGCAACAGTATATCCAACCTTACCGAAGAGGCTTATAACAACGGACGGTACCCCGGGCTGAAGATAGGCGACCTGATGACGCCCAACGATAACGCCGGTAACTGGGAGTGACCGTTGATGTGCCTTGGCGTAACCACTGCCTTATAATAGGAAAATAAGACAACACCATAAGTCCATGACCATACAAGATACCAACCGGAATATAGTGAAGAAACCGCGCCTTACCATCAGGGTGGGGCGGCAGACGTTGTCGTTCTCGGCGCTTGATGCCAGCCGGAGCGGCAGCATTGTGTACGAACCTTACACCGTGAGGAGCGGAATATCCATGGCGGCTAACCTTCGCGAGGCTTTCAAGGAGATAGACTTGCTTAGCAACGGATGGCAGAGGGCTATGGTCCTGCTTGATTCCCCGGTGCTGATGATACCGGTAGACGAGTTTAATGAAGGTTCGAAGGAGGTGCTTTACCGCCATGCCATAACCGGTCGTGAGGGCGAGACGGTGCTCTCTACGGTGTTGCCGTCGCTTAATGCCGTGGCCGTATATTCCGTCAACAAGGACTTGAAGCTCGTCATCGACGACCATTTTGCCGACGTGCGCTTCACCCATGTTTGCGCTCCCGTGTGGAATCATTTGTACCGTAGGAGCTTTACTGGCGTGAGGATGAAGCTGTACGCTTATTTCCATGACAAGAAGATGGACGTGTTCAGCTTCCAGCAAAACAGGTTCAGGTTTACTAACAGCTTTAACACCAACCTTGTGCCCGACGCCGTCTACTTCATCCTGAATATATGGAAACAGCTCGCTTTCGACAACAAGCGCGACGAACTGCACCTCGTGGGCGAGCTTCCGGCACGTGATGAGCTCATGCAGGAACTGCATACTTTCATCCAAAACGTGTATGTGGTAAATCCTAAAGCGGAGTTTAACCGTGCCCCAATAACGGAGATTAAGAACCTTCCGTACGACTTGCTGACGTATTTCGTGAAAAATTAAGGCTTTAGCAACAATGCGAATAATAACCGGAGTATACAAAGGTCGTCATTTCGACATACCTAAAACGTTCAAGGCAAGGCCTACAACCGACTTTGCCAAGGAAAACATATTCAATGTCCTTAACGGCTATATCGACTTTGACGGTGCCACGGCTCTCGACCTCTTCTCGGGTACTGGCAGTATATCGCTTGAACTTCTGTCGCGAGGCTGTGCTTCGGTGATAAGCGTTGAGGCCGACCGTGACCACCATGCCTTCATAAAACAATGTCTGAAGAAATTAGGTACGGACAAGTGCGTGCCACTGCGTGGTGACGTGTTCAGGTTTATAAGGAGCTGTCACGTTCAGTTCGATTTTATCTTTGCCGACCCTCCTTATGCCTTGCCCGAGCTTCCTAAGCTGCCTGAAATGATACTTGAGCGCAATATCCTGAAGCCAGGAGGCGTTTTCGTATTTGAGCATGGGGCAGCTAACAGTTTTGAGGATGTGCCCGGGTTCGTCGAGCATCGTGCTTATGGAAGTGTCAACTTCAGTCTGTTCCGGATTGAGGATAATGTAAAATGACAGGATACGATTGCCCGTTTTTGCAGGATGAAGGACCTTTCATGACAATGTTTATATTGAGCCAACGTTGATATTCGATATTTTCCGCAGCGTGATAAACGGCCATTTCCCGTCGAAATGGCAATGATATGGCAACCTTGGTTTCATGAAACGGAAGATAATCAAGCCGATAATGTATCCTACAAAAGCGCCGAACAAAGCGCCGCAAACTACGTCGCCGACGTAATGTACGCCGAGGTATACGCGTGAATAACCGACCAGGATGGCAAAAGCCAGCACGAATATGGCGTATGGCTTGCCCTTGGCAAACCTTAATGTGTACACTGCCGCGCCTAACGCATTTGCCGCGTGGCTTGATACAAAGCCATAAGTGCCGCCTCGGTATGAGCCTACATAATGTAGAAGTCCGCATACTTGCATGTCGTGCGACGGGCGTAGACGGGCGAAAAACGGCTTCATGACGGACGCTGATATCTGGTCGCACAAGGTTACAACTACGGCAAGGCCCAATATGATTGCCGCTATCCGTTTGTATTTGTTGCCATGAGCCGCCATGATTTTATAGATGAACAACATGCCGACCGGTATCCATATATAACGTGATGAGAGCCCTACGGCTGTGATGTCGGCAAGATGGCCTCCGTTGAAGTTCAACGTTACGGTAATGATTCTGTCAAGATTGTCCAGATAATTGATTAATCCACAAAACATAATGCCCTAATGAAAATACTTTGTCGTGTTTACGAAGGCAAAGATAAAGGGCGAGTTTGAAGAAATGTTGTGGATTAGATGAATGTTATTTTAAATTCGTGCCATCCTTCTTTTTTATATGAGTATCCGGCTTTCCAGCCGTGGTAATTGCATACGGCTTTTACGATTGACAGGCCGAGCCCGCAGCCTTTTGAGTCTTGCGTAGGGCGGTAAAAACGCTCGAATATCTTGTTTCCGTCGAGTGCCTTTTCGTATGACGTGTTGGCTACTATGAGGCTTTCGGGCGTAACCTTGACGAGTATTTCCCCTTGCGGCTTGTTATGTCTTACGGCATTTACGATAAGATTACTGAACAGAATCTCAAGCAACGGACGGTTTGCCCTAACCTGCAACGTGCCGACACTGAAGTCGGTATGCAGCGTCAAGCCGCCCAGCAGGCTTTCAATATAAGGCATATCCTTCACTACGTCGACTACATCCACCAGTCCTGTACCGTCAAACTGGCTGTTCTCCATCTTGGCGAGCAGCAAAAGGTTGCGGTTAAGGCGCGACATGCGGTTGTTAATCTGGTTGAGGTCCTGTATTATCGTGGCCTGCCGTTCGGTAAGTTCGGGCAGTTGCGACAGTATGTCGAGCTTGCTTCTGAACACCGCCAGCGGCGTTTGCAGTTCGTGAGAGGCGTTTTCGGTAAACTCCTTTTGCACACGGAAGCTCTTTATGCATCCTGTCATCAAGTGGCTTAGGGCTGTGTTCAAGTCGGAGAACTCTTTTATCCGGCTTTCCTGTAATGATGGCAGCACGCCGCTTTCCAGCCTGAAGCTCTCCACGGCTTCAAGGGTGTTGTAGAACGGGCGCCATACGCGTTTTGATATAAGGCTTATCGTCAGTACTACGGCAATGCCGGATACGACCGTGATAATACCGAACTGTATCATCACTCCCTGTATTATGTCCTCCTCAAGGTCGAGTCTGGGTATCGACTGTCCTCTTTGTACTGCCTCAATCAGGTCAATCAAGTCTTCAGCGTAAAAGCTTTTGGTCAGCCAATAGAACAGCGGAGTGGCAAGCAGCATGAGCGCAATCATGCATATCACGAACCATGTCAGCGTGTTTCTCAGCAGTCCGATTCTGTGTTTTCCCATAATTTGTTGGTTTGTCGGTCAGTGTTCAATCCATTTATACCCCATGCCATAAACATTCCTTATGCAGTCATTGCAGCCTGCGGCGGTCAGTTTGGCTTTCAAGTTCTTGATATGTGTGTACACAAAGTCGTAATTGTCAAGCATGTCGGCCATCTCTCCGCTGAGATGTTCAGCCATGGCACTTTTCGATATGACTCTTTCTTTGTTGCTTATGAAAAACAGCAACAGCTCGTATTCCGATTTTGTCAGCGTTACCGCAACGTTGCCTATTGCCACTGATTTCTCCAGAAGGTCAATGGTTATGCCGTTGCTTTCGATAATGTTGTTGGCATAGAACTTCTTGCGGCGTATCACAGCATAAATGCGCATGCTGAGTTCAGCCAGGTGGAAGGGCTTTGACAGATAGTCGTCGGCGCCTATCTCAAGGCCTTTCACCTTGTCGTCGAGTGAGTCTTTAGCGGAAATTATGATAATTCCTACAGGGTTTCTCCTTTTCCTTATATCACGTAAAAGGCTTAGCCCGTTGCCGCCCGGCAGCATGAGGTCGAGCAATATGCAGTCATATTCGTAGACGTTTATTTTCATCCTTGCGTCCGCGTACGTGAACGCCTGCTCGCAAAGGTATTTTTCTGTGCCCAAATACGTTACGATGCTGTCTGACAAGTTTCGTTCGTCTTCAACAATCAGGATTTTCATGTTCTGCTGTCTCCTTATACTTATTATTGTTTATTTTGACAACATAACAATGCTTCCGGCCGTTATCAGCAATGCTCCGACAATTACTTTCGGGCTGACAGGCTCTTTCAGGAACAGGAATGCGAGGCATATCGTTATGGGAACGCTCAGCTTGTCTATCGGCGCAACGCGTGATGCATCGCCTGACTGCAACGCCTTGAAGTAAAACAACCAGGACAGGCCTGTAGCCGCTCCTGACAGGATGAGGAACAACCATGCGTGGCGCAGTATGCTTCTTACCTCCGCCAAGTGGCTGCCTGCTATGACAATGCCCCACGTAATGAGCAGTATGACCGATGTGCGTATTGCCGTAGCCAGGTCAGAGTTGATGTCTTTTACGCCAATCTTGGCGAAGATTGCCGTCAGCGCGGCGAAGAATGCCGAGAGCAAAGCATAGTATTTCCACATGGATTTATCCTGTTTTAAGTAATATGACCTTACTGCTGTAAGGATTTTATACGCAAAGATAACGTATAATTTTGAAGAAAATTTGAAGATGGCGGAAATAAATGGGATTGCTGTTCACTACTACCCTGACAGGCGCTGTTAGCCGGTTGTTGTGGCGCCTGCGGAAAGCGTATTTCCAAAAGGTGGCCTTTCGCAAGCCCAAAGGCCACCTTTTAGACGATAAAAGGCCGTCTTTTGCAACATAAGAGACGGCCTTTTGGAAACGCGTTGTTTATATCCGTAAATACTGCGGCCTGCAATGTGGGCGCCAAACTACATCAATGGGGAGAACAATCTCACGAACGACTCCCACAGACGGTGCGTGAACGACAGGCGGCGGGTACGCATGTAGTCACCGTACATCACGCAATTCTTCATGTCGCCGATGAATACAGCCTTGATACGTTGCGCCATGCCGCAGTCATATATGAACACGTTGCTCTCAAAATTATTCTCGAAGCTGCGGAAATCGATGTTCGTTGAGCCGCATGTTGACAGCGAGTCGTCGCTCACGAGCAGCTTGGAGTGGTTGAATCCGGCTTTATACAGATACACCTTAACGCCCGAGTCGGCCGCTTCCTGGATGTACGGGCGGCTAGCCCATTCTACGAACTTGGCGTCGGAATGCAGCGGAACCATCAGCCTGACGTCCACTCCTGCCAGCGCCGCGGTACGCATGGCAAACATTACCGGCTCCGTCGGGAGGAAGTATGGAGTCTCCATGTAGACGTATCTTTTCGCTTCGAGCAGTATCCGTACGTATCCCTGCATCATCTCCGGCCATGGACTGATGGGGCTGCTCGTTACGACCTGCATTATGCAGTCGTTGTTTATGCTGCCGTCAAGCATGGGGTAGTAACACCTGTTGGTAACGAGTGTGCGGTCAACAAAAAACCAGTCGACAAGAAAAGCGCGCTGAATGCCGTACACGGCGCCACCGCGAATGCGCATGTGCGTGTCCCTCCATGCGCGCCCGTTGCTGCCTTTCACGTAGCGCATGGCAACGTTCATGCCGCCGATATATCCTATCTTGCCGTCTATTACGCACAGCTTGCGGTGGTTGCGGTAGTTCACCTTGCTTGTAAACGCAGGGAATTTTACGGGCATGAAGGCGTGTACGTCAATTCCGGCGTTGCGCATTTGCTCGAAGAAAGAGTTGGGAACATTCCAGCACCCCACGTCGTCGTATATAAAGCGGACCTCCACTCCTTGCCTTGCCTTGTCCGCGAGCGCGTCGGCCAAGAGGCGGCCAAGGGGGTCGTCGCATATTATGTACGTCTCCAGATGAATGTGGTGGGTGGCTTGCCCGATGTCGCGCAGTAGCGAAATGAAGAAGTCCGTACCGTCAGTAAGGATGTCGGTCGTGTTGTTCTTGAACGGCAACGCCCAGTTTTGTGTCTTGAACAGGTTTATTAATACGCTGTGTTCCTCGGGCAGCACAAGGTTCTGCTGCTCGGCGAATTCGAGCATGGAGCGTTTCGTTAGCTGGTCCATGCTCTGCCGGCTGATGAACTTCTCCTTGCGCGTGTTCTGCCCGAAGAAGAAGTAAAGCACGATACCTACCACGGGGATGAAGATGAGCACCATCACCCATGCCATCGTCTTGGCCGGCTGGCGGTTGTCCATCAGCACCGTAAGCATGGTTCCGAGCACCACGCATACGTACACAATGAATATCAACCAATGAAAGTAAACCATCTTTCTAATTCATAATTCACGATTCATAATTCATAATTGGGCAGGGTGTTAATTCATAATTCTTAATTAGCTAAACGCTGACTTTCAGTTCATAATTCATAATTGGGCAGGGTGTAGATTCTTGTTGTATGGTTCATTACCCGTTATCATGCAGCCCAATTATGAATTATGAATTAAGAATTATGAATTATTATGTCGCTGCCCAGCTCCTTGGCTATTTCGTTGCGGATAACTTGCATGTCCTTGTATTCGGCCATAAGCCTCATCATTCTTTCCGTGTCGTTGATTGAGAGACTGATTTCGCGCTTCAGGTCCTTCAGGTGTTGCTCGACGTAATCCATGCGGAAGTCGAGTATCAGGTGCTCAACCTGGTTGCGCAGGGTGTCCTCGTCGTGCTTCACCTGCAGGCTCTTGCTCAGTTGGAAGTGGTCAATCACCATGTCGGTGGCCGTCCGGCTTATGTCAATGTCCGGGTGGTGGGTGAAGTATGTCTCAGCCTTGAAGCCCTCGTCGTTGTTGTGCTCGACGGCCTCGGCAAGCATACGGTTGTACAGGTCGTTCTTAAATCTGAGGTTGTCGGCGCCGAGGTCATAGCTGATATATTGCGACACGCTAAGGTCTATCTTGCCTCCGTCGTCCGTCTCGACGTCCTTGTACAGTATCTCTTCGCCGTGGCGTACCACCAGTTGCATGAGCATGAACTCCACGGACGGAGCCTGGCTTACCGGTGTAAGCGGCTGCAGGGGCTTCACCGGGGTGTCTGCCTTGGCCTCTTCGCGCCGTTGTTCCTTCTGTTTTTCCTCTATTTCGCCACGTATGAACTTGTTGGCTGTGTTGATTAGCGTGGCCTCGTTCATGCCGAGGCGGTGCGCGCATTCGGTGATATAGGTAGCGCGCGTGATCTGGTCTTGTATTACCGACACGCTCTTTACTATGCTGCTGATAGCCTCGGAGCGCTTAATGGGGTCGGTGACGCCGCGCAGCAGCAGGTTGGTCTTGAACTCGATGAAGTCGGTCTGGTGGCTTTCGATGTAGTCACGGAACTCCTGTGCCGTGTGTTTCCGCGAAACTGTCGGGGTCGTCGCCGTCAGGCAGCAGCAGCACCTTCACGTTCATGCCTTCGGCCAGAAGCATGTCGATACCCCTGATTGAGGCGTGTATGCCCGCGGCGTCGCCGTCATAAAGCACCGTTATGTTGCTTGTGAAGCGGTGGATGAGGCGTATCTGCCCCGTGGTAAGCGACGTCCCTGATGATGCCACGACGTTCTCAACGCCGCTCTGGTGCATTGACGTGACGTCGATATATCCCTCGACAAGGTAACAGCGGTCGTTTTTCGTTATGGCATGCTTGGCCTGGTATATGCCGTACAGCTCGTTGCTCTTGTGGTAAATGAGCGACTCTGGCGAGTTGACGTACTTCGCCAGCTTCTTGTTGTTCTCGAGAATGCGCCCTCCGAAGGCAACCACACGCCCCGTTACGGTGTGCACCGGGAATATCACCCGGCCGTGGTAGCGGTCTTGCAGGGTGCCGTCCTCCTTGCGGTAGCACAGTCCCGTGTCAATGAGGTACTGCTCCTTGAAGCCCTTGGCCAGCGCCGTGCGTGCCAGCGCGTCGCGCTCCGGCATGGCGTAGCCGAGCTGGAAGCGGTTTATCGTGTCGTCGCGGAAGCCTCGTGAGCGGAAGTACTGCATGCCTATGGCCTGTCCTTTCTCCGTGTTTAGCAGGTTGTCCTGGAAGTAATGCAGGGCCCATTCGTTGATGATGAACAGGCTCTCGCGCTCGTTCTCCTCGCGTCGTTCATCGTCGGTCAGCTCACGTTCGTGTATCTCGATGTTGTATTTCTTGGCCAGCCAGCGCAGGGCTTCGGGATAAGTCATCTGCTCGTGCTCCATGATGAAGCCTACCACGTTGCCTCCCTTGCCGCAGGAGAAGCAGTGGCAGTAGCCTTTCGACGGCGACACGACGAACGAGGGAGTCTTCTCGTTGTGGAACGGGCACAAGCCCTTATAGTTCACCCCGGCCTTGCGCAGGGTGACAAACTCTGACACGACGTCAACTATGTTCGCCGCGTCCATAATCCTGTCTATCGTCGCTTTGTCAATCATCGTATTATGTCATACCGTCAGTCTGTGCCGCCACGGCGTCAAATCATGTTGTTCTTGCGCAGCCAGCGCTTGCCGCTCGGGGTAAGGCAATACAGCAAGAAGATGATACTCGGTATCCCGACCATGCCTAAAATAATCAGTGTTCCTGTCATTTTTTGCCTTAGTTGCCGGTCTGTACAGACTATGAGCGGAACCGGAAATTACTGAGTTTGTATTTTTCTTGTCATGCAAAGATAGTGTAAACAGACTGAAACGCAAAATAAAAGCGCAATAAACGAGTTTTTATTTTCATTCAGAATAGTTCATTTGCCATGCCGACCGACGGCATAAGGCATGTATGGCAAGCGTGGTTTTTCGTGTCGGATAATATTAACGGCATGACACATTGATTGTAAAAAGGTGTAGGTACTGTTCAAAACGTCAGTCGGAAAATGTCGTCCGTAATCCGTGAAATAGCCTTTTAAGGCGGTGTTAGGTCATGTTTTTCATGATGGGAAGACGTTGATTTGTGGGCGAATGGCGTACTTCTGAATGCCGTGTGGCGGTTGTTCGCTGTGTAAAAGGCAGTTTTTCATGTTACCATATGCCGTCGAAAGGAATGTTAAAGGCCGTCTTTTGCATGCCGAAAGACGGCCTTTTGCATTCTTCATGGCCGTCAATTGTTGCACAATCAGCCGTGTCTTGATGTTAATCGGTTGATATGCAATGTGTTATTTCTGCACACTGAAAACTGCGATATTTGCCTGCATAGGATTTATTTTTCTGAATAACGCGAAATAAAAGCGTCAACGAAAATCAATGTGTAAGCAAAAACAAGAAAATTAAGAATTAAGAGTCGGAAAATTAAAAATTAAGAGTTAAGAATTAAGAAAATATGCCATGTTGCTTATTTGACAAGGCATATTTTCTTAATTCTTAACTCTTAATTTTTAATTCACGAAGTGCGTTTTCTTAATTCTTAACTCTTAATTTTTAATTTTCCGACTCTTAATTCTTAATTTCTCCGCTCTTTTTCTGTACATTTGCACCCGTTTAGGTTACATACGGTGCCTTGGCGCCGCCAAAATGTATAAATAACAGAAATAAAAAAGGAGAAAAGTCATGAGAAAATTATTCATTTCGTTGTGCATGGCAGGCATGTTAGCCGGCCTGACATCGTGCGGAACATCGCGTGTTGCGGTAACGTCAATCGACGCACTTAACGGAGAATGGAAGATAACAGAAGTCGATGGCCAGGGCGTCAAGCCACTGCCTGGCGAGAAGGAAGCCTTCATCGGACTTAACGCAAAGGAAATGCGCCTGTACGGCAACGCAAGCTGTAATAACCTGATAGGCGGATTCGAGGCAGACGTCAAGAACGGCACGATATCTTTCGGCAATACTGGCACCACGCAGATGATGTGTCCCGCCATGGAGACTGAGGGCAAGGTGCTTCAAGCCTTGGGCAAGACAAAGTCGTTCGAGCTGCAGAAAGGCGGCAAACTCGTGTTCAAGGCCGATGACGGCAAGACGCTCATGAAGATGGAGAAGAAGTAAATTTATCAAGGAGTTAAGGAGTAAGGGAGTAAAGAAGTTAAGACAATACCTTTGCTCCTTAATTCATTTTTGCCGTATGGAAGTAATGGCATTAGTCTTAACTCCTTTACTCCCTTACTCCTTAACTTCCCATGAAAAAGACCTTTTTACTCTTTTTCCTTTGCCAAAAAGTAAAAAAAGTGTATTTTTGCATTCATGAACTTTACATTATAATATATAACTATGAAATTAAAAATCATCGTACTTGCAAAACAAGTACCCGACACGAGGAATGTGGGTAAGGACGCCATGACCGCCGAAGGAACGGTCAACCGCGCCGCGCTGCCCGCAATCTTCAATCCTGAAGACCTTAACGCGCTCGAACAGGCACTGCGCCTGAAAGAGCAGAATCCGGGCTCTACCGTGGGCGTTCTTACCATGGGTCCTCCGCGCGCGGCAGAAATCATCCGCCAGGGACTTTACCGCGGAGCTGATACTGGATGGCTGTTGACCGACCGCCTCTTTGCCGGCGCCGACACGCTGGCCACTTCCTACGCGCTTGCCACCGCCATTAAATACATCGGTGGGGCCGACGTCATCATCGGAGGACGCCAGGCTATCGACGGCGATACGGCACAGGTAGGTCCGCAGGTAGCACAGAAGCTCGGCCTCTCGCAGGTGACATACGCCGAGGAAATACTCAAATGCGAGGACGGCAAGCTGACCATACGCCGCCATATCGACGGTGGAGTGGAGACCGTTGAGGCTCCCATGCCTATCGTGATAACCGTAAACGGCAGCGCAGCTCCGTGCCGCCCGTGCAACGCCAAGCTGGTGATGAAGTACAAGCACGCTACCGTACCACTCGAGCGTACGGCCGACATACCTTACGCCGACTTGTACGAGACACGTCCGTACCTTACGCTCAACCAGTGGGCCGTGGCCGACATCGACGGCGATCCGCAGCAGTGCGGCCTCGCAGGTTCACCCACCAAGGTGAAGACCGTCAAGAACATAGTGTTCCAGGCAAAAGAGAGTAAAACCCTAACGGGCAGCGACGCCGACATCGAAGGCATGATAAAGGAACTGCTCGAGGAGAAGATAATTGGATGATTCCTATTTATAGACAATTATGGAGTTAAGGAGTAATGAAGTTAAGGAGTTAAGACAAATGCCATGCCGCGTTTGTATAGCTTTACAACAACAAGACTATTGTCTTAACTCCTTAACTTCATTACTCCTTAACTCCTAAAAAATAAAACAATGAATAACGTTTTTGTTTATTGCGAAATAGAAGGCACTACCGTAGCGGAAGTGTCTCAAGAATTGCTTACCAAGGGCCGCAAGCTCGCCAACCAGCTTGGAGTTGAGTTGCACGCCGTGGTTGCCGGCACCGGCATTAAGGGCAAAGTGGAAAGTCAGATATTGCCTTACGGCGTCGACAAACTGTTCGTTTTTGATGCCGAAGGACTGTTCCCGTACACGTCTGCACCTCATACGTCAATCCTGGTAAACCTCTTCAAGGAGGAAAAGCCGCAGATTTGCCTTATGGGTGCTACCGTAATAGGCCGCGATTTGGGTCCGCGCGTTTCGTCGTCGCTCACCAGCGGACTTACCGCCGACTGTACTCAGCTTGAAATCGGAGACTATGACGACAAGAAGGCAGGCAAGCATTACGACAACCTTCTTTACCAGATACGTCCCGCTTTTGGCGGTAACATCGTGGCGACAATCGTCAACCCAGACCACAGACCCCAGATGGCAACCGTCCGCAGCGGCGTTATGCAGAAGGCATTGTATGACGGTGAGGCTAAGAACGAGGTTGTTTACCCCGATGCAAGTAAGTACACTGACCCGGCAGACTTCATCGTAAAGGTTATTGACCGCCACGTCGAGGCTGCCAAGCATAACCTCAAAGGTGCGCCGATAGTAGTAGCCGGAGGTTACGGAGTGGGCAGTAAAGAGGGCTTTGACCAGCTCTTCCAGCTCGCGAAAGAACTGCACGGAGAGGTCGGAGCGAGCCGTGCCGCTGTGGATGCAGGCTTCGTTGACCATGACAGACAAATCGGACAGACCGGCGTAACGGTACATCCGAAAGTCTATATCGCCTGCGGTATATCCGGCCAAATCCAGCACATAGCCGGTATGCAGGATTCAGGCATTATCATATCGATCAACAGCGACCCCGACGCTCCTATCAACCAGATAGCTGACTACGTAATTGTTGGCACCGTGGAGGATGTCGTTCCTAAGCTCATCAAGTATTACAAGCAGAACAGTAAATAATATTTTAAATCAGGAGTTATAAGGAGTTAACTGGAGTTAGCTCGCTATGCTCGCCGGAGTTAACGGACAAATGTTTTTATGACGAATAGTTTTAAAGAAGTTATAGCATGGCAGATTGCGCACAAGTTTGTGCTTTCCGTTTATGAAATGACCAAAAAGTTTCCTGCATCGGAAACTTTAGGACTTACTTCACAATTCCGAAGAGCAGCTGTATCAATCCCTGCTAATATCGCCGAAGGTTACAGAAAAACAGGCAAAGCAGACAAACTTAGGTTTTTGAACATCGCACAAGGCAGTTTGGAAGAATGTAGATATTACATCATCTTGGCGACAGACCTCTGTTATATAACAGCGAAAGATGTACAAGATTTGCAAGCTTTGTTAGAGAAAACAAGCTGGTATCTTAACTCATATTGCAAGGGAATAATCAGCAATAATGGAATAAAAGACTAACAGATTGTCGGATTAAGCAACAAGACTAATGTCCGCTAACTCCGGCGCGAAGCGCCTAACTCCCATTAACTCCCGCTAACTCCTTAAAAAATAAAGAAACAATGGCAAACTATTATACAGACCATCCCGAGTTTGAGTTCCACCTCAACCACCCGCTTATGAAGCGGATAGTCGAGCTGAAGGAACGCAATTTCGCTGACAAGGATGAATACGCAGACGCGCCTGTTGACTATCAGGACGCTATCGAGAACTATAAGAGAATGTTGGAAATCACCGGCGACATCGCTGCCAATGTTCTTGAGCCTAACAGTGAGGATGTAGACCTTGAGGGACCACACCTCGTTGACGGTCGCATGCACTACGCATCGAAGACTTACGAGAACCTTGACGCTACCCGTAAGGCAGGACTCTGGGGCGTGTCAATGCCTCGTCGTTACGGCGGACTGAACATGCCTGTCACTCCTTATTCAATGGCGTCGGAGATTGTTGCTGCCGCTGACGCAGGATTCCAGAACATTTGGAGCCTTCAGGACTGCATAGAGACGCTCTATGAGTTCGGTAACGAGGAGCAGAGACAGAAGTACATACCTCGTGTTTGCGCAGGAGAGACGATGAGTATGGACCTCACCGAGCCTGACGCGGGTTCAGACTTACAGCGCGTCATGCTCAAAGCTACATACAGCGAGGAGCAGGGTTGCTGGTTGCTTAACGGCGTAAAGCGTTTCATTACGAACGGAGATTCTGACATACACCTCGTTCTTGCACGTAGCGAGGCCGGCACGCATGACGGCCGCGGACTGTCGATGTTCATTTATGACAAGAGAAACGGCGGTGTAACGGTGCGCCACATAGAGAACAAGTTGGGTATTCACGGCTCGCCGACGTGCGAACTTGTGTTCAAGAATGCCAAGGCCGAGCTGTGTGGAAGCACCCGATTGGGACTTATCAAGTACGTAATGGCATTGATGAACGGCGCCCGTCTCGGTATTGCAGCACAGAGCGTGGGCGTAAGCCAGGCTGCGTATAACGAGGCGTTGGCATACGCAAAGGAGCGTAAGCAGTTCGACAAGGCCATCATCAACTTCCCCGCAGTGTATGACATGCTTGCCCGCATGAAGGCGAAACTTGACGCTGGACGCAGCATTCTGTACATGACGGCACGTTATGTCGACATCTACAAGACCTTGGAGGACATCTCACGTGAGCGCAAACTGACGCCTGAGGAGAGGCAGGAACTGAAGAAATACACCAAACTTGCCGACGCTTTCACTCCCCTGGCAAAGGGTATGAACTCTGAATACGTCAACCAGAACGCTTACGACGCCATCCAGGTACATGGCGGTTCGGGCTTCATCATGGAATACAAGAGCCAGCGTCTGTACCGTGACGCCCGTATCTTCTCAATCTATGAGGGAACGACGCAGCTTCAGGTTGTTGCCGCAATACGTTACATCACCAATGGAACGTACCTTGGAATAATAAAGGAAATGCTCGAGGGCGAGGTTGCAGAGGAGCTGAAGCCGTTGCAGGAGCGCGTCAGGAAGATGACCGAACTGTACGAGCAGGCCGTAAACTATGCCAAGGAACTGGGCAACCAAGAGGCTCACGACTTCCTTGCACGCCGCCTGTACGACATGACCGGAGACATCATGATGTCGTTGCTCATACTCGACGACGCCACACGTGCGCCTGAACTATTTACAAAGAGCGCCAACGTGTATGTGCGCATGGCTGAGGAAGAGGTGGTAGGACACTACACATACGTCAAGAGCTTCATCGCCGAAGACCTTGTAAACTTCCGCGCGGCAGAGGCCGCAGCCGAATAAGTTAGGCGTTTAATATAAAGCTGTCAGCCGTCAGGCATGGCGTAATTACTTTTCCGCCATGCTTTGACGGCTGTCTGTTTGTATTATGTTTATAAGTATTTTAATTTTCCGGGCATAATCGTGTAATTCATAAAATGGAAAAAACTCCCAAACGCCGGCACCTTTTCTGTCGGCCGAGATTTATTCTTTGTGCCGTGGCTTTGTTCCTTTCGGCAATGCAGTCGGCCGTTCTGTTCGCTTCATGTGACGACGATACAAAGGGTATTGCCGTGGCGCAATACATCCCGGAAGCGCCCGACTACGGTGACCCTACGATGTGGTTTACGCAGGAAAACGACAAGAGTGGAAGCGGTGCCGACGTGTTCTACATCGTCTCTACATGGGCTACCGACTGGACAACGGCCGACGGACGAATCAGCCATTATGCCGACGTTCACAATGCCGAGCGCCGCGCCGACATGGACAAGGAGATAAGCCGCATAGCAGGATACATGGGCGTGGACAATAATTTCTACTCGCCGTACTACCGGCATATATCCATAGAATCGTGGGCGACACTCAACGAAGACACCATAAGCAACCGTTTCAGGATAGCCATGGCAGACGTGCGTGCCGCCTTCAGCGCTTTACTCAGTCGGCGCGACCCTTCCCGCCCGTTGGTTCTCGCTGGTTTTAGCCAGGGCGGAAAGGCTGTAGTGGAGCTCCTCAAGGAACTTCCGGATGATGTTGCCGAACATCTTGTCGCGGCCTACGTACTCGGCTATAAGGTGACGCCTGACGATACTTCGGCTACGAAGAACATACGCGCCGCCAAACGTGCCGACGACACAGGTGTAACCATCTGTTACAACTCCGTTGCCGACGTGCGTTATATCAAACCGGTGATTAGCGAGCCGTGCGCAATGTGTATTAATCCCGTCAACTGGCGCACGGACGATACCCCCGCAACTCTGGCCGATACCATAACAGTAGCTGTGTCGCCGGAACATAATGTTCTTGTAGTGACTGGTTACAGCGGGGCGGAATACCAACCGATACTTGGCTTCCTGAATGTCGGCGACTTTCATAGTGCCGAGCCGTGGCTGTACCAGGACTGCTTGAAGGAGAACGTCAGGCTGCGCGTACGCAAGTACCTTGAACGTCATTAGACCGTTTGTTTCGGGATTTTTTAACTTGTTCTTATGCCTAACCCGTGTCGATTTATATAACTAAAGGCGCAATCCGTAATATCGGGTTGCGCCTTTTTTATGCTTGTCTTGCGGGATTCATTGAATTGCCAGCTCCAGAATGGTCAAGGGCAATGCGTCGACATTGTAAACGCTTAGTAATCTGGCATTTACCGAAAGACGGCCTTTTAGCTTACGAAAGGCCGTCTTCTGCACGGTAAAAGGTGGCCTTTTACAATGCGAAAGGCCACCTTTTGGAAAACCGCCGGCATGCATAGGTCTTGCCGGAGTGTGTTTACGTGGTATCAGGATGTCAGGTTGTGTCTTTTTGCCGGTTACGTTTTGGGTTAAGTTGTGCGTTTGGTTACGGTCTCATAGCGCTCGCCGAAGCGGTTGGTGAACACCACTTTAACTTCCTTGCAAGGGTCTTCGGGGCGGCAGCGGAACAGATGTGCCGTCTCCGAACCGCTCTTCCTTTTGCCTTCCTGTATAATGAAAGCTTGGTCGGTGTCGGTGAAGCGCTCCATCGCTCCCATGGGCTTGCCGTCCTGGTACCATTCTACCTTGCACGCGTTGTCGTAGTCCCACACGTTTGCCACTATGCAGTCGGGTTGCGACTCGAACTCGCCCTTGCCGTAAACCCTCATCTGGCGGTCGGCGGGCAGGCCCGTTGACTTGTAGTGCCATCTTATTTCGTCGCCCCTTACGTCAACCACGAGGTAGCCGTTGGGCGCTCCGCAGCGGTTCACTCCGCCTGCCCACCACGCTCCGCAGGCTGCTCCGATGTTGTGTTGGTACAGGTTGGCGTTCACCTCTACGTTCTGGTAATAGTGCGTGTGGCCGCAGAATACGTGTACGCGATAGTCCTTCAGCACCCTTTCGAGCTGTCTGGCGCTGCGTATGTTGCCCTCGCCGCTCACGGTGTTCCAGCCCGCCGCGTGCATGTTAAGCAGCACGAGAGAGCCCTTGGGCACGTAGCTCAGGTCTTTTTCGAGCCACGCAAGCTGTCCGTCCGTTATGTTCTCCATGTACTTGCAGTTGCCGGCATAGTCGATGTTTTTCATCGTAACGACATGCACTTTGCCTATGTTGAACGAGTAATCCGTCGGTCCGAAATTATTGTTATACACCATCTCTCCGTACACGGGTGTGCCGAGCCTCATGTTGTGCAGGTCCTGCCAGCGCTTGTCGAAGTCGTGGTTGCCTATGCATTGGAACATCGTCATGCCCGTATTCTCTACCGACTCCACGTAGTCTTTGTACAGGGGCATGTTGTCAAAGACAAGGTCGCCAAGGGCTATGCCCACCACTTCGCGGCTCCGTCCCAGCGAGTTTATTGTACGGCGGATGTCGGCGAGCGACTCGTTCCGCCATCTGTTCATGTCGCTTTGCGTGCGTACCTGCGGGTCGGATATGGCTATGTAGTAGAAGTTGTCGGCCGTCTTGCCACGTCGTTTCAGCGTGAAGTCATGGCCGTCGGCGCTGACAGCCTCGCTAACCGGCACGTAGAAGCCCGCTGCCATGCCGTTGCTGGCCGGCAGTTCATAGTCCGCAGGGGTGCTGATTGATATGTGCTTACTCACCAATGTGTCGGTAAACAGTGTCCAACGGCCGTCTGCGTCGGTAACGGTAAAGCTTACACCGTCGTTTACCACTACGCCCTTTATGCCTTTACCGTAGGTGTCTTTCACCGTGCCCGATATGTTGAACACCGTCTGACGGGCTACTCCGCCACCCATGAACATCGTACACAGGATAAGCAGAAACAATACCTTTGCCTTCATCTCTTGCGTGATTTAGTTATTAACTAAGGCAAAGATAACTTCCGTTTTTTACATTACGGCTGCGAAAAAAAGACAAAAAAATTAAGAATTAAGAGTTAAGAATTAAGAAAAACAGTCTTGTCAAATAAGCAGCAAGACATATTTTCTTAATTCTTAACTCTTAATTCTTAACTCTATAAGTTATTCGTATTCCTTCAGCGGCAGTTCCCCGCGCAGTACTCCGAGTGCGTTGTATGCCAGGGAGCCCATCTCGTTCTCCCCAGGCATTACCACTATCGGGGCGAGATAGTCAATCCTTGGGCGCAGGTTGTCTACGCAATAATCGCTATGTGCAATGCCTCCGGTCAGTATTATGGCCTCAACCTTGCCGCTCATGGCAACGTACATGGCGCCGATTTGTTTGGCTATGGTATATACCATGGCGTCAACCACTCCCTTGTAAGGCTCCTCGCCCTCTTCAGCCTTGCGCGATATGGTTATCATGTCGTTGCTGCCAAGGTGGGCGGTAAGTCCGCCTTTTCCGCTTATCAGCTGTTTCACCTGTTTCAGGGTGTACTTTCCGCTGAAGCAGATGTCGGCAAGCTGTCCTGCAGGAAGCGTGCCGGCGCGTTCCGGCGAGAACGGTCCTTCGCCGTCAAGGGCGTTGTTTACGTCAATCACTCGTCCGTAGAGATGCGCTCCGATGGACATTCCGCCGCCCAGATGGGCTACAATCAGGCGCATGTCTTCATACCTTTTGCCGAGCGAAGAGGCGTATTTGCGTGCTATTGCTTTCTGGTTAAGGGCATGGAAAATGGACTTCCGCTCGATATCTGGAATGCCCGTCAGGCGGGCCTCGGGGCACAACTCGTCAACCACCACGGGGTCGGCCGTATAGGCCGGGCAGCCGCATTCGTCGGCTATTTCCGCCGCTATGAGGGCGCCGAGGTTGCATGCGTGCTCGCGTTCGGCGTGCAACAGGTCGTACTTCATCTTCTCGTTTACGGCATATACGCCGCCGCTGAGCGGATGGAGCAGGCCTCCGCGGCCGATTACTGCGTCGAAGTCGAGCTTTATGTCGGCGTCGGCAAGGCGTTTCATGATGAAGTCCTTGCGGTATTCATACTGGTCGCTGATGTGCTTGAACGTCGACAGCTCGCTTACGGGATGGTGCGCTCCTGTCATCCATACGGGCTTCTCGTCGTCGTAAACGGCGATCTTTGTTGACGTTGAACCGGGATTTATAACGAATATACGCATAGTATTTAATTCATAATTCACAATTCATAATTCATAATTGGGGCACTTGTTAATTCATAATTCACGATTCATGATTCATAATTGGGCGGCGGGTTGGTTAAAGATTTACAATTCATAGCGGGTTGTCATCCTGCCCAATTATGAATTATGAATCGTGAATTATGAATTTCTCAGACGCATGCCATAGCGAGACTGTAGTATTTTGACTCGCACGAATCTGCCCTCGAGGCCACCACTACCGGGGCATTTGTGCCGCAAAGCATGCCGGCCGTCTCGGCCGAAGCAAAGAGGGTGATGGTCTTGTAGAACACGTTGCCCGACTCGATGTTGGGGAATATCAGTACGTCGGCATTGCCCACTACGGGCGAAGTTATGCCTTTGATGCGTCCGCTCTCGGTGTCGAGGGCTGTCTTTACGTCCATAGGGCCGCCAAGGCATACGTTACCGTAGCGGCCTTCGGCGGCACGTTGTTTCAGTTCTTCATAGTAAATGGAATGAGGGAATTTTTCGTTCACCTTCTCGGTGAAGTTGACCAGCGCTACGGCCGGCCGTTCTACGCCAAGACGTCGGCTCAAGCCGGTGGCATAGCCAAGTATCGCTTCAAATTGTTCAAGTGTGGGGCGGGGTATTACCGCGGCGTCGGCAAAGACGAGCATTTTGCCGTATGCCGGTATGAATGTCGCCGTTACGTGGCTCAATATCCTGCCTGGCTCAAGCAGTCCGTGCTCCTTGTTGAGTACGGCGTGCAGCAGGTTGTCAGTATTGAGCGTGCCTTTCATCAGTACGTCGGCTTCGCCCTGGCGTACTATTTCCACCGCGCGGCGTGCCGTGTCGTCGGGAGTGGGTACTATGATTACGTCCGTACGGTCGGGATATTGCCCGGCAAGGCGGGCAAACTCGGGAGCGCAGGTTCCGGCACACACCAGCGTGAAGTCGGCAATGCCTTCGCGCAGGGCGCGCTCTACAACGTATTCCGTATGCGAGTCGGCCGGGCATGCCACGGCTACACGCTTACGTCCGTGCGACAGGCGGAGCATGTCCGTTATGTCGCTAAAATTTCGTATCACTCTCATGGTTAATAAATTGATATGGCAAATATACGCAAAGTATGTATATCTACAAAATAATTGGCAGTTAAATAAATTGTTTTTTGTATTTTTAGGCCAAACAAAAGGGAAAATAGAATATCTGACATAAAGAAACGAAAAATGTTTGTAATCATTGCGAATATTATCTACTGGCGTTTCATTATGGCATATTTTACGGTGTTATCGGACAAAACGTAAGCTATAAATTGTAACCTGTAGTATGCAAAAACGCCCTTTACGGCATGTCGTGGCGCCCCTTTTTATGTGTGGTGTGGGCGCCTGTTGAAAAGTGGTTAGGTGAAAATTGTAAGCAAATGGAACGTCTTTGCTTACACTCGCGTCAGTTTAACGTGTGTCGTATAGCGGGCGTTAATTATTTGGTATGGGTTTGCTTATAGACTAAAAGGCCGTCTTTCGCATCCCGAAAGACGGCCTTTGGCATTGCTGTTGACGGCCTTTTAGGATGCCAAAGACGGCTTTTCGCAAGCTTATCGAAATGTCTCCGTAACGGTGGCTTTATGCTATTATATTACTCCAGACGGCAGCCAACTTACAGATTTTGCGTAAATTGGTTTCACGAATATAGGATGCGGCTCGGCAATGGAATGTCAAAAACTTCGTTTTTTTCTTTCCATTGCGCTCGCCTTTCCGTATATTTGTTTCACGAATATAGGATGCGGCTCGGCAATGGAATGTCAAAAACTTTGTTTTTTTCTTTCCATTGCGCTCGCCTTTCACTATATTTGCAAAGCATAAGCCGTCAGGCGTGGGCTTGCCGGCGTTCGACTAATCTTAAAAACACTGGTTTATGAAAAGGATATTGCCTATATTGATGGCGTCGCTGTTGCTTGCCGCATGCACGATAGGCGGCGATGAGGATAGCGACTACGGCACGGGACTGCTCGAAAGGGGTACGCCCGCTCCTGATTTTGTGATAACCGAGAATACCGACGGCAGCGACTTGCGGCTCTCCGATCTGCAGGGCTGTTACGTGTTGGTGGAGTTCTGGGCGTCGTGGTGTCCCGACTGCCAGCGTGAGACGGACAACATCAAGGCCATTCACGACACCTACGGCTCCCGCGGACTTACCCTCGTAGGCGTGTCTTTCGATGAAGACGCGGAGCAGTGGCAGGACTACATCACCGAGAACGGCATGGACTGGCTGCACCGGCGTGAGACGGTGGCGTGGAAGGAAAGCCCCCTGTCGGCGGCATATAATATAAGGTGGATTCCTACGTTGTACCTGATTGACCCGGCGGGCGACGTCCGCTTCGCTACGGTTGACGTCGGCGAGATGGTTGACTCGCTTGAAGTGATTGACTTTGGAATACGAAATAATTAAGAATTAAGAGTTAAGAATTAAGAAAATATGCCTTTATTACTATAACCGTCAAGACTATTTTTCTTAATTCTTAACTCTTAATTCTTAATTCAATACGCTCTTAATTCTTAATTATCATTGTTTTGTTAGTCTCAGTTTTTTGCCGTAATTGAGCATTCTCCATATCCATTCGAGCGGTCCGAACTGGCAATATCTTAGCCAAAGGCTGCTCAACAGCACTTGGAACACGAACACGCAGAGCGCCGTAATCTCTGTCTGCGTAAGGCCGAAGCTGGCTCCAAGTCCCATGCCTATGCCATAAAAAAGGAACATTCCGATAACAGACTGACCGATATAGTTTGTCAACGCCATCCTGCCCGGCGCCGCCATCCATCGCCAGAAAGCGCCGTTGCGGCTGCGTAAGTATATAAGGCACAGCGCCGACATGTACGCCAGCCCCATCGGGTAGACGCTTACGAGATAGAGAATGTCGTGCATCGGTGTGCCCAAAGGATGGCCGTTGACGGCACTCCATGCATAGACCAACGATAGGGGAACGCCTATTGTGAAGCCCGTAATAGCCGTCTTGCGCAGCAGGCGCTTGTGATTTTCAAGGTCGGCGTACATCCGGCGGCGGCCGATATAGAAACCGAGAATGAACAGTCCCATGACTTTGAAATAGCGGTTGCCGTCAACAAACTCCTGCACTCGCACCAAAGCGCCTTGTACAAGAAACTGGAACACCTCTTTATATGTGTCGGCATCGCGCAGCCAATAGCCGAAGTTCTCTTCCGTTATGCCGTACATCCGGCAGTAATGCCACTGCGCCCGTACGGCGGGGGCCGACAGGCTGACGCCCGCAAGGTTGGCCGCCGTATCGACGACGATGGGCAACAGCACGAACGCAGCAGCCCAACAGAGCAGTCCGCGGTCGCTGACGTTGCGGAAAAGGGGAAGCGCCATGCCCATCAGAGCGTACAACATGAGTATGTCTCCGCTCCATATGAACATAAGATGGATGAAGCCTATGAGCAACAGAACGGTCATTCGGCGGTAAAACAGACGGAATCCGCCCGTGCCTCTCTCGGCCGCATGGCTGATGATTATCGAGAATCCCATGCCGAAAAGCAGTGAGAACAGTGTGTAGAACTTGCCGTCAACCATCACGTATTGCAGGAAACGGACAATCCGGTCGACACCTGCCGACGGCATGGCGGCTGCTATTTCGGAAGGCTGGAACGTGTAAAGGGAGAATTCGGGATAGTTGGCAAGGCAAATGCCGAGCAGCGCAAAGCCCCTTAGAGCGTCGAGAATGATGTACCGCTCGGATGGCTTTACGGGTGAAATATTCGTATTTTGCATTATAATAGGTTGTGGATTTTTATCTCTTTCTCATGCTTACCATCATCACGCTGGCAAGAATGACCGCCAGTCCGGCAATCTGCACCGCCGTAACATGCTCGCCGCCGATACCCGCTCCGAGTGCAACGGCCACCACGGGATTGACGTATGCGTGGGTTGCCACTTCCGAAGCCGGGCGCACTTTGAGCAGCCATACGTAGGCGGAGTAGGCGAGCAGCGAGCCGAAAGTTATCAGATAAGCAAGTGAAAGCCATGAAGTCATTGATATTGTGGCCATGTCTGTCGTTGAGAAATCACCGCTAATGGCTGCGCAAATGCTGAATACCACGCTGGCGGAGAGCATTTGCCATGCCGAGCCGGCAAAGCCGTTGGTCTCTTCTTCGGCAGAGGAGCGGTATTTGGAGTACAGCGTTCCGCACGCCCATGATATGCATCCGCCCACCAACAGGAGTATTCCTACTTCGCTGTCGGGGTGTACCGACGTGTCGGAATATAGCTGTTCGGCATACAGCATGCCTACTCCCGCAAAGCCGAGTACCATCCCCAAAACCGTGGCAGGCCGCCTGAAGTTCTGCCGCCAGGCACGAACGTCGAGCAACATTATCCACAACGCCGTCGACGAAGCCACTATCGCGACAAGGCTGCTGCTTACGTATTGCTGGGCAAACATAATCACCGCCTGGTCGATAAACAGCAATACGATACCGCTTACGGCAGATTTCAGGATGAGTTTCTTCTTCAAAAGCTTCTCGCCACGCCATCCGCAAATGGCCAGCAGCACGGCTCCTGCCATGCTGAAGCGCAGCGCCCCGAGCATGAACGGCGGTATGTCATGCAGGCACTGGCCGATGAAGAAGTAGGTAGAACCCCACACAACGTAGATGAGGAAGTAGGCAATGACAACAGGCATGGAGGCGGTTTTTTGAATTAAGAATTAAGAGTTAAGAATTAAGAAAATATGACTTGACCGTTGTTTTTACACTGGCTTATTAGGCTCATCGGGCTTATTAGACTTATTGTTCTTACAATCAAAACATATTTTCTTAATCCTTAACTCTTAATTCTTAACTTCTACGGCTCTTAATTCTTAATTTTTAGTTTCTCGTTTTGATTTCGCAGTTGGCCGGAGCCTTGATGTTTTCGTCGATGGTTATCGACCCGATGCTGTCTGCCACGATACGTCCCGATGTGGGGTTCTTGATGTTCGTGATGGCGCCACGTATGTCGGCGTTGAGCGTAGAGTACTCAAATGCGCGGTCGCAGTCGGCGTCGAAGGTGCAGTTCTCTAATATAAGGTCGTGCGCATAGCACAGAGGCTGTTCGCCGGAGATGTGGCAATTGACGAGACGGAGGTTCTTGGAGTGCCATCCGAGGTATTCTCCGTTAAGCTCAGAGTCGTATATTGTGACGTTCTCTACTTCCCAGAAAGCGTCCTTTGTGGTAATCTTGGCGTTGTGGATTTCCACGTTCTTGACGTACTGGAACACGTATTTGCTGTCGCTCTCGAGGCCGTCAACACGGATATCGTTGCTGAACATGAACGGATAAGTGCCTCCGTGAAGTTTCAGGTTCTTTATGTTTATGCGGTTACAGCGCCAGAACACCTCGTCGGCATCGTTCATTTCAACGTTCTCTATGTCGATGTCGTTCATCTCACGAAACATCTTCGGCGCGTCGATTACCGTGTTGCTCATCTTCAAATGGTCGGAATACCACAGGGCGGAGCGGCCGCCTACGTCGAAGTAACAGTCCTTGATGGTGAATCCGTGGACATGCCAGAAGGGGTAGTTGCCCTCGAAACGGCAGTTGGTAGCTACAATGTTGCTGCACTCCTTGATTGCCGACTCTCCCTCGCGGATGGTCACGTTATCGAGATGTAGGTCATGTGAGGCGAACAACGGGCGCTCGCCGCCGAATTCAGTGTTTGCTATCAGTTTCATATCTTTTTGCCTTTTATTTTGTTTTCTGTTGCAAAATTACACAAAAAAGAAAGAAAACAAGGTATCAGATTTACGGATAAAACAACCAACCTTACGGTTGAAAGAATAATTAAGAATTAAGAGTTAAGAATTAAGAAAATATGACTTGGCTGTTGGGGAGATAAGACCGAATAAGCCTGATGGGCCTAATAGGCCAGAGTAAGGACAACTGTCAAGGCATATTTTCTTAATTAGCTTAACGCTGACTTTCAGTTCTTAACTCTTAATTCTTAATTTATGGTTACCGCGTTGCCGATGCATCCGTTAGGCATCTGCACGTGTATGAGCGAGCATACGGTTGCGGCGATGTCGTTGATGGTGGTCGGCGCGTCGGTGCGACCGGGCTGTACGTGCCATCCCATTAGCAGGAACGGGATGTGAGAGTCGTACGGATTCCATACGCCGTGGGTCGTTCCCTTGTCTATCACCTCCGAGCTTACCTCGTAGTTGGCGGGGTTCAGAATCATCTGGATGTCTCCGCTGCGAAGGCGGTGGTAGCCGTTAATGATGCGTTCCTTTATTAATGAGGGGATGGATGCCTCGCTTGCGTGCTCGAGGTCAACCACATAGGCGTACTGCTTGTCGCCCTTGAGCCATTCGATGGCTTCCTCTTTCACGTCGTCGAGGTCGAGCGAAAGGGCTTTGATTACCCCGTGGTCGAGGAAAACCTTGTAGTTGCTGATGCAGTTTACCAGGCTCTGCGCCACGCCGAACTTGCCTTTGAGGTAGTCGTCGAGCTGTTTGGCCTTCTTTGAAGCCACGAATCCGTCGGCCGGGATGCCGTGCTCGCGCAGCATGAGGATGTTGTTCGCGGCGCCGTGGTCGGCGGAGAGGAACGCAAGATACTGTCCCTTGCCCACCTTTTGGTCAAGATACGTGAACAGGTCGGCCAGCCTTTTGTCAAGGTCGACGAATATCTCGCGTATCTCGGGACTGTGAGTGGCAACCTCGTGGCCTACCTTGTCGGTGCATGAGAAGCTCACCGTAAGCATATCGGTCACCTCGTCGGCTCCCAATGCCTCGCCCTCGACGGCAGCCTTGGCCATCTCTTCGGTTATCAGGTTGCCGTAAGTAGAGTATGACACCTGGCGCTCGTCCTTGCCGCCGTACTTGTTATTGAACGCGACAACCCACTCCGGCAGCTTCTCCATGTAGTAAGTGCTCGTGATGAAGCGGCCCGTAGCGTTGTCAATCCAGTACGCCCCGTCGGCCGAGTGGCCTGCCGGCAGGATGGCGGCGCGGTCTTTTATCGATACGCCTACTACCTTAGCCTTGAAGTCGGTGGCAATTTTCAACTCGTCGCCGATGGTCGTCGTGAGCATCTTGCGCGGCGACATCATGCCCGCTTCGCTGTCGGTGCCCACGCCTTTTACGGTCGGGTCGGAGCAGCAATACGCCATCTTGCCGTCAATCATGAAGTCGTTGCCGGCAATGCCGTGTATCGCCGGCACGCTTCCTGTGAATATCGACGTGTGGCCTACGGCCGTAACGGTGGGCACGTAGTTAATCATCGTGTTCTCGCAGTTGTACCCTTCGTTCATCATGCGCTTGAAGCCGCCCTCGCCGTACAGGTCGTAATAGCGATAAAGGTAGTCCCAGCGCATCTGGTCAACCACAATACCGACGACCAGTTTTGGTCTGTCAAGGCCTTCGGCAACGCTTTTAGCACATCCAAGGCATGTTAAGACTACGGCCATGAGAACGGCCTTTTTCAGTAAATTGTTAATTCCCATATTATCGTTTTGTTGATTGATAACGCCTGAAATACGGTGCAAATTTAAGCATTTCAGCCGAACTTGTAAAACAAATTAAGGCTTCCGCCCTAAATCTTCACAGGATTGTATTGTCCTGCCGGCTACTTTTAGCGCCCCGTTTAGCGCCCCTTCCGTAATTTATTGATAATCAGCGGGTTTGTAAAAGGCCGTCTTTTAGCGTGTAAAAGACGGCCTTTTGGCTTGCGGTTTGCGGCCTTTTGTAATGTAAAAGGACGCATATAATAATGAAGTTATAGAACTTAGAGAAGTTAAAGAAGTTATAGCCATTACTTTTACGGCCTATTATCAGCGAGCCATTCGGCTTTAACGACTGACGGAGTAAGGCGAAGTGGTTATGCCTTTAACTACTTGCCGACCGCAGTTAACGATAACTTCTTTAACTCCTTTAACTGCCAATGAATGGTAGCTTTGCGGACATTCATCTTTCGTTTACTTCAATCCATCGGGAAACACCTCGTCCTCAAGGATTATTCCGTCGGCGGCCGGAGTGTCTTCAGACCCGAACGAGTTGGCCTTGTACTGTATGCACATTACAAGCATAGGCCCGTTGCCAGTGTTGCGCAGCGCACGCTTTCCGGCCGGAGCCACGCGTACGAGACTGCCTTCGCCCACCTCAAACAGTGCATCGTCGACACGGAACTCGCCTTCGCCATTGATTACCATGTACAGCTCTTCGTGCTCCTTGTGAGCATGTACGAACGCGCTGCCTTCGCCCGGGGCGAACGTCTGGAGCGACATCTCCATGCCTGTTGACTTCAGCGCGCCGCCGGTGAACACCTTGCCGTTGATTACCACGCCCTCGCCGAGCGGCAGGCTATACTCACTTACCTTGTCCAACTTGCCTACGGTCACAGCCGTAAAGTTGCTGCCTTCCCTTAAAGTCTTGATCTCTTTCATCTTGTTTGCTTTATGTTATTGTTGTTTTTGACAGTGCAAAGTTATGAAAACGCGGTATGACATGCAAGAAGTGAAATTGACGAAACCCGGTTACTCCGAGGTTACAAATGCTGGTTTACAACACGTTGCATTTCAGACTTTTACAATGTTTAACACGAAACGTCATGATGTTTCGTCCATAATGGTTACTTTTGTAGACCAAAAGGTGCTTCCGTAATTTATTAAACGTGTAATCGATATGCTTAAAACAGAGGTTAATGACGCCTTGTTCCCAACCTGTCCGATAAGGAACGTGCTGTCGAGAATAGGCGATAAATGGTCAATGCTGGTGCTTTATACGCTGGAACAGCATGGCGTGTTGCGGTTTAACGGACTGAAACTGTATATTCCCGACATATCCAAGAAAATGTTGTCTGCGGCTCTGAAGGTGCTCGAGGCTGACGGACTAATCAGCCGCAAGGTGTATGCCGAGATTCCGCCAAAGGTAGAATATACCCTGACCGAGCGCGGACAGACCCTTATTCCGCTGATAAATAACCTGATAGAATGGGCGTCGGCCAACATAACCGACATCGTTGAGGACAGAAAGAACTTTTTAATTCATAATTCATAATTCAAAATTCATAATTGGGTTGATGAGTATTCTCAACACTAAAAAGACATCCAACCCAATTATGAATTTTGAATTATGAATTATGAATTACTTTTATCGTACGCGTGGAGCGGATAATCAATCGTGTAATGCAGTCCGCGGCACTCCTTGCGTTCGATTGCCTGGCGCGTGATGAGGTAGCCTACGTTAATCATGTTGCGCAGTTCGCATATGTCGCGGCTTGCCTTTACGCGCTTGAAGAGGGCCTCCGTCTCTTCGTAAAGCAGGTCGAGGCGGTCCCATGCACGCTTCAGGCGCAGGTCGCTGCGCACGATTCCCACGTAGTTGCTCATCACCTGGCCTACTTCCTTGACGCTTTGCGTGATGAGAACCTTCTCCTCATTGGTCATCGTTCCTTCGTCGTTCCACTCCGGCACACGGTCGTTGAACTCGTATTCGTCAACGTGCGCCAAGCTGTGGCGTGCCGCCGCGTCAGCGTAGACAACGGCCTCGATGAGCGAGTTGCTGGCCAGGCGGTTGCCACCGTGCAGTCCCGTGCAAGAGCATTCGCCGATTGCGTAAAGGCGGTGGATTGACGATTCGCCGTTAAGGTCAACCTTTATGCCGCCGCACATGTAGTGGGCCGCCGGGCGTACGGGTATGTATTCCTTGGTAATGTCAATGCCGATGGAAAGGCATTTGTGGTAAATGTTGGGGAAATGGTGCTTCGTTTCCTCTGCATCTTTATGCGTTACGTCAAGGCATACGTGGTCAAGGCCGTGTATCTTCATCTCCTTGTCGATGGCGCGGGCTACTATATCACGCGGCGCCAGGGACAGACGCTTGTCGTATTTCTCCATGAACGATTCGCCGTTAGGCAACCTGAGAATGCCTCCGTAGCCGCGCATGGCTTCGGTGATGAGGTATGCCGGATGTGTCTCTCCCGGGTTGTAGAGGGCTGTCGGGTGGAATTGTACGAACTCCATGTCCTGCACTGTGCCCTTTGCACGGTACACCATGGCCTCTCCGTCGCCCGTTGCGATGATGGGGTTGGTGGTTATCTGATATACAGCGCCACACCCGCCGGTGCACATCAGGGTAACTTTGCTCAGGTAAGTGTCGACCTTCTGCGTATCGGGATTGAGCACATAGGCGCCGTAACACTCAATATCCGGAGTGCGGCGGGTAACCTCTATGCCGAGATGATGCTGCGTGATGATTTCCACGGCGAAGTGGTTTTCCTTGATTTCGATGTCCGGATTGTTCCTTACTGCCACCATAAGGCCACGCTGTATTTCGGCTCCGGTATCGTCGGCGTGGTGCAGTATGCGGAACTCTGAGTGTCCGCCTTCGCGGTGAAGGTCGTATTCGCCATTCTCTTTCTTGTCGAAATTAACGCCCCATTGTACCAGTTCGCGAATCTGCGACGGCGCGTTGCGCACCACTTGTTCAACAGCCTTGCGGTCACTGATGTAGTCTCCGGCTATCATCGTGTCCTCAATGTGCTTTTCGAAGTTGTCAACAGCGAGGTTGGTAACCGACGCAATGCCGCCCTGGGCTTTCGCCGTGTTGGCCTCGTCGAGCGTGGTTTTGCAGATGATACATACTTTTCCCTTGCGTGCCCGTGCTATTTTCAGGGCATAACTCATACCGGCTACGCCTCCGCCGATAATCAGAAAGTCATATTTATAAACCATAATAACAGTTTTTATGCGGCATTCAGGCTGTTGACAAGCGGACAAGGATATTAGTCTTTGTCGCCTGACGAACGGCATGTTCTTGTAGGTTTGCGACAGGCCGGCTTGCCTTATGTCGGTTGGATTTTGCCTGCAAAAGTACAAAGAATTTCCGATAGAGAACACGCTTATGGCCTTTTTTGATGTATAAAAGGTTTCTTTAAACCTCATAAACATGTATTTTACTGATAAAATGACTAACTTTGCACGCAAAATCATGGACAAAGTATTCCGTCACCGTGCTTCTTGGTTGAATTGTGCCGGTATCATTGTGGTAGCGGGTGGTGCCGTATGGGCGTTTTGCTGTTGGTCGGCGCTTGGCTTTATGGCAGGTATCGTACTTGTGGCTGCGTGCGTGCTGATGGTTGACAGGACGGTAAATACGCGGTATGTCGTTACTGAAGACGGCTGGCTTGTTGTCTGCCGGGGGCGCTTCTCACGGCCGTTGAGGCTGCGCATTGGCGACATAACGGGCATTGAGAGGCTGCGTGCGGGATTGTTTCCCGTGGATTATGTATTGGTAAGATACGGTTTAGACCATGTGGTATCCGTGCAGCCGGCCGGTCTCACGGCGTTTATGGCCGAGTTGGAAAGCAGGTTGAAGGAATGCGTTTAGCCTTTAGATTGAAATGAGAAAATACTGGAATATTCGTTTGCAGGCCATTGCCCTTGTGTCAATGGCTGTTTTTTTGATGTCGTCGGCGGCCGTGCCAACGGGCTTGCATTATGTCTCCGGAACGGTAGCGGGCGTCACGGAGGATAGCGTCGCGACCGATTCGGCCGTGCATGACACGGTGATCGCCGAGCCGAACCTGCTCTGGCCGATTGACGTGCAGTCGCGGCTTGACGTGCTGTTGCGCAGCGATATGCTGCGTACTTCTACCGTTGGACTGATGGTTTACGACCTTACGGCCGACTCGGTTATATTCAAGTATAACGAGAAACAGCTCATGCGACCGGCCAGCACGCTGAAGATGATGGTGGCCGTGGCGGCTCTCGACCGTCTTGGCGACGGTTATGAGTACGAGACTGGGCTGTACATGACGGGCGAGGTGACGGATAGCGTGCTCGACGGCGACCTGTATTGCAAGGGCGGTTTCGACCCCGTGTTCGGCCAGCGCGACCTTTCCGTATTCGTTGACAGCGTGCGGAGCCTCGGCGTTGACACTATTCGCGGCAACCTGTATGCCGACCTCTCGATGAAAGACGCCGACCGCCTGGGCGAGGGCTGGTGCTGGGACGACGACAATCCCGTACTTACTCCGTTGCTGATTAACGGCAAGGACGGTTTTGTTGAGGAGTTTAAGAGTCGTCTTCACCGTGCCGGAATAACGGTTGAAGGTGAGGTGAAGGAGGCCCGTACGCCGTCTGACGCCATACGGAAGTGCACCGTCAAGCGTGCCGTCAAGGACATTTTGCCTCGCATGATGAAGAAAAGCGACAACCTTTATTCGGAGTCATTGTTCTATCATCTGGCAGCGTCGAGGGTACATTCTGCCCCGGTAACCGCCAAGGACGGCCGCCGGATGATGAACCGCTTGATAGAGAAGCTCGGTTATGATGCGTCGGATTATTACATTGCCGACGGCAGCGGGCTGTCGCTTTACAACTATGTGTCGCCCGAACTAGAGGTCGCTTTCCTTAAATACGCCTACCGCCACGACCGCATATACGTGCCCCTGTACGCCTCAATGCCGATAGCTGGCATGGACGGAACGCTTGACGACCGCATGCGCCGCGGCTATGCGCGCGGCAACGTGCATGCCAAGACGGGTACAGTGACCGGCGTCAGCGGCCTGGCCGGATATTGTACGGCGGCCAACGGGCATGTACTCTGCTTCTCGATTATCAACATGGGCATACGCCATGCGTCGTCAGGACGCAGGTTTCAGGACAGCGTTTGCGAGGCGCTTTGCCGCCCGTAATGATATCCCTTGCGCCCGCCCGTTCTGCGGGTCGTGGCTGCATGTTTTGCGAAAGACGGCCTTTTGAAATGTAAAAGGCCGTCTTTCGTCTTCTAAAAGGCCATCTTCTGCACGTTAAAAGATGGCCTTTTACAATGCGTTGATTATCAGGATATTATGCAAGAGACGGTAGCCGCCATGCCGAAGGGCCGTTTGGCATGGTGTGCGATAGGCTGCAGTAGGTAGGTTACGCACGCCTTTTAAACCTTAATTAACGTGAGTTCGGTATAAGAAAACGATTGAAAAAGTTGTGGGAATGAGATATTTTTAGTACCTTTATAGTTGACAATCAATAAGTTACATAAAAATATCCATTCCCATGACTGATGCAAATTTAATAGAAATTTTCTGTATTCTCGATGAGTTCTGCAAATATTTTACTCCTGAACTGAAAAAACACACGCTTGACATCTGCGGCAAACGTCGCCGCAACCGCCCGTGCCTCATGTCCGACAGCGAGGTGATGACCATTCTCGTACTGTTCCATACCATGCGCCAGCGCGACCTCAAGTCGTTCTACCTCGGACGTTAAAATAAATCGCGTTTATGAAACTTTCGGGGCTAAATCTGCATCTAACGAGGCAAAACAAACAAAACAAACGAAGTATGACAGACCCACCAACTAACGAAAGGGATTTTTTGCCTCGCTCATAAAGCAGCACTCCCGAATTATCAACAAGGTCAGCTATTTCTATGCTACCGACAAATTGCCGTTTGATGACCTTCGGCAAGAAATCTATGTCAACATCTGGCTGGGATTAAAACAGTTCCGAGGTGACAGCAAAATATCTACATGGATTTATCGGATAGCAGTAAATTCGGCACTCATGGCCTTGCGTTCGTCAAAATCAAACATAGAAACCGTATCGGTTGATTTTGGTCTGCTCGACCTCTCTTCCGAGATTGACGATGCGCAAAAGGAGAATCTTCAAGTTCTGCACTCACTAATTAATAGACTTGAAGATATGGAGAAAGCTATCATACTCCTTTGGCTTGATGAGTATTCGTATGATGAAATAGCTGATACACTTGGCCTTAAACGCAATACTGTTGCAGTTAAAATCCACCGTATTAAAGACAAACTCTCAAAACAGATGTAATATGCAATTCAACGAACTTAAAAAAAGCATGTCAACGCTTGAGCAGGTGCTCGCCAAGACAAACACCGATATAAAGATAAACGTGTCAGCCTCCAAAACAGCGCAGACCAAGATACTAAAAGAATTCCGCAAGGCATATACATCTTTGCTCTTACTAGCTATTATATTTGTGGCTGCGGCAATCTACAACATCAATCCAATCGCGTTTCCTCTCTATCTGAAAATATACCTGTCTTCGTTCCTCGCTATCGGTGCAATATGGTACATTTATCTGTACCGCAAATTAAAGAGCATCAACATAGCCGTCCTCTCTCCCAAACAACTTTTTTCAAAAACTGCAACTATCAAGTTGCTGACTTTATCGGGTGAAATATTCATCGGCATGTGTCTTGTTTTCTTTTTCGCCCTTCTTTTGCCGAGCGTATGGACTTTTCACCGTATTGGCTTCTGGATAATGACAATTGGACTGATTTTAGGCTTTGTTTACAGCATATTCCATTATTGGCCGCAATACGTAATACTGTTCCGTGACCTCAATTCCATAAAGGAATAAATCCAGTCTATTCATACTCTTCAAGTAAGCCGCTCACAATCCGGGCGGCTTTCTTATATCGTAAACCACCTATTGCAGTCCCTTTAAAGGAAAGTTGAAAATGCGAAGGACTTGTCGGGGAATTACTAATAGCTACGTGAGTTCGGTATAAGAAAACGATTGAAAAAGTTGTGGAAATGAGATATTTTTAGTACCTTTATAGTTGACAATCAATAAGTTACATAAAAACATCCATTCCCATGACTGATGCAAATATAATAGAAATTTTCTGTATTCTCGATGAGTTCTGCAAATATTTTGCTCCCGAACTGAAAAAACACACGCTGGACATCTCCGGCAAACGTCGCCGCAACCGCCCATGCCTCATGTCCGACAGCGAGGTGATGACCATCCTCATACTGTTCCATATCTTGCGCCAGCGCGACCTCAAGTCGTTCTATCTCGGTTATGTATGTAATCACATGCGCAAGGAGTTTCCACACCGCCTGTCGTACAACCGCTTCGTAGAACGCCAGGCTAAGGTAGGACTCCATCTTTTGCTGTTCCTGCAGACATGTGCGTTGGGTAAATGTACTGGAATATCCATAATCGACTCCACACCGTTGAAGTCATGCAATATAAAGCGTGCGCACAGCCCCAGGACGATGAAGGGATGGGCGGCCAAGGGCAAGTGTACGATGGGATGGTTCTACGGGTTCAAGCTGCATATAGTGATAAACGACCGTGGCGAGATAATACAATGGACGCTCACGCCCGGGAACGTGGACGACCGTGAGCCATTGAAGGACAAGAACTTTACGCAAAGGCTTTTCGGCAAGATTTTTGCCGATAGAGGATACATAAGCCAGGAGCTTTTCGAAAGTCTCTTCATTGACGACATACACCTTGTGACCAAACTCAAGAAGAACATGAAGAACTCGCTCATGGACCTGCACGACAAAATCCTGCTGCGGAAAAGGGCGCTCATTGAAACCGTCAACGACGAACTCAAAAACGTCTGCTACATTGAACATACCAGGCACCGCAGCATTGACGGTTTTGCTTCCAACCTGATTGCAGGGCTTATCGCATACAACCTGCTTCCTAAGAAACCGTCACTCAATATTGACATCATTGATAAAAGCAGGCTTATTGCATAAGATTATTATACCGAACTCAGGTTAATTATTATTGTATTTTGTACTTTTTATTCGTTTATTCCGAAGAATTTGTGTAAGTTTGCATACATGAATAATGGTTTAACGGGCGCCGTGAAATGGTGCGACAATGTGATAATAGCCGACGGCGACTATATAGACAAGGTAGCTTTTGACCTTATCGTGAACTTCGAGCGCATGATTGAGCGGCGCATACCGCAGGCCGACATGGCGCGGTGGATTGACTGTGTGGCCCTTGACGGAGGATTACGCGAGGGTGACAATGTTACGCAAGTGATACTTATACACGACAGGAAGAACGGCCGACTGGAGAACTTCAAGCCGTCAATATATGCTGAAGAGCTTGACGGAAAGGCTTTCAGGGATAACCTCGGCGAGTTCGTTATCTCGGCATTGTCGCCCGAGGACATGGCCACAAAGGAGGATTTTTTTACCGAAACGGTCGAGATTGTGTGCAACCATAAGGACGTAAAGCGCGTCATGATAGTGCCCGACGCTGAGCGGATGTACGATGATGTGCGCCATGCCTTGCGCCGTGTGGACGAAGACAAGCGCGTGACCGTGTTCGCCATGCAGCCCATGCAGGGCGGTAACTTCCGCCAGGAGATACTTGGCTACTCGCTGATGAACGCTCTCGGAATACGGGCTGAAGAATTAGATAAAAAGTAAAGGAAAGGTGAAAGCGTGAAGAAGTGAAAAGGTGAAGAAGAGGCTTTGCGCCCAACGGTCTGTTGACAACCGTTCCAGCTGTCCCCGTTCCCCCAGTCCTCCCGGCCTTCCAAACCTCCAAAATAAAAGCAAACAACAAATAATAAAATAACTACAATGGGAAGAGTATTAATGATTGGCGCCGGTGGCGTCGCTACAGTGGCAGCGTTCAAAATCGCCAAGAACGCTGACGTTTTTACTGAGTTTATGATTGCAAGCAGGCGCAAGGAGAAGTGCGACCTCATCGTTGAGGCCATCCACAAGGCCGGAATCGACATGGACATCAAGACCGCGCAGGTTGATGCCGACGACGTGGAGCAGCTCAAGGCCCTCTTCAACGACTACAAGCCGGAGATGGTTATCAACCTTGCGTTGCCTTACCAAGACCTCACCATCATGGACGCATGCCTGGCTTGCGGATGCAACTATCTTGACACTGCCAACTATGAGCCCAAGGACGAGGCACATTTCGAGTACTCATGGCAGTGGGCTTACAAGGAGCGCTTCGAGCAGGCTGGCCTGACCGCCATCCTCGGTTGCGGCTTCGACCCCGGCGTGAGCGGCATATATACGGCATACGCGGCTAAACATCACTTCGACGAAATACAGTATCTCGACATCGTGGACTGCAACGCCGGCAACCACCACAAGGCTTTCGCCACCAATTTCAACCCCGAAATAAACATACGCGAGATAACGCAGAAGGGCCTTTACTACAAGGACGGACAATGGCTTGAGACCGAACCTCTCGAGGTTCACAAGGCCTTGACTTACCCGAACATCGGCCCGCGCGAGAGCTATCTTATGCACCACGAAGAGCTGGAGAGCCTCGTGAAGAACTATCCGACAATCAAGCAGGCACGCTTCTGGATGACTTTCGGCCAGCAATACCTGACATATCTTGACGTCATCCAGAACATCGGCATGTCAAGAATAGACGAAATAGAGTACGAGGCACAGCTGGCTGACGGTTCGGGCAAGACGGTAAAGGTCAAAATAGTGCCCCTCCAGTTCCTCAAGGCCGTGCTGCCCAACCCGCAGGACCTTGGCAGCAACTACGACGGCGAGACGAGCATAGGCTGCCGCATACGCGGACTGAAGGACGGAAAGGAGCGCACCTATTATATATATAACAACTGCAAGCACCAGGAAGCGTACAATGAGACCGGCATGCAGGGCGTAAGCTACACTACGGGAGTGCCCGCGATGATTGGCGCCATGATGTTCTTCAAGGGTCTGTGGCGCAAGCCCGGCGTGTGGAACGTCGAGGAGTTCGACCCGGATCCGTTCATGGAGCAGCTCAATAAGCAAGGTCTGCCTTGGCATGAGGTATTCGACGGTGACCTGGAATTGTAAGATTTAAATAGTAAGTAATAAAGGAGAACGGAGGGAAGTAGTAAGTAGATATGTTTTGTTGGTCGGTGCCCGGCTGTATGCAATGTAGCATAAGTGTATTTCTACTTACTCCTTTACTCCTTACTCCTTCTCTCCTAAAACAAAGAAACAATGGCAAAAGATAAAGACAACGCGGCCGACGCAATGGCACAGGAAGGTAAACTGAAAGCCCTTCAGGCCGCAATGGCAAAGATAGAGAAGGATTTTGGCAAAGGCTCAATCATGAAATTGGGCGACGAGAACATTGAGAATGTTGAGGTAATACCCACGGGCAGTATCGGACTTAATGCCGCACTGGGCGTAGGCGGATATCCTCGTGGCAGGATAATAGAAATCTACGGCCCCGAAAGTAGCGGTAAGACAACGCTCGCGATACATGCCATCGCTGAGGCGCAAAAGGCCGGAGGCATTGCCGCCTTTATAGATGCGGAGCATGCTTTTGACCGTTTCTACGCAGCTAAGTTAGGTGTTGACATCGACAACCTGCTCATCTCGCAGCCCGACAACGGCGAACAGGCTCTTGAAATAGCCGACCAGCTTATCCGTTCGTCGGCCATCGACATCCTCGTTGTTGACTCGGTGGCCGCCCTTACGCCGAAGAAGGAGATAGAAGGCGACATGGGCGACAACAACGTCGGTCTGCAGGCGCGCCTTATGAGCCAGGCTTTGCGCAAGCTGACGTCAACCATCAGCAAGACCAACACTACTTGTATATTCATCAACCAGTTGCGTGAGAAGATAGGAGTGATGTTCGGTAATCCTGAAACGACAACCGGAGGAAACGCCCTTAAGTTCTATGCCAGTGTGCGACTTGACATCCGCCGCATTACAAGTATAAAGGACGGCGACCAGGTTATAGGCAACCAAGTGCGTGTTAAGGTTGTAAAGAACAAGGTTGCGCCACCCTTCCGCAAGGCAGAGTTTGAAATAACGTTTGGCGAGGGAATATCCAAGGTCGGTGAACTTGTTGACCTCGGCGTTGAATATGACATCATACAGAAGAGCGGATCGTGGTATTCTTACCAGGGAAGCAGGCTTGCGCAGGGGCGTGATGCCACCAAGATATTGCTCAAGGATAATCCGGAGCTGTGTGAGGAGATAGAAGCTCAGATTATGCAGGCTATCTCTGACAATAACAATATTTAGGAATCATGTAACCAACGGCCTGAAACCGTGGGGATATAAGGCTATTCCCTCACCGTCTCAGGCCGTTGCGCTTGTTTTGGCGGTTCGTAAACAGGGCTTGTGGTAAATGCGTATAAGCGTAAAAGAACTTGAAGAATGGTTCTCCGAATTCAATGTTAAGTATTTCGGTGGCATACTGCCCATGCCGGCATTGTCAGTAGGCATGTCGAAAACTCGCCTCGGTTCGATGTCGTGGAGACGTACAAAAAAGATGTTCAGGACAAGAACCGAGTATGCCATACGTATAAGTAACTATTACGACATGGACTCTAAAGCGTTCAAGAGCGTGCTCCTTCATGAGATGATACATCTGCTGATTGAGTACAAGCGTTTGAAAGACACCGCTCCGCACGGGGTTATTTTCCGTCAGAACATGGACCGTATCAACGCTGACGGATGGAATATTACAGTCTCGGCGCGTATGAACGGCACGCCACTCAACGCCGTCAGGACAAACAACAAGGCACGGATTATACTTGCGGCCGTGACTCTTGGGGGACGGCATATAGTCTCGGTGGTAAGTCCGAGATACGTTATTTCCATTGACAGGATACTAAAGAGGTCAACGGATATTAAGTCTTTTTCATGGCATATATCGACCGACAGTTACTTTGCCGGCTTTCCGGTTGTGCGTACTCCCCGTGGACGTGTAATTCCGCAAGATACATACGAACGTCTGGTTAGGGGTATGAAAAGCCTTGATTTGCCACAAGCGGAATGACGCCATGCGGTGAGTTACCCGTAGGTCTCATTCATTTCTACAGCTTAGTTTTTCGCTGTAGGCTTTGAAAAAATCAAAATCGAGAATCCTGGATATCTTGAACAGTTCTTCTGTGTCGATTGAGGGCTTGGCAAATATTTTGTAGACATTAGTCCTGCTGCAGCCTAATTGCTCAGCGAACCATACTACCGTATGTCTGCGTTCTTTCAGTTTGCTCCTTATTATGGTGCCGATAGTTACCGGACCAAGGTTGTTTTTCATCATTCTAAGTCCTCTCATACAATCGCTTACTTTACAATTTGGACATTCTTGAATTGCAAAGATAACTTTATTTGCTGACAGGAGCAAACCCTTAAATCCCCACTTTGGCATACTCTGCGCCAAGGAGTGTTTATTAGGTGAATATTTGTGCTTATTCGGTTGTTATTTTTCAACGAACGGGCAGACAAGGGATTTTGAGGCCGTTAGGCCGTTTCTCCTTGTCTGCCCGTTCGTTACCGGTTTGCTTGTTTTATTAAAGTTGGGCGAGCTCGATAACCTTGTCCACAGCGGCCGACAGTCCGTCGGGATTCTTTCCGCCTGCAGTGGCGAAGTGTGGCTGGCCTCCTCCGCCGCCTTGTATGAGCTTTGCCGCCTCGCGTACCATCTGTCCGGCGTTAAGGCCGTGGTCGGCTATGAGGTCTTTGCTTATCATCACGCTAAGCGTCGGGCGTCCTTCATATACGCTGCCTACGACGCAGAGCAAATGGCCGGGCTCTGCCGCGGCAACCTTGAATACCAAATCTTTGGCCAAATCGGGCTTCATCGGGATTACGGCAGACACAACTTTTACGCCGTTTACCATTCTGGCTTGTGCCAGTAGCTTGTCTTTTGTCTGTTCTACGGCTTCTGCTTGGAAACTCTCGATACTCTTCTTCATCGAGTCGTGTTCCTCGATATATTTTTCAATGACGCCTTTCAGGTCTTTTGCGTTGTTGAACAACGCACGGATAGCCTTCATCGCGTCTTCTATGTTGTACAGAAGTTCCTCGCATTCCTTGCCCGTTTTTGCCTCGATACGGCGTATTCCGGCGGCCACGCTGCTCTCGGATACAATCTTTATCATGCCGATACGGCCGGTAGAACGTGCGTGGATACCGCCGCAGAACTCAACACTGGGGCCGAACTTCACCACGCGAACCTTGTCGCCGTACTTCTCTCCGAACAGCGCAATGGCTCCCATTTTCTTCGCTTCGTCAAGAGGCATGTCGCGATGCTCGTCCAACGGGATGTCCTGACGTATCATATCGTTTACAATCCGCTCAACTTGGCGTATCTCTTCGTCGGTCACTTTCTGGAAGTGGGAGAAGTCGAAACGCAGCGTGTCGGGTGATACGTACGAGCCTTTCTGCTCCACATGGTCGCCCAGCACCTGCTTCAGGGCGTAGTCGAGCAGGTGGGTTGCCGTATGGTTGGCGGCGCTTGCCTCGCGCTTGTCTGTGTCGACACAGGCCATGAAGTCAGCTTCGGGCTGCTTGGGCAGCGCCTTTACTATGTGTATTGACTGTCCGTTCTCACGCTTTGTGTCGATTATCTCAACCGTTTCGTTCTCGCTTACCAGTACACCGCAGTCTCCTACCTGGCCGCCCATTTCTCCGTAGAACGGCGTATTGTCGAGCACCAGCTCGTAGAAGGTGTTTTTCTTCTGCGTCACCTTGCGGTAGCGGAGAATGTGGCACTCGTATTCGGTATAGTCGTAGCCCACGAACAGCTGCTCGCCCTGGCGCAACTCGGTCCAGTCGCTGTTCTCAACGGCGGCTGCGTTGCGTGCGCGCTGCTTCTGCTTCTGCATTTCCTCGTCAAACTGTTTTTCGTCAACGGTCAGTCCGTTCTCACGGCAGATAAGCTCGGTAAGGTCGAGCGGGAAGCCGTAAGTGTCGAACAGGCGGAACGCCTTGGCGCCGTCAAGCTCGGTCTTGCCCTCTTTCTTAACCTCGTCCATTGCGTCGTTGAGCATGTTGATACCGTTAGACAGAGTGCGAAGGAACGAGTCTTCCTCCTCTTTTATCACCCTCATGATAAGCTCGCGCTGAGCGGTCAGCTCGGGATAAGCCTCGCCCATCTCGGCGATAAGCGTGGGCACGAGGCGGAAGAGGAATGCCTCTTTCTGTCCGAGGAAGGTATATGCGTACCTGACGGCACGGCGCAGGATACGGCGGATAACGTAACCAGCCTTGGCGTTGCCCGGCAGCTGGCCGTCGGCTATAGAGAAAGCAACGGCGCGCAGGTGGTCGGCAACGACGCGCATTGCCACGTCTGTTTTCTCCTCTTTGCCGTATTCAAGGCCCGAGAGGCGTGATATTTCCTTTATGATGGGCTGGAATATGTCAGTATCATAGTTTGAGTGCTTGCCTTGCAGGGCACGAACGAGGCGCTCAAAGCCCATTCCCGTGTCGATAACGTTCATCGACAGCTTCTCCAGTGAGCCGTCCGCCTTGCGGTTGAACTGCATGAACACGAGGTTCCAGATTTCAATCACCTGCGGGTCGTCCTTGTTCACCAGCTCGCGTCCGGGCACTTTGGCCTTCTCTTCGGGCGTACGTGAGTCGAGATGGATTTCCGAACAAGGGCCGCAGGGGCCTGTGTCGCCCATTTCCCAGAAGTTGTCGTGCTTGTTTCCGTTGATGATATGGTCGGCCGGCACGTGCTTTGCCCAGTACCGGGCAGCCTCGTCGTCACGCTCGAGGTTCTCCTCCGGCGAGCCCTCGAACACCGTAACGTACAGGTCTTTCGGGTCAAGGTGGAGCACGTCTACGAGGTATTCCCACGCCATGTCAATCGCTCCTTCCTTAAAGTAGTCGCCGAAGCTCCAGTTGCCCAACATCTCGAACATCGTGTGGTGGTACGTGTCGTGTCCCACCTCTTCAAGGTCGTTGTGCTTTCCGCTCACTCGCAGGCACTTCTGCGAGTCTGCGCGGCGGCGCGGTTCAGGGTCGCGCGTACCTAAAATAATATCCTTCCACTGGTTCATACCTGCGTTGGTGAACATCAGTGTGGGGTCGTCTTTGATAACCATCGGTGCCGACGGCTCTATCTTGTGTCCTTTCGATTCAAAGAATTTCTTGAAAGATTCACGGATTTCGTTAGCTGTCATCATATTATATTTCATTTACTTTCGGACGGCAAAATTATAAAAAATCCGACAAAAAGCCAAATTATTTGCCGTTATGAATGATAAATTCATAATTCATTGATAATGAGCACGTTCGCAAGCCACGGCCAACGGCTTTGCAAAAGGCCGTCTTTTAGCGCCCAAAACATGGCTTTTTACACGCTGAAAGGTGGCCTTTCGCAAAGCAAAAGGCGGTCTTTTGTAAAAAGGCCGTTATGCTGTAGCAATGTTATACACTATAAATGTGGCAGAAGAAGGCGGCTGCAGCTTATGCTCACCGAGGCTGTCGGTCACTTGATTTTCGCCCTGATGCGGCTTAGGCTCACCTGCGTTATGCCGAGATACGAGGCTATGCTGCCCAGCGGCAGGCGTTGCAGGTATTCGGGATTGTCGGCCAGGAGGCGGCTGTAGCGCTCCGATGCGTCGGTGAGCAGGAAGGAGATAAGGCGGCGCTCGGTGGCTATCAGCTCCGTCTCGGCGTAGCGGCGGCCCCAGTTGGCTATGTGGATGTCGTCGAGGAAGAGGCGTTGCAGGTCGTCACGGCGTAGCCTGTAGAGCACCGAAGGCTCCATAAGCTCCACCGTCTCGTAGCCCGGCCGGTTGTTGACGTAGCCGTTCATCGACACGAGTGTGTCGCCCTCTTCGCCTATCCAGAAAGTTATGTCGTTGCCGTCGGCCGACGTATAGGCGCGGGCTATGCCCTGCTTGATGAAGAATATGTCCTTCTCGGTATTGCCCATGCGCAGCACCTTATGGCCTTTAGGGTAACGGGCTTCCTCCATGTGCTCCTTGAGCCGCTCCATTGAGGCGGGCGGTAGGGGATAGGTACGTGATATAATCTGCTCGATGTCCATGCTTTTTGGGTTTTTGTTGCAAATTTATCAAAAAGAAGCGAACCTTCGGCGCGCTTTTTATCAAATGTAAAACGTTTTGTCGGAGACGGGCGTTAATTTTGCTGCCGTTTATAAGAATTATGTCAGATTAAGGCTAAACGTAAATATGAATTGGTTGATTTTAATCGTGGCGGGCCTGTTTGAGACGGGCTTCGCCTTCTGTCTTGGAAAGATGAAAGATACCGTCGGCACGGAGCATTGGCTGTGGTGCGCCGGATTTTTGATAAGTCTTACGCTTAGCATGGTGCTTTTGGCAAAGGCTGTACACACCATTCCTATCGGCACGGCATATCCCGTGTGGACGGGCATTGGCGCCGTCGGCACGGTGGTAGTAGGCATTCTGGTGTTCAAGGAGCCGGCTACGTTCTGGCGCCTGTTCTTCATCGCCACGCTAATAGCGTCGGTTGTGGGACTTAAAATGGCGCATTAAGATACGTTGGAAACGGCAGTCGGAATGCCGTTATTTGCCCTTATGATGGTGTAAGGGTAACATATTGATTATCAATAAGTTATAAATAGAGTTGCAAAAGACGGCCTTTTGCGTTGTAAAAGGCCGTCTTTTGGCTCCTGAAAGGCCACCTTTTGCAAGTTAAAAGGTGGCCTTTTGTAATTAAGCCGATATGCTTTGGTAAAACGTTTAGAGTGTACCCTTTCGGGTATAAAGTAAATTTAATTTAATAAAATTATACCCTAAAAGGTATAATTGACGTGAATTTTTATTATATTTGTACCCGAAAGGGTGTAATCTTGGCGTACTATAACGTTGTGGTTCGCTCTTGTTAACATAATAATTAAGGTATGGATGATTTGGCAATAGCAGACTTTGTGAAAGAGATGCGCAAGAAGTTCGGCCTTACGCAGGTGGATTTGGCCGACAAGTCGGGTGTTGGCCTGCGCTTTGTCCGTGAGCTGGAGCAGGGCAAGCAGACGTTGCGCATGGACAAGATCAACCAGGTATTGCGCCTGTTCGGCCGCCAGGTGGGAGCCGTTTCCATAACAGACGAGTGACAAGATACAAGCATGCAAGCGGCGAGACAAATATCCTCGTCTGCTTGTCTCTCATCCATTGACAACTAACAAATTAGATATGAAACGTGCATTGGTATATCTTTACGACCGGTTGGCCGGCCGTTTGACAGAAGACGAGAGCGGCTATATCTTCGAGTACGACGCCGGTTATCTCGCTTCCGGCAGTGCCGAGGCTGTCAGCCTTACGCTTCCTCTCAGGCAGGAGGCGTATCACGATACGGTGATGTTTCCCTTCTTCGACGGTCTGATACCCGAAGGCTGGCTGCTTGACATAGCCGAAAAGAGCTGGAAAATCAACCAGCGCGACCGCATGTCGCTGCTTCTTGCCTGCTGTAAGGACTGCATCGGGGCAGTAAGCGTGGTGCCGGAGGAAATTAATAGTTAAGAATGAAGAATTAAGAAAAATGGCTTTGCAGCTTACAAGTCATATTTTCTTAATTCTTAACTCTTAATTCTTAATTCACGAAGTGCGTTTTTCTTAATTCTTAACTCTTAATTCTTAATTCAAAAAGATGAGGTGTTTGTTTTGCTATAAAGACCTGAAGGAGGGCCAGACCGACTATCATCCGGCTTGCGCACGCAAGTTTTTCGGAACGAAAGAGGCTCCCAAGCTGCCGTACATTCGCGCCCAACTGGGTGACCTGGCACGCAAGGTGGTGCGCGCGCAGACCACTCTTACCGGTGTGCAGGCAAAGCTTTCGCTCGACATAAACCGTGGAGGCAGGAACGAACCCGACCGCTTTACCATCGTAGGACTGTGGGGGCGGTTTATCCTAAAACCGCAAACCAATTCGTACCGAGCCCTGCCTGAGCTTGAAGACCTTACCATGCACCTGGCCGAAGCGGCAAAAATCAGCGTAGTACCGCACAGCCTCATACGCTTCAGCGACGGCGAGTTGTGCTACATCACAAGGCGTATCGACCGCCTTGACGACGGCAACAAAGTGCCCATGGAGGACATGTGCCAGCTTACAGAGCGCCTTACCGAATATAAATATAAAGGCTCTTACGAGCAGATAGCCAAGGCAATACGCCGTTATTCGTCGGCTCCGCAGCTTGATGTGGTCAACTTTTGGGAGGTGGTTGTGTTCTCGTGGCTCACGGGTAACGCCGACATGCACCTCAAGAACTTCTCGTTGTATAACCCGATGCATGGCGGATACACCCTGACTCCTGCCTACGACATGCTCGCCACGACGCTCGTCATGCCCGAAGACCCCGAAGAACTGGCGCTGACTCTTAACGGCAAGAAGCGTAAACTGCGCAAGGCAGACTTCATAAAGTCCATAACTGCGTCGGGCGTTGACGAGAAGGTGATTGACAACATAGCGCGCCGGTTCGGACGTGTGTTGCCCAAGTGGTTTGAGCTTATCGACCGCTCGTTTCTTCCGGAAGACTTGTGCAGGGCGTACAAGAACCTCATCCTGCGGCGTATGATTATGCTGAAGTGAACGAAAAAGCCCGGTACTGTCATGTACCGGGCTGTATGTTTAATGACGATTACGGCTTTTCCGCCGCTTCTGCTGGCGCCGTAAGCGGTGCCAGCGGGTGCTTTATTCAAGATAGTCAAGCTGTTTCTTCAGCTCTTTCAGTTCTTCACGCACCTTGATAAGACTCTCAATCAGTCGTGCGTTGTTGTCAACGTCCTGTTTGTTTTCACGCAACATCTTGCGTGCCGCTGACAGTTTGAAGCCCCTGACCTTTACCAGGTTGTACACGGCTTTTACGTTCTCGATGTCAGCCTCGGTGTATTTGCGCACGTTGTTGCCAGTCGTTTTCGGCTTGAGCAGGGGTATCTCTTTTTCCCAAAAGCGCAGCATGCTTTCCGAAACGCCCAGCATTCCGGCCACCTCTTTTATCGAGTAATACAGTTTCAGGTTCTTTTCCGTGTTAAGTGCCATGGCGGTTTGTTTTTATTTCAGTCCGTTCTTGCGCAACAATTCGTCTATTTCATTGTGCGTTATTGATTCCCTTTCGCTTTTGTCGTAGATGTAGAGAAGGTTGATTTCGCTCTCTTCAACGGCTACGACCACGGTGAACGTGATGACCCTTGCGCCTCCGCTCTTGCCCTTACCCTTGGAAGTTATGCGCATGCGAACCTTGCGCAGGCCCCCTCCGAGGTCTGTTCCGAGCTGCGGATTGGCATAGAGGTCGTTGAGTAATTGTGCGTAATCGTCGGCTATAGACGCATAATGCTTGCTCAACCGCTTGATTTCCTTCTCGAAAGTCTTGGTGGTTTTTACTTTATATTCCATTGCGAAGCTCCATTAAAAGTTCTTCCGCAGGTCTCGTTTTTCCTTCCTTGACTTCTTTCAGTCCACGGTCAATGCCAGCGAGAACTTCCTTTTTGCTGATAGTGTCGCTCTCTTCCTCGTGCAATCCTTCAATCAACTTGTCCGACAACCACTTCCTGTTGCTCTTCGGCAGTGACTGGAGGTAAAGCAGGAGATTCTCCATTGCAGATGATGCCCTCATGTCTTGTTCCTCCTTATAATGATGGTTACGTGTTTGCAAAGATACGACTTTTTATCCAATAAGTCAAGAAAAATCGTTAAGTAACGGTCAATATATTTTTGAGTCTCAACGTATTAGGCTTTGTCTGCATTCTTGGCGTGAAACGGTTAATCACGCAATGCAATGCTGGTAGCATGGGCATGAATGCCGCCTTGTGGCCGGCTGTTTTGCGAAAGGCCGTCTTTTACAAGCTAAAAGACGGCCTTTTATCGTTTAAAACGTGGCCTTTCGGAACGCAAAAGGCGGCATATTGGAAAAGCGTGGGTGGCGGTTCGCCTTTTCACTTTACCGCCCTGCATTCCTTTCAGGCCTTTTCCCCTTGAAGCGAAAGCATGCGGGCGAAGTATCCGCCGCGGGCTTTCAGTTCGCCGGGTGTGCCCTGTTCGGCTATTTCCCCTCCGCTTAACACGAGTATCTTGTCGGCATTTGCTACGGTACGCATGCGGTGTGCGATGATAAGAACGGTCTTGTTCCTGACCAGTTCGGATATTCCTGCTTGTATGAGCGTCTCGTTCTCGACGTCGAGCGATGCCGTGGCTTCGTCAAGAAGTACTACTGGCGCGTCTTTAAGCAGCGCACGGGCTATGGAGATACGTTGCCGTTCGCCGCCTGAAAGGGTCTGTCCGTTTTCGCCGATGACAGTCCGGTAGCCGTCGGACAGCTTGCTTACGAACTCGTCGCAGCATGCGAGGCGGGCTACTCTGAGTACCTCCTCATCCGTTGCGTCGCGCCGTCCGATACGTATGTTGTCCATTACGGAGGCATTGAAAAGCACTACGTCCTGGAATACGACGGAGAAGTTGCGCAGCAATGCCTCGGGGTCTACGGTGGATATGTCCACTCCGCCCAAAGTGATGCGTCCCGAATTGACGTCCCAGAAGCGGGCTGCCAGCTTGGCGGCGGTGCTCTTCCCTCCGCCCGACGGGCCTATCAGCGCCGTAATCTCACCCTGACGGGCCGTGAACGAGACATCGTTGAGCACTTGTTTGCCTTCCTCGTAAGCGAAACTTACATGCTCGAAGCGTATGTCGAAACCGCCGTCAATGCTGACGTCGGCACCTTCCTGCACGGGCATTCGCTCCATCTCGTTCATGCGTGAAATGCGTACGTCGAGGTAAGTAAGCGCCGCCAGGTTGTTGAGTACCTCGTTTATAGGGCCGTAAACACGTGACCCTATGACCAGGAACACAAGAAACGTGAACATATCGACCGTCCCTGCCGCCATCATCCATGTCCCGACGGTTGCCACCGTGGCAAGTCCGAGCTTCAATATGCTTTGCGCTCCGTTGACGAGTATGCCCAATACTAACTCGTTGCGGGTCATTACGCGCTCGTAATGGTCAATGGACTGGTAGAGCCTGAGCGTGTAGCGGGCGTCCTGTCCGTACGACTTTATTTCCTGAACGGTGTCGAGTCCTTCCTGTATCACTTCCGTTACGGCGCGCTTGTTCATGTAGTTTACCTTATTGCTGCGCCTCATCCCTTTTCTTGACAACAGCAATATGCCCAATGCTACGGGCACGACCCAAAACAGGGCGACGGCCAGCGGCCAACAGTATATGCACATGCCGACGGCTATGAGCGTAATGCTGATGAGCGAGGCGAACAGTTGCGGCACGGAGTGTGAGAACGTATGCTCAAGGTCGGTGCAGTCGTCCATTATTGTTGAGGTTAGGTCTGACAGGTTCTTTTCGCCGAAAAAAGCAAGCGGAAGCCTGCGCAGCTTCTCTGCAAGGTTTATCCTGCGGTTGGCGCTCTCGTCGTAAACGGAGGTGTATGTGCTGCGGTACTGGAACACGCCGACTACGTACATAACGGCCAAGAAGGCCACTGCCAGCACGCAGAAGTATGATAGTCCGTGTGCGGGAGACGCTCCGCCGTTGAGTAAAGGACGCAACCAGTCGGCAAGGAAAAGGAATACGAATATGGCAGGCAGCATAAGCGCGATGTTGAAAATGGCAGTCCACGCCACGCCCTTCTTGAAGTCGCGGTAGCCCTTTGGAGACAAGGCGAGCTTATCCGCCAGGCCATAAGCGGTGGAACCGGGCCTGTTACGGTCTCGTTTGTACGTGCCGTCGTTATTTGTTTGTTTGCTGAACGTAGTTTCATTAGTGGTTGTCCTTTCGCTGACGGTTGGCTTAATGGCGTTCTGCTTAAAGGACTTTATCTCCCAGTTTACCGCCTGGCAGTATTCGTTCCACCTGTTATAATATATCCCTTTTAGGCCGAGCAGAGTGTCGTGCGTGCCCCGTTCGGCTATGCGTCCGCCGTCGATTACGAGTATCTCGTCGGCGTCGGCCACGCTGGTAAGGCGGTGGGCTATGGTTAGTACGGTCTTTCCGCGCGTCAGCTCGCGCAGTGCGCGCTGCATGAGGTGTTCGTTTTCGGGGTCGGCAAAGGCCGTGGCCTCGTCAAGAACGATGATTGGCGCGTCTTTAAGGAATGCCCTCGCCAGTGCTATGCGCTGCCGTTCGCCGCCCGATAGGTATGTCCCTTCCGTGCCGATTACGGTGTTCAGGCCGTTAGGCAGGCGGTCGATGATTTCACGGCACTGCGCCATGTCGGCGGCACGGTTGACCTCTTCAAGCGTGGCTTCAGGTTTGCCGTAGCGTATGTTCTCGAGGATGGTAGTCTTTATAAGCCGTGGTTCCTGAAATACGAATGACACGGTACGCATCAATACGTCATGGCTGATGTCGCGAACGTCGGTTCCGCCTATCCTCACGGAACCGCCGCTGACGTCGTAGAAGCGTGGAACGAGGCGCGCTATCGTCGTCTTTCCACTGCCCGAAGCGCCCACAAGGGCTATTCTCTGGCCCTGTTTTACACTGAACGATATGCCGTGAAGAACGTCTTTATCTGTGCCAGGATAGGCGAATACCACGTTGTCGAAGGTTATATCGTGTCCTCTCGGGGTCTGCGGACGGTCGCTTTCCTTCAGCGTAGGGTAGGATGTCAGCTCGTCAAGGCGGCGTACAGCCTCGCCGGCCTGCCCCAAGGCCTGGCCTATGTACATGCTCTTCATGACGCACTCCGAGAACACCGGCGTAACGAGCACGAACAGTATGAGGTTGATAATTACGTAGGCCAGGCCTTCGCCTGCCCCTGTCATGATGATTGCTACGGGCACGAGAATGTAGGCAAAGCTGTTGATGATGACCGTGTAGAGGGTCATCGGCCGTTCCCACAGGCGTGTGTAGCGTGTGGCGGTATGGCTGTACTGCATTATGGTGCGGTAGAAATTCTTGAACGAGAACACAGTCTGCTGGAATACCTTGACTACGGGTATGCCGCGGACGTACTCTACCGCCTCGGTGTTCATGCGCTCGAGTAATGTCATATACTCCTTCATGAACTCGCGTCCGCGCGTGTTCATCGTGTATGCCATTATGCCCATGGCAATGAATACGGGGATGAGGCAGGCCAGACCCAGCCGCCAGTCGAAGGCCGCGATGAGCACAACGGTAGCTACGGGGACGAGCGCGGTGCCGGCAAGGTCGGGCAGTTGATGGGCCAGAAACGAGTGTGTAATGCCGGCATTGTCGTCTATTATCTTGCGTATCCGGCCGCTCGTGTTGGCGTCGAAGAATCCCAACGGCATGGCTATCACACGCCGCATGGCGCTCTTGCGGATATTGCTCTCGACGCGGAACGCGGCAAGGTGCGAGCACATCAGTGCCCCGAAGTACAGCGCCACGCCGCTTGCCGCAGTGCCTGCCGCCCACCAGGCGTAGTTTATTACCGACGACTGCGATGCCGAATCGTCGCCGCTCAAAAGCTCTCTCGCTATCAGCCAGATAAACACGAATGGTAAAAGCCCGGCCAGTCCGCTCAAGGCCGACAACACGATGGCCACGGGCAGCAGCGCCCTGCGCCGCCCCATGTAGCCCCAAAGTTTCTTAAATGTAGTCATACTTCTTGTTGTTTATTTAAATTAATGTTAGCATCAATCCACGTACATGCCGTAGTGCGTTGTCTCAAAGACGGCCTTTCGCATTTTAAAAGGCCGTCTTTGAGACGATGAAACACGGCTTTTTGGAGCGTAATAGACGGCCTTTTATAACGTGCTGTATGTCAGCGTGTTATGTAAGAGACTATCTCGTGCCCTGTCCGTCTTCGTTTGTCGCGTTCCCTCAAGCGTATGTCGGCGTTGGGTATTGCCTGCGTGGCAAAAGCGAACGAACGGCAGTATTGTTCAAAAAAAAGGAGAGAGCTTATATTTTCATAAGCTCTCTCCAACCTGAAATCTCTATGGTTATGTATTCGCCCACCACCTTGGGCACGTCGTCCGGCCCGATGTCGTGTGTTATTATCTCCTCGAACATGCTGAAAATCCATATCGTGTGCATCCTGATAGACGTCTCGGTGATGTCGGTGACAAGTTCCGGGTGGCGGCGTTTCATCTCGGCGAAATATTCCTTCACCGTCTTCGTTGCGTGGCGGGTGAACTCGCCGCGGTATCCCATGAGCGACGAGCCGCCCGAACGCAACAGCAGTATGGCCAGTCGGCGTCGGTGGCAGTTGATGAAACGTGTGTACTCGTCGACCACCTTCTCGAAATAGCCGTCATCGCACATGGCCGTAACGTCCGTTCCGTCCTGTCCGTGGTGGGCCTCGAGCATGGCCTCGAAGTCGCGCAGGGCCGGACCTACGACGCCGCGGAACAGTTCGTCCTTGCTCCTGAAATAATTGTATATGTTGCTCAGCCCGACGCCCGAGCGTGCCGCTACCTCGCGCATTGACACACCACGAAAGCCCTTCTCGTAGAACAGCTCCTCGGCAGCCTCAATCAGGCCGCGCCTTATATAGTCCTTTGTCGTCTGCATCTTGCTGCGTTGTTTTCTCGGACAAAGGTATTAAAACGCGCCATAACGGGCAATACCCAATAATTGTGATTTTATGGATTCACGGCCGCCCAGCCTTGGTAAAGCCGTGGTTTACTATGCAAAAAATGAATGTCCGCATATTGACGAATTCCATTATCGTCAATATCAATCGACAAGGCCGATGACTGTTTGCCTTGTCGGTTTAACGGTTTTGCGTGTTCGTTAGTCGAAAAAACAGCTTATTGCGCCGCGATTTGCACCATTTTACTGTGCAATATGCCGTATATTGCAATATCGGCGCAAGCCTGTGACAATTTTGTCCATATTCGATAAAGATGTGATAAATCATACTTTTATCGAATGGGCTAAAAAAGAATTAAGAAAATATGCTGCTGATAATAAGCAACAGAGCATATTTTCTTAATTCTTAACTCTTAATTTATTCAATAGTCCAACTTGTATCGGTCTTGAATACGTTTTCAAGTGTTACCTGTGCGGCCTCTTTTTTCGTCAGCTGTTTGCTCCATGCCGCGCGTTCGGATGTTTTTGCGCCGTCGCCGGTGTTGTTGTATTCCATGTAGCGGGCGGTCTGTTCGTTGGATGTCTTGCCCCAGTTGTGCCATCCTGAGGGGACGATGTGGCTGCCGAGTTCGCAGTTCATGAACAGGGTGTAGCCGTAAGGACGCCATGGGCGACCGAGATATACCTTGTTTACACCGTCGGCAGCGGTCAGTTTACAGTGGTTGAACACGTAGCCGAAGGGCACGTCCTGCGGTGTTGATGCTGCCGTTACGTATGAGTTTTGCTTACTGTGGATGGTGCAGTTTTCAAACCATGCCGTTGACGGGCCGAAGATGAAGTCCGTTGTGCCCTCAATGTAGCAGTCCTTGAAGTAAAGGCGTGTACCGCCTACGCCTGTGTAGACCGTGTCTTGATTGCCCAGCAGACGGCAGTTAATGAACACGAGGCGGTCGCCCTCGGTATGTAGTGCCACGGCTTGTCCCAGTCTGGCAGCATTGTTCTCTATTGTTATGTTCTTGAACGTAATGTCGCTGCCTTCCACCTTTACCGTGTATGTGCGGAAAGTTCCCATTCCCTTATTTGTTTCAGGCAGGCGGATGTTTGCGTGGTCATCGTACGTAATTATGGTTTTCTCCTTGCTTTCCCCGCAAATCTCGATATTTGTGAGCCATGAAGGAATGATAAGCTTCTCTTTGTATATGCCGTTCTTGACGTATATTACCTTGTGGTATTCCATGAACGCGCGGCATACTTCAACGGCCTCGCCGACTGTTCTGAACTGTCCGGTGCCGTCTCTTGCCACGAATATGGTGTCTGGGTTGTCGTAAGGGTTGGCTGCCTTGGCCGTAAAGGCAAAGATGGCAGCAAACATGATGAAGAGTGCTTTTTTCATAATGGTAGGTAGTTTTGGTTCTGGATGATTTATACGATTTGTGTAATTTCCTGTATTCCGTTGATTTTTTTCAGTTTATCTATGATGTTTCTTACGTCGTCACGGTCATGGATTCGCAGTTCGAGCGAGCCGTCAAAAATGCCTTCGTCGCACGATATGGTGATTTTATGGATATTGACGTTCAGTTCTTCCGATAGGACTTGTGTCACCTCGTTGAGTATTCCGATACGGTCGATACCCTTGATTTCTATCGTTGCGTCAAAGAAAAGTTGGCGGTGCATGTCCCACTTTGCGTCAAGTATTCTGTTGCCATAGCTTGATTTTAGTTTTGCGGCGACAGGACAAGAGCGCTTGTGTATCTCTATGCGGTTTTTACCGTCGATGAAACCTAAAGCGTCGTCTCCAGGGATGGGATGGCAACAGGTGGGGAAAATGAACTGGCCAATGTTTTCGTCAGTGATGTAGATGGGTTTCTTGCGGTTGAAGCCTTCCTTTACGATGAAGTAGTTGGGTTGTTTCTCTTCAGCGTTCTTTTTCTTCTCTTTTCCTACGAAAGGCACGAACTTGCGTAAGGTGCCGGCAATGTTCTGTTTCTTTTTGCCGTTGATTTCATCTATATCCTTGTCGCCGAGTATTATGTTCTTGTTGCCAAGAGCGCGGAACAGCGCTTCTGGATTCTTTACCTCATGGTAATCGCAGAGTTTGTCGATTATAGAAGAATTGACTTCGAGCGAATGTTTGCCCAAGAACTCGTTTAGGATTTCTTCGCCTTTCTTTTGTATCTCGCGTGCGTCGCGTCTCAGTATGGCCTGTATCTTCGCCTTTGCTTTAGCTGTTGAAGCAAAGTTGATCCATGATGGCTGTACATGCTGAGAGTTGGATGTGAGAATTTCAACCTGGTCACCGCTCTGTAACTTGTGGCTTAATGGCACAAGTTTGTGGTTAACCTTAGCGCCTATACAGTGGCTTCCAAGGAAAGTATGGATTTGAAAGGCGAAGTCTAAGGCCGTACATCCTGCCGGCATTGTCTTGATTTCGCCTTTAGGCGTGAATACGAATATTTCCGAAGCGAAAAGATTTAGTTTGATAGCGTCAAGAAAGTCCATCGCGTCGGGTTGCGGGTCGTCAAGTATTTCCTTTATTGTGCGCAACCAGTTGTTCAGTTCGCCGTCGTCTTCAACAATTTCCTCGCCCTCCTTGTATTTCCAGTGTGCGGCAAATCCTTGTTCTGCTATTTCGTCCATGCGGTCTGAGCGGATTTGCACTTCAATCCATCGCCCTTGCTTGCTCATAAGTGTTACGTGCAGTGCTTGGTAGCCATTTGCTTTCGGATGGTTTACCCAATCACGTAAGCGGTCGGGGTGTGATTTGTATATCTGGCTTATCGCGACATATATGTTGAAGCATTCGTTTACTTCTTCTTCACGTTTTTTTGGCTTAAAGATGATTCGTACGGCTAGAATGTCATATATTTGGTCGAAAGTGACGTGCTTGTTTTGCATCTTGTTCCAAATGGAATACGGACTCTTTACGCGCGCCTTGATTTGATATTCAAGTCCCATCTTGTCGAGTGCTTCGCGTATAGGAGTCGTAAAGTCGGCAAACAGGCTGTCGCGTGATGCCTGCGTATCTGCCAGCTGGTCTTCAATGGCTTTATATTCCTCTGGATGTTCAAATTTAAAGCTGAGGTTCTCGAGCTCTGTCTTGATTTTGTTCAGTCCGAGCCTGTTTGCGAGTGGCGCGTAGATGTATAGCGTTTCGCCGGCTATTTTATATTGCTTATTTGCTGGTTGGCTGGCGAGCGTGCGCATATTATGCAGGCGGTCGCAAATTTTAATCAGGATTACGCATATGTCGTCGCTCATGGTCAAGAGCAGTTTCTTGAAGTTTTCGGCTTGTGCCGATGCCTGCTCTCCGAATATTCCACCGGATATTTTTGTCAGTCCGTCAACTATTTGGGCTATTTTGTGCCCGAAGATGTTTTCAATGTCTTCAACAGTATAATCGGTGTCTTCAACCACGTCGTGCAGCAGTGCTGCGCTTATGCTGGTCGAGCCAAGCCCCATTTCCGAGCATGCAATTTGTGCAACGGCAATGGGGTGCATGATATATGGTTCGCCAGACAGGCGGCGCACTCCTTTGTGGGCTTGTTTGGCAAAGTTGAAAGCCTTTGTTATAAGGTCTACTTTCTTGCGGTGGCGTGTCGTAAGATAGCTGTCCAATAGGTGTTGAAACGCCTCGTTTACCATTTTGTCTTCGGCAGTCTCTTTGGACTTGTCGATATTGTTCTGCTCGTCCATAACCGTGTTCCTTTGATATTAATTATAATAAGGTGATGGGGATATGATGACTGTAAGCATGTCATCTTACCCTGATTTTCTTTCCGGCGCGGATGTTGTTGCCTTTTATTCCGTTAAGCTGACGTAACTTCCTGACCGTAGTATGATGTCTTTCCGCTATTTCGGACAGTGTATCACCTTGTCTTATGGTTACTCGTCTTGCCCTTGAGCGTCTTGATCTTTTCTTTCTTGCCGAACTTCTTTTCTTAGTCGAGCTTTTTTTTGTATAGCTTGTACTGTTGTCCACTTCGACAAGCGATCTGCGCGCAAGCAAAGTCTCCGTCTTGTAATTATATATGGAGTCTTCATTGGCAATGAACATGTTTGTTGATGAAGCCGGCAGGCGTATTATAGACGGTTTGTTACCTCCGTTTACTATATCGCGCCTGTATTGGGGATTAAGTGTGCGCAGCTCGTCTATGTCAATTCCGCATACTGCCGCAATTTGCTGGAAGTGAACGTCTTTGTTGACTACTATTGTGTCTGTTTTAACTGGCAGCGTAGTTCGCATTGGGCAGATATTATGTTCGCAATAATAGTTCATCACGTAGTTTGCCGCAATGAATGCAGGTACGTATCCGCGTGTTTCCCTTGGCAGGTACGGATATATTTTCCAATAGTCGGCTTGTCCGTTTGCACGGTGTATCGCCTTGTTTATGTTTTCTGGTCCGCAATTATATGCAGCTATTACCAAGTTCCATTCGCCGAATATTTTGTACAGGTCTTTTAGGTATTGCGCTGCTGCATATGATGACTTGATCGGGTCGCGGCGTTCGTCTACAAGTGAGTTTACCTCAAGTCCGTATTGTTTTCCGGTAGCAACCATGAACTGCCATAGCCCGGCCGCTCCTACACGTGATGTAGCTTGTGGGTTGAGGGCGGATTCTATTACCGGTAGGTATTTCAGTTCGAGGGGTAGTCCGTAAGCCTCAAGTGCTTCTTCGAATATTGGTGTATAGAAGTTTGCCGCACCTAACATATAACTTACAGAGTGGCGCAGACGTCCGGTGTATCTGTCTATGAACTTCTGTACAATCTCGTTATACGGCATTTCCATTACGTTCGGAAGCCGTTTCAGTCTCTCGATGTATATCTCTTTGGGATAGGTTATATTCTCGTCCTTAAAATTGCAGTCATTGTCGGCATGCAGATATGTCTTTGAATAATATAGGTTCAGAAGGCTGTCCACTTCATAGTTCATGGCCTCCGGAACGTCTATGACCTCTTCTTTTCCGTCATTGTCGGTCACAGTGATTTCCTCTACCTCGCTTTGCGCCTGCATCACGCAGTTTCCGCCGAGAATCATTGCGGCAATGACGATAAACGTTTTTTTCTTCATAGGGTATTAAAAATGCAAATATCTATGGTTATAAAATTGGGATGTGTCAGAAATTGATTGAACATTGTATACCGACAGACGAAGACTTAAGCGGGTTAAGCGATGAGCCGTTATTGATAATTGCCGGTTCCACTTTGAAACTGAGGTCTTGTGAAATGTCGAATTCGGATAGTGATGCGTCAACGTAAGCGTCAATTACCGACAGGGCATAAACAGCTATGAGGCAGAATACGCTCAAGTCTCGGTATCTACGGTAGTAATCCTTTCGCCGTCTGAACAAGTCCTGGTAGCGTTCGGTATTTTCAGGCGTTATTGTATTGCCCAAATGCAGAAATTCGTTGTAGCTCTGCGTATTCGGGTCATTGTCCATTATGTCCATATAGGCCTGGGAATAATCTTGATACATCTGGTTGTTCCATCTTATTGCGTATAAGCATCCGAGGAAACCTCCGTACACAATGGGCAGTTTCCAGTATTTACGGTTGTATATCTGACCCGCGCCAGGAATTACTATTGCCAGCCACATTGCCCGTTTTGCGCTCGGCCGCCATGTTGACCAGTCACGTTTTTCTTTCTTTTTCTTGCCCGTAGAGTCCGGAAATACTGTCCGGTTAAGATTTGCAGAGTCTACGGCCGTAATGATTTTAGCGACAGAGTCGTTGACGTTTGCCGAGAGGCTGTCGGTTTTTATTGTGGTACTGTCGTTGTCGTTGATAAACGGAAGCGCGCATGTAGTATGTCCTTTACACGGCATAAAGGCTCCCGCCACGAGCCATACGGCCATGACCATTGCCAATTTTTGTATGATGAGTCTGCTTTTTGTAGCCACAAGTTTATTGCTGCTCTTTCAGTTTGTCGAACATGTTGATTATCTGTTCCAGCTCCGTTTCGTTAGCGAACGGGATACTTATTTTGCCTTTCCCGTTAGCGGATACTGACATCTGTACCGGTGTCTTGAAGAAATCGGAGAGCCGCTGTCTCATAGTGGAGAATTCTTCGGGCATTTGTTGTTTTGACGTAATTTTCTTTTTACCGCTTACGATGTCCTCCCCGTTTTTCAGCTTTTGTACCATTTCTTCAACCTTACGTACAGAGTAGCCGTTTTTCTGTATTTCCTTAAACAGCTTTACTTGTAGTGAAGGGCTGTCTACGGCCAGAAGGGCACGGGCGTGTCCCATATCTATTTCTTTGTTCTGCAAGGCCATCTGTACTTGTGCCGGCAGCTTAAGCAGCCTCAGGTAGTTTGCTATTGCGGTACGGCTTTTGCCGACACGCTCGGCTACCTTTTCTTGTGTCATGCCGGTACTTGACAGCAAGTGCTCGTATGCAAGTGCTATTTCTATTGCGTTGAGGTCCTCGCGCTGAATATTCTCGACGAGCGCCATTTCCATAATGTTCTCGTCGTTTATGGTGCGTATGTATGCAGGTATGGCTTTTAGTCCTGCCATTTGTGACGCTCTCCAGCGGCGTTCTCCGGCGATTATCTGGAATCTGTTGACCTCTATCTGCCGTAGCGTGATGGGTTGTATTATACCTATTTCGCGTATGCTGTTGGCAAGTTCCTGCAAGGCTACGGGGTCAAATTCCCTTCGTGGTTGGTTGGGGTTTGCCTCGATTTGTTCTAACGGTATTTCATTAATTGTCGAACTGCCTTGCGGACGGACCTCGTCGGTTGAAATCAGCGCGTCAAGTCCGCGTCCTAAAGCGTTTCCGTATCTTTTCTTTACTGCCATGTATTTGCTGTTATGTATTTGCCTGGTTATTTGCGGTTTGTGGCTTGTCGAATGCCGTATGCCTTTGTCGCACTAAATTGCAGTTATAGCTTCATATGACGTGAAAGCCTTGTAACCAAATATCCGTATGGCTATAATTTTAGTTGTTCTTGTTTATTATTTCCTTAGCCAGCGCCAAATGGTTCTTGCTTCCTGTCGAGTCGGCATCATACAGTATCACAGGCAGGCCATGGCTGGGTGATTCGCTCAGTTTTACGTTACGTTGTATTACCGTCTTGAACACAAGTTCCTGGAAGTGGCGTTTTACCTCGTCGTATATCTGGTTTGCCAGTTTCAGGCGGCTGTCGTACATCGTAAGGAGAAATCCCTCAATCTCAAGTTTCGGGTTGAGCTTGCTTTTTATAATCTTGATGGTGTTGAGTAGTTTGCTTATACCTTCGAGGGCGAAATATTCACATTGCACGGGAATGATTACCGAGTTGGCCGCCGTGAGCGCGTTGACCGTTATTAGGCCGAGTGACGGCGAGCAGTCGATAAGGATATAATCATAATCATTCTTGATTGGCGCGAGCAGATTTTTTATTACCTGTTCGCGGTGCTCGAGGTTAAGCATTTCTATTTCTGCTCCAACCAGGTCGATATGGCTGGGTATTATGTCAAGTCCGTCAATATCTGTTGTATATACGGCGTCGTGCACATCTGCCCCGTCGATTATACATTCGTAGAGAGTACAGTCTATGTCTTTCGTGTTGACTCCGAGACCGCTCGATGCGTTAGCCTGCGGGTCGGCATCGATTACCAGAACCTTCTTTTCAAGTGTTGCGAGTGACGCCGCCAGATTTATTGTCGTTGTGGTCTTGCCGACGCCTCCCTTTTGGTTTGCTAATGCGATAATTTTTCCCATTTTATTTTGATTGACAATTTCGTGTCGCTAAAATTATTTTGCAAAAATACATATTTTATGCGAGAAATACTTGATTTAAACCTTTTTTCGTACTTTTGTAAGCGAAAGAAAATTATTTTTAATGAAAAGATGAAACCGTTAATACTTATTTCCAATGACGACGGCTATCATGCTAAAGGCATTAATTCGTTAATTGACATGGTGTCAGATTTCGGTGAAATACTTGTTTGCGCACCCGAGTCGGCACGGTCAGGGTTCTCCACTGCTTTTTCGGCAACAACTCCATTACGGCTGAAGCTGCGCCGTAAGCGTGAGGGCATGAACATGTGGTCGTGCAACGGCACGCCAGTAGACTGTGTCAAACTGGCCCTTAGCGAGCTGTGTCCACGCCGCCCCGATATCGTGATAGGGGGTATCAACCATGGTGACAACGCTTCAGTCAACTCGCATTATTCAGGCACTATGGGTGTCGTGCGCGAAGGGTGTATGAAATATATTCCGTCTGTGGCATTCTCATTGTGTGACCATAGGGATGAGGCTGATTTCGAACCATTGCGAAAGTATGTAAGAACCATTATTTCAGGTGTTTTGCGTGACGGACTTCCAAAGGGTGTATGTCTTAATGTAAACTTCCCGCTGGCGAGTGAATTTAAAGGTGTAAAAGCGTGTCGAATGGCTCACGGAACGTGGGGTAGCGAGGTTGTTCGTGCAAGACATCCCCGGGGATATGATTATTTCTGGCTTGTAGGAAAGTACACTAATGATGAGCCCGAGGCTGAAGATACCGACAACTGGGCGTTGACACACGGTTATGTGGCCATAACGCCTACTACCATAGATGTCACCGACTATGAAATGATAGACAAGATTAAGGGCATATTGCGTAAGTCATGATATCGGCAGCATGGTCGTACAGGGGCAAGCGATAGCGCTTTTTTAGGATGTAGTCCATTGTGGATTATGCGTTTATGAATTTATGGAGCAGGATTTATCAAGATGAAATATTACATTATCGTGGGCGAGGCCAGCGGCGATTTGCATGCGTCAAGGCTAATGCACTCGCTTAAGAGTGTTGACGCTGAGGCCGATTTCCGCTTTTTCGGCGGCGACTTGATGTCAGCCGTCGGCGGCACGCGTGTCAAGCATTACCGTGAACTGGCGTATATGGGATTCGTGCCTGTGCTACTGCATCTTCGGACAATATTCAGTAACATGGCGTTCTGTAAGCGTGACATTGTGGCCTGGCGGCCTGACGTTGTCATTCTCGTAGACTATCCCGGTTTCAATCTCGGCATTGCCAAGTACGTGAGAGCGCATACGGACATTCCCGTCTATTATTATATTTCGCCCAAGATATGGGCCTGGAAGGAATACAGGATAAAGAATATCAAGCGTGATGTTGACGAGATGTTCTCCATCCTGCCGTTCGAGATTTCTTTTTATGAGGGAAAACATAATTATCCTATACATTATGTTGGCAATCCCACGGCTGATGAAGTGGCCGATTTTCTTGCTGGCTATTCTGATACTTTTGACGGTTTCTGCAAGGCAAACTCGCTTCCTGCCGACCGTCCCGTGATAGCGCTGCTGGCCGGCAGCCGCCGCCAGGAAATAAAGGACAACCTGCCCGCCATGCTCGAGGCTGCCTCGCGTTATGCTGATAAGTACCAGCTGGTTGTGGCAGGCGCGCCCTCAATTCCGCATGACTATTACGACAAGTTCACCGAGGGGTATGAAGTTAGTGTGGTTTACGACCAGACTTACCCCTTGCTTGCCCATTCACGGGCGGCACTTGTTACCAGCGGCACGGCAACTTTGGAGACAGCGCTGTTCGGCGTGCCGCAGATTGTGTGTTACGAGACGCCGATTCCTAAGGTCATAGCCTTTCTGCGCAGACATCTCATAAAGGTTCGTTTCATTTCGCTTGTCAACCTCATAGCCGGTCGTGAAGTCGTACCTGAGTTGGTTGCCGATACGTTTACTGTCGACAACATAGCCAATGAGCTTGGCCGTCTGTTGCCCGACGGGGCGACGCGCGCCCGTATGCTTGACGGCTATGCCGAGGTGAAGAGGCTTATAGGCAGGAAAGGGGCGCCTGACAATGCGGCAGAGGCGATGTTGAGGCTGCTCCGGAGTGAATGTGGCAATCATCAGGAAAGTCTATGAATATACTCATAATCAACGCCAGTCCGAGGCGTGACGGTTGCGTGTCGCAAATGCTCGGCCTTGTAAGGAAAGAGGGCGAGGCCCGTGGCGCCGAGGTCACAGTTGTGCGTGTGGCCGATTTGCAGGTGAGGTCATGTATCGGTTGCATGCAGTGCCGGAGCCGCCAGGAGTGCGTTTTGCCATATGACGACGCCCGGAAAGTGCTCGCCATGATAAACGAGGCTGACGCTGTGATAGTAGGGACGCCGTGCTATTGGGGTAATATTCCTGGCAGTCTGAAAGTCCTTTTCGACAGGATTGTTTACGGCATGATGGGAGAGAGCCGTCGTGGAATGCCTTTGCCATTGCACAAAGGCAAGCGGGCAGCTTTTATTGCCACATGTTCAACGCCTTGGCCGTTTAACATTCTGTTCCGTCAGAGCCGTGGGGCGGTGAAAGCCCTGCGTGAGATATTTAAGTGGAGCGGATTTAAGATTGTCGCTACGGTTGAGAAAGGCGGCACTAAAAGCAGACCTTCATTAACCGGCGGTGACTTCCGTGCCTGCCGCAAAATAGTGGAACGCCTCATGAAATAGCCGTGTCTCGTTTTGCGAAATACGGCTTTTTATATTGCAAGATGCCACATTTTAGCGTGCGTTTTGCCGTCTTTCGCATGGCGGTTGACGATGTTTTGACGTTGTTACGTAAAGTTGTCGCATTATGGGATGGCGCCATGAAATATAATAAATTTTTCAAATTTCACTGTCATCCGTCATGCTTCGCATGCTAATGGCTGATTTTCAATGGTTTACGAACTGACAGAGGATTTCGTTAGGTGTCATCAAAGTGCCACATGTGTCGTGCAAGACGACGTACGGCTGACGCTTGACGTATATCTGTGTCAGCCCGTAAAACCGCTTATAGTCAATAAGATATGCGTATGGCTGACGGCTGACAGTGGTTTACTGAATTTATTTCTGTTTTTATATTAACGTGAGTTCGGTATAATGATGATGTGACAATAATTCTACTTCAAGCGGTCGATGGGTATCTGTCATTCCGCGCTTCGACCGCTTGAACTATAAAACACTGTAAGTTCTTTATTCAAAAGAAGTATTATTCTTGTACCGAACTCACGTTATATTAAGGATAAAGAGTGAATCAGGCTAAAGTTTACATCAATCTTGAATTTATAGGTTTTATATGGAGGCTAAATAAGTTATGGCTAATAGTCTGGCAATGCTCTAATGACCGATTTGGGTTAAATTCCGCAATAGAACTGGCCTGTGATTGTGCCTTCACTGAACGGCAGGGAGAATCTGCCGTATGCCCAACCGTTGTCCAAGTCGTATGACGTTATCTCAAATGTGCCGTTGTCTACTAATTCTCCTCCTATTGTGGCGTAAGCGATTCCGTTGTTCTGGCAATATACCTTGTAGTCTAAATCTGATTCAAACATGCTTCGCCCGGCCGTAGAGGTTAGATGCTCGCCTTTAAGTAAGTCTTTGGGTATGAATATTTTAATGAAATACTCTGCCGGAGCATCCCTGTCTGGCCCGAGAGCTGTCTCGAACCAGCCACCGGTCGTTTCCGGGTTGTATTCAATGTATGGCGTAGCTGTGGGAGCGAATGGGTTGAAAGTCTGTTCTATTCGCGTCTGGTCGATATACGTTTTGCCGTTAAGCTCGGCCGTGCATTTAGACTTCAGGTATAGTTCTCCCTCGTGTTTCTCGCATGAGGTGAGGCAGAAAGCGATGGCAAAAGCTGTAATGCAGTGCTTTATTTTCATTGCAGTTTATGTCTGGAAGTTATGTCCGGTGATAATCAGAATAGCGTCAGCGAGAAGAGGTAGATTACTGCGGCAGGCATTGCCATGAGTGACGAGTCGAAGCGGTCGAGCATTCCGCCGTGGCCAGGCAGTATATTGCCGCTGTCCTTGATTCCGAGAGTGCGCTTGAAGAGCGACTCAACAAGGTCGCCCCACGTGCCGAACACCACGACTACGAGACCGAGTCCCATCCATTGCAGGGTGGTGAGGGTGGCTTCGGGGTTGTGGCTATTGTCGTACCAGCCGATCAGATAAGCCACGGCAAGCACGATGATGGCGCCGCCTATGGAGCCTTCCCAGCTCTTGCCCGGTGATATCCTCGGGAACAGCTTGTGGCGGCCGAAGAGCGAACCTGAGCAATAGGCGCCCGTGTCGTTGGCCCAAAGGAAGATGAACACGCACAGGGGCACGATGTAGTTGTAGACTATGCCGCCGTCGGGTGTGGCGTTGAACGCCAACACGTTTATCGTAGAGAAGGGCAGGGCGATGTACATCTGGCCGAGCATGGTGTGCGCCCAGTTGTTGATGGCATTGTCGGCCTTTGTATAAAGTTCGCTTATGAAAAGATAAACGATGGTGAGCAGATAGGGGATGAACACGGCCCCAGTGGGCACTACGCCGCTGCAGAATCCGCCTACGGCAAGGAAGAAATATACGCCGGCTATGGTGCTGATGAAGCGGTTGACGCTGACGCCCTTGACGGTGTTAACCAGTCCGCAGTATTCCCACAGGCTCAATCCGGTGACGAGGGCGAAGAGAAATTCCATCGCTACGGGCCGCAGGAAGCATACTACTACCGCTACGACGAAGAAAATGCCGGTGATTGTTCTTACTATAAGGTTTTTCATACTTTTGTTAGTTAGGTTTTCGGATATTAAAGAAGCTGTTGCCGCCACGCTTCGGGATATGAAACAGAAGTTAAGGAAGCCATGGCCGTTATCCCTTAGGATTGTCCGTCAGTGCGTGCGGCCATAACTTCCTTAACTTCTATAACGTCTTCAGATATTTTGTGCTCATGCTTTCTGGATGTCTTCCTCGCCCGTTTTTGTGCCTGTCAGGCCGTCTGCCACGGTGCTTGGTGTAGGTTCTGCGCCATCATCGGCAGGCTCGGCGTTGTCGTCGCTGCCGTCGTGCGCGCCCTTGTTCTCCTCTTCCATTATTTCCTCAGAACGGCTTACCCACGGGCGCTTGCCGAAGATAGTCTCCACGTCTTCGGCGAAGATTACCTCGCGCTCGAGCAGGAGCTCGGCCAGGCGGTTGTGCCCTTCCTTGTGTTCAAGCAGCAGCGCCTTGGCGCGGTCGTACTGTTCGTTGATCATCGAGAGCACTTCGTCGTCCATTATCTTGGCCGTTGTCTCGGAGTAGGGTTTCTGGAAGTTGTACTCGTTGTTGTTGTAGTAGCAGATGTTGGGCAGTTTTTCGCTCATGCCTGCATACGCTATCATGCCGTAGGCGCTCTTTGTCACGCGCTCAAGGTCGTTCATCGCGCCTGTGGAAATGTGTCCCGTGAACAGCTCTTCGGCAGCCCTTCCGCCGAGCGTTGCGCACATTTCGTCGAGCATCTCCTCCTTCGTGGTGATCTGGCGCTCCTCCGGCATGTACCACGCGGCGCCCAGCGCCCGTCCGCGGGGAACGATTGACACCTTCACCAGCGGGTTGGCGTGCTCGAGGAACCATGATATTGTGGCATGGCCGGCCTCGTGAAGGGCTATCGTGCGGCGTTCTCCCTCGGTCATAACCTTGGTCTTCTTCTCCAGTCCGCCTATGATTCGGTCAACTGCGTCGAGGAAATCCTGCTTGCCTACGTGCGTCTTGTTGTGGCGTGCGGCTATCAGCGCCGCCTCGTTGCATACGTTAGCAATGTCAGCTCCGGAGAATCCCGGTGTCTGGCGTGCCAGCATGTCAATGTCTACCGACTCGTCAATCTTCACCGGCTTGAGGTGTACCTTGAATATCTCCTTGCGCTCGTTAAGGTCAGGCAGGTCAACGTTTATCTGCCTGTCGAAGCGTCCGGCGCGCAAGAGGGCCGAGTCGAGCATGTCGACGCGGTTGGTTGCCGCCAGAATGATGACGCCGCTGTTCGTTCCGAAACCGTCCATTTCGGTAAGCAGGGCGTTAAGGGTGTTCTCGCGTTCGTCGTTTCCGCCCATCGCGGGATTCTTGCTGCGGGCGCGGCCCACGGCGTCAATCTCGTCGATGAAGATGATACACGGAGCTTTCTCCTTTGCCTGTCGGAACAGGTCACGCACACGGCTTGCGCCCACGCCGACGAACATTTCGACGAAATCAGAGCCGCTCATCGAGAAGAACGGCACTCCCGCTTCGCCCGCCACGGCTTTTGCCAACAGCGTTTTACCTGTTCCCGGGGGGCCTACGAGCAGCGCTCCCTTGGGTATCTTGCCTCCTAAATCGGTGTATTTCTTCGGATTCTTGAGGAAGTCGACTATCTCCTGCACTTCCTGTTTTGCGCCGGCCTGGCCTGCTACGTCCTTGAAAGTGACGTTCACGTCAGCTCCCTTTTCGTACATCTTGGCCTTACTCTTGCCCACGTTGAACACTCCGCTCGAGCCGCTTCCGCCTCCTCCCATGCGTCGCATCAGGTATAGCCATAGGAAGATGAACAGCAGTATCGGGCCGAAACTGAGCAGTATGTTGAACAGGTCGTTGCCCCTCTTGTTCTCGTAATTGAGCTCTCCCTTGAACTTTCCGGCCTGTTTTTCGGTTTCGACAAACGTTTCTACCTTGTCTACGCTACCGAATTCGGTGGTGACGTAAGGCTTTTTGCCCGTGCGGTCAGAGCCTTGGTTGAACACGTCGCGTATGTTCTGCGGGTTGACGTACATCTTTAGGGTGCTTTCGTCCTTGTTGATTACAATCTTTGAGGCGTAGCCTTTCCGGACGTAAGCCTTGAACTCGTCGTAAGATACCTTCCTGCTTGTGCTTCCGCCTACGGTGTCGCCACCGAGAAGATACATTCCGATGAGTCCGAAAAGCACAAGCATGTAAATCCAGTTCATGCTGAATTTTGGCATCTTGTTGTTCTTATCTTTTTCCATTTCAGTTCTTTTATATATATAATAGGTGTACCCTTCATGCGTGTTGTACGCATCCTGTGGGTCAGTCTATATCCGGAATCCTTGTCAGTTTGGCGTCTTCCCAAAGGTTTTCCAGTTTGTAATAGTCTCTTGTTTCAGGCAGGAAGATGTGTACCATTACGTCCGTATAGTCCATTGCCACCCATTGCGCGTTGGTGAGTCCCACTACGTGTACCGGCTTTTCGCCCGCTCCGACTCTTGCCGTCTCCTCTACCGAGTCGGTGATTGCTTCAACTTGCGATGGAGAGTTGCCTTGGCAGATTATGAAGTAGTGGCAAATCGAACCTTCAATGCCGCTCAAGTCGGCGATGGTGATGTTTGTTCCTTTTTTCTCTTGAATGCCTTTCGTGATGTTCTCTACTAATTTTTTTACTTGTTCCATTAAGAATTTGAAGTGTTGTTAATGCAAAAAACGGTTTGGCGGACAGGCTCTTCCAAAGGCTTGCCTTTATTCTTTCCTGCCGCGACATTTCCCTTGCAAAGGTACACCGATTTATCGTAAAACAATGATAAAGGGCGATTATTTTGAGTTTTTTTAGAAAAAAAACGGGCAAAATGTTGCCAGTTAAAAAAAAATGCGTACCTTTGCAAACGCAATTCGGCACTAATGCCTTTGCGAAAGATACTTTGGGATATGGTGTAATGGTAACACTACAGATTCTGGTCCTGTCATTCCTGGTTCGAATCCGGGTATCCCAACAACATTAAGACATCCTTTTCAGGATGTCTTTTTTCGTTTCCTAAGGTTTGTTTCTGCGTTGTTCGCATGGTGCTTTGCGACTGTTTTGATGGCGTGCAGCCATGTGTTGTCTGTCCGTCGTTCGTTTCCTGTTTTAATTCTGTCGGAAGTACGTTATGCGAAAGGTCATCTTTCGCGTCGTAAAACGCGGCCTTTCGTTATGCAAAACGTGACCTTTCGCAATGTAATTGACGGCCTTTTGGAATATGCCCGTTTTTACTTTTTTTATACAATGCGGCAAAATCGAAAATAAGCAAAAATTAACGGAAAAACTGCCGTTTTAATGCTATGTATCAAAAAACACAGTTAATTTAGCCAAAAATATAGTCGGGGGGGTAAATTTTTGCTACTTTTGCCACGAGTCTTTACCTATTTGAGAATATAAACTTTATTAATCTAATTTAAATTAACCTTTAATAGAATATGAAAAGAACGATTCAATGTAGCACAGTCATGCACAAGCTGTACGCAGGTAAAAGCGTGCGCGTGCTGTTTGTCTCGGGCTTGTCGGCATTAATGCTTGCCGGTATAATGCCTCCCTCCGCAAGGGCTGAGCTTCCTGGAAAGTCAATGTCGGTAGCCCAGGCTGCCAAGAAAGTTACGGGTACCGTCCTTGACGAGCAGGGACAGCCAATGATTGGTGTCACTGTACGTCTGCGCGACGGCAAGGCTGGCGCCACGACCGACCTCGACGGTAAGTTTTCAATCGAGGTTCCGCAAAACTCGGTTCTCGTGTTTTCTTACATCGGTTACCAGGAGTACACGCTGACCGTGGGCAACCAGAATAATTATATTATTAATATGGAGAGCGAGAACGCCGCTCTTGACGAGGTTGTGGTCATCGGTTACCAGACCATCAAGCGTAAGGACCTTACCGGTTCTGTGGCTTCTGTCAGGGGTGAGGACGTTGCCACAATGCCTGTTGCCAACGTAGCCCAGGCTTTGCAGGGTAAGCTTCCCGGCGTCAATGTCACCACGCAGGACGGACGTCCCGACGCAACGGTGTCAATCCGTGTGCGCGGTGGAGGTTCAATATCGCAGAGTAACGACCCGCTCATCCTCGTAGACGGTATCACGGTGAAGTCGCTTGACGACATACCTTCAGACCAGGTCGAGAGCATAGACGTATTGAAAGACGCCTCGTCTACCGCCATCTACGGTGCGCGCGGAGCTAACGGCGTTATCCTCGTCACCACGAAGGGTGCCAAGGAGGGCAAGGTGTCCGTTTCTTATAACGGTTACGTGAAGTTCAACACGCCAACGAAATATCTTGACACGCTCGACCCGTACGACTATCTGTCGTTCGTGTGGGGCAACGCTGCCGCCTTGGGCGATGCGTACAGGGTTTCGTTTGAGAAGCTGTACGGCCTCGGAGATAATGCCGGCAGCAATACTGGCGGCATAGAGAGTTACCGCAATGTGTCCAACCAGGACATCCAGAAGGATGTTTACAATAGCTCGGTGTCGCACAACCATGACCTTACCATCACCGGCGGCAACGACAAGACACGCATGCTGTTCTCGGCTAACTATATGGACGAGGAGGGTATGAAAATCAACTCGTATGCACGCCGCGCAAGTTTCAACTTCAAGATAAACCAGAAAATCACCAAGAATCTTGACGTAAGCTTCGACGCACGCTACTCAGATAGGCGCACGATGGGTGACGAGAAGACCACGAACGGTTCCGGTTCTATCCTGTCATCGTCATACCGCTTCCGCCCGATAGCGACCAGTGATATTCTTGGCGACCTCGACGCGATGCGTGAAGGTAACATGGAGATGTACGGACGCCAGTCAACGTGGGACAGATACAGTCCTGCCGCACGTATCGGCGACTATGAACCTCTGTACATCAAGCAGAGACTGCGCGGTACGGCGTCGCTCAATTGGCGCATCATCGACGGTCTTACGTATCACACAGACCTGTCTTACAACAGGACTTGGGAAGAGGATAAAATCTGGGGCGGAGCCATATACAACAACTATATGAACGACGCGACCGGTGAAAAACTCTATGCAGGTAGCGTGGAATGGGCAAAGCGCGGCAGTTGGGGCCTGCGTTGGACCAACACGATGAGCTATGATTTCAACTTCCTTCCCGAAGAACACCGTCTCAACTTACTTCTCGGTCATGAGGTTACGGACTCTGGCGGCGACGAAATCGAGATTGATGCCAACCACTTCCCGGCCAACTTTACGAAGGACAACGCCTTCGCCATGATCAACCAGTACGACAAGACGGCCGGCACAAGCAACTTCTTCTCAGGAGTGGACATGCCCGAGCGCATCCTCTCTTTCTTCGGCCGTGTCAACTATACGCTGCTCGACCGTTATCTGTTCACCTTTACGTTCCGTGCCGACGGTTCTTCAAAGTTCTCGCCTGAGCATCGTTGGGGATACTTCCCGGCAGCGGCAATCGGATGGCGCATATCCGAGGAACCCTTCATGGAGAGCACACGCGACTGGCTCGACAACCTTAAGCTGCGCTTCTCTTATGGTAGCGTAGGTAACGACGGTATCGACGCAAACCTCTGGTCGCAGATGTGGACATCTGAAACGGACATGAGATGGCAGTATGCACTGAACAACCAGTATTCTTCATCTTATGATTATTCAGCAACGGAGATGGCCAACAAAGACCTGAAGTGGGAGACTACCATCACCCGTAATATCGGTGTTGACTTCAGTTTCTTCAACAGCCGTCTGTGGGGTTCTGTTGATTTGTACTGGAATACCACCAAAGACTTGCTCATGCTTACGTCTATACCGGGTATCACGGGCTTCACCGCTACGTATGACAACATCGGACAGACCAGCAACAAGGGTATTGAAATCTCGCTTTCCGGTGAAATCTATAAGGACAAGGATTGGAACATAACGGCGGGAATGAACATCAACTTCAATAAGGGTAACGTTGATGAACTGGCCGACAACGTAACCGGTCTCTACTCTTCGTCATGGTGCGGCAGCAGCAGTTTCCCCGGAAACGACTACATTCTCAAGGAAGGCAGCCCCGTAGGTATCGTCAGGGGATACATCTATGACGGTTTCTATACTACTGACGATTTCAATTACGTCAACGGACAGTACGTCCTCAAGGAGGGTGTTGCCGACCTCGGCTCGTTCATCAATCCTGTTCATGGCGTAGATCGTCCCGAGGGACAGAACGCATATCCCGGTCTTCCAAAGTACAGGGACATGAATGACGACAAGGTGATAGACGAACTTGACGTATGCGAAATTGGCGATATGAACCCTGTACACACCGGAGGTTTCAACATAAACGCTACGTGGAAGAACTTTGACCTCGGCATGTACTTCAACTGGAGCTATGGCAACGACGTTTATAACGTAAACAAGATTGCTTCAATGTACTGCGCAAAGGAAAGCGGTGCATACGAGAACAAGCTTGCTTTCATGAAAGATGCATACAAGATTTATGACATAGTGGACGGCCAGTTGGTACATCTTACCACTCCGGAGCAGCTCAATGCCGCCAATGTTAATGCCAAGTATCCGTTGCCTTACAGTGAGAACGGTGTGACTTCTACCCTCGCGATAGAGGACGGATCTTACCTGCGACTCAACACTCTGACGCTCGGCTACTCGCTTCCGCAGAATCTCCTGCGCAAGGTCGGCATTTCCAAGCTGCGCATTTATGGTACGGTATACAACGTGTTCACCATCACCGGTTACTCAGGTCTTGACCCGGAAGTCAGCGCAAATACATCGAACAATAACGCAACATATCCTACCGTGGGCCTCGACTGGGGTACATATCCGCGTGCGCGCTCGTTCGTAGTCGGACTTAACCTTACTTTCTAAACCTACAAAATATAAGAATCACATTATGAATAAGATAGTAAAATTCTTTACTTTGTTGACGTTGTGCTGCCCGATTGTAGCCTGTGGGGATTACCTCGATACGTCAACACCCGAGAATGCGGATGACGGCTTCGTTACTTCGACCGCGTCCGAGACATTCAAGATATTGTCTTGGTGTTACGCTAACTATCGCCAGAATTGCGTGATGGGCGTGTACCGCTGGAATGACCCTATCGGCTCAGACGCCGAGTATTACCCTGAAGTTGCTTCGTTGAATAACGCCAACGCCCGCCTTCAGCCAGAGTTGCTGAGTATCGGTACGGCAAACAGCGCGTTCAATGGCTATTATACGATTGTAGCACGTGTAAATAAGCTTCTTGATATTATTGGAACAAAGGAGGAATACATACAGGCCAAGGAAGCCGGCGAGGTAAACGAATGGACACAGTTGTACGGCGAGTCCCTTTCAATGAAGGCTTTTTGCTACTTTGAACTTGTAAAACATTACGGCGACGTGCCTTATGGTTACGAGAATACAACCGCTTCGGAGTATAGCCTTAACTCGCGTTTCGAAATATTGGACAAGGTCATCGAAATGTTCGGTGAGGCCGCTCCATTGATGTACAGGCTTGGTGAGGGCGGTATAACAGCCGAGCGCATGTCTCGCGGATTTGCCGAGGCTATGGCCGGAATGGCAGCCCTTTATTCAGGAGGATGGCAGACCGTGCGTACTGATGTGCAGGGATTGTACGGCGACGTGCAGTTGGAGACCAAGGGCGTTGACGAGTACAGCAGTATCTACGCACGCCGTACGGATTATCTCGACTATTACAGGACTGCCGAAACATACTTCGACCAGGCAATGGCTGACAAGGGAACGGCTACCCTCGTCACGACAGACGAGCGCGGATATGCCAACAACCCGTTTCAGCGCCACTTCCAGTATCAGCATGACTTGCAGCTGAGTCCGGAGTCAATCTTCGAAATCGGCAACATGCAGGGTGGCCAGAGCGGCCAGACAACGTCGAGCGAGTATCCGTACGCTTTTGGCCGTGCGTCAAACGGAGCCTCACAGATGGGAGCGCCGTGTAAGGTGTTCGGTGCCGTGCGTATAATGCCGACATTCTATTATGGAGAGTTTGAAGACGGTGACATGCGCCGTGACATAACAGCAACCGTTACGGGTAGTAACGGCGACGGTAACGAGGCCATACTTCGATTCGCTCCAGGTAACAAGCTGGATGGCGGTATGACCACGAATAAGTGGGACCCCAACCGCATGAATCCGCCGTATGTCGCAGACCAACGACAGTCAGGCATGAACTGGCCTATCATGAGACTGGCCGACCTTATGCTCATGCGTGCAGAGGTTAAGGCCGTGCTCGGTAATGACGTGGCTGCCCGTAGCGACCTTAATGACGTTCGCCGCCGTGCCTTCGGAGACACTAACCATGACATACAATCGTCCGGCGACAAGCTCCTTGCCGACATTCTGCAGGAGCGCAAGCTGGAGTTTGCCGGTGAAGGCCAGCGCCGCTGGGACCTGATACGCAACGGCCTGTTTGTTGAAAAGGCAGTCGAGGTACGCGCAGAGATGTCGCAGATGGTGGCTGACCTGCAGTCAAAGGGCTATCATGAGTTTGCCAACGGCAACCGGATTCCGATGTACATATGGGTGAAGAGCGTACACCGCGACAATCCGCTGACATATGATGCAGACCCGACAGACCCGGCTTTGTATCCCGGATGGCGCGGACAGTACGACTATTCTACCACCGACGCAGCCAGCGCGGTTAAGGGTACTGACCATAACCTGGCGATAGAGGGACTCTTCGAGTATATCGACCCGTCGAGCGAAAGGGCTAAGCAGCTCGAGGCTGACGGCTATGTCAAGACGGATTGGGGTAAGGGCATTGTTGACAACGCTGACCATTACTGCAACAGTAACTTGCTGCCGGGTGTGAAGGCAGGCAACGTTCCTCCGAGATATTACTTCCCGATACCGTTCGAGGTGTTGAGCCATTCTAACGGAAAGGTGACCAACGGCTACGGACTGGCACAGGAGTAATTGTTTGAATATGGGTTAAACTTTAATGCGGAAAAGGCTGTATGCGGGGCAGTGTGCCTGCGCAGCCTTTTCCGTTTTATTTTTATCAATTTGCTTAACGTCATGAAAAACATTCTTGCATTATTTATATCGTCGGCCATTATAGCGTCATGTCCTCTGTTGAAGGCTTCGGCCGGAGAACCGATAGACGAGAGCTTGACCACGGTGCGCATTCTCGAAGGCGACAATTCCGACCCCTCCATTGTGCGTCATGGTTCGGAATATTACCTTGTTCATTCCTCGTTTGTCTACACTCCGGGGCTTGTTGTCTACAAGTCGGCCAACCTTGCTGACTGGACCCCGTGCTCTGTTGCGCTCAATGAGTTTACGGGAGACGTGTGGGCACCAGACATCACCGTCGTTGACGGCCGTTTCTACATTTATTTTCCGACTCTCGGCAACCACGGCAAGACCAGTATGGTAACCTGGGCCGACGACCCTTCGGGGCCGTGGAGCAAACCCGTTGACCTGCATGTAGGAGGTATCGACCCTGAGCATGTGGTTGACGCGGACGGGCGCCGATATCTGCTGATGAGCTCGGGCGACATGTATCCGCTGTCGCCCGACGGCTGTTCTATCGTTGGCAAGCCCGTGAACGTGTACCGTGGATGGGAGATTCCTGACGAGTACGACATCGAGAGCATATCAATGGAAGGCCTTAACATAAAGAAAGTAGGGGAGTATTACTACCTGTTTGCCGCCGAGGGCGGTACGGCAGGCCCTCCTACAAGCCACATGGTGGTTGAGGCGCGTAGCAAGAGCGTGCTTGGGCCGTGGGAGAACGCGCCGTTCAACCCGCTGCTGCGCACGCAGTCACGTGACGAAACATGGTGGAGCAAGGGACACGGCTCGGTGGTTGACACCGAGGACGGCCGCCTGTTCATGATTTTCCACGCATACGAGAACGGTTACCAGACGTTGGGCCGGCAGACGCTTCTGCGTGAATTGGAACTGAAAGACGGATGGTTGCGGCTGAAAGAGGGCGCCATATCGTTGCCCGCGCCTGCAAGACAGAAGGTTGCCACGGCGTCGGATTTCGTATGGCAGACGTGCCGTGAGCATAATATAAGCGAGCGCTTTTACATCGGACAGGATACGTTGAGGCTCATACCGAAGGGCGTTTCACCCGCCGAAGGCTCTCCGCTGCTTGCCCGAACGAGTGCGCACAGGTATGAGGTTGAGGCATGCGTCAGGCTGAAAGGCGGCAAGTCGTCGGCCGGATTGGTTGACTATTACGACGAGCGTTATCATTTCGGGTTCGGTTTCGACCGTGACGGCCTTCTCCGATACCGCCGCGGACAGGTCAGCCGGGCTGCGTCAAAGTGTCCCGAGGCCAACCGTGAGGGCCGTATGTGGTTGCGCATGCGTAACGACGCCAACGTGCTGACGGCATGGTACAGCGCCGACGGCAGGACGTGGCATAAGTTCCCGTGGGGTTTCGACGTATCGGGAGTACACCATAATACGGTGTACGGATTCCTGTTCCTGCGCCCCGGAATATACGCCGGAGGAGAAGGTGAGTTGGAGGTGACGGACTTCAAGTTGACCAACCTTGACTTGTGACATTCCGATTGACGGCAAAACGCATTGCAAAAGGCCGTCTTTTATCTTGCAAAAGACAGCCTTTTGGAAGCCAAAAGATGGCTTTTGCAAGCCTGTTGATTATCAATGAGTTACGAAGGGACGGTGAAATGCCTCGGTGGCGGTCGATTCCCGCCTTGCAGAATACGTCCTGACGGCTTGTATTAATACAGCAACAAACCTAAAATCAATATCAAGACATGAGAAAACTTTTCGTTATATTACTGCTTGCGGCATGTTGGCTGACGGCCGGCGCGCAGGCTGAAGTTGAACGTTGGGGGCGCTTTGAGGCCTCGTTTAAAGCCGATGTAAAGGGAAATCCGTTTGACGTTGCCCTTACGGCGACATTCTCGGGGCCCGACACTACGTTCACCGTGCGAGGCTTTTACGACGGTGACGGTGTGTATAAGGTGCGCTTCATGCCCGTAAAACAAGGACGGTGGACTTACAAAACAAGTTCTGCCGTGGCCGCGCTCGACGGGCGTGAAGGCTCGTTTACATGCGTGGCGCCCGGCAAGGACAACCACGGCCCCGTGACAACGGACGGCACTTACGGCTTCAAGTATGCCGACGGCAAGCGTTATTATCCCGTAGGCACAACGTCGTACGACTGGATGCACGCCGGCGGCGACTATCCCGCTCGCACGATAAGGTCGCTCGACAAGGCTGGATTCAACAAGGTAAGAATGCTGCTCGTTGTGCAGAACTTCGACTTCGGATACCCCGAACCTGCGCTTTATCCGTTTGAATTGAAAAAGAAAAGCCGCGGCGAGGACGGCAAGACGCATTTCGAGTGGGACTACACGCGCTTTAATCCCGAATACTTCGACCATGTTGAGCGTTGCATCGACAGCCTTGCGGCCATCGGCGTGGAGGCAGACCTCGTGCTGTTCCACCCTTATGACGACGGGCGTTGGGACTTCGACAAGATGCCTATGGACGTCAACCTGCGTTACGCCGCTTACGTTACGGCCCGCCTTGGAGCCTTCCGCAACGTGTGGTGGTCGTTGGCCAATGAGTATGATTTCATGCGCCACCTCACCATTGCCGACTGGGACAGCATTACACGCACCGTAGACGAGGGCGACCCGTACGGCCATCTGCTCTCGATACACAGCCACACGGCCAAGTATTACAAGTACTGGGAGCCCGTTTACACGCATGCCAGCGTGCAGGACCAGGCCCCCGTCGAGGATTTTGGCCGTGCCGCAATCGTAAGGAACATCTATAAGAAGCCCGTGATATTCGATGAAGTGCTCTATGAGGGCAACATGCGCAACCGCTGGGGCAGTCTGAGCGGCGAGGAAATGCTGCACCGCATGTGGCAGGGACTCATTGCCGGCACGTACGTTACGCACGGAGAGTGTTATCAGGACAGTCCGACTGACTACGTTCGTGACTTCCTTGCAGTGGGCGGAGAGTTCCAGGGCGAGGCCTGGAAGCGCATAAAGTTCATGCGCTCCGTGCTCGACGCCATGCCCGGCCCTATGCAGCTCTGCGACAGCAGTTGGGACCCGTACACGTCGTCGGCAGGGGAGAATTATTATATCGTGTATCTCGGAAAGCGAATCTCGCATGAATGGACGTTCGATTTGCCCGTGAAGAACGGCCCGTATCCCCGCCTGAAGGAGGGACAGAAGTTTAAGGTCGAGATACTGGATACGTGGAACATGACCGTAACGCAATATCCCGACACGTTCGAGACGACCGCTCCCGTGGGCGACAGGGTGTACGACAAGCACCACGGCAAGGTGCGCCTGCCCGGTCTGCCGTATCTCTTGCTCAGGATAACGAAAGCGGAATAAAATAAAAGTGAAAAGATAAAAGTGAAAAAATACAATTGCTTTGTTGAGTGAACAATGAAAAATTAAAAGTGAAAAATCCAACGGCTTACATAAACAATAATGCCGTTGGATTTTTCACTTTTAATTTTTCATTGTTAATTCTTATTTTTCTCTCACTGAGCCATTCCCATCTTTCGGCCCAGTCGTCAAGTACTTCGTTTCTCCATTTAGATACAGTCTTGACGCCTTGCCACGGCCCGTCGAAGAGCTCTGGTGCCTGTTTGTCTGAATACCAGTGGTCTCCGAGTTTGTAACCGAGCTTCGTCGGCTTGCCCGGCCATGCTCCGCTTACTACGAAAGTGCCGCTAAGGCCGTTTAGTTCCTTGATGTTCGACTGTGTTGTGAATGTCAATACGGCGGGTGCTTTGGGCGAATATCTTACGGCATATGTGCCGTCGCCGAGGTACACTCCGTCCCAGTCTTGCTTGTCAACACGCATGGTGAAGTACTTTTTGCCCTTTTCCGAAGCGTCAAGCACCGGTCCCTTGAACATCAGTTCCATAACGGAATATACGGCAACGGTATCCTTTACGGTGGGGATATGGTTGAAGACGGTTCGCGGGCTTTCGTATATGTTCTCGAAACTTCCGCCCCAGCATTCCTTGAAAGGATTGTTCGGGTCGCCGTCCATCATGTAAAGCAGCGACGGAGTGTCGCCCATCTTTACTATTCCTTTGTAATAATTCTTGAAGTCCTTGCCAAGTTGTCCCGCTCCCTTTATTGCCGCGTCGTAGTAGCCGGTGTTGTATTTGTCGTGTACATTGTTGTCGCTAATGAATCCTCTGTATGCCGCGTTGTTCTCGATAAACCAAAGGTCGGGAAAGTTCTCGGCGATATATGCATAGCTGTTTACTCCCCATTTCTTGTTCGGGCCGCCTATCCAGTACACGCGTATCTTGTCCTTGATGTCGGGAGCGTCGTGCAGTGCCTGGGCCACATCTTCCAATGTGCCCCATACCAGTATCCATAACGGCCTGTCGCTACTGCGGCGTGCGCATTCGACAATGCATTCCGAGCCTTCCGTCTTGTCATCGTACCCTTTGTAAGAGGCAAGTCCGCGCCGGCCTTGTTTGCACAGCTTGCGTAATTCTTGCGGTGTCAGCAGGTCTTTGTCGTGCTTTTTCAGCTTCTCGTAGTCGGCTTCGTATATGTCGATCATGCGTAGGATTTCTTCCTTCGAGCCGGGTCCGTATGACGCGGAGGATATTATTCCCTCGATGTCAAACTGGCTGTTGTACATCAGGAAATGTGTCATCGACTGATTGTCGTCGGGGTCCGTGCCGCCTATGTCAGTGCTGACGATTATCCGTGGCTTGATGTTGTTCACGTCTCTTGCCGTCACTCCAAGGCATGTGGTTACAATGCAGGCGGCTAAAATAAACAAAGTCTTCATAAGGTTATGTGTTTTTTGTTGTTAGGTAAAGATATTGGTATGTGTTATTTCATTACTTTATTGAACACGGTTCGGCGCAGGATGTTGTGTATCTGTGCTTATGTGGTTAGGATAAACGCCGTCATTCCTTGCATTTGTCGTACCATTCAAGGAGCAGGCCGCGCGGCACTCCGCTGCTCACTGCTTTATCCAAGGCCTCTTTTGCCTCACGCCTGCGGTTGCGCATCAGCAGTATTTCCACTTTCGATATGGTGCATTCGCGGTTTGCGGGGTCACGTTTCAGTGCCTCGTCAAAGTCGAAAAGTGCGATGTCATATTGTTTCATGTCCTTTTCGAGTTCTGCTCTTGCCGCGTAGACAATGCTGCTGTCCGGATGCATTTCAACCAAGTTGTTAAGCTGGTCGAGAGCATCTCTTTGGCGTTCCAGCTTGACATAAGTATAGGCCAGGCCTAATCTGGCTTCAAGATTGTCGGGAGCCATGCTTACAAGCCGTTCGTAATCGTTTTTAGCAAGGTCGTAACGGCGCAGGCTGTTATTGGCGTATGCACGGTAGAATAATGCTGACAGGTTGCTGTTGTCATTGTCAAGCACTTTCCTGCATGCGTCTATTGCGTCGTCCCAGTTGAGCAGTTGCAGGTTTACTGCTGCCTTGCAGAGCAGCAGGTCAGTTGAACTTGGGTTGTTGGCAAGCTGCTTGTTTATTACGTCAAGCGAGTCGCGCCACTCTTTCATGGTCTGCGAATATGTGCCGATGGTGCCGCTCAATATGGCGAATGCCAGTAAAATAACCTGTTTCAAGTCGTAAAATGATTATTGTATTTATAAAAATTAAGAGTTAAGAAACATGCGCCTTTCGGCTTTTTTGTCCATGTTGTCTTAACCCTTAATGTATTAGTGTATCGTTACTCGTTGTTTTCGGCGTCTATTGCCTTTATTTTTTCTCGTACAAGGTTCATGTCGTCTTTCAGCTTTTGTACCTTGCGGTTCATCTCGTCGATAAGACTATTGCCCTTCTTGCTTGACGCGCTGAGGAAGCCGATGTTGTTTTCGTAGGTCTGGATTTCCTGCTTCAGTGATTCATATCGGCGCATCAGGCGTGCCCGTTCGTTGTCAAGTGCATCTGAACCTTTCTCTGCCACGTTCTTCAGATTATTCCTGAACTTGTCCAGACGACGGCGTGCCGTGGTAACATTTAGCTCCTTATACAGTCTGTCAAGAATGTCGTGGTACTCTTTGTAGACGTTGTCCTTCTCCTTGAACGGTACGTGGCCTACGGCGTTATATTGGTCGATAAGCTCACGTGCCTGCTCTTGTACGTTGCCTTCAGGGTTGTCGGCCAAGGTCTCGAGCTGTTTGATGATGTCACGTTTCTTTTCAAGATTGGCGCGTTCTTCGTTACGTGTGCCTGCGTTTGCGTTGTTGCGTGCATCGAAGAAGTGGTTGCATGCTGTAAGAAAATCGTTCCATAACTTGTCGCCTTGCTTCTTTGGTACCATTCCTATGGTTTTCCATTCTTTCTGCAGGGCTATAAGCTTATCGCTTGTTGATTTCCAGTCGGTGCTGTCTTGCAGTGCCTGCGCCTGTTCAACGAGGGCTTTCTTCTTTTCTATATTCTCCGAGAACTGTTGCTTCATGTTCTTGAAGAACTCGGCCTTCTTGCCGAAGAAGTCGTCGCATGCGGCGCGGAAGCGCTCGAATATCTTGACGTTCATCTTCTGGGGGGCAAAGCCTATCGTTTTCCATTCTGCCTGTATGGCGATTATTTCCTTTGTCTTCTTGTCCCAGTCGCCGGCGTTCTTTATTTCATCCTTAGCTATGTTTTCTACTTTCTCGCAGAGTTCGGTCTTCTTTGTGAGGTTGTCTTCCTCTTTGGCGCGCAGCTCCTCGAAGTGTTGCTGGTGGCGCTTGTTTATTACGGTAGAGGCTGCCTTGAAGCGTGCCCACATATCCTCGCGTAACTCTTTGGCAACAGGTCCTGTCTCACGGTATTCCTGATGCAGTTTCTGCAGTTGGTGGAAGGCGCTTATGACGTCGCTTTCGTCAGCCAGCTTCTCGGCCGCTTCGCATAGGCGTGTCTTTATTTCAAGGTTTTTCTTGAAGTCGTATTCGCGGGCTTCGTTGTTTAGTTTCAACAAGTCGTAATACTGTTCTACGTAAAGTTGGTAGTTACGCCACAGCTCGTTGGCCTTTTCTGCCGGAACGAGTTTTATTTCTTTCCATTCCTGCTGCAGTTTCTTGAAGTCCTGATATGATTTGTTCGCCTCGTCAGGCGACGTGAGCATGGCTTTTATTTTCTCGATGATGTCGAGCTTTCTTGTCAGGTTCTCTTGTTTCTCCTTCTCCTGTTCAAGGAATATTTTTGCGCGTTTTTCCTTGATGACGCTCATCTCTGCCTTGAATTCCTCTTCGTCTTCATCGGGTACGACCTTGTATTCAGCGGGGTCTCCTCCGCCGTCAATATAGGCTTTCATGTCTGCTTCACGCTCGGCGAAGTGTAGTTTGTAGAAGATGGTCTTGAGGTAGTCCACTTCGTCTTTCTTCGGATTGTCGTCTTCGTGGGCTATTTCCTTAAGCCTTGCTATTACTTCTTTCTTGTTTTTATACGCTTTCTTTTGTTCCGGGGCGTCAGTTCCGGCAGGTTGGTCTTCCGTTGTTGCCTCTGCGGCCGTAGCGATGTCTTCTGCCATGTCCGCCGGGGTTGTGTTGATGTTTTCCACGGTGCCGTTGTCACCTGGCGTGACGTTCAGCTGTTCTTCTGTACGCTCTTGACCGAGAGTCATTTCTTGAGAGTCCATCATATAACCTTTTTATTAGTTCATGAATCGGTTTTCGTTTTTACGTTTGCCATGTCCGGCCTCTGCTGTTGCCGGTCTGCGTGCTGTCGTAAGGGGCTCGGTTAAGCGCCGTCAGCGGGCTTTCACCTTATTATATATTAGCCTATAGCACACGCATTGCCGGTGTTTACGCACTGGCGGCATGGCGGTTTGTTAACTATCCTAATAGGTGTGCAAACTTAATTAAAAATATTGTAAACGCCTAAACTATTTTGAAAAAAATGGACTTTTCTGTCTAAATGAGCCGTTTATGGCGAAAAATCCACCACGAGATACCAGAAATCAGCGCGGATACTACTATTGCGATAAGGAAACCGAACTTATTGCTTTCCATTCCGTTGATGAGGTTCATCCCGAAGATACTGGCTATCAGGGTGGGGAACATGAGGATGATTGATACGGACGTTAGCGTACGCATTACGGTGTTCATGTTGTTGTTGATAATGCTTGAGTACGTATCCATCGTTGATTCGAGAATGTCCGAGTAAATGTTGGTAGTCTCGCGCGCCTGGCTCATCTCGATGTTTACGTCTTCGATAAGGTCGGCGTCGAGCTCGTCCACTTGTAGCTTGAACTTCAGTTTGGCAAGAAGGTTCTCGTTGCCGCGTATAGACGTGATGAAGTAAGTCAGCGAGTCCTGCAGGCGCGACAGGCCTATGAGCGACTCGTTGTTCACCTCGCGGTCAAGGTTGCGCTTGGCTTTTTCAATAAGACTGTTGATTTGCTTGAGGCGCTTCAGATACCATACGGCCGACGAGAGGAACAGGCGGAATATCATGTCAACGTAGTCCGTGAAGCCTTCGCCGCGTTTCTGCTGGTAGCTTACGAAGTCTATCATCATGTTAGTCTCGTGGAAGCACACCGTTATCGTGACGTCACGCTTATGGATAATGCCGAGCGGAACTGTCGTGTACGGCGTGCGCGAACGTATCTCCTTGACGAACGGGATACGCAGGATGATTAACATCCAGCCGTCGTCATACTCGTAACGCGCGCGCTCGTCGTTATCGCTGATGTCTGAAAGGAAATAGTCGGGAATCTTGAATTCTTCTTCCAGCATTCGCTGGTCGTCTTCGGTTGGACATGTCACTTGTATCCAGCAGTTAGGCTCCCACTGGCCGATCTGCTTTAAGCCCTTGTTGGTATTCCAGTATGTTCTCATTTGCAATCCTCCAAAAAATGTTACGTCAAGTGGGGAGGACCGTCTGTACAAGCATACCTCCTCACCTTACAAGTTCATCTTTTCCGCGTGATAATCGTCCATATAAGTTTTTAATTTCTGTTTTGCGCCTGCAAAGATAGTGCAAAATTTCGGTTAAGCGAAGCGAAAGGACAATTTTTTCACTCTCGTGGATGTGAGAATTTTGTTACGGCGTGGTTAGCTGCATCCTCGTGGCTTGAAGGCGCGGCAGTCATATTTGCATGCTGGTCGGTTCTACACGGTTTTCCGGTCATGCCATTACCGGTTTTTGCCATGTCCGCCATGGCTCAGGCAGCCGCCGCGGCCGTCGTTGATGCTCGCCCCGAAAGCTGCTTTGCCACAGTGATTTGCGCTGAACATGTAAGTGCCTGGTGGTCAGCGCTTTTCCAATATGCCGCCTCTTGCCTTCCGATATGCCGCCTTTTGGAGCCTAAAAGGTGCCCTTTTGTCTTGTAAAAGACCGTCTTTCGTCATGCCGGTGACAGTTGAGAGCATGTAGTCTGCCGTACTTACTGCATTAAACAACCGGCCGCCAATGCAATGTAATACTGCATTGGCGGCCGGTTGTGACCCCGTTGGGAATATTAAACATAGAAACGCATGAAAATTATTGAAAATGAATAGAATTATAAATTGCTGATATACAATGATTTGCAAAGAGTAATCTTTTTGTGTGATTTTTCTGGATTTTGTTTATTTTAAAAAAAGACGGGGAATTTGACGGGGAATTTCTGCGATTATCCCATCTATATTTTGTCGGCTAAATTAATAGCGTTACCTTTGCAGAATCTAAAAAACACTTATATGGCAACGATATATTTAAAGCTTTCAAAACGGGTTCAGCCTGAAACCAAAATGAGCGAAATCATCATTAGGCTCCGCAACGGCAATGATTACGACATTCTGGCAAAATCAGGGCTTTATATCACCGCAGACAATTTCAAGAACGGTGAATTAATAGTCAACAGGCGTAAAGTCGGGAATGACGTTGAATATCATGAGGCTGTAGAAGCAAAGCTTGGAGAACTTAAAAAGCATATCTTAAACAGCTTAAACGTGAAGGACAAGAAACAAATAACAAAGGAATGGTTGGCTGACTTGATAGACAGGTTTGTTCACCCCGAAAAGTATAAGAGCATTGAAGATAAAGAGCATGACAAGTCTTTCTCCGAATTGTTCGACGAGTTCCTTAAGGCCAAGGAGTTCAGCGATGACAGGGAAAGAGGCATGCAGGTGTTGAAGCGAGACGTTTGGCGTTTCACCAAGTTCCAGCAGACCATGGGTAAGCGCAAGGATTTTACTTTCAATGTAAACGAGGTGACCAAGGACGACATAGAAGATTTCCGCGACTATCTGAAAAATGAGAAGGCACTCTCGGAAAGATACCCGAAACAGTATGCCAAGATGATAAAGGAACAGCCCAACGGTATAAGAAGGGGACGTTTGGACATAGAGGTACGTGGCAACAATACTATAATAACCCTGATGAAAAAACTAAGGAGCTTCTTCTCATGGTGCTATGATGAAGGCAAGACCAAGAATAGGCCCTTTGACGGTGTTAAGATAGGTGTAGAGAGATACGGTACGCCCTATTATTTATCATCGGATGAGCGCGATTATTTAACCCAAGTCCCCATGCCTACTAAACACCTGATGACCCAGCGTGACATATTCATATTCCAGTGCTTTGTTGGATGCCGTGTCGGCGATTTAATGAAACTGTCAACAGGAAACATTACTGATGGTGTGTTGGTATATACGCCACATAAGACAAAAGACGAAGAGAATGCTGCACAAGCACGAGTTCCACTACGTACATTGGCCGCGGAGTTGATTAAGAAATACAAAGGTGTTGATAAACAGGGACGTTTGTTCCCTTTCATTTCACAAGTTAAGTACAACGAAGCCATAAAGGAGATATTTACCATTGCAGGGATAATCCGTAAAGTGGAAGTACGTAATCCAAAGACCGGAGAGATGGAGCTTTGTCCGATTAACAAGATTGCAAGCAGCCATATTGCATGCAGGACCTTTGTCGCTAATGCATATAAATATGTGTCAGACCCGAACATTGTAGGCAAGATGTCAGGCCACGTTGAAGGCAGCAGGGCTTTTGCAAGATACAGGACCATTGACGACGATATACTTAAAAACGTCATTGACAAGATGTAACGTCCGAATAGTTGAAAGTTTAATTACACAAGATTTATTACAGCCGTATTCCGAAAAGGAGTGCGGCTTTTTTGTTTGCCTACTGTACAAATTAAAGCATAACCTCAATTACATTCAGATTTGCGCCCACTTAATTCAATAAGCAATACAAACATATATTGTTTTCAATACAACAACCATACAATCAGTTACAACGACATTTCAACGGTTGCACGGAGGTTGTACAACAATACACTGAAAATCAACTACTTATCGTCCATATATTTTACCTTAATTATTTCAGAGGTTACATAAATAATAAATTAAAATTTGAGCATTCCGGTCATTATTGTTGATGGGCAGACAAGGTACATGGCAATCAGGAAAATCATGAATGAACATCCAGACAAGGCTCCGACCAACGTGCTCGCTTATTTCCCGACCAACTGGATAAACTTGACTAAGATGCTACAAACCATAAACCTCAAGGTATTCACTTGGAAGAACAGCGACTTCATCTGTGGGCTGGAACGTGCAGGGAACATCAGCGATGGAACGGCGATGGCATTGTCTTTCGTCCGACAGCTTGAAAGACACGGATACAACTTCACCGCGGCTTGTGAATGGATGACCCTAGTTAAAGGTATAATCAGGAAGCCATCATTGGTCAAGGCAATGAACGCGACCGACTCCAAGTTGTGCTATGACAATTCCGAATATGGCATCAAGATTCACGAAACGGCAAAGTCCAAATTCACGGGCAACAATGAGAAGGCCCTGAAGAACAAGACCGTGCCGGAGTTTATCATCGACAAGTGGAACAACGCCTGCAACGAACTCAACAAGAAAGAGGCCACCTCTTATATTATTGCCTACCTCAATGGACTGGCATACAAGGACGTTGCAGAAATAGTTTCGCCCTCCGGTTACAAGCGTGGCAACGGGAAGCCAAAGGCGGACTTCATCAAGGCACAGTTGGAGGATTCGTTCCAGAGGTTCAATAAGGCCAACCCTTTTGCGATGTTCAAGGACAATACAGAACAGGGAGAATAAACAACAAATTCATTAATCATGGAGGCCGTGGTTGTAACATGGCTGCGGCTTCCTTAAATTCTTATTTTTATATGAACAAACAACAAAAAGCCGGACAAGATTATTGACGGACGCATGATGCGGTACAGCGCAAAGTTCAATGTCGGTAAACAGTGATGGTGATTATGTGGTCCGTGTACAACAACAAGGATTACAACAGACCATTGATAATCCACAAGAGACCTGACGGCTCTAAATACCTGGATACAAAACATCCGGGTATCATTGAGCTTGACGAACTTGTTGCGGACTGCTATGTCCCCAAGCCCCAGGACGCGAAGAAGTACATACTTGTCCATAAAGACAATAATAAATGTAAAAAGGCTGCCAATCTTGAATGGGGGCTTGACATGGCGGCATATAAAGCTTATCTGCTCAGCAAGAAACGAAAAACATCGAACGGATTAACCGTTTCCTACACAGGCGAAGTTTTTGACGGCAAGGACAGGCTTGCAATTATTGACCATGTTTATGACGGTGATACGGAACGCTTTGTTGCAATAGACCCATATTACCGCTATTACAGGAAAAACAGCTATGGACGTGAGGAACCGTTAAAGGCATACCCTGACGACTTGATGGCGGAGGCAGAGTTTGTGGAAGGCAATAAATCTGATTTTACCAATCCGAAAGTTTTGCACATAAACGGTGACTATCTCGATTTCAATGATGACAACCTCGTATGGACTGACATGAACTCGCCTGAATACCAAAAATACATGGCTAAGAAGCGGAATGATATTGCAGCATTGACGGACAAACTTAACGAACACAACCATTAAGTGGTAGCCAAGAGCAAGTACGTCTTGAGGTTATTGTAAAACCACAATAATTTATGGACACCATTTTAATCAGAGCGAGGATAAGGCCACCACCTGTCCTTGCAAGCCACAACTATGTCCTTGTGTTTTCAAGAGTGCATGGATGTAACTAATTGAGAGTAAGGCGCTTAGCGCTAAATTAACAGCTAAAAAATACAGTAAGAGCATGAAAAAAGATAATTTAATAAGGCTGCACATTGATAATTACACTGGCGGCCAAAACCACAAGAAAACGTTGAAAAGACACAAGTATCAAGTAACGCCAAAAGCTGAATATGGTTCAATGGGCGAAGCTGTAGATGAATACATGAACAACTTTGACACGGTGTTAAAAACCGGTGAAGACTTCGCCAGGAACAATCCACAACTATTTAACCATCAATACCCTCACGACGGGGAATCATATTTAAGTGTCACTAATCCTGTTAATATGGGTGATGGTTATTCAGTTTATTTTGGAACGCTTTTACCAGAAAAGGAAGACGGCTTGTACGTAATTCCAATAAAGATATTCCGCCTTAAGTGGAGTAAAAACCAATATAGATTGGGATTCATCGCACCTAAAAATAATGGCAAAAGTCCGGCTGTGTTTACAGAGGATTTCCTGCAAAAGGTGGATGACTTGCCGGATTATAACGAGGGCCTATTTTTCTTCATATCATGCCATATGGGATTTCTTTCCGTCCATGGTAAGGATGTTCGTTGGCTATTCAATGAGGGTATGGCTATCGGGCAAGCGTCTGATGGCTTCTACTATTTCGATGAGTTTACGGACAAGATAAAGTTTCCGATGATGGAGTTAACAGATAGCGTAATTAAGATACTTGAAACAATGATGTGGAATTATTAACGGTTTGAAATCCACTTGACCTGACTCTAACCGCCTCTCCCTGTCATTCTCCGGACAAGCGTGATGGGGAGGGGTTTCAATTCACAGCCTTTTGCATTGCGATTAGCCGTCTTTTGAGTGGTGATTGATGGCCTTTTAAAAACCAATTGACGGCCTTTTGCGGAACACTTTAAAACGACAAGTAAAACAACGGATAATTAACGACCAAGAACGAAGGTATTGGCATCGGAAGAATCAAGCTACGTCAATTGACTGTAGAGGGCAAAAGAAGGGTACACTGTATTTCCGGATTATACACAAGTATTCTGTTGACTACATCGTTTCGGAATACATCAAGCAACCGGATTGTCCTACATTCTTCAACTTCATACGCTCGATGTTTGACTAACGTGGCTGTTTTATAAGTATGAAGCGGCAATATTTTGTAAAGTGTTTAATATCAACACGTTAGTTTATGGCTTGCTGGTTTTTAGTCAAACAATGCATGTTTTAGTCAAACATCAAGGATAAAATTTCACTCAAAAAAGTCGGCCAGAAGTACTTTAAATCGGCTGTTTTTACTATCTTTGCAGCGGATTGAGGTTTCATACTTATGCAACGGTGATATATCCTCCATAGGAACAAGAACTAAATTAAGGAAACAACAAGGAATTTTGTGGTATGGAAATGAGGAAAATGAAGCCTGCAACGCTTTGTTCGTCACACCACATAACAACGGTAGGTAATTGCTGCTGAGTTTCGTCCGGGATACTGCCGTTACGCCTGAAAGATAATGCAAGCGAATGCAATGAAAACCAGTTGCAAGACGCATATTTTTATCTTGAAAAGGTACTTCAGAACTTTCATGCGATTGTCATGAGGGTAATGAAAGGAATGCACAGACTGCAAGCCCTTTTCTCGGCTCTTTTATTTCACGACACCCTTATATCCGTATTTACAGATGCCTAAAGACAAGCTCAACCGTGTGGACTTCCATTGGTTCGTTGTACGTACCCAGCCGGGGCATGAAAACGAGTTGTGCGCTGTTGTCAGGCGGAACAAGGACAAGGTAAGCAATATACTGGAAGCTTATTGCCCCACGCATACTACGGTTAACGTACAAATTGCGGGCAGGAGTTGCAGGCTGCCCCTTTTCGACGGTTATGTGTTCGTACTTGCCACCCAGAATGCGTTGGCTGATTTCATACGCGACTATTATCCAAGGGCGGTTCTTATGTTCAACCGCAAACAGTCAGCCGAAAGCAGGGCTACGCTTTGTACCATACCGGAAGCACAGATGAGAATGTTCAAGGATTTCAACGAGAACTATCCCGACACGGCAATACCACTCGAACGTCCTTACACTGATTACGCCTTCAACCCCAAGACAAACGAGCCTAACGACATAGTAAAGGTAATTGACGGACCGCTTGCAGGAACTGAAGGATATATCACTAAGTTCAGGCGTGACAAAAGGTTAGTATATCATCTGAAAGGATTGGATATGGCTGTATCAATCCCAAACATCTGGAACTTCCATGTAGTAAGGGTTCACAATGCCGAGGGTGACAGGCAGACATTAGGGACAATCAAGGAAAGGGCTGTTGATTTGTTGATAGGTTTAATCCAAGGTTGCGGTTATGGGGACAAGACACTTCCAATGCTGTATGAATTTGTCGACGAACTAACATTCAAGCCCTCGTTGGTTGATTTCTGCAAAAGCCTGTATAATAAAGGGCACAAAGATTTAAGCCAAAGGTTCGCTAAACTTGATACTAAGAATGCCGAGTTAATCCTGAACTTAATCCGTTACGAGAAAGACAATCCCGGTTATGTAAAGTCTAACTGGAAGAAGCTCATAATCCGACCATTCCTCACCCCTACTCCCGGTGCTGAATTAAAAGATAACCAACACGAAATCGAGATACAACATACCAACTTCACCGAGATAATAAGGAAAGTAGATATAACGGAGCAAGTGTATTATCCAAGCAAGGAAGAGGAAGGGACAATTACCACGCCTTATTATGCCCACGTTGGAATAATACAAGACAAGGAGAACGATAATTTCACTCTTTTTGCTAACTGGGATTATTTCTTGGACGAATACTTTATGACGGCAGGAAAGGCAAATGAGAAATTGGTGAAAGGGATAAAGACGTCCGACAGTAAGGAAAAACTGATAGAGTCGTTCCACAATTACGCACCTTCCTTATATAATGTCCTCACCAACGAAAAATCAAATGTAAAAAGCAGTCAAAGGTTTTAAGGTCGGTGAAGATACTCTCAACGTGATGGCTACGACCGTAACATCTGTAGCCGGCATTGATGGAGCAAAGGACGAACTCATAAATACCTGCACCGACATCTGCACTGAAATTAACACCACTACCCATCTTGCTGTCTGGAGAAGGTATTTAAGGACTGTGTGGCTACATATATAAAAAAGCAGATAAGTTGACGAGTGACGAGCAGACAAGGAGATTTGCTTAGAGCAACCAGCAAGGCTATTGTCTTAACTCCTTGAATTTACTCCTTTAACTATTAAATTCATCATGTTCCTGGAAAAGGATTTCAAGCAAAGGTGGCAGCAACTTCACCATCCCACAATGGACGTAAATGGTGACGTGTCCTTTTATTACGGTGTCAACAAGCATATTCATGGCATCGCAAAGAGAAGTGTCAGAAACATGAACAACTACTACCTGCTCCAACTGGTAATGCTTGTAGAAGATGCCGCCTCCATCGGTATTGGCCCCTTTTATGAAAGAATGTACAGAAACGTCAGTGACATGGTGGGTTATTGGTGTGACAAGTTGGAATTTATAAATGTGGAAGACATCAACCTTATTTATAACACAGTTTCACAAGCCGCAGCCGATGCACCCGTAAGCAGCCTGAAACAATGGATTAAGGAATGTGTTCTGTCCGGGGATTTCCAAAGATTGAAAGATGTAGCCCTTTATTTCGCCACTCAAAATAAGACCGTAAGAAAAATATATCCCAACCTCCAATTCAGAAAAAACGCATTCCTGGAACTTGTTGGTGGTGATAAAGTTAAGGCAAAAGAAATGCTTGAATCCGACTTGGCTTTCAACTGGCATGATAAGGAAGGCTGTACATTACTTTCAAGAATATCGGAGAGTTTCAAGATGGATGAAGACGGAAGGGAAGTGATAGCAAACTTGGAAACAGTCCATCCCATGCCGTTGGATTCCTACCTGCCGTTTGAAAGCAAAGATGGCGGATATACAGTTACGGTAATGAAAAAGGACAATACCACCATTGATGTCATATTTCCTGTCCGAGTTTCAAAGAAGAAGATTGAGGATATGTGTTTTGTCGGCCAGCTTGTTACATATCTCGGGAAAACATACATAAACGGCCCTGTAGCATGGTTGGATAAAAACGAATTCGACTTATGGGACAGCGACATATTCTGGGACAGCATACAGGAAGCCGAGGAAGAAGATGCGAAACAAAAACTCTTCACCACAAAGTTCGGAAAGAGATACACTCTCCATCAAGACCTTTACGGGGGATTCGAGAAGGACATCAACGGCTTCTATACTGACGAACCGAACATTCTTGACTTTCTGAACTTCTTAGGGGAAATATCGGAACGGAGTGAAAGAAGTAAAATGACTAGCAGTAAATAATAATAACAATACTGCGAAAGACCTTACTTTATGATAACCATTAAAAATACCGACTTCACCTCCAACATTGATCTTGCCGCAATCCTCATGGTACTGACTAAGGAAACGATGATGGAGACAAGCAGGAAACTCGACCTTTATGTAAGCCCCAACCTGAAGAAAGACAAGACTGCAAGGGGATTGGCGGACAAAATACTTGAAAATCCATTGGCCGTACTATGTTCACTTTCAAAGACCGAACTGCAATTGGTTAACGAATTCGTAAAGGCCGGACAGAACAAGTACATCACGAGGAAAATGAGGAAAACTTACTACAAGCTGCAAAAATTCTCCCTCATACTGACTTATGAGGACTATGAAGCCGGAGAATGGAAGATGTTGAGCCGGATTGCGTTAGGGAGTCTTTGTCAACCAGCCTTCCTGCAATACTCTCAATAGTAGAGAAAACAGGGGAAGCACCAAGATACAGGGACTTGAGGATGTTGGCGTTTCTGAACGAGGCATAAAACTACAGATAACACATGGATTTTAATAATAATTTTAGTAAAATATAAAATGGCAGATTACAGTATTGACGAAGATTACGAAGATGTGGAATCTGGTAATTTATCAGATGAAGAAGACATAAAAAATGTCGATACAAAAAGCATTATTGTGTATGCCCGTGATTGGACTATAGATACACTTTGTAAACAAATAGAAAGAGGCAATATTAATTTAAATCCTGCATTCCAAAGACGTAATGCTTGGAATGATGACAAGAGGAGCAAATTGATAGAATCCATCATGATTGGATATCCTGTTCCTGAAATAATATTGGCTGAGGATATGGAGCGGAAAAGAACATTTATTGTCATAGATGGGAAACAACGTATTTTAACATTAGCAGGTTTTATTAATCCTGAGAAATACAAATATTGGGATAATCCTAAATTAAAAGGGCTTAAAATACTAAAAGATTTCAATGGGAAGACTTACCAAGATTTTAATAGTAATTTTGAGATAAAAACTGAATTTGAAAATTCATCATTAAGATGTTCGGTTATTACAAATTATAAAAATAAAAATGGTGACGATTCTGTGTTATATGATTTATTTTATCGTTTAAATTCCGGCTCAGTTAAGTTATCCACACAAGAACTTCGTCAATCTCTTTATATAGGTGATTTTTCAAACTGGCTTATCAGCATAACGTCTATAAAATCCGAGATCCATCAAGTTATGAAACTTTCTATGGCTGATAAAAGAATGAGGATGCTGAAATGCTTCTTAGACTATTGGCTTTTAAAATGAATGCAAAACAATACAAAGGTAATTTGAAACAATTCCTTGACGATTCCATGCGTGATTTTAATTCTAATTGGGTTAAATTACAACAAACAATAGAAGATAATTATAAAGAGATTATTGAGGCCTTAAAAAAGTTACATGCTGTTTTTGGAGATTTTGACAAAGTTGGTAGACGATACATTAATAATGAATATGAAAAAAAATTCAACAGAGTTATATTAGAAGTGCAGGTATTATATTTTATTCAAATACCTAAACAAAATAATATTGAAATAAACAAATCTAAATTTATAGATTTATATAAGAAGTTGTGTAATGACACTGATTTTAGAAGAGCTGTAGAAGGATCGACAAAAACTGTAGAAAGTTATAATATTCGTTATAATAAATTTCTTAATATAATGCAAGATGCTTTTGTATACGATTTTAAAAATCCATTATTACAATGAAAATAAACTTACGTGATGAATATGCAAATTTAGATAAATACTTAGAACAAGTATACAATAAATATATTAAGACACATAAAGAGGGTGAGGAAGATTCACTGGACGATTATGTTTTAGATTTAAAATGTTATTGCACCTTAGCACATGCTGCATTTGAAGAGTTCATTGAAAATATATGTAGGTATTCAGCTGGGGAAATGATTGATAATTTAAAGAATTTTGGTAGAATAAGTTGGTGTACATTATGTTTTTTTAGTTTCTATGTCGATAAATTCACAATAAAAGATACCGATTTGGCTTCAGAACTTCCTGGACATAAAGATAATGTTTTATTTAAAAAATTACTAACAAAAGCCTGTGAAGCATATAAAAATTATTTACAAGATCTCAACAATAATCATGGTATAAACATCAAATATTTATTACACTTACTTCCTGCTGTGGGATTGGATATTCCTAATGATCAAATAAAAAATAATTCATTAAAAAAGTTAGCAGAATCAAGAGGTATATTTGCCCATCATTATTCTATTTCTGGAGTAACAAGATTTATATCTTTAGAGGATGCAAAAAACTATGTTGATGATGTTAAGGATATTGTTAATGAGTTATACGAAAATGCATTGAGGATGCATTATTATTTATATAATTTCAGCACATTAAAGTGAATGTATTCAGATATTATATTCAAAAAAATAATCGACTTTTGATTTTATTATAAACATAAAGATTGAATAGTTTTGAATATATCGGAATAGATTGCTAATGAAGTTTTTAATTTTTAACAAATAAAGATATTATGAGAATAATTATTGCACGAAAAATAAAATTCAAACAAGACGGCTTGACATCAGCAGTTTTCGTTGGAACAGATGAAAAAAGGAGCGAAAAAATTGTTATTGAAAATTGTTATCAAATTGCCCCCTTATGGACTTAATATGCGTATCCCCTGTTTGTTTGGCAATATGATAAGTATGGATAAGATTTATTACTATCAAATAGCTTATTTTTGTTCAATAAACAAATGTTTCTGGAAATCATTGTAAGATAGTGGTATTTCGGCAGTATGGAATATAAGTACTAACCGATAGAAAGTTCATGACGGTTATGTCATATAAAACAAGTGCTGGCAAACTATAAAAATCATCCGAATTTTATTTTAGATCGGTAGCTAGTAATGTATGGATATGTTAACTTAGACGCTTACAATAATAATTTATGGTTATGAAAATAAGAAAATTACAATTTAATAATAATAAAATATTAAGTGATTTAGAGCTTGACTTTGTCTACTACAAATACTCCTTATGATACAATATTATTAGTTGGAGAAAATGGAGTTGGCAAAACTACTATTCTGACAGAGATAAGCGATTTCCTTAATGGAGAAGTCCTCACAAAACATTTCAAATCTTTTGAATATAATATTGACGATGACAATTTTGTAATTTCTTCTGATTCAGAAGAGCACGATCGCCACGTATTCATCCGCAGTAAGAATGGCATGGTGGAACGTATATCTTATGGTTATGACGGGAACTCTGGTGTTAATATTGAACGAATGAACCAAGATGTACTTGACCCACATTATTATGGAAGTGTTATTTCTTTACCACATACAGATTTTCAGACAAAGAAAATTGATAAAATTAGCGTTTCGGAATTAGATCAAAAGAATCACGAAAAAGATTCAAGCAATGACTTTACATCATTGAAACAATTACTTGTGGATTTGAACAGCCTTGATTCTGAAGAATTCACAGAATTACATCGTACGGGTAACCGTATAAATATTGAAGAATTTGAAGAAGGTGCACGAATGGCTCGTTTTACGAAAGCTTTCAATGACTTTTTTGAAGATATAAAATATTCATGTATAAAAGGAGAAAATGGGCAGAAAGAAATTTATTTTAAAAAATTTGACAAAGAAATACCTATAGATTCATTGAGTACAGGAGAAAAACAAATAGTGTTTAGGGGAATATACCTACTCAAAAATCTAAATCGTTTAAAAGGTGGTGTGATATTAATAGATGAACCTGAAATTAGTCTGCATCCTAAGTGGCAAAACAAAATACTAAAATACTATCAAACACTTTTTACAGACCCAGCAACAAGAAATATGCAGGTACAATTAATAATTACGACTCATTCTGAACGTATACTTTCTTCTGCATTCGAAGACTTAGATAACACCAGAATTATAATCCTAAAAAATGAAAATGGTTTTATTTCTTCAGCTTCTGTCAACACATATAAAGTATTACCTACTGTAACATCTGCTGAATCCACATATCTTGCATATGATGTTGCTACGGTAGACTATCATATTGAATTGTATTCACATATTCAACATATTAATACCGCAGTAGCGGGAGAAATGAATGTAAAACAAACTGATGACTATATTTTGGACTCCAATTCGTACGATGCGACAAAACATGAACGTCCACATAGTTTTACCAATTCACGTAACCATATAACAAATTATATGACATTACCCACATTCATAAGGAATCGCATAGACCACCCTGATCCTAATGACCCATATACATATAACCAACTTCGAACATCTATTGATTTAATGCGAGAAATAATCCGAAATCCTTGACATACAAACATTAAGCATCTTGGAATAAATATATTTTAATGTATACAGGAGATAATAGATACCAGTTTTAAACGGAATCCCTGAAAGAATCCTTCAACTATTGATATGTGTTTATAATAATCCATCGAATTTTAGACATGTCACATGAAAAGCAAGAAGAGGTCAGTTCCTAACACTTAAACACTCATTAATATACTTTTATCAATACAATTCTGCATATATTATGTCTGATTTTTCTGATAACAACAAGCGCATAGCTAAAAATACATTACTTTTGTATGTGCGGATGCTATTATTAATGCTTGTAACTTTATATACTAGCAGGATAGTTCTAAACAGACTCGGTGTTACAGACTTTGGAATTTACAATGTAGTTGGCGGAATCGTGAGTATGTTGGGCTTTTTGACAAGTGCTATGGCCAATGCCGTCCAAAGATTTCTTTCTTTTGAAATTGGAAGAGGTGATGCGAAACGGGTAAATCACATATTTAATGTTTCTTTGGTGGCACATTATTGTATTGCAGGATTTGTCTTTATTATCATGGAAATAGCCGGTGTATGGTATCTCAATTCTTGCATGAATATTCCGATTGAAAGGTTAAATGCGGCTAACTGGGTTTTGCAATGTTCAATATTCACTGCAATGTTTTCTATAATTCAAGTACCATATAATGCTCTAATAATATCTAAAGAACAAATGAGCGTTTATGCCTATCTTTCAATACTTGAAGCAATATTAAAGTTGGCAAA